>ENA-UPSA01000004-UPSA01000004.1-bioreactor-metagenome-genome-assembly--contig:-NODE-4-length-423122-cov-198.098145_pt1 | contig 423122 bp, 360 predicted proteins | sample MGYA00238183_ERZ773288 | MGnify/ENA primary metagenome ERZ773288 (study PRJEB29028, sample SAMN07631243) | bioreactor metagenome | isolation source: Switchgrass digestor | place: USA: Dartmouth... | reverse complement strand
TAGTCTATTTATTCATTTTATCACATCTATTCCATCTCCTCAACCCCTACAAAAAATCTAAGCTGTCAACTCAACCCTACACACATTTTTCACAGTTGACCTATTTCCTCATAAACAAAAATAAGGATTTTCAAGGTTAAAAGGCACTGCCAGACATCGGGCAGAAAACCCTCCAACCTTGGAAATCCTTTATTTATCAGTACTTTGAATAGAGCTTATTTCTCCACCCTTGACATCAATGTGACGCACTCCACATGTGTTGTCTGGTGTATAGGAACACGTTTTGTTGCCACTTATCGGAGGGCTTGGCGGGGGTTGTATCCCCGCCTTAAAAATAAATGTGATTTTACGTGGGTCAACTGTACCGTCCTCTAAGCGTTCACCTATGACTACATAGTCTACCACTGCTTCAAACACTCTACGGTCAAACTCCTGCAGCATGGGATTTGCCTCTAAGGCTTCTTTACATTCTTTCAACTGCTGCTTTAACCTCTGTTCATCGGTGTCTGCCTGCTGTAATACTCTCTGTTCCTCGTACAACGGTTGTAAGTCTTTATCTAATTCTGCTTTCTTGGACGTGTAATCTGCTTTTGTAATCGTACCGTCCAATAATATGTCAAGCAGCTTTTGCAGTTTATGCTCGTAACTCTGTATCTGCTTGTTAATCTTAGCAAGACGTTTCGCAGTTCCAGTCGTTATCAGGCTTTCATTAAGACGGTTTAAGAACTCTGATAAAACGTCGCTGTTATCACCCGCCAACATATTATAACTTTGCACAAAGGCACCCTCTATTATTGCCTCGTCAATAGCTTTACACTCTGGACAATACTGCTTGCCTTTTTTGGTGTATGATACGCAATGCCAAACCCACTTTTGATGCGTTGTGCCACTGTGATGACTACGCCTTGAAAGGTTGTGTCCGCAGAACCCGCACTTTAACATACAGCTAAAAGCGTGTTTTCGACTGTATTTATTGCAGTTTCTATCCGTCGGCCTAACTTTTCCTTCGTTGCGTTTAGCCAGTATCGCTTGAGCTTTTTCAAAAGTTTCTTTGTCAATAATCGCTTGGTGGGCGTCTGGCAAATAAAACATATCGGCTTCCCCACGATTGTCGATACGCCTATGAGCAATAGGGTCTACCGTTAAGGTCTTTCCTTGGACGAGGTCTCCCACGTACTTCTCGTTTTTAATAATGCCAAGTACTGTTGACTCTCCCCATGTTGTATTACCTCGCTTTGTTTTGTAGCCTAAGTTTTCAAGCTCTCTACCAATTACTCGTCCACCTGCTCCTTCGACGTAACGCTTAAAAATATATCGTACAATTTCTGCTTCAGCTTCATTTATCACAAGCTTACCATCTACCTTATCATATCCGAGAGCTTTTGGGTCACCTACAAGCTCCCCACGGAGCATTTTAGCTCGTATACCATGTCTAACTGAACCAGATAAAGTCTCTACGTATTGTTGACTCATTGCGGATAAAAATGTTATCAGTGTTTCACCTTTGGCAGTCAGTGTATTGATTGCTTCTTCCTCGAAAATTACGGCTATATTACGCTCCTTTAATAGTCTGATATATTTTAACGTATCTACAACATTGCGACTAAAACGTGATAAAGACTTTGTCAGTATTAGGTCTATCTTACCCTCCATGCAATCATTGATTAGTCGGTTAAAGTCATCCCTCTTTTCAGTCCCCGTACCACTTATACCTTCATCTTTATAAATATCAACCAAAGTCCACGCAGGGTTACTCTTTATCTTATCTGTGAAATAGGCAATCTGTGACTTAAAACTTTCCAGTTGCTCCTTATGGTCTGTTGACACACGTACATAGGCTGCAACCCTCAAAGTCTCGGCAGTCGTAGATAAGGAACGGTCGGCTCTATTCGCCTTTATTACTTGCACTTGTTTACTCACCAAATAAAACCTCCTTCATAAATGTATCCCCTGTATTGCATCATACACGATGTTACGGGAATACGTCCATAATTATTTTAGATTTAAGCCCACAATTACTGGGTAGTCACGGTAAATTGACGCCACTACTATGTCGTACTCCTGCTCCGTAATTAAGCCTTTAAGTCGCAATGTTGCAAGCATTGCAAGTTGCTTTGAAGCTCTTATTATTTGTTGTTGCTTACGCTCGTCCTTTGACATCTTAATACCTCCTAAATCACCCAAATTTAAGAGGTATTGAACAGGGCACACCGCAGGCACGAAAATTATTAAAGAAATTTACACAAAAATGCGGTAAAATAGTATCGGCTCACATATAAGATGAGGAGGTGATAGAGTGGCTCATAAAAATAAACCGCTTACGCAAGCGGATAAAAGGAAGCAAATTGAAGATATACTGCGGGTTTCACCGCAATTATCATCGAGGAAAATTGCCGAGCTGGTTGGGGTTTCGCCTACTACTGTAAGCAAGATACGGAAGGAATTATCGAATAAAATTGTCCAAACTGGACAGTTGGACACACAGGCCGAGTATCATCCCTACATTCAAGAAAATCCTGACATTCTTATAGGTCTATCTGAGAGGTCTTTGCGTGCTTTAAAAAACTACGATGTGCAAGTAAAGATGGCTGAACTCAGGAGTAGGTCTCCCCGGTACGCACAGCGTTTGCTGTATAAAGAACGTGTGGAGGCAAATAAAAACCCCGCCATTACGGTGACGGAGGATGATGTAGAGGTCTTTGTCGGTGATGTCAGGACTGGCCTACACCAGATAGATGATAATTCTGTTAATGTGATTTTCGTAGACCCCCCATACAATAAGAAAGCGGTTGAGGAGTTGTATAAACACATCGCAAGTGTCGCAGGCAGGGTTTTAGTCGAAGGTGGCTCGCTACTTGTAATGTGCGGAGGCGCACATCTTGACGTGGCGATGCGGGAGCTTGGTACAGATAAAAGGCTAAAATTTCAGTGGGATATTGCTTATGTATGCCCTCGCAGCACACCGCTCATTCATACAAGAAAGGTGACTTCGGCCTATAAGCACATCCTATGGTTCGTCAAGGGGAAGTACGAGGGAAAGATGGTTTATGATGTCATTCAAGCCCCGCCAGACCCTGAGGGTACGGATAAAAGCTTTCATGTATGGGGTCAGAGCGTCGAAGGAGTTAAAGAAGTATTACGTCGGCTCAGTAAAGAAGGCGACGTCGTATGCGACTTTATGTGTGGCGGTGGCTCCACGGTAGTCGCTGCTTTGGAATTAGGCGGGCGAAAGATTATAGCCTGCGACGTTGACGAGGAAGCCGTAAAGACAACTAGGAAGCGGGTGCGACGGCTCTTTGGACATGACAGGTAAATGGTAAATATTAACATAAATGGTAAATGGGGGGGTGATGGTGGCAGGTGGAGTCGCACTCTGAATTTTTTTATTATATATATATGGCAGTCTGCCTTAATCCATATTTTGCCGTTAAGCCCGATGTCATCGAGCTTAACGGCTCATTTTGAGGTGTTTTGGATGGGAGAACAAAAATTAAATAAAAATCGTGGAAAAGCAAATAAAAGTCATGGGAATTGGATATAGAGAAATGAAATGAAGGTCAGCTAATAAATAGGTGACATACAAGTCTTTTTTATATTATATGAGCCGATTCATAGTGGCGGACAAATTGCCTCTTAATCCCTCAACAGTCGGGGTTTAAGAGGCAATTTTATATTGACGTAAGAGGCGACTGGCTCATGGACAGACGGTACAGATAAATCCCGCAACAGTGACTGCTCATATCCCGTATAGACAGACTGACAGACGGTACGGATAAATCCCGCAATCACAAGGTCGCTGTCCAATTTGGACGGGTGGACACATTCTTAGACCCGCAGGTAGAAGGCAAAGAAAAACCCCCAGATAAAAGCCATCTGAGGGTCGTACATGGGGATTGTCGGTAAATCGTTGTACAGGCGGACTGGGAGCGTCGGTGTAGGTGAGCCTACTGCCTGAGCCTCTGGCTCTCCTCCTCTCCTCTTTCCTACCTCAGTCTGCATCTACTCCGATTTCTGATTATATATTTGGCAAGGCCTGATTAGATTCTGATTATAAGTAAAAAATCTTTTAACCCCCACGGTATCGGGGATTTATTGCCTACGCAAGGCAGACGCAAAGACGAAAATTGGGGAGAAATATTTGAAGTGCGTCCGAGATAAAAATTGAGAAAAATTTTAATTTGAGTGTTAAAAATGAATTGTATGTGAAAAATCGTGGGAAGCCCTGTGGCTACGGATAAAACCAGCTTACGACAGTGATTTGCGTAGGTGGGTGTCTTTGAGGCGGGAAGCCTTATGCTGACGGGATGGAGTGGCTTATGACATGGGTAAAAAAGTCAGTCACGAATAAAAGGTCAACTGAAAATTAGAATCCTGCCGAGTGGCAGGATTAGCTGTTTATGATGCCCTCCAATTCAGTGAGAAGCTCGTCTGTTATGGGGTTTTCTATGTCGTCGTAAGCAGGTTCTTGAGGGTCGTCTTGGACTGGTATTGCCGATGAAACAGGCTCTTTAAGCGGTTTGCCTATGTGGTCTAAAAAGATTAACTTCTTCGGTACAGATAAATCCTCCTGCTCTGTGGGTTCTGCTTCGGGAGAGAAATCAAGCTCTATACAACGCAATAGTAGGTTAAGTACGTATTCAGGTGGCTTACGACTACCTCCTTCCCAGCCTTGCAACGTTCGTAAAGGAATACCGTATCTATCACATAATTCTTTTTGTGTAAGCCCTGCTTTTAAGCGGGCTTGCTTAATTCTTTCAGCAATAGTCATCTTTAATACCTCCTTATAAATGACATCACGCTCATTGAGCGTTTTATATAATATACCACTCATTGAGCGTGTTGTCAATACTATTTTAAGAATTTTACGCTCATTGAGCATATACGTCGATGAGCGTAACGCTCAATGCGTAGGTACGACTTTCGTAGTTGCTCATTGAGCGTGCTATACATTAAGTGGAGGCTTACCTCCGATAAAAGCCCACTAAACTATGCTTTTTAGGCGTCTGGGAGCGTTCTGTGGGGTTTTAGGTGGAGAAGTAGTCTTATGATACTAAGGAGGGGTACAAAGGCGGTTGTAGAGCGTTCTGAAGCTTTCCGCGAATAAAGAGAGCCTGCTTGGACGGCTCTTGTGTTAAAGATATTTACGATACTCGAAAACTCTCTACAATCGCTTTGAAAATATAGTATTGTGGTTTTGGTCGGCTTGGACTACCAAAACCTATGTGGCGTTGCTCGTGCTTGATAAAATATGATTATACCCCTCTCAAAAAAAATATCTGTTGAGAGGGGTATGACTATTAAGGCAAAATAAAATATGTTATTAATTATTTTGATTCAGTATTGACAAAAGTTCGGAATTGGTCAAGGGTAAGAATATCTTCAATGCCATTGTTATATTGGTATATTTTCCACACATCGTTTTCGAGGACTGGCAAGTAGAACAAATATCCGGTCAGTATTGAAGCCTGCTTATAACACTTTTTTAGTGCTTCGATTTTTATGAAATACTCATCATCGTCAATATTTATCCCGGAAGCTCGATTGACACTTTTTACCTCAAAAATATGAATTCTTCCAAATCTATCTTTCATAACAAAATCAGGGTAGGATGAACGCTTCGAGTCAAGATAATACTCATACTTGATTCTGGATTCAGGTAAATAATTCTTTCCCCAAAGGAAAATTTCTTTTTCCTCAACTTCTTCAGCTTCAATTCTTTCACCAAGCAGATTCGTTAAGCCCGTATAGGTACCGGCACTTGCTTTGCCTGCCATAACCGACTGAACGCTTTTTACCGAAATATCTTTGAGAATTTCAGCCCAGTCACGTTCAGCATCACTATCAAAAGAAAACCTTTCTGCTCCGTCAAGGCGTTTCCATATCCAATTGCTAATATTCAAATATTTGTCTGTTGCTATATAGTAGCTTTCAACAGCAAATGATTCTTCACTGGCTATTTCCATGCTGTTCGCGTAGTCGCACATATACTTGTTGCTTTCCTTTGCTATTGCAGATACATGTTCCGCAGTTTTCCACCATTTCATGTAATTGTCGGCATAATCATAAATAAGGTTTTGCACAGTATAGTCTGCAGATTTAAACTTTTTGTATACGTCGAATATACTTTTAGGTACAACAATTGGTTTTTGCATCGACAGAAAATCAGTAAGGTCAAAGTCTACTTTCTCTGATAAATCCTTGATTCTTGTTGTTTTTACCTTGATGTTTGCAGTAACTACCGGCTTATCATATAGCTTGACCCCGATTGCCTTTGCCATATCATTTCGAGCAACTCCCCATACCCATGCTGTCAGTGCAAGTTTCTGTGCTTCTTCGGACAATGTTTCAAAATCAAGCAAACGAGGATTTCTTCTGACACGTCCTATCACCTGTTCATCAAGCTGCTTGCTGCGGGAGTTTCTTGCCTGATAGAGCATGCAAGCCCTTGGTATGTCCCAACCTTCCGATATAACCAACTTAAAGATGATTACGTCAATCCCACTCAAGTTATTTTTAGCATAATCTTTCCACCTTGAGACAGGTAGGTTCTTGGCTTTGAACACATCATTAGTATCACATTCTTTCGGGTCATTGACGATAAGCATCCATTTAAGGTCTGGAAAATCATTTAGAGCAGGGAATATTTCATTTTGCAATTCTTCGTCGGCTTTTTCTTTATTCGATATTTGAATTATCAAGCATGGATTTACATTAAGAAGATTACGGTAGTCTTCCTTAATTTCCTGAAACTTTTTAAGGGCGTCCCTGACCGTTTCCTTTTCGTCTCCCCAAACAACAGTCTTGATGAGTTTGCAGCGTTCAGCTTCCTCATCTGTTATATCAACGTCGGGGTATTGCCCCCGCGAAAGCTTCGGAGTAGCAGAAAAGTTTACAATGGCATCGAAATACTTCGGAGCAATAGCATCCAAGTTGCTAGTAGCAATATGACACTCATCCTTAACCCAGATAATTCTTTTACGTTCAGCTATTATAAGCTGTGTCAAGAAAGCTATCATCGGACCCTGCATGAGACGTGAATTTTTCTTATAAAGGTCTCTGGGTAGCAAGTAAACGTTGTAATCGGTCGGGATATATAAACTCTCCTCGTCAGCGATTTCACTATTAATGAGGTAAGGATTAAGATTTTTAAAATCGTTTTTATCTATATATTCGCAGAACTTTTCATAGTTTTGTTCTGCGAGGTCACTCTTAGAAAGAGAGGATACCAAGAATATTAGCCCGTCATGCTTGCCAAGCATGCGATTCATAAAATCAGCCATCATATAAGTTTTGCCGCTTCCTGTCGGAGCCCTGAAAGTATAGGATTTTTTTCTGCCCATTTCTACAATCTGCATCAGGCGGCTGACGGCATTATTCTGAAGTTCCAAAATCTTCGCAAGCATCAGTCTTCCACCAACTTCCTTTGGGTGATTTCAAAGTTTTCGCACACCCATTCTATTTTTTCTTTAATTGACTTGAACTTCTCCTGCCCATATAATGTTTCATCTATCAAGTCAAAAGGAGTTTTGCCTTCAACCGCACGGAAGCTGGATATTTCCTCATTTTCATAAACATCAAGATTATCACCCAAAGGTTCATTGTCTTTGAGCCATTCAAAATCATTTGTGCCATCGTAACATGAACCAGTCATGACTCTCTTAAGCCGCTTGACGGTAACGTCGTAAGCTATTCCATTCGGAGTAGTATCTGTTATTTCATTGTTCTGAACAAGAATAAAAGTCCTGTTCCCATCATCCTGCCGATTAAGCTCGAGAGTTGCTTGCCCGGTTGTGCCGGAGCCTGCAAAAAAGTCCAATACAACAGCATTCTTGGGTCCTATATCAATACATCTTTTAATAAGTTCTGTAGGTTTGGGGTTATCAAAAATCCCTTTTAAATTAAATATTTTCTCAAGCTCTTTGCTTGCAGTACTATTTTCTGGTAGGTCATTCCACAGTGTATCAATCCGCTTGCCGGGATTTTTACGTTCATCCCAATAACCTTTCTCGTTTAATGTCTTATTCACAAGGTCAAAATGAAGTCTATTGTCATTTTCAAGCAACTTAAGCTTTTCCTTGGTCATCCTCCAACCTTTGGGTGGGCATGGCCATATTCTACCCAGATTGTCTACATAGTCATAGGTTGTTTCAGGTCCTGGATTGGCTGGTTTTTGCAAGGGGATTAGACGATACTTGCCTCTGCCGTCACCGTCATCCCTGTTATACATAGCCTTTGTAGATTCTGCAAGCTCTTTATATGTATCGTTCAAAGTATACCTGTCGGTTTTCGAATAAAACAGTATATATTCAGTATTAGTGGTAAATTTATCCTTCTCTGTTTTACCGCTTGAGTTTTTCTTCCATACAAAGGTATTTATGAAACATTTTTCAGTAAATATTTCATCGAACAGGCACTTTACATAAGCATAGTTCCTGTCGTCAATGCTGCAGAATATAAATCCGTCTTCGGCAAGCAGGCTTTTTGCCAGAAGCAGGCGAGGGAAAAACATGGAAAGAAGGTTATCTCTCGTTATAGCGTTATTATAATTAGTTTTGGCGAACTCTCCCATTTTATCTTTTCCGTAGGGTGGGTCTATATAAATAACATCAACAGCTCCCCTATATTGAATCATAAGATTCAATAGGGCAGGATAGTTATCACCGATGATAAGCTTATGGGTAAGTCTGCTTTTATCTGTAACAAATGAAAGCTGTTCATTCTTTATGAAATATCTGATAATATCAGTCATCATTATTTTATCAAGTCGCTTGTCAAAGTGAAAACCTGTACGCTTGTATGTAGTCCCAAGCTCGTAAATAGCGATTGCTTCGTTTATTGTATCTGCTTTTTCAATAAGCTTTTTGAGAAGCTCATAGTTTGTTGACTCAAGGATTTTATCCTCAACTCTCATCTGCAGTTCTTTTATCAACTGCTCTTTGCTTGTTTTTAGCACTACTTTAACCTCCTTTATGGTAAACATTAAAATCAAATCATTTGATTTATCAATAAATTTCATAGAAATATTTATTAATAACATGAATTACAAATATCAAATTATTTTATCATTTTACTTGTATTATATCAAGTTTTATTATATCAAGTTTTTGGATACAACGAAAGGACAAACTGAAGCAGGAAGTCCGATGCCATCGGATATAACTGAAAAATACATGTTGACTAAAGATTCTTGGCCCGGTAGATTCATTGTTAAAGATAGGTACTCTTTTTGTAGGCACTAAAACGTGCCCTATATAACCTCAAATACATAGTGAAAAGTGTCAAAGTTATTAGAAAGGGGGTTTTGTTGACAAATGCCTGTATATGGATACTGTCGGTGCAGTACTGACGAAAGTAGACAGGATATTGATAGGCAAAGACGAGAACTGCGTAAGTTAGGCGTGAGTGATGAGAATATCTACTTTGAATACGCCTCAGGTATCAAAATAGACAGGGTAGAGTGGGAAAGGTTATTAAGTGTCGTAAAAGAAGGCGACACAATAGCAACTACGGAAGTCAGCCGTCTTACTCGCTCCACGAAACAACTGTGCGACATCATTGAAATGGCTAAGACCAAGCGAATAAAACTCGTTATAGGAGGCTTCGCAGTTGACTTCCGTAGTGATACTCCTGACCCTATGACCGAAGGTATGTTGCTTATGTGGGGCGTCTTCGCCGAAATGGAACGCAACATTATCAGTCAGAGGGTCAAGTCTGGTATGGCTAACGCTAAAAGTAAAGGGCGCCAAATAGGACGGCCTAAGACTGATTTAGATAGTTTACCTAATTCATTTATACGTCATTACCCTAAGTACAAACAAGGCGACCTTACAGTCACTGACTTATCAAGACTGTGCAGCGTAAGCAGACAAAGCATTTACAAATACATTAAAATTTACGAGGAGGCGAATATACTATGATGACGATGTGTCCAAGCTGTTATGAGCTATACGCAGACATCTGGTCTAAGCCTTGCTGTAGGTGCGATACAAGAACCATCAGTATAAGTGCAGAGCTTATACGTGCGGTACAGTTACTTGTAACCAGGGGCTTCAAAATCCACGCAGCAACTTGTGATACAGATAAAGACTCTGACGGCGATTACGTTACAAGGATTGATGTGTACTTCGATGAACTCTATCCAGACGGCTTTTTTGCCGAACTACCACCAGATTGGGAAATATGCGACTACTATCACATGGCTGACGGGGGGCAGGCTCTGGAAAGACCTGCTACGGTCTTGACGTGTATCTGTGTACATCCCGATGACGTGACTGGCAGTGAGGAGAGCATCGCATATGACAGACTAATAACAATTAGCAATTTTGAAACATGGGTCGAAAATAAAGACACAGACGCCTGTAAGTCATTGATAATACTTGCAGGCTGTGAATAAAAGAATAACCCTCTCGGCGAATAAAATCGCTCCGAGAGGGTTTTTGATTTATGACATACTTGACGTGTTCCCGCACTCTAATGCAAGTACAACAGACACAATAACATAGTCTTTTATCTGCTTATTACGTCCAAAATCACCTGCAGGGTCAAAAGTGATATGACTCGCAAAGTGCCTAAAATTAAAGATTTCTACGAATCTGTACGATGTATTCCCACTATGCACTCGACGTGCCCGGTTCTTGGAAACATATCGACGGGGACGATGCATTTTATTACATAACCCGCGGCGACAAAGGCGGCTGCGTCGCGCGCAAGCGTGTTAGGATTGCACGAGATATAAACTACGCGCGAGGGGCCTGCGGCAGCGATTTTACGTGCAAGCTCTTCCCCGCACCCCGACCGCGGAGGATTTATAATCACAGCATCTGCACGGATTTTGACGGTCTTTGGCGATGATGTATTGATATTTGAGTTGGAACTTAACAAAATTGAATTTACAGTTTGTGATGCAGTGTTATTGGTGTGGGCAAGTATTGAGGTTTCATCTTCACTATGAGTGAATTCGTCGGATGAACTCACAGTTATGATGAAGTTTCCTCTTGAATTTGCAGATGCGTCATCACCTGAATCTGATTCATTATCATTATCGGCATTCCCCACCCCCTCGCTTGCGTCGCCGCATATAAAATCGGCGCGAACACCGTTCATTTTTGCATTTTCACGGGCGTCGGCGACAGCTTCCGGGGTAATTTCAACACCTATCAGATGCGCGTCTACTCTTGACGCTTTGATAACTGATATTCCGACAGTGCCCGTACCACAGTATAAATCAAGCAGCGTTTCACCGTCGCGAAGATTGATAAGCTCCGCTGCCGTCTTATATAAGATTTCAGCACCGTCGTGGTTCACCTGATAAAATGAAGCAGGTGATATGCGAAAACGGCAGCCTAAAAGAATATCTGTAATATACGGCTCGCCTTTCAGCAGTATATAGCTGCCGTTTTCGCCTACAGACGCTGAATTTTTTACTGATGCGCCCTTGTTGCGCGACGATTGACTGTTGTTGCCACTTGCGCCATCCGATATATCGTCGGATGCGTCATTATAAGCTGCGTCAGCTGCTACCGTACGGGCAAACACGCCGCGCAGTGATGGAAACGCTTCCATCGCACACCGGGCAAAATCATCAGCCCATGTGGGAACGGTGCTACATAAAAGTGCAAGTGACATCTCGCCCGTACCTCCGGCACGGCGTACGTAAATATGATGAACGCCCGATGCACCACCCACGCGACCCATATAATCGGTCGCGAAGACTCGCAGTTTATCGGCCTCGCCGTGAAGCGGGCAAGTATCGGAGGGTACAATCTTTTTTGATGCGCGTTTATAATATCCGGTCGTGCTGTCCGGCATGACAGGAACTGTGAATTTACATCTTGGGGCAAACTCTCCTGCAGTTTTAACAGCGTCAGGCGTCGCTCGTATGCCAACGCGCGCAAATGCTGACGCTACATGCTCGCGCTTAAGGGTCAGCTCGTGTTCATACGATATATGGCGGAACATACATCCGCCGCATCCTGCGGTAAATGCGGTGCAGTCCGATATTTGTCTGTATGGCGACGGCTCGATCAGCGTCTCTATAACACCCTCAAAGTAGGAGCGTTTCTGCCGCGTTATTTTTACGTCGACCATGTCTCCATCAACAGCGCCGTAAACAAATACTACGCGTCCGTCAGGTGCGCGGCACACACCGGCCCCCATATTTGTTACGGATGTAATTTTTACACCCTTTAATACATTACTTTTATTTTGTGTTGCCATTTTATATAAATCTGCTTTCTTAAAATTTGACTTTTATTATTTGCTTACGCGAGTTACCGTCACACAGTATTGTAACACGATGTGTGTATTTTAGCTAATAAATTTATCTCGTATGTCATCGGCGCTGCATAATTATTGTCGATTTTTTGGCTTCGTCAAACATTCGCGCGGCAAAAAACAGCCAGTGGATTTTCGCATCCACTGGCGGCTTTTTCGATATTTAGTTTTGCTCTTCCCTTTTTAGTCTTCTTCTTCAACGGTGATAACTGAGGTAGGACAACCTTCCTGAGCCTCTATTGCGTTGTCTTCATCTTCCTCCGGAACTTCATCCACGTACACCTCAGCAAAGCCGTCGTCAGCAAAACGAAATACGTTCGGGCATACAGAGACGCAGAACCCGCAGGCAATGCATCCGTCTCTGTCGATTTTTGCTTTCATAATTAACCCTCCTTTTTTATATTACGGGTTGTTTTTTACTTTTGCGCTTGTAGTGGAAACACAACGGTCAGGAGCATTTTAAATTGAGTTTTCGCCGCGACGGCATGAGGGATACCCGCAGGCATGACAATCGTTTCTCCGCCCGACACATCATATTCCCTCCCGCCAATCGTAATGCGAGCCTCGCCTTCTAATATTGTAACCATTGCATCCCCGTCAGATGAGTGTGTGCTGATTTCCTCTCCCTTATCAAAGGAGAAAAGCGTAATGCTGACAGCACCGTTTTGAACGAGCGTCCGGCTAACAATCTGCCCTTCTTTGTATTCGACAAGATCAGTCAGCAAAAGAACTTCTTCGGCTGCAATATTTTTTAAATACTTCGTTTTCACTTATATACTCCTTTTATATTGTTAATCTATTACCGTTCATTTATTATTTCTATTTTAAGGACTTATTTTTTTGCGAATTTCTTTTCTTATGTCAAGTATATTTTGGCACCTTACATACAATACACAATTTAATTTTACATCAACTATTTTGATATATCAATAAAAAATTTACCAATCCTTTATTAAAACGAAAAGCACAAGACAAAACTTTGCCTTGTGCTTATTTATCAAATGGGTATTAGCCGTCAAGACATGAAAAGAATAAAGCATTCCGAATAATCGAACAATAATAGAAAACAAAAGAACCGAGAGAAAAATAAAATGAAAAGACTACTTTATATCATTGCAAATTCAAAATCCGAGGAGCAGTCGTCAAGCAGGATTGTCAGCAGAAGACTTGTTAATGCAATCAAAGAAAAAGTACAGGACCTCGTGATTGAGGAAGTGAATCTTTATGAAGACCACATCCCGAAGCTGAAGGGCTGTTATTACGAGGGCAGGAACGCTATTATTAATCAGGATGCAAGAAACAAACTCAGTATTGAGGAGCAAAATGAAATCGTAAGGATTGAGGAGTTATGCGATCAGTTTGTTGCGTCCGACATTTATGTCCTTGCGGCACCGATGTGGAGCTTATCGTTCCCGTCCGTTGTAAAAGAGTATCTCGACTGTGTTATACAGACCGGCAAGACAATTTCGTTTGAAAACAACAAGCCCCACGGGCTTTTATGTGATAAGCAAAGAATATTTATATATGTTCAGTCATCCGGCGGCGACATCCCGTGGCTCCTAAAACCGGCGCTTACGAAAGGCTTAAACTACGTGCAGGATATCATGAAATTCATCGGTGTTAGCACATTTCATGAGCTTTTGGTTGACGGCACGGGGACAACGGAAGAAGAGCGACAAAAAGCAATTGAAACGGCGTCAGAAAAAATACCCCAGCTTATCGAAAAGCTGTTTTAGGAGCGTGATGTAAAGCAGCCGGTGACAAATTCTAATAATATGCCGGCGATTATACACGTGTGTGTGTAGTTTTAATTCAACACAGCAACTCCGATATTTAGGTATGTGGCGAAAAGAATCCATACAAGGTACGGGATTAAAAGATACGCTGCCGTTTTATTGATGTCGTAAAAATACTTCATCGTTATTACTACAAGAATATCAAGCAAAATGATGACAGCAACAGCAACCCAGTACCAGCCGAAGCGGAAAAATACGACGGGCCAAAGGAAATTTACAAAAAGCTGCAGCCAATATAAATTTGTTGCTCTTTCGCTGTCAGGTGATGGGGGCGCTTCATAGATGATATAAACCGCAATCGCCATCAGAAGATACAGTATAGGCCAAATAACACCAAACAGCCAACCTGGCGGCGACAGCGGCGGTTTTTCAAATGACGCGTATACCCCGCGGGCATTGCCTGAAAGTATATTCCCAAGCACACCGACAAGCTCGGTTACAACTATTATGATAATAAGCTGAAGCCAGTTAATTTTTCTTTTCATAATAATCACACCCTCCGGTATAAATATACGCGCGCCGAAGGTGAGATATTATGTCCCGTCGCCTAAAATATCACCTTTCACTCAGCCACTTCAGCAACGGGGCAAGGTTTTCCTCCTTTACACCATCAAATCCGTTTTCAATATTTGAAATAGCCTCGATTAGCTCTTCATCTTTATCCTTTTTACTTTTCAGCATCTTTACAAAAAGGGACATAAGAAATTTATCCATGCCTTTCATCTGCTTTAAAGTCAGGCATCCGCCGCGCATATAAAAGAACGGAATGTCTTTGATATTATTTCTTGCCATCACTGTCTCATCGTCAGGTTCTGCATTTCGTGCGGTGCCTGTTGCGCAAATGGCGATGACATTATGTTTTTTCATTTTTTTCAGCCCCTGTATCATCCCCGCCTTCATCCAACCAAAGAATATAACCTCTTCGTCGCTCCCAACTTTGTCAAGCTCTTTTGTCGGAAAAACCTTCAGCCCCGTTTTTTGCGAGAGCATATTTGCGTATTTCATTGTAAAACCAGTTTTTGATTCGCAGACAATCACCATTTTAGGCGACCTCCGATTATATAATAATAAAAGATATTTCAAACATTATACCAGAATATGGGCTATAATAGTATAAAAATGTTACAACGGGCACAAAAAAAGAATACTATAGAAAAGTGCACTCGACGCGATATGCGCAAAGTGCACTTTTTTAAGCTATATATGCTTTTTATCATCAATCATTTTTATGCTTATTTTTGCCCCGCATCAAATAATAAATCATCTTTTTCATAATGTTCGTAAAGCATTTTCCTGTAAGCGTCATATTTATTTTTCACATCGGGGTTTTCTCTGAAAAATTCATTAAGCGAGTGTATGGCGAAAAGCGCGTCGCTGCTCACATCGTGTTCTATAAGCTCTGTGTCTTTCAAAAGATTCTCCTCAATCCCGAGATTACATAAAAATTCTTGTATAATTTCATGCCGTTTTAAAAGATATCTGCCCACATTTTCCCCTGCCCCCGTCAGATGAATAATGCCGTATTTTTTATACTCGACAAGGCCGAGCTCACAAAGCTTTTGTACTATTTTTGTTGTTGACGACGGGCGAACGTTTAATTTATCGGCGAGTTGGTTAATTCGCGCATACCCTTCGGCCGAACATATCCTATAAATCATTTCCAAATAATCTTCAAGGCTGGAAGACAGCACTTTGCTGTCGCTGTCGAGCATCTGATAGCCTCTTACAGTATAAAATTCCCTGTCGGTTTTCATTTTCACTTTCTCCTTTACTATTTTCATATGTAACAACTTGTTTTCCGTGTCATATCTTAGTTATTAGGTACGTGAAAAAAAGTTTCCCGTAGCTAATTTATGCTGCGACATCGATGAAAATAATAAAGGAGTATTTATTTTTTTATGCATTCAAATCTGATACCTCTTGACAAATTACCCGTTGGCCGCTTCGGTAAGGTGAGAAAGCTCACAGCGGAGGGCATCTCACGCAGAAGAATGCTTGACCTCGGGTTGATATACGATACGACTGTTGAAGCGCTGCTTAAAAGTCCGGTCGGCGATCCGACCGCGTATGAAATACGGGGTGCCGTAATCGCTCTGCGCGCCGAGGAAGCGTCAAAAGTTCTCGTCGAGTCAATCCCGTGATTGAGGTGGTATTAAAATGGGTCTGACAAAGCAGTCTACAGGCGCCGGAACCTTAAAGGAAATGTTCCGTGTCGAGACAGAATCGCCATCTGACATTGTCGTTTCACTGGCAGGCAACCCCAACACGGGCAAAAGCACTGTATTCAACAGCCTTACGGGCCTCAACCAGCACACAGGAAACTGGCCGGGCAAGACAGTCACAAATGCTCAGGGAAAGTTCACACATAAAAACAATAAATTTATCCTTGTCGACCTGCCGGGGACGTATTCCCTTTTGGCAAGCTCGGTTGAGGAGGAGGTCGCGCGGGATTTTATATGCTTCGGCAATCCTCATGCAACGGTAATTGTGACAGATGCAACTTGTCTTGAGAGAAACCTGAACTTGGTTTTGCAAATCATGGAGATAACTAATAAGGTCGTTGTCTGTGTAAATCTCATGGACGAAGCAAAGAGGAAAAGAATAAAAATCGACCTTGAGATTTTGTCTGAGCTTTTGGGTGTGCCCGTTGTCGGCACCTCTGCACGATGCGGTGATGGGCTTGAGGAGCTGAAAGACCTGATATGGAAAGTGTCAACAGGCGCGATAAATCCGACCCCGAGACAGATAGTTTATGATGATGTCATAGAAAAGGCTATCAAAAAGGTTGAAGCTTATATCAAGGATTTAATCGGGGAGCAGATGAACAGCAAGTGGTTAGCTCTTCGCTTAATTGACGGGGATGTGAAGCTGCTCGACTCGATTAAAGATTACCTGACTATCGACTTGGCCGGGGATGATAAACTACAAGAGCTAATAAATTGTGCCAGATCTGAGTTAGAAGCGGACGGCATAAGTCTCGATGATCTGCGTGACAGGATAGTGTCGAGCATAGTCAGGACTGCCGAGGATATCAGCTCAAAAGTCGTTTCATTCAGCGACAGGCTACATAATGAGCTGGACCGTAAGATAGACAATATCCTAACGTCAAAGATTTTCGGCATTCCTATAATGATTGCTCTTTTAGGGGTAATATTCTGGATAACAATAGAGGGCGCCAATATTCCATCATCCCTTTTAGCTAAGGGTTTATTCTGGATTGAAGGGCAGCTGACCGTTTTTTTCAGGTGGCTTGGCACACCGGCATGGGTTCACGATGCTCTTGTATTAGGCGTTTATCGGACACTTGCCTGGGTTGTATCCGTAATGCTGCCGCCGATGGCTATTTTCTTCCCGCTTTTCACCTTCCTTGAAGATTCAGGCTACCTGCCGCGGGTTGCTTTTAACCTTGACCATTTTTTCAAAAAAGCCTGCGCTCATGGAAAACAGGCCCTGACTATGTGCATGGGGTTCGGATGTAACGCCGCCGGCGTTATCGCGTGCAGGATAATAGATTCGCCAAGAGAGCGCCTGATAGCTACAATTACAAACAACTTTGTTCCATGTAATGGACGATTTCCGACTTTGATTGCCCTGTCAAGCATTTTTATAGCCAGCGCTGCGGGCGCCTTCAGCTCCATTGCGGCTGTGCTTTCAGTGCTTTTAGCCATTATATTAGGTATAGTAATCACGCTTTCTATATCAAAACTGCTGTCGAAGACGATTCTGAAGGGTCTGCCCTCCTCTTTTACACTGGAACTGCCCCCTTACAGAAAGCCTCAGGTGGGAAAAATACTTGTCCGTTCAATCTTTGACCGCACACTTTTCGTTTTGGGCAGAGCGGTCACCGTCGCCGCCCCGGCAGGGCTTGTCATATGGCTTATGGCAAACATCACGATAGGCGATGTGAGTATCCTCGCTCATTGTGCGCAGTTTCTTGATCCGTTTGCCCGTTTAATAGGCCTTGACGGGTATATTTTGATAGCATTTATATTGGGCCTGCCTGCAAACGAAATAGTTATCCCTATTCTTATAATGGGCTATATGGCAAAAGGCTCGATACTTGAGCTTGACAGTTTAGCTGAGATGAGGGATTTATTTGTTGCCAACGGATGGACTTGGCTGACCGCTGTATGTATGATGCTTTTCTCACTGAATCACTGGCCTTGCGCCACGACACTTCTTACAATAAAAAAGGAAACTCAAAGCATCAAATGGACATTTGTCTCGTTTTTAGTTCCGACTATAACCGGTATTGTAGTATGCTTCATCGTCGCACAAGGTGCGCGGCTTCTGGGCCTTGTTTAAAATACCGATTAGGTTGATTTACCTGTTGTAAAATCCTCCGCTGAAAAATAGATTTTACCCTTGCCCCAAAAAAGAAGCGCTTGCATCACCGCGCTGTTTGATTTGCTCTCGAAGGAAATTTAATATACAAAAAACGACATGACAAAATCATGCCGTTTTTTGTATGACCAGACTATTACTCTACGATTTGACCTTTAAAACAAAGACAATATTGCAAACTGTGTCGTCAAAAACATATTCTACATAAAATCCGCGTAATTGCGCCTGCTGTGCGTTTGTATCCGTGTCATTGGTATCGCTTGTGTCTTGTTCTTGTGTAGCTGCGGGCAAAACATTAAACTTCAGCGTATAATTATCGATATTAATAGTGTACTTATTTGTGACATCTTCCGGATAAAGAAGGTCGCCCGTCTCTGTGAGAACATAATCTGTAATGCTGACAGCATCGGGGAAATATTCAATCATAACAGTTATGGCATCGCCAACCGAAACTGTCGGTGCGCTTGATATATCAAGACTTTTAAATACTGTCTTAATATCGGCACCACCATAAGCGGTGGAAAATTCAACTTCTGTTCCGTCTTCAAGCTTAACTGTCTTGCCACCCCCGCTGCATGAAGTAAACACAAGGGCGACCATACAAATAAACGCCACCGCACTTATTTTAATATAAGATTTTATGTGCATTAGTGATTTAAACCTCAATAATATCTTACGCATGCAATAACGCGCCCAAGTATTGTGACTTCGTCCGCGTAAATCGGATCCATCGCGTCATTTTCCGGCTGAAGGCGAAAACGACCATCCTCACGGTAAAAACGCTTCACCGTCGCTTCATCGTCGACCATTGCGACAACGATTTCTCCGTTATCAGCCATCGGCTCACGTCGTGCGACTATGATATCTCCGTCAAATATGCCGGCATTTATCATACTGTCGCCACTTACACGAAGCGCAAACAACTCGCTTTCTGAATAACCGCCTCGTATTGAAACTTCAATAACATCATCTTCGTCATAAATTTCAGTCGCATATATCGGCATACCGGCTGTGACCCGCCCTATTACCGGCAGCCGTACAACTCGGCTTTTACCCGTATTTGCATCAGGAGCGGAGGTGCGCAGCGTACGGCTTTTTCCTCCCTCTTTCTGTATGTAGCCCTTTTCTTCAAGGCGTGTCAGATAGGTGTGGACAGTTGATGTGCTTTTAATGCCGAGAGCAGAACTTATATCACGGATGCTCGGAGCAAAACCATTTTGTTTAATAGAGGCGGCTATATACTCGTACATGGCGCGCTCTTTTGGTGCGAGCGGCTGTTTCATTTGTATTACCTCCGTTATTATTTATATCGTGCGTCATGCACGTTATCAATCGTTTATCGGATATATTACCCTTTATAGCATATTATAACATGCAACTATAAAAAATGCAAACACCCGTTCTAAAAATATATTACGCAATTGTTAATTGTTAAAATTTCATTTTAATTTATACGTCATGCTATTGAAATATTGACATTGTTAGATTACAATAGTATATGTCGGAAATTTGGATTGCCGTATAAGGGGGTATTATGACAAACAACAAGTACGTTCTTTCATGGATTGATGAAATGGCCGCGATGTGCAAGCCGGACCGCATCGTTTGGATTGATGGTTCGGAAGAGCAAGCGGAAGCACTTCGCGCTGAGGCGTGCGCAACAGGTGAGCTTATAAAACTTAATCAAGAGCTCCTCCCGGGCTGCTACCTTCACCGCACAGCTATAAATGACGTTGCGCGTGTCGAGGACAGAACTTTCATCTGCACTCCGACGAAGGAAGAAGCCGGTAACATAAACAACTGGGTCGCTCCGGACGAAATGTATGCGACGCTGAAAAAGCTTTACAATGGCTCAATGAAGGGGAAAACGATGTATGTCATTCCCTACTCAATGGGCATTGTCGGATCTGACTTTGCAAAGATCGGCATTGAGCTTACCGACTCAATTTATGTTGTACTTAACATGATGATTATGACCCGCGTCGGTAAAGAAGTTATTGACGCGCTCGGCGATTCGCCGGACTATGTCAAGGGCCTCCATTCTGTCGCAGACTGCGACGAAAAGAATAGATACATTGTTCACTTCCCGCAGGACAACACCATCATGTCCATCAACTCAGGATACGGTGGAAACGTTCTGCTCGGTAAAAAGTGCTTTGCTCTCCGTATTGCTTCTTACCTCGGACGTAAAGAAGGCTGGATGGCTGAGCATATGCTCATTCTCGGTATCGAATACCCGAATGGTGATATTAAATACATAACAGCCGCTTTCCCGTCTGCCTGCGGTAAGACAAACCTTGCCATGCTTATCCCGCCGGAAATCTATAAGAAGCAGGGTTACAAAGTATGGACAGTCGGCGATGACATCGCATGGTTACGCGTAAATAAGGAAGATGGCAGACTGTATGCTGTCAACCCCGAAAATGGTTTCTTCGGCGTTGCACCGGGTACGAACGATAAATCAAACCCGAATGCACTTGCAACGATAACACGCGATACCATTTTCACAAACGTTTGCCACGATCTTGACAACAACACGGTATGGTGGGAAGGCCTCAACGACAACCCGCCGAAGAACGCTCTCAACTGGCGTGGTGAGCCGTGGGATTACACGAAATACGACAAGAACGATAAGGTTAAAACAGCCGGTGCCCATCCGAACTCACGCTTCACAGCCCCGGCAAAGAACTGCCCGTGCCTTTCTAAGGAATTTTACAGCACAAAGGGTGTTCCGATTTCTGCAATCATATTCGGCGGACGCCGTGCAAAGACTGCTCCGCTCGTATACGAATCCCGCAACTGGCAGAATGGTACGTTCGTTGGCTCAATAATGGCTTCCGAGACGACAGCCGCTGCTGCCGGCGCCGTTGGCGTTGTACGCCGCGACCCGATGGCTATGCTGCCCTTTGCCGGCTACAACATGGGCGACTACTTCGCTCACTGGCTTGAGATGGGCAAGAAGATACCGAACCCGCCGAAGATTTTCAACGTCAACTGGTTCCGTACCGATGACAACGGAAACTTCATATGGCCCGGATTCGGTGACAACATGCGCGTTCTTCTCTGGATACTTGACCGCTGCGAAGGCAAGGTTGATGCCGTCGATTCACCGATCGGCTATCTGCCGAAGCCTGAAGATATCAACATCGAAGGCCTTGAGGGTGTTACGCTCGACACGATTAAGGACCTGCTCACAATCGACCGTGACGCTTGGCTTGCCGATGTCGAAAACATCAAAGCGTTCTACGCAAAGATCGGCGATCATGTTCCTGCTGTTCTTTACGAAGAACTTGCAAAACTTGAAGCAAACCTCAAAGCGTATAAAGGTTAAAGCATTATTGAAATATAGTGAAACCGGGTGTCCGCTTCGGACACCCGGTTTTATTATTTATACAAGTAAATAAAGATTTATAAAGAATATTCTCGTGGCTTCAGCTATGCCATCCCCCGCTTAAAACATTGTAAGCTGGGTTGTTTCACTTATCCCGTCCAAAACGCCGTTTTTCCGAAGCGCTTCAATAACCGTTTTCGTAACCTGAGCTGTTGTCTGAAGCTCTTCGATTGAATAGAAGATACCTCCGTTCTCTTCCCTTGCACGTACGATGTTTTGTGCCGCTGTTTCACCGACGCCATTAAGGCACGAAAACGGCAAACGAATCTTACCGTTCTCCGGTAAAAATGCTTTCGAGTCGGACTTATATAAATCAACAGGCAGAAAACGAAGTCCGCGTTCCATGTATTCGTAAACAAGCAGCATTGCGGAAAGCAGCGCATCTTCTTTTTGTGAAGTGCTGGTCTTTGCCGACAGCTCGTCAATTACGCGCTTAACTTCGCTTTTTCCTGCCATAACGATTTCACCGTCAAAACCTTCAGGTGCTGCCGTAAAATAGGCGGCATAAAACTCAACCGGATAATAAATCTTATACCAACCGAGCCTTAGTGCTGTAATAACATAAGCCGCCGCGTGCGCTTTCGGGAACATGTATCTGATTTTACCGAGCGATTCAATGTACCAGTCAGGAACGCCGTGTTCAACCATAACATCAATCATATTCTGCGGAATCGGCTGACCTTTTTTATTTTTCCTGACAAATTCGGTTATCTTAAACGCCATGTCTTTTTCAACGCTATACTTATGTATCAGCGTCATCATTATGTCGTCACGGCATCCGATAACGTCTGATATTGTACATTGCCCGCTCTTGATAAGCTCCTGCGCGTTGCCAAGCCATACGTTTGTTCCGTGAGATAGTCCGGATATCTGCAAAAGATCTGAGAAGTTTTTAGGTTTGCAGTCCATCAGCATCTGCATAACAAAGCGCGTACCCATCTCGGGCAACCCGTATGTAGCCGGCTCGCCCTTGTCATCACGTATACCGATTGCGTTGCGTGAGGTGAAGAGCGAATAAACCATAGGATCGTTCATTGGCACGTCAAGCACTCTTACGCCTGTATAACGCTCAAGCATTTTATATTTAGTCGGAATATCGTGCCCAAGCTCGTCAAGCTTCAGTATCGTATCATGTAAATACGAGAATGCAAAGTGCGTCGTTATAACGCTTGACGTCGGATCATCGGCAGGATGCTGAACAGGTGTGAAGTCGTAGACTTCATACTCACTCGGAATGACGATAATTCCACCGGGGTGCTGCCCCGTTGTCCGTTTGACACCGGTACAGCGGGCGACATATCGCTCGACATCAGCTCGCGGAAGTGAAATTCCTTTGTCCTCAAGGTATTTCATTACGAATCCGTAAGCCGTGCGCGATGCTATTGTGCCTATCGTCCCTGCGCGGAAAACGTTTTCAGCACCGAACAATTCTTCTGTGTATTTATGAACCATGCCCTGTATTTCGCCCGAGAAGTTAAGGTCGATATCCGGCATTTTTTCGCCATAGAAACCGAGGAATGTTTCAAATGGTATGTCGTGTCCGTCGGATATCATCAATTCACCACAAACAGGGCAATTTTTCGTTGGTAAATCGAATCCCGAGCCGACGCTGCCATCAGTTATAAACTCACTGTGGCGGCACTTAGGACATCTGTAGTTTGGCGGCAAAGGATTGACTTCTGATACGCCTGAGAAAAATGCGACAACAGACGATCCGACGCTTCCGCGCGAGCCGACAAGGTATCCGAGGCTTTCACTGTATGCAACAAGCTTTTGCGCTATTATATATAAAACAGCATACCCGTTTTTTATGATTGATGAAAGCTCCTTGTCAAGGCGCTCGGCTACTACGTCCGGCAACGGATCGCCGTATAACTCATGCGCGCGGGTGTAACAAAGGCGAGTAAGCTCTTCCTCACTGCCCTCAAGTTTCGGTGTGTACGTTCCTTTGGGAATCGGCCGCACTTCCTCTATCATATCCGCTATCTTATTCGTATTTGTAACGACGACTTCGTATGCTGTCTCCTCTCCAAGGTATGAAAACTCCTCAAGCATCTCATCAGTCGTGCGGATGTATAGCTTTGATTCACGCGCATAGTCCGTATATTTCATGCCGTGCAGGAGGATCTGGCGGTAAATTTCATCCTCAGGGTCAAGAAAGTGAGCATCACTTGTGGCAACGACCGGAATTCCGAGTTTTTTGCCAAGCGCAACAATTTTACGATTTATCTCGCGAAGCTGCTCCTCATCGCTCACTCTTTGCTGGTCAACTAAAAAGCGGTTGTTTGACAGCGGCTGTATTTCAAGATAATCGTAAAATTTCGCTATTTTCTCAATATCTTCTTCTTTGCGGCCTTCAAGGATCGCCTGATAAACCTCACCCGCTTCACAAGCCGAGCCAATTATAAGCCCTTCCCTGTACTCTTCAAGAAGCGTTTTCGGTATTCGCGGATTGCGGTGATAATACTGCAGGTAGCTTGCTGAAATCAGTTTATATAAATTTTTAAGCCCTGTTTTATTTTTTACAAGTATTATTTGGTGATATGGGTGCAGCCTTAGCGGGTCGGCGTTCGCGCTCATCGCGTCCTGCATTGCCGGAATGTCGCGGATACCTTCCTTTTCAAGTATCCGTGCCATCGCTAAGAAAATTTCAGCACAAGCGCGGGCGTCGTCCGTCGCACGGTGGTGCTCGAATTCCTCAATGCCCAAATGCTTTGCCACGTTATCAAGCGAGTGACTTTTAAGCGATGGGTTGACATACCGCGACATGGCGAGCGTGTCAAGATATGAGTTATCAAATTTGAGCTTGCACCGCGATGCCGCCGCGCGGATGAAAGATATATCGAAGTTTGCATTGTGGGCAACAAGAAGCCTGTCCCCGCAGAAAGCAAGAAACTCTGGCAGAACTTCCTCAATGTATGGGGCATTTGCTACAGTTTCATCCGAAATGCCCGTCAGCTTTGTTATATTTTCTGGTATATGCTTGCGTGGATTGACATACGCAGCAAAAGAGTCGACAATTTCGCCACCACGGACAAGCACAGCGCCAATTTCAGTTATTTCATCGGTAGACGACGAAAGCCCCGTCGTTTCTATATCAAATACAACGAACTCTCCGTTAAAACTGGCGTCCGAGTTTCCGTAAACAGCGCGCGCTTCGTCATCAACGAAGTACGCTTCCATACCGTATATTACTTTTATCCCGGACTTTTCGCTTTCAAGCATCGCATCTGGAAAGCCTTGCACGTTTCCGTGATCCGTTATGGCGACCGCTTTATGCCTCCACATTTTCGCGCGTTTCAGCGCTTGTTCAGGTGTTATAAGCGCATCCATTTGCGACATTGTCGTATGCAAATGGAGCTCAACACGCTTTTCGGGCGCATTATCGCTTCTTAAAATGCGCTTAATCTTGGCAATTGAGCGTACATTAACGTAGTATTCTGTTTCTTTGCGTGCTTTAGGCGGTGCGTTATTTAGCCCCCTGCGGGGTTCATCCGATACGACTTTACCCTCAGCAATAATGCAGTCGCCAACCTTTATGTGGCTCGTTAATTCTTCCGCTTCAGCAGCTGATTTTGTGATGCGCAAAAAAGCAGAAGTATCGTTGTCTGTTATACCGATTGTGACTGTAACGCGACCCCCTGTGCGGCTTTCCTTTGATTCAATCGAGAAAATTTCGCCGGCACATACGTATTTATTCATATTACTACAGCAAAGCTGCAGTGATGAAAGCTCCGCTGTGTTTATACCGGAACCATAAATTAAATCTGGGCTTGAAACATCAAGTTTCAGCCTGCCATATTCGACGGTACCGTCGCCAGCATCGCATACGACAGCTTGAGCACCTGTCAGGGACGCAACACGCTCATATGTAGGTACTGATTCGGTACTACTTTTTACATACTCTTCCGCCAAAGCCTCGGCTTGCTGCTTCCACAATTCACGGGCAGCTTTGATGGCTGCACGCTCTTCTTCTTCAAAGACGCGCCGGCGCCGCTCAGTAGCTTCGGCATAATCCTCGCGCTGGCTTATTTTAACCTCAAACTCAAGCGAAAACTCGCTTCTTATAATGCCTTTTATAATATCCGCTGTACCGACTCCGTGGAGCAGGTCAATACCGCCGTCAAGAAACGGGATTTTTATATTTATCACATTGTCTGATAATTCTGCCGTATAATCATTGAAAAAGCCCTCGGCGACAGCGCCTAACCGCGTCGCTTCCGTAAAAACAACGGGCAGGTAATCAAGTGAAAAAAGCTCGCTTGGATAAGTTGGCAGTATGCGGACACACCGCAGCTCATACGCGTCTGCAATATCTTTTTCAATGCGGTAAAGCTCATCGCGATCTATAATTTGAGGAAAATTTGCTCTTACTTCAACAATGCGCTCCTCTCTTGCCGTGCGTATTGAAAAAGAGGTAGCAGATAATAGGATTTCCCGCTGTTTTGCATCCGGTGAAAAGCGCGGAAATTTGTCGCAAAGCGTTATTTTTTTTGTTTCAGTTTTATTTGTACCGCTTATGCCGTTTTCATTCATTTTTCCGTCTCTTTCCTTTCACCTAACTGAAGTTTAACTTTATCCTGTGCGATAATATGCACATCTTAGAGTTTTTTGCGCACATTACACGCAAACATCATCTAATCTTCGTTGATTATATTATAAATCTCACGTATAAGGGCTTCAGCCGCTTCGCTGTTTGTAACCCGCCCGATTATTTCGCCGTGACGGAATATAACTGCGTCGCCGTTACCGCCTGCAATGCCTACATCTGCACTGCGAGCCTCGCCCGGTCCGTTTACAGCACAGCCCATGACGGCCACTTTTATGCGTTTCCCCTTCGTATCTATCTCATCTAAGCGATTTTCAAGCTCAGATAATATATCGAAGAGATTGATTTTTGTTCGCCCGCACGTCGGACATGATATAAGATCAATGCCGCTGCTGCTAAGCCCGCATGCGTCAAGTATATAGCGGCCTGCCTTGACTTCAAGCAGAGGGTCTGACGACAGCGATACACGTATTGTATCGCCGATTCCGAGACATAAAAGCGCTCCAATCCCGACAGCATTTTTTATTGTACCGCGCTGTGGCGTTCCCGCCTCTGTTACACCTATATGAATCGGGCATTCACAGTTTTCAGCGACGATACGCGATGCCTCGACCATTGTCATAACATCCGACGATTTTACTGATACAACAATGTCATAAAAGCCCTCTCGCTCAAGCGCCCGCACATATTCAAGGGCACTTTCAGCAAGCGCTTCAGCCGTCGGTGAGCCGTATTTTTCAAGAAGGGATTTCTGTATGCTGCCGCTGTTTACACCGATTCGTATCGGAACATTGCGCTCGGCGCATACATCAGCTACGGCAAAAAGACGCTCAAGTCCTCCTAAATTGCCGGGATTGACCCTGACCTTGTCCGCACCGTGCCGCACGCTTTCTATCGCAAGCCTATAATCGAAATGGATGTCCGCTATCAGCGGAACGGTGATGCCCTCTTGCCTTATATATTCAAAAATCCCGACACAATGCTTGTCGGGAACAGCGATTCGAACAGCATCGCACCCTGCTTCGGCAAGTGCCTTTGTTTGTTCTGCAGTTGCCTTAAAATCAGATGTGTCGGTATTTGTCATCGACTGTACCGACACTGGTGCTGTCCCACCTATAATAAGGCTGCCCGCACGCACAGAACGCGTCGGGCGCCTACCTTTCCATAATTGTTTATCAGACATTGTTATTTGTTATCCCCCCGCTACTTTCCGAAAAGAGACATTATGTCTTTGAACGCAACGGCTATCATAATGCCGAAGAGAATAATGATGCCAACGAGATGAACATATCCCTCATAGACGGGGTTTATCGGTTTTCCTCTGACAAGCTCTATTATAAGGAACATCAGCCTACCTCCGTCAAGAGCGGGCAACGGAAGCAGGTTCATTATGCCGAGGTTCATGCTAAGGATAACGGTAATATAAAGAAGGTCTCCTATACCGCTTTCTGCCGCTTCGCCAAGCGTTTCCGTAACGCCAATCGGGCCGCTGACGGATTTTATGCTATATCGGCCGGTAATGAGGTCAAAAAGTGACTCCCATATCATCTCGATTGTAAACTGGCAGCGGTAAAAAGCATGTTTTAGGACGACGGGAAATGTTTTTCTCTCAGAGTAAACGGTAAAATCAATGTCTCCGAATAATACGCCGTTTGCTGAGTATACAGGAAATGTCACATCCTTTATCGTTACTTCCTTGCCATCGCGAAGGACGACGACATCGACGTCTTTAATGCCGCGTCGCATTATTTCATAAACGAGATCGTTTGCAATGTGAACACGTTCCCCGCCGACCGACAGTATTTTATCGCCGACCATAAGGCCTTCGGATTGCGACTGTGCTACGGTTGAGCCTTCGGGCGGATTGAAACTGTATATAACTGTTGAGCCAAGTGATTTTGATGTAATCACAAGGGAAACCATTATGATAATGCCGACTATTATATTTGTGAGGGAACCTGCAGCGATGATTATAAATCGCTTCCAGAGAGCTTTTTTTGAAAAAGCATTCGGGTCGTCCGATTCTTCGTCTTCGCCTGCCATGCCGGTAAACCCGCCGAACGGCAACGCGCGTATTGAGTAACGAGTTCCGCTTTTTTTGCTGACCCGTGAAAATATCTTCGGGCCAAAACCAACAGCGAACTCTGTTACAGTCACACCGAATGCACGCGCGGCAAGAAAATGGCCAAGCTCATGCACAAAGATTAACATTCCAAAGACGAATATGGCGATTATTATACTAAAAAATCCTATTTAAATCACCCCGATCAATTTTTTTACGCACATACGCGCGCGCTTCCTCATCTGCTTCAAAAACTTCTGTGAGCGTGGGGGTTCCCCCTCGTCCGAGAGTTGAGAGCGCATCGCATATGTATCGTGCGATATCTGAAAAACCGATTTTGCCAAGAAGAAATGCATTAACTGCAATCTCATCCGCCGCTGAAAGAACAGCGGGATATGTTCCGCCCTGATGCGCAGCGTCATATGCTGCCGCAAGAAGCGGAAACGTCTCAGTATCAGGCTTTGCGAATGTTAGCGAGCCAAGAGTTGTAAAGTCAAGCCTTCCTGACAGCCCGGTAGTACGAGCGGGATGGGTCAAAGCGTATTGTATCGCCGTCCTCATATCGGGAAGTCCCAGCTGAGCGATAACTGAACCGTCAGTAAACTCAACCATTGAATGTATTATGCTCTCACGATGAATGACAACATCAATCTGGTCAGCCGACAGCCCGAAAAGACGCATGGCTTCAATCACCTCAAAGCCTTTATTCATCAGCGTCGCGCTGTCAATTGTAATTTTGGCTCCCATGTGCCATGTCGGGTGCGAAAGTGCTTCTTCCCTTGTCACGGATTCAATCTCAGCAGCGCTTCTGCCGAAAAACGGCCCGCCTGACGCCGTCAGAATCACACGGCGCACATCAGAGCGTCTCCCTGCTCCAATGCACTGAAATATTGCACTGTGCTCGCTGTCGACAGGTATTACCTCAGCACCACGCGCTGAAATTTCAGATAAAAGGAGGTTGCCGGCGGCAACGACGGCTTCTTTATTCGCCATTGCTATGCGGCGGCAGGCTGAAGCTGCTGCCATCATAGGCTTTGCAGCCGCCATCCCTGATATAGCAACGACTGTTACATCTGCGCGGGCATCCCCTGCACCGTATTCAACGGCATCAGCACCACCCGTGACGACTATATCCATGTCGGCAAGTGCTGTTTTAAGCCTTGATGCTGCCCCCTCATCACTCATGGCGACTGCACGCGGACGAAAGCGACGCACTTGAGCTTCAAAGAGCACATCGTTTGAGCCTGCGCTCATAAAATCTATTTTTAACCCGAGTTTCTCCGCAACTTCAAGCGTCTGTCTGCCGATGGAGCCTGTCGAACCGAGAATTGATAGTACCGGCTTGTTGCCATTAATATAAGTCATCAGAGTTTACCGTTTACTGTTAATTAAAATATGATAAATACCTTGTCAGTATGAATAGGAAGGGCGCAACAGCAAGCATACTATCGAAGCGGTCAAGCACACCACCGTGTCCGGGAAATAGTTTGCCATAGTCTTTTATACCGAAGCGACGTTTTACATATGAGGCAATGAGATCACCCATCTGCGAAACGACCGATGTGGCAATCCCCGACACGAAAAGCGCCATATAATTGACATCAAAGTTCTTAATAGAACCGACAATCAAGCCATAAAGCAGAAATCCGGCACAACAGCCGACAACTCCGCCAACAGCGCCTTCAATAGTTTTATGCGGTGAAACATGAGGAGCCAGCTTGTGCCGTCCAATACAGCAACCAACAAGGTATGCTGCCGTGTCCGTAACCCATGAACCAACAACGACAAGCGGAAGATAAATCATACCATTGCCATCTTTGTTTCCTACAATGGCGACAGCACAAATAGCAGGTATGACTATATAAAAAAGCATTGAAATAAAAACAGTATAGGGCGATAAAATCCCTTTATAATATTTAAAAACAGCGAAAGAATATATAATAAAAATTAATACGTAAATAAAGAAAGAGATAAACGCAAATTTATCACTGTCGTCATTTATATAGTACTGCAAAAACGGAAGACAGCCCGCTATTATATATGCCGGAATTGTCTTTGATAAATATCGGCGGCTTGACAGACCTACACAACGAGCCACCTCAAAAACCGCCGACACAGATAGAAAGGCGAGCGTCACCGGCAAAAGCAGCGTGTCGCTGTATAAAAGAACAGGTATCAACAGTATTATAAGCGCAGCTGCCGTCAGCGTTCTTTTTAACATTTCCTTTTCCTGTTTCAGTTAAGTAATTTTAAATACTAATTTATCGAGTCATAGCGCCCGGTGCTGTTTTTTCAGCTTAAACACCGCCAAATCTTCGGCTGCGCCTGTAAAACTCACGAACTGCCGCGTCGACATCCGACGGCTGCATGTCAGGCCAGAGCACATCGGTGAAATAAAGCTCGGAATAAGCGGCCTGATATAATAAAAAGTTTGATAGCCGCATTTCGCCGCCCGTGCGGACAATTAAATCCGGGTCCGGGCATCCGCATGTGTAAAGGTGCTCAGCAAATGTTCTCTCCGATATTTCACCACCCGTTGCAGCAAGCTCCTGTGCCGCCCGGACTATCTCTGCCCTCGCACCGTAATTTATTGCAATGTTAAGTCTGAGATCATACTTTGCGGACGCGCGTTCAAGAGCTCGCATCCGTTCACGGACATCCTGCGGGAATGCCATCTTGTCGCCGAGAAAAACATAGCGTATCTTGTTTTCTTCAAGCTCGCGCTCAGCACCGTCCAAATACTCATTTAATAGCGACATAATGCGGTCAACTTCGGACTTCGGGCGCCGCCAGTTTTCCGTGGAAAACGCATAAATCGTTACTATCTTAATACCGATATCACCGCAATAACGGACGATGCGTTTAAACGTCGCCGCACCTTCCACGTGACCGTATTCGCGAGGCATACCCCGCTTCTGTGCCCAGCGACCGTTTCCGTCCATTATAAATGCTATATGACGGAGCCGGTCGTCAACGACGACCGGTTCCGTCTTTTGATTTATGACTTTATTGTTACGAGACGATGAAAAACAACTGCTGTCTTTAGTGTCTCGTCTGCGTAAAAACGCCAACAGACCCATTATCTATCCTCAATACGATGTATTACAGTGTGGCAGAACGGCGTTATAATATTATATAGCAAGTATTTCTTTAATCTTGCGCTCAGATACGGTGTCAATTTCTTTTATATATTTATCTGTCAGTGTCTGGACGTCCTTCTCCGACTGTTTTTCTTCATCCTCGGTCATCTCGCCGGCTTTTTTCTGCGCCTTTGCTTTTTCAATTGCTTCACGACGAATGTTTCTGATAGCGACCTTTGCTTCTTCACCCATGCGCTCAACTTGCTTTTTAAGCTCGCGGCGACGCTCTTCTGTGAGCGGCGGAATCGTCAGTCTGATAATACGGCCGTCGTTTGTCGGCGTTATGCCGAGGTCAGAGGCAAGTATGGCACGTTCAATCTGCTTTAGCATCGACGAATCCCACGGTGTTACGGTAATAGTACGCGGATCAGGTGCACGCACTTCAGATACCTGTGTGATAGGAGTTTGTGCACCGTAATAATCAACTGTTATTCTTGATAATATCTCAGGATTTGCACGTCCTGCGCGTATTGTTGAGAGAGTTTCCGCATACATCGCTATTGATTTTTTCATTTTTGCTTCAAATTCATCGGTTTTAAGCTTCATAGTGTCGCTTTCCTCCCAATACTATTTTATTGTCAATATCATTTTTTCAACGTCGGTGCTAATTTTCATTATAATCAGGCATGCATGTTGTCCGTATGCGTAACAAGCGTGCCAATTTTTTCTCCCATCACAGCCCGGACAATATTATCCGGGTCACGAAGTGCGCAAATAAGAAGAGGTATATTGTTATCCTTTGAAAAAGAGGCGGCTGTTGAGTCAATAACTGTCAGTTCGTTATTAAGTATATATTTATAATCAACAATATCAAACTTCTTAGCATTCGGATTCTTTCTCGGGTCGCTGTCGTACACAGCGTCGATATTTTTAGCAAGTATGACAATGTCGGCTCCGATCTCTGCCGCGCGCATTACAGCGGCCGTATCAGTTGTAAAGAACGGATTTCCGATTCCACATCCAAATATTATGACACGTCCGTGCTCAAGATGATGTACCGCGCGATTTCTGATATACGGCTCCGCTATTTCCTGCATTGCTATTGCAGTCATAACGCGCGTTTCCATGCCAAGCCGTAAAAATGCATCCTGAAGGGCAAGTGCGTTTATTGTTGTTGCCAGCATACCCATGTGGTCGGCTCGTGTGCGATCCATACCGGTACCGCTTGCGCCGCGCCAGATGTTTCCGGCACCTACGATAATAGCAACCTCAACACCAAGAGCATGACACTTCGAAACGGCGCTGCCAATCTTCTCGATAATCTTTTCGTCAATGACTGAATTACCGTCTAAACCCTTTAGCGCCTCTCCGGACAGCTTTATTAAAACACGTTTATATTTAGGCTTAGACGAATTATTAATATACTCCATAATACCTCATAAACAGGGGGCGGCAAGCGCTCCACTATTTGCTTTTACCTTAATATTTTACACTGAAAATTTTGTTTTGTAAACATAAAATTATTTAATACATTGTTACACAAACGCGCTGAAACGCCCCGCGTACACCTAATGTACGCGGGGCGCATATATACAGTACAATTTACTTGAGGAGCTGAGCAACCTCGTCGCCGAAGTTATCCTCGCGTTTTTCAAGGCCTTCTCCGCGCTCATAAAGCCAGAATCCGGTAACCTTTATATCGCCGCCAAGAGCCTTTGCTGTATCGGCAATGTATTTGCTAACCTTAATGCCATCTTCCTTAACATAGGGCTGCTCAAGTAAGCAAGCACGCTCATAAAAGAGCTTATCAAGCTTACCTTTAACAATCTTTTCAATAACTGCATCGGGTTTTCCGGCAAGTTTCTCGTCGTTCTTTGCGGCAGCAATCTGAATCTCCATCTCCTCGTCGATAACGCTCTGCGGAACGTCTTCAATCGAGACATATGTCGGAGGATTGCCTGCTGCAATCTGAAGAGCGATGTTCTTTGAGAATTCGGCAAAGCCTTCGGTCTTTGCGATTTCTTCGCTTGTGTCAAAACGGACTATAACACCCGTTGCCCCTTTGCCGTGAATATAGGTGGACAGAATACCGTCAACGATAACGAAACGGCGAATGTTCATGTTTTCGCCTATTGTAAAGATCATATCTTTCAGCTTGCCCTCGACGTTAAATGTATCGTCATAAGGAAGCTGCTTTAGTGCCTCTATATCAGCAGGACGCTTCTCAAGAATGACTTTGAGTAATCCCTGTACGAACTCCCGGAAAGACTCGTTTTTAGCGACGAAGTCGGTTTCTGTGTTGACTTCGATCATTGCCGCTGTCTTGCCGTCTTCGCTCTTTAATATATCAACAATACCTTCTGCTGCAATGCGTGAGGATTTCTTTGCTGCAACTGCAAGTCCCTTTTCACGCAGAATCTTTATAGCTTTATCAAAGTCACCGTCAGCCTCAATCAGTGCGTTTTTACAGTCCATCATTCCGCATCCGGTCTTCGCACGAAGCTCAGATACCATTTTTGCATTTATGGTTGCCATTTGTCTATTTATCCTCCTGCGTCACTTTATTATCATAATGTATATATTATTGACCGGCGCTGGGCTTAATTAAGCCTCGGTGCTTTCGACAGTCTCAACTTCAGCTGTTTCTGTAGCAATTTCTGCTTCTGTGACCTCTATATCTTCGGTCTTATCCTCATCATCATTGTCAGCTTCAGGCTCGGATTCAACTGTGCTCTCGCCCTCGTCGAAAGATTCGCCCTGTCTGCCCTCGATAACGGCATCAGCAAGAACTGATGAAATCAGTCTGATTGCGCGGATAGCATCATCGTTGCCAGGAATGATATAGTCTGCATCATCAGGGTCGCAGTTTGTGTCAACAATAGCGATTACCGGTATGCCGAGTTTCTTTGCTTCAAGAACGGCAATGTGCTCCTTACGCGTGTCAACGATGAAAATAGCGTCCGGAAGCCTATCCATATTCTTGATACCGCCGAGGTTGCGCTCGTAATTCTCCATTTCCTTCTGGAGTGCGGCGACTTCTTTCTTCGGAAGAGCGTCAAATGTACCGTCAGACTGCATTTTTTCAAGCTGTGCAAGACGGTTGATGCTCTTGCGGATTGTCTTGTAGTTTGTCAGCATTCCGCCAAGCCAGCGGACGTTGACATAATACATACCGCAGCGCGTTGCTTCTTCACGGATGGCATCAGCAGCCTGCTTCTTTGTGCCAACGAAAAGAATTGTTCCGCCTTCTGCTGCGAGGTCACGTACAAACATGTACGCTTCTTCAAATTTCTTAACGGTTTTCTGAAGGTCGATGATATATATACCGTTTCTTTCGGTGAATATATACTCGGCCATCTTGGGGTTCCATCTCCTCGTATGATGTCCGAAATGGACGCCAGCTTCGAGGAGCTGTTTGATTGTTACTACCGACATTTCAATTAATCCTCCTTCGGTTTTCCCACCACGTCCGCTGTTTTCACGGCAACCGCCCGAGCGGCGGCACCGACCGTGTTTTTAGCGTCGTGTGTGTTTTTTGTCAGTTTCTATGATTTTTCCGTGCAAATACTGAATGCACAGGTATAGTTATAATATCATATTGTCCATTTTTTTGTCAATACCACACGCCAATATTTGATAAAGTCAAACTGTTTTTTTTACATATTTGCTATTGACACGAACCCCGCGGCACTGTATAATGTGCTTAATCTTTAAAGGCAGTACAGAGATACTGACAAGAGAAACGATAGGCAGCACCCCGCTATTACGCTCATGTTTTTTGTGCTGTGATCGCATATAAATATCTTATCTGTATCTTTCAGCGGATATACGCTGTGTTCATTTGTCCTGCCTTTTCCGGCGGGATTTTTTTATGCAGCCGAAAACACAATGGAGGTGACGATCGGATGAAAAAGAAACTGAAGATGTCTCTTTTTGAAAAATACTCCGTTTTCACTTCCATACGCAGTGATATGCTTCGCTCAATTCTTGACGATGCTTTCTTTGACACCCCCTTTGCTTTTTCATCAATAATATTGCCCGGCTTCGCTGATGTTCATGTGCATCTGCGTGAGCCGGGTTTTTCTTATAAAGAAACTGTTTGCACGGGAACGCTTGCAGCGGCAAGGGGCGGTTATACAGATGTCTGCACAATGCCTAATGTAAATCCAGTCCCGGACAGCATAGAAAACCTAAAGCCGCAGCTTGATATAATCAAGCGCGACGCTGCCGTCCGCGTCCACCCCTACGGCGCCATCACACGCGGCGAGCGCGGAGTTGAGCTATCTGATATTCACTCACTTGCCCCGCTCGTTTGCGCCTTCTCCGATGACGGACACAGCGTCATGGACGATGGTTTAATGTGCGAAGCTATGACAGCAGCACAAGAAGAAGGTAAGATAATCGCAGCGCACTGCGAGGACGAGCGGTATTTAGAAGGTGTCGACCTTTTCATACACGACGGGCAATACGCCCGCGAGCGTGGTGTGCGCGGTGTTCCGTCCGAATGTGAGTGGCGGCAGCTTGAACGCGATGTTGCTCTTGTCCGCAAGACCGGATGCGCTTATCACGCCTGCCACATATCAACGAAAGAATCGGTTGACCTTATCCGACAAGCGAAAGCCGAGGGGCTTGACGTAACGTGCGAAACAGCGCCGCACTATCTTCTCCTTGATGACTCAATGCTGCGCGACGACGGAGCATTCCGTATGAACCCGCCGATACGCTCCCGTGCCGACCGCGAAGCTCTCATCTGCGGCATTATCGACGGCACGATTGACATGATAGCGACAGACCACGCGCCGCACACAAAGGATGAAAAAAGCCGTGGGCTTGCCGGCAGCCTAAACGGGATTTCGGGGCTTGAGTGCGCATTTCCCGTCCTTTTTACACGCCTTGTTTCAGAAGGTGTAATTACGCTTGACAAGCTAATAACCTTAATCTCGGAAAATCCGCGCCGCAGATTCGGCCTGCCAAGCCGCAACGACGATTTTACGCTCTTTTACTTCGGTGACGGGTGCGCTGTTGACCCAGATGACTTCATTTCAATGGGAAAAAGCACGCCGTTTGCCGGGGTAGAGGTCGATTGCCGCTGTCTTCTCACCGTATGCAATGGTAAAGTCGCGTGGATTGCCCCTGAAATTGAAAAATATTTGCTCCGAAAGGCATAAAATAAACGAAAACGCAAGGAAACTGTAGTTAAGCACACATGAAAAACATAAAAAAGACGTTTACAATAATAAAAAATGAAAAAATCGCGCGGGCTACATACGAAATGAAGCTATCGGGCGACGTTTCGGACATCACGCGTCCCGGGCAGTTTGTCGCCATCAGGCTTGACGGATTTTTCCTCCGCCGCCCGATATCGGTTTGCGATATAGATGATGTATCCGACGGCGGCAGCGGTATTTTAACCCTCATTTATAAAACCGTCGGCGGCGGCACCGAATGTATGTCAACGCTTCGCCCGGGAGTCGAGCTTGATATTTTAACCGGGCTTGGCAACGGGTATGACACAAAGAAAAGCGGCCCCTCCCCGCTTCTCATCGGCGGTGGGTGCGGTGTTCCGCCGCTTTACCTTCTCGCCCGCCGCCTGATAGCCGAGGGAAAGCATGTCTCCGTAATTCTCGGGTTTGGGAGCGCTGATGAAGTGTTTTACGAAGATAAGTTCCGCGAAATTGGGGCAAGTGTAATAGTAACAACAGCCGACGGGTCTTACGGTATCCGTGGATTTGCAACCGATGCCCTGCCCCACACCGGTCTATATACATACACATACTCATGCGGTCCCGAACCAATGCTGAGGGCAGTATATAAAGCTGCCGCAACATCGGGACAGTACAGCTTTGAAGAGCGGATGGCGTGCGGTTTTGGCGTTTGCATGGGCTGTTCGTGCCGCACCGTCACCGGATACAAGCGCATATGCAAAGACGGCCCTGTGCTTGAAAAGGAAGAGATATTATGGAAGTGAAGATAAACGATACTGCCGCGTGTTGCGATACGTCGGTTATACTATGCGGGATAAAGCTTGACAATCCCGTCATCGCAGCAAGCGGAACTTTCGGATACGGATATGAGTTTTCGCAAATATACGATATAAACGTGCTTGGTACATTTTCTTTTAAAGGAACGACGCTGCACCCCCGCTTTGGGAATGAGCAGCCACGCGTTGCCGAGTGCCCTGCGGGTATGCTCAACGCCGTCGGGCTTCAAAACCCGGGTGTCGACGCCGTTATATCGCACGAGCTTCCCGCGATGGCAAAGTATTTTCACAAGCCTGTTATGGCAAATGTCTGCGGTTTTTCGGTGGAAGAATATGCTGAAGTTGCAGAAAGGTTTGACTGCGAGGAGCAGGTAGGATGGATTGAGCTGAACATAAGCTGCCCGAACGTTCACGGGGGTGGCGCCGCATTCGGGCTTGACCCGAAAACGGCGGCAGAGGTAACGTCCGCCGTGCGCCGCGTCGTCAAAAAACCGCTGATCGTGAAGCTGTCACCCGCTGCCGCTGATATTGCAGCCGTTGCCGCAGCTGTCGAAGCAGCCGGCGCCGACGCCGTGAGCCTTATAAACACGCTGCCCGGCATGAGAATAGATTTACACCGTCGCCGCCCGCTGCTTGCAAACGAAAGAGGAGGACTCTCCGGTCCTGCTGTATTCCCTATTGCCCTGCGTATGGTTTACGACGTTTACAAGGCCGTTTCAATCCCCATCGTCGGCATAGGCGGCGTCAGCACAGCGGAAGATGTCATTGAAATGATGCTCGCGGGTGCAACTGCTGTTCAGGTTGGGACTGCTAACCTTGTAAATCCGACAGCCTGCCTTGATATTATTAACTCTCTCCCACGAGCGATGGCAAAATTTAAAATAAATAAGTTAAGCGATATAATTGGGGGTGCGCATATATGAGCATAAAACATGAAAAAGACGTTATCATAGCTTGTGACTTCCCTGACGGGGAAAAAACGCTTGATTTTCTTGCCCTTTTCGGCAGCGAGCGCCCGTTTGTAAAAATCGGGATGGAGCTGTTTTACTCCGAGGGGCCTGATATTGTTAAGAAAATCAAAGCCCGCGGCCATAAAATTTTCCTTGACTTAAAACTGCACGACATACCGAACACTGTTCGCGGTGCTATGCGCTCGCTTCGCGCGCTTGACATCGATATGTGCAACGTCCACGCCGCCGGCGGGCGGGCTATGATGGAAGCTGCTGTTGAGGGGCTGACGCGCCATGACGGCAGCCGCCCGCTTATTATTGCTGTAACTCAGCTTACATCCACATCCCCTGAAATGCTGCAGCATGAGCTTTTAATATCCCGCCCGATGGACGAAGTTGTGATGAGTTACGCGCAAAACGCGCGTGCTGCGGGGCTTGACGGTGTTGTCTGCTCTCCGCTTGAAGTAAAACACGTCCATGAAGTGTGCGGCGAAGATTTTATCACCGTCACTCCCGGCATCCGATTTTCATGCTGTGATATGGACGATCAAGCGCGTGTGACAACGCCGGCTCTTGCGCGCGAGCTTGGTTCAGATTACATAGTTGTAGGACGCCCGATAACGGCATCGCCGGATCCTGTCGGCGCATACCGCCGGTGCCTTTCAAATTTCATCGGATGATATGATACTTAATATTTAATATGATATATCCGGAAAAATCTGACATATAAACGGAGGTAACGCATATATGAACACAAGTACAAGTACAAGCACAAACATTGACACAAAAAGAAAAATAGCAAAGGCGCTTTTATCAATTGGCGCTGTGTTTTTCCGCCCGAATGAGCCGTTTGTATGGGCAAGCGGCATAAAAAGCCCCGTTTACTGTGACAACAGACTTACCCTTTCCGATGTTACTGTGCGAAATGAAATTGAATCCGCTCTTGCTCTTGCTATACGTGAAAACTACCCGAATGCCGAAATCCTCATGGGAACAAGTACTGCCGGAATACCGCACGCTGCTATCACCGCTCACATTCTCGGCCTTCCGATGGGTTATGTCCGTGCGAGCGCTAAAGACCACGGCCGTAACAATCACATAGAAGGAAAGCTTGCCCCAAAAATGAAAACAGTCGTAATTGAAGATTTAATATCAACGGGCGGAAGTGTCCTTGACACCGTCGACGTGCTGCGTAGTGCCGGCGCCGATGTTATCGGTGTTGCAAGCATTTTTACTTATAATATGAGCATAAGTTTCAAGCGGCTGAGTGCTGCCGGTGTACAAAACGTTTCCCTCACAGATTTTGACACCATCGTTGACGCTGCTGTTGAGCTTGGCTATATAAAGCCGGAGGATGTCACAAGACTTCTTGCTTTCCGTGACAATCCGGCAGACGAGGGATGGATAAATACTTAATTATGAAACACTGTATAGATATAAAAGACTTCACAGTTGATGAGATAAACGAGCTGATTGCGACGGCGGAAGATATAATTGAAAACCCCGTCAAATATGCGCACGCCTGCAACGGAAAAAAGATGGCCACACTTTTTTACGAGCCGTCAACGAGGACTCGCCTGAGCTTTGAAGCGGCTATGTATGAGCTTGGCGGTGTTGTCCTCGGCTTCTCCGAGGCGGCAAGCAGCTCCGTATCAAAAGGAGAAAGTGTCGCCGATACCGTCCGCACCGTCGCCTGTTATGCCGATATTATCGTCATGCGCCATCCGAAAGAGGGAGCGCCGCTTGTCGCTTCGATGAAAGCCGGTATCCCGGTTATTAACGCAGGCGACGGCGGACATAACCACCCGACACAAACACTGACGGATCTTTTAACAATCAAGCGTGAAAAGGGCGGCTTTTCCGGATTGACGATTGGCATATGCGGCGACCTGAAATTCGGCCGCACCGTCCATTCGCTGATAAATGCTATGTCCCGCTATCCTGATGTGTCTTTCGTGCTAATATCACCAGAGGAGCTTTGCATCCCCGATTATGTAAAGGAAGAAACTTTAATACCTAAAAATATACCTTTTATTGAAACAACCTCGCTTGACGACGCGATGCCCTACCTTGATATTCTTTACATGACGCGCGTTCAGCGAGAGCGCTTCTTCAACGAAGCTGACTACCTGCGCTTAAAGGATACATACATTCTCACCCCGGATAAATTAAAAAATGCAAAGCCCGATTTATCAATTATGCACCCGCTTCCGCGTGTCAATGAAATATCTGTTGCCGTTGATGATGACCCCCGCGCATGTTACTTCAGACAAGTTAGGTACGGTAAATTCATTCGTATGGCGTTAATATTGCGGCTCCTTGAAATCAGCGTGTAAGACAGCGTAATATCATAAGGAGGAAATGCGGTCATGATAATAGGCAAAATAGAAGATGGTATTGTCCTTGATCATATAACAGCCGGACGTGGCATGGAGATATACCGCACGCTTCACCTTGACGAGCTTGACTGCAGCGTTGCGATGATAACAAACGCTGACAGCGTCAAGATGGGGCGTAAAGACATTATAAAAATAGGGCGTGTGATTGACATTAATTTAGATGTACTTGGCTTTATTGATCCCGGCATAACAGTCAACATTATCCGTGGAGGTAAATTATACAAGCGTGAGCGCCTGACGCTTCCGAAAAGTCTGAAAGGCGTATTAAAATGTAAAAACCCCCGCTGTATCACAACAGTAGAACCGGAGCTTGTCTCTGAGTTCCGGCTTTCAGAGGTAGACTCTCGTACTTACAGATGCATATACTGCGAAGCGCTGGCACAGCTTCCATGACGTAAAAAAGCTCTCTTGATTTCACTCAAGAGAGCTTTTTCATTAACGTATATTCAGCGGGCTATATCGACGTAATATGGCTTTGTAATATTAAGCGCATGGCCATTCGCACAAAGCTGTTTTACTACTATTGTACAGCCGTCTTTGTATCTTCTCGATGGTATCATGAGCGTATTTTCGTTTATGAATGTCGTATCCTGCTTCAAATTGTTGATATAAACAACGCTTGATTCAGTGAAAGCTGCGCCTGTTATATATACTTTATCCACAAATCTCCGTGCGCCAGTTATCTTGTAATCACCGATACCATATACAAGGTTTGTCGGTTTATACGGGTTTTCACCCTCGAAAACATCGCCCTCACCATATATCATGTCATACATGAGCGTCTCAAGCATTTCTAAGTAGTTGTCGTCATCTGAAAGCGTTCTGTGAAGGCTGGCTATAACACCTGAATCAAGCCCGAAAAGGCCCGTAACATATGCTGACAACTGATATGAAGAAAGGTCTTTATCATCGACATGAAGATCAAAATTCGACCATATAATATATTCAGTCTGAAAGATACTGCCGTTATCAAGATCATCTGCTGAAAATTCAAAGTTCGGCAGATGGTCGCCAAACATCACAAGTACAACAGGTTCATCGTAGTTTGACAGAGCCTTCGTAAGGTCGCCAATGAACTCATCGTCCTCACGCACCTGATTGAGGTAATACTCAAACGACAACTGCTCCTCCATGTCCTCATTAACACCGTCGACGCTGATGATTTTCTCGTACTCCGCATCAGACGGGTAACGCCCGTGCCCCTGAACCGTAATTGTATAGATTAAGTCAAGTGTGTCAGTAGTCGTAAGCGTCTTCATGATTTCATTTGTAAGGCATGAGTCTTTTGCCCAACCGATTTCATTGTATTCGACACCAGCCATATTTTCGATAGATATAAAGTTATCAAAGCCCAGATTTGCAAAAACGATATCGCGCCCGTAAAACACTGCTGTGTTATTGTGTATTGCTGTTGTATGGTAACCGAATTCCTTTAAGTTATAGCAGACACTTTCGATCGTTTTGTCGGTAAGCACAGTTTTATACGGGTATTCGCCTGCTCCGAAAAACATAACATTCATGCCGGTTAAAACTTCAAACTCAATGTTTGCAGTGCCCGCACCAAAGACCGGAACCGTAAGATAACCGGAGGGGTACTCATTCTTTAAAGCTGTGAAAACAGGCGTCGGATCCTCGGAATACTCGTAATTCTTTAAGTGTTTTGGGTCGAAGAAAGACTCAAGCTGTAAGAATATTATATTTGGCTTCACACTTGAGTGAGGGATGATGTCTTTATCGTTTTCCTCAATCTCCGATACAATATCGTCCACCAATTCTTTATCATAATCATCGGGCTCGTCAATGCCGCGGTCAATGACGCTGCGGGAAAAGCAGTAAACAAAGCCGTAGTCCTTATATGCATTAGCAATGTTTGTAAACTGCTCTGGTAAAACACCTGTATCGCTCGACGTTATCGTGACCCATGCGACAATAGCAGATGATATGATAAAGGGCAGAATCCTTTTCGCAAGCGGAAGTTTTTCTTTCGGACACTTGATACCAAGGCGGACAATAGCGTTGATTAAAGCAAGGATTCCAAGCGCTATCAGTATTACTTGCCATATTTTAAGGTAATACCTTACAATCGGAACGACAGTTATAAATATTGAAAAATCAATTGCGGAAAGCGGCGTCGTTCTGAACCCGAGTAAAACGCAGTTTGTTATTGCAAGACCAAGCCATATTATCGATATTAAGAAAAAAACGAAAAAGCGCTTGCGGAACAAAAGCGAAAGCGATAAAAAGGCAAAAAGTATAGCTGAGTTGTATAGGTATATCAGTGGATTTGATATTATATTTGCAGCGCCGCCGGCTATTGAACGGGCGCATAATATCTCAATTAAAAAATCAAGAACAAGGGCAGAAATAGTAGTAAAAACGACGGGACGCGTCCTCCACTGATGCACAAAAAAGTTCTTTATGCTCACGGTTACAGCCCGTACGCGAAGAAAAGCTGCGCTCTTTTCTTTTTTCTCAGGTACGTCTTTACTGCTATTCTCTTCCTTTTTAGATTTCACATCCAATTTCATTAAATTCCTCAAATCAGTGGCACTAAATAATGCATAATTGTAGAATTCAGTGTATAATTTTTAATACTTATATGTTGCTTAAAGCATACAGTGGATTCCACGTTTTGTCAATAGAATTATTTGAAAGGTCAGTTACATTATTGTAAACACAAGGGGCTATTGCGGCAAAAACCGTTGACAATGTAATGTATATTTATTATAATATTTTATCGTCAATTAACATGAACTTCCTTTTTTTCGCCTGGTAAATCACAACCGGCGCATTTAAACTTTTTTACCCATTCGATGAATACAGGTGAAGATTGCGCCTTTCTATCCATAGCCGCTTTATGCCGCGTGAAAGGATGGTAACAGACATGTACACAAAAGATGAGGTCATATCCTACGTGGAAGAGGAGAACGTTAAGTTCATCCGCCTTTCCTTCTGTGACACCACTGGCGCTCAAAAGTGCATTACAATAATGCCAACCGAGCTTCGGCGTGCATTTGACGAGGGTATTTCCTTTGACGCTTCAGCCATTGCCGGTTATAGCGACATCGTCCAGTCGGATCTTTTGCTGCGTCCCGATCCATCTACATTATCGTCCGTTCCGTGGCATCCTACTCACGGCAGAATGGTTCGCATGTACTGCAGCATACATTATCCAGATGGACGCCAATTCCCTCGTGACGGACGTTATATTTTAAAAACGGCTGTGGATGAAGCTGCGGCTGCCGGTATTTCTTTTTATTTCGGTTCGGAGTTTGAGTTTTACCTTTTCAAAACCGATGAAAACGGCGAACGCACAACGATTCCGTTCGATCATGCCGGGTATATGGACATAGATCCCGGCGATAAATGCGAGCAGATACGACGCGAGATTTGCTTTACCCTGTCCGACATGGGCATACAACCTGAAAGCGCGCACCATGAAGAAGGGCCGGGGCAAAATGAAATAACATTTCGCTTCAGTGACCCGCTCAAAGCAGCCGATGATGCCATTACTTTTAAATCCGTCGTTCGGACGATAGCATCACGTAACGGTCTTTACGCAAACTTCTCACCGAAACCGCTTCCCGGGGAGAGCGGCAATGGTTTTCATATAAATATGTCTGTTCAGGACAACAGTCGCGGCAGTGATGTCGACTATACAGGCTCTGTTATAGCAGGACTTCTTGAACACATAACCGAAATGACAGCATTTCTCAATCCGACTGAGAAATCATACGAGCGTTTAGGCAGTCATAAGGCTCCGCGTTATGTTTCCTGGTCTCCTGAAAACAGAAGCCAGCTCATACGAATCCCGGGAACCACAAGCGAGTACAGAAACGGATATAGGCTAAAGAGAATTGAGCTTCGCTCCCCTGACCCAAGTGCGAATCCATATATCGCATATACACTTCTGATACGCGCCGGGCTTGACGGTATAAAACGCAATCTGACGCCACCACCTCCGCTCAACATCAACCTTTATGAAGCGGACAATACTATTTTACAAAGCATTCGTAAACTTCCCGCAACGCTTGAGGAAGCTAAAAATATAGCAAAACAGAGCGCCTGGATACGCTCTGTTCTCCCGGACGGCATGTTAAATTAACCTTTGATACGTTTTAAATTAACTATCTTTTTTATACACAAGCGCAGAAGACCCAAACGCAGCATGCAAAGGAGTGAGAGCGACGGAAGCCGCGAAGCAAACTCAGATTAGTATACTAATCGTTTCGTCCGACGGCAAAACCACCGCTTTCTTCATGCCGATCCTGCGGACGGAGCGTTTTTCACAGATAGCCGCGGCCGGCGGTGCTGATGAAGCACGCCGTCTCATGGCCGGCCATCCTTACGATATTGTAATAATCAACACCCCTCTACCGGATGACTTTGGGCTGCGGCTTGCCGTTGATCTCGTTCGCTATGAATCAACAGCCGTGCTTTTATTCGTAAAAAGCGAAGTTTATGAGCAAGTACAGCAGAAGACAAAGGATTATGGCATAATCGTTCTGACAAAACCGTACGAACGGTACGATGCGACCGAGCTTATAAACCTACTTTTTGCTGTAAATATGCGTTTGCGCGCAGCGGGCCGCCGTGCCGTGTCGCTCATGAGCCGTATGGAAGACATACGAATTATCAATCGCGCAAAGTTAATTCTCATTGAGCGCTTGAAAATGTCAGAGGCAGAGGCTCACAGGTATATCGAAAAAAGCGCAATGGATCGCTGTATCAAGCGGCGTGAAGTTGCAGAATCTATAATAAAAACTTATGAATACTGAGGTATCGTTTTGGCAAGCGAAACAGTTCTCATAATTGATTTCGGCGGGCAATACAAGGAGCTTATCGCCCGCCGCGTCCGCGAATGCGGAGTTTATTCTGTCATCAAGCCACACACCATTAGCGCGGCTGACGTATCGAAAATTGCTCCTATTGGAATTATTTTCACCGGCGGGCCCGGCAGCGTAACTCAAGACGACGCCCCGACATGTGACCCAAAAATCCTTGAGATGGGTATACCCGTTCTCGGTATTTGCTACGGTATGCAGCTTATATGCCACATGATGGGCGGTGTTGTCGCATCGGGTGAAAAAAGCGAATACGGCACCGTTTTAGCTGAATTGAGAGGGGATTGCCCTCTTTTTTACGGTCAAGGTGGACAAAGACGCGTCCTGATGAGTCATACGGACATGGTGACAGTTGCACCTCCGGGCTTTGATGTTACAGCAAAATCAGCACAGTGCATGATAGCCGGAATTGAGAATCGCGACAGTTCGATTTACGGAGTTCAGTTCCATCCTGAAGTTGAAAACACACAAAATGGCACTGAAATAATCCGCAATTTCCTATATCGCATCTGCTCAGCTAAGGGCGGCTATACGATGGAAAACTACCTCTCGGAGCAGATAAAGCTCATCAAAGAGCGCGTCGGTGATAAAAAAGTACTCCTTGCACTGTCGGGCGGTGTAGACTCATCCGTTTGCGCTGCTTTGCTTGAGCGTGCAATTCCGGGGCAGCTTACGTGCATTTATGTTGACCACGGTTTCATGCGCAAAAACGAAACGGATGAAATCCGCCGTGTATTTGAAAAAAAGAATATCAATTTCCGTTGGATAGACGCATCCGACAGGTTTATATCTAAACTTGCAGGTGTCACCTCGCCGGAAGCAAAGCGGAAAATCATAGGTGAGCAGTTCGCACGCGTTTTTGAGGAAGAAGCAACGAAGCTTGGTCACATTGATTTTCTTGCGCAGGGGACAATCTATCCGGACGTCGTTGAGTCCGGTACAAACTCAGCCGTTATAAAAAGCCACCACAATGTCGGTGGCTTGCCGGAGAAGCTTGGCTTTGAGGGCGTAATTGAGCCGCTCCGCGCACTTTTCAAGGATGAAGTCCGCCGGCTTGGTCTTCTGCTTGGACTTCCGAAGAAGCTCGTATTCCGTCAGCCCTTCCCCGGCCCGGGTCTTGCCATACGTGTGATAGGCGAGGTAACACGCGAAAAGCTCAATATTCTTCGCGAAGCTGACGCTATACTGCGGGAGGAAATGAGCTCCACACGCACACGCGCAGACCAATACTTTGCCGTTCTCACCGACACGAAAAGCGTTGGCGTAATGGGCGACTGCCGCACATATGAATATGTGCTCGCACTGCGTGCCGTCCGCACGACGGACTTTATGACATGCGAATTTGCGCGCATTCCCTACGGGCTTCTTTCGAAAATATCCTCAAGAATCACAAACGAAGTCCCCGGCATAAACCGTGTCGTCTTTGACATCACATCAAAGCCACCGGCAACGATTGAGTGGGAGTGAGTCTCACATAAAACCGTGCCCCGACACGGCAAAGTTGGGTTTTAAAGTTTTTAGCAACAGTTATCGATATTGTAAAAGAGCTAACTGATTTTGTTTTATCAGTTAGCTCTTTTTACTTATCACTCATATTCTAAACTTAAATGGATTCAGTATAGCACACCCATCAAAAGTTTTGGTTGCCATGCGGTACATTGCCTTCGCGTGAATTCTATCGTGCCATATAAATCGTCTCAGCACTTTTCGCAGCGACCACAGCTCACCATAACTTCCCGCGACAACAGGGCGACTTAGAAAGTCGTCTAACTGTTCAAGTAGCTCGAACCCCCTTTTTCGACATTCGTAAATCGTGCCGTCATTGTCTGCAGCAACACCGATTTCACCGAAATAATAGGAGTTTACATTTTTCGTATGTTCATACATTTCATTTGCAGTCCGCGGTACTTGAGCATAAAATGTTTTTCTGTGAGGTAAACAACTTACATCTTTATCCGGGACAGAAAGATAAAGCGCATGAAAATCAATGGCAGACTTTAATACAAGTAATTTTTGGCGTTTGTATTCTTCCTCTGACAAAGGTGCTGCTTCACTATCAAAAAGCACGTCGGTATCTGCATCTGCAATATTTAACTCACTGGTTTTTTCCTGAACTATTTCAACGGTTATTTCACTTTCAGGTTTTAGGCTTTCGCCTATCCAGTCGAGATAAGAGATGATTTCATCACGCATCTTACCTATTGCAATTTCTCGGTTTGGTCCGCGTGTGTATGCCCCGATATAATCCACAGCATACAGCAGTGTGTCGTCTTCATTATGCTCCCAGACGCATCTGATTACCATAACACAAAACCGCCCTTATCATTTTTGTACTTCCGCTATTATGTATTTCTCTTGTTGTTATCGCTCTCTTTATCTTTTTTTAGCAATAAATCATAATCGTGAATTAATTTTAGTGTCTCTTCTTTTGTAAGGTAATAATCCGGCGTACAGTTTTCGCACCTCAGTATTTCACTTACGCCGTATATCCGGCATACAAAAGGACGATTTTCATATACAGAACATCTCCCATTGACTAAATGAGAGCACTTCCCCCTATATTCATACCCGCCCATTGCTACAAGTTCAGTTTTAGTAAACTGTATAATATCAGCGCAGCACCGAAAGCACCCTTGTTTACATGTTGACTTTGGGATTTTATCATATAATGCCTTTAATTCAGATTTGTCCATGCCATATTTTTTACCACGTGGGCTAATATAGCTATGAGTACAGTAGAATGAATTTTATCATATTATAACACAACCGTTGTAGAGTGCTGTTAATTTATGATATAATGGTAAAAATTTTTGTCTCTACTGATTCGTTTTAACAGCAAACAACATTATCATAGTTACAACGATAAGGGGAGCTCATGACGAGATTTGAAGAAGGATTAAAAATAATCGATGAACGCTGCGGTGGTGGAAAAGATAATGTAATCGCACTTTCAACAGTAGCGATTGAACCAAACAGCGATGGCATACCTCGTCCATATGTCCGCGAGGTAGATGCTTATTATGAAGACGGCGCTTTTTACATTAAAACATGGGCAAAATCACTTAAAATGATGCAGATAGCAAATAATAATGAAGCTGCTTTTGCTGTTCAAAACGGATGGATCAACGGAAACGGTATTGCCGAAAACTTAGGATGGGTCAAAGACCCGAAAAATGCAGAATTAAGGCTTAAACTCAGAGAAGCCTTATAAATAAAGTTGAGTCTCGCAAAAGACGCATTAAATAATAACCGAAAACAAAGCCCCTGATATATGCAAAAGGCACGTATCGGGGGTAGTTGATTGTATTAAAATGTTATTTTTTATTATTTTAAACATTTTAGGACGCACAAATAATTATATGTTAAATGTTTTTATAAAAAAACGCTTGTTACAAACAAGCTAATTTAGTATAATGACAAAATAGTGAAAAAATCGATCGCTCGTACCTTAGCGCATCATTTTTTGATAAAATAATTTAAGTAAAAATTTAAAAAAGCGTTTTTACCAGACACAAATGTATAATTATACATCAATGATAAACAATGTATCGTATAATCATTTTGCTTCTTAAAAAACGCTTTAAATTAAAAGAAAATCTGTACTTAAAAGAAAATATAGTGTATAATATATAAATGTGTGAGTCACGCTCACAGTATCACATTAGTAAAACAAAAACTCTTTGACTGATAAAAGTAACCCATCAATCCGACAGTATAACAAAAATATCGACGTAAAACTGACAGTATATGTTTGTTTTAGCCGATTTTTTGTTTGTAGTTTTAAATAATAATATTCCCCTTTTTACAGGGTGATAAATTAAATAAATGTAAATATTAATTTAATTATCAATAGCAATAAAATATCATGCTTAAAACGCGTGAAAATGAAGCACGGCGCTATAAAAGTTTCAGCGCCGTGTGTCGTGTGAAAGGACGGTATCTATGACTAAGTACATTTTTGTAACCGGTGGCGTTGTCTCCGGACTTGGCAAAGGGATTACAGCCGCATCTCTCGGCAGACTATTAAAGGCTCGTGGCTTAAAAGTCGCCGCGCAAAAGCTCGACCCCTATATTAATGTCGACCCCGGAACAATGAGCCCCTACCAGCATGGTGAAGTTTATGTAACAGAAGACGGTGCGGAAACCGACCTCGACCTCGGTCACTACGAACGTTTTATTGATGAAAATCTCAATAAATATTCAAACTTAACTACTGGTAAGGCATTTTCTAATGTCATACAAAAGGAACGTCAGGGGCAATATCTCGGTAGTACCGTCCAGATTATCCCTCATATAACAAACGAAATAAAAGAGTTTATATATAATGTCGGACGCAAGGCCGAAGCTGACGTCGTTATAACAGAAGTCGGTGGCACAATCGGCGATATCGAAAGCCAGCCTTATCTTGAAGCGATACGGCAGGTTGGATTTGACGTCGGCCGCGAGAATGTCATTTACATTCATGTAACACTCGTGCCATACCTTCATGCATCCGGCGAGCATAAGTCAAAGCCGACTCAGCACTCTGTCAAGGAGCTTCTCAGCGCCGGAATCACGCCGGACATCATTGTGCTCCGTTCCGATGAACCGATAACTGACGAGAGCATATACCGTAAAATTGCAAGCTTCTGCAATGTTAAGCCTGACTGCGTAATAGAGAATGTGACGATTCCGATTCTATATGAAGCTCCGCTAATGCTTGAGGCATCGCATTTTTCTGAAATCGTATGCCGTGAGCTTCATATTGACGCACCCGAGCCAGACCTTTCCGACTGGGAAAAGCTTATCGAGCGCATCAAAAACCGCTCTAAGGTTGTGAAAATTGCCCTTGTTGGCAAATATGTTCAACTGCACGACGCATATCTTTCCGTTGCCGAAGCTCTTCGCCATGCAGGCTATAATCACGACACAAAAATCGACATTAAGTGGATAGATTCCGAAACAGTCGATGAGAACACATGTGACGAGCTGCTTGGCGATGTCGATGGTATCGTCGTTCCCGGTGGATTCGGTCCGCGCGGAATTGAAGGAAAAATCATAGCGGCAAAATATGCTCGCGAGAATAAGATTCCGTATCTCGGTCTTTGCCTTGGAATGCAAATCGCAGTTATTGAGTTTGCACGCAATGTCATTGGCTGGGCTGACGCCAACTCCGGTGAATTTGATTCAAACACATCACATAAAGTAATTGATTTCATGCCCGGTCAGAGCGATGAAATCAATAAGGGCGGTACACTTCGCCTTGGCTCATACCCGTGCTGTGTCAAGCCCGGTACACTTTTAGCAAAATGTTATGGTGAACTTTATATAAGCGAGCGTCACCGCCACAGATATGAGTTTAATAATCTTTATCTTGACGATTTTGTAAAACATGGGCTTGTAATTGGCGGCGTATCCCCCGATGGCCGGCTTGTCGAGACGATAGAGCTGCCTGACCATCCTTTCTTCATTGGAGTGCAATATCACCCCGAGTTCAAGAGCCGCCCCAACAGGCCGCATCCTTTATTCCTCGGTCTTGTCGGCGCTGCGCTTGAGCATCAGGCAAAACGCTCTGGTAAATAAACTAAATGATATTGTAATATAATTTAAATATCATCCGGAGTTTTTATATATGAATCATAATAACTACGAAAATCCCCTCTCCGGTCGGTATGCAAGCCCCGAAATGCAGCGCATTTTCTCACCCGACGAAAAGTTTACGACATGGCGCCGTCTTTGGGTTGCGCTTGCCGAAGCCGAACGCGAGCTTGGACTGCCAATCACGGATGAACAGATAGAGGAGCTGCGCGCTCATATTGACGATATCGACTACGAGCTTGCAGCGAAGTATGAGCGTGAAGTTCGTCATGACGTCATGGCGCATGTCAAAGCATATGGCGACGTGTGCCCTACTGCTAAAGGAATCATACACCTTGGCGCGACGTCATGCTACGTCGGTGACAATACTGACATTATCATTATGCGCCGCGCTATGCTGCGTATAAGGAAGCTGCTTATCAGCTGTATTGCTGCTCTCGCTGATCTTGCCGAAGCTCATAAAGCGACGCCGGCTCTTGCCTGGACGCATTTTCAGGCAGCACAGCCGACGACAGCGGGCAAACGAGTCGCTATCTGGATACAAGATCTGATGATGGATCTTGAAGCGCTTGATTTTCAAATATCGTCTCTTAAAATGCTCGGCTGCCGCGGCACAACAGGTACGGCCGCCAGCTTTCTTGAGCTTTTTGACGGCGACCATGAAAAAGTAAAGCGCCTTGAGGCAATCATCACCGAAAAAATGGGCTTTTCGGCGTGCTATGATGTATCGGGGCAAACATATTCGCGCAAGGTAGACTATAACGTCGTCTCCGTACTTTGTGGCATCGCGCAAAGCGCATCTAAATTTGCACATGACATTCGCCTGCTTTCACATTTGAAAGAAGTTGACGAGCCGTTTGAACCTGGTCAGATTGGTTCCTCAGCTATGGCATATAAACGAAATCCCATGCGCAGTGAACGCATATGTTCGCTCTCGCGTTACCTTATAGCACAGGCTGCAAATCCCGCGTATACTGCAGCTACACAATGGCTTGAGCGAACGCTTGACGATTCCGCTAACAAGCGGCTTTCGATACCTGAGGCGTTCCTCACGGCAGATGGAATTCTTACTCTTTACTTAAACATCGCCCGCGGGCTTACATTTTACCCCGCGATGATGAAGCGTCATCTTGAAGAAGAGCTTCCCTTCATGGTCACGGAAAACATACTCATGCTTTGCGTTCGTCGCGGGGGCGACAGGCAGGTTCTCCATGAAGCAATCCGCCGTCATTCCGTTGCTGTTGCAAAAAACATGAAGGAAACAGGCGCTGATAATGATTTGTTCAAACGGATACTTGCTGACACCACATTTAATATAACAGAAGAAGATATCCGCTTACTGTCCGATCCAATCCTTTTAACCGGTCGCGCAAAGGAACAAACTGAAGAATATTTAAATGGTGTTGTCCGTCCGATGCTGGCGGCAAACGCTGCCTTCCTCGACGCCGATAGTACCATTAATGTATAAGGAGAAAAAAATATGCTTACGGCAATAACGGGCATTAACTGGGGCGACGAAGGAAAAGGCCGTATGGTCGACCTTCTGTCATCAGATTATGACATTGTCATCCGTTATCAGGGAGGTAACAATGCCGGTCACACTGTCATAAATGATCGTGGCAAGTTCATACTGAACCTGCTCCCTTCCGGCATACTGCGCGACGACACAATTAATGTCATGGGACCGGGTATGGTCATTGATGTCGAGCATTTATATGGTGAGGTAGCACGTCTGCGCGAAGCCGGTATTAAAATAACCCCCGACAACTTAAAAATCAGTGACCGCGCAACTATTTGCATGCCTTATCATAAGCTGCTCGACAATCTTGAGGAAGACCGGCTTGGTGACGCAAAATTCGGCTCGACAAGGCGCGGAATAGCACCTGTTTATGCCGATAAATATATGAAAAAAACTCTGCGAATGGGCGATTTGCTCGATATGGAGCAAACGGCTCGTTACCTTCCATCGATTGTTGAATGGAAGAACCTCACAATTGCCGGCGGGTACGGACATGAACCGATAAAAGCAGATGATATGATATTATGGCTTGAAAAATTCGGTCTTCCCTTTGCTGACTATATTTGCGATACGACAGAATACCTTGAATCAGCTATAAATGCGGGCAAATCCATCATCTTTGAAGCGCAATTAGGAGCTCTGCGCGACATTGATTTCGGAATTTACCCCTACACATCCTCCTCATCCACAATAGCGGCATACGCGCCAATCGGTGCCGGTATACCTTCTCATAAACTTGACCGTGTCATCGGTATTATGAAGGCATATTCAACATGCGTTGGTGAGGGGCCGTTTACAGCTGAGCTTTTCGGCGATGAAGCGGAAAAACTACGCCGCGCGGGCGGTGAATATGGCGCTGCTACAGGGCGTCCGAGACGTGTCGGCGGTTTTGATGTGCCTGCGTCACGTTATGGTGTTCTTATACAGGGCGCTGATGAAATAGCACTTACAAAGCTTGACGTCCTTTCATACATGGACAAAATTCCTGTATGCGTCGCATATGATATAAACGGCACAATTACACAGCGCTTCCCTGTCGGTCACGCCCTTGCTGTTGCGAAACCCGTTTATGAATACCTCCCGGGCTGGCAAACAGATATTAGCGGATGCCGCAGCTTCTCGCAGCTGCCGCCTACCGCAAAAGACTATGTTAAATATATAGAAAAAGCCACCGGCAGCCGGATCAGATATGTTTCCGTCGGTGCCGGACGCGAAGAATACTTCGAGATGTAAAACCTTTTAATTTGCATAAAAACCCCGCCTGCGTTATAAAATGCATGGCGGGGTTTTAAGTACGTAAGTAAATAATATTTTATCGGTTTCTCTCAACCCATGACTTTATGTGGTTTGCAAATGCCTTTGTCGCCGGGCTTGCATTCTCAATCGACGGGATAGCGAGCGCTATCGTCCGCGAAGCAGGCGGGTCAAGCTCAAGCGCCGCGACATTATAATTACGTCCTGAAAGCAAAAGTTCGGGCATAACGCTGACGCCAAGGCCGTTTTCAACCATTGCAATTATTGCGTAATCGTCCTTTGTCGAATACTTCACGTTCGGCACAACTCCTGCAGCTTCGATAGCACGGCGTGTGTGATGGTCTGATGATTCGGGCATACTGATAAACGGCTCGGTGCCGAAAGCAGACACCGGAAAACGCTCATATGATGCCATCGGATGATCTTTGGGCAATATAGCAAGAATTCTATCCTCACTCAACGGTATTATGTCATAATCTCCGCTGCAAGGTGGTGCGACAAAAGCAAGATCAACTGTACCATCACTAAGCCATGAGTCAACATCGCTGTAATCGCCGCTGTATATTTTTATGTTTATGCCGGGGTATTCATTTTGAAACTCTCGCATTATCTGCGGTAGCCAGTGAACTGCTACACTTGTAAACGTTCCTATTCTCACATTACCGACGGCAACACCATGTATGGACGCGGCAAGCTGTTCAAGCTGCTCACTGGAATTGACAATCCCACGTACCGCAGGTATTATTATTTCCCCTTCCGGAGTTAAACGTACACCTGTATGTCCACGTTTGATGATTGAAAATCCTATCTCCCTCTCAAGTGATGCAATCGTATGGCTAACGCCGGATTGTGTTATCCCCATAGCAGCGGCCGCGCGAGTAAGCGAGCCATATTCGACAACAGCACATAGAATCTTATACTTATTGACACTCATCGAAAATATTTCATGAATCCTTTTCATGATATTCCTTTAATATATAATTATTGATTATTATGATACCATATTATATGAAAATAATCAATGCCTTGTATGATAAAAATATCATAATGAAAACGCTTGTTTTTATGCTTTACTTGACTGTCGCTGCATAATATAGTATACTGTTAAGGATAAAAACAACTATTAGGACACGTCAATGGGAAAATATTTTGGTACAGATGGCTTTCGTGGTGAAGCCAATTTAACTCTTACAGCAAAGCAGGCCTTTGATATCGGGCGCTATCTCGGTTACTATTATGGAAAGAACAACGGTGGTACCGGTAAAATCGTCGTCGGAAAGGACACCCGGCGCTCAAGCTATATGTTTGAGAGTGCCATTGCCGCCGGAATAACAGCTTCCGGTACCGACGCTTATCTTCTTCATGTTACAACTACACCAAGCGTATCTTACGTTACGCGCACGGAGCAGTTCGACTGCGGCGTGATGATAACAGCAAGCCATAACGGCTTTACCGACAACGGAATAAAGATAATATCATCATCAGGCGACAAAATCGACGATGAATTAATCGACCTTATTGAAAAATACATAGACGGTGAAATCCCCGAAGTACCCTTTGCCACCGGATCTGATATCGGGCGCGTCGTCGACCATGCCGCCGGTCGCAACCGCTACATTGGGTACTTGATTGCTCTGTCCGCATATTCATTTAAAGACAAACGCATCGGACTCGACTGTGCAAACGGCAGCGCATGGATGATAGCCGGCAGCGTATTCAATGCGCTTGGCGCAAAAACGTATATCATCGGAAACGAGCCTGACGGTGAAAACATAAACCGTGAGTGCGGCTCAACGTGTATCGATCGTTTATGTGAGCTTGTCCGCGAAAAGAAACTTGACGCAGGTTTTGCATTTGACGGTGACGCCGACCGTTGCATAGCCGTAAACGAAAACGGTGAGGTCGTAAACGGCGACGCTATCATGTACATACTCGGCAAATACCTTAAAGAACACGGTCAGCTTCCGACAAACACTATTGTCACAACATCAATGTCAAACACTGGTCTTTACCGTGCGCTCGAGCGCATCGGCATCGACTATGAAATAACCGATGTCGGCGACCGCTTTGTCCGCGCACGTATGCTTGAAGGCGGACATATGCTCGGTGGTGAAAATTCCGGTCATGTGATAATAGGTAAATACGCAAGCACAGGCGATGGTATATTGACTGCTATCATGGTAATGGGCGTTTCTGTTGCACGTAAGATGCCATTATCCGAGCTTCATAAAGACGTGCACTTCTTGCCGCAATTGCTCGTCAATTTCGAGGTAACCGATCCGGCAGCCGCAGCCTGTGATCCTGCCATACGCCAAACTGTTGATTCTCTTTCAAAGGGAATTTGCGCCAACGGCCGCATAATTCTTCGCAAGAGCGGAACTCAGCCGCTTGTGCGTCTTATGATTGAAGCCGAAAGTGACGAACTATGTAAATCAGCGGCGGAAACAGTACGCCGTGCCCTGTATGACGGGGGATATTTAAACTGACATGTCAATGAAAGTTGAGCTTACAAAGAATTACTTAATGTCAATGCTCGATACCTCACATACACTCGCGGCGTCTCTCTTTGATGCCGCCGGTTACCCGTGGGATATCCTTGAGCATATAGCGCGTTTTATTACCGAAATCGGCCCTACCCTCCCCGAGAATGAATACAAGAAAATAGGCGATGGGATCTGGGTAGCAAACGATGCTAAAATCGCGCCGAGCGCCGAAATCGCAGGCCCGTGTATAATCGGGCACGGTACAGAAATCCGCCACTCGGCGTACATACGCGGCAGCGCCATCATCGGCGATGGCTGCGTCGTCGGCAACTCGACCGAGGTAAAAAACGCCGTTCTTTTTGACAAAGCGCAAGCGCCGCATTTTAACTATATTGGTGATTCCATTCTCGGTTATCACTCGCATATAGGCGCTGGCGTTATTTGCTCAAACTTGAAAGCTGACGGCTCAAATGTCGTCGTCAGAACAAGCGAAGGCGAAGCAATACCTACCGGACGCAGAAAATTCGGCGCCATCGTCTGCGATTATGGCGACGTAGGATGCAACAGCGTCCTCAACCCCGGCACAATCATTTGCGCTCACACGAATGTTTATCCTCTTTCCTGCGTGCGCGGTGTTGTACCTCCGAACTGCATTTATAAAACAGGTGGCGTCATCGTCGAAAAACGCTGACGGCAATTTTTAAACCTTACTGAATTATAATTGTACTTCTGAAAACCAATAAAGGGCGCAGCGGAGCATTTCCGCTGCGCCCCGTTTTTTATTTTTTTATGTTTATTTTATGTTTGCTGCCTATTAATCATTGAAATACTTGTAATCTGACACATACATGGGGGACGCTCCTTCCCATGAGGGCTTCTTATACACAATGTATTCATCCGACAAATTACGTCCGAGAGCTTCAACGCAATAAGCTGATGCGCCATCATTCGGAATGTCGGAGATGTTAACGGTAACGGTTGCTACGCCCCTGTCTACTTCGGCTGTGACAATATACGAGCCGTTAAAGCGGAAAGCAACTGAATTGACGCTTGCCGTGGCCGTAGCTTTGACTGTAACACGTCCGTTTCTGACATTTACACTTGTTATATTGATGTCACCAGATTTTGCATAAACGCCGATTGACTCAATAAACTTCTCCGGTGATGAAAGCTGTTTGTCGAGCCATGACGCACGGTTTTTAAGCCATGATTTAAGGGAAGAAACTTCATCATCGGCGCTTCTCCAGTAGCCCCACAACCTGTTGTCAGCATTTGCTGCCGCCGAGAGGTGTTTTCTGTATGTATCAATTGATGCAATCATATCATCGAGCTTGCTGCGATATTTCTTGTACGCATCGTAAAGACGGAGCATGAAGTATGGATCGTCATAGAGGGCACGGTACCAGTACTCACGGTCTTGGCTTTCACTGCTTCTCCAATTGTCATACGCTGTAGATAGCCATCCCATGTTCACCGTGTTGCCGCTGCTCCAGTCGTAATCCCATACGGGGCCAAACGTCAAAACACCGCCTTTGTCTAAATACATGTAACAGCTCTTATAAAATGTTTCAACGTTTTTGAGCACGACATTCAGATACCAGAATCCGATGAACGAATCCATGTCGATGTAGTCGGCATAATACACACCGGAGCTATTATAACCGTCGGGCGAGTAAATAGCGTCCTCCATCGACTGAATGTAATTTTTGATATAATTGAACATCGCGTCGTTCGAGAACACGAATTCCGGTTCCTTTATCATCATCGGAACACCGTGCGACGTTGTAAACTTCGACAACTCGTCGTAGTATTCGTCAAGTTCAAGAAGGTATCCGCCTTTTATATCAAAGCCCGATGTGTCAATATAATCGGAGATTTTATACCCGTTCCAAACGCCCGTTGTAACCCATGAAAGGTCCTGTTGCAGCTTTTCCTCAATGCTTGCAATTTCTTTATTAGATAACAGCTTTTCTCTACCGATTGCCCGGGCAATATCTTCGGCAATTTCTTCCCAGTCGGTAATATTGACGCGCTCAGGGTCGATTGTTATTTTCTCAGTTAACTGATATAATCCTCTATATTCGCCGTTGTATATAAGAACACACCAGACGGAGTTGAGCTCAGGCAGGCCTATGGCATTTGCTAAATCAAAAGCAAGCTGGTTTCTGAGATTTGAGCGGTCAAGGTAATTAGCAAGAAGGCACCAGCGCTTCCCTTCGCCCATGTCGAATAAATTAGTTCGCTTGTCAAGCTTTATATTGAAAGGACGCTTGGGGAGACCAGCCGTAGAGTTTCCGCGTAGCTTTATATATATCTTGCCATCGTATTTTTCATTCTCATACGCGCCGTTTCCCTGAATCCGCATCGTCGCTTCAGTGTATTTCGCCTTATTAACGGACGAATATGATGCGGAACTGTCTATGTAAATAACCGGCAGGCTGCTGACATATATGCTGATGTCATCATAACCTTCTGCTGAAACAGTTATAAAGCACTCTGTGTCTTCCTTTTTCAGCGTGTATTTACCCGATGTGTCATTTGACACGCGGCGTTTTTGGCCTGTCAGTGAGCTCGTTATTGTCCAGGTAAATACAGTTCCGTCCGGATAACCGGTAACTGTGAGCGTATCTCCAACCTTGGCTGAAGTATTTGTGAAACGTCCCGTAACACCGGATAACACCCTTACCTTATACTCGCGTGTATCTCCGTTTGCTGCTGATGCTGTGAGTATAACATCTTTATACCCCAGCTCCGGACGTGTGACAGTAGCTTTATTCCCGCTTATTTTAACGACAGTTTCGTCGCTGCTCTTCCATGTTATTTTATTGGATCCTACCTCTGTCGTTAACTTGATGTCGCTTTTTACGTGATCTGCATCCTCACCACTTGCGTAAACCGGCGCGACAAAATCAAGTATTGAAAATCCTTTGCTTTTATACGCTGAGGTAGGTATCGGATACATTCCGGCTTCGACATGCCATGCCTCGCCCATTGTAATATTTCCGGATGTCAACATATCAGAGGTGACTGCCCTGCCGTATAAACCGGAAACACCAGAGCTTGACAGGTAATATATACGCTTTGTCGAATTTGCGCTTGAGTCGCCACCTGCGATGGCAAAACCAGCGCCGGATGATGATGTTGCGGAGCCGACAACGACTATATTTGACAACTCGCCTAAATTTCCGGCGCGAATACGACCGGCAAAACCACCGACATATATGGCATTACCCGATGGCTCGCCGTATACATCAATATTTGAGAAGATATTTCTTACTGTTATATTTGAGTTTCCGATATCATTTGTGCGGAACTGCCCTATTAATGCGCCTGCGCCAAGTATATCGCCTCCACCCGCATTTAAAACGGAGACGGAGCCTGACAGAAGCGTTATTCCATCAATATAAACACAGCCGTTTGCCTGTCCGGCAAGAGTGCCGACGGATATACTTCCTTTAGCATTGACAGTTATAGAAACATTCTTGAAAACTATATTTTTAACCGAACATTCAAAGCGCGCATTTCTGCCGCCTAATGTGCCAAAAAGTCCCCAGTTTGAATGTGAAGAAGGGGATGTCGCGTCGATTGTAAGTCCGGATATTACGTGACCGCGTCCGTCAAAGCTGCCGGAAAAAACACCCGCACCTGTATAAGCTCCGCTCGCTGCACCAGTACCCCCGATAGGCTTCCATTGTATGCCCGAGAGGTCAATATCCGCGACTAAAACATAATCACCATCAAGCGGGTAATCGTCATCGACACCTATCTTTGCAAGATCTTCGGCACTATATATAGCTATTCCGTCAACCCTATCAGCGTCGGGATCAATGCCGTTTGTTTCCGTCACATTATCAGCCGTGCCGCTGCTATCTGATGTGTTAACATTTACATTGTCTATGCCCTTATTACCGCAAGATGTAAGAAAAACAAACATTGCGGCAAGAAGGAAGCATAAAACAACAGCAGCAGTTTGCTTTGACCTCGTTATTTTGCTTTGATAATACAGTCTTTTTTGTTTCAAATCTCCTCTCATATTGTCACCACCATATCGGACACTCATAAGACGCCCGTTTATTAATCATACTCAGTTTTAAAATAACCGCCGAAAACTTTTGCGTTTATTTTATAACGAAGTACTTATAATTCGAAACAACCTGATTATAATTGCCCTTGATACTGTGTTCCTCATCGTATATATAATCACCTGTGCTGTCGATAGCATAAATGGTTACACAGTTATAACCTCCGGTTATGTCGATGGCTGACGTATCAACTGTTACAGTCGCCGTACCGTTATTAACCTTAGCCTTAACCATTGTTGTTCCATTGATCTGGAAAGCAACAGAATCAATACTTGTGTTGTTTACCTTAGCTGTTATTTTCGTTTTATCTGTAAGGACTGTAACATCAGTCACGCGAAGGTCGTTTGATGAGTGGTAAACTCCAAGTGATTTAATGAGAGACTCAACAGTCTTAAACTGTTCATCAAGCCACTTCATTCGGGTATTTATGAAATTCCACATCTGAGATAAAGATGTATCAAATGTCACGAATCCCCAGCGGTTATCATTTCCACGTGCCGCTTTGCGTATAAAGTCTGTGTAGTTATCGATAATACCGCCTTTCTTTATGAGATCCTCAAGCTCTCTGTTGCGTATCTCATGCCATTTTTCATAAACCTTGACAAGGAAGTACGGGTCACGTATTAACAGGCAGTTCCACTGAACGGTCTGGTAATACTGCTCAACCATGAAGTCAAATTCGCGACAATGCCATGACGTCGGACGCCATGTATTGGGGTTCGGTATAGTATTACCCCATGCCCAGTCGAAGTCCCACTGCGGACCGAGCTTAGCAAGACCGTCAATGTCTTTATATACAAATGTGCTGTTTTTCATGCTGTCCCAGTTCATGATAATCTCGCAGAAAATGAAGTTAGCCACGAGGTTATCCATATCGAACAGCTCCGAATAGTGACGGCCGTCATTTAAGTCGTCCTTATAATTTACTTCGACGTAGTTGTAATTATATCTGTTGTATACATTTGCTCTATAATGCGTGTCGCTGTTTCTGAATATAAAATCGTCGCTGTGTATTGCGTACTCGAATGACTGAATGTACCTATATGCGTATTTATATAAATCCTGTTCCTTGAATGAGTCAAGACCGTATTCAGGATTCGGGGTATTGAAGTAAAACGGTTGTCTGTAAGCGGTTTCAGTGCGCGGCAACGCTTCGTTGCCGATGCTGTAGAAGTCCATTTCAAGCAGGAACCCGCCAGTCTGTGGAGGTAGGGCTTCCATACCGTAATCGGTGAACACATATGTTTTACCGTTAAGTTTCACCTGTCCGGTTTTCATCCATGACCAGTCGGAGAAAAGCTCGTTTTCAAGTTCCTGAGCGAGCTTAGCTTCGCCTGCATATCCGACCTCTCCGGCTTCCCGCGCCGCGGCAGCAATTGTTTTAGCAGCAGTTTCTGCGTATTCCTCCCAGTCGAAGATGTTCACTCGCGTTTCATCAACTCTGATGTGCTCGCAAAGCTGATAAACGCCGTAATATTTACCGTTATATATCAGCACAACGTTCTCCGACGCCATATAGTATTCCATACCGATTGCGTATGAAAAATCGTTGATGATTTTATTGCGCATAAGCGTCGGATCTATATAGTTTGCAAGAAGCACCCAGTGCTTATTTGGTCCTTCTTTATCGATTCCGAGAAGGTTCGTTTTTGTATCAAGCTTAATTTTAAACGGACGCTTATCCCAGCGCGCTGTTGAGTTACCGCGAAGCTTGATACCTATTTTACCATCGTATAAGTATTGGTCTTCAACATCAGCCGCCAGCTTCATATATCCATCGGTATATCCGCCTTTGCCGATGGCATTGTATGCTTTATCGGTTGTTATGTAAATAACGGGTAAATAACTATAATAAAGCGAAATATCTTCATATCCTAAAGCCTGAACGGTAATGAGGCTTTCAAGATCCTCTTCCTTCGGCGTATATGACCCGGTTGTATCAAGTACCGTTTTAGTTTTTCCGGTGCTCTTGTTTTCAATTATCCACTTAAATTCAGTTCCCTCGGCATAACCGCCTACGCGGATTGGCTCACCGTCAACTACATAATCGTTTATAAAGTAACCTTGCTGTGAAGATATGACTCGTATTTTATAATCCTTTGCAAGACCGCCGCTTACTGCTGTTAACGTAACATCAACATACCCGCTCGCAGGCTGTGTAACTTTTACAGTTTGTCCGCCAACTGAAACAATGTCAGGATTGCTTGAATACCATTTTACACTAATATCCGCAACCTTTGTTGCGACAGTGAAATTACTCTTGACAGCATCCTTATTTTCACCTGAATGGAATGAAAACGTTATAAGCTCCATCACCGAGAAAGCGGGGCTGTCGTAAACATCGGATAGTAGCGGGTAAAATCCCTTTGCAACCGTCCAGTCATCTGAAATTATAAGCGACCCATTGGTCATGCCATCCTTTGACACCGACTGCCCGATTGAATTATAAGCATTACCTGATCCCACTTGATAATAAACAGAATCTTTGCGTCTTGCCCCGGAGTCACCTGTTGTAATGGCAAACCCATTGCCACCCTCAAAGATTGTTTTCCCGATAACAACAACGGACGAGAGCTCTTTTATATTGCCGCCGCGTATGCGCCCGATTACGCCGCTGCAGTAGTTTGTACCTCCGTTTTCTGCTGTAACAGTAACATTCGAGAATATATTTTTTATTGAAACGCCCATATTAGATACGCGGGATGATGTCGAGTCCGTCCGTATCTGTCCGATAACGCCACCCACTCCAAGATTGTTTGAACCGAGGAACGACACAACCCCGGACAGGACAGAAACACCGTCAATCTCAACATATCCGTTGACCTGTCCTGCGAGCGCTCCAACTGCATTTGTTACGCTTGAAACAACCTGAATTGACACGCCTGACAATACAACGTTTTTAATAACAGCAGGATCGTCTTCACTCTTGCTTGCGACCGTGCCAAACAAGCCCCAGAATGATTCTTTATCCGGCGCTGCATCAATTGTCAGACCCCAAATAATATGATTGCGTCCGTCGAAGGTGCCTGTAAATATGCCTTTTCCATTCCACTGTCCGCTTTTTCCGGCAGCGCCTCCAATCGGTTCCCAGCTCTTATACCCCGAAAGATCAATATCTGTGACAAGAACATAGTCTCCGTCAAGCGGATAGTCTTCATCAACACCAATTTTCGCAAGATCCTCCGCTGAACGTATAGCTATCCCTTTAATACTGTCAGCATCAGAGTCAATTCTCGGCTCATAATATGTATATTCGGCTGTAGTGCCCTCTTCTTTTATTGTTTCAGGCTCACTGATTTCATCGGTAAGTTTACCTATATCAAAGCCCTTATTCGAACAGGAGCAAAAGAACAAAAGTAAGGCAGCCGATAAAATTAACAGTATAGTTATTACAGTAACTTTTTTAATCTTAACCGTGGTATTTGCCAATTTTTTCATAAAATACTCCGATTATATTCATGCAAATGACAATTTGAAATTTATTATTAATAATTCAACTGTCGGTTTCGTCGCATTTAATAAACATATAAATTGAATTATAACGAGTTTTTATGTATTTTACAACAGTTTAATCGTAAAATTTTAAAATCTGCGTCATATTCATTGCGCAAAATTGTAGTTAATGTTATCATTAATACCGGTGATAACAATAATGATTAAACAAAGGGGTTCAATAATGACCAACGAAAGCACAAATAACACGGCAAGACAAATAATCCCGCTAAAAGCGTGGCGCTTCAATTTTGGAGACGCAAAGAACGGATGGTACCGCGGCGCTGACGACAGCAACTGGGAAGCTGTGCAGGTACCGCACGACTGGAGTATAAAGCGCGGCTTTTCAACGGAGAATTCAAGCGGCACAGGCTACGTTACCGGAGGTATCGGCTGGTATCGCTGCCGCTTCAACCTGAAACCGCAACCCGGCAAAAAAGTCCGCATAACATTTGAGGGCGTATATAACAACTCAATGGTTTGGTGTAACTCAAACTATCTCGGAAAACGCCCGTATGGATACAGCACCTTTGTTTATGACATCACAGAATTTCTCGCGCCCGATGGTGACAATGTAATTTCAGTTAAGGTTCCGCATACCGAAACCGCTGACTCGCGCTGGTTCACCGGTTCCGGCATAACACGCCCTGTTTATGTTACAGTTACAGGCACACCGTGCGTTGCTGATTTCGGTATTTTCGTCCACACAGAGGATGTGACGTCGGAATCTGCTACCGTAATTGTTGATACCGAGCTTGATGGCGGGGACGCTCTTGTTCGCCATACGATTATCGCACCGGACGGCACCACCGTTGCGGAAATGACGGGAACTAAAGCATCATGCAAAGTCGAAAATCCGCTTCTCTGGGGAACGGAAAGCCCCAATTTATATACTCTTGTAACTGAGGTTATATCGAACGGCGAGGTAACCGACACTGTACAAACACGCTTCGGTATACGCGATATTAAGTTTGATGCAAGCGGTAAATTCTTCTTAAACGGCAAGGAGACAAAGCTTCGCGGCGTTTGCCTGCACCATGACGCCGGATGTCTTGGCGCCGCTGTTCCGAAGGAAGTATGGCGCCGCCGCCTTACGAAACTTGCCGCGTGTGGATGCAATGCAATACGCACAAGCCATAACCCACCCGACCCTGCTCTTCTTGACCTTTGTGATGAAATGGGCTTCCTTGTAATGGATGAAGCCTTTGACGAATGGGAAGCTCCGAAAAATAAATGGTGGCAGGGCCACAATGTCAACCCTCCGAAGCTCAACGGATATTACGAAGACTTCATCACATGGGGTGAAGCTGATATCAAAACGATGGTTCGCCGCGACCGAAACCATCCGTCTATCATACTTTGGAGCATTGGCAACGAAGTCGACTACCCGAACGACCCGTATGTATATTCCGGTTTTGACATCATGACCGGCAACAACGACGCCGGCAAGAGCGAAGAGGAACGCCGCTATGACGTCAACCGCCCTGATGCAAGAAGGCTTGCCGTCATTGCCCGCCGCCTTGTCAAGTGGGTAAAAGAAGTTGACACAACGCGCCCCGTTACCGCCGCGCTTGCCTACCCTGAAGTGTCCGTTAAAACGGGATATATGCAGGCACTTGACGTCGCCGGATATAACTACAAAGAAAATCTTTATGAAGAACATCACAAAGCCTTCCCGAATGCAATTATATACGGCAGTGAAAACGGCCACGACCCGCGTGCATGGGAAGTCGTTCGCGACAACGACTATATTTGCGGACAATTCCTCTGGACAGGCGTCGACTACCTCGGCGAAGCCCGCGGCTGGCCTGTCCGTGGTGCGGATTTCGGGCTTTTAGACCTTGCAGGATTTGAAAAAAGGCGTTATTTCCACCGCTGTGCTATGTGGATTGACACGCCTACTGGATTTCTTATGCCGGCCCGTCGCTTCAGGGAAAATACCCCCACCATAGCTTGCTACACAAACGCAAAATCAGCCGAGCTGTTCGTTGACGGTGTTTCGCTTGGCCGTCGTGATGTCGAGCATTACGTATGCGACTGGGAAGTCAGCTCACATGAGGGAACCTACACCGCAACTCTTTACTTTGCCGATGGTACAACACGCGAAATTTCGATGCCGAAACCCGGCACACCGAAAACGCTTTCTGTGTCTGTATGGAATTCGGAGAGAAGCGAATGTGGCGCATACGCTTGCCCGGATGAAGTCCATCAGATTGAAGTTCACCTCGTTGATGAAAACGGTATACCCGTGACATTTGGTGACGGTGCTGACACGGACATTGCTGTTTCGGTATCCGGCGGTGAGCTTCTTGGCATTGAAAACGGCGACATTGCCGACCTCACATCATATGGTGAGTCGCATCGCCGTCTCTTCCATGGACGCTTAATTGTTTACGTCCGTGTGCCTGAAGGCAAAGCGGAAGTAACCCTAACACCGGCCGATAATCGTTTCCCTGCCGTTACACTGACATTGAAACGTATATAAAATAACGCTTAATGTATATAAGAGCCGAGCTTATGAAAGCCCGGCTCCTTTTTTTATTTTCGGTAACGTTATTTATTCGATAATTACGCCATATTTTCGCATCCAGTAGTCGACCTGGACGAAATATGCTATCGTTTGCGGCACTGTCATCAGCTGTCCGTACCACGGCACAGAAACGTCGGACGTGAAAAGCCCCTCAAGCGCGCTTTTTTTAACGATAGACAAAAGAGGGGATGAGGGGGATGCAATCACATCGCGCAGAAGCTCTGAAACAGCTGCAAGATAGTTAGGATTGTGCGTTTTCGGATACGGGCTTTTCTTACGCCAGCGTATGTCCTCGGGCAAAAGCCCGGCAACTGCATGGCGCAAAAGGCCTTTTTCACGCCCCTTGTAGTATTTATATTTCCACAGCACACGGTACATATATTCGGCGATTCTGTAATCACAAAACGGCACGCGCACCTCAAGCCCGCTGTACATGCTCATTCTGTCCTTCCGGTCGAGAAGCGTCTGCATGAACCAGTCGAAATTAAGGTTTATCATCTCGCGCTGCCTTTTTTCCTCCGGCGGTAAACCCGGCAGTATTGATGACTCCCGCACCGTTTTTTCATACCGCTCGCGGACAAAATCTGACGCATTGAGCTCGGCAGCGATGTCGTCTTTTAAGAATGATGCTCTGTATGATGTATTCTGCGACCACGGGAATCCCGCAACTTTTCGTACAGTTTCATCTGTGTACCACGGATAACCGGCGAAAATTTCGTCCGCGCACTCGCCACTTAAAACAACCGTTGCTTCCTTTTTAATTTCGCGGCAAAAGAGAAGCAGCGACGAGTCGACGTCCGCCATTCCGGGTAGGTCACGCGCGTCCGTAGCTTCAAAAAGCGCATCGACAAGAGCGGCGGTGTCAATGACAATCTTATGGTGAACAGAACCTATATATGAGCTGATAATATCGATATATTCATCGTCGCTGTTAGGCTGAAACTTGCTTTTCTGAAAATACTTTTCATTATCCTTATAATGGACTGAATATGTGTGAAGCACCTCGCCTTTTTTGGCCATATGGCGCGCCGCTACGGCGGAAATTATGCTTGAATCAAGCCCTCCCGACAAAAACGTACACACGGGAACGTCTGATACAAGCTGCCGCTCAATTGAGTCTACGACGAGCCGCTCTACTTCATGCGTTGTCTTTTCAAAATCGTCTGTATGCTCGCCATCGGTAAGCCGCCAGTAGCGCCTGACCTTCAAACCGTTGCGTGTGAAATAACCGCAACAACCGGGTGCAAGCTCCGCTATGTCTTTAAACACGCCGCTTCCCGGCGTTCGCCCGGGGCCGAGAAGTATAATTTCACCAACAGATTCCGCTGTTATAACAGGCGACACGCTCGGGTGTTTCAGAAGTGTTTTTATCTCCGAGCCAAAGACAAAAGCGCCGTCTTTTGTCACCGAATAGAAAAACGGTTTTACGCCAATCCTGTCGCGGGCGATGAAAAGCCGCCCTTCGACATTATCCCACACGGCAAAGGCAAAAATGCCGTTGAAACGGTCAACACAACCGTCGCCCCACTCCGCGTAAGCCTTGAGAAGCACTTCCGTATCGGAGTGTCCGATAAATGTATACCCTTTTGAGAGAAGACTTTGCCGGATTTCTTCCGTGTTGTATAGCTCCCCGTTATAAACAAGGCAAAGATCGCGCCCACGCTCGCGGTAAAGCATCGGCTGACGGCCGTTTTCCGGGTCAACAACCGAAAGACGCGCGTGCAGCATGGCGGCGCATGGGTAAAAAACGCTTTCCTCATCGTCAGGGCCGCGTCGTCTGAGCGTGTCAAGCATTTCTTCATATTCATCGGCGCCTGCAATAACACCATTATAATCAACGTATCCGGCAATCCCGCACATATATCTTATTTACTCCTATCCTTACATATGAATCGGGCGTTTTATTGTGTAATAAGCGTCTGCGCTTTTTTGCTTTGCACTCTTTTAGTGCTTTTTTTAGCGCTTTTCGCGCCCTTTCCACATTATATGATGCTATCTCTTATGTCGTTATGATACGCACGGCGCATAGTAAAAATTCGGGGTAAAATAAAAAACGCCGCTTTTTTGCGGCGCCTTTGCCTTTTATGTAATATATCGAATATATCGAAGTTATGCGGCTGCTTTAATCTTCTTCGGTGCGTTTGAATGCGTGAAGAAACTTTTCGATGACCTCCGCCGCACCTTTAGCTCCAATGACCGTTGTATCAATGACAAGGTCGTAAAGATCAGATCTTCCCCATTTTTGCCCCGTGTAGTGACCATAATACGACGCGCGGCGTTTGTCTGTCTTCATTATCACATCCTGCGCATCCGACACACTTATCCCCTGACGGGCTGCTATACGCTTCGCGCGTACAGTGAGGTCTGCCTGAAGATATACTTTTATGCACTTTGGATTGTCACGCAGTACATAATCTGCGCACCGCCCGATGATGATACACGGAGACCTCGCGGCAAGCTCCTTTATCACGGAACACTGTGCGATAAAGAGTTTATCGTTTATCGGGATATTATAAGCGGTTGGCATACTTGCCGTTGTGTAATCAACAGAACCGAGCGCAAGCGTATAAAGCAAGCTGGAGGACGCTTTTTCGTCAATATCTGCAACTACATCTTCATTCATCCCGCTTTTCATCGCGGCAAGCGTGATGAGCTCCCTGTCGTAGCACGGCATACCCGTCATTTCGGCTAAAATCTCGCCTGTCTGGCGTCCTGCCGCACCGTATTGCCGTGCAATTGTAATTACAGTATTTGCCATATGAACAATCGCCCTCCTTTTCCCGGTTTTATATATTCATTATACGTCAAATTTACTTTGCTGTCAATTACCGGTGTTAAGTGCGATTATTGCATCCTTTACATCCTGCGCACGATAAAACTTGCTGTCATTTGGCGTGATTCTATATAGTGACGGATACTCGTTAACATAAGCCGGAAAGCAAACGGCAAGTGCATACTTCATGCCAGATGAGTCAAAGACGTCATGAGTCACATACCGCACGCCGAAACTTTCACTTTTTGTATCAGCGCTTTTGAGCGGACGCGAAAGCCCCTCGCCTGTGTACTTTAAGAGTGCTTCTTTCATTGTCCATATGCGGTAAAAAGCACTCTTTTTATCGCCCGCCGCTGAAATTTCCGCAATCTCGGCGTCAGAGTAAAACCGATTTGCAAAACGCATAATTGACGCATCATCCTTTGCGCTGCCGCTGCCATCAGCGCGCTGTATATCAACACCGACGGATAACGGCTGCTCAATAATGTGGTCACCATCAAGTGTTAATAGCGCGCACGCGGCAAGCGTTCCGCTGTGGGATATGCTGTATGCAACATCGGGACGGGAGGGGGTATACGGCTTGCCGAGGGGCGTATATGAAACATCTTCTGGCGGAATACCGCAAAGCGACATCATAGCGCCCCGTAAAAGCTCACCTGCTATGTGCAGCCGACGGGCAGGTTCATGCGATATCGTATTTGCGCGAGGTGCGACAAAATCAACCTCGATTTCCGGGCTTATGTCGGCTGTATCAAGAATACATACTAAAAACACTTGTACCTATTATTTCTCACTCATATAAGGATAATTTACCGCATACGGAGGGACAAAGTTTTCCTTTATGCAGCGCGGAGATGTCCAGCGATAAAGGTTAAGCGCGCTGCCTGCCTTGTCGTTTGTGCCGGACGCTCTTGCGCCGCCGAACGGCTGTTGTCCGACAACTGCGCCTGTAGGCTTGTCATTGATGTAGAAGTTGCCTGCTGTATTGGAGAGAGCATGTTCCATCTTAATTATCGCTTCTCTGTCCTGTGCAAAGATTGCGCCCGTCAGAGCATACGGGGATGAAGTATCACAAAGTTCAAGCGTTTCATCGAGCTTATCATCCTCATATACATAAACCGTCAGAACAGGTCCGAAGATTTCTGTAATCATTGTCTCATAGTCGGGTTTCTTCGCAAGAATCAGCGTCGGCATTATGAAGTAGCCAACACTGTCGTCATAACCGCCAGTAAGCACCTCTGCATCATCGGAAGCCGACGCACGGTCGATGAATGCTTTAATTTTATCAAAAGAACTTTTATCAATAACAGCGCCCATGAAATTGGTGAAATCCGCGACGTCGCCCACCTTGATTTTTGATATTTCATCAAGCGTGCGCTCGCGTACCTTCGGCCAGATTGATGCCGGAATATAAGCACGCGACGCGGCGGAGCATTTCTGCCCTTGATATTCATATGCACCTCTTACCATAGCTGCAACGAGGGCATCGATATCTGCTGTCTTGTGGGCGAAAATGAAGTCCTTACCGCCGGTCTCACCAACAAGGCGCGGATATGATGTGTACGATTTTATGTTGTTGCCGACAGTCTTCCACACCTCTGAAAATACTTCAGTTGAGCCAGTGAAATGGAATCCTGCCATTTGCGGATGTGTAACGACATATTTGCTGACGTCGGAACCGTTGCCCGGCACAAAGTTAATGACGCCTGCGGGAAGTCCGGCTTCCATGAGAATACGCATTACATAGTAATTTGATAAAACAGCCGTCGATGCGGGTTTCCAGACAACAGTATTGCCCATAATTGCCGGCGCGCATGGAAGATTTCCGCCAATTGACGTAAAGTTAAACGGTGTTACTGCAAGAACAAAGCCATCGAGGGGTCTGTATTCAACGCGGTTCCAGACAGCGTTTGAATTCAAAGGCTGCTCTGAGTATATCTCCGCCGCATAATGAACATTAAACCTATAAAAGTCGGCAAGCTCACAAGCCGAGTCAATCTCAGCCTGAAAAACAGTCTTGCTCTGTCCGAGCATCGTCGCTGCGTTGACTTTATAACGATACGGACCCGCCAAAAGGTCGGCAGTCTTTAGAAATATCGATGCGCGATGCTCCCACGGCATATCAGCCCAGCGTTTTTTAGCTGCAAGAGCTGCCTCTGCTGCCATCTTATATTCACGCTCACCGGCAAGGCAATAGCGGGCGAGAATATGCCTGTGGTTGTGCGGCATGACGATTTCTCTATATTTTTCTGTATAAACCTCTTCACCGCCTATAATAAGCGGGATTGTAACAACCTCATCCGATTGCTTCTGCAGCTCAGCTTTTAGCTGCGCACGCTCCGGTGAACCCGGCAGATATCCAAGTACTGGTTCGTTGTAAGGCTTCGGCACCTTGAAAATTCCGTTTGCCATAGTTTTAATCTTCCTCCGGTTTTATGAATTCCTCTATCTTCTGTACAGGACATTTGGGTACAACAATATTCTGCATCCTTTGTCCGGCTACATACGGTATTATACTGCGCGGCAGTCACCCTGTCGTTTCTTCTTTTATCAGGTCGGTTTCTGTGGCTGCTTCTTCCGTTTCTGTTTCCGTCTCGGTTTCTGTTTCTGTCTCTGTTTCAGTCTCCGTCTCCGTTTCCGTATCTACCCCTGTTGTTTCTGTATCCGTTTCCGTCTCGGTTTCGGATTCCGTTTCTGTTTCGGTTTCGTTATCGCTTTCACTTTCAATTGGAATCCGGTCAACTGTCGTCTCGGCAGTTGTCGTTTCGGCAGGGTCGTCGATTTTTATACTGTCAGTTGACGTTTGCTTCTCGTTATCGGGGTCAGTATCAGTTTCTTTTGTGTGCTCTACATCTTCCGTATATGTATCAGTTTCAGAATCAATATCTGTTCCGGTGCTTGTGTCAAAATCATTTGTGCTGTCTGATGGACCGGTCGTATCATCTGTATATGTGTCTGTATCACCGGCAGTATCTGTTGTTGCGGGTATGAGTTTTATTGTCTCATATGCGCGAAGCGCCGCTTCAATACATGCAGATATTGCATTTCCTGTTTTTGTTGCGCCTGATATAAGCGCGTCGGCTGTTGTTTTGTCGCCGGACACGATAGCTTTAACATATTGATTAAGAATATCGCCCTCGCACAGATATGTGCCGTTTTCTTCCGAGTGAGATAAAACAACAACACCGGCGATATTTCCATCATTTGAAATACCGACAGCGACAGCCATTTCACCGCCATAACCCTCGGAGCTCGTTATGACGCAGTAACCGACGGTCTTCCCGCCGTTTTTCACTGTATAAGCTGCCGCAACAGAGGGCGGCAACCCCTCTTTTATGTTAGCATAGCTATAATTATTAGCGCCATCGAAAATTTCGTATATAACATCGGCTATCGCGTCGTGCATACCATCATCAGGACCCGATGATGCTGTGTTTTGAATAACAAATGTAAGCAAAAGAACAGCGGTAACAACGGCTACTGCAGGTGCTACCGACCGAGCAGCACCGCTCAGCTCGCCCGTTTTTTTAATACTGCTGATAAACTGCTTTGTCCACCCTGATAATTTTACGCAGGACTTCTTGATAAGCGCTGCAAAGGCAGCCGCAGTTGAAGCAACACGCCGACGCAAAAGCTCAAAATCAGGTTTGCCCTTTGCTTGTCTGTCGGGCGAACTATTAACATCGCTCACAGCATCTGTTTTATTAGCATTATCGGTATTATCTGTTATATCACCTTTATCTATGTCTTTATTTTCTTCATTAATGGTGTCGTCTTCAGCCGATACAACATCCGCATCGGCTTTATTATCGTTATCTTCGCCGTTTTCATACGACGCGGACGTTGTTTTTTCGTCAGCGTCTTCTGTATCAGCGTCTGCAGCGTCGTTTTTAGCATCAGCATCGACGTCAGCATTGGTGGCGTCACTTGTGCCATCATTGTTATCGTCAAGCGTTATCCACTGATAACCGTTATCACCGTTGCTTTTGGTGCCGTTTTTATCAGCAGTTACACTTTCTTTATCAATGCTGTCGCTTATGTTGTGTTCACCGTTCTCTTTATATAAGTCATTTTCATTGTTTTCATTATTTCCGTCAATGCGCACCTTTTTTACCTCCGAATACAGACGGCAATGTAAGCCTGTCGATGATATAAACAAGGAGATTCATAATTAAGACAGCGCATGCGGCGCCTTCTTCGTACGCCCCGTAATAACGTAACAGCATTGTCAGGGCGCCGCATCCGGCACCGAATATTATTTTTCCAATTGAGGTAAGTGGTGTGGTAACTACGTCTGTCGCCATAAAAATGGCAATCAGCACAAGCCCTCCCGATAAAATTTCGTACTCGGTAAAAAGAACACTGCTTTCGTTTTTCGGAAATGATAATGCTATGACGGCAACTGTTGCCAGATAAGTTACAGGGATATGCCAGCTTACTGTCCGGCGGATGAGCATGTAAATGAAACCGGCAGCTAAAAGAAGCGCCGACACACCGCCTATCGCCCCCGCGACTTCGCCTACAAGCATCGAATAAACGGATTCCTCCGGCAGCTCACCTGCCGCAAGCGCAGCAAGCGGTGATTTTGCCACTTTTGCGCTGACATTTATAGAAAACGCCGGTAGGTGCTGATGTGGCTTCGGATACACCCTCATTAAAGTGGGGGATATTATCGATAAAAACACGCGGGCGGCAAGCGCAGGGTTTATGATATTCCGTCCAAGGCCGCCAAATAACTGTTTTGCTATAACTATTGCAAAAAAGGTTCCAAGCGGTACTACCCAAAGCGGCGCCGACACGGGCAGCGTCAGTGAAAAAAGAAGGCCTGTGACGGCGGCTGAGCAGTCTGAAACAGTGATGCGGCGGTGAAAGAGAAGCTCGTACGCTGCTTCAAAGGCTATCGAAAATAAAATAGATAATATGATTATCACGGCGGCGCGCGCGCCGAAGGCGTAAATGCCCCATACGACGGACGGCGCTGTAGCTATTAATACATCCGCCATGATAGAGCGGACGGTATCCGGATGATGTATGAAAGGTGACGATAGTTTTATACTTTTTTTATCAGTTAAACTGATAGAGGAAGTTCCCTCAGCCTGAGTTGCAGTAGTGTTACTATTGTTTATATTATCCATCAGTGTACTTCCTCCTGCTTCTCACCTGCGTCCACGGACAGCGCTTCCTTTGCACGGCGTACAAGCCCTACAATCGGTACGCACCCGGGGCACACATATGCGCAGCAGCCGCATTCAATGCAGCGTTTTAAGCCATATGGCACCGTCGCGGTATATTTCTCCATCCGCGAATATGCTGCGATATAATTCGGCGCAAGACGCATCGGACATGCTGAAACACAGCGCCCGCAGCGTATACAAACGCCTAAATCATTGCCCGCATCGCGTCCTGTGAAGGCAACATCGTCCGAAAGCACAATAATTGCTCGCGTTTCAGGGGTAATTACATCGTCTTCCGTCACAGCTCGGCCGGATAACGGGCCGCCCGATATTATTACGGCGGGAGTTTTAATAAAACCGCCGCAGTGCGCAAGTATATCGGAGATTTTCGCACCTATCGGAACAAGCAAATTCGACGGGTGTGCAATACAGTCGCCATCAACCGTGATGACGCGTGATGTCAGCGGCATCCCCGTTGCAAATGCGTTAAAAATAGCTTCAGATGTTTGTGTATTAAAAACGACGCATCCTGCATCAAGCGGTGTTTCGTCCGCTCTCAGCTCCCTGCCTGTAAGCGAATATACGATAAGCTCCTCAGCACCTTGCGGATACTTTGAGCAAAACTCGCGAACTTTTATCATACCGCTGTCGCCGACAAGCTCCCTTAGCTTTTCTGCGGCGTTATGCTTGTCCTCACCGACGGCAACAATTCCGGACCGCAAGCCAAGCGCTTTTAGCAGTATTTTCAGCCCGTTTAATACAGAAGCAGGCTTTTCTATAAGCAGGCGGTGGTCAGACGTTAAAAAAGGTTCGCTTTCGGCGCAGTTTATAATGCAAAACTCGACGCGTCCGACAGCTTCTTTTATTTTTTTATATGTCGGATACCCACGACCGCCCAAACCGACAATGCCTGCGCGCCGGATGACATCGATTATCTCCTCTGTCGAGCATTCCGTTAACTTTTTCCCAATCGGGGAGAGAGTCGGGGCGTTTTCGTACTTCATATCGTTTTCTATTACAATAAAAGTACGACCGTCCCCATCTTCATAGATATCCGAAATTGTTCCCGAAACGCTTGCGTGAAGAGGGCATCCTTCCTCATCACCTGATGTATCGGCTATAACTTGTCCGCGGAAAACGCGCTCGCCAATTTTAGCGACAGGCACGCGGTGCGCGTTATATTTACGCGTCGCCACACCGTCGTTTACCATAATAAAAACATTTGCCGGTGGCGTAAGCCGTTCTATCCGGCACATTGCTGTGTTTTTAAACCCAATCGAGCGGATTCCGCCCTTAAAAGTCAGAGCCATAACTCGGTTAGTAGCCTCCATTCCGAAGCCTGTTTACCTGATTCTTTCATTTTGACGGGCGGCATCATCCGCCTGATACAAGTGTATAAAAATGAGTAAAGTTTCTATAATACTCGTGTCACTTGATTATATTTTATTATACTATGGGCAATATGCATTTTCAATAGCGATGGAAAATTATATGTTATTATGCATAAAATACGACAAAAGTTGCAATTGTGCATCTTCATCCTTTATTTGCTTATATTTATCTTATTTTATATTTTTCATGCGCATTTAATAATTGTATAAAACTGCCTTACAGGCATCATGTCTTGTATTTTGCTATATTTCGATGTATAATAGTAAAAGTCTTTATATTACCACAAAACATATTTTCGCTTTTGGTATATGATGATATACATTTTCCCGCCGAGGTTTACTATAATATGAAAGAGAGAAAGCTTTTTACATCGGAATCGGTTACTGAAGGTCATCCTGACAAGGTTTGCGACCAGATAGCCGATGCCATACTGGACGAACTTTTACGTGCTGATCCTATGGCACGTGTCGCTTGCGAGGTTTCAGCAACGACAGGGCTTGTCTTCGTTATGGGAGAAATAACAACCGAGGCGTATGTTGATATACAATCTATCGTGCGCGATGTTGTCCGTGACATTGGCTACGTTCGCGCAAAATATGGATTTGATTGCGACACGTGCGCCGTTATAACATCAATACATGAACAAAGCCCGGATATAGCACAGGGTGTTGATAAGTCATTTGAAGCAAGAAATGGCGAGATTACTGATAATCTTGACACGGGTGCCGGCGATCAGGGTCAGATGTTCGGCTTTGCATGTGATGAAACGCCCGAGCTTATGCCGCTGCCGATCTGGATGGCTCACCGGCTTGCTAAGAGACTTACAGCTGTCCGCAAGGATAATACCCTCCCGTGGCTGCGTCCGGACGGTAAAACACAAGTGACAATTGAGTATGACGGTGACCGCCCCGTTCGCGTCGACACAATCGTTATATCAACACAACACTCGCCTGAAGTATCGCTCGATGAGATACGTGAAGGAGTAATAAAACACGTTATAACTCCCGTAATAGATCCACACCTGATGGACAGCGCGACAAAGATTTTCGTCAACCCCACAGGACGTTTTGTTATCGGCGGTCCTGCCGGCGACAGCGGCCTGACAGGACGGAAAATCATCGTCGATACGTACGGCGGATATGCCCGTCACGGCGGTGGTGCATTCTCTGGCAAGGACCCGACAAAGGTTGACCGCTCCGCCGCATACGCTGCACGCTATGTGGCTAAAAATATCGTCGCTGCCGGTCTTGCACGCAAATGCGAAATACAGCTTGCTTATGCTATCGGCGTTGCACGCCCTGTTTCAATTATGGTTGATACGTTTGGAACAGGTGTAGTTGACGAGCAGCTTATAGTTGAGTATATACGCAAAAACATCGATTTACGCCCTGCTGCAATAATAGAACGCTTGGGCCTGCGCCGCCCGATTTACCGTGCTATCTCAAACTACGGGCACATGGGGCGTGAGGATTTGAACGCTCCGTGGGAAGCACGCGACCTTGTTGATGATATGAGAGCAGCGCTGTTAAAATAAAAGTTCCCACAGTCAGTACAAATCGATTATTTCTTCTTATTTCCTCCCGGCAAACAACCGGGAGGAATTCAGTATAACTGAAAATTCACATTGCGGGAGGTGGGGATAATTAGCTTCACAGAGGTTATGCCACAAGGCAGTGATGGCGGAGATGAAGAGCTTATTACGATAAGCGGCGTCGTTGACTCGATAATATACCGCAACGATGATAATGGTTATACAGTCTGTGATATTGAAACAGCGGACGGCGGTTTTATAACCGCTGTTGGGATAATGCCGTTTGTTTCAGAGGGTGAATCTGTGACTGTTGTCGGTTCGTGGGGTCATCATGCGTCGTTCGGACGTCAGTTTCAGGTTCAAAGTGCAGAAGCAACACTTCCCGTAGGCGCATCAGAAATACTGCGGTACTTATCGTCAGGTGCTGTTCGCGGAGTTGGTCCTATCACTGCAAAACGAATCGTCGAACGCTTTGGTGATGACAGCTTTGACGTAATTGAGCATCATCCCGAATGGCTCACAGACATCCCGGGAATTTCAAAACGCCGGGCGGAAGAAATCAGCGAGAACTTTAAAAAGCAGACAGGTTCGCGCAGCGTCATGATGTTCTGCCGGGAGTTTTTCGGTCTGTCAACTTCACTTAGAATTTTTAAGCAATGGGGCTCTGCTGCCGTTGATATAATTAAGAAAAACCCATACAGGCTTTGTACGGAGATAAGCGGCATCAGCTTTACGCGGGCTGATGAAATCGCAATGTCGCTTGGTATTGCAAAAGACAGCCCTGACCGTATCGACAGCGCTGTTATTTACCTTTTGTCGTATAACGCCACAACGAACGGACACGTATATTTACCGTTTGATAGGTTAGTTTCCGGCATATGCGAGCTTATCGGCGTCACGGAGGAGCAAGCTGAGAACGCTTGCCGCCGCCTTATAAAATCAGGCAAGATATTTTTAAAGCGCATAGGTGATACCGACGCCGTTTACCTCAAGCTTTATTTTGACGCTGAGGTAAAAATTGCACAGCGCCTGCGCGAGCTTGACCGGCTTTGCCCGAAGCTTGATACTGATGATGTATCGCGCTTTATTGCGAAAATTGAGGTGCAGGACAACATTCGCTATGCCGCAGCACAGCGCGCCGCAATAGAGGGTGCACTTACATCAGGCGTAATGATACTAACAGGAGGTCCCGGCACAGGAAAGACGACAGTCGTCCGCGCTCTCCTTTCGATATTTAACAGCATGTGCTTTCGCTGTGCGCTTGCCGCACCGACAGGGCGCGCAGCAAAGCGCATGAGCGAAGCTACATGCGCCGAAGCTCGGACAATTCACCGCCTGCTTGAGATGGAGTATAACGAGGGCGCTTATCCGCGCTTCATACGCGATGAAAACAACCGACTTGAGGAAGATGCAATCATCATCGACGAGTCATCAATGATAGACGTGCTTTTGATGGATGCTCTTGTACGCGCGATAAAGCCGGGCGCACGTCTTATTCTCATCGGCGATGCTGATCAGCTTCCGCCCGTCGGCGCAGGCAACGTCCTGCACGATATAATCGAATCAGGAGTTTTTCGCACTGTCCGTTTAACTGAAATATTCCGCCAAACAAAAGAAAGCCTTATTATAACGAACGCTCGTCGTATAATTACGGGCGAATACCCCATCCTCACCGAAAAAAACAGCGATTTCTTCTTTTTACCGCGCTCTACTGATGAAAAAATCGCATCAGCAATAGTCGACTTGTGCGCTAAGCGCCTTCCTGCCGCATATAAAGTCGACCCTCTGACCGATATTCAGGTAATAACACCTTCGCGACGTGGTACTGCAGGCACCGAAAACCTCAATATTCTGCTCCAGGAAAAGCTCAACCCAAAAAGTAAGCGCAAAAAAGAGCTGAAGTCACGCGAGATTTTGTTCCGCGAGGGCGATAAGGTTATGCAGATAAAAAATAACTACAATCTCGAGTGGACACGTGACGGGGATGGCAAATGCTTATGTGATAACACAAAAGAGTCAGGAATCGGCGTTTTCAACGGCGATATCGGCATCATTGTTGACATTGACGAATCAAACGAAAGCGTAAGCGTGCGTTTCGATGATAAAATCGTCGTATATGATATGTCGCAGCTTGACGAGCTTGAACATGCCTACGCTGTCACCGTTCATAAAAGTCAGGGCAGCGAGTATCCGATTGTCGTCATACCAATGTACCGCTGTGCTACAATGCTCATGACAAGGCACCTGCTCTACACTGCTGTCACTCGTGCGGAGAAAACGTTGATTCTTGTCGGACGCGAGGATGTTGTCCGCACAATGGTCGACTGCGAGCGGGAGGATTATAAGTATACAGGCCTTGCTACCTTCCTGCGGGAGATGTGAGAGCATTATGAGATATACAACCCTGTCCCCATCTATATAAAAATACCTAACGAAATAAGTACTACCCCATCTAATTTTACATGAGTTTTATAAGAGCTAAAGACACTGTAAAACCATCAAGGCATTATTAGACTGGAGGTGTAGCTGATGGGTCAGCCGTCTATCATCGGGTACATAGCGCGGGTATTTAGCGAGCTTGCATATCCGCGTTTATGTGTTGCGTGCCGTTCGGCACCACCATGCGGCAATGACCCGCTATACTATTTGTCTTTGGCTGACGACACAAAGGCATCACGTATGTGCCTGTGCGAAGCCTGCGCCTCAGAGTTTGAGAAAAGTGCTCAGGTGAAATGCCGCGAATGTGGCAAGCCTTATTGCGAATGTCTTTGCGCACCAAAAGCTTTATTAGATGTGGGTATAAAAGAAGCACGTTGCCTTTTCGCATACGACACGCGCTCTCATAACACAGCCGCCGACCGCGTCATATACTCGCTCAAGCGAACCTCAAACCGTGACGTAACTGTATTCCTCTCACGCCTTTTAGCAGAGCGCATCGCTTCTGATTTTGCACGTGAAGGGCGCGACATTCGCTCGTTTTCCATTGCATACGCGCCACGCCGCACAGCATCCGTAATAGAATACGGCGGCGATCACATGAAGGCCGTAGCCAAAGAAACAGCTCGTCTACTTGGTATCAAACATACCGATCTTTTCAAGTCAAAAGTTACATCGGCGCAAAAAACGCTTTCAGCCGACAAAAGAGTGCTTGCTGCAAAAGAAGGCTATGCTCTTCGTCGTGGTGCTGCTTCGTTAATACAAGGCAAGCCGTTTATACTCATCGACGACATTATAACAACCGGTGCGACACTTGCTGCATGCGTTTCTCTGCTTAAAAGTGCAGATGCGGGTAAAATATGTGTATATTGCATAGCAAAGCCTAAATAAATTTAACACCTCTAACCTTGAAAAAATATAAGGGGTCAGATATAATTAATAATAGATAATTATGCGAAATTCGAAATTATTCGGCCTTGGCTATATCAGATAATTCAAATGAAACGCGGCGCCCTCGCCGCTTTGGGAGTTTAAATGTTCTCAAGAGATTTAGGAATAGATCTTGGTACAGCGACGGTACTTGTTTATGTGAAAGGCAAGGGCATCGTGCTGAAAGAACCGTCTGTTGTAGCAATAGATAAAAATACAGACCGTATACTAAAAGTCGGTAGAGAAGCTCAGCAAATGCTCGGTCGTACACCGGGCAATATTATCGCTATACGCCCTCTTCGCGACGGTGTTATAAGCCAATATGAAATTACGCTGCGCATGATACAGCACTTCATAAAACAGGCGTGCGGGACAACACTCTTTAAACCTCGCGTCATCATATGTGTACCGAGCGGTATCACCGAAGTTGAAGAGCGTGCTGTTGTCGATGCGGCAACACAGGCGGGCGCGAAAAAGACGTACCTCATCGAGGAGCCTGTCGCCGCAGCAATCGGTGCGGGAATTGACATTTCAGCACCAAACGGCAACATGGTTATCGACATAGGCGGTGGTACGACTGATATTGCCGTTATATCTCTCGGCGGTGTCGTCGTATCGGAATCCATTAAGATTGCGGGGGACAAGTTTGACGAGGCTATCATCAGATACGTCAGGAAAAAATACAATGTCCTAATAGGTGAGCGCACGGCGGAGGAAATAAAGATAAAAATCGGCTCCGTATGGACGCGTGAGGAGCCTAAGTATATTGATGTTAAAGGTCGCTGCCTGATACAAGGGCTTCCTAAAATGATCCGCATATGGTCGGACGAGATGATTGAAGCGCTTGAAGAACCGATTACAGCAATCGTCGAGTCTATATGCTCCGTAATTGAACGCACACCACCCGAGCTTATCGGTGACATACTCAACAACGGCATAATAATGACAGGCGGCGGCAGTCTTCTTTACGGGCTTGACTATCTGATAACGAACGTCACAGGTATCCCGACGCGTGTTGCTGATAAACCCGTTTCCTGCGTAGCTCTTGGCGCCGGAAAGTCACTTGATCATATAAATCTCATCCCTGAAGGCTCAATAAACATATCACGTATGCGAGCACAGTAACGCTAACTACATAAAAAAGTATGAAGCGAGACACATAAAACGCATATCAAAGTGTTTATAACGAAGAGATTTATAAAAAATGCATAAAATAATCGGCCAGAAACATGAAAAAGCGTGTTTCTGACCGGTTTTTTTGTTTTATCTAAATTTTATCTGAATATCTGCCCCTCTGAATCGAGCATTTCCGTGCGAAGGATACTGTAACTATCGCCACCGGGCGTGAAATCTTCATCCGATGGGGCGCCCGTTGCGCGCCTGATTGCCTCTACAATGTATTCAGGGTTCAGATAATTGTCGGGTGCTGCCGACAATACGGTGTTGACGTGAAGCTCATGTGTGTCTGCGTCAAACTCAACCGATAAGCTACGCACAAACGGGACAATGTCGGTATCATGGTCACCGCTTTTCGTGCGTTTCGATACAATGACGGGCGAGCGGAAAAGCTCTGTCACAGCATTATCGCACCCCTTTTTGAGATTTTGCGAATACACGGTTATTTCATAACGCGCGTATGCTATATCTTTAAACTTTCGCTCGGGCACATACGCTTCTATAAATTTTAACTCCGGCGTCGATGCTTCGTTTAAACGGCGGATTAAATCTTCACAGTCAATATCACCATACACCCGCACATCAAGAAGCTCACATACGCTCTCTGCTCCAATTGAAAGCGGAAGGGCAAAAACAAGCTTCGGATGCGGGTTGAACCCTTCGGAATACCACATTTTTAAACCGGAACGGATAAGCAGCCGCATCATCGTTCTCATAAGGTCAAGGTGAGAGATGAACTGAAGGCTTCCTGTCTTTGAAAAACGAATACGAAGCGTCGACGGCGTTTCTGCCTTTCTCTCGTTTAAAACTGATTCGTTCACGGACAGCACCTCCTCATTCCCCCAAGCGAATTTGCGCCGCATCCTAAGCAACCTTCGCGGCAATTTGGTGAAGGCTTGCTTTCATAAGCGCGCCTGCGCTCGCGAAGGAGAAATTCCTTTTTAACACCGCAGTCAATAATATCCCACGGCAACACCTCATCCTCGCCAAGCTCGCGGTTTGCGTAAAAAGCAACATCAATGCCTGTGTCGGCAAATACCGAAAGCCATCTGTCATAATCAAAATGCTCATCCCATGCATCAAAGCATGAGCCGCGGCGGTATGCTTCAAGAATCGCGGCCGAAAGCCGTCTGTCGCCGCGTGCGAAAACAGCCTCAATGTGCGACGTACGCGAATCGTGGAACGTGTAGCGTATGCGGCTATCTGTAATATTATCACCAAGAAGCTGCTGTTTGCGCGCAAGCTCCTCGCGCGTGTTTTGCGCTTCCCACTGAAACGGCGTAAACGGCTTCGGAACGAAACACGCAACAGATATTGTCACCTGCGGAGGTCTCTTTTTGTTTCTGTTCGGTGTCTTATAATACTCATCAATAACAGCTTTTGCAAGCTTGGCAATTCCTATTATGTCTTCATCGGTTTCAGTCGGCAGCCCGATCATAAAGTAAAGCTTTACGCTATTCTTCCCTGCTTCAAATGCAACGCGCACGGCTCGCATCAAGTCTTCTTCGTACACATTTTTATTGATGGCGTCGCGCAGGCGCTGCGTGCCTGCTTCCGGCGCAAAAGTTAAGCCTGATGTACGGACGCTGCTGACCTTATCCATAAGTTCTTTTGTAAAGCTGTCAACTCGTAGCGACGGCAGCGAAAGCGACACCATGTTTGCATCCGACCACTCAACAAGCGTGTTTGTAAGCTCATCTATATCCGAATAATCGCTTATTGAAAGTGAGGTCAGCGAAATTTCATCATAACCTGTATTCTCATAAAGCTCTTTCGCCTGACAGCACAGCGTCGGGACAGTGCGGTCGCGAACCGGGCGGTACACCATACCCGCCTGACAAAAACGGCAGCCGCGAATACAACCGCGGTAAACTTCAAGCATTATCCTGTCATGGACGGTTTCAATGAACGGCATAACGGGCTTTGTCGGGTAATACGACGTGTCGAAGTCATCGACAATACGTTTTTTTATCTTCGCCGGTACTTTTTCATCCGCCGGAATATATGATTTTATCGTCCCGTCGGCTTTATACTCGACTTTGTAAAGTGACGGTACGTAAAAGCCCTCAAGTGTTGTTGCAGCTTCATATAAGAACTTCGAGCGCGTGTATGTGCCGTCAGATTTCATCTTTATATAAAGCCTGCAAAGTTCGGGCAGCGCTTCTTCACCCTCACCGATTGAAAAAATGTCAAAGAAATCTGCAACAGGCTCGGCGTTATATGTGCACGGGCCGCCGCCAATTATGATGGGGCAATCCTCTCCCCGCTCTGAAGCTAAAAGCGGTATTCCGGCAAGGTCAAGCATATAAAGCACATTCGTATAACAAAGCTCGTACTGGAGCGTAAAACCGACGATATCAAAGTCCGCAACTTTGTCGCCGCTTTCATGAGCTGTGAGCGGAATTGAGTATTTTCTCATATACTCAGCCATGTCCGTCCACGGAGCATAGACGCGCTCGCACCACACATCTGGCATTTCGTTGAGAACTCCGTAAAGAATGCGGACACCGAGATTTGACATGCCGATTTCATACGTGTCGGGAAAGCAAAAAGCAAAACGACACCTGATGTCTTCTTTATTTTTGATAACCTGTCCGATTTCACCGCCCGTATATCGCCCGGGTTTTGTTACATGCTTTAATATCTGTGAATATTTTTTATAGTCCATAAATCACCGTTCCCTTCGCCCTTCAAACGGACGCGGCGGGCGGCCTCTGCCACCCGCCGGCGTTTTCATCGGGCAATTCTTATTGTGATGATTTTTACTTAATATATGCCTTTGTAACAAGGTACATAGGAACAATCCAGACAAGCTGGAAAAGAGCAATTCCCGCGGAGGTTAAATCTATGCGCGAGAAGAGTAGCGAAAGCGATGCAAGGATAAGTCCAACAACAACTGATATAATGGCTATCATTGTGTTTGTGTTTCTGATGTGGAGTACCTTCTCACAAAGTGCGACAGTCTGGAGAAGCGATTTTGCCGAACCCTTTGAAACAAGACCGCTGTCAATGCTGTCAATCTCAAGCGTCTTGTCAGAAAGAGAGTGACAATGTATAACGCGCACCGGGTATTTTTTCAGCTTAACCTGACGGTCAATGAATTCTTCCGTAATATTCGGGTCAAATGTCTTTATGCCAATGCAAAGCCCGCTTTTATCAAGCTGCTTTAATATAAACTCAAAATCGGAGTCGACAAGATACTGAAGCGTCATTCTCGCGACAAATTTCCCGTTCTGAAGCATATACATAACGCACATGCCGGGTTCTGTCGGTTCAACATGATTCTCAAGCAGCACGCTTGGTATATTTATTCCTGCTGCTGCAAGAGCTTCAATGTTCCCGAATGTAATTTTTATATCATCAACCTGTGTTTCAAGTATGCCAGCATCGGCACGGATAAGTGTGACGTTTTCCGATCGTCCGATCTCCAGTGTCGCAAGCTCAAATACATCTGCAAGCGGCCCGCCGACTGCCGAGAAAACGCTTGCCGCGTTATAAAGAACTTTATCTATGCGGTTGTTGCCAAAAATATTGATATTTCTCACCTTCACGCCCGTTGAGGGGAACACATTCGTATCGTCAAACGATATGATAGCAGCGTCGGCATATTCCTCAACCGAGCTTTCGCCGATAATTGTACATTCCTCTCTGAAAGCATGTTCAACAGCCGTGTAAAACGGATAGGAGAACATGAAGAAAACTGATGCGGGCAGGCATGTCATAGCAGCGATGAAAGCGCTTGTTATACCGTTATATACATCATCGTTTCCACCGGTTGCCTCAGCGAAAAATGTCGCGGCAACAGCTATTATCGCCGGAATGATATAACCGATGAATTTACGGCCGCCGCTGTGGCGGTTCGTGCGCAGGAAATAATCGTTTACAAAATCAGTGCTGTTGATTTTTAAAACGCTGATGTCCTCCGCATCGTCATCCTCGTCCATCATGTCGGAAAAAGCGTCATGTTCAAGCTTTGACTGTGACATGGAAAGGCTGTAGAGAGCAAATTTACGCTTCTTTGATGAAACAACGTTAAAGCTGTATATTTCGCGCTTTAAGTTTATGCGCTCGTAAATATAAAGCAGCAGTACAGAGAGTGCTGCCGGAAGGTTATAAGTTCTTATAACCGTACCGAGATTTGCTGTAACAGCAATTACGGTATTATATGCAATGTCAAGAATTATAGCAAAGGCTGCAAGTGTTTCAGGTCCCGGTTTCCCGCGGAACAGTCCTATAAAGCCATCCCATAGCGAGACGGCAGCGGGTGCCGCAATGAAAAGCGTGAGCTGCAACCCTGCCATAATATAGACGACAGGATAAACCGATGAATCAAATGCTCCGCGAAACTTTATTCCGAAAAGCGTGTGATTTTCGAATACAAACAGTATAAGTGTGAGAATTGCGGCATAAATCAGCTTGTTTTTCGCACGCCTGTATGTTGTTTTATAAGCGTCTATTATTTCACGGTTTTGTGCTCTTGTCGTATATTCATATTCAAGCGCGGCGCGCTCTTTATTCAGCCGTTCGCGGGCAAGAAGCTCCTCCTGATGCTTTTGCTGAATTTTATTAATCGTATCAATACCGACAGTTTTCTCAAGCTCATCTTCAAGCCCGAGAGCAAGCATTATGTTGAGGTTTTCCTCGTCTATTTCCTCATCAGTGCGGAAATTTGCAAAATCCGATTCGTCGCCCTCGCTATTTGATGAACTCGCATCTGTTGTGCGTGTGTCGGAGCCTTCGGTTCCGCTTTTTTCGTCAAAAGCTGCCTTACCTTTAATATTCTTTAATGAAACAGCGTCGGCAACATTTGTTTTCTCAAGGTCCTTCGTAGAAAAGGTGCCGTACTCAACCTCAACATCACCAATTTTTTGATGGCCTTGTTTTTTAATATAGTCAGCAGTATGAGCATCTCCGTCGCGCTCGGCTTCGCGGAACACTTCCTCATCAGGCTTATAAAGATCTTTAACTAAATCGCTGCTGTCCGCTTTGCCTACAGCGGTGAAAACTTCGGTGGGAGAGTCGCCCTCGTCGCCCTCACCATTACTGTCATTGAAAACCACGTTAACGTCCGACCCCGCAGCTTCTCTGTCGCTTGGTATGTCCGTTACGTTAACATGTGTATCAACAAACTCAAATTCTTTTATCTCTTCGTCCGTGCTATCATCATCACGAAAAGAAGTTTTCAGGGCTTCTGATTTTTTATTTGCAGCATCAAGCTTTGATTTATCGCCGGCTTCAGCATTTCCCTCACGTTTTTCTTCATCTTCTGAAGATGAGCTTTTTGTACGCAGGGAATACTTCATCTGAGCTGTGGGCTTTACATGTGCTGATGTGCTTTTATATGCACCGACACTTGTATTTGCATCTTCTTTTATATCTTTATCTGCACTTTTACCTGCTTTTTTATCAACGCTGCCGTCTTTTTTATCATTGTCATCGACAGTATCAGCGACAGCATCGGTATCATCGCTCACCCCGCCGTATTCTTCGGGCAAATACTTACGTAAGAGAGCATTTATATCAATTTCGCTGGGACTTTTAGCGCTAAACGTATCGGCATCTTTTCTTTTGCCGTTATCGTTTGTTTTTTCGCTATTGTTCCTATCCATACGGATTCCTCCCCATGCTGATTAAATCGGACAACGCTTTGTGAGCACATAAACTGACGTATATTAACCCGAAATTTACACCTTATCACATGCTAAAGCCCGATAAACGATTAATTAAATCTATAATTATATCAGTTATATTTATGCCATTTTATACTTTGAACAAGGCTCTAAATATTACTGCTTTTACTACGATATTGATTATTGACAGAACTATACTCGTGTGCGCGCCTGACGTGCTGCCTCAGATAGTATCACAGCGGCCGCACACGATACATTGAGCGAGTTTACTTTCCCGTAAAGCGGTATTGAAACAATAAAATCGCTTTTTTCGCGGAGCAAGCGGCCAACGCCCTCGCCCTCACTGCCAAAAATTATTGCAGACGGTACTTTAAAATCGCACTCATAATATGGTGTGCCGCCGGTCTCTGCCGTATATATCCAAACGCCTGCTTCCTTAAGTGAGTCAACTGCCGATGCAAGATTCGGAACCTTAGCGATAGCCATATGCTCGACGGCACCGGCTGACGACTTTGTAACAACCGGCGAAAGCCCGGCAGAGCGCCTTTTTGGTATGATGATGCCATGTGCGCCTGCACATTCGGCACAGCGGATCAAAGCTCCCATGTTATGCGGGTCCTCAATCCCGTCAGCGATAACGATAAGCGGAACTTCCCCTCGTGACTTTGCAATTTCAAGTATCTCATCGACCGAAGAGTACTCCTTTTCCGCTGCCATTGCAACGACACCCTGATGATGTGCTCCGCCTGATAACACATCAAGACGGGAATTATCGACTTCAATTACCGGAATACCCCGTTTTAGTGCTTCTGCGATTATTACGTTAATACTGCCTTCGCGGTCACCGCGCCTGACAAACAGCTTGTCCACACTGCGTCCGCTTTTTAAAAGTTCGGCGGTCGCATTTCTCCCAATCACCGCTCCTGACGACGCATAAACTGCATCAGATGAAAGGATATCTTCTCGGCCGGAAGAGCTATTCCGGGGGTTCTCGTTAAAATTCCTTTTATTAAAGCTGCCGGTATTTCGTTCTTTCGTACGCTTACCGCCACTTTTACCGCTGTTATTATCGTTTTTATTAATGGAAGCCATGTCCCTCCGTTTTGAGCACACATTTAGCGAGTATACATGTTCATGATATTATATCATACAATTCTGCGTTTGTATATATTTACAGTGATATTTTTCAACGCCATTATTATTTTATTATAAAATTCAAACAAAAAACAGGCACACTGCTTGTGTGCCTGTTGACCTGACAATTTTATTATACATATGTAATGTTGATAATAATTATTGTCCCTGTGCCTTCTGTTCCCTTTCTTCCCTGACTATATTGTAGCACTCGCTGCAATACACCGGTCTGTCGCTCGTCGGTTCGAAAGGAACCCTTGCTTCCCCACCGCATCTTGCACATACAGTGACGTGCATTTCACGCGCTGGCTTGCTGGCATTCTTGCGTGCAGCACGGCAATCCCTACATCTTTGCGGCTCATTCTGGAATCCTTTTTCCGCATAGAATTCCTGTTCACCTGCTGTAAATACGAACTCTTTGCCGCATTCCTTGCACTTCAAGGTTTTGTCCTGGTACATGTTTTGTTTTCCTCGCTTTGAATGTTGGTTGGTTTTGAGCCCTCAACGGATTTTACCGTTATCTTTGTTTACACAACGCTTTAATTAAGCTATTCGGGCATATATCCATAAGCGGCGCGCTACTTTGCACCGTATTATGCTGTTTTTATGCAGGGATGCTACAATAATATTTTCCTTAGTTTCTTTTTAATTCTATAGATTGCATTTTCTACTGATTTTTGCGTAACAGAAAGCTCCGATGCAATCTCATGCGGCTTTTTTCCGTCGGTATATAAGGAAAATATGCTTTTTTCAAGCGGTGAAAGAATGCTCTCAGCCTTCTCAAGAAGAATCTTTGCCTCTTCCTCGCCGGCAACAAGCTCACATGGATCCGGCGCCGTCATAGTATCCGAGCCATTTTCACCCGGAATATCGCCACCGGCAACTCTCCGGCGGGCATAATATGAACGCAAGAGAGATATCATCTTGTTTTTCAGGCATATCTTCGCATAAAGTCCGAAGCTCGTATTATTTTGCTCTGTATTGTAGCTCAATATTGCTTCGTAAAACTTTATGTCAGCTTCCTGCCTGAATTCCTCAGCGCATTCACCCTCGCCAGGTGGAAGAAAAGACAGGGCGTTCTTAACGATGCTTATTATGAGCGGTTCATATGATTCAAGAAGCCTTGTGTAAGCAGCATCGTCACCGTTTCGTGCAGCTATAACAAGTGTGTTTATAGCATCTGCATCAATAGAATTAACTTCTCGGATTTGCGATGTCATATCGATGTTCCCATCCGATATTTTACCGCCTCTCCGATGTTTTTTGAACTCATTCACAGTTACATTACCATAAATTTAACTTAATTATATCATGTAATTTTCTGTTGTCAATATATTGTATACAATTTTTTAATAATTTTTGTTATATAGAACCAAATTGTCAGTCGTATACAATATATCTCGTATAAAGTTTTACAGAATTAACAGCACTGTATGCGTTTTTTTAATGTAAAATACTTTATTTTTTATTCTGTATTACCTTATAATATGCGTTTTTTTCTTTCATAATTAACTGAAAATATAATTGACATCACCGGTTAAAAGTGCTAAGGCTCCTTTTTGTATATTTTCAGGATTTTCCATAAAGTTTTTCTTTATAGCAAGCGCTTGTTCGCGTGTGTTAACACGTATACGCACTGAAAAAACTTCGCGCTTTTGCTCTGTGATAACACAATACACATAATAACCAAATCCTTCAGCAGCATCAACTTCAGTAATCTCACAGCGCATATCAACGCCACGGCGGCGTAAAGATATAAGTTTCAGTGCGCTTTTAAGGCTCTTTTCGCGAATCGTAACCATTATATCATCGCTCAAGCCACCGACGACGTGTTCACCCGTTTCCGTAACACTGTAAACGACTCTTCCGTCTTCCGTTTTCGTCTCAGATATATGCCCGGCATCAAGAAGCTCAGCAAAGCATTGGGCAAAGTCAAAATATCCGACGTATTCATCTTGGATAACAACCTCGGAGATGGTGTTGTAATCAAGCGGAATACCGATATTTTTCATGAGATACAATATAAATAGCTTAACAAAGCTGTTGTCTTGATTATATGAATACATTACTGCCACCTCCGGTAAACTGAAAAGGTGAAAGAACGTAACCCGTTCCTTCACCTTCCCTTTTATAATGCGTTTTAACCTTGCAGATTATTGCTCTGCTGTTTCAGCAGCGTTTGTCGTGTCGAATATCTTCTTATAGTACATATAATTGTCCATCTTGACACGATTCAGAATGTTAAAGCCGTAATAATTTGTCTTTATACCGGATATAACACTGCTGTAAATGTATGCGTCCTGATTGAATATTATCGGGATAATCGGCATATCTTCCATTAAAAGCTCTTCAGCCTGATGGAGATATGGAGCACGTTTAGCTAAATCCTTTTCGGCAAATGCCTGCTCAATGATATTGTTGTATTCTTCACTGTTGTAACCGGTTATATGACCTATTACATCATACGAATCGCTTTCAGGATCAAGCGTTATGCCGTTACCCGAAAATTCTGCGGCAAACGGGGCGAGCGCAGAAAATGCTTCATCGCTCAGCATCTGGTAGTCGATGGCTATTACATCGAACTCGCCCTTCTGTGCCTGCGATACTGTATACATCATGTTAAATCTATCGTTGTAGATAGAGGAGTCGGAGATGTTTTCTGTTCCGGTCAGACCTCTGAGCTTAATTGTGAAGCCGAGTTCTTCCCATACAGTTTTTACATAGCTTGCAATAGCGGCGCTGACATCATCGTCTTTGTAATACGCAATCGTAAGCTCACCGCCGGAAACGCCAGCTTCTTTCAGAAGAGACTTTGCTTCTTCCATATTAGCTTTCGTGCTAAGCAAATCTCCGCCAGCTTCACGGAACGATGTGCCAACCTTCGTATCCATAACCTTATACGGTATGAATCCTGTGGCCGGACGTGCATATACAACTATATCTTTTGCTACATATTCACGGTCAATAGCAAGGGAAAGGGCACGGCGAACACGTGCATCCTTGAGAAGCTCGTTGTTGAGGTTCAGATAGTATGCATGTGTGGACATGAGATCCGTCACTGTTACATACTTATCGTAAGTTCCGCTCTTTCTTGCCTGAAGAGAAAGCTCATCAACGTAGAAAATACTTCCCTTATTAAAGACATTTAAGATATCCTCAAGACTCTTCGAATAGTCAACTTCTATTCTGTACGGGATAACGTACTTGTCGAGTTTTTCTTTTTTGTCTTTATTAAGGAAATAATATGATGAACGCTCAAGACGAAGATATTGGTTATAAGTAACTCTCTTTATTGTAAAAGGACCACTTGTAACTATTGTGGCAGGCTTCTTAGCCCAATCCGGGTTTTTCTTGACAATGTCACCGCGAAGCGGGACAAGCGCCGGGCTTGACAGATTGCGCAGGAATTGCTGATAATCTATTGAAGTTTCAAATTCAATTTCAACTTTATTTGTTTCCGGAGCCTTAAGGCCGAGGTCGTCAATTGTCTTATCGCCTAATTTAATAGCACGAGCATTCTTGATGTCGTAAAGAAGTGCTGCGGCTTCGCTGTCATAATCGACGTCAAGGATACGCTTCCACGCATAAACAACGTCGTTGGCTGTGAGTTCACGTCCGTCACTCCAACGCGTTTTCTTAAGCGTGATTACCATTTTATGTTCTTCTTCACCGAATTCGTTCAGACCGTCGTGTATTTCATATTTGTCGATAAGAGTAAGTATAAGTTTGCCGTTTTCGTCAATATCGGTCAATCCCTCATACAGGAGGCTTAAAATCTTCGCCTGAGAATCGTTGAGATATGCAACGGCCGGGTCGAAGTTGAACAGTTGTGTTCCTATGTACATGGGAATGATGGCGCCTTTATCATAATCGCCAGTTTTGGGGTCTTTCTCAAGCGTCGTGCAAGCCACAAGCGCCATTGTTAGCATAACGGCACATAAAATCAGGGATAGTGCTCGTTTCATAGACCGGTTAATCCTCCTGCTATATGCATGATACATATGTTATATTTTTCTTTTGCCGTCCGCATTTGCGCCGCTAACAATAAGTCACAGCGGCTGTTGAGCCGTTCTTCACAGGCCCTATAATGTACAAGCGATCCGGCGATACGCAGTTTTCAATATATTATAGCACTGGCGCAAAATATAATCAATTACTTATTCATTTATATCAACAATATTCAGTTAAATGCACAATATAATCAGAGCATTTTATGCAATATAGACATATAATAAGTAAATTATATTAAATTCTGCGTCATTTACTGCGTCAACATGTATATTATATCATAACATTGAGGATAATGAAAATTGATTTATAAATATTTTGTAAACTATTTTTTATGGAGATGTTTATGAACACAGAAAATATAGATGCTCCCTCCTCCTATCTGCGCACCGACCTTGCATGCGAATCTGAATTAATACCGAAAATGGTCCCAGGCTCCGGCGCTGTTTACGAGGAGCACGAAACAAATGGTATTAAAGTGGCGACTTTGACTGTTGAAAATGAAGAAGGCGCGCGTTTAGCCGGCCGTCCTATCGGTAAATACATCACCATATTCTGCGGGCGCAACTGGATTTATTCCGAAGAACTTCGCGAATCGCTGACCGAGGCACTGCTCAATGCTATTGAAATAGCTGTAAAAAGTGCGGCCGGCAAAGAAATATCAGCCGGCGACAGTGTCCTTGTAGCCGGACTCGGCAACCGCAATTTAACAGCCGATGCAATAGGCCCGTTAACTGTTGATGGCATTACCGTGACGCGTCATATGAAAACAATCGATCCGCAAATGTTTTCAAGCATGAACTGCGCGGCTGTCGGTGCATCAGCGCCGGGCGTTCTTGCTCAGACAGGTGTTGAAACAGCGGAAATTTTAAAATCTGCCGTAAACAGCACAAATCCTGATGTTATGATACTTGTCGACGCGTTAGCTGCGCGCTCATGCGACAGGCTTGCGGCTACAATACAGGTGTCCGACCAGGGCATTAACCCCGGCTCAGGAATCGGCAACCGCCGCGAAGCTATAACAAAGGAGACAATGGGTGTTCCCGTAATAACAATAGGAGTGCCGACTGTCGTCGACTCATCCACGCTCGTTTACGACGCCCTGCAGCAAGGCGGTTTCGACACGCGCAATATCAGCTACAAGCTTCAGGAGGTGCTTGAAAACGGACGAAGCTTTTTTGTGTCGCTTAAAGAAAGCGATCTTATAATAAGCCAAATGGCGGAGCTAATATCAGAAGCTGTAAATCGCTATAACGGTTGCGCATAAAATTGCCTTGCCGCTCATATCTTCTAACGGATGTATTTTTAAAGTTTGCATTATCGTTGGCGCTGACACTGGTGCGGTGTGTGTTATAAAACACCGCGCCATGTGCGCCGCTAATCTGTTGCATGGAGGTTGAAATGAGCGGAAACGATAAACAAGATTTATATAGTGAATCAAAAGAAATAACAGCAAGTACACAAGGCAGCACGCAAAGTGCCGGCATCTCCGAAGAAAGCGCGGACAACGTTAAAAGCAAAGTTAACGCTAACACGCCTGTGCTTCTCTTGTTGAATCCGGAGCCCGAGCGAACTAATACTCAGAATTTATCCAATAAATCACCGACATCTGCCATCAGCTCTGCCATCGACCGCTTACATATAAACATCAACATAAAAAAATTCCTTCAGCATCTCTTTCGCGCGTTTCTTTATTTACTTGGTGCTGCAGCCGTATTGAATCTTCTCGCGACAGCTTTTTCTGCCCTTCCCGCCAAAACAATTTACAGTGCATTTGCCTTATCGGCGATACCCCCGTCGTCAGTTAAAAACAGCGAACCGCCGGATGATGATAATATAAAGCCAGAGGAAGATGACAACACAAACACAGATATAATAGATAGCGAAAGCGATAATTACAACTTTCGCGATGCCGAAGATTTTGAGTCACTTGCAGAGTGGATAAAATCAGGCTCAAGCGCACGTGACGAAGCGCTCAGAGCAGCGCTTTACGCTTTCAGACCGCCGGTGACAAAGGCCGGTGAACATCCGATTATACCAATAGATTTGTCGGTAAAAAACGAATACGGACTTGCTTTTTCAAACGAAACAAGCCTTAAGATAAATTTATCTGATTATCTTGCAGCACCTGCTTTCGCACAGTCACTTAACGTCATCAAGTCTGAAAACGAAAGCGATGACTTTGCACCAATCGTCCTCATCGTACATACTCACGGCACAGAATCGTATGCCCCGGCAGGAGCAGTTACATATTCGACAAGCGACAACGCAAGAAGCAAAGATAAAACGAAAAATGTCGTGGCTGTCGGCGCTGTCATGGCCGATTACTTCAACAGCGTGGGCATACCGACGATACATTGCGAGGAAATGCTCGATGAAGAATCATACCGCGACGCCTACACGAAAGAAGCCGAGACGATAAAAGCATATATAAAAAAGTATCCGAGCATAAAATATGTGTTCGACGTTCACCGGGACTCCGTTATTGGCTCAAATTACGAGAAATACCGCCCCGTTACCGTTATCGGCGGCAAAACTGTCGCGCAGTTCATGTGCGTTGTCGGAACAAATTTCAAGGGAGCAGATCATGACGGGTGGGAAAACTGCCTTGCGCTCGCAGTAAAGCTACAAGCCCTACTCTGGCAGCGTTCAAGCTCACTTGTAAGGCGAATATCGCTGCGCGGTGCGTCCTACAACCAGCAGTACGCCGAATACGCATCGCTTCTTTTTGAAATTGGCTCATGTGGCAACACGCTCGACGAAGCAAAGCGCTGCGCGAGGATTGTTGCCGAGGAGCTGTCACATCTAATAATTAACGGATGGTGATGTGCACCCCTAAAATGATAAGAAGCACAGCACGCGCTGTAAGTTTTACAGCGCGTGCTGTGCTTTTCGAGGCATATGTGTGTGGAGCTTTCGGATATCACAAGAAATATTTTAATCTATATAAATCCCGCATCGCTACATTATCTCATGGCACATGACCGCCACATCAATACAAGTATCCTACAAGCCCCCTAATCAACGGTTATATACATCAAGTGTTTTTATATATGTTTATCAAAGCAGCCTTCATCATCAGTTAAGTACATCTGACTTTCTCTTTCTTCTTTATCACACTTCTCCGCTGCGGCAAAAGCTATAAGAGCAAGGATAAAGCAAATAGGAGTTCCTATGATAAGCGGTACCGCGCCGTTTTCCATTCCGCTGACGATGAACAAAAATAGCATAGCCCCGGCAGTGACAGATACCGTACGCAGAACTTTTATAAACTGAGGTTTTGTCAAAAATATAATAAAGCTGCATATCATGCGAAGCAGCACAACTGACGGTTTCAATTTTGTCCCATAACGGGCGCAGCAAATATTAGCACCAGTTTCTACGGTTCTATTCATGATAAATCAACCTTCATCGACAATATATGATAAAGTTCGGTAATTTCAATTATATTATATTATCAATTATGGTTATTGTCAACCCCTTTCGATAATTATTTCGGCCATTTTTGCATTTTTCTCTTTACATTTACGATCTGTTATGGTAAAATTACAGCATGTTTAATACTGGGGGTCTTTTATGAGCGAAACATGGCTTGACCGTATTAAAGCGTTAAAAAATAAAAAAGGTTATACGAACGAAGAGCTTTCAAAGCTCACCGGTATACCCGTGGGTACGCTGAACAAGATTCTTTCAGGTGCGTCAGCCGACCCGAAATTATCAAACCTCATATCCCTTGCGAGCGTCTTTGATGTTTCACTTGACTATATAGCCACAGGCGATGATGCGTCGTCACTTCACCCGACACGCGATGAAAAAATAATGCTTGTAAAATACCGGGCACTTGACGCTCACGGGCGTGAACTTGTAAGCTTTGTTATAGATAAAGAATACGAACGCGTCACTTCGCTTCCGTCCTCACGCCTTTTAGCCGCCGGCTTTTCATCGAAACAAGCAAACAGCGGAGTACGCCGCTATAATTACACAGCGAATATTTTAAATAAGCGTAAGGCGCAAACCGACCTCTCCGATAAAACGCTTCGCATACCAATTTACGATTTACCTGTTTCCGCAGGTATCGGCACTTTTCTTGACGGAAACGGCACCGACTATATAACAATCACAACAGAAAAAGGAACTATCGTCGCCGATTACGCTCTGCGCGTCAGCGGCGACAGCATGGAACCTCGCTACCGTGACGGCGACATCATCCTTGTCCACGAACAGTCAGAAGTCAGCGAAGGTGAGCTTGGAATATTCGTATGCGGCGGACCGGATGGCTATCAGGGTTATTTCAAGCGTTTCGGCGGGGATCGTTTAATTTCCCTAAACCCCGCTTACCCTGATATCCCCCTTGATCAATTTGAATCAGTTGTCTGCTGCGGCAAAGTAATCGGCCGTTTACCAAGAAATAAATAATAGTTGTCGTTGTGTGTGCTTCTTCATGAAGCATTAAGGTCGAATAAGGATCACATCAACATGTTCACATAAGAAAAAAGTCAAGCTTGCTGTGCAAAAAAAGCTTGACTTTTCTTTTATTATCACATCATTTGCAGAGAGAAGAGATGGGGGATTTTTATATTAATATTATTTTAAACTCGCTCTGTCTTTACATCATGGCGCCGCTTGATATAATTTTTAAATCGGGTGCGTACTGATAACACTTTTTTTGAATCCTGTATTGGCATAACTCCCGACGGGATTGACACAGTATGTTCAATCGGAAGCCAGGTCACCTTCTTAAACAAAGCGGCAAACGTAATCGGTATATACGTGAACATAAAAAGCGGAAATGTGAAAGTGTAAAGAATTTTCTTTGCTGCGCTTGTGCATATGCGCTCCCATTCAGTAATTGTCGTCACCGCACCAACTACAAAAAACATCATATATGCGCCGAATAAACTTTTTACACAGGATAAAGCTATTTCAGCATACCCGACCCTTGTCACAATGGCAGCAACAATAGCCGCTATATTTATGACAAGGGTGCACACAGCCACAATAAACGCAGGCATTATTGCCATGTTCATATCTTAGCAGGCAAAGCTTCCGCTGAATATACCGCGAATTAGTTTAAGCCCGTAAATTTTGTAGATTTGTAAGTATCCGCGGGACCAGCGGAGCCGCTGACGCCATGACTGACGGAACGTCATCGGCTGCTCATCATAGACAATAGCATCCGGATTAATGCCTATTTTTTCTCCATCAACTACATTGTAAACCGTGAATTCTATATCTTCGATAAGTGTGTGAAACGGCCAACCGCCCATTTTTTCAAGTATGCGTCTTGAAAACAAGAAACCTGTTCCGGATACAGCACAGCTTGTTGAAAGAAGCATGCGGGCATGGTTCAAATAGCGTGACTCCCGCAAAAACCAAAGAGCATAACCTGATGTAATCCAGTTTTGACCATAGTTTTTCGAGTTGCGATAGCTCGTTACAATATCATACCCCGCGGAAAATGTCACATTCATCTTCTCGATAAATTTACTATCCAGGATATTGTCGGCATCAAAGACGAAATACCCGTCGAACCCGTCAGGGTAATCTTTTTTGATATGTGTTAGAAGCGCATCAAGCGCATACCCCTTGCCGACAAGCGAAGTATTAAAACGCTCATAGACAACGGCACCCTCGCGCGCCGCAATTTCAGCCGTATTGTCCGTGCAGTTGTCGGCCATCACAAACACAGTAATGAGCGACGGGTCATACGTCTGCGCTTTTATGCTTTTTATTATATCGGCAATAACAGCGCTTTCGTTGCGTGCGCAAATTAACACAGCAAACGTATGCTTTGGCGCATCCCCATCTAAAAGCGGCGCCTGCTTTTTACGCCGGGATAAAATGGGTACGGGCATCATTACAAACTGATAGAAATAGCAAATGAAAAATACAAAGTAGAGAGTGTAATTAAGGCATTTTATTATTTCCATATAAATTATTGATCCTTGTACTTGTGCTATTCGCCACTGATAACCGGGAACGATAAAGTTACCTTGAAAAGATCAGCATCCGTATCGATTTTAAACTGCCCGCCCTGCAGCTCCGTCAGGCTTTTTGCAATCGACAGGCCAAGACCGCTGCCTTCCGAATTGCGCGAAAGGTCTCCGCGTACGAAGCGTTCCGTAAGCTCATCAGGCGCAAGGTCAAGCGCGTACTTTGATATATTGCGGAAGATTATGAGAGCACGCCCGTCTTTATTTTCAAGCGTGAGGTAAACGCGTGTCCCCGGCATTGCGTATTTTATAATATTGTTCATGAGATTATCGAATACGCGGAAGAGATGCCGCCCGTCTGCCATTATATAAACCGGCTCATTTGGCATCCTTACAATCATATCAAGGCCGTAATTTTCAAAGCGCTCCCCGTATTCGCCCATCGCCTGAGATAAAAGTACGTTCAGGTCAGACTTTTCAAGCGTTACCGTTATATTCCCTGTTGAAGCCTTTGAGGCTTCAATCAAATCTTCCGTCAGCTTTTTTAGACGTGCCGACTGGCGCGCGATAACTTGTGTATATTCCCTAATTTTTGTGTTTTCGCACGGCGTTCCGCGCAACTTTTCCTCTTCCTTGCCCAAAAGGTCGATATAGTTTATTATTGACGTGAGCGGTGTTTTTATATCGTGGGAAACATTTGTGATAAGCTCTGTTTTAAAGCGTTCGCTTTTCACACGCTCGTCAACAGCACGAGACATACCGGCGCTTATGCTGTTCAGATTTTCACCGTGGCGTTTAAAATCCCATATCATACGGGATGTGTCAACATGATATGTCAGATCCCCCGCCGCCAAGCGTTCCCCGGCAATCTGAAGCTTTTTAAGCACTGATGCTATATAGCATACAGCTAATATGACGGCACACCAAAACAGCATATAAAGCAGTAACGCTGCTGCACTTGCATATACTAAAATCATTATAAATGAATTAAGTATACCAATCAATAGCGTTGTTAATATTATTTTCCAGTATATCGGGATTCCTTCGACAAACTTCATGATAAGTTTGCCTGTTGCCTTAATGAGCGCAAGCAACTTCCGACATAAACGTATTATGAAAAGCTCACTTATCAGTGTGTGATTTTTAATGCGGATGGCGAAAGTGGTTGTATATCCGATAAAAATAATATAAAGGAAAAATGAAAATGCACCAAATGAGATAATTGCTTCCTCAACGCCGTAGCTATATCTGTCTAACATATCTACTAAGACAACCAAAACTAATGCTACAAGACAGCTCAGGATGTCAAACGGTATTCGTTCAATGATACCGGTGTGTACCGTCTCACCTCCGTCATCATTGTGGCGTCCCGCACCTGCGATTAAAAGCGAATAAGAAAAGATATTAATTATAACGGATATAATTCCAATAGTGACAACAGCCCATCGCCACTGATAACCTACATTTATCCAAAAATCAGCCGTTGCTAATTCATCTTTATACTTAAAGTCAGCAGGAATGTAACCTTTTACTATATATTTATTATTAAATTGTACAGTGACAGTGTATGAGGTTGCTTCACCGTTATAATTAGAAGCAATAACCTCACCGTCTTTTTTTGTTAATGTGTAATAAAAATTACTATAGTTATAACCAAAATCAAGGCTGACAGGATCGTGCTTATATGTTTCATATATGTCACGGCAGTAGTCGATGGCATATGACTTCATTATCCTTTCACGAATTTCATTCTTCGACAGCATATAAAAGTCGTTGTCGTACAAAAAATAACACGCAATAAACGACAAAACGGAGGTTATCATTGTAAGGACGCATAATATCACTAAAAATGCCTTACCACCCCGGCTATACATGAATTTTTTCATGTATTGTACTCCTCTCTTTGGTGTGTTTTATGTCAAATCTGTCCTTAAATATGAAGTGTTTTATGTTATTTAACGTTTTTCGCTGAGTCCGGATAAATATTATTCTCAATTTTATAACCCTGCGCCCATACGACTTTTAAATATCTTGGTTCTGCCGGATTTATCTCAAGCTTTTCACGCAGGTGGCGTATATGTACGGCGACAGTTCCCTCCGCACCGTAAGGCTCGTCTCCCCAGACACGGCGATATATTTCTTTTGGTGATAAAACCTCCCCCGGGCGCGTCATCAGCAGCCTGAGTATATCGAACTCTGTCGGCGTCAGCGATACAGGGTCTCCGTCGCGAAATACTTCCTTTGTCCGGTCATTTAGCTCTATCCCCCCGACAACAAAAACACCATCAGCTGCGTTGTTTTTGTTTCCGCCGCCGAGTTTCATATAACGGCGGAGCTGCGATCGCACACGTGCTAAAAGCTCAACGGGATTAAAGGGTTTTGTCACATAATCGTCAGCACCTATATTCAACCCGAGAATCTTATCAGTATCCTCGCTTTTAGCCGTCAGCAGAATCACAGGTACGTTATACTCCTCGCGCAGCTTTGTAAGCGCTGTTATTCCGTCCATTTTAGGCATCATTATATCTAAAAGGACAAGGTGAATATCATTTTTTGATAATACGTCAAGTGCTGTCTTGCCGTCATATGCTTCATAAACGGTATATCCTTCGGCTGTCAGGTATATTTTCAGAGCAGACACGATGTCGCGCTCGTCGTCACATACAAGTATGTTATACATTGCAACAACTACCTCCATGAATAATACTATCAAACCAAATATAAAGAATAAATAACCAAATTATTTAAGATTGTTTTAAGACGGCGCATTTTAACCCGTATACAAGAATAATATCATATAAAACAACAAAAAACTCCGGCTAACGGATTTATCCGTTAGCCGGAGTTTGCATTTTACTTAATTTGTATTACTGAACCGGCTCTTCGGGAGCAAAGTTTTCGGTGTAGAATTCATTGTAGATGTATGCCGGGCTAAACTCCCATGCTGTCTCAGAACTCATCTTGTCGAATACTTGGTTTGCAGCAAGCTCTTCTTGTGCATCACTGAAGAATGTATCTATATCTTCCGTAGGTACATTCTGAAGGCGCTCGTAGAAATCTTTAGAAATTTTCACGAGTTCTTCATAGTATTCAGCGTTTTGTTCGTTAAACAGGTTGGGGCAGTAAAGGAACGGGCTGAGCTTGAGGTCAAGGTTCTTCTGCTTGTCGTACTCCCACTGATTGGGGTCCATATCCTCAGACGGATATGCCATATAAGCGTTGCCTGTGTAGAGAAGATTCATGTTGTAATCGTTGCTGATCTTCACTGCACGGCCCTGATCGTCAAGCTCGTAGTGCACGCCTTCAATACCATACTGGAGAAGATTGCGTATTGTAGGATCGGTGTTGATAGCTATTATAACTTCCATAGCGCGGTTGAAGTTCTTCGTATATGCGCTGATTGCAAAAGCACCAGCAAAAACATCTTTTTGCGTGGCTGTAGGTCTTTCATATAAGTGGATGTAGTAGTCATCCTTATACTTCTCAACATCAGAGTAATCGCCAGAGATTACGCCGACGCCGAACTTTTCAACAGCGCTCGGATCTTCAGCTATAAGTCCTTCATCCTGGAAGGAACGCATAAGCTTGAAGTTAGATTTATATGCGTTAATCTTAAAGATGCTGTTTATAGCTACCTTTGTATTGAAAGTAGCAGAGTTGGGAACAAGCGAAGCAAGCACGTTCCAGCTTCCATCAGGAGACCAATATGTCATACCGGCGGGATCAACCCAGGAAAGGAGCGGTGCTATGCTCTCATCTTCCTCATAAACGCCAATGTCGCGTATAAACTCTTCGCAAGCCTCGATTGTTGTTAGTGTATCGGGGTCATAATTGTATTTATCAACAAGCTCTTTGTTTACAAGAAGGAATTTATACTCGCCAAGTCCGTGGTTATTCGGAATAGCGTATGTGACGCCATTGAATTTCGCTGCGTCGAGGAATGTCGGGTATATGTAGCTTCTCAACACCTTTGCTGAACCATTAAGGCTTGTATCAAGCTCAGAGAGTGCATTGCGTTCAATCAGAGCAAGATAATCCTCATAACTTGTGATACAGAAAATATCGAACTGGTATTCGCCAACCCTCGGATACTTAAGTTCGACGACACCGTCCTCGTCTCTTGTTGTCTGGACGGCTGTTGTCTCAGTTTCCTCAGTTGTCTGCGGTTTTGTCGTTATACCTTCAGCACGAAGACTCTTTGCAATCTCGCGCTGAAGTCTTTCGTATTCTTTATCGGCCTCTACCTTCTTTTCAATCTTTGAGAGCCGCTCGTTGACAGCATTCATATACTCGTCAATCGGGAAAACTTTTAACTCTATTGCTGTCGTAAACTGAGACTTCAGTTGCTTATTTATAGCAGCTTCGACGAGAGCAACTGCCTCATCTGTTGTGCCTTCCTCGCACGGCAGCCAAAATGTCAGTGTAACAGGGTTACGTTCGCCCTGAGGTTGTTCGTCATCGGTATCAGTGACATCATTTTCATAAGGACTTTTTAAACCACAACCTGCAAGAAACACACTTAAGGCCATCAATACGCTTAATAATAAGCATATAAGCCGTCTTTTCATATAAAATTCCTCCAGTAAACACGAGTTCAATCAATATTAAAATATATGTACTATATACAATAATACTTACTGTATTTTATATTAAAAGTGTCAACATGTCAAGCGTGAAATGGAACCGCGGCGGTTATTGTCGCCGCCGCGGTACACAATTGCGTTACTGATTATTCATAAACATTGTGCATATTGTCTATTATTACTACACCATATTCATACATTTTGACTTTTGTTTCGTCAAAATGAACTGACACAACCTTAAAAGATTGTGAAATAGTAACAATAGAGGCGGGCACCCGTATCAATCAAGGAAGTCGCGCAGGCGCTTTGAGCGGCTCGGATGACGAAGCTTGCGCAGCGCTTTTGCTTCAATCTGGCGGATACGCTCGCGCGTGATGTTGAATTCTTTGCCGACCTCTTCAAGTGTGCGCGTCTTACCGTCATCAAGTCCGAAACGGCGCTTTAAAACAAGCTCTTCACGTGGTGTTAAGGTGTGCAGCACCTCTGCAAGCTGTTCCCTGAGGACGGAATATGATGCAGCATCCGGCGGAGCCGGTGATTCCTGGTCCTCAATGAAGTCGCCAAGATGGCTGTCCTCTTCTTCGCCGATAGGCGTTTCAAGAGACACGGGATCCTGCGCTATTTTCATTATCTCGCGTACTTTTTCCGGTGTCATGTTTAGCTTTTCTGCAATCTCTTCCGGACTTGCCTCGTGACCAAGCTCCTGAAGTAGCTGCCGTGAGTAGCGGGAAACCTTGTGTATCGTCTCAACCATATGGACAGGGATGCGGATAGTACGCGCCTGATCGGCTATTGCACGTGTTATAGCCTGACGTATCCACCATGTGGCATATGTCGAAAACTTGTAGCCTTTTCTGTAGTCGAACTTTTCGACAGCCTTCATCAGGCCAAGGTTACCCTCCTGAATCAAATCAAGGAAAAACATTCCCTTGCCAACATAACGTTTCGCTATGCTGACGACAAGGCGCAGGTTTGCTACGACAAGCTCGTTTTTCGCGGCCTCGTCACCATCCGCCATGCGTTTTGCAAGCTCAATTTCCCTGTCCGCGTCAAGCAGAGGCACCTTGCCTATTTCCTTGAGATACATTCTGACAGGGTCATCGATAGCAAGTCCTTCCTGTGAGAGGACTTTTTCCATGTCCTCCGCATTTTCAAGGTGCTCGACCTCGTTTTCTATCTCCTGAAATTCCTCATCTTTGATATACGACATCACCTCGATGCCGTTGCTTTCGAGCTTTTCATAAAGCTTCTCAATTCTATCAATGTCATAATCTTCGTCCTGGAGCATTTCCATTATTTCGTTGCTCGACAAGGACCCTTTAGATTTGCCCTTCTCGATAAGCTCCTTTTCCTTCGTTGTCATCTGATCAGCTTTTTCCATATCGCTCTCGTTATCGTTATCGCCATCAATGTCGTCAATGTCTATATCTGCATCGTCGTAATCAGAATCGGAATAATCGGAGTCTGCGGAAAGCTTGTCCTGTGAGCGAGATGATTTCTTTCCGGAAACGCCGGAGCCTGCTGTTTTATGTTTTTTCCCTGTTGATTTTGTTCCTGACTTTGCAGATTTCTCTGTTTTCACCTTGTCAGCGGGTGCAGTTTTAGATTCATCCGTCTTGTTTTTCGCAGTATTATTTACGCTGCTATTTGTACTATCACTGTCAACATTGACAGGTATCGTATTTTGAACTTCTGTACCGTTTGTTATATCAATCAATTTCTTTCTTCTCCTATATATGTAGTATTTTATTTATTACTTATGTTTATTATATTGATTTTTTATTTTCCTCGCGCAAGCGTTTTACATATTCAAGCGGATCTTCCTCTGCTATCCTCCTCTCTTGTGCTTCTCGCTTCAACGCTGCCGCATATTCTGCAAAGACTTCATCGTCATTTCGCAGGTTTTGCCTGTCGAGTGTGAGCTTCACAAGCCTTGAGATTTCGTCTTGTGTAAATTTATCTGAGAGCGCGCCAATGTCAAAGCTTCCGTTTTCCTCATATACTTGCGTTATTGCTTCATAAGCGCGCCGCCCGAATGTTGTCAGAAAGTCATCCGGCAAAATCCGACCGACACCGGCCGGCTCTTTCCCGATGTATTCGGGAAACGCCATCATCATTCCAAGCAGAGCTTCCTCGCATGATGCCGCACGAAGCTCTTTAATTTTGTCAAGATTGATTCTGTCACCGTAACCGGCAGCCGTACGGTGAACCAATTCAACTTCTTTCTTTTTCTTTTCCTTCCTTTTCTTATTTATAATAAACAAAACATCGTTTTTTATACTTGTTTCTGAAATACCGACAGTTTTCGCAGCCATAGCGATATAAATTTCGCGTTCCGCTTCGCTGCGAACGTTGGAAATATAATCAGTTATCTCTTTTAGAGCAGAAATTTTGTCCTCAGCGTTATCTAAGTTATAACGCGAGGTCACCTTGTCCATAAAAAAGTCAAACTTCGTACGGCTTCCGCTGAGCGCAAGCCTGAACTTGTCCGCACCATATTTTTTTATATATTCATCCGGGTCTTTTGCTCCGGACAGTCGAAGAATTCGCACCTCAAGCCCGACTTCATTTAGTATTTCAATGGCTCTGTTGGCTGCACGCTGTCCGGCATCGTCGCTGTCATAATTTATGATGACGCGCTTTGTGTATTTCTTCATCAGGCGCGCTTGTTCTGGCGTCAGAGCAGTTCCGAGCGTCGCTATGGCATTTTCAAAGCCGGCTGCGTGAAGGGCAATAACGTCCATATACCCCTCGCAGAGTATAAGCTCCTCTGCGCAGTGGCGGCGCGCAAAGTTAAGGGCGAACAGATTGCGGCTTTTTTTAAATACGACCGTATCGGATGAGTTGAGATATTTCGGCTCCGCATTTCCTATCGCACGCCCGCCGAAAGCAATAACGCGGTTTTGTGTATCAATAATCGGAAACATCACCCTGCCACGGAACATGTCAAAATGTTTACCGGTATTCCGGCTGACACCCCTTAAAAATCCGGCTGCAAGCTCAGTATCCGTGTATCCGAGTGAATGCATATGGCTGCTCATGGCATCAAAGCTGTCAGGTGCGAACCCAAGACCGAAGCGCTTTATAATCGGCGGCGGAACGCCACGTTGCAGTAAATATTTCATACCAGCATCGCCGTATTTTCCGTTAAAAAGTGAGTCTCTATAAAAACGCGCAGCGTCACGGTTCATATCAAGTATGCGCTGACGCGAAACGGTTTCGCCGCCATTGCTCCCTATTTCCTCGGGTATCGTCACCCCGGCACGCTCGGCAAGATACCGAAGTGCTGATATGTAGTCGAGGTTTTCAATGCGCATTATGAAGGATATAACGTCTCCGCCCACCCCGCAACCGAAGCAGTAAAAGTTCTGCGTCGATGGAAAAACTGTAAACGAAGGCGTTCTTTCTGAGTGAAACGGACACAAGGCCGTAAAATTGCTACCCACACGCTTAAGCGTCAGATAGCGTGATATAACATCCTCGATATCGCTTCTGTATTTAATTTCCTCGATTACTGAAAGCGGTATTTTCGGCATTCTGGTTTTTTCCTTCTTCCGTTTTCAAAAGCGATAAACACTCGCTGCTTTATTGAACTATTGTTGCTATTCCCGTGCAGTCGTATGAATTTATTATGATATGTTAATCGTCGGCAAGACCGCGCCATACACGGGGGATGAAAAGATCTTTGTATTTATCAATAGCGTAGCGGTCTGTCATGCCTGCAACATAGTCGCAGACACATCTCTCCACACCCTCACGCTCAATGTTGTTATAATAAAACTCCGGCATCTCCTCCGGCTTTTTCACATAATAGTCGAAAAGACGTGCCAAAAGTTCCTGTGCTTTTGACTCCTCCGCTTTTGCCGCGCTGTCGATATATACCCGGTCAAAAAGAAACTTGCGCAGCTCCATTGTCGCTTCATATATGTGAGGTGTCATTGTTATCTCCCCCTTGTCATATGAAGCGTCAATTACGGCTGTAACCATTGTGTTTATGCGAGAGCTATGTGTCGTACCGAGCACATCTGTCAGCTCACGCGGTATATCATCAGGTGACAGCACGCCTGCCCGTATAGCGTCGTCAATGTCGTGATTTATGTAGGCTATTCTGTCGGCAAATTTTACGATGATACCTTCAAGTGTCGATGCTTTATTATCGCCCGAATGATTTACAATGCCGTCGCGGACCTCCCATGTGAGATTAAGCCCTTTTCCGTTGTTTTCAAGAAACTCGACGACGCGCAGGCTTTGTTTATAGTGAGTGAAGGTCGGATCATAGTATCTCTGCATGGCGACTTCGCCCGCGTGACCGAACGGCGTGTGTCCGAGATCATGCCCCAGCGCAATAGCTTCAGTCAGGTCTTCGTTCAGACGCAGCGCACGGCAAATAATTCGCGCTATTTGCGCCACCTCAAGCGTATGCGTCATTCTGGTGCGGTAGTGCTCATCAACAGGTGAAAAAAACACCTGCGTTTTATGCATTAAGCGGCGAAACGATTTGCTATGTATTATCCTGTCGCGGTCACGCTGGAACTCCGTGCGGATCATGCATTTTTCATACGGATAATCGCGTCCGTGGGTATTTGCAGTAAAAAAGGCATAGGGCGACAGAAATTGCCGCTCACGTTCGAGAAATATTTCAGAAACACAGCGTCCGGCGCCGTTTTCATTCTCTTTCATATTGCCTTTGCTCCAATACCTATTTATTATTGTCGCTTTTCTGTAAACAAATCTATTGTTTTTTATATATTAGTTTTAAAAGCAGTTGATGGCCGGAGTTATCAAAAAAATAGCTTATACCACAGTATTAGCAAATGTTTGTCGCCAAAAAGTAAATTAAAAGGGTTGACACTCAATTTTAATCAACAATATAGCTTAAAATTAAACCATCAACCCTTTCTTCGATTATTATACATATATAATATACGCAAGTATTTTAAAAACACTTGCGACATCCTTTGTTTTTTCGATTATTTTTTCATAATATTACGGCAATCGCACCAGAATTTCCATCCGTGCACCTACTTTCAGATTAATAAAGTCTGTCCTTTCGTTGTCAAAAGGACAGACTTTTATGTTTACACCCATAAACTATATGTTTTTACTGTTTATTATCGCCCGTCTCATCATCACTCACCGGTGCTTCATCCGGGTAACGCGTGCGGATATATTCGTCAATCGGTACACATCGGATGCCTGCACTGCAGGCACCGTTTTGCGTCGTCAATTACGTGTTTGCTCATCTATATATAAAAAACCATTCTTTCTAATAACTAAACTTTTATTGTGTGTCGTTTTAATTTTCCTACACATCAGCTTACATCTTGGCAGCAGCACCGGACACTTTCATCCGACGGCCAAGATAGCGGAATAAAACCGACACCAAAATTCCCACTGTAATGGCGAAGGCGCTCATTATCCATTCCATAGCTCCGCTTGGAAGCGGGGGAAATATTGATATAAGCGAGCCTGTCATAAAGCCAGCGACCATGTAGCAGGCAAAGCTGCGGTATTTTGTGAAAACAATCTTTGTTAAGTTTGAGAAAAGCACCATCCCGACAAGGAATGCAAGCCCCACCGGAACAATTGTGGCAAAATCAAAGCTTGACGCGGCATTTAAAAGCGGCTCGTATACGCGCAGCGTCATAAGCACCATAGAGACGCTCATGCCGGGCACCATGCTCATGACTCCGGCAATCGCACCGCACACGGGAAAGTATACCATTGCTTCGCCGGACGTCATTGACGTCGTATCAACGGCAATGGCGATATCATATTTAGCCATCATACCGACTGTCAGAGCAAAAGCAAGCGCGCACACAGTCCCCGCAGCATAAAAAGCCTTAAAACCTCCGCCACCAGCGCGAGCTTCAGATATTACGGTGGGGATGCTGCCCGCTATTAAGCTGATAAAGAGCAGATAAGCCGGCGTCGGATAGTTTGTGAAAAGCACGTCGAGCGCCTGCAGGAGCAGAACCATACCGGCGCCCGCACCGATTACCATTGGCAGAACGTAAATGAAATTCCGCTTAAAGTTGCGAAACGGGTTCGATATTATGCCGATTAAATCATCGTATATTCCCATCATGACAGCCATAATGCTGCCGCTGACACCCGGAGCTATTATACTTATCCCGATAAACGCCCCGCAGAGCATACGATAGAAAAATCCGTTTCTTTTCTCTTTTTTGCTTTCGTTAATTGTGTTTGCCTGCACAGCGTCGCTACCCCCGACATTATCGGTTCTACCGACGCCTTTATTATCAAAAGACATTAGTCCCTCCGTTATAATAAGCTACACCATATTAAGGGGCTATGAATCAGCCGTTTTATCGGCTGTCGGTTTATAAAGAAACTTCAGCATGTAAATATCATCAGAGTTTACAAAGCTGTCTATACCATAAAGAAATAGTACGTCGTCATAATCTGCAACGTCAATTACGCTGTTAAGCTGCTGCCTAAAATAGCGCAGGTCGACGAGCGTCACCTGACTGTAATTCTCAAGCAGCATCGGCGCCATGCAGTGAGCATATGAATCCTTGAACACAAGGAGCTTTTTTGCGTTATCACCATCGCTGTCAGTATCTCTGTATATTGTCACAATTGGCTGATTTGTACCAAGAAAGTACGCGTACTTATCCTTCACATCAAGGTACTCATCAAAATACACACTGTCGTAGCTTTTTGTCTCACCGCCGCTGTAAACATCACAGCGCGCGTTAAAACCGAGCTTATATGATTCAATTGTGTCGCTTTTTATGAACCTGACGCCAGACTTTGAATACAGTGTGCCATTAAAGCTGTTGCTCACAGTCTCCGCAACATAATCATGCGGTAAAAGGCCAAGCGCGCGGCAGTATTCGGCATATGCCAAATATGAGCCGTATGTCGTCCAGTGGTGATCAGTGCGGTAGTAGATATAATCGGCAGAATGTTCTTTTAATGTTTCATATACCGAAACACACTCGACGCCCTCACACTGCGAGTAAATGTCTGCTATTACGTCACGCTGGCTCCACGTTACAGCAAAATCCGGCAGCTTCTCCGGCTGGATTTCCGACGCCGACGGCACAATCATAAGTGATACCGGCACATTAATTTGCGACGCGAAATAGTTTATCGCTTCTATATTTTTTGCTGTACTTTTACCGTCCGGTTCATCAATGATACTCAGAAGAGCACCTTTCCCTATATAAACGCCGCTGTTCTCCCGCTTGCCTGATGCGTATTCAAGCGAGCTCTGCACTGCTACCCACCCGTCGCGAAATACAAAGTGGTCGTTAATGTAGTTTTCGACATCTGCCATAAAATCGCCATTGACAAGGCGGGCTAATGTAAACTTCGGGAAACTTGCAAGGTATCGGTTTTCGTTTTCCGAGAAATCTTTTTTCGGCGCCGCAAAGTTTAACACTGTTAGCGCTGCCCACGCCACGACTAATATATAGAAAAATACGCGATTGTATGTTAGTTTTTTCATATCACTTTACCGTCCCGGTTAAAATCTGAAATAAAGGAACGGGTTGTACGTACTGTTTACAAGATAAGCGATGCAAGATACGAAAATTACGACATAGCACGCCGTCGCTGCGAAAAACGCTGTTTTCCTTGTCATTCGTTCGCTCTCTGTGTATTCCACAAGGCGACCGGGAAGCGGTGTTGCAAATAAAGTTGCGAGGATAAAGACAATACTGTAACTGAAAAGATAATAAAGCGCATTTTTATTGCACAAAGGCACCCCTGCCCCGCCGAACATTCCAGAAAGGTATGACCTGACACACCCGATATCCTCAAAATAGAATATAACCCAGCTTACGATGACAAGAAACATCGTGTATATGTGACGGACAAAAGCGGGAGCGCGTTCAAGCGTGCGTCCGTAAATATATTTTTCAAGGATAAGTATAACGGCGAAATAAAGTCCCCAGAGTATGAAATTCCACGACGCGCCGTGCCAGAATCCCGTTAGAGCCCACACAATGAAAATGTTCAGTATGTGGCGCGGCTTTGAGCAGCGGTTTCCGCCGAGCGGGATATAGACATAGTCGCGGAACCACGCGCCGAGCGTAATGTGCCAGCGGCGCCAGAACTCCGTTACGCTCTTTGATATATACGGATAATTAAAGTTTTCGTCAAAGGTGAATCCAAATACTCGCGCAAGGCCGATCGCCATGTCCGAGTATCCCGAAAAGTCGTAATAAATCTGGAATGTATACGCAAGTATGCCGAGCCAATAAAGCATCACCGACATCTCCCCGGTAGAACCGGATGAAACTTCATCCCAGAGTAAGCCGACATTGTTCGCAATCAACACTTTCTTGCCAAGCCCTATTATAAAACGGCGAAGACCTGCTGAGAGATTGTCAAGTGTCATGCTGTGGTCTTCAAGATCGTCCTCAACCGTTACATAGCGGACGATGGGGCCTGCTATAATCTGCGGGAAAAGTGTCGTGTAACAGAGGTAATTATAATAGCTTGGCTCGCATCTCGTCGTTCCGCGGTACACGTCAATGGCGTATGATATTGACTGAAATGTGTTAAACGATACGCCAATCGGTAAAATAATATTGACGGATACGTCCTTAATTCCGAAAAGAGCGCAGAAATTGCCGACAAAAAAGTTTGTGTATTTAAAAAATATTAAAACTGACAAGTTGCTGAGGACAGAGATCAGCATATACATGCGGCGCTTGCGCTCATTGTTACGGTGCTTTTCCATCATCCGTCCGCAAATATAGTCCTCAACAGAAAGCGCTGTCATGACCGGTAAAAAACGTATCTCACCCCATGCATAAAACACGAAGCTTCCCGCTATCATGACAAGATTTTTCAGTTTCTTCGGGGCGATTGCATATAAAATAAAAAGAACAGGTATGAAGTAAAAAAGAAAAATTATGCTGCTGAATACCACGTCGTTTACATCCCCCGAATGAGATTAATACATCAATTTATTTCACATCTTTTTGCGGACAATGCTAAATAACAGACGATAGAATTATGAATTTAGTTCCGGAAAAAAATTAAAAAAACGAAACGACGGCACCGATTACACCGGCAGCAAGCGTCAGAAGTATGGGGTTGACCTTAAACTTGATATTTAAAACTGCTGTTATAACGAAAATGGCAAAAAGAAATACCGACGCGGTTCCAAGCGGGTCGGCGAAAAAGCCGCTCCACTCCGCCCCCTCTTTTATGAGGACACCCGCCGCTATCGTCAGTGCGGCAGCACCTATAAGACCGACTGCCGCTGGCTTTACACCGGATAAAAATCCCTTCATTATTTTATTTTCGCGGTAACGGGCGATAAAGCGCATGACGAGCGCGATAATTATAAGCGACGGCAGCGAAACACCGACGGTTGCGGCAACAGCGCCGGGAATGCCGGCATAAATGTAGCCGACATATGTCGCCGAGTTTATAGCAATCGGCCCCGGAACAATCATGTCGAGTGCATTTAAGTCGGCAAACTGTGCCGCTGTTATCGAATACTTTTCCGATTCCGCAATTATCATCGACATCATGGCGTAACCGCCGCCGAAACCCATAATCCCTATTTTAAAAAAGGAGTAAAAAAGCTCTAAACACTGTAAAAGAAGCGTCATTCCATATCCTCCCCACCGGAACTTCCGTCGGCTCCGGTGTCAACAGGGGCTGACGTGGTCCGGCCGCCGAACTTACCATAAAAATAACCGGCGGCTCCAGCGAGCAATACTACAATCGGCGCACTGATGTTCAAAAATGCAACAGCGGTAAACGCCGCAAGCATCAATATAACAGAAAAAATACTTTTAATATTGTGTTGTCCGAGTGTAAATGCAGCCGATAAAACAAGCGCTGCCGACGCCGCGCGTATAGCACTGAATGCACCGGCAACAGGCCCGCCCTCCGGCACGAAGCGCAAAAGAATTGTTGCCACTATCATTAAGACAAATGCCGATATAGTCGCTCCGAAACCGGCAACAATCATTCCGATGGCTCCTGCCGCGTGCCGTCCGACAAATGATGCACAATTGAGCGCGATAACGCCGGGGAGCGTCTGCGAAAGCGTCGCATACTCAAGAAATTCGTCTTTTGACATAAGCCTATATTTCTCAACGACATCACGCTCAATAACCGGCAGCATAGCAAGTCCACCGGCAAACGTAAAAGTTCCGGCTTTAAAGAATATTATAAATAAATGTAATAAAACTTTAATTTTCTCTTTTATTTTCATATCTTTTATTAATCAGCACCTGCTTTTGTATAAAATCGCGCTCTGAAATAAAAATGCCCCGAAACAAAAAAGGAACCCCGTGTTTTCACCATTACATACCGTTATATTCTATCATACCCCCCATTCCATTGCAACATTCTATGAGGGGCAGTGTATGCCATTTCGGGTTGACAAAAAAAGAGTGTGGATTTATCATAATAACAATCACATACTAAAATTATATGGTATTGACATGGTTACAGGAGGCAATGTACACACATGAGAATATCGTCAAAAGGCAGGTATGCTCTTGCCGCCGCGGTACACATGGCGGAGAGGTACTCGCCTGATGTATATATACCGCTTTTATCGGTCGCGGATTCACTCGGACTTTCAAAGATATATCTTGAGCAAATCTTCTCTCAATTAAAGCGCGCCGGAATCGTCAGTGCGGCAAAGGGTTCGCAGGGGGGGTATGTTCTTGCAAAATCCCCCGATGAAATAACGGCTTTTGACGTGCTGCTTGCAACAGAGCCTGCCCTTTTTGAAACATCGGAAGTTACAGCCGGCGAAAAAATGCCTGAGGTGGCAGGTGCGATATTCGAATGTGTGATGAAACCCCTTGACAAGGCTATCAAGCATACTCTATCCGAGACGACACTTGCTGACATTGTGGCAGAAGTGGCGCAGCAAAGAGACGGCGAAGAAAACATGTTTTATATATAAATAAATGACGGGAGAAAACAAAAAAATGAAAGAAGTAGAAAGCTTCAAGCTTGACCATACAAAAGTTAAAGCGCCATATGTCCGCGCCGCAGGAGTGCTGACGCGCGACGGCGTCTCTATATCAAAGTTTGACCTGCGCCTGACTCAGCCAAACAAGGAATTTATGACTTCCCCTGCTCTTCACACGCTTGAGCATCTTCTTGCAACTTTCATGCGCGAGGAGCTTCCGGGGGATATTGTCATTGATCTGTCACCGATGGGCTGCCGCACCGGCTTTTATCTCATCGTATGGGGTGAGCCAACAACTGAGGATGTAGCGCTGGCACTCAAACGCTCACTTTTACGTATTGGGAGCGTAACAACGGTTACGGCTACAACAGAGGTTGAGTGCGGAAACTATATCTCCCATTCACTCGACGAAGCGAAAACAGTTGCGCGCAATGTCTTGTCGCGTGGAATCAGCACAGATCCGTTTGACCGCACTCGCGTTGTTTAAGTTTATCATAAATAAAAAGGGCGAGCCGTCCGGCTCGCCATATTTTATTTTTTTATATTATCCATTTGATGTTGTCGTGCTCTCTTCTTCAAAGGTTGACTCGGTAATCAGCCCTCCGACTGATTCCCAAATCCGGCGGGCAACATACGGCTGATTCATCGTGTAAAGATGAATACCGTCAACGCCCTGCGTCACAAGGTCGACAATCTGGTCAACAGCATACGCAATCCCCGCGTCGCGCAGCGCCAACGGTTTGTCCTGATATCGCTCCATGATCCGCATGAATTTGCGCGGCATTTTTACGCCGCACAGCGCAATAATGCGCCCGATTTGCTTTGAATTGACGACAGGCATAATACCTGCCTCAATCGGAACATTTATGCCCGCTATCTGCGCTCGCTCAAGGAAAGCGTAAAAAATATCATTGTCAAAGAAAAGCTGAGATATAAGATGCGAGACACCGGCGTCAACCTTGCGTTTGAGGTTATGTATATCGTCAACGGTGCTGGCGGATTCCGGATGCCCCTCAGGGTAACACGCGCCGATTATATTAAAATCGCCAAGCTCACGAATAAATGCGGCAAGGTCAGAGGCGTGCGGAAAATCGCCGGTCGGCTCAAGCCCCTCTACCCTGTCACCACGCAACGCAAGGATATTTTCAATCCCGCGTTCCCTGAATTCATTTGTCAGACGGATTACATCGTCACGCGTCAGATACATACCGGAAAGATGCGCGACGCTTTCCGTTCCGTAGCGGGTCTTGATTGCCTCGGCAAGCTCCAGTGTTTTCGCGCCATTTTTCCCACCGGCACCATATGTAACGCTTATGAAGTCCGGTTTTAGGTTGCTCAGTTCCTCAAGTGTCCTGTATATTGTTTCAACGCCGGTCGTTGGCTTCGGCGGGAATATTTCAAGCGAAAATACCGTTCTCTTGCCGAACATTTGTGATGTTTTCATGATACATATAGCCTCTTGCGTCTTATATTTTCGTTTTTGTTTTGCTTAATAGATTAAAATTTCTCTTATTTATTTATGTGCGGACTTATTATACGGTCATGGTGTTAACCTGCAATACATATATTTATACTTATGAATGATTATACAGGAAAAGTATTCTTTTTTCAACACAACATATTAAAAGTATATAATATAAGGCTGTTGTTATTTTAATTAAGTAAAAATTTAAATCTATTAGTTTCATGGAGCGAATTAAAACAAAAGAAAAACCCTTGAGACTTGATAGTTTCAAGGGTTTTTGATGTTATTGAATGGAGGCGAGGGGAATCGAACCCCTGTCCGAAAACTCCGAGACAGGACCTTCTCCGAGCGCAGTTTACCTTTTTTTATTTCCCCTTGCCGGTGCGGGTAAACGCGCCCCGGCTCAGGTAGCATCCTTGTGCATGGCCGTCCCGGATGCGTGGAGTCGGCTCATGTTCACCGCGGTTATGACGCCCGCTCCGGAGTCGCGGTCCCCTCCGGGCGAACGAGCCGCTCTATGCGGCGTACTGCCATTAGGCAGCGAGTGCTACTTCTTCGTTAGCGTTTATTTTTTTGGAGCCGTTTAAAGAGGTTGCCCCATCCTCTGCTCGCTTATCCTGCCGTGAAATCCCCGTCGAAACCTTTACGCCCCCATGATGCGGCACATAGCCGCTGCGGCTTTTTGCCGTTGCGGCTTCTTGCCGCTATATATTATAACATACCGAAGCAGTATTTGCTTCGGTATTCATTTGGATGCATCTCCAGTTTTATGTTCACGATATTTATAACGTCATTATATGACTGTTAACGCAAATCACCTATGACAAGTGATACCTTTTCCACCGGATTGCGCGGTCTTTGCGGCGGCTGTTCTGCCGGATGACCGATGGGCACTAAGGCAACAGGACGAAGTCTTGACGGTATGTTCAAAAGGGATCTGCATTTATCGTCATTGAAATGCCCGATCCAGCACCCGCCAAGCCCCATATCGGCAGCCGCTAACAGCATATTCGTTGTTGCTGCCGCTGTGTCCTGAGTCACAAAGTTGTTGCCGACACGCTGTCCGAAGCGCTCTTCAAGCCTGCCCGGGTCAGCGCACACAACTATAATTACAGAAGCTTTCTTAATCCAGTCTAAGGAATATACATCAGGCGAAAACTTCTCAATCATAGCTTTATCAGCGACAACATAGAAAAACCATGACTGGAAGTTGCACGCGTTCGGCGCGCGTGTCGCCGCTTCAAGTATAGCATCTACCTGTGCCTTCGTAATAGGCTCGCCGGTAAAATTCCTGATGCTTTTTCTTGCATAAAGTAAGTCTTTAAATTCCATTTCAACACACCTCCCCCTTGTTTATCATAAACAAGAGAAAACCGATATAAACATCGGTATATAAATTATTAGTAAATTTAAATTATCGCGTAAAACTCATTGATAAACAATCATGCGCTGTCAGTCTTTATCAATATATCTTGAGAAACGCACACTTCCCTGACGTTCCATTTCGCGCTTTGCGTCAGCTTCAGCCATCGACTCGCGCTTATCGTAAAGCTTTTTACCACGGCACAAGCCAACTTCCATCTTCACGCGGGAACCGGAAAAATAAAGCGACAGCGGTACCAAAGTATATCCCTTGCGTGATGTCAGACCGGCAAGCTTCATTATCTCACGTCGATGCATTAAAAGTTTTTTCGGACGCAGCGGATCGCGATTGAATATATTGCCCTTCTCATACGGGCTGATATGCACGCCGATCGCGAATATTTCCCCGTTTATTATGCGACAGTATGAGTCCTTGAGGTTGACGGCACCGTTTCTTATGCTTTTAACCTCAGTGCCGAAAAGGGCTATCCCCGCTTCGTATGTCTCATCAATAAAATATTCATGACGAGCTGAGCGGTTTTGAGCAATCACTCTATTACCGCTTGCGTTCTTTCCCTTATCCTTTGATTTTACATCTCCACCTGCCACTGATACATCCGCCGCCTGCGGGCGCCACGTTGCACTAATAAGGCAAAAACGCATCGCCCGATATAAGGCTGCCTTTCCGCCGACACGGATTTTTCGTTTTTCAATCCTTATATCGGCAAATTACGAAATATATGTATAATAATCGAAAGAATTCTTAATTTTATTGATTGTTACTTTCAGATTATAGTATATCACATATTGATTGTCAAGTTTTACACATGGACAGAAGAAGTTATGTAACACCTGCCTTAATTGACACGGCATTATATGTGGTGTATAATTCTTTAAAACAAAACTCAAAAAATACACAGCGGGAGGGACTTATGACGAATAATACCGCCGATTATAAAGAGAAATACAAAAAATATATTGAAATAGCTCAACAAATGGGTGCAACTGACGCCGTGCCCTTCCGGCTCTCCGACATATGCTTTGACTCCCGCACGCTTTTAAAATGCATGTTCGGGTGCCCCGACTGGGGTAAAAACCATACATGCCCATCCCGTCCGGGAAGCCCGACGATGAATGAATATCGCGAGATGTTTTCAAGGTATTCTGGCGGTGTGATTATACATACACATGACAAGCGCACGTCACAACGCATATCATTTGAAATTGAAAAAGAAGCATTCCTCGACGGTTATTACTTTGCAATATCGCTCTCCGACTGCTCGCTGTGCTCTACATGCGCTGCCGTAACAGGCGAGCCGTGCCGCAACCCTCGTATGGCGCGCCCCGCTTTCCACAGCGTCGGAATTGACGTATTTAAAACCGTACATCAGCTTGGCTTGCCGCTTCGTACGCTGTCCCGACCCGATGAGGAGGAACAGAACTGGTATAGCGCAGTTTTCATAGACTGAAGCATTTCAAAATTACATATTTTATGCCCCGCGCCGGCGGGGTCTTTTATTTAAATAAAAAGCCTGAGCGCACAGCATAAATATAAAGCGCTTGCCATTTATATATGGGCAATATATAATATTGTTGTAAAGATTTATTCTGGAGGATTAAACATTGGAGAGCAAAGTTTGGAGCGCTGAGCATGCTTATTACTTCCATCAGGGAACGGATTTCCGCGCTTATGAATACCTTGGCTCTCATAGCTATCCGACAAACGATGGCTATAATGTTGTTTTCCGGACATGGGCGCCTCGTGCTGACGCCATATTTGTAACAGGCGATTTTAACGGCTGGAGTGACGCAAATCCCATGCGGCGTATCACAGACGGCGGTCTTTGGGAAGCTGTTATTACATCTGATACACCGCTTACAGGGCAAAAATACAAATATAAAATAATATCTGACGGGGTGGCTGTTTACAAAAGCGACCCATACGCCTTTTTTAGCGAAACGCTTTCAAAAACAGCATCAATCATATACGATATTGGCGGCTATGAATGGCATGACAGCGCGTGGCTTGCCGCGCGCCGGATAATCGCCACACGCCACACCAGAACTTCGGGTGATGGTGTGAAGGGTCATTTTTACCCCGCTCCACTGAACATTTACGAGCTTCATCTCGGCTCCTGGCGCACCCGCGACGGGAGAAGTAATGAGAACGGCGACGCTTACCTCAATTACCGCGAAATAGCTGATGAGCTTGCTGTGTATGTCACGCGCATGGGCTACACGCATGTTGAAATTATGCCTATCGCCGAGCATCCATATGATGGAAGCTGGGGTTATCAGTCCTGCGGATATTTTGCGCCAACATCGCGATTCGGCACACCGCAGGATTTTATGTATTTTGTCGACCGTCTGCACTCATCAGGCATTGGCGTCATTCTTGACTGGGTTCCCGCCCATTTTCCGAAGGACGAGCATGGGCTGTGTAATTTTGACGGGCATCCGACATATGAATATCAAGGAGCCGACAGAATGGAGCACAAGGGATGGGGAACCCGCTGTTTCGACGTCGGACGCCCTGAGGTACAGAGCTTTCTCATCTCAAACGCCCTGTACTGGATGCGCGAATACCACGTCGACGGGCTGCGTGTCGACGCCGTCGCGTCAATGCTTTATCTCGACTACGACAGACGCCCGGGCGAATGGATACCGAATATTTATGGGGATAATAAAAACCTTGAGGCAATTGCCTTTTTTAAAAAGCTGAACGACGCAATAAAGGGCGAATTCCCCGATGTTATCATGATTGCCGAAGAATCGACGGCATGGCCTATGGTGACAAAGCCGCCGTCCGACGGAGGGCTTGGTTTCGACTTCAAATGGAACATGGGATGGGCAAACGACATGTTCGGTTATGTCGCATGCGATCCCCTCTACCGCGGCTCAATACACAACCGCCTGACGTTCCCACTCATGTACGCTTTTTCGGAAAATTTCATTCTTCCCGTGTCTCATGATGAGGTCGTCCACGGCAAAAAATCGCTGCTTGACAAGATGTTCGGCAGCTATGAAGATAAATTCGCCTGCATGCGCGCTTTTCTCACGTATATGATGACGCTCCCCGGCAAAAAACTCATGTTCATGGGGCAGGAGTACGGTCAGTTCCGCGAGTGGGACTATAAAAACCAGCTTGAATGGTTCATGCTCGACTTTGAAATGCACCGGAAACTGCGTGATTTCACCGCCGCTATCAACCATCTTTACCTTTCGGTACCCGCACTTTACGGAATTGACGACAGCTGGGCGGGATTCGAGTGGATATCGGCCGACGATTCATCAAGATGCACGATAGCATACACTCGCCGTGACACAAGCGGCGGGGCTGTACACGTTATCATCAATTTTGCCGGTGTTTCATGGCCGGACTATAAAATCCGTGTGCCACGCCCCGGCGTTTACCGCACACTCGTTGACAGCGACGCCGTCGTTTTCGGCGGGGAGGGGCGTATTCCGGCGACATATACAGCTAAAAAAACGAAGGACGGCACAGGCGAGATAACGCTTGATCTTCCGCCGCTTTGCGGGGTTGTCCTTGAGCTTGAGTTTTAAAGGTATATTAAATCATTTATCTTCTGGTAACCCTCATTTTATTAAGTATATTTTTTAATACAACATCATATCCGCGGAAACGGAGAAGGGATAAGATAGGATGTACAGGAAAAAAGAATGCGTTGCAATGCTTCTTGCCGGAGGTCAGGGCAGCCGCCTTTACACGCTGACTGAAACAACGGCGAAACCTGCCGTACAATTCGGCGGAAAATATCGCATCATCGACTTCCCAATGTCAAACTGCGTCAACTCCGGAATAGACACCGTCGGTGTACTTACACAATATCAGCCGCTTGTTCTCAACGAATACATCGGAAACGGACAGCCGTGGGATCTTGACCGCGCGAGCGGCGGGGTCATGGTTCTTCCTCCTTATCAGGCTAAAAATTCCTCTGACTGGTATAAAGGCACGGCAAATGCCATATACCAGAATCTCCCGTTTATTGAACGATACGACCCCGACTACGTGCTCATTTTGTCGGGCGACCATATATACAAGATGAATTATGCCGATATGCTGCGCGAGCACAAGAAAAACGAAGCCGATGTGACAATCGCTGTGCTCAATGTTACCCTTGAGGAAGCATCGCGCTTTGGTATTATGGAAACAGACGACGAGGGGCGCATTATCGGCTTTGAAGAAAAGCCCAAGGTGCCGAAAAGTACAAAGGCTTCAATGGGCATATACGTTTTCAACCGCAAGATTCTTGCCGAATACCTCCGCCGCGATGAAATGAACCCGGCGTCATCTAACGACTTTGGAAAAGACATCATTCCCGCTATGCTGAAAGACGGCTGCCGTCTGTACGCATATCCGTTCACAGGCTACTGGAAGGACGTAGGTACAATAAAAAGCCTTTGGGAAGCTAACATGGATCTTCTTGGGCCTGAGCCAGCCTTCCGCATACAGGATCGCGACTGGCGCATTTATTCGCGCAACAATGCAGCGCCGCCTCACTTTGTCGGTGAAAATGCGCACATAAAGAACTCGATTGTCACCGAGGGCTGTGAAATATACGGCGTCGTAGAAAACTGTGTATTATCTAACGGCGTCATCGTCGAAGAGGGCGCTTTCGTTAAAGATTCGGTCATTATGAGCGACGTCATAATCGGCGAGAACTCAAATGTTAACTATTCTATCATCGACAGCGGTACAATAATCGGCGCCGAAAGTGTCGTCGGACGTCCGAGGGACGCTGCCGCCGATTCAGACATAACCGTTATTGGCTCAAATATAACAATAAAGAAAAACTCCACAATACCTGCGGGTTCGATACTCAGCTCATCGGTGCTCTGAGAGTGTGGAAAGGAGAGTTAAAATAAAATGTCTGTTGCCGGAATCATTTTTTCTAATATACATGATTCAAATATAGCCGATCTGACACGGCTTCGCACGATGGCATCGGTTCCGTTCGGATGCCGCTACCGGCTCATTGACTTCACGCTCTCGAACATGGTCAACTCCGGTATAACAAACGTATATGTTATCACCCACTATAACTACCACTCACTGATGGATCACATCGGAAGCGGTAAGGACTGGGATCTTGCCCGTGCGCGCGGCGGTATAAAAATCCTGCCGCCATTCATCTCGGCTTTTGCAAACAACGTCAATGTTCTTTATAAAACACGCCTTGAAGCGCTCAAGAGCATAAATCATGCGATTTCAAACATAAAGGACGATTATGTTGTTCTTTCAGACTGCGATGTTATCTGCAATATTGATTTAAACGAAATCATCTCCGACCACATAAATAGCGGCGCCGATATGACAATCGCCGTCAAGCGCATGTATCTTACGCCTGACAGCGCACGCATAAACATCATATACAAGACAGACGAGAACGGCACAATACACGATGTTGAATCCTACCCCGCCAATTTTGAGGGTGAAGCTGATGTCTCTCTCAATATTGTTGTTATGAGCCGGCGCTATCTGCAGACAATGGTGCTCGACGCCATAGCTCACGACTATGTAAGCATGAACCGCGATATAATAGCCAGAAATGTGCGCCATTCATATTTCCGTGTATATCGCTATGACGGATATTTTGCTGTCATATCGTCAATGCAGGACTATTTTAAGCACAGCATGGAGCTTATAAGCGACGCATCCGTGCGGCGTGAGCTTTTTGGCGTGAAAAACCGCCCCATTTACACGAAAATACGCAATTCAGCCCCGACAAGGTATATAGGTGACGCGTCCGTACGCAACTCACTCGTCGCCGACGGCTGTGTGATTGAGGGGCGCGTTGAAAACAGCATACTTTTCCGCGGCGTCCGCATCGGGAAAAATACGACGGTCAAGAATTCTATCCTTTTCCAGGACACCTACACAGGTGAAAACGTCAGCCTTAACTGTGTTCTGACAGATAAGGACGTTGTCATACGAGATAATGTGAACCTTTCAGGTCACACATCGATGCCTATATATGTCGAAAAAGGCCGCATGATATGATTATTTTTGAAACTAACCTTACATCAGCGCATGATACCGTAAATGATGCCGTAAAAATCTATATATCGGATATAATGACAATGACAACGATAAGGAGGTTTTCGATATGAAGATTCTCTTCGCCGGCTCTGAAGCTCTGCCGTTTGCATCGACGGGAGGACTTGGCGACGTTCTCGGCTCTCTTCCCTCCGCTATTGCACACGCGTTTCCATATGCAGATGTCCGCGTCGTTTTGCCGCTTTATAGCAGCATAAGTCATGAATATCGCTCCGAAATGACGCTTATCACCAAAACACAGGTGCGCCTTTCATGGCGTGTTCAATATTGCGGCATCTACAGCCTTCTTCGCGATGGAGTAACGTATTATTTCATAGATAATGAATACTATTTCAAGCGTCCTACGCTTTACGGCAACTATGACGACGGCGAACGTTTCGCTTTCTTCAGCCGTGCCGTACTTGAGCTGATGGACCGCACAGGATTCTTCCCCGATATACTTCACGCAAACGACTGGCAAACCGCCGCATCAGTTATATACCTGAAAAGCATTTATTCAGCCGACGCACGTTACCGCCCCGTTCGCGCTGTTTACACGATACACAATATCGAGTATCAGGGCATTTACGGAATGGATATTCTTGGTGACGTTTTCGGGCTCGGGCCCAATATGCGTGGTGTTATCGAATACGACGGCAACATAAACCTGACAAAAGGTGCTATCGTTTGTGCCGACGCCGTAACGACGGTTTCACCGCAGTACGCACGTGAGCTTCAGACGGAGTATTATTCACATGGGCTTTATCATATACTGCGACTTTACAGAGAAAAACTTTTTGGTATAATTAACGGCATTGACACAACTTATTACAATCCTGAAACCGACCCGGCATTGCCGAAAAATTATTCGGCAAATGACCCGAGCGGCAAGGCCGTCTGCAAAGAGCACATTCAGCGCCTGACAGGGCTCGCCGTCTGCCCTAACACGCCGCTTGTTGCTATGATATCACGCCTTGCCGAGCATAAAGGCTTTGATCTTGTAACGTGTGTTATTGAGGAATTCCTCAAAGACGACGTTCAATTTATACTTCTCGGCACGGGAGACAAGGCGCTTGAGGATTACTTCTCCTCACTCGCCGCCCGCTACCCCGGAAAGGTAGCCGTACTGCTCCAGTTCAACAAAGAACTGTCAAAACAGATTTATGCCGGTGCCGACATCTTCCTCATGCCGTCGAAATCCGAGCCGTGCGGGCTCTCTCAAATGATAGCGTCGCGTTACGGCGCCATCCCCGTTGTCCGTGAAACAGGCGGGCTTTACGATACTATCAAGCCGTATAACCCCGAAAATGACAGCGGCAACGGCTTCACGTTCGCAAATTATAATGCGCACGATATGCTTTATGTATTGCGTCAAGCGACGGCTTTGTATCGTGACAAAGATAAATTTACAAAACTCATGCTCCGCGCGATGAAGTGTGATTTTTCATGGGACTCATCGGCAAAACAATACATGGAGCTGTATAAAAATCTTCCCCAATAAAAAGCAAAGGATATAAAAAAGAATGGATCCCCTAAAAGGTATAACTAAAGCTGAAATAAAGGAAGCGATAGAAAGCAAGCTTTCACGTTATTTCAACACAACATCCGCTGACGCATCAGAAAGCCAGATATACAAAGCAACCGTCCTGACGGTGAAGGACATCCTCACATCGATGCGTTCGGAGTATAAAAAAGACATAAAGAAAAGTGGCAGCAAGCGTGTCGTCTATCTCTGTATGGAATTTCTTCTCGGACGCTCGCTTCAGGTCAATCTCTCAAACCTCGGAATTGTCGACGAATACAGAAGCGCCCTGCGCGAGATGGGTTTTTCGCTCGATCATTTATACGAGCTCGAGCCTGACCCGTCGCTTGGAAACGGAGGGCTTGGCCGCCTTGCCGCTTGCTTTATGGATTCGCTATCAACACTCGGTTATCCTGCAAACGGATATTCCATATGTTATGATTACGGCTTTTTCCGTCAGAAAATTGTAGATGGGCAGCAGATTGAGCTTCCCGACGTATGGCTTCCGGACGGCGAATGCTGGCTCGTCCCCCGCACAGATAAAACATTCACCGTGCGCTTTGACGGGCACATCATCGAAAACTGGCATGACGGTCGCTGTGACATCATACATGAAAACTACACCGAAGTACAAGCTGTTCCCTACGACCTGATGATTTCCGGCGCTAACAGCCGCGCCGTTAACACCCTTCGCTTATGGCGTGCGCGCGGCACAAACCAGAACTTTAATATGAAGCTTTTCAGCCAGGGCGAATACATCCGCGCCATGCAGCAGAACACAAGCGCCGAAATTATATCAAAGGTTCTCTACCCATCTGATGAGCACACGGAAGGAAAGCTCCTGCGACTTACACAGCAGTACTTCCTTGTCTCCGCGTCGCTTCAAAGCGTCATTGCCGACCATCTTGCCGCATATGGTACGCTGAATAATTTTGCCGATAAAGTGGCAATTCACATAAACGACACGCATCCGGCGCTTTGTATTCCGGAACTTATGCGCATTTTGCTTGATGTTTACTCCTACTCATGGGAGGATGCGTGGAACATCGTAACGCGCACAATCTCGTATACGAACCATACCGTAATGCCGGAAGCGCTTGAATCGTGGAATGAGGACCTTTTCCGTCTGAAACTTCCGCGCATTTATATGATAATCTGCGAGATAAACCGCCGTCTCGGCGAAGATCTGTGGCGCGCTTACCCCGGCGACTGGGAGCGCATATCGCAGATGAGCATAATCAGCTATTCCCAGATTCGCATGGCGAACTTAAGCGTTGTTGCTTCGCATAAGGTCAACGGCGTGTCGGAGCTTCACACACAAATATTAAAAGATACCGTATTCCATAACTACTACAAATACACCCCTGAGAAATTCATAAACATCACAAACGGAATTGCTCACCGCCGCTGGCTTTGCTGTGCAAACCCTGAGCTTGCTTCCCTGCTTGATGAAACAATCGGCCCCGACTACCGCTATGATTCGGAGCGGCTTTCCGATTTTGCAAAATATTCGGACAATAAAAACATTCATGAGCGCCTATCTGAGATAAAGCAGCACAACAAAGAGCGATTCGTAAAATATTATTACAACAAAACCGGCATAGCTCTTGATACGCACAGCATATTTGATGTTCACGTCAAGCGCATACATGAATACAAGCGTCAGCTTCTCGGTGCCCTGAAAATAATCGCATATTACAACGAGCTGAAGGAAAATCCGAACAGCTCCCTGCCGCCGCACACCTTCATTTTCGGAGGTAAAGCGGCACCCGGGTATTACATCGCAAAGGACATAATTAACTTAATCTGCGGCATATCAGAGGAGCTTGAGCATGACCCCCGCCTGCGTGAGCGCATGCGCGTCATATTCATCGAGGATTATAAAGTCAGCACAGCCGAGATTCTGATGCCGGCTTCCGACATATCGGAGCAGATTTCGCTTGCCGGAAAGGAAGCAAGCGGCACCGGCTGCATGAAGTTTATGATAAACGGCGCGCTTACAGTCGGCACGCTTGACGGCGCAAATGTTGAAATGCAACGCGCTGTTGGCAACGACAATATCTACATCTTCGGGCTTCGTGCTGATGAAGTTGAGGAGATATGGCGACGCGGCTATGAGTCGATTGCTTATTACAACAGAAGCGAACGCCTGCGCCGCGCTGTAGACGCGCTCACAACCGGGTTTAACGGTAAGCAGTACACAAACATTATGCATTATCTTTTGCTGGGGCATGGCGTTGCCGACCCGTATATGTGCCTTGCCGACTTTGATTCGTACACATCGACATGCAGAAAAGCTGCCGCCGATTACGAAAACAAGTCTCTTTGGTATAAAAAGGTTGTTATGAACATTGCCGGCGCCGGTTATTTTTCCTCCGACCGCAGCATTCGCGAATATGCGGAGAAAATCTGGGGCTGCAAGAGCATTTACGGAAAATAAACCTCTCCACTCTCACTATTCGACAACCGAAAATCGGGTGAAAATATGTATTTTAACGCTACCACTTCGCCTTATTTGCGCCCGCTTGTAGAGCGACTTATACAAAAGCCAAATGTCGAAAATGGCGACAGCTACTACCCTACGCGTCACGGTGCTTTCACACCTGACGTAAAATTGCAGTTTGACGTGCATATACCTCGCGCGGTGTCCCCCCGGGATGTCCGTATGCTCGTCTGGCCGGAGTACGGCGGCTCCCCTGCCATTTACCCCACTTCATGGCAAAGGCTTCATCTTGGACGCGACGTTTTTTCGTGTAGAGCAAAAGCTTCTGACATCGCGTCGGCTTTTGGCGCTGATGTGGGACTCTTTTACTACCGATTTGAGTTTACGGGATACAATGGCTCATCATTTGCTGTTGTACAGGGTGATGATGGCGGCGCTGTTCTCATACCGAGCGAACATGGTGGCTGTGCGTTTGCTCTCACCATATATAAACGCACATACCCTGCCCCGCGCTCTTGGTACGGCGGGATAATTTATCACATCTTCGTCGACCGCTTTGCAAAATCGTCGCGCCACAAAATAAAACCGAAAGACTACGCCATCATGAACGACGACTGGTACCATGGCATACCTCAGTTTGGCGAATATCCCGGCGCGCACGTTGAAAACAACATGTTTTTCGGCGGTAGCCTTTGGGGCGTTATCGAAAAACTTGATTATCTTCGCTCCCTTGGCGTAACGTGCATTTATCTGTCGCCTGTATTTGATGCATACTCAAATCACAAGTACGACACGGGCGATTATGAGCACGTCGATTCAATGTTCGGTGGTGATAAGGCGCTCGCTGAGCTTTTCCGGGAAGCCGATAAACGCGGTATTGCCGTTATTCTTGACGGAGTTTTCAATCACACCGGCTCCGACAGCCGGTATTTCAATAAAAAAGGCACCTACCCGGAGGTGGGCGCGTACAATTCCACATCATCACCCTATTACAAGTGGTACAACTTCTACAACTGGCCGGATGATTACGAGTGCTGGTGGGGTATTAAAATTTTACCGCGCGTCAAAAGTGACGAGCCCACATACCTTTCCTACATAACAGGAGAGGGCGGTATTATTGATAAGTACATGAAAATGGGCGCTGCCGGCTGGCGGCTTGACGTCGTTGACGAGCTGTCCGACGATTTTATCGACGCTCTTCGTTCGCGCGCAGAAAAAGTTGCCGCCGCTCGTGGCTCGCAGCGTGAGCCGCTTATCATAGGCGAGGTATGGGAGGATGCTTCCTGCAAGGTTGCATATGGCAAAAGGCGGCGTTATTTTCTCGGAAAACAGCTTGACTCCGTGATGAATTATCCCCTTCGCACAGCTATTATCTCTTACCTGAGAAATGGCGACGCATCACCTTTATACCGTGCGCTTGAAAACGAGTGGGAGCATTACCCGCCTGAAGTCATCCACGCGACGATGAACGTGCTCGGCACGCACGACACCGAAAGAATAATAACAGCCCTTGCCGGAGCATCACCGGAAGGCAAAACAAACGCCGAGCTTGCCACTTTGCGGATGACGAAAGAACAGTACGCGCGCGGCGTCGCGCTTGCAAAGCTCGCATATATGATAAACGCTACAATTCCCGGCATACCGAGCATTTATTATGGTGATGAAGCCGGTATGGAGGGGTATAACGACCCGTTCAACCGTCGTCCCTTCCCGTGGGGGCGTGAAAACAAGGAGCTTTTATCGTTTTACCGCAAAATGGGTGCTGTCCGCACGCGTGAGACCGTTTACAAAGACGGCGAGCTGTACTTATGCCGCTACAACCGCCGCGGTCTTTTAATTTTCGGGCGCGCATCAGATAGGTATGTCATATATACTGTTGTCAACATGGACGCGGAACCTGTTTCTTTTTACAGCAGTAATGAAGCGAGAGTTTTAGTTGATGCCGGGGATGTTAAGGAACGCTCCGACGGCGGCATAGAGCTGCCGCAAATGGCGGGGGCAGTTATTAAAACGTCTTACGGCTCACCTATATGGTGCACATCGACGACATGATAAAATTTGACATTTTGTCGATTTTGACCAACTGCAGACTGTTATATGCTGTATAGTTATGCGAGTTATACATTGACAGTGTCCGTTTTATTCGATAAAATTTGCACAAGTATTAAAGCTTTCAAATGCGGTGACCGGGAAGAAGTAGGCCTGCCGGAACCTTAAAGAGAGCCGCCGGTTGGTGCAAGGCGGTGGGTGATGGCTGTTGTAACACAATGCCGGTTTTAAAAGGTTATGTGTGTTTGCCGAATACATCCCGAGAGCAGCGCCCCGAAAGGTGACGGAGTTTATAAAACCGCCCCCGAGTAGACGGCGACGGGTTTCTCCCGTTATAGGGATAGGGCATAAGCGATGCGCCGTGCTCAAAGCGTTTTTTCTTTTTTCATATACGTTTTGGCACGCAAAGCTAAGTGCCCCAGAGGCTGTTGTCGTAAGGCAGCAGTAAATAGAGGTGGTACCGCGGGATATATGTTAATTGCCCGCCCTCTGTAACTTCATTTTAGTTACGGAGGGCGGTTATTTTATTGTTTGTTAACCCCCTCCGGGAAAAGGAGAGTGAAAACAATCATGACTGTCACAATCATTTTCATCGCTGTCTACTTTGCGGTCTCAATTGGGATTGGAATTTACAGCCGCAAAGCTGCTGTAAACGTAGACAATTTTGTTCTTGGCGGTCGAAATATTGGGCCGTGGATTTCAGCTTTCGCATATGGTACGACTTATTTCTCTGCCGTTATTTTTGTCGGATATGCCGGTCAGTTCGGATGGAACTTCGGCCTTTCCGCCACATGGATCGGCATAGGCAACGCAATAATCGGTTCACTTTTACCGTGGATCATACTCGGACGCCGCACACGCATTATGACCCAGCATATAGGCAGCCGTACAATGCCGGACTTTTTCGGCATACGTTATGATTCTCCAGCACTTAGAATCGCCGCATCTATAATCGTTTTCATATTCCTGATACCGTATACGGCCTCTCTATATAACGGGCTTTCGAGTCTTTTTGCCCTTGCTTTCGACATTGAGTATTACTGGGTCATTATAATAATGGCGGCTCTGACGGGTATTTACGTTGTCCTCGGCGGATACCTGAGCGCAGCAATAAACAATGCTGTCCAGGCTGTTGTCATGCTCGTCGGTATTTTTGCTGTTGTACTTGCGGTTTTATCCGCAAACGGCGGTCTTAGTGAAGCTGTTGCCGCATTATCTGCTAAAACTGCCGAACTTGACTCAGGTGAAACAATAAAAAGCGCATATACATCCCTTTTCGGCCCGCAGCCGCTTTCGCTTTTGACCGTTATAATTCTCACCTCATTTGGCACATGGGGGCTCCCGCAGATGGTGAGCAAGTTTTATTCAATAAAAAGCGAAGATATGATACGCAAAGGTGCTATTATATCGACTGTGTTTGCCATCATTATTGCCGGGGGTTGTTACTTCCTCGGCGGCTTCGGTCGTCTTTATGATATCAATGTAGCAGAAGTAGGATTCGACGCCATAATCCCGACAATACTACTGTCACTAAAAAGCAATACAATCATTGCCCTTGTTATATTGCTCGTCCTTGCCGCCTCAATGTCGACGCTTGCTTCCCTCGTCCTTGCATCAAGCTCGACAATTACGCTTGATATGATAGTCCCGATAAAGAAGAAAAAACAGCTCACCGAGGGTAGCAAAGTTACCATCATGCGGTTGTTTATTGTATTTTTCATTATAGTTTCGGCGGCACTCGCAATTGTTAAGGATATGTTCGGTTTTACATTCATAGCTCAGATGATGGGCGTATCTTGGGGGGCGCTTGCAGGTGCTTTCCTTGCCCCGTTCATGTACGGGCTTTACTGGCGCCGCACAACTAAAGCTGCCGTATGGGCAAACTTTATCTTTGGCGTAGGCGTTATGACAGCGCAGCTCATTATCTCTGCCACAGGCACAAAACTTGACGGTATTCTTGGCTTCATCTTTTCATCGTCCATACGCTCCGGTTCTTTTGCAATGCTCGGAGGGCTTATAATTGTGCCGCTCGTCAGCCTTCTCACAAAAGCTCCCGATAAAGAAAAACTTGACCCGATCTTCTCCTGCTACGCAAAATAATTGCACAGCAACATAAATCATATCATAAGCACCCGCCGGCAAGCACCGGCGGGCGCTTTTTTGTTCTTGCAATACTTCTGCTCTTTTCCTTCTACTTAATACCTTTATAGTGTACAATTTGCACACACCATATATAAAATATCATTCATTTTTTTCTTTAAATACCATTGACGAAAGTAAAATATTAGAATATACTTTATCATAGTAAAGTGATAAAATGTTAAAGCGATAAAACGATAAAGCGTTAAAATAATAAACGCGGGGGGCAACATTTATGGATATGCTGCATACTGAAACAGTCGACAAACTCTTTCGCGCAATATTGTCTTTAAAAACGATAGATGAATGTTATGCCCTGTTTATTGATTTATGCACCGTGAATGAAATAATTGAGATGGCACAGCGCTTTGATGCCGCCGACAGATTGAACCGCGGTGAGAATTATGCCTATATAACAGAAAAAACGGGAATGAGTACAGCTACTATTGCCCGCGTCCGCAAATGCCTTCTTTACGGTGAGGGCGGTTATAGGCTTGCGCTTTCGCGGATTAGTTCTGACAGTGAGCAAAATAACGATCAAAAAACCTCAACCGAAAGCGTTAATATAGACGATAAGGACAAAAACGCACAACAGTAAAGGTGACGGTGAATAAAATGACACTTAAAAATGAAACCGAAACAATAAAAAATGCAAAAACGATACCGACCAATATTCTTTACCCGGAAGAAAAAGCTGCTCTCGCTATGCGCTCGCTTTATATCGAGCGCGGTTACAGGCGATTTAAGCTCGGAACATTTGAGGACTACGATTTTTATGCGAAATACAAGGAATTTTTCGCAACAGGCGGTGTCCTTACCTTCAACGGAAATGACGGACGCCTGCTTGCACTTAAACCTGACGTCACCTTATCGGTCGTGAAAAATTACAGCCACGATGACGGTCTTTTAAAGGTCTATTACGCTGAAAATATTTTCAGATACTCGCGCCGTGCGGGTGGTTTTCGCGAAATACAGCAAACGGGTGTCGAATGTATCGGTGATTTAAGCCCCGCTGACATATCGGAGGTGATAATGCTTGCGGAAGCGAGTCTTTCCGTCGCTTTAGACGGGTGCAATTACTCGCTCTGCCTTTCACATATGGGGCTCCTGACTGCTCTTTTCGATGAGCTTGCTATAAAGGGCGACGTCGCCCAGACAGCGCTTACGCTTCTCGGCGGCAAAAACCTGCATGGTGTTGAAGAACTTTATAAAAACGGCACTATATCAGTGGAAGTGCGGGACACGCTCGCCGCGCTGATAACAACATTTGGTCCGCCGACAAGCGTCATTCCAAAAGTTATGGCCCTTTGCCACAGTGAAGCATCGCTTTCTGCCGTGCGTGAGCTTGAGGAGATATGCTCCGCTCTTGATAAGGATGGGAGCAACGGCCACCTGAGTATAGATTTCTCTGTCATAAGCGACATGAATTACTATAACGGAATAGTAATGCGCGGTTATCTCGACGGTATACCGGAGGGTGTGCTCTCCGGCGGGCGATACGACGGGCTTCTTGAACGGATGGGCAAGAGAGCAGGCGCTATCGGATTTGCCGTAAGGCTTGACCTGCTTGAACGCACGGATATAAGCAGTAAAAATAATACTCATGCAGTAAATAATTCAGCCGGAGGATAATCGTTTGAACCAGATTAACAAAACTCTCAACATTGCCTTGCCGAAAGGCAGAATCGGCGATAAAGTTTACGATATATTTGTATCCGCCGGTTATGGCTGCGCCGGATATGACGGCAGCGACAGATGTCTTGTCGTTGAAAACCGTGATGCAGGTGTCAAATATTTATGGGTAAAGCCTGCCGATGTTCCGGTCTACGTCGAGCGAGGAGCCGCCGACTTAGGCGTTGCCGGTAAAGACATTCTCCTCGAAGAAGCACCTGACACTTTTGAGCTTCTTGACCTCGGCGTCGGTGTCTGCCGTTTAATGATAGCAGCCCCGCGCGGTTTTCGTGACGACACCGGCCGCACGCTGCGCGTCGCGACAAAATACCCGCGCATAGCGTCCGAATATTATGCTTCGCTTTGCCGGGATATTGATATCATAAAACTTAACGGATCAATTGAGCTTGCACCGCTGACAGGGCTTTCAGATGTCATTCTTGATATCGTTGAAACAGGCACAACGCTGCGTGAAAACGGGCTTGAAACCCTTGACCTTGTTTTTAACGTAAGCGCAAGGCTGATTGCCAACAAAGCTGCTTACCGCTTTAAAAATGATGCCATAACCGCTCTCTGCGGCGCCATAAAAGCCTCGCTTGCGCGGTGACATCATATATCCCAACAAAAGGAGAGCTTTAATAACATGGTTGAAATAATAAAGTATAGGGATACGAACAAAGAGGAGCTTTTAGAGCGCTCAATTTCTTATGTTGATGTTTCTGCAGATGTCGCCGCAATAATTGATGAAGTTAAGCGGGATGGCGACGCCGCTCTTTTCCGCCTTTGCCGCTTATATGATAAGGCAGACCTATCGTCGCTTGAAGTGACGGGTGAAGAAATCGACGCTGCCATCAACTCAATTTCCCCTGAGCTGCTCGCTGTCATAAGAGAAGCGGCAGAAAACATACGAAATTTTCATGAAAAACAGCGCCGGCAAGGCTTTATAATAGCTGAGAATAACGGGATTGTCACAGGGCAGCGCATCATTCCCCTTGAAAGAGTGGGGCTTTATGTGCCGGGGGGGACCGCTGCGTACCCGTCGACAGTTTTGATGGACGCTATTCCTGCAAAAATTGCCGGCGTCGGCGAACTTATAATGACGACGCCGCCGCGCCCTGACGGAACTATTACGCCTGCCGTTCTTGCTGCCGCAAAAATTGCAGGTGTTGACCGCATATTTAAAATAGGCGGCGCGCAGGCGGTTGCGGCGCTCGCATACGGTACGGAAAGCGTTCCGCGCGTCGATAAAATCGTTGGCCCCGGCAACGCATATGTTGCCGAAGCAAAGCGGCAGGTATCCGCTTTCACATCAATTGACATGATTGCTGGCCCGAGCGAAATAGTAATTGTCGCCGACAATTCTTGCAACCCCGCCTTTGTCGCCGCAGACTTGCTCTCACAGGCGGAGCATGACAAAAACGCCGCCGCAATACTGATAACGGACAGCGAAGAGCTCGCCGTCTCTGTAAAAACTGAGCTTGAGCGTCAGCTTGCCCTTCTGCCCCGCGCCGATATTGCGCGCGAGTCGCTTCGTGCGAACGGCAGAATTATAATAACTAAAGATATTTGTGAAGCCGTTGACCTTGCAAACGTTATAGCTCCCGAGCACCTTGAGCTTTGCGTAGCGTCACCTTTTGACTGGCTTCCCAAAGTGAAAAATGCGGGCTCCGTTTTTCTCGGTATGTACTGTCCGGAAGCTGTCGGCGATTACTTCGCAGGCGCAAATCACACGCTGCCCACATGCGGAACAGCAAGGTTTTCAAGCCCGCTTTCGGTTGACGATTTCGTCAAAAAATCACAGTACACGTACTACTCACGCGAAGCGCTTTTATCCTCCGCCGACAAAATCACGCTTTTTGCCGAAGCGGAGGGGCTTACGGCTCACGCGGAGAGCGTTCGCGTACGATTCCGCAAAGATGATATAACACCGGAGACGATAAAATGAGCCGTTTTCTTGATGAAAAATACGCGTCACTTGACGCTTATGTCCCGGGCGAGCAGCCGCAGGATAAAAAATATATAAAGCTGAATACAAACGAATCCCCGTATCCACCACCGCCCTCCGTCGCAGAAGCTGCGGCAAAAGCGGCAGCATCGCTTCAACTTTACTCTGACCCTGAGTGCTGTGAGCTGCGCCGTTTGCTTGCCGATGAGCTTGGTGTCGGCGCAGAAAACATAATACTGTCAAACGGCTCTGACGAAGCATTAAACTTTGCTTTTATGGCATTTAGCGGCGGTGGAGTGACCTTTGCCGATGTAACATACGGGTTTTATCGCGTTTTCGCCGACCTGCACCGCTTGCAATCACATATAATACCGCTTCGAGCGGACTTCACGCTCTCACCCGACGACTATGTTGATAAAGGTAGCTTAATTGTCATCGCCAACCCGAACGCACCGACGGGGCTTGTGATTTCCCTTGACGATGTTGAATATATCGTGAAGTCAAACCCCCGTGCTGTCGTTTTAATTGACGAAGCTTACATTGATTTCGGCGGCGACAGCGCCCTGCCGCTTATAAAAAAATACGATAATCTCCTTGTTGTGCGTACTTTTTCAAAATCACGCTCGCTTGCAGGCGCAAGACTCGGTTACGCCATAGCGCAGGCAGGTTTAATCGAAGATTTAAATAAAATCAAATATTCAACAAATCCGTATAACGTAAACTCGATGACGCTTGCGGCAGGTTATGCGGCAATAAAAGAAAAAGAATACTACACCCGCGCAAACAAAGACATCATCGCCGTGCGCGAAATGACCGCAAAGCGTCTTAGGGACTCAGGTTTTGAAGTGCTGCCATCAAACGCAAACTTCATTTTTACAAAATACCCCGGTTTTGATGGCAAAATGCTTTACACATCATTCAAAGAAGCCGGAATTCTCGTTCGCCACTTCCCCGGCCCGCGAACGGGTGACTTCATCCGTGTGTCGATCGGACGAAAAGAAGAGATGGATACATTCATTAACACTGCGGTTAGCATAGTAAAGAAATAATAAAGGACGGTAACAAACAATGAGAGAAGCGACCGTAAACAGAATAACAAACGAAACCGACATCAAGCTCACTCTGCGCCTCGATTGTGACAATGTTAAACAAAGAAAAGTTACCGTCGACACCGGATGCGGATTTTTCGACCATATGCTGACGCTTTTTGCTGCACATGGCGGATTTGGGCTTGACGTAACGTGCAAAGGCGACACATATGTCGACTTCCACCACAGCGCCGAGGACATTGGCATCTGTCTAGGACAAGCATTCTCATCGGCTTTAGGTGACTGCGCAGGAATCCGTCGCTACGGAAGCATCATTCTTCCGATGGACGAAGCGCTCGTCCTCTGCGCCGTCGATGTTTCAGGGCGAGGCTTTTTATCATACGAAACTCCGCGTTTGAATGAACGCATCGGCAACTTCGACACGGAGCTTGCCCGTGAGTTTTTCACATCATTCACGCGCAAATCTATGATGACACTCCACATCAAGGTTCTCTCCGGCGAGAACACTCACCACATTCTTGAAGCTATATTTAAAGCTGCCGGACGAGCCGTTTCAGCAGCGACTGAATTAGACAATCGCCGCACCGGTGAGATTCAATCAACAAAGGGAATCATTTGATGCAATAAATTAACTCATACCTACTCCTATAAGGTGGCATACATGATAGCAATAATCGATTACGGCGTCGGCAATCTTTTTTCACTTCACAGCTCCCTTACCTACATCGGCGCCAGTGCAACGGTAACCAATGACCCGGCGGTGATAGCATCAGCCGATAAAATCATACTCCCAGGCGTCGGAGCCTTCGGCGACGCGGCTGCAAAGCTTGCTGCGCTGGGGCTTGATAAAGTAATTAAGACAGAAGTCGACAATGGTAAGCCCATATTAGGCATATGTCTTGGTATGCAGCTTTTGTTTGACGTTAGCTATGAATACGGTGTTCACCGGGGGCTTGGTTTAATCCCAGGCGCTATCCGACCGATCTCTGATGTTATCCCTCGCGGCTATAAAATACCGAAAATCGGCTGGAACCGCCTTATATTTACAGAAAGAGGTCTCTGTGACCCGATTTATTCGGCACTGAAAAACGACACCGACAAAGCATATGTTTATTTTGTTCACTCCTACTACGCTGACTGCCCTGACGAGTATGTCACCGCTCGCGATGTTTATGGTGCGCCCCTGACCGCTTCCGTAAGGCGGGGAAACGTCGCAGGGGTGCAGTTTCATCCGGAAAAAAGCGGAGATGTCGGGCTGTCACTGCTGCGTGGTTTTTGCTTCAGTGACGGCCACTGCGTCAATGCTTCCAGTACATGCACAGGGGATATAACCATATGATTATTCTTCCCGCTATCGACATATACGGTGGTGCCGCCGTACGGCTTTTGCGCGGTGATTATGAAAAAATGACCGTTTATGACAGCGACCCCGTCGCCGTCGCACGTCGCATGAAAAAAGCCGGCGCACGTCATATTCACATTGTTGATTTAGAAGGCGCGAAAGCCGGGGAACCTGTCAACTATGATATAATTGCAAAAATCATCGCCGACACAGGCCTTTTAGCCGAGGTGGGCGGCGGCATACGCAACGCGGAAACAGTTCGCGCATACATAGAAGCTGGTGCCGCCCGCGTCATTCTCGGTACCGCCGCTGCAACAGAGCCGGGTTTTGCCGCCGAAATGGCGTCGCTTTACGGCGATAAAATCGCCGCCGGTGCTGACTGCCGCGACGGGATGATAGCTGTCCGCGGATGGCTTGATACGACGCCGCTCAGTCGACGTGAATTTTTCTCTCGCATGCGGGACGCCAGCGTGAAAACTATAATTTATACCGATATATCCCGCGACGGTGCTATGCGCGGCATAGACTCCGCTGTTTACCGTGATGCCGCGGCAGAGTTCCCGGACTTGAGAATCATCGCATCGGGCGGTGTCACATCAATAAATGATATTATAGCCCTGCGCGGCACAGGGGTTTACGGCGTGATAATCGGGCGCGCTTATTATACAGGTGCTATAAACCTTGAAGAGGCAATACAAATCGGAGAAGGAACAAAACCGACTGAGGTGGTATGAAAAAAATGATAACAAAACGGATTATTCCCTGCCTTGACGTACGCAACGGCCGCGTCGTCAAAGGTGTAAACTTCACAGGACTCAGGGATGTAGACTCACCTGTCACACTTGCAAAAAAATACAGCGACGGCGGCGCTGACGAGCTTGTCTTTTATGACATAACAGCATCAGCCGAGGGGCGTTCGATTTTCACCGATATACTCCGCGAAACCGCAAAGTGCGTTTTCATCCCGCTGACCGTCGGCGGCGGCATCAGCACTATTGAAGACTTTGACAGGGTTCTCAAATGTGGCGCCGACAAGGTAAGCGTCAACTCCGGCGCTATTGCCGACCCGACACTTATATCCCGTGCGGCGGAAAGATACGGCAGCCAATGCGTCGTCATATCGGCGGACGTCAAGCGGGTTGGCGGCGAGTGGCACGTTTTCGCAAAAGGCGGACGAATTGACACCGGCATGGAAGCAATATCGTGGATTGCCCGCTGCGTTTCGCTCGGTGCGGGTGAAGTTGTCGTCAACAGCATGGACACGGACGGTGTCTGCGGCGGCTTTGACATACCGCTGATTCGCGCCGTATGCGACGCTGTTACCGTTCCCGTCATCGCATCGGGCGGCGCCGGTTCAGCTCTTGACTTTATAAAACTTTTCACCGAAGTACCGGAGTGCAGTGCCGGGCTTGCCGCATCGATTTTCCACTATGGCAATGTAACAATTGAAGACTTAAAAAAGACGCTTGCCAGCGCCGGAATTCCTGTAAGATTGTAAAGCGAGGCACTGTTATGTTGACGATTGATGATTTGAAATTTGATAAAGACGGGCTCATCCCTGCCGTTGTGCAGGATGCGTCATCCGGAAAAGTCCTGACCGTTGCCTATATGAACAGGGAAAGCCTTGAGATAAGCATGCGCGAGGGACGCACGTGTTTCTGGAGCCGCTCACGTCAGAAACTTTGGCGGAAGGGCGAAAATTCAGGCAACATCCAGCATATAGTTAAAATAATAGCCGACTGCGACCGCGACGCGCTGACAGTACTCGTAAATAAAGAAGGCCCCGCCTGCCATCTCGGCAATGATTCGTGCTTTTGCGACGTCATTTATGAAAGCGAAACGGAAACAGCTTTTTCAATTGACGATTTAATGGACCTTATCAAGGGACGTCGCGATATGCCGGTTGAAGGCTCGTACACAACGTACCTTTTCAATAAGGGAACCGATAAAATACTTAAAAAAGTCGGTGAGGAATCGACGGAAGTTATTATCGCCGGCAAAGCCGGTGACCGCGCCGAAACAATATACGAAATTGCCGATCTTGCCTATCATGTAATGGTGCTAATGGTATCCGCCGGCATTTCGCTTGACGACATACGGCAAGAACTAAAACGCCGTCATGTTATAGACCACAAGGTCAAACAGGAGAAAATGACATGAGCACACCCCCCTCAAGGTACGGCGATTTTCACGTACACACCATCTACAGCGACGGTACGGCGACACCGGAAGATATGATAACCGCGGCAATTGAAGCGGGGCTGCCGTCGCTTGGCATATCCGACCATTCGCCGTTTCCGTTTGAGTGCGGCTGGGTGATGAAGAGCAGCGCTGTCGGCGCTTATACGGAAGAAATAAAAGCGCTTGCTGCAAAATACAAAGATAGAATTAATGTATTTCTCAGCATTGAAGCTGACATTTTGAGCACAGGGCTTTATAACCCCGACGATTACGACTACATTATCGGCGCTGTCCATTGTCTTATAAAAAACGGCGTGAGGTTTGATGTTGACGAGGCTGCTGAGATAAGCAATCGTGCCATTGATGAGCTTTACGGTGGCGACCCGTATGCCCTCACCGACGATTACTTTGAAGCTGTGTCAGAAGTCGTTGATGTAACAAAGTGCTCCATCGTCGCCCACTTCGACCTTGTCGCAAAATTCAACGAGCGCTCCCCACGCTTTGACGAATCATCTCCCCGGTATCTTAAAGCGGCAAAAGAGGCTCTGCGCTCACTTACCGCTGCCGGCGCGCTACTTGAGGTCAACACGGGCGCCGTTGCCCGCGGATTTAAGACAACATTCTACCCTTCATCTGATCTTTTGAAGGAATGGCGCCGTCTTGGCGGGGAAATAATCCTCGGTAGCGACGCACACGGCACAAAAAACATAGCTTTCAAATTTGACGATGCCGCAGCCTATGCCAAAGCGTGCGGTTTTAAAGCTGTAAAAACGCTTTCGCATGATGGTTTCATAGATGTCCCTCTTGTGTGAACGCACAATGCAACAAAACAAATGCCGCCCCCGGTCGGGTGCGGCATTTACTTTTATACTTTGCTTATTTAATCATCAATCTCCATCACAGAGCCAATGAAAATTGGCAGATTATACTGCGTGTCGATTATCATATAGACAAACGGGCGGTCTAACTTCACTGTATGCTCTATAAGCGGTGCAGATTTCGTGTCGATTTCAACAACTGTTGCAGCACCCGCGCGTGTTCCGCGCTCCGCAACGGCTATATATGTCTTGTGGATGACTTTACTGATGAACATATTGCCAAGATCAGTTGTACCGATACCGGAAAAATCAGCTTTATCCGGGTCAAACGCATTCACAATGCCCATTGAGGTAAGCGTTTTACTCAGCTCAGTATCATAATCGTACTCAAACTTCGGAATTGACGCGATGACAAGCTCCGATGCGGCGTTTTTAAGAGAATCAGAGAGAGCTTCTGCATCAAGCGATGCGATAAAATCAGCTATATCAACCCCTTCCTCCGGTAAAAGCGCGGCGAATGCGTATTTTCTGTCCTTATAATAGCGTATAAAGCCTTCGGCATTGTCAAGTTTCAGGTATTTGTCTTCTTCACCCGTCATGAACTCGACTTTCTGCTCTTTACCGTCGGCAGTCGTAAACACACCTTCAGACACGTCATTTTTGTTATATATCGTCTCCCATTCAGCGTCGAATGCAAGAGCGTTTATCAGGTACATTACAACAGACGGCGGTATATCGTCGACGATATCTTCTATCATGCCGTCGGTTTTTTCTTTTACCCATTTGTTGATATTCTTCACCGTGCTTTTGTCAAACGGTGCACTAAAGACTGATGCCCCATAATAGTCAGCGTTTTTCTGCAGGAAATCCGGGGAGACCGTAAGTTCATTCTCGCGGAACCAAATAGAGTTTGCCATGCTCATTTTATACTTATCAGAGCTTGGCAAGCCTTCAATATACGCCGCCATACTTTCATTGAGCTTGTCAATATCAAGCCCTAACGTATCTTCCATCTGCGACAGTGTCTTGTCACGGGCGCCGTTTGCTGTCATTGACAGGGCCGTATAAACTGACAGCGGCGACACAAGAACGTTTTCGTCTTTTTCTTCACCCGCAACGACTGACTTGAAAAGCTCCGTGTAAAACTTCATTGCTGCATCAGTAAAACCATCGGCAACCTTAACTTCCCCTTCACGCTTTGATTCATATTCAGCCGAAAGCTCCCCTGCCGACACCTTCGCAGCCGCACAGCTGTAAAGCACGCCGGCAGCCACAGCAAGCATTGCCGCGATCACGCACAGCGATATAACTTTTAATTTAAGCTTCATGATGCGCTCCTCCATCATTTTCTTCATGTGTGTTCTTCATATGTGCAGACATTTGCACAGCTGATGTATTTATAGACGCTCTAAAGTACAGTTTGTTCCATTATATGATGTATTATTTCATTTCAGCGAAACATTAATTTTCATTTTCATTGAAATTAATAAAATTGCACAGAACAAAAAGCAGACAGTGAAAAACCCTCCTGTGGTAGAATAACATCTATCACAGGAGGGATTTTATACCGGGAGGATATAGAAAAAAGAGAACAGGTAAGTAAACCCTTGCTGCACTCACACACTTAGCATATCAATCACAGCAGATTTCGAACGGACTCCAACTGATTTGTTGACAACAGTACCATTTTTGAATACAACAAGAGTCGGTATGCTTGTAATTTTAAAAGCATCGGCAAGCTCCGGCTCTTCGTCGACATTTATTTTGCCGACCTTTGCATCCGCAACTTCATCTGCCACTTCATCAATAACCGGCGCCATCATGCGGCACGGACCGCACCATGAAGCCCAAAAATCGACAAGCACGGGTTTATCCGATTTTAATACCTCTTCTTCAAAATTATCTTTTGTTATAGTTATAACAGCCACTTTTGACTCCTTTATATGCCGCTTGTAGCGTAATTATTTATTGCTTTAATTATATCACTATTATAACCGATTTTTCACCTAATACTGTGACCATGTTACATTTAATATAAAAGTTCGCATGTTTTTTGTCGCAGACAATATAAAGTTGAAGCTTCAGGTGTAGTTTTATTTTTAAGCGACAGCGCAGGGCGCACTCCGTGCTCCCCACGCTTATCTCTCCTATACTATCTCACTGCAATATCTGTTACTTCAAACTCATTGCCCGATATTATGACGCCTTCCTCGACACCGCACACCGGGCATAGCCAGCCACCTGCGTCCGGTGATGCTTCATAAACTTCACCGCATCTTCCGCACTTCATCGTTACAGGGACATTTTCAATCGTTATCTTCGCCCTCTCAGCTATTGACCCGGCAGCGACAGTGCGCCAGTAATGAAGGATGAAATCCCCCACATACCCTCGCATGACACCGAGCCTTAGCCGGAAAGACACAACCTCATGCACGCCGGCGTCGGTGGCGGCTCTTATCACTGTATCAAACAGTGCTTTTGTGCAAGACAACTCATGCATATTGCAGATACCATAAAATCAAGTCTGGAAACCGGCAAACTGTGTCTGATAGAGCTTGTAATATTCGCCCTTCGCTGCGATAAGCTCATCGTGATTGCCTGATTCTACAACCTGTCCGTTAGATATAACTATAATCCGGTCGGCGTCGCGTATTGTTGAAAGTCGGTGAGCAATAATCAGCGATGTACGTCCTTCCATCAGCTTTATCATCGCTTCCTGGATGTGCATTTCGGTGCGGGTGTCGACGCTTGATGTCGCCTCATCAAGTATCAGTATCTTCGGGTTTGCAAGTACAGCCCGCGCGATTGAGAGAAGCTGGCGCTGCCCCTGACTTATATTGCTGCCGGATTCTGTGAGAAGTGTGTTATACCCTTCCGGCAGGCGGGATACAAACGTATCCGCATTCGATGTAATAGCCGCCGCCTTTACTTCCTCGTCGGTTGCATCAAAGCGGCCGTAGCGTATATTTGCCCCTATCGTATCGGAGAAGAGCACCGTATCCTGAAGCACTATGGCGATAGCACTTCGAAGCGTTTTCTTCGGTATATCTTTAATATTGATACCGTCAAGGGTAATCTCCCCAGAATCGATGTCATAGAAACGCATCAGTAAGTTAACGATTGTTGTCTTACCGGAGCCCGTCGCGCCGACTATGGCAATCTTCTGACCCTGCTTTACGCTTAAATTGAACTTTTTAAGCACCGGTTCACCCGGGTTATAAGCAAACTCAATGTCTTTAAACTCAATGTCGCCTTTAATTTCGTCAACGGTAATATCACTTTTCCCTTCATCCGGTTCTGACGGTGAATCAAGTATGCTGAATACGCGCTCAGCACCGGCGATGGCCGTTAAAATATTTGCGTACTGGTTGGCGATTTGATTTATCGGCATTGAAAACTGGTGCGAATATTGAATTATCGATTGAATGTTACCGACAGAAAGATAACCTGTGATGCAGAAATAACCGCCGAACGCAGCAACAAGAAGATAGTTTAAGTTATTGATGAGGTTCATAGCAGGACCCATGATTCCGCCCCAGACGTTTGCTCTTATGCTGCAGCGCCGGAACTCGTCGCTCGTTTCCGTAAACGTTTCGACAGCCATTTTTTCTTTGCCATACGCCATAACGGTCTTATAACCCGTCACCATTTCCTCAATCTGTCCGTTAAGGCTTCCAAGAAGTATCTGTCGGCGCACGAAATACTTGCGCATCAGCTTGCCAAGCATAGTTGACACGTATAGCGTAAGCGGTATCGTGCTCATTGATACGAGAATCATAAGCGGCGCTCGCCAGCAATACTTGATAATCATAATAAGTGAGCCGAAAAGCGTCAGCACACTCGAAATGAGCGACGTAATGGAAGAAGAAATTGCCATGGACACGTTATCAACATCGTTTGTCATACGGCTCATGATGTCGCCATGCTTATGTGTATCCGTATAACGTATCGGCAGGTAAGCTATCTTTTCAAAGAGATCGCGGCGAAGGTTATAAACTGTCCACTGCGACAGTTTTGCCGATAAAAGCGACTGTACAAGTGTCAAAAGGCTGTTTGCAATGAAAACTACTGCTATAACGCTGAGCCATAAAACAAGCCCGTCGAAATCAACGTAAAGATGGCCTTCTTTAATTGTTATACAGTCGATTATTCTTCCTTGGATGGCGGGGTTTGCAAGATTGAGCAGCGTCGCTAAAATCATTATAAAGATAAGGAAGAAGATGAGTACTTTGCTTTTGCCGATATACCGCAAAAGTTTCAGTATTGTACCCTTCGCATTTTTCGGTTTCTCCCGAACCATGCTCCGCATGAATGGGGGACCGCCACCCGGTCCGGGTCCGCGTCGTCCGCCCATGCGAAGAGCGTTCATATCAAGCTGCCCCTCAGGAGCCTTATATATCTTATTTTTTGAGCTTTTTGCCCCAGCCTCTTTTGCTTCTGCTTTCATGTCGGCAGCGGGAGCTTTTTTATCGGGAAATGCAGGCTTTTCCATATTGTTGTTTCCCATCATGCCGACTCACCTCCGTTTGATTTCATCTGCGAGCGATAAATGTCACGGTATGTTTCGCTTGTCTTCATAAGCTCGTCGTGAGATGCACATGCCGTGATCGTGCCGCCCTCAAGGACAGCTATTCTGTCAGCATTTTTAACGCTCGCTATACGCTGCGCTATGATTATTACTGTTGTACCGTGCAAATTCTCACGAAGCGCAGCCTGAAGGCGCGCTTCCGTACCGAGGTCAAGTGCCGATGTGCTGTCATCAAAAATGAGAAATTCCGGATGACGCACGATAGCGCGGGCGATTGACATTCTCTGCTTTTGTCCACCTGACAATGAAGCACCCTTTTCAGCCACAACAGTATCGTATTTATCGTTAAATGATTCTATAAAGTCATGCGCTTGCGCTATCATTGCAGCGTTTTTGACTTCTTCATCCGTGGCATCTTCGTTGCCCCAGCGTATATTGTCAGCTATGGTGCCGGAGAACAGCTCGGATTTCTGGAGAACAAAACCGAATTTTTCGCGCAGTGTATGTAGATCATACTCGCGCACATTTACACCGTCGACGAGGACTTCGCCCTCGTCCACATCATAAAACCGCGGCAGAAGCTGCACAAGCGATGATTTACCCGAACCTGTTGAGCCAATTATTGCAACAGTTTCACCCTGTTTAATAGTCAGGTTAATGTTCTTGAGAATATAGTCACCAGAGGAACCCGGGTATTTGAACGAAACATTCTTTAGCTCAATTGTTCCATACTCCGGCGCTTCTGTGACATTGCCGTCTGTTATGTTCGGCACAGTTGATATTAACTCGCGGACACGCATAGCGCTTGCCTTACCACGTGCAAACTGCTGGAACATCATGCTCACCATCATAATAGATGCCAGTATTCGCGTGATATAGCTTGCCGCTGCCATAACTTTACCGGCGGAAAACTTCATCAGCTCGACATTCATTGTCTCTGCATATGAAGCGTCAACCAGCTTTGCGCCGATATAGTAAATCATAATTACAGATATGTTCATTATTAAGCTGAGCGCCGGCATCATATATGCCATTATGCGTGAAACACCGTACGCCGTATCACGATAGTCAGTATTAGCTACATCAAAGCGTGATATCTCGTACTCCTCACGTGTGTATGCCTTGACAACGCGCGCGCCTGTTACGTTTTCCTGAACAATGGCATTTACACGGTCGAGCTTTTTCTGCACGTTGAGAAACATCGGATTTACTTTTTTAAGCATCATAACAACGACAATAATTATGAACGGCAGTGCAGCAAGGACGACATAGCCAAACTTTACGTTCAGGGTCAGCGTAAAATAAAGGCCGCCGATAAGAAACATCGGTGCACGCACAAACATACGCAGGATCATATTTACTAAATCCTGCAGCACTGTTATGTCGTTTGTAAGGCGGGTGATAAGCGAGCCTGTTGTAAACTTATCCGTCTGCTGTTGCGACAGGTGCATTACCCGGTCAAATGCAGCAACGCGCAAGTCATTGCCAAAGCTTTGTGATGATATACTTGCTGTCCACGCGCACGCAAGCCCCATAATACCGCCAAGAGCAGCGATTAGCAGCATCATCAGTCCCGTTTTTATAATTACGCCCTGATTGCCGACAAGCACGCCTTCGTCGACTATAATTGACATCTGCTTTGTTAAAATCAGGTCTGCCCCGACTTCACCAATCATGAAAATGGGCGAGATGATAGCCGTCAGCCAATACGGCTTCAGATACGACGAGAGCTTTACCTGCCCGTCATTCTTTTTCTTTCTATTTTTCATTCGCTTCTTTAGCCTCACTGTGACTTAGCTTCAGTTAAATTTTGCCTAATCTTAGATAGTATATTGTAAAGTGTTTCAGTTTCCTCTTCCGTCATACCTGACGTTGCAATTTCGTCTACTGCTTTTATGACGCTTTGCACCCGTCGGTTAAAATCGCGTCCCTTTTCCGTCAGATAAACGCGCGTTGTCCGCATATCGTCCCGGTCAATGTAACGGACAACAAGCCCATCCGCCTCCATTTTTTGCAGCGTTACGCTTATCGTCGGCGGTTTGAGGTGCGTCGATTGCGCAAGCTCAAGCTGAGAACGCCCTTCCCTTATCGCCAGTTGAATCAGTATCAACCGGTAGCTGTTTTGCATCATGTCGTTTGGGTAACGCTCATGCGCCACTTCCCAGAAAAGGCGTGACACTTCGTTTATCATCCTGATAGGCGTCATTTTGGGCTCAGCATTGCCCTCTTGCCTTTGTGGTATATGTTCATTCTTATCTAATACATTTGTGCCATATTTGTTTTTTCTATCACTCACTGATACGTCTCCTTTTATCCAAAATACAATATTTCTCTTGTACTTTCGGGGCACGGCTTTGTATAATTTCTCTGATACAATCGTGATTATATCACCACACAATCGTCCTTTCAACGCGAAATTAATTTATTTATAAATTATTTACATTCGTTAGTTTGTTAATAATCTATTTTCATTTGTGAAAATGAGCATAAAAAGCCCCCGCTCGCACTACACAGCGAAACGGGGAATTTATCACTATTATATTTATTGCTTTTTGCTCTTGTCTTTTGCCGAGCCCGTTGATTGTTCAGGAGTAAAGGCTTTTTTTATAGCGTTTTTTAAACTTGCATCTTTTAGTCCGGCAAAATACCCGAGAAATCCTGTGGCAAGCAGCGGCAAGGTAATTAGTATATACCAGTATGGCTGAATTGCGGCTACAACATCAGCACGGGATAGCTGGAGCATAATTCCCCAGTACATACCCTGGAACAAAAGAGCGACAAGCTTTAATATGCCGGAAGCTCCGCCTGCCCAGGCAAAGGCGAACGGACCCGATTCGCTGCCAAGGAAACCTGTTATTACAACTAAAAGCGCAAATATAAAGTTTGGTGCGGCTGCACAAAGCGCAATGAAAAAACCTTTTGCAGGTTTATAAGGCATGCGCCCCGCTTCAACGCGTATCTTATCGCGCTGACCCTCGTCGAAAAGCGCCGCATAACATATGAAAAGGTAAAACAGCACAGCGAACACACTTGCCCATAAAAGCCAAACGTGATTACCGGGGCCAACAGGTTTTCCATCATTCTTCGCTGTCTCAATGGCAGCCATTGTCATTGATATCATAAGCCCGAAGATTGTCATGCCGATTTGACTTAATAACAGGCGCAAGATAATCTTTGAGTTGCCTTTAATAAACTTCAGCATTACTTTTTTACCATACTCCGTTATAATTTAGCATTCCGTTTTATCGCGGGGGCATTTACAATGCTTATTCTATAATATAAAAGCCACGAAAGCAAGCAATGCACGTAAATTTTCAGAAAATACGGCGTAAAACGAGGGGAAGTAATTTCACCTTTAGTATAATTGAAATAAAAATGTTATTAATAAAATAAGCCCGCCTTTCGCGAGCTATTTTATATGGAGGAATAACTTAATTCTTCACATATTTTATAAGAGCGGCACCGCACAGCCCAACTAATATACCGGCAACGATACCGGAGATGACAAGCACCGGCATATAATAAGCTATCTCTTTTGCCCCGAGCATAAAAGCCGCAGTCGCTACTTGACCTGCATTATGCGACACACCGCCAGCCACGCTGACGCCAACTGATGAAAAAGTATCTGTCCGCTTTAATAAAACCATTACGATAAGGCTGAGCATCGCGCCGGCTATACTGTAAATCATAGCCGGTATGCTGCCGAATAATAACGAAACCAACAAAACCCTTACAAGTGACACTGCAGCCGCTTCCCGCCATCCGAAGCGGTAAAGAATAAAAATAACTGCTATATTAGCAAGCCCAAGCTTGACACCAGGAACGCCAACTGACGGCAGAAGAGCTTCTACATATGAAAGTATCATTGCGACGGATGTGAAAATCGACAGCTCTGTCAGTTTTTTTGTGCTTATTTTTTGTGAGTTTTGTTTTGACTTATTTTTATGTTTCGATTTATTATTAATAACGCCTTTGTTTGCGGCGCTTTTGCTTTTTTCATTCATACTTTTCATAAAATCGCCGCCCGCACTATGGTAAATCGACACCGGGCGACTCGCCACCCTCAATTTTAACAACAAGTTTATTCGGCAGACACGTTATTGTCTCCCCCTCAAAGCTTATACTCCGCATATTTACACATATGCGGTCAGGACAACCGGCGTCTGTGACGTCGGCTTTTCCATCCCTGATAACAAGCGTATTGAACGACCTGCCGTCGTACGTACTAAACGTAACTTCAATGTTTGTGTCAAGCGGATATCTCGCCACCTCTTCTCCGTCGATATACACAACGGCATACGCTCCCGCATTACGCGAGAAAAGCCAGAAGAAATAAGCGCCACCTGCAATCACGGCAAGCAGTATTATCAGCGCCACGTCAGTTATAATTCTTTGCTTTTTTGTTTTTGCTTCTGTCTTAGTTTTTATGTTATCTGCCATTTACGAACTCTTTCGCGTTTATTTGATAAAGCCCATCAGAGCTTAAAAACCATTCATGGCGGGTTTGCTTTCATAAAACCCGCCATTTAATGATATCACATTTTATTGATATTATGTACTCCTCTAAAGTCAGAGTACTCAATACAGCCTGTCGGGCATACCTTCGCGCATTCGCCGCAACCCGTGCAAAGCTCATAATTGATTCTTGCAAGGTTATCTTCAACCTTGATAGCATCCGTCGGGCATGCTTTTTCGCACCGGCGGCACGCTATGCAGCTTTTTTTGCATTTTTTCCGGGCAGCAGCCCCTTTGTCGTGATTGCTGCAGGTGACAATGACTCGGCTTGAGTCATCAAACATTTCTATTATTCCCTTCGGGCACACAGATACGCATATGCCGCAGCCTGTGCATTTACGCGTGTTTATACGCGCCATACCATCGACGATTGATATAGCCTCCTCCGGACATGCTAAAACGCAATCACCAAAGCCTTGACAAGCCCATTCACATTCCCAGATGCCCCCGTAGAGCATGTTTGCGGCTGCGCAGGTACTACAACCTTCATATTGATATTTCCTGACGGTTTGAGAGCACCCGCCCCCGCATTTGACATATGCAATGCGTTCGACAACGCTCTCAAACGGCGCCCCGGTAAGCTGTGAAAGCTTTTCGGCGACCGAATCAGCGCCAGGTATGCATAGGTTTGTTTTTACTGTATTATCCGATGCAAGCGCCGCCGCATAACCGTCACATGTACCGTAACCACAAGCGCCACAGTTGACACCCGGTAGCGCGGCGCGTATCGCCACTTCCCTCTCATCCTTTTCAGTTGACATGAAAACGGACGCGACGGCAAGCAGCGCTCCACATATTAATCCGGACGACGATAGTAAAATTAACGCCGTCAAAATTCCTGTCATTAATACCCCCTATTTTTAAAGCCTTGTCAGCTGAGCATTCCCTCAATGACTCCGGCAAATCCGTAAAACGAAAGCGAAACTATCGACGCGGCTACCAGTGTTATCGGCAGCCCGCGGAATGTCTCTGGAACACCTGTGTTTTCCAGCCTTGTGCGAACGCCGGAGAAAAGAACCATAGCAAAAAGAAATCCAATGCCGACTCCGAGCGATGAAACGATTGATTCGAGAAAATTATAGCCGTCTGTTATGTTGTTGATAGCAACACCGAGAACAATGCAGTTTGTCGTTATCAAGGGAAGATAAACACCGAGAGCGCTGTGAAGCGACGGCAAGAACTTTTTAAGCGTAATCTCAACGAACTGGACAAGAGCTGCAATGACAAGTATAAATACAAGCGTCTGAAGATATCCAAGCCCCAGTTTATCAAGGATGAAAATTTGTATCGGCCACGTTACGGCCGTTGCGCAAAGCATGACGAATATGACCGATACACCCATACCGACCGCCTGATCAAGCTTTCTGGAAACGCCAAGAAACGGGCAAATTCCGAGAAAGCGTGTCAGAACGTAGTTGTCAACAAGGATACTTGATACAAATATTATCGTAAGCGTTTTTATCATTGATTTTTACCCTCCTCGAGAGGTGTATCGGCACTCTTATCGAACTTTCTCTCGCATGCTTCAAACGATGGGCACCCTTCGCAGCCGGCTTCTTCCCTGACAGGTTTGCCACGCTTTTTAAGTATCGCATTTACGACGGCTATCATGCAGCCAAAGACGAAGAATCCACCCGGAGGTGATTTCAATATCGGGAAATTGTAATCAATCAAAAACGGAATTTTTATACCTGCAAATGTTCCCGCGCCAAAAACCTCGCGGATTGTCCCCATAACGAAAAGCGTCAGAAGGAAGCCAAGCCCCATTCCAAGCCCGTCAAGCGCCGACGCGCCGACGGGGTTTTTGCTGGCAAACATCTCCGCACGGCCGAGGATGATGCAGTTGACAACAATCAGGGCAAGATAAACGCCGAGCATGTCATATAAATCCGGCAGATATGCGTTCATCAGCATCTGAACGACAGAGACAAAACCTGCGATAACAACTATATAGCACGGAATTCGTACAGTATCGGGTATAACCCGCCGTAAAAGCGATATGACGACGTTAGAGCACACAAGCACTAACATTGCCGCTATGCCCATTCCTACGGCGGAGATGACGCTGCCCGTCTGTGCAAGCGTCGGACATGTGCCGAGGACGAGGACGAGCACGGGATTTTCAGCAATAATCCCGCGTAAGAGAATTGATAAACTGCTTTTATTTGTTTTGCTCATTTTTTACTCACCCTCTCCCGTCACAAGCGCTTCAAATGCCGCAAACACATCGCGGGTTGCCGTAGCAACTGCATCTGATGTTATCGTCGCGCCGGATATCAGCGTTACGCTCTCATCAAACGTTTCGGCTGTCAGGCCTTCAAAGCCTGCCTTATACGCTGATTCGTCGAGCGTGTAGCCGTTATAATACTCCGAATCAAGTATAAGCTCGCCAGCATTTCTGAACGCCACAATGGCGCCATTTTCGTCGAGTATATATACCATCTTCATCGGCTGGTTTCTGTATCCGAAAACAACCGATACAAAGCCATACGATTTTATGCCGTCAGCGGTGATTTCAAACGCACCCGTAACGGTATTGAATATGCCTTTGGGTGATATGGCTGTTATCGTCGCATCATCACCCGCATCTGCATAACGTGAAATGAGTTTAATATTAGCATCGGCTGCCGCATCAGACTTTTTAGCGTTTGCAGCGACAGCTTCATTAATTGCGTCCGCGTATGCGGCGTCATTTGTAACATCAGTTCCGTCAAGAGCGTAGCAAACGGCGTCACCAAATGCGCCAACTCCGCAAACAAGAGGTGTGCCGCCAACATCAAGCACATAAACATAACCACAGCCGTTATTGGCTTCGTACGCTTCTTTGATATACGAGCCTGATACTTCAATCTGCGTTAAAATGGCGTTGCCAAGGTTATTGGCGCAGCCGGGAAGAGCGACTGTTTTAAGCTCATCAATGAGCTGCTCATCAGACTTCTGCCCCTCGGCGACAAGTCCGTTTGATATAAGAGCAACAAAGGCGTCGGACACCGCATTGCGGAAGGCAGTCGACGAATATGTTACGCCGCCTACAAGGTCAACGCCACTGAGCGCCGAATCTTTGCCAATGTAAGTCTGTGGATACTCTTCTCTACCAAAATCCTTTGATTCCGTATAAGACGTCAGGGTAATTCCTACGATTTTACCGTCGGTGCCGATACCAACCGTTATTCCCATGTCGGATGTGCCCGTATACTGCGAGCGCGTCGACAAAAGCACAACGTAGCCCTTACCTCCCGTATCCTTATAAACAGCCTTGACCGTTTCGGGAAGCCCGGTGAGCGGTACTTCCTCAAAGCCTTCGGCATCCGGCATTACCTTATAAAACGAATCAAACTCGCCCTTTGATTGATTTTCCGCTATTATCGGCGCAGTCAGTTCATTTACTCCCGCAAGCATCAGACCAACGACGGCGCATATCACCGTAAGGACAATAACGGATTTTATAGCTTCGTTTTTCTTCATTGTGGTACACCTCCGAAGGGCTTACGCTCCGTCCATCTGTTAATATACGGGCAGAGTATGTTCATAAACAGAATAGCAAACGAAACGCCTTCCGGGTATGTACCCCACACGCGTATTATTACAGTCAAAAGCCCGCAGCCAAAACCGAATACAATTTTTCCCCACTCTGTCGTCGGGCTTGTTGCGTAGTCGGTTGCCATGAATATAGCGCCGATAAGAAGCCCGCCGGACATTATCTGATAAAGCGGTTCTTTCCCAAGCAGCAGTGTGAGTATAAACACAGTGCTGACAAAGGCAACTGGCGTGTGCCATGTGATAACGCGCCGCGCAAGAAGGTAAGCACCGCCGATGAGAAGCGCAAGCGCGCTTGTCTCGCCAATTGCGCCACCCCTTGCGCCGAGGAACATATTTAAAAGTGACGGAAGCGTTCCCTCCTGCCCCGAGATAACGGCAAGAGGTGTCGCGCCGGATATTATATCAGTAAATTTCTCCGTTGGGAAAACAGCCGCAGTTACTGTGCCCGGAAAAGCAAGCAGCAGCACGACACGAGCCGTTATAGCAGGGTTGGCAAAGTTATCACCAATGCCGCCGAAAAGGCACTTTACAATGATAATAGCAACAGCGCTGCCGAGGACAGCCTGCCACACCGGCACCGAAGCCGGAAGGTTAAGTGCAAGGAGAAGTCCTGTTACAACGGCGGATAAATCTCCGATTGTGTTATCTTTCTTTACGATTTTATCGAATATAAACTCAAAAAGAGGAGCCGACACGGTGCAGGCTGCGATTAAAACAGCCGCGCGCCAGCCGAAAAATATAACGGCAGCAGCAGATGCCGGCAAAAGTGCTATCACAACATCGAGCATAATCGATGTTGTGTTGCGCTTTGTATATATGTGAGGTGATACGTTTACAGTCAGCATTTCGTTCATTTCGCCGCCCCGGCCTCCGTTTTCTTCTTTTTTTGATATTCGGCGACGAGTGCCTTGCCCATCTTATTCTGCTGGACAAGCGGAATCCTTGCCGGACAAATATATGAGCAGCATCCGCACTCCATACACAAATTAACTTTGAGCCTTATGAGCTTCTCGACATCATTTGCCTTGAGCGCGCGCCCATATTCCGCCGGATCAAGCTTATACGGGCAATGTGCCGAGCATTGCCCGCAACGGATGCAGCTTGTCTCTTTAGGCTTTGATGCCGTATCCTTGTCGAAGGCAAGAATAGCGTTATTATTTTTAATTACAGGCGTATCCGGTGAAAAAACGGCAAGCCCCATCATCGGCCCGCCCTGTAAAAACTTCGCAGGAGCCTTTTTAAAGCCACCACAGAATTCAAATACCTCCGACATAGCGGTGCCGATGGGTACAATGACGTTTTTCGGAGACGCGACGGCAGGCCCGTCGACAGTGATACACTTTTCGACGAGCGGCATGCCTGTTTTAATGTATGACGCGATAAACGCAAGCGTTGTGCAGTTTATAACGATTGTGCCAACATCAATCGGCAGCTTACCTTCAGGCACTACCTTGCCTGTGATGTTGTGGATTATAACCTTCTCCCCGCCCTGCGGGTAAAGCGATGGCAGCACGCGAACCTCAACTACCGGATCATTGGCAGCGATGCGCCGCATGGAGGCTATGGCTTCAGGCTTGTTTTTTTCAATGCCTATATATATTTTCTTAACGTTAAGATACTTTTCAAGCAGCCGGCAGCCCTCTGCGATATCATCAGCGCGGTCGATCATTGTGCGGGTATCGCTTGTGATATACGGCTCGCACTCAGCGGAGTTTACAATTACTTCTTTTATGCGGGAAGTGTCCTTAATGTCAAGCTTTACGGACGTCGGAAACCCTGCGCCACCAAGCCCGACAGCTCCGCTTGCCCGCACTGCCGCTATAAAGCTGTCATAATCGTTTACAACCGGCGGTTTAATCGATGGCGATACCGTCATAAGCCCGTCCGATTCAATTTTTACGGCTGGCACAGGCTTGCCATTCGTCATCATGACACTTGTAATTTCACGAACCGTGCCGGAAACGCTTGAATGTATCGGCGCACCGACGTATCCGCCTGCTTCCGCTATAAGTTGTCCGACATCTACGTGATCACCCGGCTTTACTACACACACCGACGGCGCACCGATATGCATAACAAGCGGAATTGTGATAAAGCGCGGCGGCGGCATTCTTGTCGGTACGGAACCCGCCGTATTTTTACTGTGGGGTACGTGAACTCCCCTTAATATTCTTCGCATTTATATATCTGTATCCTTCTTTGTTTTTACATGTATCCCTAAAAATATGAGTTGCCTTAATAATTCTAATATAAAAGATAACGTTTGTCAATTTATAATAATTAGTAATGTAAGAAGCGCATTAATTTATTACAATTTCCAAATATACAGACCTTAACAACCAATAAAAGCCATATAACGCGCTGTATGTTGCGTAAAACAAATCTATGTGATAATATGATTGACATCAAATAGAATATTACCCGGCATAATAAGAACAATTATATATAGGAAATCACTTATAAAATGACAACATATAAAAACCCCTATCGTGAAATGAAATCCCCCTGTGCCGTAGCACTCGGCACGTTTGACGGCTTTCACATCGGCCATGCCGCTGTCGTCGGAGAGGCTGTCGCTGCCGCAAAAAGGCTCGGCTGTGTTTCTGCCGTCTATTGCTTCAGAGACATACCATATAATTTTTTTAATAAAGACAAAATGCCGCTGATATGCGACGCTGACGAAAAAAAGCGGCTTTTTCGTGAAGCCGGCGTCGATTATCTCATAATGCCGGAGATAACGAGCGAGCTGATGTCTTTGTCGGCTGAAGAGTTTCTCGACCTTTTGTCAAGGACACTTCACCCCACGTTTGTTGCGTGCGGGTTTAATTACACCTTCGGCGCGGGCAAGAGCGGCTCAACTGATTTTTTATGCAAATATTTTGCCGCTCGCGGCGTTGAAGTTAAAGTTGTACCCCCTGTCACATCCGGCGGTGAGGTTATAAGCTCAACGCTTGTCAGGCGAGCCATAGAAAACGGTAATACTGAGGAAGCAAAAAAGCTACTTGGACGACCGTTCTCCATTAATACTCTCGCAGTCGGCACGGCATGTGAAGATGATGTGCCATGTGTGCGACAGGTTATCCGCGAAGGTTACCTCGTTCCGAAAAACGGCGTTTATTTAACGCGCGCCATAATCGGGCATAAATCGTGGTTCGGCATGACAAATATCCGCACGCTTTGTGGCGCTGCCCTTCACCGTACAGCCGACACGCGGCTCTTGCGTTTTCCGCGCCCTGTATCGGAGCTTTACGGGCGTAAACTGCGCATTGAATTTCTGCATTTCTTACGGGAAGAAGAGACTTTTACATCAAAGGAGGAGCTTCGCGCGCGCCTTGCTGCCGATGAAGCCAAAGCAAAGGCCATCATTGAAAGAGATTATACTTGATTAACCCATAATAGCGTATCTTTCCCTACTCATGCAGACAGCCGAAAGCCGGGTTTTAATCCCACAGCTTTCGGCTTTTCTAATTTGCTGCAATTTGTAAGACTTATGCTTTACGTTTTATCACGCTTTTTTATGCCGATTATTATCTGAAGTATACCTCACCGAGCATGAGGTCGCGTTTAAGCGACTGAATTGTCGTTCCCTCGCCGATTACGACACACTCAATGCCGAAGAACTCGCAGAGATCTACGATATTTTCGCTCGTCAGGTCATAAGTAAACGCTGTATGGTGAGCGCCGCCGGCAATGAGCCATCCTTCCGTGCCTGTTGCAAAATCAGGAAGCGGACGCCAGAGAGCGGAAGCAACCGGAAGCTTCGGCATAGGTTTATCCTGCGGCAAGCATTCAACTTCGTTGACTATCATGCGGAAGCGTTTGCCGAGGTCCACCATTGAGCAGGCTATGCCGCGGCCCGGCTTTGCCGTAAAGACAAGGCGGGCGGGATCCTCGCGTTCACCCATTGTAAGCGGGTTGACGCGGATAGCAGGCTTTTCTGCTGCAATAGTCGGGCAAACCTCAAGCATATGAGCCTGAAGAATAGCTTCCTTGCCGGGTTCAAGGTGATATGTGTAGTCTTCCATGAATGATGTACCCTTAGCACCGGGCTTTCCGGCTGTCATGAGCTTAAACAGACGGACAAAACCGGCTGTTTTCCAGTCACCCTCAGCACCGAAGCCGTAACCGTCAGCCATAAGACGCTGGATAGCAAGACCCGGAAGCTGTTTTAACCCTGCGAGCATCTGGAAGTTTGTGACGATTGCCTGATAGTTATGTTCCTCAAGGAAGCGGCGGAAGCCTATTTCGATTTTCGCCTGCTCAGCGACGTGAGCACGGAATTCGGCAGGATCGCGTCCGTCGGTGATGATGTCGTATTCGGTGTAATACTGATCGGTCAGCGCATTTACATCAGCCTCGGAAACAGCTTGTACATACTCTGCAATGTCTGTGATGTTGTATGCATCAACTTCCCAGCCGAATTTCTGATGAGCTTCAACCTTGTCGCCTTCAGTTACTGCAACATTGCGCATATTATCACCAACGCGGAGTATGCGCATATAGCGCGACTCAAGCGCGCCGATAGCCGTGCGCATCCAGTCAGCTATGCGTTCCTGAACGGCAGGGTTTGTCCAGTGACCGGATACTGTCTTGCGCACAACACCCATACGTGTCAGTATATGAGCGAACTCACGGTCGCCGTGCGCTGACTGGTTCTGGTTCATGAAATCCATGTCGATAGTATCGAACGGAATGTCACGGTTGAATTGTGTATGCAGGTGGAGGAGCGGTTTTCTGTATTCATTGAAACCGCGTATCCACATCTTCGCGGGAGAGAATGTGTGCATCCATACGATGCAGCCGGCAACATCCGGATTTGCATTCGCTGCCGAAAGTGTCTCACGAATCGATACGCTGTCGATAAGCGTCGGTTTCCATATTATCTTGTACGGAAACTTACCGGTTGCGTTCAGCTCCGAAACAATCTTCTGTGAATGTTCGGCAACAATGCGAAGGCATTCATCCCCGTAAAGATCCTGAGAACCGGTTAAAAACCAAAATTCATAGTTTTTTGTCTTAAGCATAACTCCTCCTGTATTTTAAACGTAACATTTTAAACGAAATAATATACCCTGTTGTCATTTTAACACCTATCCGGATTATTAGCAAGCAGTATTTATGTATATTTAACGAAATAAAAGGCTTGTCCTACGAAAAATATATCAGCCACTGCCCTTTTTCTTATTTTTATCTTTATTTTTACGGCACTTCTTCTGCCCTGACTTTTTCTTTTTATGTTTTTCATTCTTTTGTGGTGACGGCACGCTCACTTGTGTTAAAAACGTCTCCTGCCCACGTGAAACGAAAACAGCTCGCACCCCACCATGTGACATAACCCTTCCCCCGCGCGACACGATTGTGTGAAAAATAACCTCCGTACGCTTGCCACGTGTTTTAATATCCGACGTAGCAGTGAGCACATAGGGGCGGAAGCGCAGCTTTTCACGCATTGATGTGGCTTTGTATAAACTCTCTGCCCTCGGCGCGAATGTATCATGATAATATTGTTCCGTGACATCAGAGCAGCGCTGAAGAAATGCCTTTATCTCTTCGTCCAGCGTAAGAGCTTCGCCATTACCGTCCGGAGTACGTGCAACAGTATTTATGTAAAGCCGGGACGTCACAACACCGCTGTCAATCGTTTGCCGTCTGATGGCTGTATTATCGTCAACCGGTTTTTCTTTTGCGCTTTTAATAGCCAAAGCTGCAGCCCTCCACGTATTTTTTCCTACCATACATCTTATTCGCGTATTGTCTTTTTGATGTACTGCTGCTTTGTTCATTTCGAACCCCATTTCTCATTTGCTTGACAGCCGCACGACGATAATATAAACTGTTGTTATAAAAAATTTATGGTGGAGGTTGTCGCAAGCGTTAAGCACAGCACAAAAAGCGCGCGATGATTCGCGGTTTTGTAGCGCTACGCATAACGCACATTTCAAAGCGAAAGCAAAAATGATGGACAGAAGACCGGCAGCGGATATCCTCCGCCCGAAAAACTTTGATGAAATTGTAGGCCAGGCGCATTTATTCGGTAAAAACGGCATGATACGCCGTCTTGTTGAAGCCGGACGTATAACAAATATGATATTCCACGGCCCGCCCGGCACGGGAAAAACGACCGCCGCCGCCATAATAGCAGATATGTCTGGCATGCCGATTGTACGTCTGAATGCGACGACGGCTTCATTATCCGATATAAAAGACGCCATGCAAAGTACAAACAATGTTTTTGCATCAGGCAGTCTTCTTTTATACCTTGATGAGATACAATATTTCAATCGCCGCCAGCAGCAGTCGCTTCTTGAATATATCGAGGACGGACGTGTGACGCTGATTGCCGCGACGACCGAAAACCCCTATCACTATATTTATTCGGCTCTCCTTTCGCGTTCTTCGGTGTTTGAATTTAAGCCTGTCTCGCCACGCGATATGCTCCCCGCCCTGCGCCGCGCGCTTGAGTATATAAAAAACGCAATCGGAAAAGAAATAACGGCAACAGACGAAACCCTTCTCGCATTTGGCGTGGCGGCTGCGGGGGACGTCAGGCATGGCATAACTTTGCTTGAAACTGCTATTTATACATCGGACGGTGAGATAACGCTTGATACGCTGCGTGAGCTTGCGCCGTCATCAATTGGTACTTACGACAGAGCCGGAGACGCACACTATAACCTGCTCTCTGCACTTCAGAAATCAATACGCGGCTCCGACCCGGACGCCGCCGTCTTTTACCTTGCAAAGCTTCTTGCAGGCGGTGATATAATATCCGTCTGCCGCAGGCTGCTCGTTATAGCAAATGAAGATATCGGCGCTGCATACCCGATGGCAGCCGCCATAACGTACGCATGCTGCGAGAGCGCAAAGCAGCTCGGTATGCCGGAAGCAAGAATACCGCTTGCTAATGCTGCTGTTATGCTTGCAACGGCTCCGAAATCAAATACTGCATACTCTGCAGTAAACGCTGCAATGGCTGATGTCGAAGCGGGACTCGGTCAGGAGATTCCCGTACCGCTCCGCGGCCCTATGTTTGCCGGTTATAAATACCCGCACGACTACCCATCCAGCTGGGTGCCTCAACAGTACCTTCCGGATGACCTTGTCGGGCGTCAATACTACCATTTCGGCAATAATAAGACCGAAGCCGCGGCAAAGGCTTATTGGGAAAAGATAAAAAATGATGGCAGGGACACATGACAGGCATAAAAAGAAGCATGATACTCGCCTGTTATCGAATTATTTTAATATGAAACGGGATTTTAAATATTTCAAATAGACTTGCAGTATATAAAAACGATATAGTTTTTAAATGAGCTTGCAGCCTGTATAAAGAGGTGCAAGCTCTTTTTTGCATAATTTCGGCGTAATAAACTCAATAATGCATAAATCAGGCTTGTTTTTTTAATTTTATTTGTGATTCTTTTATGATTTTCTTAAAATTGAAAAATTACTATTGACAAACCATCTGCTCTGTTGTATTATGCTACTGTACTAATCGTAATAGTACAGTATCGGACGCGGTCCGGTGTCCCCCAAGCCGGTCGACATAGGTCGAGACGCCACACCCACCGGCATAGGATATCGCCGTCCTGCGGCGGTGGGTGCGGCGGATACCGCGATAAAAGCATCGTTTTAATAAACATATATCAAACAGCACATAATTTCACTGAAAGGAATCATATTAAAGTCATGCTTGAGGCAATTAACCTAACAAAAATCTACAAACCTAAAAAAGGTGTGCCAGTTAAAGCTCTTGATGGCATTAATCTTATCCTCCCGGACCGGGGGATGGTATTCATCCTGGGTAAATCCGGCAGCGGTAAATCTACACTGCTTAACGTCCTCGGTGGACTCGATAAATACGACGACGGTGAAATTATCATCAAGGGCGTGTCGTCGAAGGATTTTAATCAGCAGAGTTTTGACTCATATCGCAACACATATGTAGGATTCATATTTCAGGAATACAATGTCTTAAAGGAATTCAATGTCGGCGCAAACATCGCCCTTGCTCTTGAGCTTCAGGGAAAGCGCGCCACGGATGAGGAGATAAACAAAATTCTGCATGAAGTTGACCTCGACGGTTATGGTTCACGTAAGCCTAACGAGCTGTCAGGCGGTCAGCTCCAGCGCGTTGCTATCGCACGTGCGCTTGTTAAAAACCCCGAAATCATAATGGCCGACGAGCCTACGGGTGCTCTTGACTCCAATACCGGTAAACAAGTGCTTGACACGCTTAAACGTCTTTCTGCAACAAAGCTTGTTGTCGTTGTTTCTCATGACCGCGAATACGCGGAAAAGTATGCCGACCGCATTATTGAGCTTGCAGACGGTAAAATCATAAACGATGTCGAACATATTCCTGAAAAAACAGATGATACAAAGCCGACGCTTGAATTTAAAGAGGATATCATTGAGATTCCCGCTGGTTATCATCTGACGGAAGAAGACAGAAAAGCTATAAACGATTACATTGCAGCACTGAAAAGTGGCGCGAAGTTGCGCTTTGCCGGCATACGCCGTCAGTTTACCCCGACGGACACAAGCACTATTAAACGCGAGGACGGCTCAAAATTCAAGCTCATAAAATCAAAGCTGCCGCTTCGCTCCGCTTTCCGCATCGGTGGAAACAGCCTTGGACACAAGAAATTCCGCCTTGTCGTAACTATCCTTTTGTCAGTCGTTGCGTTCACATTGTTTGCCCTTTCAGACACATTCGGTGCATATAACCATGTAAAAACGTGCACTAATTCTATAATCGACTCAAACGTAAACTATGCATCCGTAAAACTGTCAAAACGCATCGGCGAAGGCATAAACGCATGGTGGCGTACATGGGGCTATAAGCTCAGCGATGACAACATTGCACAAATTAAAAACGACACCGGATTAATAATGAAAGGTGTCTTTGTCCCGGAGGATAAGAGCTTATCGTTTAAATCACATTTTAATAATGAAGTTGAGTTTACAAAAAGTGATTACAACATCTACATTGATACATTTTCCGGTTTTGTTGAAATAACTAACTCCGATCTTGATAATCTTGGTTATAAACTTGTTGCCGGTACCCTTCCCGACGGTGGCAAAAACGAGATAGCCATAAGCGACTTAGCGTACAAGACATTTTCAAAAGCAGGTTATACTGACGGTACGTACACCGTTGATGAGGAAGGCAAAGCGACAATATCATATCAGGATATTAAGTCCTATAACGATATTGTCGGTAAAACACTCAAATTTGGCGAGGATGTTTACACAATTACCGGCGTCATTGACACCGGATTTGACTTTGATAGATATTTATCACTAACTGAAGAAAGTACACATAACACAACAGCAGAGCAGCTTATTGACTACTTCCTTTACAATGAGTGGAACTATGCTGCACGCTACAGTTTCAGCGGTGTTGCTTTTGTTGGTGACGGTTATGTTGATTCCCTTATCGCTCAGCTTCCTAATACAGTAAGCCTTTCATCAAGCTCGCTTTATCTCAGCTCCTATGATGAAACAAGAAGCATGGATGTTGATCCGTACCACATTGCACGGCTTTCTGATATAGATAAATCACTGATCACCTGGGTTGACGGTGTCGCCCGCGATACGCTCGGTGATAAAGAAATAGTTGTTACAACCGACTGTGTTTATCTGTGGTCACAGGACGGCAAATGGAACGGAACAATCACCTATAGTAACGATACGTCGGTAACCGACTGGACAGAAATTTTTAGCAATGTTGAATCACTCAACATTTCTGCATATTCGTATTATGATAACGATGAGCCCCTGTTTGACGATGGCTGGCGCATTGTCGGCTATATCGACAAAGCAAAAGTTGACACAAACCTGATTACAACAGCAATCGTACCGGAGTATTTATATAATAAGCTTGCAACTGACAGCGATGGCGTTTATGAATTTGCCGTAGGTCCGATGCCCAAAGCTCACGATGAGCTTATGGACTTCGTCAGCTATTGCTACAATGAAGACGACGACACACGTTATACGCTGCAAAACGCCGTCACATACGAACTTGACACAATTCACAGCGTTCTTGAGACTCTCTCAACCGTATTCCTTTATATTGGTATAGGCTTTGCAGCCTTTGCCGCGCTGATGCTCGCAAACTTCATTGCAACAAGTATTGCTTATAAGAAACAGGAAATCGGTATTCTTCGCGCAATCGGTTCAAGAAGCAACGACGTGTTCCGCATATTCTTCTCCGAGAGCTTTATCATCGCGATGATTAATTTCGTGATTTCAGCAATAGCTACACTTTCCGTCACACTTATCATCAACAGCTATATCAGAGATAAGCTTGGTGTGCTCATCACAGTACTGAACTTCGGTGTGCGTCAGGTAGCTCTGCTCTTTGCCCTAAGTATTGTTGTTGCAACACTTGCAAGCTTTTTACCGGTTAAAAAGATTGCATCAAAGCGTCCGATCGACGCAATCCGCGGAAGATAAACAAAAAAACTATAATTACAATCAAAACAGCCTGCCCACGCAATACCGCATGGGCAGGCTGTTTTACATAATATAATCAGCTTATAGTATATTAATTCAATAAGTTATCGCCAACTGCTTACCACTATCTCAATACACAATAAATTTATAAATAATGATTACAATAAATCAATTATTCAATTTAATGTTATATTGCTACAAGTTATTTGCAGCAATTGTCGAAAACGAGACAAATCAATAAAGCTATAAGCCCCACAAGTGTAAGTGCAAAAAAGGCAGCTCCGAAACCGACAAGTACTATAATAGGAATTGTGGGTACGAGCACAATTGATAATGCGATGAGGGCAGTTATTATCGTGCCGAATATTCCTATTATCAGCCACGTTGTCAGCTTGCACAGGCAGTCACGCAACACGTGTGTTCCGCCTGCTTCGGAAATATATGCACCGCCAAACAATATTACCAGTGCTATAGCAGCAGTCACAATTGCAACAATTACAGCCGTGGTTATAAACGGTATAAAACCGAGGGCGAACAGCACAGCTATTAAAACGCCAAAGAGTATACTTAGTACGACGCCAAAGCATACTAAGAACCCACCACGGCATCTATCATTACAACAGTTGTTCAATCTCATGAGACCTCCTTTCGAGTTAAGTGAGCTTTTTCAAGCTCACTACATAATATGACAAGATTTTCTCATTGTGCGAAAAGAGCACCACAAGCGTAAATTTTCGCTTATGGTGCTCTTCATTTGATTGTCGGTATGAAATCAGGTGTTCTTTTGCTTACAGGAAACAAGAAACTTCATGGCTTCAACGTAACCGTCAAAGCCCATGCCTTTATATACGGCGGCGCAGACCGGCCTTGTATATGAAACGCGCCGGAACTCCTCCCTCGTGTCCGGGTCGGAAATATGAACTTCTACGCACGGTATGCCAACGGCTTTTATTGCATCAGGTATCGCTATGCTCGTATGAGTGTAAGCTGCGGGATTTATAATAATAGCATCCGTACCGTCATAATATGCCGCCTGTATCGCATCAACTATCGCGCCTTCGCTGTTGCTCTGGAAAAACGAAACGTCAACGCCCAGTTTTTGTGCCGCGTCTGTTATATATGCGACAAGGTCGTCGTACGTCCGCCTGCCGTATATCTCCGGCTCACGTATACCGAGCATATTAATATTCGGGCCGTTAATTACAAGAATTTTCAAGGTAATCCTCCCATATCGCTCGTGCCGCATCATGTGGTGCGGCTTTATTTTCTACACTTGCATCGGCAAAAGCTTCATAATGCGGTCGGCGCTCACGCTCCATAGCATAAATATCAGCATTAACCGACAGTGGACGCCCGGCTCGTTCAAGCGCCGATACGTCGCGCATAAGCCAATAAATTCTTCCATTTTGATGGAGCGGTGCATAGTTTCTTTTGTCGAGGACAACGCCGCCGCCGGTAACAATAACGGCGCCCGACTTCATCCCCACATCCCACACAACATCGCGCTCGCGGCGCCGGAAGCCCTCTTCACCTTCGGTTGCAAATATCTCAGGAATGCTCATGCCCGCCAGCGACACTATCTTCTCGTCGGTATCAACAAGCTCGCGCCCGGTAATCTCCGCTAAAAGAGCGCCGACAGTGCTCTTCCCTGACCCGGGCATGCCGATTATCACAATGTTCTGCACCTCAGTGCGCAGCGTTTTATAAATGCGCTCGATATCTGGCATAAGCGACTGTATTGTATCTTCGCTTAAACCATCCGATGATATTTTATCGAAGAATATCGAATGTGAAAGTACAGCCTGTGCTACAAGCATTGAAAGACTTTTTTTTTTCAAGCAGAAGACGGCATACGAGATGGAACTGTGACTGGAGTTCAGACGTGTGCTCTTCCGATCTGCACGAAGTAAAACTTGCTATTTTAGCAGGAGCTGCACCGGGGGACGGATACATTCCGAGCGGCGTTGTGTTTATTAAAATATCTGCATCGTAATGCCGGTTTAGCGTTTCATAATTATATCCGTCGGCGCCCGAACGTGAGATTACTACGACTTCGCGTGCCCCCTCATGTTGTGCTGTGGCAACAGCCGTCGCTGATGCGCCACCCGAGCCGAAAATAACGACTTTTTTGTTAAGTAAATCGATTCCCGCTCGCCTTATGGCATAAATCAAGCCAAAAACGTCCGTGTTATAACCGGTAAGGCACCCATCCCGAACAGTAACCGTATTTACTGCACCGACGGACGCCGACACAGACGAGAGCTTATCGCAAAGAGCGGCTACATCGCGCTTATATGGAATTGTAACGTTCAGCCCGCCGATGTCAGCGGCATTTTCGCGTAAAAATCTCTCAAGCTCATCGGGTTCAAGCTCAATGTGACGGTAATTTTCATTCCCGAGCAGCGTATGAACACGCGAAGAATAGCTATGACCGAGCTTTCGCCCAAGAAGCCCGTACATTTTCACTTTATTTTCTTTCATTTTTAATCATTCATCAGCGTAACAGCCGAGGAAATCAAAGACCGGACAATCTCGCTCAAGTTCCTCAAGCAGCGACATAACGCCCTCGTCACGCACTGACGCGCCTAATTCGATAATGAAATTATATTCAAAATCGCTTCCGGGCACAGGTATGCTCTCAAGCTTCGTCATATCAATTTCACGTGCCGCAAGACGCTGGAGGATGTTGTAAAGCGCTCCCGGCTTGTTGTCGACACCAGCTACAATACATGTTCTGTCTGAACCTGCGTAAATAACAGGCTCGTGCGAGACACAGAAAAAGCGCGTGTAGTTATTATCACTGTCGCCAATATCGGAGCGCGCGATTTCAAGCCCATATACTCCGGCACAGTAAGCTGACGATATAGCGGCGGCATGAGGATCGCCGGACTCAGCTACCATACGCGCGGCAACCGCCGTGTTTTCACACGGAATGGCACGCACCTTTCCGCCGAGCGAATCAAGGAAACGCGAGCATTGTCCGAGCGCCTGCTCATGCGAATAAATCGTCGTTATCTCCGACGGATCGGCACCGGGCTTTGTCAGGAGCGCATGGCGTATCTGTACTGTTGTTGAACGCACGACATAGCACCCGCGAGTACGTAGTAGGTCAAATACGGCGCGCACTGAACCGTTTGTGCTGTTTTCAGCAGGTACGACGCCATGTGAGCAGAATCCCTTTGTTACAGCGTCGAATACACCGGCAAATGTCTTGAAAAATACGACATTCCCAAGCGGGAAAAGCTTTTCCGCCGCTTTTTGCGAATGTGATCCTTCAATCCCCTGCACCGCTATGCGTCCTGCGCGCGGGAAAACAATCTCCGCCGGTTTAAGCGAACGCTCAATCAGCGAACGGACAGCCGACTGTTGGCTACCGGCTAAAATATCCGACTGATAAGCTCTCGACAACTCGATTAACGATGTAAAAAGCCTGTGAGCGTATATTCCCATACCGCGCTCCCGTGCCGCTTCATATGCGCGCGTGAGAATCTCGCGCTCGCGTGCCCTGTTCTGCAGCGGCAACCCCGCCGCTTGCTTTGCTTGTGCCGCACGTTCCGCGAGCTCCATACGCTCGATGAAAAGACGCAAAATATCGCTATCAACGCGGTCAATTTCGCTTCTTACCTGACTTAAATCCATGCTCTTGCTTCCTGTCTCGTCCATATTGGTAACAGCTCCTATGTTATATATTTGTCGAATATTGTTATACAAAAGTCAAATTTTGTTCGCTATTGTAAGTAAATCAAGCATGACAAGCGATGCGACAGCTTCCACAACAGGAACTGCCCGCAGTGCCGCACACGGATCATGGCGTCCGGTGATTTTAAGTTCAGTCTCCGTCATCGTGTCCATATCAACCGTACGCTGAGGTTGCGCTATTGAAGGTGTCGGCTTAATTGAAGCACGGAAAACAATCGGCATGCCGTTTGTAATCCCGCCCTGTATGCCGCCGCTGTTATTAGTTTCCGTAGCTACAGCGCCGTCTCGGATGATAAAGGGGTCATTGTTTTTTGATCCGCGCGACGCGGCACCGTCAAAACCTGAGCCAAACTGTACTCCCGTCAGTGCCGGTATGCCGAAAAGTGCGCGTGAGAGCATATTTTCAACGCCGTAAAACATAGGCTCACCGACACCCGCCGGCATCCCGATAACGGCACATTCGATTACTCCGCCGACAGAATCACACTCAGCAGCTGCCGCTTTAATCTCGGCGCGCATACTATCGACAGCGCCTTCATCATATGTCGGTATCTCACGCGACGCTGTCGCAACAAAATCATCCCTTGTCGGGCAAAGTGGGAATCGCGAGCCCTGCGCTTTTCCAACTGATAAAAGCTGCGCACCGGCGTAAATGCCACGTCTTGCAAGAATCTGCGCCGCAACAGCTCCCGCTGCAGTGAGCGGTGCCGTCAGCCGCCCCGAAAAATGGCCGCTGCCGCTCATATCTGCCGCGCCGCCCCATTTTACACGCGCCGTATAATCGGCGTGCGACGGACGCGGAGTGCGGGAGAAACCACCGTCTCGGTTGTAATCGCCGGGGCGCGCATCCGTATTATAAATAACGGCGCAAAGCGGTGAGCCGCATGTGACAATTGAGCCATCACGCTCAATCACACCGGAAATAAGCTCCGGCACATCAGCTTCGCGCCTGCTTGTTGTAAGTTTATTCCGGCCGGGAGCTCGCCGCGCCATAAAGGCCATAAGCTCATTGTAATCTATCACTTCACCCGCAGGAAGCCCGTCGATGACGACGCCAATTGCGCGTCCGTGCGACTGCCCGAAAACCGTAACCTTTACTATTTCACCGAACTGGGACGACATCGACAATACCTCCTACCGAAGCAAAATCATCATAAAATCCGGGGTGCGACTTTGCAACGCAAAAAGCGTCGGATATTGTAACCTCCTCGCGGGCGATGGCTCCCGCGACAGCCGCAGCCATCGCTATCCTGTGATCTCCCCTGCTGTTGACAAAACCGCCCTTTATATTACCGCCCCTGATGGTGATTGTGCCGTCAGCATCATTTGCGTCACCGCCTAGCGAGCGTATCATATCAACAACGGCGGAAACTCTGTCGCTTTCCTTGTGCCTGAGCCGCTCAACACCGCGAATAACGGTCACGCCTTCCGCCGCCGCCGCAACAGCGGCAATCACCGGAACAAGGTCGGGTATATCGTCCGCGTCTATTTCGCATCCGCGAAGGCTTGCTTTTCTCACCGTGACGCACCCGCCTTCATCGTCGACGCTTATGCCGGCGCCAAAGCGGCGCAAAAGCTCAACTATCGCCCGATCCCCCTGAGGGGACATCATATCAAGCCCTGTGACAGTTACCTCTCCTGCAAGAGCGCCCGCCGCGAGGAAAAAAGCAGCCGCCGACCAGTCGCCACCTGCCCGAATCTCACCGGGCGATGTGTAACAGGCGTCTTTCGGAACGGAAAACACCGCACCGCTGCCCTCTTCGGCACCGTCACTTGAATTTCTTACACCCACATTAACCCCAAAACGTGCCATTACAGCGCGTGTAATATCAACATACGGCGCGGAGCCAAGCGGAGTCGTGACAATCACATCACCTCCGCCCGCTAAAGGCAGCGCAAGGAGCAGCCCCGTCACATACTGCGAGCTGACGTTGCCTGGGAGTGAGAATTCGCCCCCGCTCATGCGACCCGTTAGGGTAAAAGGGAGCCTGTCAGCGGAAAATTGTGCGCCGTGCTCTGTTAGCGGACGCATAAGCTCCGCTATCGGGCGTTCCGGCAGCCGCCCGCGCCCAGCAAACCGAGCGCCGCGTGAAAATCCCACAGCCGCCGCTACGGGCAGCATAAACCGCAAAGTTGAGCCGCTCTCCGCGCAGTCAAAGTGCGGATTTTCAGCGCTTCCAAAGCCGGGTTTTACTGAAATTATACCTCCGCCCGGCACGTCCCGCACATCAACACTCGCCCCACCTGCAACGGCACATCCTATTGTCGCTAATACGTCGTCGGCTAAAGTGCCGGCATAGCTTATGTCACACACCCCGCCTGAAAGCGCGGAGCATATTATCATCCGGTGAAGCTCGGCTTTTGCCGATATTGCTTGAACCTCGCCTGATATCCGCGACCGCTTTACTTTCGCCACAGCATCTATCTTCATCATAATGCCCCCGTGCCGTCGCATGCGTTTGTTCCCGCACCACTAAGCCCAAGCGAGAATATGCCCTCAAGCTCATCAACAGGATAATCTACGAGCGCGCAGTCGCCAATCCCCCGCGGCATGACTAATGTTATAGTGCCGCCCTTTCGTTTTTTATCGGATATGGCCGCTGCCGCAAGCTCGGCGGCTGCGTATTCCGTAGTCGTCGGAAGTCCGTTTACCTCAAGCGCCGATATAATGCGCCGCAGTACATCTTCACTGAGATACCCGAGCGCTGCTGCCGCCCGAGAGATTACAGCAATTCCTCTTGCGACAGCATGACCGTGCAAGATTGTATAACCGCTCAAACGCTCAATAGCATGACCGACGGTATGGCCAAGGTTTAAAAGCTTGCGCAGCCCGCCCTCGCGCTCATCTTCTTCAACTATTTTTGCTTTATATTGAACACACTTTTCAATAATATCAATGAGATTTTCGCTTTTATCAATGCGTGATTCGCAAAGGGAAAATAGCGCCTCGCCCGATAAAATCCCCGTCTTAATTACCTCCGCAACTCCGTCTGCAAAAACATCCTGCGGGAGCGTTTCAAGGCACGAAACATCGCATATAACTCCCCTCGGCTGATGGAAAACACCCGCCAGATTCTTCCCCGCCGATAAGTCAACGCCGGTTTTGCCCCCGACGGATGCGTCAACCGAAGCAAGAAGCGTTGTAGGAATCTGCACAAAAGCGACCCCTCGCATATAAACACCGGCGGCAAAGCCCGCTATATCGCCCACAACACCACCACCAAGCGATACGACGGCATCACTTCTTGAGAGACCCGAATCAGCGAAAAATTCAAGAAGCGACGTAATTACAACCATGTTCTTTGACGCTTCCCCTGCCTGTATGGCGTAAGACACTACCCTGAAACCGGCATTCGCAAGCGACGACGACACTCTTTTCAAATAAAGCGGCGCAACGTTCGTGTCTGTGACGAGCATCACGGTATCACCGGCTAAAACAGGGCGCAGAAGCTCGCCGCATTTGTCGATAAGTCCTGCCCCGACAGTAACCTTGTATCCGCCGCCTGCGTTTACATATATCTCTCTTATCTTTTCCCTTCCCTTTGCCGCCATGTTCATGTTTTTTAGTTTCCTCCCGCTTCGGCTTTTTTAATGCGTCCTTCACGAAGCAGCGCACGAAGCTCATCTTCGTCACGTCTTTCAAGAGCCGACAGGTACTTATTAAGATTATCAATCAAAATCCGAAGCTGCTCCGACAGGTAATCGGCATTTCCAATCATAAGCTCGCTCCACATATCCTCATCAAGCCGTGCGACACGCGTCATATCTTTATAACTGCCGGCAGAGAATCCGCGTCTGCGCTCAGCTTCAGGCGATTTTATATATGCGTTTGACACTACGTGAGCAAGCTGCGATGTAAAAGCTATAATCCTGTCGTGTTCATCAGGCGTTGAAAATGTCAGCGATGCAAAACCGATATCAATGAATAAATTGCGAAGGCGCTCAAGTATACGCACATCCGTATGTCCGTCGGGCGTCAGTATCATAAACGCTCCGTCGAAAAGATCGACGCGGGAGTTAACAAATCCGCCGACTTCACGCCCTGCCATCGGATGGCCACCTATATAAACGAAATTGTTTGCCTTTGCTATCGGCCTTATTTCTTCCGTGACTTTTCGCTTTATACCGCAGAGATCGCATAAAACTGCCCCGGCTCTGATGTTATGCGCGTTTTCCTTCACCCATTGAACAGCAATACCCGGGCGCACAGCAAGTAATATAAGATCGCACTGCGAAAGACGTTCCACATCAAGCGTACCGTCGATAGCCCCGCAAAGCCGCGCAAACATCATTGTTTCCGAGTCGATGTCGATACCATAGACCTCGTGAGACGTTCTCGCTTTTATGCTCTTAGCCATCGAACCGCCGATAAGCCCAAGTCCAACAATCCCGATTTTCATAGAGCAAACGATGCCTTTCTTTTTTCTAAAATACTAATGTAACTCAGCTTGGTATTTACTTAATACTTATTTGGATACTTTATATTTTCATCATTCCTGCGAAATCTCACGCATAAAACCGTGGAGTGCAAAAAGCTTCTTTGCAAGCGAATCGAACACATCAGGGCGAATCGACTGCGGACCGTCGCTGAGCGCATGCGGCGGGTCGTTGTGCACCTCAATTATAAGACCGTCGGCACCGGTGGCAACTGCTGCCAACGCCATCGGCGGCACAAAAGCCGCTCTTCCTGTCGCATGGCTCGGGTCAATGATGATAGGCAAGTGAGTTAGCTGACGCAGTACAGGAACAGCCGTAAGGTCAAGCGTGTTGCGGACATACGTCTCAAATGTCCTGATACCGCGCTCACAGAGTATGACCTTTTCGTTGCCACCCGCCATTATATACTCGGCGCTCATCAGCCATTCTTCATATGTTGATGCAAGTCCGCGCTTTAAGAGAACAGGCTTATCCTGCCGTCCAAGCTCTTTGAGCAGATTGAAGTTCTGCATATTGCGCGCGCCGACCTGAATTATGTCAACATCCTCAAAAAGCGGAAGCTGCGATGCGTCCATTATCTCAGTAACAATCGGTAGTCCTGTTTCTTCCCGCGCAAGTTTAAGTAGCTTTATTCCTTCACCGCACAACCCCTGGAACGAGTAAGGTGACGTGCGTGGTTTAAAAGCGCCCCCGCGCAACATTGTTGCGCCGCTCGCCTTGACGGCTCGGGCAATTTCTATAATCTGTTCCTCCGATTCAACAGAACACGGGCCTGCGATTACCGTCAGGTTGCCGCCGCCGATTTGCGTGTCACGAACCTTGATGACCGTATCCTCGGGATGAAATTTGCGGTTTGCATTTTTATACGGCTCCTGCACGCGCTTAACAGACTCAACGATGTCGAGCGCCGATATGAGGTCAATATCAATTTTTGATGTGTCTCCTATAAGCCCGAGTACCGTATGATTTTCACCGACGGACATATGGACCTGAAGACCTTTTTCCTTAATCCACGATATAAGGCTGTCAAGCTGAGACTTATCAGGGTTATTTTTCAGAATTACAATCATATTTATCGTTCCTTTCGAGAAAAAAAGCGCAGCCGGTTCGGCTGCGCTTATCATGCTACTATTATACCCTTATTATGAAGCATGACTCAGCTTTTTAGCCAAACCGAAAAAACTTTAGCATAAAAGTAATAGCTAAAGTAAAAGTATTCGGCTATAAAGCTGCGTCCTATCACTTTTGTATCTCCTTTTTGGGTTTTATTTGTTAAAGCATAGCACATCCACATCCAATTTGCAATAGCAAAATTGAACATAGGATGAATTTTTATTTATCGGTATTTATATATTTTTATAACACCCTTATTTTATGATATTCATATTTTGCCAAAGAGATACAATAGAAGTGATATATGGTTTCTATCATAAACAACCATAAATTTAATGCTCAATGTTTAAATTCTTGAAAAATTACCCCGAAAAGTCCACTTAACTACCCCGTGCAGACAAGGGAAAACAAAAATGTTTTTTCTCGCCCTTGTTTTACCGCTCCCCGTCTCTTATTTCTTTTTCATGACGCCGTACAATGCCCTCGTTTAGTGCCCCGAGCGCTTCCCACGGAAGTGCGCCTTCAACTACTGCCGCTTCAATTTGAGACGTTATACCGTCGTCAGCATATGGCACAAGCACACTTATCATGCGCCAGTCTATCTGGCCATCAATTATTTTATCAAGCAGCGTCATCTTTGACTTTTTATCAAGCAGTGGCATCAGCTTTTCGAGAAGTTCTTCATCAATCGTATCAAATGTTGCGTTTTCAAGCATTGAAATGACGCTTTCATCGTTAAGATACTCTGCAAGAGCAACGATATTCGATATGTCAATCCCGTTTTTCGCAAGTCCGGACGAAAGTTTTGACAAAAGGCTTGGCTTAAGAAGCGGCGCAAGACCGACAACGTCGCTAATGCTCTCCGCTACCACATTATCGTTGCCAATAGCTATGTTTCCGAGAATAAACTTTTCTCCACGCGACGGCTCACCCGAATTTATAAGCTCATCAAGTGTCACACCAAATATATCCGCCATAAGCACAAGAATCGAGACATCCGGGAAATTGTCGCCCCGCTCGTAACCCGAGATTGCCTGCCGTGTCAAGTTTAGTTTTTCCGCAAGCTCCGACTGTGTCATGTCTCTTTCCTTGCGCAGCCGCGATATGTACCCGCCAAATTTTTTCGTATTGAACATATTTCGCCACCTCCAAACTAATTATATGGCGTGTGAATATGCCTGGCAAGCAAACATCACTTGCATTGATGCAATGAAAATTATATTTGCTCACCCTTGCTGTATTTTTAACATGAAATAATCCCGCCCCACCTTATATTGATAAGCAACGAAAAGACTATTTTTTCATTAAACTATTTAACACGGGGTTCTCTTTGTTTTATAGCATTACATATGTTATAATTTTACAAAGCACAGTCTGAGCACATAAATAAAATATAAACGGAGGTATTATAGTGAGATACGCGTGGACATGGACTGTTAAGGCTGAGTGCCTTGATGAGTATGTAAAAATGCACCTCAATCCGTGGCCTGAAATTTTAGTTGAACACAGCCGCGCCGGAATACGCAATTACTCGATTTTTCAAAACGGACGTCAGTTTTTCTACTGTTTTGAGTGCGATGACCCTGCCGCAGCATTTGCATACTTAGACAAAAGCCCAATATGCCAGAAATGGAACGCCATCACATCAAAAATGATTGAAGGGTCATTTGATTTTTCAAAAGAAAATCCTGTTGAATATCTACGCGAAGTTTTTTATCTGCCGTAAAAACTTGTCTTATCACTACATAGCAAATATTTATTTTTATATAAAACAATATGTCAGATTATGAACGGCACATAATCTGACATTTTTGTTCACTTTAAATATTTTCTTTAAATATAAGCCTAAAATAAATATAAAAAACGTCGATAAAATGATACGATGAAGTATTATCATAGCGCTTGGCTGTACAAATTTCGGTTTGAAAAATATATCAATTCAACTGAGGTATTACAATGCAAAAGAGTGTTAAGCGTATGCGTAAGGAAAAGCAAAAAAAGCGTCCTTCATTAAATTACATAATTTCATTTTCAGTAATCGCTCTTATATTAGTGGTCATATGTATCTTCGCGGTCATGTCGGCGTTTATGTCATACAATACATATAATCAAAACCTGCAGAATCTACTGCCTGCAACAGCGTCGCTTGCCGCCAAGACTGTTTCTACCGAAATATCACGGTTTGTAACTCAGGCTGAAACTATTGCGTCCACGGGAACTCTTGTATCTATCACAGCAACCGATGAGGACAGGGCTATCTATATTAAAAATGTCTTTAATAAAGAAGGTAAAAGCAATAAAGAAATTTTAGGCGTCTATTATTATAACGAGAACGGAGAAAATTTAAACAACACAAATGACACCGATGGTGCTGACTTTTTCGAATTATTAATGTCCGGTAAAAGTAAAATATATATAAGCGATCCTAAACTCGACGCCGACGGAAAAACAATGTATATTAACATCGCTGTTCCTGTATGGCACGGCGGTGTTGAAGGCTCAAAGATTATTGGTGTACTTAACTTAAAAATTAGTCAATCCGTAATTAATAACGTTGTCGCTTCGTTAAAGGTCAGCGAAAATGCTACCTCCTTTGTTATCAATAAAGACAGCATTTCTGTTGCCAGCACGGATATCGAATCAGTACGCTCCTATCAGAACATTAAAAAGATGTCTGAGGAGTCAAAGGGACTTGCCAATCTTGTAAAAATGATAGATCTGGCGCAGGAAGGAAATACAGGCTTTGGCAGCTACAAGTCTGACGGTAAAACATACCTCGTAGGGTATGCTCCAATCAGCAGTTTTGTTAATTGGTATTTCTTTGCATCTGCTCCAAGCACCGACTTCAACGCTTCTGTTATTAATGCTATTCGCTTCTCTATTATCCTTTGCATTGTTTTTGTTATTATATCATTTGTCGCTGTTACTATACTGACACAACCGTTAACGAAATCATTTAAACTGCTTTCAGACAGGCAAGCTCAGTTTGCTGCAGGGGATGTAACATCTCCTGTTCCATACATTAAAGCATCCGCAAGGGAAATCAATACTCTATATGAATCCTTAACAGGAGTCGTTAATACAACCCGTGACATTATCAAGGACATCGACTATTTAATGACAGAGATGTCCCATCAGAACTTTGATATTGAAACACGCGCTGAGGAGAAATATGTAGGTGACTTCAGCGGAATCCTCAAATCCTTCCGTCGTCTGCGTGATGGTTTGACAGCTTCGTTCCGCCGGATTATCAGTGTCAGCGATCAGGTAACAGCAGGCGCCGATCAGGTCAGCAGCGATGCCCAGACAATAGCGCAAGGCGCGTCTGAGCAGGCAGCAAGCATACAGGAGCTTTCAGCCTCTATTAGTGAAGTTTCTGAAATCGCACGTAAAAACGCACAAGCCGCAGTACAGGCAAAAAGCTTCACTGCAGAAGCAGGCGTTCTCATGTCAAAGAGCAGTGAAGACATGGGTCAGCTGCGCGGTGCAATGGATAAGATATACGAATCGTCGACCAACATCAGCAAAATTATAAAGACAATTGAAGATATCGCTTTCCAGACAAATATTCTTGCTATCAATGCTGCTATTGAAGCTGCGAGCGCCGGTGCGGCAGGTAAAGGTTTTGCTGTTGTCGCAGACGAGGTTCGCAACCTCTCGCAAAAATCAGCAGAAGCGGCAAAATCAACAACAACGCTCATTAAGACATCCGTTGCCGCAGTCGAGGAGGGCGCAGAGCTTGTTGAGCGCACAAATGAAAGCTTCAATCAATTAGCAGAGAAAACAAAAGAAATTGAAAGAATCATGGACAGCATTGCTACAGGTGCTGAATCACAGTCTACAGCGATTTCGCAAATCTCCGTTGGTATTGAACAAGTCGGGTCAATCGTCAGCATTACGTCTGCCACATCGGAAGAAAGTGCTGCTGCAAGCATTCAGCTTAAAGAGCAGGCAGATGAGCTCAATCGCCTGACTAATAAAGTCACTATCTCTGATAAATATGGCTATGACTTCGATGAAAACGATGAAGCTGATGAAGATTATGACGCTGGTGAAAATACAGAAGAAGATGTAATTGAAACTGAAAATGAAGGCGTCGCAGATGATGAAAATACAAAAGATGCTGAAATTGTGGCTGATACAGAATCAGAAACGCAATCACCTGACAACAACGACGATGTAACAACAAAAGCCGATGATGTAACTGAGGAGCAGAGCTCTGACGATATCACGGAAAAGGCTGAGGCTGAGCCTGACACGGATACTGACACAAATACAGACTCAAATGTCGAAGCGTATGATATTATAAACGTCGACGATGTGACTGACAACAGCGCAGATACAGGTTCAAAATCAAGCACCGTCGCTGACAAAGAAGTAAAAAAGGCGAACAATAAAAAAAGAGGTAAAAATAAAAATCGACGCGGACAAAAGTGAGAGAATGACTTCTTCTACCGAAAGCGTGTTGTTCGACAACAATCTATTTGGTTAGCGAATAAGCATATCCTGTAAAGCTGTTGTTTGAGTGATATAACACACGTAAGCTAATATAAACAAAATAATACGGCATTTTGCTTTGAATTTAAAACAGGAAGCAAAATGCCGTTTTTCATGTCTATGATTAAAGTAACGAGTGTTTTAAATCTGCCACTGTCGGCAGCATTTTTTATAATATACCGTATAACCTTAATCTTTAAATCTAACGTATTAAAAAACTAACTATTTTCGCGCCGCTTGTGCTTACGTCCTGCCATTATTGCGTTTACAATCCCATAAACTATTAAAACACACACAATTCCAAAGCAAACTCCTGAAAAATCAAGCCATACATCTATAACCTGAGAGCCCCGGTCTGAAAATATTTGTATTGTTTCATCAAACAAAGCTACCGTAAGACCAAAGTAAGCGGTATAAAATATTCCCTGCCACCTCACACGGCGCAAGACAATCAGTAACAGTGCAAGCTCAATTCCCAGCGCTGAAAACTCAACAAAATGTGCCATTTTTCTGACAAGATGATCTGTCACTTTTTCCTTTTCAACAATTTTTTCAAGCACCGGTCTTATTACTTCAAGCACTTCTTTGCTTTTCTGCTGTGATTCCGTGACGCTCTCAATAGAATTGCCCCAGATAAAAATAAGCGTCGCGACGATGAGCACTACTAATATAATCGTCGCAATTTTTCGTTTGCTCATAATAATACCATACCCTGCAAAACGTCTTTATGTTATATATGAAAACATTGTCTATGTATACTCTTTCGCCATCAGTGCCGTAAATAGCTAATAATATAAATATAATACAGTCATTTCAAAAAAGAAACAACTGTATTATAAGAATATTTTATTAAATTCTGAAATTTTGATACCAATATTTTTTTATACATCCACGGGTGGCGCACAGCCCCGATTAATATTTAATTAAAAAATAAAAAACGTAAGCCCAGCCGAGCATACCGTGAAGGATTGCCCATCCGACAGATTTCCATGTGACATACGAAATAACAACAGCAAGGCATGTTCCGAAGCTGATACCAGCTTTTGTAACTGTTTTACTGGTTTCAGAAACATTGTAAGTCATAACGCTCTCCTTCTCCTTCCCATATATAAGTACTTCTATATTCACATTGAAAAACGTGGCTATCTTCTGCAGCGTTTCAATATCCGGCTCCGTTTTGCCGCGCTCCCAGTTAGATACTGCCTGACGCGAGACGTTTAAATGTTCCGCGAGTTGCTCCTGACTGATCCCCTTTTCTTCGCGTATGCGCTTTATGTGCTTCCCAACTATGTTCATACAAAGCCCTCCTATCATTTGGTATTATATAACATCCCGCCGGATATGCAAGCAACATAACATTGCATAATACAAAAAATACGCCATTTTTCTTTATTTCGCCCGCAACAAATTATTACATATAGTTTTTACTATGCCTTTTTTAATAGTATGCGTGTTCAAAGTCATCAAAACCTGTTTTTAATCTCTTTGACCCTTACCATACAATTTGTAAAAATGTAACGCCATATGTCTTTTCATGGATAAAACAGTTGTGCTCTACAAATAATAACAGAGTAAAAATAAACTCTCAAGGGAAACATCAATCAAAGAAAGATAATATATGCGAATGCGGCAACTCACATCAAGTTTTCTTTTCAAATTTTCAATGCCGCAGGCGCATGGCAGTAAAAGCAATACTATATCAAGAAAGGAATATTCTTATGAAGGCTACTGGAATTGTCAGACGAATTGACGACCTCGGTCGTGTTGTCATCCCAAAAGAAATTCGGCGAACCATGCGTATACGCGAAGGCGACCCGCTTGAAATATACACTGATCGCGAAGGTGAGGTGATTTTTAAAAAATACTCACCAATAGGCGAGCTTACTTCATTTGCAACGCAGTACGCCGAAACACTCCACAAAACATGTGGGCTTGACGTTGTGATATGCGACCGGGATGCCGTTATTGCCACCGCAGGCGTTCCAAGAAAAGAATATACAGACCGAAAACTAACAGAAGAACTTGAATCCATCATTGAAACCCGTCAGCTGTATAAGTACAATCAATATCAGCATAACGGGCAAAAAATATACGTCATCGATGGGGGTTCTCACTATGTCCGCTGCGCAATGCCGATATTGAGTGAAGGTGATATTGTTGGCTGCGTTGTTTCCGTCGCCTCGGATGACAACCAGGAAAAGCCGATTTCTGATGAAATCGAGATCAAGCTGATACAAACAGCAGCTTCATTCCTTGGAAAACAGCTTGAAAGCTAACGGACACGAATTAGAAAAAGAACGCCCGCGCGAGCTATTTGAAAAAATGTGTGAAGCGCGGGGCGAGCCTGTGATGATGGCAAGGACTCCTGATGGTTTAGAGTGTCTTGCCGGACGGCTGTGCGGCGAGCAGTGCACTGATGTCGTACGCAGCAGTGCGTTCAGCACTGCTGATGCATCGCAAAAAAGTGAAAATCAACGAAATAATAAATAAATTATAGTCAAATGTAAAAATCGCGCGAATTATGCTCGCGCGATTTTTGTGTTTTTATGTTTTATTTTAAACAGTTATCATTTTAGACAATCAGCGAACGACAATGTTGACAATTCTGTCCGGGACGTAAATCTCTTTGACGATTGTCTTGCCTTCAAGAAGTGGTGCTATACGCCCATCGGCTTTCACTGTTGCAATTGCGTCATCTTTTGACGCGCCTCTTGGCAGCATTATTGTGCCGCGCAGCTTGCCGTTTATCTGAATCGCAACTTCGATTGTGTCGTCAATAGTCTTTGCTTCGTCGTACTCCGGCCATGTGCAAAACGCAAGCATCTTCGTCTCGCCGATGTACTCATTTATCTCCTCACATATGTGCGGCGCGAACGGATAAAGCAGCCTGATGAAAGTTACAAGCTCTTCATGCGTCAACGTTCCTGCATCGTAAATCTCGTTTATGAGCGTCATAAGCGCAGCAATCGCCGTGTTGAACTTCATCTCCTCGATATCGGAGCTGACCTTCTTTATCGTTTTATGGAAAGAGCGCTCAAGTGACGGTGTTACGCCATGCCCCTTAACTATATCGGTCAGGCCTGCAACACGATCAAGGAACCGGCGGCATCCCTTGACGCCACTGTCGTTCCACGGTGCCGCCATACCGTAATCGCCCATGAAGAGAATATATGTGCGAAGCGTGTCTGCGCCATAGATTTCAATAACATCGTTCGGGTCGACGACATTGCCCTTTGATTTGCTCATTTTTTCGCCGTCTGCGCCCAACACAAGCCCTACAGCAGAACGCTTTTTATAAGGTTCCGGTGTCGGCACGACGCCAATATCGTAAAGGAACATGTGCCAGAAGCGGGAATAAATCATATGGCGTGTTACATGTTCCATGCCGCCGTTATACCAGTCAACAGGCATCCAATAGCGCAACTTTTCAGGGTCGGCAAGGCACTTATCGTTGTGCGGATCGCAATAGCGCAGGAAATACCACGAGCTGCCTGCCCACTGGGGCATCGTATCGGTTTCGCGCTTTGCGTCACCGCCGCATTGAGGACACTTGCAGTTTACAAAGCTTTCGATTTTAGCAAGCGGGCTTTCGCCACCTACACCCTGTTCTATATTCTTAACGTCAGGCAAGCGGAGCGGCAGCTCCTCGTACGGGACTGGAACCATGCCGCACTTCGGGCAGTAAATAATCGGGATTGGCTCGCCCCAGTATATCTGGCGGTTGAAGGCCCAGTCCTTCATCTTGTACTGGACACCGGCCTCTCCTATTCCATGCTCGGTGAGGTATTCAATCGCTCTTTCAATGGCTTCTTTCTTTGTTGTAATGCCGTTTAAGAAGCCGGAATTTATCATCTCACCGTCGCCTTCGTATGCAGCCTCATCTATATTGCCGCCCTTGATAACTTCTATTATCGGAAGGCCGAACTTCTTTGCAAATTCGTAGTCGCGGCTGTCATGCGCCGGTACCGCCATAATTGCACCCGTACCGTAGCTCATCATTACATAGTCGGCTATATAAATCGGAATCTCGGCGCCATTTATCGGGTTGATAGCTGTAAGCCCCTCAATCTTTACGCCTGTTTTTTCCTTGACAAGCTGTGTGCGCTCAAACTCGTTTTTCTTTGCACACTCGGCTTTATAAGCATTGAGTTCTTCTATATTTGCTATTCGCGCCGAATACTTATCAATTATCGGGTGCTCCGGCGCTATAACCATAAATGTCGCACCAAAAAGCGTGTCAGGACGTGTTGTGTAAACCCTGAGTTTATCGTCCGTATCCTTAATCGGGAAATTAACGTATGCGCCCGTCGATTTTCCGATCCAGTTTATCTGCTGCTGCTTTATATTCTGCGGATAATCGACATGCTCAAGGCCTTCGAGCATCCTGTCCGCATATTTTGTTATTCGCAGGTACCAGACGTCCTTTGCCTTCTGAATAACGTCGCTGTGGCAAACGTCGCATTTTCCTCCCTGCGAATCCTCGTTTGACAAAACGACATTGCAGTGCGGGCAGAAGTTGACCATCGCTTTATCGCGATAGACAAGGCCATGCTCGAACATCTTAAGGAAAATCCACTGCGTCCATTTATAATAGTCTTCGTCTGTCGTATCGATCACCCGGGACCAGTCAAACGAAAAACCGGCGCGTTTAAGCTGCTGGGTAAAGTGCGCTATGTTTTCATCTGTCACATCGCGAGGATGGCGACGTGTCTTAATTGCGTAGTTGGCCGTATTAAGCCCAAAAGCGTCAAAGCCTATCGGGAAAAGAACATTATAACCGCGCATACGTTTATAGCGCGAGATAACCTCAAGACTCTGGAACGCCTTAATGTGACCAACATGGAGTCCCGCTCCACTCGGATAAGGAAATTCTATGAGCGCGTAAAATTTAGGCAGTGAAAAATCATCCTTTGCTTCAAAAGCATGAGCTTTTTCCCATCTGTCCTGCCACTTTTTATCACAAACTTTAAAGTCGTATTTCATAGAAATTAACGTCCCTACTCTTATTTTAAGTAATACGGCATTAAGCCGTAATTATGCCGGATATATCGATTTCCTCCGCGTCGTCCCAAAGCTTGTCGAGACGGTAAAAATCGCGTTTTTCCGGGCTGAAAATATGAACAATGACGGAACCGTAGTCAAGAACTATCCATGTTCCCCCGGAAAATCCATCAATATGGCGTACGGGAAGTCCGGAGTCAAGTAAACGCTCCTCGACCTCGCCTGCAAGCGCCTTAATTTGCGTGACGCTGTTGCCCGTGCATATTACAAAGTAATTTGCAATAATTGTTTTTTCTTCAACTCGTAAAAGCCTGATATCGCGGGCAAGCTTTTTATCGAGAATTTTTACTATTGATTCAGCAATCTCTTCTGGAGTTCCAACTGGATATATAATTTTTTCCTTTTCGCCGTCCATTACCGGCTCCTTCCGTATTTTTTACTATTGCGTTACCTACGTGGTATATTTATTGAGTTTTCATTAACATCAGAGGCAACATACACCTCCGCTTTTACAGTTCCAAGCGGCGATGTATATATGTTTGATACTTTGCTGTTTGTTTCGTCTGTCAGAATTCTGTATGGGTCAAACTCTAAATCCTTAATATCCTCATTAAAAACATTCAGGTGATTATTGATTACATCAAGCACGTCTGCACGGCAAAGTACATAGCATGAAGCTCCATTTACCATAAGCCCCTTGCCAGGCAGCGTTACCATATACACTTTTGAAAGATCAACGGAAAAAGCATTCTTTGCAAAGTACATAAAATCCTGTAGTTCAACGGTTGATTTCATGTTTGAAAGAATCTCTGTCGCACATTTGCTCACCGTTGAAATACTCATATTTTCTTTAACCTGTTTTAGTAGAGCCGACATGAAGATTTTCAGTGCGTTTGTACGTCCAATATCAGCATTAACATAACCGGAACGATAACGCACGAATTGCATGGCTTTTTCTCCGTCAAGCCACTGCTCACCCTTTTTCAGGTCAATATACAGGTTCTGATACTTGTCGGTGTATTTCATGTCTGCCGGCACGTTCATATAGACGCCGCCGATTATATCAATAATATTTACAAAACCATCGATGTCTATTATAGCTGCGTGATTTATGCGTATATGGAAAGTTGTCTGAAGCAAGCCCGCAAGCTGAGATAGGGCCTCCATTGTTGGATCTTTGCTTCCCGCTTTCTTTGCGCTGTTATAATACGCGCCGTATAAAGCGTTAATCTTATGCGATTTTTTCCCGCTGACGTTTACATATGTGTCGCGGGGTATCTGGACTATCGAAATAGTATTCTCGTCTATATTATAGCGAACTATCATTATAATATCTGTGTTTTTCGCTACTTTATCATGTCCGAGAATAAGAAAATTAAATACACCCTTCGGCTGTTCTTTATCACCAATCGGTGGTACAGTTATTGTATTGCCCTCGTTGTCAGTCGGCAAAATAATTTTACCGTCCGTATTTGTCTCGTAGTAGTGCCCGAAATTACTCTTATTGGGATCCGGTTCGTATAAAAGAACAAACGCACCTCCGACAACAATAGCCGAAAATACGAGAACTACAAGAGATATGAGTACAATAGATATCGGCGAAAGCCGTTTTCTTTTTATCTTTATATCTTTTATATCTTCAGTCATAATAAAATTATTATATCACCCAATCCGGGTGAACCCGGACGGCTCCTTCCGTTATGTACATTAATGTTTTATGCATTTATATGTTGTTACATGTAGCCTGTTTTGAATACCATTAACAATAACAGGCATACCTCATGTAAAATCACCGCCGCGGCTGAAGTAGCGTACGGCGGCTTCCGTATCTGGTTCAATTTTCACTTTTTTTGACGTCAGGTACGCAAGCGTAGAACGCAAAACAGATAGTATCGTCTCCCTGAGAATCACAACACGTTCTTTTTCGTCACCGGCGGACTTGAGTTTTTCATAAAACAATCGCCGCGTTTGAATACATACGTCTTTATCGCGCGTCGGTTCGATATAATCGGCAAGATAAATAATAGCATCGAATTTTGTCATCCCGGCACGCCCTGTCGTATGATAGCGGACGGCTGACAATATATCGCTTGTCGCAAACTCAGGAAAGTCGCGCTTTATTATTATAGGTGCTGTGACCGCGTGGATAGCTGCAGGTGCTATTTCTTTAATAGTATCATTTATTATACCAAACTCAGCTATTAAATTCAATTGATTTTCATAAGTTAATTTCTTAGCGATGTCATGAAGCAAAGCAGCGGCACGAAGTTCAACTACCCTTTCCGGCATATAGATTTCACCAAGCGCTGCTGCTTCTTTTTCAACGCTTATAGTATGAGCATAACGCTTATCAGTCAAATAAGGCTTTATCCTCACGCGCAGCTCATCTATCATCTTTTGTGTTATTATCGCACCTGCTTCATTTTTTTGCTCCATAAAGCCCATGCTCCATTATATAATCGTAAACATCGCGCCCGAGGATGTCGCTTTCGTCAATTCCCCGGGAAATAGCCGCTCTTATCTCCGTTGACGATATAACAGTCGGTGTTATGTTAAGCATCACGACATCAGCTCCGAAACACTCTCTATATCGCCGCGTGGCATCATCAAGAGCTTTCTTTACCTCAATATCATCTTCGCGGCGGACGCACACAATGCGCGCCAGCTTAAAGATTACGTCAGCTTCATACCACCTGTCAAGCGTCAGAAACATATCCGTGCCAACGAGCAGTGAAAGCTCGGCACCGGGGTTTTGCTCAGCTATTATGCGAAGCGTGTCCGATGTGTAGCTTGGGCCTTGCCGCATAAGCTCAATGTCTGACACAACAGCATTGCCGCCCGCTGTTACCTCTGCAAAAGCAAGCTGTGCCATGCGCAGTCTGTGGCGCGGGTCATCGTCTTGCGACAGTGTCTTATGCGGCGGCGTCGCTGCCGGTATGATGTAAAGAAAATCGACATACCCCCGGGCAAGAAGCTCACGCGCGGCGGCAACATGCCCTTTATGCGGCGGTGAAAACGTGCCGCCATATACGCCGATTCTTTTACCTTTTACGCCCCCGCATATGCTTTTTTCATCATTATACATACTGCAAAAAACCATGCTGTGTGGCGGCTCTGCCGTCACGGCAGTATTATCTTATCCTTCTTATCTTCTCTTGAGCTTGGGCGGTATAGAACAAAGCGTGAGCCGACAACGGACACCGGCACCGCCCCTGTTTTTTCCGATATTATATCTGCCGCTTCACGGCTCGTATACGGACATGTGTCGAGAACCCGCAGCTTTATCAGCTCGCGTGCTTCTAGCGCGTTTTCAATCTGGCGGATGATTTCATCTGTTATCCCACCCTTGCCAATTTGAAATATTGTCTCATAATTGTTCGCCATTGAGCGAAGTGCTGCCCTTTGGCGGCTTGTTAACTCTATCATGTTGACTTTTTCTCCTCAAGGTCATTAAAAAGCGGAGCTATTGCTTCGGCAAAAGCGCGGAGCGCACGCCCTCTGTGGCTTATCTCGTTTTTACGCTCGGGCGGTATTTCTGCAAATGTTGCCCCCTCGGACGGAACATAAAACAGCGGATCGTAACCAAAACCGCCATCCCCGCGCTCCTCGCGCGTGATTATCCCGTCGCACCGGCCCTCGCATACAATCGGAGATATGCCATAAGACTCCGGAAAAACGCACGCTATCACGCATACAAAGTGAGCCGTGCGGTCTTCGTCCGCAACTCCTTCAAGCTCCCGCAAGAGCTTTGCTTTGTTTGCCTTATCATCGTGGCCTTCGCCTGCATATCGTGCGGAATAAACGCCGGGAGCACCTCCCAACGCGTCAACAGCAAGCCCTGAGTCGTCGGCAATGCCAATATAGCCGAGAGATGCCGGCACACGCGCCTTAATGAGCGCGTTTTCGACAAATGTTTTACCGTTTTCTTCAATATCTGATATATATCCGACGTCGGCGAGCGATAAAAGTTCCACATCTGGCGCTATTTTCTCAAGAATCCGCCGCATCTCCGATATTTTTTTTGCATTATTACTTGCTAAAACAAATTTCATGTTTATTTTTTGCGTTTTTTAAAGTTTTATATTGTTATTTTTTGATAGCAAACGTAACCTCACGATTCATCGAAAAGAGCATTAACAAAATCGCGGCATGAAAACGGCTCCATGTCGTCGATTCCTTCGCCGACACCGATGAATTTGACCGGAATTCCAAGCTCTTCCTTAATCGAGATAACAATGCCGCCCTTTGCCGTTCCGTCAAGCTTTGTTAAAATAAGCCCTGTTATATCGGCTGCGCGCTTGAACTCTTTTGCCTGTACGACAGCGTTTTGCCCTGTCGTCGCATCAAGGACAAGAAGCGTTTCGCGGCTCGAATCCGGAAGCTCACGTGATAAAACACGGTTTATCTTCGCAAGCTCATCCATAAGGTTCTTTTTATTGTGAAGGCGTCCGGCCGTATCGACTATCAAAACGTCCGCACCGCGTTTTCTTGCGGCTGCTGCCGCGTCGAAAACTACGGCAGCAGGGTCACTGCCCTCGCTGTGGCGTATAAGTTGCGCGCCGGCGCGCTCACACCAAACGGCAAGCTGGTCGATTGCCGCCGCACGGAACGTGTCAGCCGCAGCGACAATGACGTTTTTGCCTTGGGATGTCAGATTTTTTGCGATTTTTCCGATTGACGTTGTCTTTCCGACGCCATTTACGCCGATTATCAGAATGACAGCGGGTTTATTTGACAAGTCAAGCGGCTCACCCTCGCCTATCATTTCGCTGATTATATCGCGCAGAGCTTCTTTCGCCTGTCTTGCTTCCGTCAGGCGCCCCTCGCGTATGCGGTCGCGAAGGAGGTCAAGGATTTTCTCTGTCGTCACCGCGCCCACATCAGCGCAAATTAGCGTTTCTTCAAGCTCAGCGAGCATGTCCTCATCTATTTTAACAAAGCTTTTTAGTATATCGTCGATTTTGCCGACAACAGCATTTTTAGTCTTTTTTATGCTGTTTTTCAGTTTTTCATAAAACGCCATCGGTTACTTCCTCATAGGTAAATTTATTCTTCGCCTCGACGTCACTTGTGTCGAGCGTAAGTACGCGGGAAATGCCGTGACGCGGCATTGTTATACCATATAGCACGTCAGCTATTTCCATCGTTCCGCGTCTGTGTGTTATGGCTATGAACTGCATTTTGTTTGAATAGCGCTTCATGTATTGTGCAAAGCGGTCGACGTTGACTTCATCAAGCGAAGATTCAATCTCATCAAAAATGCAGAACGGCGTCGGGTTCACCTCAATCATCGCAAAAAGCAAGGCTATTGCGACAAACGCCTGCTCACCGCCCGACAGAAGCGAGAGATTTTTTATAATTTTTCCGGGAGGTGCCGCTTTTATTTCAATACCGCTTGTCAGCACATTATCAGGATCGGTCAGATAAATCTCCGCATCCCCGCCACCAAAAAGCTCACGGAAAACGCTTGTAAACTTTTCGCCTATCCGCTTGAAAGCATCCATAAAGCAGCGTTCCATCTCGCGGTCAAGGTCGTTTATGATTGCAGTCAGGTCATCTTTCGCCGCGCGAAGGTCCTCCATCTGACGTGACAGATAATCATACCGCTCGCGGACCTCTTTATACTCGTCGATTGCCGCCACATTTACGTTGCCGATTGCACGGAGTTTATTTTTACATTCAGTAAGCTCGGTCATGACAGCTCGTCTGTTTTCCACAGTAACCGGGGGATAATCAAGAGCTTCCGCCGCAGAAAGCGACAGCTCGTAATCATCCCAAAGGCGCGACAGCGTTTTATTTACCGCTTCCGCAAGATCGTTTTTATGCTGCTCATTTTTCATATGGACGCGGACGGCGCGCTCTTTTTCTTCTGTTTTTTCGCGTATTTTACGGCGCAGCTCCGTCTGACGGCGTTCATATTCAAGAACGTTTGCTTCAAGCTCGCCGCGTTCGCGCTCAAACTCGGCAAGCTCGGCTGCTACCTTATCGTATTTCTCTTTCAGCTCTTCCGCTTTCTTATGCGACGCCGCCACCGTCGCTTCAAGCTCTGCAATTTTTTCTTTATACGAAGCAAGCTGTGCTTCGTATTCGCGAAGGCGGCGCATTTTTTCGGCGTACATTTCCTCCGCCGCCGCAGCTTCGCTCTTTATGCGCGCACATTCTACAAGTGCCGCCGATAAAGCAGAAGACGCCGCATCGCGTTCATCTATTATCTCGTGGCGAAGGACATCAAGTTTAGCGCGGGCATCGCGCAGCTCTTTTGCTTCAGCTTCAACGCGCTCACATTGTTTTGCCAGCGCTTCGATATCAGAGCTGCTGCGCTCGTTTTGCTCGGCTCGCGTCGCAAGGTCATCCCTCAGCGATTGTGCGAGCGAACGCGACGCTTCCTCCTGTGCGCGAAGCGTGTCAGCTGACGACGCTGCCGCGCGCATCATTGTTTCAAGAAGCTCGCGCCGCTGTGCGCGCTCTGATGATTCCGCGACGAGCACTGAGCGGCGCTTTGTTGCATCTGAGAGCGCATCAAGTGACTTTTTCAGAGCCTTTTCAATCTCGGCTTTTTTATTCTGAAGTGTTTTTATCTCCTCAGAACGGGTGAGCATACCGCTCTCGCGGCGTGCCGAACCACCTGTGAAAGAACCACCGGCGTTTATCTGCTGTCCGTCAAGAGTAACGGCGCGGATTTTATATCCGGTTGCTTTCGCAGCCACAGTTGCCGCATCAAGATCGACGAACACACACGTTCTGCCAAGCAAATAACGGATAATTTCAGAAAAACGGGCGTCCGTGCGGACAAGAGAATCCGCCATGCCGACATAACCCGGGTATTTTGACGCTTCAAGTGTCTCGCGTCCCGGTTCTTGTGCCCTGACAGATGCTATCGGGTAAAAAGTGGCACGTCCGGCGCGTCCTTCTTTGAGGTAATTAATCGCCTCTTTCGCTGTTTCTTCATTGTCGACGACAATGTTTTGCAGATTTGCACCGAGCGCCGTTTCAATCGCAGTTACATACTGCTTGTCCGTTGATATTATATGTGAAACCGGGCCGTAAACAGTGCCACGGATTGCACCTGTCGCGTACCCGTCCATGACATATTTGACACTATGCCCGTATCCCTCAAAATTCTCCTCAAGACGCACAAGAACATCGATTTTATGGGAAATTGCCTCTATTTCACCGCGAATACGTCCGCTCTCCTCAGACAGGCGTGATATTTCACGCTCAATATCAGCGAGTTTTTCATCTGACATCCGCCCTTCCTTGTCAAGCTCCACTATCGCTGCCGCGTATTCTGCGGCTGTTTTTTCTTCAGCGGCTGCTCTTTTGGCAAAATCGTCCGCTGCGGATTCATATTTTTCAATTTCAGCTAAAACCGAAGCACGCTTGCGTTCATCATCCTCACGCGAGCCGCGCAGAACATTTAAACGAACCTTCAGGTCAAGCGCTGTATCCTCGCGTTTTTTAATCTCGCGGAAAAGCTCGTCAAGCTTAGCTTCAGTTTCAGAAAGGCGCCCCTCGATTTCCTCGAGTGCCGCGCGTTTAGCCGAAACTGTCGCATTTACTTCGTCTAAACCACGCTTTGCATCATCAAGGCGGGCAGCGACAGCTTCTGCGTCGGACTTAGCTTCATCTATTAAACGAGCCGTTGTCTCCGAGCTTTTTTTATACTCCTCCGCTTGCGCAGCAGAACGGTCGGCTGCGGCTTGTTCCGCACGATACTCGCTATCTATACGCGCAAGCTCCGCTGTCATCTCACGGATGCGAACGTTGGTGCGCTCGGATGACGCTCTGCCCTCCTGTGCCGCTTCGCTTATGCGTTCGCTCTGAGCTTCAAGCTGTGCGACGGTATCTGCTGCTACTTCAAGCTCATGCTCAGAGAGAAGGTATGCATCTTCCGCACGCTTAAGCTCTTCTTTCATGCGACCTACGTCATATATAATAAGCGCTATATCAGCGCGGCGTTTGCGTTCATAAAGTTCAAGATAACGGCGAGCCTTTTCAGCTTCTTTTTCAAGCGGACCAAGACGGCCCTCAATTTCCGTCATGATATCGGCCACGCGAAGCATATTTTCTTCTGTTTCTTGAAGCGACTTCAGTGATTCCTGCTTTTTGTAGCGGAATTTCGATATACCCGCCGCTTCCTCGAAAACTGTCCGCCTGTCCTCGCTTTTACGCGATATTATCTCTGCTATTTTACCCTGTCCGATGATGGAATAACCCTCGCGGCCTATTCCTGTATTCATAAAAAGCTCGTGGATATCTTTTAAGCGGACAGCGCGTTTATTTATAAAGTATTCGCTATCTCCTGATTTATAATAACGGCGCGTTACGGTAATTTCATCGTACGGACTGTTCAGGCGCCCCTCAGCGGCGCTATTGTCAAAGGTAATCGACACCTCCGCATAGCTCATCGGGCTTCGTCCGTCGGCACCTGCGAAAATGACGTCTTCCATTTTCGTGCCGCGTATATTGCGTGACGAAATTTCACCAAGCACCCATCGCATGGCGTCAGTTATGTTTGATTTTCCGCTGCCGTTAGGGCCGACGATAACCGTCGTGCCGGGATGAAATAATATCTTTGTTCTGTCGGGGAACGATTTGAACCCCTGCATCTCAAGCTGTTTTAAGTACACTTTATGTCTTTCTCCTGTATTACGGAGTTGCCATCACTATTGATTGTCTATCGTCAGATATCTGTTGGATTTTGTTTTAACTATAACTTTGTTATTTTCGCTTTTATGTCACACAAGCTCGACAGATACGCGCTTACCTGGTGAAAGTTTAGCGCCGCCTTTTATTTTCACATCGCGCAGCCCGTATCTTTCGGCTAACATCATTTTATTTTTACCCCTTTGCCCTGCCGCTTTAGACTGCGCGCCATCTGAAACATATATTATAGCGCATCGTCCGGCCACGTCGGCACCACCGGCGATTTCGCTGTCAATCGCACTACATATATCCTCATAGTATAAAATGCTCGCTGCAATCTCGCCGATTGCCGGATGATTCGGGCCTGCTATATATTCACCTGTGTGCAGGTTTTCACTCTCGCAAAGGCCGACGCGCAAAATTTTAACGCCGTCATCATCAAGAATCCTCATGACGCGCGCCGTACGATATGCTGCTTCATCAACCGAGAGCGGCGTATATTCACCCGCCGCCGTCATATCGGCAAGCTTGGTTCCAGCGAAAACAATAGTCGGGTATATCCTTGCTTCAGCGCAGCCGAGGGAGCAAATAGCGCGGGCCGTTTCCTCCTCATCGGCAATGGTTGAGCCGGGCAAACCTATCATCATCTGACCGCCAAGCGTCACCCCGTGCGCCCGAATTATAGCACAGGCACGGCGAGTATCCTCTGACGTGTGTCCTCTCCTTGATGACGCAAGTACACGGTCGCTCATGCTCTGTATTCCAAGCTCGACGGTTTTAACACCGTATTTTGTCAGTATGTCCATCACTTCATCGTCGATGTAATCAGGTCGCGTCGAGCAGCGCAGGGATGTGACACGCCCATCGACAACATATTTATAGCCAACCTCAAGCAGTCTTATCATCAAAGAGCGGTCGATTCCGGTGAAAGAACCGCCGAAAAACGCGATTTCACACTCGGCGTCACCTGCTGTTGCAAGCGCTGCTTCAATTATATCTGGGACTGAGCGCTCATCGAAGCATTGTTTTCCCGATATTGTGCGCTGATTGCAAAAAACGCACATACACGGGCAGCCGAGGTGCGGTATAAAAACTGGTATGTTAATATGGCGCTTTTTTGTCTTATTGGTTATTGTGGTATTGCCCGCAATGCTGCTTTCCATTACAATTTCATTTTCCGTCATTCCGTGCCGACCCCGAACAGCTTTACGGCTTCGGCCGCCGCAGCCTGCTCGGCAGCCCGCTTTGTCCGCCCGACGCCACGCCCTATGACGTTGCTGTTCATGCGCGCCTCAACCTCAAACGTCTTATCGTGATCCGGGCCTGACTCTGCAATGACGACATATTCAAGCCGCTCCCCTTCAGCCTGCTGTATTATCTGCTGGAGCATTGTTTTATAATCGAAATAATCAATAGCGTCGCTCTTTTCTTTGAGCTCAGCTTCGACGTAAGGCAATATAAAGCGTGCGACGGCACTCTTGCCATCGCCACCGTTGTTTTCATCATCGATGTATATGGCCGCGATTACTGCTTCAAATGCGTCAGATAAAATCGAGGCGCGGTTGCGGCCATTGTTTTTATCTTCACCGTGCCCGAGGAGCAAATACTCCCCAAGCCCGAGCTTTCGCGCATAACGAGAAAGCGCATCCTCGCATACGAGTGACGCGCGGAGACGCGTCAGCTCACCCTCCTGCAACGTACCATAGCAACGTATCAGGTATTCGCTGACGACAAGCGATAAAACAGAGTCACCGAGGAACTCAAGGCGTTCGTTATTGCCCCCCGGCACACCGGATTTTCTTTCATTTGAATAAGATGAATGTGTAAGCGCACGCAAAAGCAGTCCTTTATCGTGAAAAGTATAACCTATTGCACGCTCAAGACGCTCAGTGTCTCCCGGTGTGCTTGAAGCACCACGGCGGCTCATGATTTGCCAACCTCCCTTGCGTATTCGGCAAGTCCCTCTGATATAGCATCCGTTATCCCTGTCTGAACACAGCTTACAGCTTGCTTGATGGCGCTGGCTATTGCCTTTGCATCAGAGTTGCCGTGAGCCTTTATGACAGGACGGCTCAGCCCAAGAAGCGGTGCACCGCCATATTCGGATGCGTCAAAATTCTTTTTAAACTTCTCAAGCTCCGGTTTTATAAGTAAAAATGATATGCCGGAGCGGGCGTTTGCCGAATATATTTCTCGCAGCGCATCAAACATGAACCGTCCCATCCCCTCAATGAGTTTTAAGGCTATATTGCCTGTAAAACCATCGCAGACAAGGACATCGCACGGGTTAAACGGTATTTCACGCGACTCAATGTTGCCGACAAAATTCAGGTTTGACGCGCGAAGAAGCTTGTGAGCAGCAACAAGTATATCAGTACCCTTGCCCTCTTCGGTTCCGTTGTTAAGAAGCCCGACGCGGGGATTTTCAATTCCGAATATCTTTTTCATATAAATTGAGCCCATGATTGCCCACTGAATAAGATATTCTTCTGTAATTTTCGGGTTTGCGCCCGCATCCATGAGGAAAAGCGGGTGCGAAAACGGCAATATCGTCGCAATACCGGAACGCCTTACTCCCGGCAGTTTATGGACAATGAGTGTGCTGCACGCATGAAGCGCTCCCGTGCTGCCGGCCGACAGAAAAGCATCGCCTACCACACCGTATTCATTGTCAGGCAACAGCATTTTCAGCCCAATGCACATTGAGGCATCAGACTTGTTTTTCAGCACCGAAATCGGGTTGTCATCCGGCAACACAACTGTTTCCGTATGGATTATGTCAATGCCGCTAAGCGAAAGACCTGCGTGTGTAGCAGCCGAATAAATCTGACGACGGTCACCGACGAGCGTCAGATCGACTTTTTGTTGTTCTGCTCTTGCGCGTATAACGCCCTTTACTATTTCCGAGGGGGCGTTATCGCCGCCCATCGCATCAATTATAATTCGCATTTTTATCGACCCCACTGATTCCGCAAAAGCGGCTTAATTTACATAATGCTTTGACTTGTCGTTCACGTTGTTACTTCGTATTTATCAGTCAAAGGCTTCTTTAATTATTTTATCTATCTCTGCAAGCGAGCGCTCGGCAAGCGCTGCGTTTTTCGCACGCTTTCCGCCCTTAACTCTGTACCCGAGCGGCTCGACGATACCAAAGTTAGCATTCATCGGTACAAACGAGCCGACCCCGCCTGTGGCAACATAATGTGCCATCGCGCCGCAAACCGTGCGCGTCGTAAAATCTATGCCCGGCTGCCCGAAGAGGTGTCTTGCTGCGTTTATACCGGCAACAAGTCCTGACGCTGCCGATTCAACATAGCCTTCAACTCCGGTTATTTGGCCTGCAAAGTATAAATCGTCGTTGCCGACAACCGAATAAAACGGCGTTAAAAAGCCAGGAGAGTTGATATATGTGTTGCGGTGTATGACACCATAACGCAAAAACTCGGCATTTTCAAGGCCGGGTATCATTGAAAAGACGCGCTTTTGCTCCGGAAAAGCCAGATGCGTTTGAAATCCTACTATATTATACATCGTTCCGGTGGCATTTTCACGCCTTAACTGTACTATGGCGTATGCTTCTTTACCTGTTCGCGGGTCAATGAGCCCGACAGGTTTCATCGGTCCGAAGCGAAGCGTATCACGTCCGCGCCTTGCCATAACCTCGACAGGCATACACCCTTCAAAGACGTTGAGCGATGCTTTCGCTTGTTCTTCCTCATCAAAGTCGTGGAGCTCTGCCACCCTTGCATTAATTAGCGCGTCGTAAAAAGCATCGTACTCCTCGCGCGTCATCGGGCAGTTGAGATAATCGTCTCCACCACCTCGCCCATATCGTGAAGCGGCAAATACTTTAGTATAATCAATCGTCTCACCATCAACTATCGGTGCGACAGCGTCAAAAAAGTGCAGTTCACGACGCCCGAGGATGTTTTTTATATAATCTGCCATCGCACCGGCGGTGAGAGGCCCTGTTGCAATGATATTTATGCCCTCAGACGGCCCTTCAGCTTCGCGCTCAACAACCGTTATGGCAGGATGAGAACGGATTTTATCTGTTATATAAGAGGAAAACGCTTCTCTGTCGACAGCGAGAGCTGAGCCGGCAGGAACCGCCGTTTTATCCGCCGCTTCAATGATGAGCGAGCCGAGGCGGCGCATTTCCTCTTTCAGAAGCCCGACGGCGTTTGTCACATCAGCGCTGCGCAGCGAATTGCTGCACACAAGCTCCGCCATAAGCGGACTTCTATGCGCCGGTGTCATCTTCCGTGGCTTCATTTCAATAAGAGTGACTTGCGCGCCGAGTTTTGCCGCCTGCCACGCAGCCTCACACCCCGCAAGACCAGCCCCTATCACCGTTATGGATTTACTGTTACTGTACTCCATAAGTTTAAGCTCCGGAGCTGTTGCCGCTGATATTATTATCGCCTGCGCTGTCGTCTTCCTCGATTTCACGTTTGTACCCGCATGCTTCATTATGGCATATAAGAAGGTTTTTGCCCTTCTTACGGTATAATACCTCACCGCAGTTGGGGCATTTTTCCTCCGTCGGCTGATCCCACGATGAAAAATCACATTCGGGATAATTGCTGCATCCGTAGAATACGCTCTTATTTTTGCCGTATTTAACGACAACATCACCGCCGCACTTCGGACACTTTACGCCGATAACCTGATTTTTCTGCTTTGTAAACTTGCACTTCGGATAATTGACGCAAGCGTAAAAACTGCCGTAACGCCCTGTTCTCAGCACCATATCACCGCCGCATTTTTCGCATTTGAAGTCTGCATACTGCGGCTCAGTAAGTGCTGCTGACGCTGCTTCTTCGGTACCTTCGCTTTTTGCTGATGTACCGTTAAGCGGCTTTGTATTTTTACATTCCGGGTAATTAGGACACGCGGCAAATTTGCCGTAGCGTCCGTTTTTAACTACCATGCGCGCGCCACACTTTTCGCATATGATGTCGGTTTCCTCTGCGGGAACTTCAACTTTCATGCCGTTTGCGGCTGCAAGCGCTGCGTCAAGCTCATTTTTAAAGCCTTCATAAAATTCCGACAGAACCTGCTGCATTGAGACCTGACCGTTTTCAATCTCGTCAAGCCGTGTTTCCATGTATGCTGTGAATTTATAGTCAACTATATCAGGGAAACTCTTTACCATCAGGTCTGTTATTATTTCACCGAGAGGCGTCGGGACGAACGATTTTCCCTCACGCTTTACATAACCACGGGAAACAATCGTAGTTATAATAGGCGTGTATGTGCTCGGACGCCCTATCCCCGTTTCTTCAAAGAATTTGATTAACGAGGCTTCAGTAAAACGCGGCGGCGGCTCTGTAAAGTGCTGAGCCGGCAGAAGCTCCTCGCACGTAAGTTTTTCATTCTCCTTCAGCTCAGGCAGAGTGACGGGATCGGAGGAGTTGCCGTTTTTCGCGTCGTCCGTTGATTCCTCGTAAAGAGCAAGGAAACCTGCGAATTTTAGTGTGCTTCCGTTTGCGCGGAATACATATTTGCCGGCGCTGATTGTCGCAGACACGGTGTTAAACTCTGCCGACACCATCTGGCTTGCCATAAAGCGGTCCCATATGAGCTTATAAAGCTTATATTGGTCGCTTGTGAGATATTTACGGATTTTTGACGGTTCAAGCGCCGTATTTGTCGGTCGGATGGCTTCGTGAGCATCCTGTGCCGTCGCTTTTGTTTTATATACCCGCGGTGTCTCGGGTACATATTTTTCGCCAAAGCGCTCTTTTATATAATCAAGAGCCGCACGCTGAAATTCAGATGAAACGCGCAGCGAGTCAGTTCTCATGTATGTTATAAGACCTTGAACTCCGCCATGCTCATGACCGACATTGACACCTTCGTAAAGCGCCTGTGCGGTGCTCATCGTGCGTGCAGAATGAAATCCAAGCTTACGGGAAGCTTCCTGCTGCATTGTCGATGTTGTAAACGGCGGTGCCGGAGCACGTGTTTTGACTGTATGCTTTAGCTCAGTAACACGAAATTCGGCGTTTTTGAGCTCATCAATTATTTTTGAGCATTGCTCACCGCTCTCAAGCTCTATTTTCCCGCCGTCTGCCGTACCACTGAAGCGAGCTGTAAACTTACCGCCTCTTTCAGTCGTAAGAGATGCGTCAATCGTCCAGTACTCACGCGGGACGAAATTCCGTATTTCTCTTTCGCGGTCCACGATAGCACGCGTTGCTGCAGACTGCACGCGACCGGCGGAAAGTCCGCTCTTAACAGTTTTCCAAAGGTACGGGCTGAGCTTATATCCGACGATTCTATCAAGTATGCGCCGTGTCTGCTGTGCGTCAACAAGCTGCATATTGATAGTGCGGGGGTGTTTTATAGACTCTTTGACGACAGATTTCGTCACTTCATTGAATGTGACTCTTCTTGTCTCGTTTATGGGAATACCCAAAGCTGTAGCAACGTGCCATGATATTGCTTCACCCTCACGGTCAGGGTCCGTCGCCAGATAAATGCGGTCGGCAGCTTTTGCCTCGCGCTTCAACTCCTTAATCAGGTCACCCTTACCGCGGATATTTATATATTTGGCTTTGAAATTATCTTCTAAGTCAACGCCAAGGGTGCTTTTCGGTAGGTCGCGGATATGCCCGACAGTTGCTATGACCTTATAATTGCTGCCGAGATAGCTCTTTACCGTTGCAGCCTTGGCCGGAGATTCCATTATTACGAGATTTGCCATACATTTTCCTTAATGTTGTTTTATAAATAACAATATAATATTTAAAATATCATGTCAATACCAAAGATATTGCCCCGCGCTACCTTGTCCGGACAAAACGCCCGCCAGGAAGTGCTGTTACATAACCGAGTATCTCAAGAATAGTCAGGGCGCTCATTACTTCATTTGCTGTAAAGCCTTTTGCCACAAGCTCATCTGCTGTCAAGGAGCTGCTTCCAAGCGCTGCGAGCACAGCACGTTCGTTTTCATCAATCGGAAGCTCTGTCATTGACAGCGGTTTTGAGGTCATGTTGGCTTTTTGCTGTGCGACCTCTTCGCGGGCTTTTGCAAATGAATACGAGCTGTCAGAATCGGCGTCTGCGTCAGCATAATTATCATATGATTCCACAGGGGTGCTTTTTGCTTTCATTTTAGCGTCTTTTTTAGCTAAAATATGCTTTTCCTGCCCGCCCCATGTATTTTCATTGCTGTTTTCGCGCTTACTTTCACTGCTTTTTTGTGTAGAACGCGACGTGACGCCACGCAGTTTCGCTGATTCGTGACCAGCTTTTTCATTGATTCGCCGCTCTGCAGCTTCCGCAGCTTCGACGGACACAGCATGCGGATAAAGAAATTCGTAAAGCGATAAAATATCGCAAGCTGATGTCACTATCCGTGCGCCGTCGCGTATGAGAGCGTTTGTGCCGACGCTGCTCTCACCGCCGAGCTCGCCCGGAACGGCAAAAAGGTCACGCCCTTGCAAAAGCGCCGTACGCGCTGTTATCAGCGCTCCGCTGCCGCGTGGGGCTTCAATAACAAGCGTACACTGCGAAAGCCCGCTTATTATTCTGTTGCGCACCGGGAAATTTGCCCCTGCGGGCGGCGTTCCCGGCGGATACTCAGTTAAAATAACTCCATTTTTTATTATGTGCTCCGCGAGAACTTTATGCTCCGGCGGATAATAACGGTCGATACCGCAGCCAAGTACAGCCACAGTCGCCGCTCCTGCATCAAGAGCGCCGTTTGCCGCCATGGCATCACATCCAAGCGCCATTCCGCTAACAACAGTGGCGCCACCGGCTGATAGTGCGTATGAAAGACGATATGCTTGTCTTTCACCGTAAGGCGTCATTTTACGCGTGCCGACAACGGCGACGTAAACACCGTCGTCGAAATCAGGCAAGCGTCCTTTATAATACAGCACAACAGGAGGGTCTGTCAATGTGCGAAGGCGTTTTGGATAACGCTTATCACCGTATGTCAATATACCCCATCCGCGCTTTATACAGAGAGAGAGAATGTTTTGAGCGCGCGTCATATCTTTATCCGCAAGAGCGCTTGCAGTTTTTTCATCAATTCCTGCAATTTCAAGAAAGCGCTCAACCGGCGCTTCATATATCTCGCGCAAAGTGTTAAATGATGCGAAAAGGCGGTTATATGCGCGGCTTCCTGCGCCGCATGCGAGTGAAAGCCAGATCCAAATCAGCCTGTCAGACATAACAGTACCTCCGCGTTCTGTTTTATGCTCTCTTCTGTTGCTATATTATAAAGTCACTGCCGCTGTTCTCGCCTTTTTTGAAAATATTGCAATATTCTTTTGTTCTGATACCTAATTTATTATCTTAGTTTAATCTATATCCCACGAAGTTCGCTCTTATACCGCTCCCATAATATAACCGTTGCCGCACAAGCTGCATTGAGTGATTCCTGCCCTTCCGACATAGGCACTGTAACGCGGCCTGTACAAAGCGAAAGAACGTCATCTGAAACGCCATGACCCTCGTTGCCTATTACAATGCAGTCTAAAGGCTTAAAACCGCCCTCAGGCTCAAAATTCCCGCCACAAGGCTTGTCACCATCAGGACAAGCAGCGAAAACCCGGCGTCCTGCGTGCAATAGCTTGCGGCAAACGTCGGAAAGGTTATCTATATAAACGCACATCAAACGGAGGGCAGCTCCCATTGAAGCGCGCATAACACGTCTGCCGTATACATCAGCGCAGCCGGGCCCACATATAATTGTATCGATCCCGAAAGCGCGTGCGCTTCTCATAATAGCTCCCATATTTCCGGTATCCTGTATTCCGTCAAGAATCAGGATGCGGCGCCCTCTATAAAACTTCGCGTCGAAGCCGGCTGCGCTCTCCTCCCGTTTTATGGAGTCCGAATATCTTACGGCCGACACCATCCCTTCCGGGAAGCGCTCCTCCGTTATGCGGTCCATAACGCTATCTGGAACTATGATGACCCGCGTATCTTTTGCGATCCCGCCTGCTGATGAGATGAGCTCATCAGCCGCGTCCTCACGTACAAATACAGCGAAAACATCTGAGCCCGCTGCCTTTGCCTCACGGTACAGCTTTACGCCATCAATGAGGAAAAGTCCCGTTTCGTCTCTGTATTTTTTCTGATCGAGCTTTGCCATCGTGACAATAAGCGGGTTATTGCGGCTCGTTATCCTCTCGAACTTGCTGTTTTTGCTGTTGCTGTCCGTCATTGAAAATCCTTTCAATCTCGCCTTTCATTGACGAGTTATGTTGCTTATTATAGCACAAAAAACCGGTCAATTGCCGGTTTTTTGGTGTTTTATTTACTTAAAGGGCAGCTTTAGCCTTCTCGACAATGACAGCAAATGCTTCTTTGTCGGATACTGCGAGCTCTGAGAGCATCTTTCTGTTGAGGTCGATGCCAGCGAGCTTAAGCCCGTGCATAAATCTGGAATAATTGATTCCGTACGGTTTTACTGCTGCCGATATACGAGTAATCCAAAGAGAACGAAAATCGCGCTTTCTCTGCTTGCGTCCAACAAAGGCATAATTGCCGCTCTTCATAACGGCTTGCTTTGCCATTTTGAAATGCTTGCTCTTAGCGCCCCAATAGCCTTTCGCGCTCTTTAATACTTTTTTTCTTCTTTTACGCGACATTATCGCGCCTTTAACTCTTGCCATATCTCAAGATTCCTCCATTAATTCGTGCGATTAGTGTCGCAGACTTATTTATTTATCATCCGCCTGACGTTTTTCGCCATAGACTCGCTTAAAATAGCGCCGCTGCGGAGATGCCTTTTACGCTTTGCATCTTTCTTGCCAAGTTTATGCCGGTGTTCACTGTGATTCATCTTCACCTTACCGGTAGCCGTCAGGCTGAACCGCTTGGCTGAAGCCTTATGTGTTTTAATTTTACCCATTGCGGTACTCCTTTATATAATTCGTTTTATAATACGAGCGCACGTCGCCCCGGCGCCACAGCATCAGCTCTGGCGTCCTGCGGCAGCTCCTCGGTATTAATCATTTGTTATAGCTTTACGCTTTTATTTCACTATCCGGACACCCTTTTATTAATGTCAAGACAGCACAAAACGTCGCCTTTACTGCGGGAACTGTTCACCCGCCGGTTTTTTCGGGCAGAAAACTTCGGTGCTTTCTCCCCGTACCAAAAGTTTTATCCCTTTATTCTGCTTTTTTTGCTGTTTCTTTTTCTACAGCTTTTTCTTTTACTGTTTCTTTTGCCTTTGTTTCTTTTACGCCTTTCGCATCCTTATCGCGCTGTGTGCGATTAGGATTGATGAACATAACAAGCTGGCGCCCCTCAAGTACCGGGTTTTTGTCGGCTGTGCCGTATTCGCGGCAATACTCCTCAAACCGCAGTAAAAGGTCGCGTCCGATCTGCTGATGTGCCATCTCTCGGCCGCGGAAACGCAGCACTACGCGCACCTTGTTGCCATCTGATAAAAATCCAATAGCGCGCCTTGCTTTCGTCTCAAAGTCGTGAGTGTCTATTTTGAACGAAAGCTGTATTTCTTTTATTTCGACGGTTTGCTGTTTACGCTTTGATTCCTTTTCCTTCTTGTCTTGTTCGTAGCGGTACTTGCCGTAGTCCATAATTCTGCAAACCGGTGGGTCAGAATTAGGCGCGATTAGGACAAGATCCAAACCTTTTTCATATGCTATCTCTTTTGCGCGTGCGAGAGGCATAATGCCAAGCTGCTCCGTGCCTTCTACGACACGTACGCTGCTCGCTTTAATTGCTTCGTTAATCTGCAGATCCTTTGTGCTGATAGTATTCCACCTCCGTAAAATATCGAGAAACTTTTTTCGCTTAAAAATAAAAACTGCGGAGAACATTTTTCTCCGCACCATACAACAACTCTCCGCTTTTTTTGCGGAAAAGTGTATATTAACCGGCGCGCTTATGCGGCTCGGTGAGGACGAAAAACGTTCTACTTCTTTTTCACAAAGGCGATTATATCACCACATCCATCGCTTGTCAACAGAATTTATGCGTATAGCGCAAATATTTTTACTTAATATATAAAGTAATACGGTTTTTTACATCTGCGATAGACAAAAAGACGAATAAATTATTAATTTATCGTATAATATTGCTATTTACAAAAATCGCTATGCGCTGTATAATAATTTTCGCCGCATAAATCTATTTTATTTCTATTTATCAATTCCCATGATTTGGGAAAGAGACGTGGCGGAGTATGTACCGGAGAAATATCAATTTCATGATATCACATCTGACCGGCGATGCTCCGCCACGTTTTTGATTATCATTTTTAAAAAAACATTGGGCGACGGTTTTTTAGCCGCCGCCCATTTTTATATTCACTGTGTTTCGGTGTTTGCGCTCGTATCGGGAGCATCCGTAACATTTGCATTGTCAACAAGGAAAAGCATAACTTTGTCCCAGAGAAGGCTCTGTCTGACCGTATCCTCGCCATAATATTCAATCAGCGCTTCAGCATCTTCAAAACCATTATCCTTTGCGTATTTTTCAGCACCGGTTTTAAACTCATCTTCCGTCAGTTTTATGCCTTCGCGTTTGACAATGATACGCAGCAGCATTTCCTCGACAACATAAGCCTTTGCCTGCTCAGTTACCTGTTTTTCAAATTCATCTTTTGTCGTGTTGAGATATTTTTCAAGAAAATCATTAAGGGTGAGGTTATACTGCTTCGCATAGTTTGTATATGAAGCTATATAGTTGTTCTTGTATGATTCGACAACTTTATCCGGATATTTTTTCACAGTTGAGTTGTCGACAATGTATTTCCATATGTCGGAGACAAGATTTGTAAGCTCGTCTTCCTCTGCTTCTGCTTCAAGCTTTTCCCACAAATAAGCTTCAAATTCCTCAACTGTGTCGTAATCCGTATTGGCTGCAACAAGCTCATCGTTGTATTCGGGTAAAATGTCGCGTGTTGCGGAATTGATTGTCACAAGGAACAATGCCTTGACGCCTTCAAGGTCCGGATTGTTCTTGTACGGGGTAGGAAATGTAACTTCAACAGAAACCTTCTCACCGACATGGTGCCCGACAAGCCCTGACTCAAAACCGCTGATAAAACTTCCCGAGCCGAGTGTCAGGTCATAACCTTTTACATCGTCGTATTCGGTGAACTTCTCACCGTCTTTATATTTTTCGTAATCGCCTACAATATATCCGACATAGTTTATATTAACTGTATCGCCGAGGGCAAGTACATCTTCCTCAGTAAGCTTTTTTTCTGTGGCAAGGTCATCAAGAAAATCTTCAATTTCGTCGTCGATGTCGTCCTGATTTATAGTTATCTGCTTTCTTGTAGCAGATATGCCCTTATACTCACAAATCTCAACGTATTTTTCCCAGTTGTAGTCATCAATATTTTCAGACTCGCCGCACGCTGTAAGAGTCAGCGGAACAATAGTAAATGCGGCAGCGAGAAGAAGCGTTATTACTTTTCGCATTATAAAATATCCCTTCGGCTATTATTTTTATATAATTTATATCATAAATACGGCACTAAGTAAATACCCCGCACGACATTGTTAACAAAAATGCCCCTTATGGCACATAAAAGCACTCCGCGGGTAATTACGTATTTCTCATTTAATTAGAGTAACCTATCTATAACATCATTTTATAATATAGACCCCGCACGGCACAGAAAACTTTTCTCCCGCGCGGGGCGTTTTATTGCTATGCTATTCTGATTTATATTCTTTCTATCATTCGTGATAAGATTTCACTCTTCTCTGAGCTTTGCCGCACGTACATCACCGCCGGCAAAAGGCAAGGCAAGAAACTCACCGAAAAGGCGGCTTGTTATGCGCTCGGCATAACGGCGGCGAAGTTCTGCTGGTGAGAGGTTTGTGCTTATAATCATAGACATTGCGCGGTTTATTCGCGTGTTGATGAGATTATATAGGCAGGAGAGCGTGAACTGGTTTGTCAGCTCGGTTCCGAGGTCGTCGATAATGAGAAGATCACACTCAAAATAACGCTCTGTCGGGTCGTCATCCTGCGATGTGTCTTGTGCGTGGAATTGCTTCTGCTCAAAATCCATTATTATATTTTGTATCGTGTCGTATTTTACGTCAAAACCCTTATTTATTACCTCGCGCGCTATTGATGTTGAAAGATGCGTCTTCCCGAGCCCCGTTGCACCAATAAATAAAAGGTTGCCGTTATTTTTACCGGCTGTAAAATTCTCCGCGTATGATTTGGCAGCCTCATATGTATGCTTCATTGTCGCATACGCCTGCGAGTCATATTTATAATAGTCAAGGGAGAATGTTTCAAAACTCTGCGTCTTTAAAAGCTCACCCATTCCTGAGCTTTCATAACCGGCAAGCACAAGCTCACGGCGTTTACATTCGCACATTTGCGTGCCGTCGTAACCTGTGTCGGAGCATTTTTTACAAAAATAGCGCGGTTCCGTATAGTCAGCCGGGTATCCGTTTTCAACAAGGATAGCGGCGCGCCTTGCCTGAAGCGCAAGATTGTCTTTTTTAATGCGCTCTATGCGCTCAGCAACCCCCTCGCTTCCAAGCTGGCACGCTTCAAATACGCGTGCTCCTGTCTTTGCAAGCTCAGCATCAATCTTTGCAAGCTCCGGTATCTTTGCATGAACCGATTCCAGGCGGCGCTGGGCATCCGCCTCAGCCTGTGAGCGTCTTGTTGCAAGAATATCATTTACTTTTATGTAATCAGCTTTTCTGAATCCCATATCAGCCGGCCCCGCTTTCCTTCAGCCCGCGCTTTACAGCAAGCTGGAAAAATTCATCCGTATCAAAGCTGCCACTGACGCCTGCATCCTTTTCCTTGCATGCTTTATACTTTGCTTCGGCTTCGTCTATTTCAAGCAAGCTCTTAAAGCCCCTCTCATGCCAGCTTTCGAGGACTTTATTCATATACGGTACCGATACATTCCCGATAGTATCGACAGTCACCATATACGCGCGCTCTATCATGTCATAGTTCATACCCCACTCGCGTGACCAGCGCTCAAACGCTTCGCGTTCACGTGCGGAGAAGGCGCGGTTTCCGATTCCGAGGAGCCCGCGAAGGCGTCCTTCCAGCTTCTCCTGTTCTTCCATCCATTTTATGTGCGCGTCAAGCGCTGCCGGCGTGTCAACGCCGCGATCGTAAAGAGAAAATGCCATGCGCTCCGCATATTTCAGCGCGCGCTTGCCGCGTTTGACGCACCAGGCTAAAAGCATCAGTATGTATTCGGAGTCGAGCCCGAGATAATCATGCAGCCCGACAATTATTGCCGCTTCCGCACTGTTGAACATGCGCCCCATCGTTTGCTGGCAAGCGTCTATGAGCGCTCCAAGATCCGGTGAGCGGTCAAATGCCGCCTTTACATCGTCAGACGTATACTCAGGAAGGCTGTGCCTCGGACGGAGCTTTTTTATGCCTTTTTCTGTTTCTTTATCATTAGTGTTTTCTTTATCAGACTCACCAGAATGAGGGCTGCCCGCTCTTTCGGGAGTAGATTTCATGTCTCCCGATACCGTATTCTTGCGCTCTGTTACCGCTACGCTGTCTTGCTCTTTATGATGTGCCGATTTAACTCCTTCATTATCAGATGCATCATCAGCACTTTCAATCACTCCGGCTCCCCGCCAGAATGCCAGTGACCGCTCAAACTGCTCTTGTGTAACACCTGCTGCTGCTGCAATGTCGGCAGCACACGCGTCGAAATCTATTTGTGCTCGCGGATCAGCAAAAATGAAAAGAAGAACCAAAAGGTCGCTCTTTGTCGCTTTGGCAGCAACTTTTGCGGCGGTTTTTGGCAATGTTATAACGCCATTTCCATAGTTTATGACAAGCTTCACCTTATAAATCTTCCTTTCACGCTCTGTTTTGTGTGTTTTTTATCCGTCAAATTCCGTGTTGCTTCGCATTATCCGCTATTGTGCGTGTTTTATCGACTTACAATGATTATATTTGATACTATTTTTTTCCACATAATCAACAGGCTTTTCCACAGACAAGCATTTTTCCATAATTTACCCACAGTTTGGCGATTATCAGACCGATGCATACGCATTTAGAGATGTATCTGCACAATTCCCGGCGATATACTCATAATATGCCTGTGCACCTATCATCGCCGCATTGTCGCCGCACAAAGAAACAGGTGGCACATAAAATGAAACACCCATATCACGGCAAAGAGCTGCGATTGCGGCACGCAGGTGCGTGTTAGCAGCGACGCCACCTGCAAAAACAAGCTTTTTTCTGTTCGTTGACTTAAGCGCCAATGCGAGTTTTTCAACGACGGCATGGCATATGACAGCGGTAAGTGACGCCGCTACGTCCTCGCGGCATATCGTTTCGTTTTTCATGCGCGCGGTGTTGACGTAGTTTACAACGGCTGTTTTCAGCCCTGAAAATGAAAATTCAAGCCCTTCCCCGGCAATTGCGGGGGATGGCAACTTTATATTGCTGGCATTGCCGAGAGCAGCAAGCCTGTCCATTTCCGCCCCGCCGGGATACGGAAGGCCTATCGCCCGCGCTGTTTTATCGAAGGCTTCACCTACAGCGTCGTCACGCGTGTGCCCTATCTCGGCCATGTCGGTATAGGTTCTGACATCAATTATACTCGTATGCCCGCCTGACGCTACAAAAGCAAGAAACGGCGGTTCAAGGTCGGGATATGCAAGATAAGAGGCTGCTATATGACCGCGGATATGGTTGACAGCGACGAGCGGCTTTGAATGAGAAAAAGCAAGCGCTTTTGCAAAGCCGACGCCGACAAGCAGCGCACCTATAAGCCCGGGGGCATTCGTGACAGCCACAGCGTCTATGGCATCCAAAGCGCTGTTGTAGCTATTTACCTTATCAGAATTATCGCTATTATCGCTGCCGCCCACGCATAAGCCCGCTTCAGTCAGAGCTTCATATGTTATACGCGATATGACCTCAGTATGCGCGCGGCTTGCTATCTCCGGCACAACACCGCCATAGCGGCGATGTATGCTGATCTGCGACGCAACAATGTTTGATAGTATCTGACGCCGCTTATCTGACATTTCTACGACGGCGGCTGATGTTTCGTCGCAGGAACTTTCTATTGCAAGTATGAGCATTTTATTTTAACACGCATCTTTTCATTAATTTTTCCGCTGCACTCACCGATTCAACAACTACTTGAATTATCTGCAAGAGCAGTATCTGATGATAGATTCTTTTTCATTAAAACGGCGTCGTCCGCGGGATTTTTATAATACCCGTGTCGCGTGCCATACGCCACATAACCAAGCGATTCATAAAGCGCGCGCGCAGCGCTGTTTTGCGAGCGCACTTCAAGGTATATCTGAGAAGCGCCCATCTCACCGCAAAGCGCTTCAAGCGATGACATCAGTTCACGTCCGATACCGCGCCGCCTGTAATTCTCTGAAACGGCAACGTCCATTATTTCCGTTTCATCTGCAATAACACTTGCAGCCGCATAACCGACAACAGTATCCCCGTCCTTTGCACAGATGGCTGCTGTTTGCTTATTTGAAAGAAAAGATGCCATATGTGCTGCGGACTCATCACGATTAAAGCATACAGCACACAGTGCAGCGGCGCCCTCAGCACAGCTTTCATCGCAGCGGACGACTTTTATTATTCTTTCACTATTTATTATTTTGTCCATCGATATGAAATAGTTCGTCAACGCATGATATTACCTCGGAAAGACATTTTTTATATCTGTCGACCGATCCGCCGAACGGGTCGGATATTGGCCGCGGCATAACTTTTATCTTTCCGGCAAATTGCGGGAATGCATAAAGTACGGCTGTCGCGTGCTGCTCAGTCATTGTAACGATAATATCGGCGCGCGCAGCATCATTATCTGTCAGCGTATGCGCACGGTGGCGGGTGTAATCATGCTCAGGCGTCGGCATAATGCCCGCTTCTTTTAACGCAATCACGGCATTTTCTGAAATCGGGTCGCCTTCGTGCGCAGCAATGCCCGCCGACTCGGCTGAATATTTGTCGCCACAGCAATGATTCAAGTATGCAGCCGCCATAGGTGAGCGGCACGTATTGCCTGTGCAAACGAAAAAGACAGTTGTCTTTTTGTTTGCACGCCCGTCTAACACCGCATCTAAAAGCGGAGATATCTCATCGCCGCCTACAGGCTCGGCGACGTTTAAAACTTTTTCTTTAGTTTGTTGTTTTATCATGATTATATTTGAAAATTATATTTACGTTATCAATCAATATTATTAATATCAATATTAATATCAATATCCGAAACAATCATCAGAGAGCGAATCGTCGTTCGTTATCCAGTCGGCTGTATTAATAACACGGTACTCGCCGGGTGCATCGCGTATTATAACAGTTGAAATTCCGGCGTTTAAAATCAAGCGTTTACACATCATGCAGCTTGATGTCCCCGCTATAACGGAGCCGTCGACAGGAGATGTACACGCCATGTAAAGCGTGGAGCCAAGCATCTGGTCACGGGGAGCAGCTATAATAGCATTTGCCTCCGAATGGACACTGCGGCAAAGCTCATATCGCTCACCTCTCGGAATATTCAATTGCTCGCGGCGGCAGACGCCAAGATCTGAGCAGTTTGCGCGTCCGCGCGGCGCGCCATTATAACCTGTTGATATTATTACATCGTTTTTTACTATTATTGCCCCGTAACGGCGGCGCAGGCACGTACTACGCTCCGATACTGTCTGTGCAATATCAAGGTAATATTCAATTTTTGAAAGTCTCTGTGCCATGCAAACCTCCGCGTAGTCTTTCTTTCTCTCATTATAATATATCGACATAATCAATATTTTAACAATATATTTTACCACCGGAGGGAAGATAAATCAACTGTCAAAACATCCATGTTTTATTATAGTTTTTCAGCACAAAAACGGCTTCCGCAACAGCGGAAGCCGCAATTTATTGTCTTTAGCAAATTGATTAGTTGTTGCAGCAGCAGAATATGATAACAGCGGCGATGATAACGATCCAGCAAAGGCTGTTATTGTCAAATGCTCCGCCAAAGCAGTTGTTCATACCGTACCTCCATACATTATCGGAAGAGCGGCGCCGGATGGCGCCTCTCGATATCATCATATGAAATGAAGGTGCATTTGCTACAACACGCTTGCGGCTTGATAACAAAAAAAGAACAAACAAATATTTTCACATGCTATGCTGCTATGCTTCGCATGCTAACAAGTGTATGATATCGCTCGTACTCTTGTGCTCTTGTGCACGGTAAAGATTATGCGTGAGCATTATGCGCTCTATGCTGTTCGCGCTACAGTCACTATGCTTTTTTTTACTTGTCACGTAAGTGTCAGTGAATCGGCATGTAAAAAAGCATTTGCAGAAATTACGCTGTTCGTTGGAACTTCAACCGATGCTCCGCAGCGCTTGCACATAATACGGACACTGTCATCCAGTATGTCAAGTGCGTATTCCCCGCGCCCCTCACAGCGGCATTTAATTTTCCCTTCCGCATCAAGCTCCTTTATGACAAACATCACGATATCGAATATCTGAGGGTCTGTCAGAGAAGCACTCGGTGCGCGAATGTCATCAGGCGTTGCGTCACCAAGCAGCTCAAGCAGCTCTTTATCGGACTGTTTTAACGCCTCAAGCACTTTTTTACGGTTGCCTATGAAGCATATTTCAATGCCTGTGTATGAGCAAGGAAAAGAATACAGCTCCCGGCCGAAAAACATCTGCTGGCTCATAGTAAAAACGTGCGGTGATGAGCAAAACATGCACGGCACGGTGATACTGACCTTCTTGTCGCGGCGATAAACAATTGTCGCCTCGCTGTTACCACATGTACAGCGCAGACGCAGCATATCGGCTGAGAGCGAGAAGGCTCCGACAAGACTTACGACACCACTTCCGCAGTGCGGGCAGCGGTAGGAAACGGTAGTTTCTAATTTGTCAAGAATCATTTAATCAAATCCCTGTTGGCTTTATTGTTTTCCTCCCACGCGGAGGTTAAATATTCCCCTATTCGGTATATATGCGTGGTACACGTTTTCCGATAAGGCAGACAAGCTCATAATTTATCGTATCAGCAATTTCAGCAAGCTTTCGCATCTGCTCTTTGTCAGTGCCAAAAATAACAACCTCATCACCAAGCGAAACACCCGGGATACCTGTTATGTCAACCATGCACTGGTCCATGCAAACACGTCCGACAATAGGCGCAAATGAGTCTCCGATATAAACCCCGCCACCATTCTGAAATGCTCTGATATAACCGTCGGCATATCCGATTGGAATTGTCGCTACTGTGATGTCATGCTTCGGCGAGTATGTCGCACCATAGCTGATAAACTCTCCTGCACGGACAGTGTGAATATGTGATATAACGCTTTTCAGCGTCATTACCGGGGTAAGCCCCAAAACGTCTTCTTCATCAAACGGGTAAAATGGCTCAAGACCATAAAGGATTATGCCAGCCCTGACCATATCAAGATGTGCTTCAGGTATTGTCGCAATGGCAGCGCTGTTGCTTATATGACTTGTCAAGACAAGCCCGCGCTCGCGTAGGGCTTTATCTATCTTCAAAAAAAGCATAAGCTGCTCGGCGTTCATTGGGTTTTCAGGTTCGTCCGAGCATGCAAAATGCGAAAAGATGCCCTCCGGGACAATCCCTGTATACGACGCTGCCTCTAAAATTTTTGCAACAGCGCCGTTTTTAGCGTCAAAGCCAAGCCTGTTCATTCCGGTGTCAACTTTAAAGTGGACAAGGACGGCACAACCGCGCTTTTCAGCGGCATGAGAGAGCGCTTTTGCATATTCAGTTGAAAAAACTGTCTGCCTGATTGCGTATTTTGCTAAAATATCGGCATTTTCCGGTGGTGTATAGCCTAAAACCAATATTCTTGCATCATACATCAACCGTGGCTCAAAAGCAGAGCGCAGCGCCAGCGCTTCCTCGATTGATGAAACTGCAAAATCGCGCGCGCCTGCTTCATAAAGCGCTGTTGCACAGCGCTCAGCACCATGGCCGTATGCGTCGGCTTTGACAACACACATCACGCGACATGAGTCACCAACAAGAGCTTTGACAGCGGCATAATTGCGTTTTAAAGCTGTAAGGTTAATCTCCGCCCATGTCTTATGTTTAACATCCTTTATAGTATCTGCCATAATTACTCCGAAATATCCGTATCAATGAACCGATAACTTCCAATTGTAAGTGTAAATGAACCGTCTATGGTATAAATTTTTCTCGGCGTTTCCTCACCCGCAGAAAATTCGACTCCAATGTCGCTGTTTTCCCCGGAATACAAAGCAGTCGTTGTACCGCCAGACGTTGACACAGAATATAGACTTTTCGGGTCAAGTGAGAAAATCGACATTATATCATAATAGCGCTTGCCGGCTTTTTTTGAAAGCGGAATCTTTGTGCCGCTGCCGTCGGGATATGTGATGTAAACACCATTCGGCGACACTTCCGCTATCATACCATCGGCATCAGAACTACCGGTAGACGGTGAAAATGAAAAAGTAATGACACCACCCCGCCCGGACTGTATATAGCTGTCATCAGCTTCCGATGAAAGCGTAATTGTGACATAGAAAATGCCTGTAGGTGTACTCAGCTCACCGGAAACGACAGCAGCGCGGGGTTGGTATGTGAGAGGGTCAGATGCGTTATGCGCACAACCCGTAAATGTCATGACAACGAGTGTTAAAACGAGAACAACAAAAAGTGAAACTGATGTGCATCTGCACATTGAATATAAGCCGCCTTTCAAAAAAAATATAGCGGCGCATTATGCACCGTAATATTTATATTGAAAAGTGGCGGCTTATATGATTAAACGCGTGTTCCGACAGCGTATGTAAGCGGTATTATTACTGTCTCGCGGTTGTAATATGAAAAGATCTGTTGTGACTTGTCAATCATGTCAAATAGTATTGCTTTTTTCTCGCCATTTTTCTCATCTGTGAATATTGCGTAGTATACATTCGGATGAGAAGGAGAGGAGCAGTGGTTGATTATAGTTTTAACGCCGGATTCGTCAAGTTTTTTCTTCCATTCGGCATCGTTATATGGTGCAATAACCTCGAAATCTTTTATTTTCATTTCAAGGATTAATTTTTCTGCAACCTTTAGGTCAGCGTGTTCATCGTTTTTGTCTGTTTTGAACTTCTTTCCGTAGTATCTTGTGAATCTTACAGTTCCCGCGTTGAAAACTTGATAGCGCTGGTCATAATTGACATAACGCCAAGTTCCGTTTATTAGGGGTCTGGAGAGAATTGCAAATACCGGCACTATAATGAATGCTGTATATGATATTATGGAGAATAATAAAACTATTATGGCGACCGGTACAAGTATGTATGCAAGCACCATGAGGCTTCTCTTTAATTTATAAGAACCCTCAGATTTTCTTGGAACCGCATACTCCATATCATATTTTCCGCCTTCTGTCATCCAACGAATCCTCCCTGCAAATAATTATTTTTTATACTTGTGAAATTATATCACGCATAAGTATTGTTTTCAAGCTATAAATAATATATATGGTATTTTACTTGCCATAAATATAACCGCCCTACACAAAAACGCAAACGGAGATATTTAAGTAATCCGTTTGCGGCAAAGTGTGTGGAATTACTTATTATAATTATATTTTTTAATATTTTGCATTATGAGTCAAACAGTAAGGCTTGCAATACTTCTGCCATCCTCATACATCATTGAATAATGCTGCCTGCAGGCATTGTACTGCTCAAAAAGCGCTTTAGCACGCAAGGGATCATGATATACCTTCCACGGGCCGGATAGCCTGTAATTATCCCCGCGGTTTTCTATAAAACCAATGACGTCAGGGAGGGGATAGCCAAGAAACACGCCTATTTCATGCGGAAACTCACATTCGATTTCAAGTCTTTCGGCAAGCCGGTTAAGGCAAGCTTCGACGCCGGACGTCGTATCATAACCATAGTTTTTAAGAAATCCTTTTATTTCGCTGTCAGATATAGCTTGTGCCAGCATATGAGGACGATAGACATATGCAAGAATCGTTGAATTTTTAGCGGATGTCATCAGGCGAATGTTTATTCCCTTCGCACGCAGGATTTCATCCCACATAAGTGCTGCCCCGACAACATCCTCGCCTGCTGCTATGGCACCCGCGCAGTTGAAAAGGCTGCCAAGTTTTATGCCGGCAAGCGTTGGCGCACACTGCTCAATTAAGCATCGCTCAAATTTGCTTTTACTAATCAAAGGCTCGTGCACCCCCTATCATCCAAGCAACACAACTCATATTATGTTCTATGTTTATTTTAACTTTTTGTTGTAACATTGTCTATAAAAACATATTGCCACATTTATTTTAATCAATATAATCCTACGTTTTGAGCCTTATTATGCTGCTGATATAAAAGTGCTATATAACTCTCCATCTACGATTAGCATAGCGTTTTTCGTATGTTTATTTAATTATGTGCCTGCACCTGCTGCTTTATTCAGCTTAAATAAACCGACTATCGCCTGATTTTATACGATGGTTTTCACATATAGTGTTTTTTAACACCGTCTTTCAAGTAAAAATGATCATCTCCGGAAAACAGTTTTTATAATTATAAAAACGCCCGACATATTTTCATGATGGAATACTGTCGGGCGATATTTATTTTTATATATATATTGACGCACAGATGCGCAGATAGCGCTGTATTACTTTTTGTAAAAGTGTTATGCTTTTTTTAATCTATCGACTTATTAATATTAAAGCGAGTTATTTTACTTGACGTATTCTTCGGGAATTCGGTATCGCGGATTTTAACAAGACCGACATTTTTATACGATATCATCCGCGCGTTGACTTCTTTTATCTTTTCGTTGAAATACGTTTGCGCATCAGTTATACCGCGTGCCATAAGCGCTTCATAATCGGGGTAAATCTCAGCGACAATGACCTCACGCCCTGGCTGCAAACGGCTTTCACCCGCGTAAACTACCGTTTCCGCAACACCATAAATCTTGTAGATTTCAGCTTCTATCTCTTCCGGATAGACGTTTTTACCGTTGCTGAATATAATTAAGTTTTTAAGGCGCCCCGTTATATAAAGCCAGCCTTCATCATCAAGACGGCCGTAGTCTCCTGTGCGGAAATAGCCCTCCTCATCGAAAGCAGCTGCCGTTGCTTCGGGATCCTCGTAATAACCGAGCATGACGTTCGGCCCTTTGACGCAAATCTCGCCTTCACCGTTTTCATCGGGATTGCGAATCTTTACAAGCTCGCCGACAATCGGTGTACCTACGCTTCCCGGCTTGCGGTATTCGTTTCTGTTAGCTGAAATAAGCGGCGAACATTCCGTAATTCCGTATCCGTTGAGCACTGTAATGCCGATAGCATCAAAGAAATCGATTATCTCCTGTGCAAGGGGCGCGCCGCCGCATATAATCAGCGTGAGTTTACCGCCAAATGATGCCCGAATCGACTGGAAAAGCTGTTTTCTGCGGTCGATACCGGCGCGGCGAAGCGTTTCGCTGAATTTTATCGTAGAGCGCAACAGTTTAGCGCGTCCTTCCTTTTCTGCTGTTGCCCAAATGCGCTTATAAAGCGTTTCAAGGAATAGTGGGACAAGAATAAGGTGGTTTGGCGACTGTTCTTTTAGCTCGCGCGAGAGGAATCTTATGCCGCTTGAAATATATACCTCCGACCCTTGCGCAAAGTGGCCGACAAGGTTGACGGTAGAGCCAAAAGTATGATGAAGCGGAAGGACGTTGATTGTTTTTTCGCCAATCTCAAAGTTATACATCCCCTGCGTCATGTCTGAACATATATTTGTCTGTGAAAGCATGACTCCCTTGCCACGTCCGGTAGTACCGGAGGTAAAAACAATTATAGCCAGCTTATCAGGATCGATTTCATAGTCATAATACGAATTATCACCGCTTCTGATAAGGCGCACACCCTCATTTATAAGGTTGTCAATTGACGGATCCCCCTCGGATGGTGTGCCCTCTATGCATATGCAGCGTTTAACCGATGGGCATTCTTTGCGAATAGTTGCAACAGCATCTGCAATATCGGAACTATAAAAAACAGTTTCTGCTTTTGTTTTTGAAACAATACCTATAAGGTCAGCGATCGGCAGCTTTTTATCAATCGGGACTGCTACAGCACCGATTGCCAAAACAGCAAAATATGCATATGCCCAGCCGATTGAGTTTCCACCTATGATAGCTGCTTTTGTATCGCGGCAGCCTGCTGAGATAAGAGCAGTGCCAAGCGCACAGACATCGGAGCGCGCCTGCGCATATGTGATGCATATTGTTTCGGCGTCATCCGGGTTCTTTTTATATGAAAGCGCTGTACGATTTGGATACTTCTCCGCGACATTTTCAATCATTTCTCTTATATCGCGGAACTTTGTCGTCTCATACTGCGGATAATTTGATTTTCTTTGCTTAAAATATTTAACACCCTGAATCATCGCGTCAAATGTCCTCTCCGTTCTCGAAATATTTTTATTCAATGTGAAATTAATTAAGCATTGTTAATGTTTTATTATTATGCAACTAATAGATGTGCTTTATTTCATTTTCTGCTTTAAAGTGAGACTTATGGAATGATTATGTCTTGATATATATTAAGAATAACTCATGTGTGCCAAAAATACAATCGAATAATGAGAAACTCAATTCTACTCAAGCATAATATGGCTCTACTGACGGTAGAATATCGAGCATACGCTTGTTTTTTCACGCCAAGTGCTACTGAAAGGCCAGCTTTTGTGTATTACCACTTTTAATACAATGATTGATATTTATTACACAAGTTGTTGCATTTCTCACGATAAAAAACTCTCTTTATATAATCGTTAACTTAAACCTTGATAGGCAAGTGTCAAGCATACGTCTGCTTCGATAAGCAAAACCAAAAGATTGTTCTTTATATAGGCTTGTGTCTAATTTGCTCACATTTTGTGGACAAAGTTCGGGAAATATTGATTTATATCATGAGGTGACGTTTAAGATATAATGAACTGCAATCAGTGCGTAATTATCAAGTGCTTTTTTTAACAAATTAAAACAATTTGACATTATACGGTAACTGATGTAATATAAATGTGATATACTGAATAGTAGACTTACAGTAGGAGGTTATAAATATAATAATGAAGCTCTGGGATGATGTAACAAAGGCAGCGAGCGACGCTGCAACAATGGCAGCTAAGAAAACAAGCGAGCTGACAGCAGCTGCGAAACTTAAGTATAAATTGCATACTGAGCAAACAAGGCTTTCTGTTATATATGAAAAAATCGGGCGGTTGTATTATGACTCAATAAAAAGCGGTGTAGATAATACTGCAAAAATCGCCGAGCTTACAGCAGAGGTCGATGCTGTCAGTGCTGAAATTGCAAGCTGCACTGCTAAACTCGCCGATATGAAGCGTAAACGCTTGTGCCCGGCTTGCAATGCCGAAATAGCTAAGGACTCTATTTACTGCCCGCGCTGCGGCGCAAAGCAGCCAGCCTCAACGGACCCGCAAGAATAACAAACCGTTAAAACGAAATCATAGGTAAATATTTCTCCATTTTACAAAGCTACATAGTGCGCAGAGCATAATAATACAAGGCATATTATGTGCACACACTTATGTAAGGATACATAAAAACACATAACGTAAGCTAAAAATTAAACACGCCACAAAAGAATCCCGCGCCGGGAATAGCCCCAGCGCGGGATTTTTATTTGATATTGGTCTTTCATGTAATTGTTATCAGCGACGGAAGAGAAGTTTTAAGAATTCGCGGGCACAGTAACGCCAAACGTGCCAGTCATGGTAACCCGGTGTTGCAAAGAACACTAAATTGTTAATACCGCTCTCACGCAGATGTCTAAACGTTTCGCGGTTGTACTCACACACCTGCTCAAATTCACCTGCACCGGCGAAAATTAAATCAAACGTCTCATTGAATTTATCTTTGTCAGCGAGCATTTCTTCGCAGCGGAGGGATGGATTCTCCGTCTGGAAATGAGCGCTGAATAAACCGGCGGATGCAAAATACTCGGGGTATTTGAATACTGTCTGCTGCGTCTGGAATCCGCCCATTGAAAGTCCGGCCATCGCACGGCTATGCCTGTCGGCTATTGTCCTGTACTTCCCATCAATGAACGGAATGCAGTCCTTGACAAGAACATCAGATATTAAGCCCCAGCCCATTTGTGCAGGCGCCGAATCGTCAGCCGGCATTGCGACGCCATTGTTCATCACAATTATCATCTCTTCCATAGCGCCATCTGCGATAAGGTTATCAGCGATATGGTTGATTTTGCCGTGCCATATCCAGCCTGTCTCTGATTCTCCGCCCCCGTGCTGAAGGTAAAGCACCGGATAACGGCGAGAAGGTGATTTTTCGTATGACGGCGGCGTATAGACAAAGCAGTTGCGGTAAAGCCCCGTGACACTTGATTTGTAAATATCCATGCGGACAGTGCCGTGCGGGACATCATGCATCAAGTAAAAGTTTGAGTATTTATCGGGAATCTCGAAAAAGTTGATTACACGTCCGCATCCGTAGCCATATGGCGCATGTGGATTGAGCGCACGGGTTCCATCTACAAAATATTCATGGTAATGGAAGCCGGAGTCAATTCCGGACACCGTCACGTGCCACCAGCCGTCCTCCCCGCGCGTCATATCATTGCGGACATTTGAAAAGCCGCCGCCAAGTCCGGCTACCTGAACTGATTTGGCGTCCGGTGCATAAAAGGAAAACGTGACATCGCCATTTTCGTGTACGTGGCACCCTTCAGGAATTATTGCATATCTGCCGGCGGGACGGTTATCTTTATCCCGAGCAAATATTAGATTCCGGTGCACGTCATCGAAGAAGAGGGCGTGTGCCGAAAGCGCTTGATTTGAAAGCATTTCTTTGCGTATCATAATTCAGCCCTCCTTACCCCTTATTTAAACAGCAGTTTCATAAATTCATATGCGGAAAAACGCCATACATCCCATACATGGAAGCCGGGGCGATGATAGTCCACTATCTTCACACCCTTCTCACGCAGCTCATTGAGCTGTGGAAGTGTTCGCTCGACGAATCCTTCCTGCTCACCGCCCGATACGAATATAAGGTCAAAGTCGGAGTTGACCTTTTCGGCATCTGCAAAATAATCGGTGAAATCGTATTCACCGCGCTTTATCGGGAATCCTCCAGAGAAGACGCCGAGTGAGCCGAAAATATCTCTGTGTAACATCGCCGACAAAAATGCCTGTGATGAGCCAAGCGATAATCCGGCAACAGCACGGTTGTGCTTGTCGGTTTTTGTGCGATATTTTGAGTCGATGTACGGTATGCAATCGTTTACAAGCTCGGAATCGAAGTCCCCCGGGAAGAAAACAGGATCCTCGCCTTCTTTGAAGGCATATCCGGAGTTCATAACGATGATCATTTTTTCAGCAAGGCCGTCTGCGATGAGATTGTCTGCTATATAATTGATTTTACCCTGCCATACCCAGCCGGTTTCGTTTTCACCAACGCCATGCTGTATGTAAAGCACAGGATATCTTTCGTCCGAGGAGTCATATCCCGGCGGGCAATATACCCATGCGCATTTTATACGGCCGTTGACGGAGGACTTATAATATTCCATTCTCACATCGCCATGCGGCACGTCGCGCAGCATCCAAAATTCGTCTTCATTTGACGGTAAATCAAAATAGTTAATCGGATAAAAACATCCGTAGCCGCAATTTACATCCGGGTTGACAAGGCGGTTTCCATCAACAAAGTATTCATGGTAATGGAAGCCGGGCAAAATACCGGATACTGTGACACTCCACCACCCATCCTCGTCTTTTTTCATCTCGCGGCGATCTCTTGAAAAGCCGCCGCCAAGACCAGCAACCTCAACTTTTTGCGCATTAGGCGCGTAAAAACGGAACTTGACATCTCCGTTTTCGTAAACTTTAATGTTTGGCTCGACCGGTACTACCTCCATCGGAGGCATATGCCCACCAAAGAGTGGCCCTCTACGGCGCTGTTCGGGACGCGGACCCTGACCTTGTGCTTGAGGCGGTGTTTTGAATACCGCACGCTTAATCGGCGTGTCGAAGATCAGCATCTGCGAACGCAGCACCTGGTTTTCACATATCTCCTTTTTGATTTTCGTCATACGGCAATCCGAGTCTCCTTCTTATTTTTGCTATTACCTTAATATTAACACACAATTAGCACCATTGCAAAACTTTTTTCGTATTTTTAAGTAATTATTCATATATATTTATTTAGTTTATCTAATAATTTTATTTATTTTGTATATCTACTTATTTTGTTCTTACTGATGATCTTTATTATTCACTAAGGACAAGATACGTAAATCAAGCAAAAAAATCCGAACCGTGGCTTTTATTTTGCCCTGATTCGGATTTTTATTATTATTTATTAATCATTTCTTTATTGCATCAACAAAATAATCGGCAAGAAGGCTTGCTGACTTTTTAACTGCGTCTGACATTGGTACTCCTTGTTCGGTTGAGGCAGGCTGAATGCCAATGACGTATATTTTACACCTCAAATCAAGCCGCAGATAATCAATTGTCATCGTCAGCGGCAGCATATGAGTCGAAAAGGACAGGCCATCTATCATATTTTCCGGTAAAAGTGCTACTGACCCCGGCGTTGTCTCCATAAAAGCGGCATCAACGAAGAATAAAAGCTCCGGCGCGAACTTCCTTATAGCACCGGTCTGGTTTTCAGGGGCGGTCGAACCCCGTAAAACGAGAAGACGCTCGGGTGAAATACCTGCTGACGACGCCTTTTTAAATAAAAGATCGGCGAAATACATGCCGGCAGCATCATCACCGCAAAGCTCGTTGCCGACACCGACAATGGCAATGCGCTTTGATGATGATACCTCACTAAAAAGAAAATCCGGCAGCCCCTTCATAGCTCAATTGTCAGATTATCCCGGTTTAATTTTGAAAGCATGATATCCTGTGAAACCGAAAGACACTTTTTCGGGCAAGTATCAACGCACTGGCAGCAGAAAATACAGCGCCCGATATTGAGATAAGCGTGCATTTCCTTATTTTCTTTTGTCCCGAGATTTTTTATCGTTATTGCTCCTGTCGGGCAGTCGCGCATACACATCATACAGTCAATGCAGTTTGTCGGTGAGTATATCAGCCGTCCTCGATAACCGGGCGCTATATCAGGCTTTGACTTCGGGTACTTGATTGTTGCCGGCTTTTTGAAGGCAGAGGTTATTGCACGGGCAACGATTTTCCCCGGAATAAATATCTTTTTAATTTTTTTCACAGTGCAATACCTCCGTTGACTATCAGTATCACTATTATCTCTACCGCCGCGATTGGCGTAAGCACCCACCAGCAAAAATGAAGCATCTGATCCATCCGGATACGCGCCATTGACACTTTTACAACCGCCAAAATAAGTATCAGTGCGAGAATTTTAACAATGTAAAGAATGAAGTCAATCCATGCTATCCCTGTGATAAACGGCAGGAAAAGAGCGGCAAGCAGTGATACGACAACAATCAGCTCGCTGTCTGCCGCCATTCGGAAAATGGCAAGATAACGTCCGCTGTATTCGACAAGCGCACCGCCTACAATCTCCGTTTCAGCTTCAGGCGCATCAAAGGGGGGGCGCTCAAGCTTTCCCTGCGATATTATCAGTGCTATGATGAAAGCAGGTATGTTAATTAAAGTGTAGAGCGGATTTTCGGAATAATAAAGGAGAATTCCGGATACCGACCATGTGCCTGCAATGAGAGCCGGCGTAAGCAGCACCATGAAAAGGGGTACTTCGTACGCAAACATTTGCGTCAGCGTACGGAACGAGCCCATCGACGTATAAACGTCATGAGAATCCCATCCGGCAAGGAAAAGGCAAACCGTCGGAATTGTAAGTAAGTAGAGTATTACGACAATGTCGCCTTCAAACTCAACGACAGCGTGAGAACCCCATACAGGTATTGATAAAAATGCTGTTGCAACTGCGGCAAACGACACGCTCGGCAATGCACGGAATAAAGCCTTGCCGGCGTTTTTAGGAATTATTGTCTTTTTCCCGAGCAGCTTCAGCACATCGGCAAGCGGCTGATACCACGGTGGACCTATGCGGTTTTGCATATGCGCGCATGCCTTGCGGTCGATATATTCGGCCAGCATTGCCGCGACTAACAAAAACAAAAGTCCCGGGAAAAATAATATTTTTATAATAGAAAGTACTGTTTCCATTGGGTCGCTCTTTTTCGTTTTATGATAGCGCAAAGCGCCATTATTTTGTTTTCACGTTTTATTGGTGTCAAACACTTGGCGCTTTGCGCCGTTATTTTTTTTAATTACATAGTCTTTATTTTCACTTATAATCGATACTTTTCGACAAATATCAAACACCGGATGTCCTCATCCGTATCTTCGACGGGTCAATACCCATCTTTTTATAACGCTCAATGCCGGTGCGGCGCAGGCTTTCCCAGTCTGTGACAGTATCGCCTTTATCGCTGCGCAGCATTATAGCGCGGTCGGTGCATGAATAACACGGGTCAATAGCCGCTATGATAATCGGCACGTCTGCGAAGTGGAACCCTTCAAGCATGTGTTTCATGCCGTGCCAGTTTGCCTCAGACGGAGCACGTACGCGCACACGATCCGGCTTGTCTGTGCCGTTTGAACGCAGGTAATGCACATCCTCACCGCGCGGTGCTTCAACACGAATGATAATTTCACCTGTCGGTATGCGCCGCGGAGCGCGGACGGATATCGGGCCGTCGGGCATTTCCTTTACCATTAAACGGATAAGTCTTATGCTCTCGAGCATTTCTTTGATGCGGACAACTGTGCGTCCGTAAACGTCGGCATGATCATCCGTTACGCCGTTAACTTTAATTTCAGTGAAAACGCCGTAAGGCTCGACTATTCTGACGTCGTCCATTATACCGGCGGCACGCGCAACAGGGCCGACAGCGCCGTATTTTATAACATCGTCGCGGGTAAGAATGCCTATTCCGGCAAGGCGCGCGATAAGCGTCGCTTCTGTGTTTGCAAGCTCGGCATAATACTTAATCTGCTCTTCGAGCCCGTCCATGACGTCCAGAATATGCTGACAGATATTCTCGTCAAGGTCACGGCGTACGCCGCCAATCGTGTTTATGCCGTAGTTGACACGGTTGCCACCTATTTCAGCAAGTAAGTCAAGCACACGCTCACGGTCGCGCCATGTATACATGAAAAGCGTATCAAAGCCTATTTCATGACCTGCGACACCAAGCCACAAAAGATGGCTGTGAAGCCGCTCAAGCTCGCCTACTATGCCGCGGATATATTCCGCACGGCGCGGCGTTTGCAGCCCTGCAAGCTCCTCAACACAACGGCAGTAAGCGTATGAATGTGCGTGGGAACATATTCCGCACACACGCTCGATGATGTAAAGATCCTGTATATAAGTACGGCTCTCGCACGCCTTTTCAAGGCCGCGGTGATTGTAACCAAGCTCAATGACAGCTTTTTTCACAACTTCACCATCAAGAGTTATCAAAAAGCTGACAGGCTCCTTCAACGAGGGGTGTTGCGGACCAATCGGAATTGTTAACCCTTCACTCACTTTGATGCCCCTCCTCCCGCTGTGCTTTTTTCATCTGCTGCAGTTTTCGCAGCGTTATCTTTATTATCGTTCGCCGCGGTTGCTGTATCGGTTGCTTTCTCTTCCGGCGGCTCATATGTCATCGTCATTTTGTTAAAATACTTAGGATTCCATTCCTTGCGCATAGGATATTGTCCTTTTGGCCATCCATCAGGCAAAGGATAGGAGGGCCCTTCGGGCAACCCTTCAATCTCCGCGCCGAAAAGGTCGACAAGCTCACGCTCGTGCATCAGCATGGCGGGGTAAATATCGGACATTGAACGAATGTGCGGATTTGACTTCGGCACGATTTCGCGTATGGCAAGTATTACGCCGTCTGCGTTTGACACAAGGTATGTGAACCCGAGGTTTTCGCCCTCGTCCGTTCCTACAATATGAAGTCCGCGGTAATAGTCAAGCTTATCTTTTGCATAAATAAGCACTTCCTCAAAGCGCTTTGGCTCAAGGAATGGCGTAAACACGCGAAGCGGGCTCGGGGACTTTAAGTCATCGCCGATGTCGGGAAAAGCTTCTTTCAAACGAAGGATTGTTTCTTCTGCTTTCATGCTTTTTGTTCACTCCCCTTCACATTTCCGTCAGAACCTGGCGCTGCTACCGCGTGTGTTTCATAAGATACGTCTTTCTCGGGCAAAGCCGTATCCGATAAAGTACTTGTATTATCCTCTATTTTATTTTTTCTTTTTTGCTTTTTACTTTCTTTTTTAGCCTTTTTCTCTTTTTTCTCAAGAGAATCAAGAAGAGTTTCGACTGTGTGTATTATAGCTTCGGGCCGTACAGCACACCCGGGGATATATGCATCAACAGGAATGACCGTATCTATGCCGCCCATAACACAGTAACAGCCGTCAAATATACCGCCCGTGCAGGCGCACGTCCCGACGGCAATGACAAACTTAGGTGACGACATCTGGTCGTATATTTGCTTTAATCTGTCGCGCGTCTGAAGCGTCACAGCACCTGTACAGACAAGGATGTCTGCGTGGCGGGGACTTCCCTCCTGTATTATCCCGAGACGCTCAAGATCGAAGCGCGGCGTCAGCGAGTCAACGACTTCTATGTCGCAGCCGTTGCACGCGCCGGCGTTAAAATGTATGATCCACGGGGATTTTTTCCGTCCCCATGCTATTGCCTTTTGTAAAAGTTTCAAGCCCTCATCAACTCCCTTCTGTGGGCATGCCTTTTATAACAGCTACTTTTTTGTTACTCAGGGAATCGTTTAAACAGTATTAGGATTGAAACAAGACCTGACGTAACATAAATTATCGGCATAAGCGACAAGCCATGCGGTGCTGTCGCTGTGACGAGCACAAGCACGTGCATTACAGTGAAGAAAAAAGCATATTTAAAGACTCTTTCATAGTTCGGGCTGACAAAATGCGATATATTCCTTTGCCCGCATGCGTATGCTTCAAGCTCGTGCTCGCCGCCCGGCGTTTTATCAGCTTCGCGTCCGGTCGCGTATGAGAAAAGAGCTGTGAGAAGTACAAATATAATAAAAATAATAGGTGTTGATGTTAAAATTGCGCTCACTTTTTATCACCCCTTGAGATTGCGCAGGTTACGTATGTCCATGCTGCCGTATTTTTTATAAAAATTTATTGCAATACCCGATGCAGCGACAGCAACTACAACCTCGATTACAATAATAGATATTATATACGCCTGTGCAAGCGCTGTGTTACCGTTTATATAACCTGCAAGGATAAAAAAAAGCGTTGTTGCTTTGCTTGCAACCTCTGTGGCGATAATAATTTTAAGCATATGGCGCGTTTTTATAAGGCCATAGCATCCGGCGGCAATCATAAGTATGCCTATGATTAAAAATATGACTGTATTTGACATTTTGCCCTCTATAAATAATTGACTTCGACGTTATTCGGCAATTGTATAAGCTATGCTGTTTCTTTTACATTTGACTATTTTAGATCATGTGGTTACATGATAAGCTTAAAACGCTGATTTTATCTTATTTTTTTCTTTTGGTTCGGAAGAAAATAACGATTGCAACAGCGCCGGTGACGATAATTATCATCTGGCCCCATATGTCAACCTGACGTGTTCCCCAGAGGACGTCGCGTAAATCAAATCCTGCGTCATCGGCCGTTTTTACAATATCGAAATTATAGATAAGTGCAAGCGTTATAAGAATAGTTCCAAGAACGACAAGTATAATCGGAAGAAGCGCCGCCGTCCATTTGTAATGCCCCCGGTCACCTACGGGTTCATTTTCGCCATACCGGGCGCCGGAAAGGATAGCGTCATCGTCTATATCGCCGTCTATATCGTCATTTTCATCGTCTTTTTCTTCGTTTTCTTCGCTGTCTTTGTTCTCATCTGCTTTTGAAATGTCAGCCGAATACGCGGCATCTATGTCATCGTTGTTTTTTACGTCTTTTGTCAAGCTAATTGCGGATATTAAAACTACCGTGACAAGACCTGAGCAAACGGAAATTTCAAAAACAGCCGCCCATATTGCCCCCATCAGGAACATTATTATACCAGCGAAAACACTCGTTCCGGCAAGCCATAGAGCCGACGTTATCATTTTGCGCGACATAACAGCCGCCGTACCTGTGACGAGCATCAGCCCAAGGCATATATAAATCAGTATGTCGTTCATATGAAAAAACGCCGTCCTTTCACCCTTTGGCTCAAGATTAAATCCTTCATTTCGTATATTGCTTGCATTACATCAGCCCTGTTCCCGACAAAAGGAGCAAAACAAGCGGAAATGCAATGCCACCGATGATAGTAAACGCTGTCAGGACAACCTCCCCTGCAAGTATGCTGCCGCCAACCTCGCGTACCGTGCGCCATTTTTCGTTTGTCACACCAAAGAATACTTTTTTCTGCAGCCGCAGAAAATACGCGGCAGTAAATATGCTGATGATAAGCGCCGCACCTCCAAGCACCTTCGCACCTGACCCCCAGAGGGCAAGAACTATGAGAAGCTTGCTCCAGAATCCCGAAAACGGCGGAATTCCTGCTGTTGAAAGAAACGCGACAATTGACGAAAAACTTGTCGTCGGCATTACGTTGCCAAGGCCGCCCATCTCATCAATTTCAAGCGTGTGAAGACGCTCATGAAGCGCTGCGGCGTTTGTAAAGAGAGTTGACTTGAATACTGCGTGGCTGAAAATGTGGTACAAAGCCCCGATAAGTCCGAGTTTACTGCCTGCCGATAGGCCGAGCAGTATATATCCCATCTGGCTGACGCTTGAATAAGCGCATATGCGCTTGAAATGCTTTTGTCTCATCGCAAGGAGTGCGCCAACCATTATTGTAAACACGCCTATAACCGCTAAAGACAGGCGGATAGCATAAACTTCGCTGAAAAGATCGGTCAAGACAATAAGGCCGTATATGCCCGCAATCTTTATAACAATGCCGGAGAGCAGAATTGAAATCGACGTATCGGCGCTCTGGTGAGCGTCCGGCAGCCAGCTATGAAAAGGCGCTGCACCCGCTTTAATAGCAAAGCCCGCCGTGAGTGCGGCAAGTGCGATATATGAAAGAAATGCGCCGCCATTCCCGTTTGGCTTTATGGTTAAGCTTTTTAGCGACTCATATGTGAGACTCTCATTCGTCATAAAGAGAAATGAAAGCCCGAAGAGAATTAAAATTGTTGCAAAGGACGACATGGCAAGGTATTTGAATGCGCCCTCAAGTCCTTTTTGAGTTTTAAATATTGAAATTAAAACAAAGCTTGATATACCGACAATCTCGAGGAAAACGTAAAGCGAGAAAAGGTCGGTGACAATCAGCATCCCGTGCATGCCGAGAGTCAGCGTGATGATGGCGTTGAGGTATGAGCCTCTTTTCTTTGTTACAGTCTCCTCTGCGACAAGGTTTGAGGCAAACATAACAATGCCGATGCATGCCATCAAGAATAGTGTTATAAGATTTACTCTAAAATATGCCGCGTTAATATAAGCACCGTTATTGCTGCTGATTTTCTCAGTATAATCCCAGAATATAGAAAACCGGACTTCACTTTTCCCGCTTACGGCAAGGAGAATAAACTCAACAGCAGCCGCCGCAAAATTCGTCACGGCTAAAATCATACCGCCCCGCACGCCGTATTTATCAGTTACAGAGGCCGGCAGAAGGTTGTTTATTATCAAAATAACTATCGGTACCGCGATGAAAAGATACGGTATCGCATTTATAAGCATTTCCATCACAGCACCTCCTTATCGTATAGCCGCGATAAATATGGCAATAAGAGCCAAAAGCCCCACTAAAGCCGTTATCAGATAACGCGACAAACTGCCATTGCTGTACTGACGTAAAGCATTACCGACTCCGTTGACAATACCGGGCACAGCTTTATCGTAAATCCACGACACGCCACGCTCAATCCATGTGCATGCGGCTGAAAACACGTTCACAGCACCCATGAACCAGCGATACGGGTCAAGGTAACCCGCTTCGGCTACCGCATAAACTTGCTTAAGCCCCGGCGCGTAGTGTATATGGTCGACAGCTTTGAGCGCGCCGCCGTTGTGGCGTGTGCCGTATATATGGTTAGCGACGGCGGCAGCGAGAACAGCACACGAAATTATGACAAGTGTCGAAGAATGCGGCCAGCCTGAGAATGATTCCTCAATTTTAAGGCTTTTGCCTATAAGCGTATCTATCGGATAAGTGTTGTAAACGCCAAATGCAAGGCAGAGGACGGCAAGCGCACACATCGGCGTGAGCATGCCTGCGTTTACTTCGCGGATTTCATTTTCATCTATGCCGTCAGGTGTTCGCAGACGGCCAAAGAAAGCAGCCCCGCCCAGCTTCAAGAATGAAGCCGCCGTCATAAACGCGCCGACAAGCGCGAGTATATAGAATACGATGTTTGTCTCAAGCGCGGCGTCGAAAATCAGCTCCTTTGAGAAGAAGCCGTTTGTGCCGGGAAGCCCTGCTATCGACAAGCCAAAGATGATAAAGCAGGCAGTCGTTGCGGGCATTTTGCGCCCGATACCGTGAAAATTATGGAGATCGGTTGTTTTTGTGCGTTTTTCAATCGCACCTGCGACGATGAAAAGCCCGCTTTTATAAAGGATATTGTTTAACATATGATACGTGCCGCCGACAATGCCGACAGGGAGCGCCGTGCCGATGCCGAGTATCATATACCCGACCTGGCTTATCGCGTGGTAAGACAAAAGGCGTTTCATATCCTTCTGAACAAGCGCCATGCCGACACCGAGGAAAAGCGTTACAGCGCCGACGATTGAGACAAACACGCTAATTGCCGACCCGGGGGTAATATCGTACATATCGGTGAAAATACGAGTGATTAGGTATATGCCGAGGATTTTCTCAAATGAGCCCGGGAATGCGGCAAGAAATGGCGTCGGCGCGTCGCTTGCAGCATTTGGTATCCAGCTATGAAACGGCATTGCCCCTGCTTTACCAAGAGCACCGAGCAGCATCATGACGCACCCGAGAGCGCCCATTTTAGTCACGGGCAGCGACGACATTTCGCTGATGCTGACAGTTCCCGCAGCCTGAATTGTTGCGACAATGCCGAGCATCATAAACAAATCCGCCGTGCCCGATATGGCAAGCGCCTTTATAGCTGTGCGCGGGTTATTAAGATTGCCGATTAAAAGTATGCCGAAAAGGGTACAAAGCAGCCCTTCCCAGAAAAAGAGCATCATGCCGATGTTATCCGAAGCAAGCGCCCCATTCACCATCGCAAGGCTGATGAAGTAATAGAGCATATAAACGCCGCCTTGCCCCGATTTGTAATATGAAAGCGAGTAAGCCGAGACAAAGAGGAACAAAACGGCTGCGGCAAAAAGGCACATAGCCGAAAACTCAGTCGTTATAAAGGAAAGCTGCAGCGCACGAAGAAACGGAGCGCTTGTATTGACGCCGCCCCCGTAATAAACGGATGCGGCAAAGAAAAGATTGCTTAACGCAAAAATCAAACTAACAATAAAGCGTGCAGCGCCAAAGCGGCGAAGAAGCCACACTAAAACGCCGCCGAGGGCAGGCACCGCTATCATAAAAGCGATGAACATATACGGGCGGCTTAAAAACTCAGCGACAGATGTGAAAAGCCCCGTCATGCTATATCACCTCCGTGACAGCCGAGACAAGTCCGCCCGGCAGGAAAATCAGTATGCCAAGGATGAGGGCTATCACCCCGAGCGCCATAACCGAGCCTATCATGACGGTGCTTCCCTCACGTGCTTCGGGATGATATCCGCTTTCCTTACCAAGAAAAACAAGCGCAAAAACGCGCGTCAGGTACATAACAGTCATAACGGCACCGGCGATAAACACAGCGCCTATTATAGGGTGTCCCGCATCAATAATGCCCTCAATTACAAGGTATTTTGCAAAAAACCCGGAGAAAGGCGGTATTCCCATAACGGAGAAGGCGCAAAGGGCGAACGCAACAGCCGTCAGCGGGAAACGGCGCCAAAGCCCGCCCATTTTATCTAAATCCTTCGTATGCAAACTGTGTTCAACAATACCGGCGCACAAAAACAGGCCACCCTTCGCTACGCTGTGGGCAAGGATGTATAAAAGCCCGCCGACAAATCCCGTTTCCGTGCCACACGAAAGCCCGAGCAGAATAAAGGCAAGCTGGCTTATTGTCGAGTATGCGATAACGCGCTTGATGTCTTTTGCCGTCATCGCAGCGCCCGCGCTGACAAGGGCGCTGACAGCAGCGATAACCGGCAAGGCGACGGTAAAGGCTTTGCTGATGTCAAATGTAATGACAAACAAACGGGCGTAAGCATAAACGCCGATTTTGACAAGCACCGCCGCATGGAGAAGCGACGTCACGGGTGACGGCGCGACGCCAGCATCGGGAAGCCAGCTGTGAAGCGGGAATGTCGCAGATTTTGACAATATGCCGAAAAGTATTAAAACGACAATCCACAAAGGCAGCGTTTTGCCCTTCATTTCCATCATGTCAAACGTGCCGTACTCACCGTATATGCCGACAAACCCAACAAGCATAATAAGCGCGCCAAGCACTGTGACGATAAAAGCTTTGTTCGCCCTTACTATCGTTAACTCCTCGCGGTAGAACCCGATAAGGCGCCAGCAGCAAAGCGCCGATATTTCCCAGAACGTGTAAATAAGGATAAGGTTTGTCGAAAAAACGAGACCCATCATCGCGCCGATAAAGAGCACAACCATGAAATAATACTCGTTTTGATGTTCGTGGCCGTTTATGTAGCCCCATGAATAAATCACAATAAAAACAGCAACAGACGTTGCGGCTACTGCCATAAAAACGGCAAGTGCATCCGCAAGAAAACCGAAACTGAATCCATATGGAAGAGAAAAGGCAACATAAACGTTATCGCCGCGAAGTACGAAAGGTACAAGCGCTGCAGCGCAAACGAGAGCTGCCGCAACGTATAAAAGCGCTGCTATGTCACGAAGTTTTGGCGATATACGACCGAAGATAGGAAGCGTAAAAGCACCGAGGAGCGGCGCAAGTATTACTGTATATAAGACGATGTTTTCCACGAATATAACCTGCTTTTAAAAATTCATCGTAAAAGAATTAAGCCCCCCAGAAATCAAGTTCCGGAGGACGCGGAGCTTTAGGCGCCGGGCGTTTTTTTATTTTTGCCAATCCGCCCTTTTGGCGCTATAAATTATAATCGTACTGTATGACAAAGTCAAGTGACCATTTTACAAAATATATCGTAATAATTAGGCTAATATTTCAACATAATGGATATTTGTACATTTAATATCAGCATATCCGGGGCAAAAGCACGCCTGTGGCAGGCATTACACGGCGGTATGTGCCATATTTTGTTATAACTCTGACAGCACCCCTGTCCGCGCCATCATCACCTACACGTCCGATTACGGCAGCAGCCTTACATCCTGGCACGTTTTTTAACGCATCAACTGCCGCATCAGCGTCATCCGGGGCAACCGAAAACAAAACGACGCCTTCGTTAGCTGAGTAAAGCGGGTCTATGCCAAGAAGCGAGCAGGCTGACGCGACATCGCCCCTTACCGGAATTTTTTCTTCTTCAAGAGTAATTGATGCTCCCGCTGCCTCTGCCCATTCAAGCAAAACGGAAGCAACGCCGCCACGCGTCGGATCGCGCATTGCGTTAATTCTGACGCCGACTTCAGCGACAGCCCTGACAGCCGCCGCCATCGGTCGGACATCGCTTTCGATTGGCGGCGTGAAATCAAGCTCTGCCCGCGCCGCCATCACGGCGACACCGTGGCTGCCGATATACCCGCTTGCGATGATAGCGTCGCCCGGCATCGGAATCTGTCGTGGCGGTGTTATATTGTCCTCAAATACGCCAACGCCTGATGTTGTGATGTAAATGCCGTCGCAACCACCCGTTTCAACAACCTTTGTGTCGCCTGTCACAATCAAAACGTCCGCTTCTTTTGCCGTCTTTGCCATCGAACGCACAATGGCGCGGAGTTTTTCCTTCTCAAAGCCGTTTTCAATTATCATGCCGACTGAAATATAAAGCGGACGCGCGCCTGACACGGCAAGATCGTTAACAGTGCCCGATATCGCAAGCCTGCCTATATCTCCGCCCGGGAAAAAGAGAGGTTTAATTACATAACCGTCGGTTGTAAACGCCACGCGGACGCCGGCAGGCACAACGGCGCTGTCGGTCATGGGCAAGATGAATTGATTTTCAAATTCGGGCAGGAAAATTTCTTTTATTAAACTGCGATATGCTTCGCCGCCCGAGCCGTGTGTCATATTTATTTTCCCGTCGTCCATAACCTTTTATTCTCCACAAGTTTTGTCATTCAAAATTGCTTTTTTATATCAATTTATCAGCTCATCGGTTGTCGGCTTAAATTATACTCTGCTCCCGCCGTAGGCGTAGGCGGCGGCACATGACCCCTCACCTGACACCATACAAGGCCCGAGAGGTGTAGTTGGCGTGCAGGCAACACCGAAATTCGGGCAGTTTTCAGGCTCAGCATCGCCCCGCAAAACGGATGCACATATGCAGCCCCTGTCGTCGTCGGGTACGTGTATATTATCAAAAAGATCAAATCGAGTGGCAGTATCAAGTGCTTTATATTCACCTTTTAGCGCAAGGCCGCTTTCCGGTATTACGCCAAGCCCGCGCCACTGTGCATCACAAGGCTCGAAAACGCGCAAAAGCAGCTTCATCGCAGCTTCATTCCCGCTTGCTGTAACTGCTGTCGGGTATGCGTTTACGCACCTTACCTCGCCTTTTTTAATCATCGCTGTGATTATGGCAAGCGCCGCTAAAATTTCCTGAGCCCCGAACCCTGCAATTACCGCCGGTTTTTTAAGCTCATCTGCAACAAATCTAAAAGCATCGGAACCTATAATCGTTGCGACGTGACCGGGACATAGCAACGCATCAACGCGGCTCCCTTTGCCGAGAAGCGCCCGCAGCGCCGCCGGCATTGTTTTATGGGCCGACAATATTGAAAAATTCCGCACGCCTGTCTGAAGCGCTGCGTCAGCGGCAGCCGCCGTTGCCGGCGCTGTCGTTTCAAAACCGACACCGTACCATATAACATCGCGCGACGGGTTTTCCCTTGCCACGCGCAGCGCTGCCATCGGCGAGTCGGCAATACGGACATCGGCACCGCTATCCCGAAGCGAAAGAAGGCTTTGCTTACCGCACGGGACGCGCATCATATCGCCAAAACACATGAAAATCACGTTTTTTCGTGAAGCCACCGTAAGTGCCCGCGCAATATCGGCCTGCGACGTCACACATACAGGACATCCCGGCCCGGATACAAGCCGGATATTTCGGGGAAGCAGCTGGCGTATGCCATATTTCATAATCGCGTGCGTGTGAGTGCCGCACACTTCCATCACCGTGGTTGGGCGCATGCCTTCGGCAAGCTCATTTATTTTCGCCGTAAGCTCTTTTACATCAATCATGGCCCGAAAAGCTCCATCGTTTCGGCAACAAGGCGCTCGAGCTCCTCGCCTTCGTCTTTGCTTAAAACTTTTATTATAAATCCCGCATGGACAAGCACACGGTCACCCGGCGTGACATTCTCGCAAAGGCAAGTGCTTGCTTTTTTCTTTACGCCGCCATAGTCAATCTCAGCCTCGTCCAATTCAACCGCTACAACACATCCCGGTATTGCAATGCACATATATGTTCAGTTTATTCTCCTTTTACTTATAGTCATAGTTATTGCATCAGAGCGAACCTGACGCTCACGTTTCATCATCTCAGAAGCTGCCGCCGCTTGCCCGAACGATATGCCGCCATCCCCTGCCGGCACTTTTTCATTTGTGTAGACGCGCAGCCCGCGTGCTCTCAGTTCCCTTATGCATCCTTCAAGCAAAAACACATTCGCAAAGCAGCCCCCTGACAGCGCAACATTATAAAAACCAGACTTTTGGCATAAAATTTCCGCCGCGTCGGCAACAAGATTGCAGCAGGCGCGATGGAACCGCGCCGATATGACAGGGGCGCCGACACCGCGCAGGGCGTCATCTATTGCATCTCTGATAAGTCTGCGCCAGTCAAATATCAATACGTTATTTTCATTTTTATATATTTCAAAAGAGTATGCGCCGTCGGCCGACTCGTCAATAACACTCTCAAGCTCCGCTGCCGCCTGACCCTCGTAGTCAACAGCCCCCCCTCGCACGCCGGCAATTGCCGCAACAGCATCGAAAAGACGGCCCATGCTTGACGTAAGTGGCGAGTTAATGCCCGCTTTTGCAATAGAAAGCAGTATCTCTACATCATGCTCCCGATCAGGGAATAGGTTTTCGATAGCTTTGCGGCACATAGCCCCATCCGCAAGGGATACGGCACAACGCCACGGCTCGCGGACAGCAGCTTCACCTCCCAAAAGCGGAAAAGGCAAAAGATGCCCCGCCCTTTTACTTTCGCTCAACCCACCGACAAGCGCTTCTCCTCCCCAGACGGTGCCGTTGTCCCCGTAGCCTGTGCCGTCAAATATGAATCCGACAGCACCCCCACTTATGTTATGCTCGGCAAGCACAGATGCAAAGTGCGCTCTGTGATGCTGGATTTTATATAACGGGAGCCTGAACTCCGCAGCTTTTTTCTCGGCTACCCTCGTTGATACATACCCGGGATGCAAGTCACAGGCAAGGGCTGTCGGGCACGCGTTAAACATTGATACAAAATCATCAATATCACAAAGGTAGCTTTTTTCGGACTCCGGCTCATCAAGGTCGCCATTGTGTCCGCTAACAAACGCTTCATTATCCCGCAGAAGGCAAAATGTATTTTTCATCTGCGCGCCGAATGCTATGATGTCGCCGCTTTTACCGTCATCCCCGCGCAGTATTGAAATCGGCTCCGGAACATAGCCGCGTGCGCGTCGTACAAGGCGCTGTGCACCTGCCGCAACGAAAGTGACGCTGTCATCCAAGCGGCGATAGATGGGCCTGTTATGCGTCAGCACGGCATCCGATATAGTAAAAAGCTCGTTTATCTCCGTATCGGTGTCTTTATATATCATCGGGCGCTCAGACACATTTGCGCTTGTCATCACAAGCGGTGTGTCTCTGTCTTTGAAAAGTATGGCGTGCAGCGGCGTATATGCAAGCATTATGCCAAGCCGGCGTAACCCGGGCGCAACCGACGGCGCTATACGTGCTCCCTCAATCGCGCGAAGAAGCACTATCGGCGCGCGTGGGGATGAAAGCAGAGCTTCTTCATCAGGCGATACATAGCAAATGCTCCGCGCGCACTCTACATCCCGCACCATAACGGCAAAAGGCTTGCCGTACCTATGTTTCAGCTCGCGCAGGCGAGCTGTTGCCGCTTCATTTTCGGCGTCACACGCAAGATTATATCCGCCAAGCCCCTTGACGGCCACGATTTTACCGTTTTTTATATATTCATCAAAAAGTTTTATAGCGTCAGCGCTGTCGTGAATACTGCCATCCGGTGTTAAAAACGACAGCGACGGCCCACATACGGGGCATGCATTCGGCTGTGCATGAAAACGGCGGGATGCAGGATCTGTGTACTCGCCCGCGCACTTTTGGCACATAGTAAAGCTTGCCATCGTTGTGTTTTCTCTGTCATAAGGAACGTCTTTTATTATTGTAAAGCGCGGCCCGCAGTCCGTGCAGTTAGTAAACGGGTACAAATAGCGACGGTTGTTTTTATCAAATATATCATGCCGGCACGCAGGGCATATAGCAATGTCGGGAGATATTAAAGTCTCGTGCCCGCCATGCTCGCTTTCAATGATTTTAAACGTTTTTTCATCAGCTGTATTTTCATCACACGCAACATCAATCTCACGGACATCAATTCCCTTTACAGAAGAAAGCGGCGGCGCATTCTCTCTGATATTTTTTATAAAATTTTTGCAATCCTCCCGCCTGCCTTCAACCTCGCAATAAACGCCGCCCGGCGTGTTTCGGCAAAAGCCTAAAAGGTTATGCGAGGTGGCAAGTCTATATAAAAACGGACGGAAGCCCACGCCCTGAACTATGCCATGAATGTTTATGGCATATCTGCATTTTTCGTAATTTGCCATACAGCGCAAAGCTCCCCTCCCCTTTTTTCTTTGAGACTTAATAATAACACCATAAAAGACAGAATTCAAGCATATAAAAGATATATAAATTAATAATTTTTCTTGTTTTTTATATCGTTTTTATAAGTGTGCTAATATTTGCCTTTTTAAAATCATATTATAGTTCGGGAGGTGTTGTAAATTGAATGTTCAAAATAACAACAACCAGTCGATTTTCAGTCTGCTTGCGACGGCTGTGCCTGCAGCAGTTGCTCATATTGTCGGTTCGCCATCATACCCCAACATAGAAGGTGATGTTACTTTTTATCAGACAAGGCGCGGTGTTTTTATAGAAGCAACCATCAGAGGACTTCCATATACAGGCGGTTCTTGTGATTATCCCGTATTTGGATTCCATATTCACTCAGGAGATTCGTGCTCCGGAATATTAACCGCGCCATTTCCCGAAGTCGGTGATCATTATAATCCATATGGCTGTGATCACCCTCATCACGCCGGCGACCTGCCGCCTCTTTTTGGGAATCGAGGTTACGCATGGCAAACATTTTACACCGAAAAATTAAATGCACCGGATGTCATTGGAATGCCCATCATTATTCACTTGAATCCTGATGATTTCACAACCCAGCCATCCGGCAACGCGGGCGAGGTAATAGCATGCGGCATCATCGAAAGTGCAAGCTGATGATAAAGTTGTAAGAGCAAATAAACTAACCGGTGAGGGTAGCATGGAGCGTGATATGAATACGTAAAGCCGTCCGGCACGTTTAGCCGGACGGCTTTATATTTTCTATTTGAGCATTTCAGGCATGTTGTCAAGCATGTTTTCGATGAAAATTCCATATCCGCATTTGGGATCGTTTATCATCACGTGTGTGACAGCACCCACAAGCTTTCCGTCCTGAATGACGGGGCTTCCGCTCATACCCTGAACAATACCGCCCGTCAGTTCAAGAAGCACCGGGTCAGTTACAACGATCACAAAGCTTTTACCGTTTTTATCTTTGTTTTTAACGTCGGAAAGTACAACATCATACTCTCCGACAACGCCATCTTTAAGCGTACAACGTATCTTAGCTGGCCCGTTTTTAACCTTATCACGGCTCGCCAGCTCAATGAACTCTCCGTTTGCAGGCCGCTGTGTCAGAACTCCGTATACTCCGCTGTAAGTGTTGCTTACGAGTGTGCCGATTTTTCCGGCACTGAAACATCCGCGAAGCTCACCCGGTGTGCCGGCTACACCTTTTGTAATCCCCGACAGCGTCACTTTTGTGATTGTTCCGCGAAGAAGCGGCATAAGCTCACCCGTATCGCTGTCGCATATACCGTGCCCGAGGCCGGCAAATGCACCTGTTTTTGGGTTGTAAAACGTCACCGTTCCTATGCCAGCTGTACTGTCGCGTATCCATATACCGGCTCTGTATATACCGGACTTATCTTTTACCGGTGTTATGGTAATTGTTTTTTCAGCACCGCTGCGTTTAACTACTATGGTAACTGCTTTACCATTGCTTTTTGATATAGCATCAATTACCTGTTCTGCCGATGATGCATCTACCCCGTTGATTTTTAAAATGATATCTTTAGGAAGCAAACCAGCTTCTTTCGCAGGATTCACCTGCCCTTCGCCCGTATCCACATCGGTAAAGCCAACTACCATCACGCCCTCGGTGAAAAACCGCACACCGAATGGTATGCCGCCGACGCAATACTGCGTAGTGCTTTCCTTAGCCGCACCTATGTCCCCGGCTGCTGCGACTCCACCTGATAATACACTCAATATTATGGTAACAAGCGAAAGGGTTATAAAAAGCCGCTTAACAGCGGCATCCGCCCTCTTTGATATTCTCTGCGCTTTTCTCTTGACTTTTGTTTTAGTTTCTATTTCCGTCCGCATTTCGACCTACGTCTGCCTTTCACTTTGCTTTTCGCTTTGAGCTTTTAACTTTTCGCTTATTCAGCTTTAAGCTTTTCAGCTTTATGCTTTATAGTGTCCTGTGCACAATTGGCGCTGCAATACAGCTCAGCTCCAGTTTTCCGCATTAACACGTTTTAACGTTTTAACGTCTATACGTTATAGAGTTTTACGTTTCCACATTTTACGTTTTATATCAACGCCATACGTCCTTTGCTGGGCGTCAATTATAATCTGCCCTGTGTCGGTGCTTTTATGATAAGCAATATTATGCGGTAATTACATTGCAGGCGGCGGAAGAATCAGACGGAATCTGTATTTCTACCGCGTGATTTTTTTAATTATGATTATGTTTTTGGGGCATGATAATTATAAAAAGATGCATTTTTTTATTTTTATTTTTGCACACGGCCGAACCTTTTCAAGGGCATACAGCCTAATAATTTTTCACCCGTATTTTATTAACTTTGTATACCAATTAATAGCTTTTATAATAATAAAATTCATTATATTTGCTTTTTAATACGTTCAAGCGCAGCTTTTTCGAGCCTTGACACTTGAGCCTGCGATATGCCAATCTCGGCGGCTATTTCCATCTGCGTACGCCCCTTATAAAAGCGCATGTTAATGATAGCGCGCTCGCGTTCCGACAGTTTTTTCATTGCCTCGCGGAGTGCTATGTCTTCAAGCCAAACATCGTCGCAGCAAGAATCGTCAGATATCTGATCCATAACGAAAATGCTGTCGGTGCCATCGTTGTAAAGAGGGTCATAAAGTGAAACCGGCTCAACAATTGACTCCATCGCACTTGTGACGTCCTCTTTCTTTTCACCAAGCTCATCGGCGATCTCTTCAATCGTAGCTTCGCGGTTTTTTTCACGGCCGAGTTTTTCCTTCGTCTGAAGCGCGCGATAAGCAAGATCTCTCATCGAGCGGCTGACTCGTATGCTGTTGTTGTCGCGAAGATAGCGTCTGACCTCACCGATTATCATCGGAACAGCATAAGTTGAAAACTCGACTTCGCGATCAAGATCAAAGTGATCAATAGCCTTCACAAGCCCTATGCATCCTACTTGAAAAAGATCATCAAGATTTTCGCGGCGGCTGGCGAAGCGCTGGATCACACTTAAAACAAGCCTTAAATTTCCGTCAATAAGTCGTGCCCGCGCTTCAGCGTCACCACGGCGCGTCCTCTCAAGTAGCTCTTTTTTTTCTTCTGATGTAAGAGTTTTCAGCTTTGAGGTATTAACACCGCATATGTCGACTTTGTTATAATACATAAGGTATTGCTCCGCGCTGAAAGCATTTCTTTTGCGCAAAACTTACCGCTTTTAGCGGTCGCATGTTTTACGCCATAGTTTAAGTATTGCCACTCAGGCGGCATATTAATACAAAATCAACCGCAATACCTGTTATTGGCACAGCCCATATGGAATGTTTGGATTTAATTTACATTTTTCACATGGATGTCGTTTTGTTTTGATATTTTTTCTTAATTTCAATGATTCATTGCCGCACAGAACACACTATGATATAATAATGTTTGTTAGTTTTATATTAAATCGGACGGAGGTTGAGTGTGATGAATACATCAAAGCGTGAAAACACGCCCTCACCCTCACCTTCGCTATTTTTATCATTTTTCTTCCGCGAGCTACATTCATATATTCTTCCTGAAGGTCTGACGCTTCTTGTCGCAGTTATAGTTTCTATACTCGCTATCTTCCCCGCAATAAATGGCAGCAAAATTGCCGCCGTAAATTACACAGCTCTTTACACAGCAATATCACTTCTCGGCATAATATCAGCTTTGCTGCCTTCAATAAATCTCTACCGCGATATATCAAAGGGTAGCTTTGAGCTCGCAACCCGGAGCAGCAATAAACGCAAGTCAAAGGACACCATCGCATTTGTCTTTGCAAAAACAGCCGCCGCCGCAGTCCTTTCACTCGTTTTTGCCGCTGCTGCGTTTACAAATGCTTTTATTACAGCGCGAATAGCCGGTATAAAGGACGAAGATTACGGCTTTAATATAGCCGGCGTGACTATCGCGGCTTTTTCCCTCGTCTTTTACGCATCTTTACTTTTCATGTGTGCTGTTGCAACCGGCACATCGAAAGATAAATCGAAAAAAAAGCACGGTGGGAACCGCCGGGCAATACTTTTTTCGGGAGCCGCTGTTTACATCTGCGGACTTTTGATTTTGCTTGCTGTATTTTTCCTTATTTCCGAGATTCCGCTTATATCAAACGCTATAAAAACAGACGGTGAAGTTATAACAGAGATTAGAGCAGCCCCCATAATTGTGTTTGTTTTATCGCTTTTTTATCTTGCCACCTGCCTTTTGCGTGTGGCAGGAATCTGCTACTTCATTACAGGACGCCTTCGCCATTTTTCAATAACAAAATAAGTTATTTCAACACTTTTGCAACAACAAAGCAGGATTTAAGTAAAAAACTATCGTTTGATACGGCATACGCCGTTTTATAATACTAAAAACGAGGAATAAAAAATGAAGCACACTGACTTTGCACCGACACCCCCTATGGGTTGGAACAGCTGGGACTGTTATGGAGCAGCCGTCACTGAAGAGCAACTGCTTGGTAACGCTCGTTATATGGCGGACAAACTGCTCAAGCATGGTTGGGATATCGTGACCTGCGATATCCAGTGGAGCGAACCGAATGCACGCGACACTTTTTATACGCCGAATGCACCGCTGTGCATGGACGAGTACTCACGCCTTATCCCGGCGGAAAATCGCTTCCCTTCCTCAGCCGGTGGACGTGGATTTTTGCCTATTTCCAGGGAAATACACAAAATGGGTCTGCGCTTCGGCATCCATATTATGCGCGGCATACCGAGACAAGCCGTTTATCTCAAAACAAAAATCAAAGGCACTGACTTGACGGCCGATAAAGTAGCAAACCCCTTTTCAACCTGCCCGTGGAACTCCGATATGTACGGCGTAGATCCACACTCGCCCGGCGCGCAGGCATATTATGATTCGCTCTTCGAGCTTTACGCCGAGTGGGAAATTGACTTTGTAAAAGTTGACGACATAGCGTCAACAGCCGGCCATCACACAGACCGCGGACGCGTTGGCAGCGTTCCTGCCGTCGCTGAGATTGAAATGATCCGCCGTGCAATCGACAAATGCGGTCGTCCCATCATTCTTTCCCTCTCTCCCGGACCTGCCGCCGTTGAATATTCATGGATGTTCCGCAAAAACGCCAACATGTGGCGTATGACAAACGACGTCTGGGACAACTGGAATGCTATTTTACATATGTTCGAGCGCTGTGAAGCATGGCAGGGACATGGCGGGGGTGGCTGCTGGCCTGACTGTGATATGCTCCCCTTCGGGCACATCAACTGCAACAGCCGCTTCGGCGATAATTACTGCCGCCTGACACAAGACGAGCAGATTACGATGATGAACCTGTGGAGCATCTTCCGCTCACCGCTTATCGTAGGTGCGGAGCTTCGCGACAATGATGATTTCACGCTGTCGCTTCTGACAAACGATGAGGTTTTACGTCTGAATAAGCACTCTTACTCACCGAACCAGATTTACCGCAATCGCGAAAGCGTTGCCTGGTATTCCTTTGACGATGGCTCAGACGGCGGCGGACTTTATTACATCGCCCTATTCAACCTCAAAGACGAGCCTGCTACCGTGACTGTGCGCGCTGATCAGGTTGATGCATTTGATCTTCGCGGCCGCAAGGTGCGCGATTTATGGCGCCACGAGGATATCGGTGTTACAGAGGACTCAGTATCTGCCAATCTGCCACCGCACGGAAGCGTTATTTATCGCCTGACATGAAATAAACATATAATTATGGCGTAAACACTATACTTAAAACCCCAAAAAGCATAAATAAAGCACCGTTTTTTCAAACAAAAACGGTGCTTTTTCATTTTTATGTGTCTTATATTGTCGCCTAATAGAAGTACGGGGTCTTATACAATTGTCAATCACTATAATTCATATTGTATTTTGTATCTTTATCAATAACGGAGATGAACGTTTTGCCGCGGTTGAGAAGCAGTGGTGTGCCGTCGTTGTTCGTAAATACAATGGGGGAGTCAACATTTGATTTCGACCATTTTATAGGTATGTACCTACCGCCGGTCGCGTAATAGCCCTTTCCTTCGCCTGTCGTAATAACCTTAAGGCAATTGTTTTTATCTCCCTCAATGACCCACATATCTGTGAGGATTACAATAACGTTGTCAAATGCAAGCTGCTCGCCTGTCTCACCGTCAATGTGCTTTACACCGCTGAACTGATAGCGAAGATATTTGCCCGTATCTTTATCATATACAAGGTCGACAACTTGTCCTTTTGAATAAGGCAGGCGTATGTCAAGGGATGCATCGCCCCCCAAAGTAACGCGTTTGCCATAATCAACAAACTGCATGGGGTTTTTAAAATTTTGCTTTATTGCTGTCCTGTATTGTTTCTTTTGAATACCGGCGACAATTTTCTCGCCTGTCGTCATCAGGGAATGCTCATACCCCATCGTCTTTTTGCGCTCTTCATCACGGTAGAACATTATCGATGATATTGTCCCCATCTTAACGCCGTCAAGATTGTCAACATCCCGCTTTGAGAGCGCGTCATATGCGTATACGCTGCCGCCGGCGTGTATATATATCGCGTCGTGATTCTGCGAAAAATCAATGAAATAATCCCGCGACGAGCGGACGGAGCCGACGACGTTTAGCTTTTCGTAATCAAGAACAACCATTAAAAGGCGCGTAATACCGCCCTCGGTAAGACATTCGTATAAAATATCTGCCGATGCGATACCAATTTGCGGCGTCGCTTTTTGCAGGTTGTTTATCATTATCGACACCGGTCTTTGCCCCAACAAGTCTTTTTCAGTAGGCAGACCTGTCAGCGGATTTACATACTTAGGTGTCGTTATAATATCGGTATTATTATCGGTAGTACCGGGCGTGTTATCTTCTTTTGTTCCGGGTGTTGTGCCGTTGTTGTTATTATTATTTGAGTTTTCGCTCGTATCGGGCTCTGAATTGTTGTAATCCGATTCAACCTCTGAACCGCTGTCGTCTCCATCACTGTTATCTTTATCACAGCCGGATGTCATAATGACCATTGCCACAACGAGCAGGAGAATGAATAAAATGCTGACAAGTTTTTTGCAGCCTACTTTTTGCATATTCCGATGTCCCCCGGTTAATTTGCGTTTGTTTATATGCAAAAGGCGGGTTATACCCGCCCGGATTTATAAAACGGCTCCGCTTTTTGAAGTGACAGCTGTCAGCTGTTAGCTGTTAGCTATCAGCTGTCAGCCGGCGAGCATACGCTCAAGCCATATGACACCGGTATCGAAGGCTTCATAAAAACCGTACTTTACATCTTGTTTAACGATTTTCATGCCTTCCTTCGTTGAGAGAATCTGAACGACTATCATATCAGGGACATCCCTACCCATATACTTCTTTGTCGTCATAATCGTCATAAGAAGCACATAGTCGTCGTCCATATTGCCGTAATATATCACATTGCCCTCGCGAACGAGCGGCAAACCTTTGTAATACAGATATTTTCCTTCGTCTTTTTTGGGTTCTGCCATATCTACCTCTATTTTTTACTATTAAAAATATTCTAGACCATCATTGTGAGTTTGTCAACTGCGGCAGTAAAATATAGCTTGCTGCTGTTAAAAAATATAAGCTAAATGCTCCTATTTACGATTATTACCGAAATGAGGAAGTATAATCACAGCATAAATAAAAAGAGGGGGCTTTTATGCTTGAACATATCATAAAATACTGGATAACATATGCCTGCGGCCTTATTACAGCCGCTTTTACATTTGTAATATCAAAGCTTCGCCATCATCGCGCGGAGCAAAAACTTTTGCGCGAGGGAATTCTGGCTCTGCTCCACGACCGCCTTTACGAAGCTTGCAGCCGGTTTATATCAGACGGCGTATGCTCCGTTGAGGACAAGCGAAATCTTGAGTACCTTTATAAGCCCTACGAAAAAATGGGCGGCAATGGTGTTTGCCGCGAACTCTATGAACGCTGTATGAAGCTGCCGCTTCCATAATTTTCGGCGCGTGCCAAAATTATTAGAATAACGGCAGCAATGTAGTCATGATTTACACTTTGCGCGGGTCGCCAAAATACTGACATTTCTCCGGCACGATAATTTTGAGGGCGCGGGGTATGTTGTGAATCTCGACTGATTTATGGTTTCCGCCAAACTCACCATCCGTCGTCCACGGAATTTCCTCCTCAGCTATAATTTTTAAGCTACTTGTAGAAAATTCGTATGCTTCAATGTTGTCGGACTTCCGGCGAGTGATAGCCATTGCAAGCTTCCAAAGACTCCAGGCTGAATTCGGGCATCTGAACAAAATCACCTCTAAAAGGCCATCGTCAAGCGCAACATGAGCTTCAACCGGCAGAGGAAATCCGCCTACCGTGCGCGAGTTAGACGCCATTCCGTAAACAAAGTCGCCCTCAATGACGCCGCCGTCGTATTCTACACGGATTTTATACGGGCGCAGCACTTTATATAGCTTTGCGGCTCCATGTAAAATATAAGCTGCGCGTCCGAATATGTTCTTGAGCTTCTGCGGCGTTGTGTACGACGTATCAGTAAACGAACCGAATGCCGCAACGTATACAAAAGGATTTTCGCCAAGAATTCCGATGTCACATTCACGCGGTATGCCGTTTATTATATTGTTTGCCGCTCCAATGGGATCACGCGGAATATCGTGGCTTTTCGCAAAATCGTTAACGGTTCCGGCCGGGATATACCCGAGCTCCGGAACCTTTCTATTTTCTTCTTTCAGTGCAAGCAGTGCTCTTACGGCCTCATTTAATGTGCCGTCTCCGCCACATACAGTAACAATATCAAATCGATCGCCTTTTTCTTTGATAATATCAACGCAATGACCCGGCCGCTGTGTCGTTTCGACAGTGACTTCACATCCCCCACTGACAAGCCGGTCTATGACTGCAAGCAAATTGCGCTCAATACTCGTTTTTCCCGCGACAGGGTTTGCGAGCAAAAGAAGCTTCTTAGCCATCGCTTTTTTCCTCATATTGATAACAGTAGTCAACAAATCTTAAAAATGCTTATTTCACAAACAAAAAAAGAAATTTTGCGCAACAAAAAAAGGCGCTGAAACCATTATAATGGTTTTTTTAATATGCTATTTTTAAAAACATATTTAACAGTAAAAAAAGTCGCTTATTAGCGCGAAACTCAGGCATGCGACATAATTATACAAAAGTAATTTAAATGTAATTTAAACAAACAAAAAAATGGCGATAATATTTTTAACCGTAATTTTTAAACCGTAAATATTATACAGTAAAATAATAATATGTTCAAGTCTAAAAAAGCAAAGCTAACTCATATGTACTGCTTTGGTTGAACAGATGCTTTGTCTGTGATATAATGTTTTGGAATTTTAATTTTGTTTTACGGGAGGAGCGGGCATGAGTAAAGAAGAAAATAAGATTTTAAACGAAGCCGCTCTTTTACCTGATACACCCGTAGCGCTTGCCGCATGCGATACATATGACGAAGAACGCATTTTTTCGCTCCTCGTCCGGTGCGCCGAAGCCGCTTCTGTTTTCCCATCGGGTCTTGCGGGTAAAAAAGTCGTAATAAAGCCGAATTTCGTTATGAAACGTGAGCCGGATGCCGCGGCAACAGTCCATCCGGCTGTTCTGCGCGCCACAATCCGCTGGCTTTCTTCGCTTGGCGCTGAAAAAATAATAGTAGCCGAAAGCCCCGGTGGACCTTATACGGCCGCTCGCCTTCGCGGCGTTTACACAGCCTGCGGCGCCACTGACGCGTGTTCCGGTCTTGATGCAGCTTTAAACTACGACGTCGGATATTCGGAAGCTCATTACCCCGAAGGGCAGCGGGCACGTGTTTTTGACGTAATAAATCCTATACTTGAAGCCGATGTGGTTGTTGACCTATGCAAGCTTAAAACTCACACGCTGACACAACTAAGCGGTGCCATCAAAAACCTTTTCGGTGTAATTCCCGGCATTGTAAAGTTTGAAATGCATTCGCGCTATCCTGATTACAATGACTTCAGCGCAATGCTAAATGATCTATGCGCCTTTATATGCTCGACACGCGAGTTTGTAGCTATCACCGACGCTATTGTCGGCATGGAAGGCAACGGTCCGACGGGCGGCTCACCGCGTAAAATTGGTGCCCTCCTTATGAGCCAAAACCCGTTTGCCTCTGATGCCGTTGCTGCAAGACTTATTGGCATCGAGGGGAGCGTAATAATGATTGAGGACGCAAAGTCTCGCGGTTATTGTTACACAGAACCGAAGTTACAACACATCGTCGGCATTGACGGTGCGACGCCCGACGCACTCCGTGTTCCCGACTTTGCAAAGCCTGAAACAAGAGGAAATTTCATTTTCAAAGCTGACAATATCATCGGCAGGGAGCTTTATAGATGGTTCAGGCCCCGCCCGCTGATAAACTACACCGCATGCCTTGGCTGTGGCGAATGTGCGGCGTCGTGCCCTGCAAAAACTATTGTGATGATGGAAAAGGACAAAGCTCAAAAACGCGAAAAGAGTGCAAAGCATGCCCGCCCGCAAAAGATTCCTGTTATATTCCGCGACAAATGCATAAATTGTTTCTGTTGTCAGGAACTTTGCCCTCACCGCGCGGTAAAAATTAAAAAGAACCCGCTCAGCCGCTTGCTTATCGGATGAGGGGCTGACTTAAAAATGAAGATTGTAACTTTTGCATACGCCAAAATTAACTTGTTCCTTGCTGTTTTGGGCAGGCGAGCTGACGGTTATCACGACATTGAAAGTGTAATGCAGACCGTCTCCCTTGCTGATACGGTTACAGTCGAAGCCGTACCCAATACAGCAGGTGATGAGCAAATCACCCTTTCCTGCTCGATCCCCTCGCTTGAATGTAAAGACACAAACATCGCTTATCGCGCCGCCGCTCTTTTCACAGATTTGTTCCAGGACAGAAAATACTCGATAAAAATACACATAGATAAGAAAATCCCCGTTGCTGCAGGGCTTGCCGGCGGCAGCGCTGACGCCGCTGCAACATTGATTGCGCTGAACAAGATTTATGGCGATCCGCTCTCGCGCTCCGAGCTTGCGGCGCTTGGCGCCCGTGTTGGTTCCGACGTACCTTTTTGCATCATGGGTGGCACGCGCATAGCCCGCGGACGCGGGGAAATACTCGCCCCCTGCCCGCCTTTACCGGACTGTTACATTGTAATCGCTCGCCCGGACAGCGCAACATCAACAAAAGAAGCGTATGCGCGTATAGACGCGCTCGGAATAACGCCTCGCCGCACGCTTGATGACTTTCTTCCGGTGCTTGACAGCGGAAATGTTGATACTATCGGCTCAGCGCTATATAACACGTTTGAGGAAGCGTTGGAAGCTGACGCCGCACGCCGGCTTTATGAGGTTAAAAACATTATGACGTCACACGGAGCGGCCGGTGCTCTTTTAAGTGGCAGTGGCCCTGCCGTATTCGGGCTTTTTTCACACAAAAAAGACGCCGCAGGAGCGGCGGATGCCCTTACAAAAGCAGGTGTGACGCCACATATTTGCAGACCCGTTTTTGATATTGATAAGTAACATTGTCATCTTTGCCTTTTTAATCGATAATAAGTGCAAAATAACGCGCTCACAGTGACATTTTGTCCTGCGGGCGCTTTTTGCTTTGCGTCGCAGTACCGAAGCGTCATTATCTGGCTTTGTCCTGCATAGAATTGAACGTAAAAGTAAAAGTTTAAAAGGTGGGAAAATGAAAAACAACAGGTATCTGCCAGAGGGCTACCGCATTGGTACTGCTGAAAACCGTTCTTACGTCTCATCGCTCGCCGGACTTGAGCGGGCTATGACAACGGACGCAATATGCGAAGCGCCTGCCATCATGTGCGACAGTGAAAACTACGACCTACGCGTTGATCTTGGGGGAGTCATTGGTATTATACGCCGGGAGGAGGTTCAGCTCACAGGCGCGGGCGAGGAGCTGAAAAACATCGCCGTAATAACTCGTGTCGGACGTCCCGTCTGCTTCAAAGTTCAGTACATAGATACATCAGGGCGTGTTCCGATAGCTTATTTATCGCGCCGTGCCGCACAGCTTGAATGTGCACGCTGTTACATATCGGACTTGGTCCGGGGTGACATAATACCGGCGAAGGTTACACATCTTGAACGCTTCGGCGCTTTTGTCGATATCGGCTGCGGAATTGTATCACTCCTGCCTGTGGACTGCATATCGGTATCGCGTATATCTCATCCGAGCGAGCGGTTGTCGCTGTCCTCTCGCATTTATGTCGTTATAAAAAGTATTGACCCGGCAACGGGACGCATATGTGTCACGCACCGCGAGCTTCTCGGCACATGGGAGGAAAATGCCGCCATGTTCGCACCGGGGCAAACTGTTGCTGGAATCGTACGCTCCGTCGAGGATTACGGGGCGTTTGTGGAGTTGACGCCAAATCTTACAGGTTTAGCGGAGCCGCGTGATGACATTGTATGTGGTCAAAGCGCCGCCGTTTATATTAAAAGCATCACTCCCGAGCGCATGAAAATCAAGCTTGCCATCGTCGGCGTATACCGCGGTGAAATATTGCGCGACAATACAACACCACGGTATTTTATAAATCCGGCAGAAACTCATCACATTGATTACTGGCGCTATTCACCACCGGGATGCTCAAAAATCATCGAGAGTGTGTTTACTTAATAAAAATACATACATAATCCAATTACACGCACAATAGGTGGGGCAAGGCGGCAATTATTATGACAAATGTCAAACGATATTTTATAAATGCTCTTTTGCTTACCGCCGTCTCGCTTGTTATGCGTACGGTATCGGTATCCTTTAATGTCATACTGACGGAAAAAGTCGGCGCGGAGGGCATGGGGCTTCTTACGCTCGTCATGAGTGTAAACGGCTTTGCTGTTACATTTGCAACGAGCGGCATTTCGCTTGCCGTTACAAGAATGACAGCCGAAACTGTCATTACGGCGGATAAAAGCAAAGCTCCGCGCGTTCTCTCAAATGTAATGAGCTCCGCGATGATATACAGCGCCGCCTTCGGATTAACCGGATGTATTCTTCTTTTATTAACGGCAAAACCAATCGGCGTATCAATTCTCGGGGATGCGCGTACGGTTCCCGCTCTTCGCCTGCTTGCGCTGACACTGCCGCCAATAGCGCTGTCAAGCGCGCTTTCCGGTTATTTCAATGCCTGCCGACGCGTTTATAAAAACGCTGTGACACAAGTTGCCGAGCAGGCGGTGAAGGTCACGCTGATAACAGCCGGACTTTTACTTTTGTCGCCGTCCGGGCTTGAATATGCTCTATTAGCTGTTGTCGGAGGTGGCGCTTTAGCCGAAGCTCTTTCATTTGCCTTTATATACATCCTATACCGTGCTGACAGGCGCCGGCATTACAGCGTATCAGATAATACTTCATCATTATCATTATCAAAGCCATCACACTTGCTTTCATCGTCACCGGCATCGCACCTGCTACAAACACCGCTAAATACAGCCACCGAGGGCGGCTCGACGGTTACCAGCGCCCTTCAAGCCGGTACCTTTCGCGAAGCGATGGTGAATATATGCTCAATAGCGCTACCCGTTGCCCTGTCGGCTTATGTCAGAAGCGGTCTTGTCACAACGGAGCATCTTCTCATACCTCATCGCCTACGCCGTGGTGGTGCTGATCCGACGGCAGCTCTTGCGGCATACGGCACACTGCACGGTATGTCAATGCCTGTTATTTTATACCCGTACGCTATACTCGGCCCTTTCACATCACTTCTTGTGCCCGAAATATCGGAATGCCGCGCGCGCGGTCAGACTGAGCGTATACGCCGCATAACAGAGCGTGTCATCCGAGTGACGCTGCTCTTTGCTGTCGGTGTCTCCGGCATTATGATGTGTTTTTCTTATGAGCTTGGCAATGTCCTTTACGACAGCGAGCAGGCGGGCTATTACATAAGAATGCTTGCCCCCATAATTCCTGTTATGTACCTCGACACGGCCGTTGACAGTTTACTTAAGGGCATGGGTGAGCAGCTTTACTGTATGAAGGTTAACATAGCCGACGCATCGCTAAGCGTAATTTTCGTATATTTCTTAGTGCCTGTATTCGGTGTGACGGGGTACGCCGCCATTATCATAATTGCGGAGGTGATAAACACAGCTCTCAGCATCACTCGCCTGATTCGCATAATTCATCCGAGACCAAATTTGCGCATGTGGCTCATAAAACCGTTTGTCTGCAGTTTTTTAGCGTGCGCCGCAATGCGCTTTATAATAAACCGTGTGCCGCGGTTATATGGGCGAACTGACGGGCTCTCAACTGCTCTTTTCATAATAGCCGGATCAGCTTTATACTTAGCGCTTCTCACTGCAACGGATACAGTTTTTCAAAGAAAGGAGCGTCATACAGCAGATATAACAGATTCAGATGTAAAGCACACAAAAAATCAAGCGAAACCGGCAAAAAACCGCAGCATAAAACAGCTTATTAATAAAACATAAGAGCCATGACTTTTTAAGTCGTGGCTCTTTTACGCTTCATATACTATTGTAAACTCAAACGGGGATAGCGCATTAGCATTTTTATGTTAATCAGCCCGCCATAACCTTCACGTAATAATGCCTTGTGCGCGGGCCATCAAATTCTGCAAAATATACGCCTTGCCACGTGCCAAGAACGAGCTTTCCATTCTCTATGATAAGCACCTCAGACGCACCGAACACAGACGATTTCATGTGAGCGGCACTGTTCCCCTCCATATGGCGAAAATCGCGCCTGTCGGGAAACGTTGCGTCGGATGCAATAATAAGGTCATGCACAACATCGGGGTCGCAGTTTTCATTTATTGTAATAGCCGCTGTCGTATGCGGGCAAAAGACAACACATATGCCATCCTTAACGCCGCTTTTCGCGACAGCTTCCTTCACTTTATCTGTTATCGGATAAAAACCTGTTTTCCCTGTTTGCATTCTGAATTCGTATAACATAATGTCCTGTTTTTTCGCTAATTTTATGTTTTATTGTTCATTCCCGCCTGACAATTGTTCGTAAGAATCGTCCGCAATTGTCACAAACTTCGTGTATTTGCCGAACCAGCCTATTTTAACGTTTCCGACAGGACCGTGGCGGTTTTTTGCGATGATAATTTCCGCGTCTTCATATTCGGCACCGGAAGTTTTATAATACTCGCCGCGATAAAGAAACATAACTATGTCGGCGTCCTGCTCAATAGCGCCCGAATCACGCAGGTCGGATAGCATTGGCCGCTTATCCTGACGCGATTCCGGCCCGCGCGAAAGCTGTGCGCAGCATATCAGCGGAATCTGCATCTCTTTTGCGAGCAGTTTAAGGTTTCGTGATATGTCGGCCACCTCCTGCACTCTGTTATCCGAGCGTCTGTCGCTCTGTATGAGCTGAAGGTAGTCGACGACAACAAGACCGACGTCCTTCATGCGGCGGAGTTTTGCTTTCATGCCGGCAACACCTATACCGCTCGTGTCGTCTATGTATATTTCGCACATTGAAAGATTAGTCGACGCATCCGCAAGCCTTGCCCACTCCTCGTCCGACAGCGTGCCGCGCCGCATCGTAGTGCTGTCTATGCGCGCCTCGCTCGCTAAAAGGCGCGAAGCAAGTTGCTGTGCTGACATTTCAAGTGAGAAAACACAAACTTTTTTGCGAGAACGCTTTGCAAAATTGACAGCTACATTCATAGCAAACGATGTTTTACCCATACCGGGGCGCGCACCTATTAAAACGAGGTCGCCCGGGCTCATGCCGACAATTACGCGGTCGAGATCTGAGAATCCTGACGGTATGCCTACTGTTTCATCCGGGTTCTCCGCAGCTTTAGTGAAGCTTTCAAACTCGCGCATTATTATTTCTTTGATGTGGACAAGTCCCGAGCGCTCAGTACCGCGGGATATAGAGAGTATTTTATTCTCCGCCATATCGATTAAGTCGGAGACATTTTCCCCTTCGGAATATGCGATATTTGAAATTTCATCGCATACTTCTATCAGGCGGCGCAGCATGCTCTTATCTTTGACTATGTTTGCATAGTCTCGCACGTTTGACGCCGTCGGTACTATCTTCGCAAGCGTCCTTAGATATTCCTTGCCGCTTGTGGCGTCATATATGCCACGCCTGACAAGCATGTCAATGACAGTTACAAGGTCTATATCGCGGCTTTGAAGGAATAACTCCTGCATCGTAAGATAAAGTTCGCGATGCTCGTCAAGGTAAAAATCATCGCTTGTTATTATATCCGCGATTTCATTAAAGCTGTTCGGCGCTATCAGCACGCTTCCCAGCACAGCCTGCTCCGCTTCAAGAGAAAACGGAAGCTTTCTTTCAATCGGATTTATATCGCTCATCTGCTCATCTTCGCCTCGAGCCTTTATTTATCCGTGGCAAGTACATTAATTGTACCGGTTATGTCAGCATAAAGTTTCACCGGAACACTATGCGTACCTAAGGCCTTAATCGGTGCGGAGAGCACGAGCTTGTGTTTATCAAACGTGATTCCATGCTGCTGCGCCATAGCGTCGCATATATCCTTTGCCGTGATTGAGCCATATACACGCCCGTCGGCACCAGTTGCAAGTTTAATTTTTACAGTCAGCGTGGCTATTTTCTCCGCTAACTCCTTCGCCGCCTGACGCTCCATTTCTTCACGGCGTTTCTTTGCCGCTTCACGATTTTTTATATCATTGAGCACCTTTGCGTCAGCCTCCACCGCAAGCTTGCGCGGGAAAAGATAATTGCGCGCATATCCGTCGGAGACGTTTATTATATCATCCTTTTTTCCCTGTCCCTTAACATCCGCAAGTAGTACGACTTTCATATCAAAAGACCGCCTTTCGTTTTTTATGGTTTACTTTTTCTGTTTTATACTGCTGATCTATTTACTTTTTATCTCATCTTTAACTTTGGTTATTTACTTTTCTCTTTAACTTTTTTCTTTTCCTTTTCTTTTTCTTTTTCTTTTTCCTTCTCATTCAGCGGCACTTGTACTGCTCCGTCGCGTGCCGCCTGCTCATCATTTGATTCGTCGCCATCGATATAAGCATCTATCGCTGCTTTCAGGGCGCGGAGAGCTGCCTCCAACCCCGTTGCCTGCAACTGAGCGCCGGCCCCGGTAAAGTGCCCTCCGCCGCCAAGGCGTTCAAGTATGAGCTGAACATTTATTGCTCCCGTTGAGCGGGCAGATATGTGAACGGTTCCGTCTATTGAGACAACGGCAAATGATGCCATCACCCCTTGTATCATAAGAAGCTTGTCTGCCGCCTTTGCAGCCGCTATGCGGTCGGCAGGATCGCCTTCTCCGGCGCAGGCTATCGCTATGCTGTCACGATACACGGTGATATTTGATTCAAATTTCGCTTCACGAGTAAAATCATCAAGCGCAGTTTTAAAGAATTCCTGGACAACCTCCGGATTTGCGCCGGAGCTTTGCAAGTACAGCGCTGCGGAGAATGTCCGTGGCGTTGTATTGCGTGATAGCTGCTTTGTGTCAAGCAACATTCCTGCGTAAAGAACGTCGGCTTCCGCACCCGACAGTGACTTTGTATGAAGCGTCTGCTCGAGCATTTCGGCAAGAAGCTCACTTGTCGATGATGCAGACGGCTCTATATAGCTTAAAACAGGCTCTTTTGGCGGGTCGACAGTCTTTCTGTGGTGGTCGATTATAACTGTGTCGTGTGCCATTCGGAACAGTACAGGCGCCTCGAAAAGTTCGTAGTTATTTACATCACATATAACGAGCAGTGTGTCGGAGCGTAAAAGATCGAGAGCCGATGTTCCGTCGATAAATACACCCTCATATTCACGCAGCGGCGACAGATGGCGTATGCAGTTTTTTATCGCATCATCAGTGTCGTCAATGATTATATTGACGGGTACGCCGCAGAACATGGCAAGGCGCGCAACACCGACGCATGCGCCAAACGAGTCAAAATCAGGGTATCTGTGTCCCATGACAAGGACATTTCCTGCTTCCGCCATTCTCATGACAAGTTCGTTTGCTATGACGCGCGAGCGGATCTTTGTATGGCGTTGTACGGTGCGTGTTCTGCCGCCATATATCTCCGTACCGGAGTCAGAGCGTACGACAACCTGATCGCCGCCACGCTGCAGAGCCGTATCAAGAGCAGCATATGATGCCCTTTCCCGTTCAAGCAGCGTTCCACCTGTTCTTGATATACCGACCGATATTGTCACAGGCATGCGGGCATCCCCGACGCGTATATCGCGGATTTTATCAAGTATATCAAACTTGCGGGCAACAAACTCGTCCAGCAATTTTTCGCGGAAGAAGAAAATATACTTGTCCCGTTCGTATTCACGGATAATCCCGCCGGCAGATTCCGCCCATTTCTTGAGCGCCATGTCAGCGGCGTGGCTTGCATCATGATACTGTCCCTGATCATATTGCATCAGCTCGTCAAGGTTATCGACGACGATATGTGCGATAAGCGTTCGCTCCTCACGCAGCTCGCGGATAAGGCGTTCCGTTTCCGTTCGGTCCGTAACTGTTAAAACATAAAAGGACTTGTCCTTTATGCGGAACCGGTAACCGCCGACGCGCAGTGCGTGTCCTTCGATTTCAATAGTAGCGCCCCCTGAGTCCCGAACTGCTGTGAGCAGTCTCACAGGAATAATTGACGTAAAATTAACGCCAAGCAGCTTTCCGCCATGTCCGAGATCAAGCGCGAGTGCTGCAAAGGTGCCGTTATGCCATATAATTATTCCTTCCTCACTGCAGAGAGCAGCCGGCACTGAGTGGCGATTCATGGCATCAAGCATAACATCGCCAAGAAGCGGGGACAAAATTTTATCCTCCGCCATAGCCGCACCCGCCGTGCCGCGCCTTGACAAAATAGTATAAACGGCAACAGCGACCGTGTAAAGGCAGGCTGCTGCAATTCCGGCGGACAGCGCATTAACATCCGTGAGCGTGACAATCACAGCAAGCGCAACAATAAATGCTACACCGCAAGCGACATAAATGAGTGCATCGCCGTTTATGGACAAACCGCCCCGGCGTTTTTTTTCGCTGCCGCGCATAATCTGTGCCCTCCTATGTTTTATCTTAAAGTCAATATCCTATGTTAAAGTGTACTTGCCACCGTTAATGGTCGAAATAATATCCCCCGTCATGATAATTGTCATTACCGCTGTCATTATTATCATTGTCACTGTCATCTCCGCTGCGTTTTGCGCGCAGGCGGGAGCGAACCGATGTCCATATAAGTGAGATGGCGCCAATATATGAAAATGTCATCAGGCATATTGACAATGAAACTGCCGCTAAAATGACGAACAGTAATATAAAAATAATAATCTGCCCCTTATTGCGAAAATGTAAGAAAGATTTCCTCACTCCCTGTAGCAGCATAGCAGGCAGGAAAATATAAATAATGTTTTCAGCCGCATATCCGATGACATCGACATTACTATACGGTATCAGGGCAGCGGAGACAGTGCAACTGATAAGAAAAATCACGGCTGATGGGGTTGCGGGAATGTATATCCACGGCTCCGGAAGATAGCTTGTGAATGAAAAAAGACGTGTTAACAGACTAAACAATAAAACTATAAAAAACGATGCAACGCTGACTGATACTGTTATTATCGCCGGAAGCATCGTTATCACATATTCCGCTAAGCGTTTTGCCGCTTCTTTTGTGAAAAGAAGCACTTTCCCCCCATTTGATCTGACTGTAATCGACGAAAACGTCGCTGTCATACGGGAAAGAAGCTCATCATAGCTGGGAATTGCGCTGCCGCTGATAATGCCAATGAAAAGCACTATTAAAACAGCGTATGCTGCCATTGCAATCGACGTATATGTGACAGTTACGGACTTTGAGTGTTTCTTGTAAGCAGAAAGTGCCGTTGCCGCCGCAGGCACTGCATACGCGAAAGCCGTAAAAGCTGCTGTCACCGTCCCGGTTATGATAGCGGCGGCTGCGAGCGATAAAAGGGGTGATGCAAGTATAAAAGGGCGCCTAAACATAAACAGGAGTGCAGCGAAAATTGACGTAGCGGCAATCAAAAAAACGACGCTAACAATCGTGCCGGCATATACCCCGGACATAGCTCCCGCCAGTGCTGTTAAAACAGCGCAAATAATAGCGGGAATTAGTCGCATTCTTGGCATGTCAGAGCGATAAAGGCTCATGATTGCTTCTTTTACCGGCATCGCGCTGCCTCCATTCTTCATTATCAAATATGTTTGTGCGCCCGATATATAACGATTACTTTTTATTTATACGATGAATATCACCCGATAAGAATTTTATTGCGCGAGGAACAGCGTCTTTGGAATTGTACCACGGCTCATCACCGTACCGATAATCAAACTTCTTGCAGTACCACGAAACATCTGCTGAAATTGTATCATAATAGGCAAGCTCGAGCGTCGATACAACCTTATAAAACTGCGCAAAACTCTTTTTATTCATGCGCCGTTTAGCTTCAACGAGGAAATCGCGGTAATGCGGCAGACAAAAATACGGCTGTGCCGCTGTTTTTTCGCGGAATTGCTCCTCCGTATCATACAGGAGAGCAGCCGTTTCAATCATGCGCTTAAAATGATATTCAATCCTACTACAAACATAACATGAATTACCAAGCTTTGTCAACGAATCAACAGCTTTATCGCTCGGATTTGTAAAAGGCGAAAACCCGCCCGAATCAAGTGCTCGCCGCTGCTCGGCAAAATGGCTCTCAAGCATTAAAGCAAGCCCAAGATGGTTGCCGCGCGCGTACATCATGTCATAATGGGTGGGGCAAAAACCGACCTCATTTGTTTTTATACGTATATCAGGCTCCATCATCGACGCACCGAGGATGATTTCAATCTCATTTTCCTCAAGCATGCGGAAGAGGGCGCAGAAGGGGCAGCCGTTTGATGCATCCTTTGCTGACTCCTCGAACTTTTCGTTTACGGGGATTGTATAAATGCGCTCCATACTGTTTCTTCCGTTTCTTTTCTCTTTTTTATGTAATAATTGCTTCTGCTTCTGTTTTTTCCAAGCAGCTCGTAAGCTTGATTTTAACGCACAGCATAAGTATAATAATAATAAATAATAGTATAAACATTATATACCGAAGCGGCGCTTTTGGCAATAGCAACGCACGGGCGTATGCTGCATATGCTGCTATCCCCACATCAAAGCCTATAGCCTATATAAGTAAGCAGGCAGAATTATTATAAAGTAACATGATTACATCAAATATCAACATGGGGTCTCTTCCCAATACATATAAAAAATCAACAACACAACTAAATATAACCGAATCCATATCCCCGGACGGCATACCTTACGTCACTGTGCGCGGCGTTTATCCATTCGACGCCGCGCTTACTTTCGGCTGCGGTCAGTGCTTTCGCTTTGACCCGCGGGAAAACGCGTACCCGGAGTTATACGGAGACTTCACCGCGTGGGGCGGTGTTGCATACGGACGATATATAAACGTTATTTCCCGCGATCTTGACACCGTGATAATTGAAGGTGCGACTGAGGATGATTTTTACACCATCTGGTACCGGTATTTCGGCTTTGATGTCGATTATGCCGGTATAATGAGCGCTATACGTGAGTACTTTGGTGACGGGCACCGCATGACGCTTGCGTCTTTAGCCGGATGCGGCATACGAATACTGCGTCAGGAGCCGTGGGAAGCCCTCTGTTCGTTTATTATTTCCCAAAATAACAACATCCCCCGCATAAAAAAGATCATCTCCGACCTGTGTCTGCGTCTCGGACAGCCGGTTTCACATCGCGGGCATGAATACGGCACATTCCCGACCCATGCCGCTATATATAAAGCCGGAAACGATGGCCTTGCCCCCTCAAAAATGGGTTTTCGCGCAAAATACGTCCTTGACGCGGCACGGCGTATTGCAACAGGCGAGACATCGCTTGACGATATCGAACGCGCAGTTGAAGCGGGCGGTGACGCCGCATCGATTCTTATGAAAATAAAGGGCGTCGGGCCTAAGGTTGCCGCCTGCGCCCTGCTTTATGGCTTTGGTGACCTGTCTCAGTTCCCGTCTGACGTATGGATAAAGCGGACAGCGGGCAAGTATTTTGACGACATCGCAAAACTTGGCAAGCTTTCGCCGTATGCCGGAGTTTTGCAGCAGTATATATACCATTTCGAGCGGAATATCGCATCAGCCGGCTACATAACTACATAAAAAGTGAGCTTGACGGGTGATTTTTAACCCTATCTTTTAGTCTGTTATATGCCTGTCTAATATGCTCTTTTATTTCTTTTTATGTATATCGCAATATAAGATGTACATATAATTAAAAATGTCTTTTTGTGTCAGGATTAATCCATTCTTGAATTATCACTTGCTTTTGTGTTAGAATACACTTGTTGCGCGTTATATGCTGTCTGCATTTTTTCAAAAAAAGCATATAAAGAATAACTAAAACCACCGATACAAAGGAATTATAAAACGTGAATACCTATGATGTTATAATAGTCGGCGGCGGTGCCGGCGGACTTTTCGCCGCTTATGAATTTGTCAAACGCAATCAATCACTTAAAATAATAATGCTTGAAAAAGGTGCACCGCTTGAGAAACGCAAGTGCCCGATAGACGGCTTAAAGATTAAAAACTGCATTAAATGCCGCCATTGTTCTATAACCACCGGCATAGGTGGCGCCGGAGCTTTCTCTGACGGCAAATACAATATAACAAACCAATTCGGCGGTGATCTCTGCAACTATATAGGTGATGTACCTGCTCTTTCGCTGATGAAATACGTCGACTCAGTCAACCTCGCCTTTGGCGGCGAGGGCGCTAAGATGTATTCAAGCGTAGGATCAGACCTCAAGCGTCGTGCCCTTCAGTACGACCTTCACATGCTTGATGCTCAGGTGCGCCACCTCGGCACAGAGCGCAACTATTTTATTCTGAAAAATCTGATTGAATATATCTCTAAATACATCGAAATACGCTATTATACGGAGGTTGTCTCCGTTGATAAAAATAGCGACGAAACCTGGACGCTTACATCCGAGAATGGCGAGCAGTTCACAAGCCGGTATATCATCATAGCAACTGGTCGCAGCGGTTCTAAGTGGACATCTGAAATTTGCTCCAAATACGGAATTGAAAACGCCAACAACCGCGTTGACATAGGCATTCGCTTTGAATGTCCGGCTGAGATATGGGAGCCTATAACAAACGAAGTTTACGAGTGCAAAATTGTATACCGTTCACCGAAAACACGCAGTGCGTGCCGCACCTTCTGTATGAATCCGCACGGACGTGTCGTTGCGGAAAATACTAACGGTATCGTCACCGTGAACGGCCACAGTTATGACGATCCTGAACTTCATACAGATAATACAAACTTTGCTCTTCTCGTAACTCATAGATTTACAGAGCCTTTCCGCGATTCAAACGCATACGGCGAGCACATAGCAGCGCTTACAAACATGCTTGCCGGCGGCGTTATGGTACAGCGCTTCGGCGATCTTCTTGAAGAACGCCGCACAACCGAAAAGCGCCTGCGCGAGACATTTACACGCCCGACACTTGAAGCAACGCCCGGCAACCTTGCGCTTTGCATACCGAAGGCTACGCTTGACACTATAATCGAGATGATATTTGCGCTTGATAAGCTCGTCCCCGGTACTGCCAACTACGGCAACCTCCTTTATGGCACGGAGGTCAAGTTCTACAACTCCGTGGTCGCCGTCGATAATCACTTTGAGAGCGCACAGCGCGGTCTTTTCTTCATCGGCGACTGTTCCGGTACCACACACTCGCTCTCACAAGCTTCCTCCGAGGGCGTCTATGTCGCGCGCTATATAAATAACCTCATCACAGGACGCGACGAGCCGCTATTTTAAATCTCGGAGGGATGACGTATGCTCATACGCGACGTGGAATATTATTCACCGGCTCTTGGCCGTAACACAACATACACGGTGATGATTCCGGACGCTCTTGCTGAGCGTGCCACAAGTGTGTCTGAGGATAGCGACATCCCGTATGTCATGATAACACACGGGATGTGGGATGACACGCACTCATGGCTTCGCGGCACGCGCATTGAAAGCTTGCTTGAGGGGCATAGTTTTGCCGCCGTAGCACCTGATGCTCGTCTCTCATATTATACAGACACCTCGACCGGTGAGAAGTTTTATACGCAGCTCACAGAGGAACTGCCGTATGAGCTTACACGTTCTTTTGGCTTCACAAAAAACCGCGCCCGCCGCTTTGTCATGGGCAATTCAATGGGCGGTTACGGCGCCTTCAAGCTGGCGCTGTCGCGGACTGACCTTTTCTCGGCTGCCATAAGCCTGTCAGGGGTCACGGATATCGTTTACAGAATAGTTGAGTGCCGCTTCTGGCCCGATGTCGCCGAGAAAAACTGGGGCGCCGATTATGCAAAAACACTGCCGGGGTCTGACAGTGACCTTTATACTCTTGTACGGCGCGCCCTTGTGTCAAACTCTTCTCTGCCGGAGCTGTGGCAGATATGCGGGACGGAAGATTACCTATACGAAGACAACATCCGTTTCCGCCGCTTCATGGAGGAGATTGCTTACCCGTACTATAAATACACAGAAGATAAAGGCGAACACTTCTGGGATTTCTGGGACAGGATGCTCCCTTCCGCCCTCGACTACTTTGAATCAAAGCTCTGACAGTTTTGATATTTCTTTTATAATTCAAACATTACAAAACAAAAGCGACCGGCACCTGATAAAAGATGCCGGTCGCTTTTTTTATTCATTTACTTTGCTACATTACTTTATGGCACTGAGTTCAGCGTTTGCCTTGCGCAGATCATCAATAATATGTAGTTTCTGCGGGCATTTCTTCTCGCACGCTCCGCAAGCAACACAACGGTCGGGTTTTGTCTCGGCCTTCATCCATTGCCATCTGCGGCGGGTATCCGCACGGCGCATATAACGGCCATACTCATTCCAGATGCCAAACACATGCGGTATATCAACGCCCTTCGGGCATGGCACGCAATAGCGGCAACCTGTGCAGCCGTTTCTGACACGGGAGAGAATGGTGGCCTTCGCCGCTGCGACAGCCGCTTGTTCTTCCTCTGAGAGAGGGCGGAATTCATTGAATGTCGCAAGGTTGTCAACAAGCTGGCTTCTCTCGTTCATGCCGCTTAATATAACCTTAACGTTCGGAAGCGAACCGCACCAGCGCATCGCCCATGAAGCAGCGGAAGCATTCGGATCAATTGCTTTGAAGTGACGCATAACAGGACGAGGCAGACGAGCAAGTGTGCCGCCCTTAACCGGCTCCATTATGATAACCGGAACACCTAAACGCTCGGTAAGTTCATAGCCGCGCATTGTTGCCTGTTCATCGGAATCCATGTAATTAAGCTGAATCTGGCAGAAATCCCACTTGCGCGATTTCAGTATATACTCAAATGCGTCATAATTATCGTGGAAAGAAAAGCCGAAATACCGGATTTTGCCCTCGGCGCGCCACTTTTCGCAAAGCTCCGGTATGCCAAGCGATACAAGCTTATCATAGCTGCCACGACCTATCGCATGAAGCAGGTAAAAATCTATGTAATCCATCCCAAGGCGTGTAAGCTGCTCGTTGAATATGGCCTCAGCTTTTTCCTTTGAATCAATCAGCCATGTCGGCAGCTTCGTCGCAACATAAAAGCTTTCGCGCGGGTAACGTGCAAGCGCGGCACCGACGATTTTTTCACTTTCGCCGTTAAGATAAGCATAAGCAGTATCAAAATAGTTGACACCGTTCTTATATGCTTCGTCAATCAGTGCAAATGCTTTTTTAATGTTTACACTGCCATCCTTTTTACTCGTAAATCTCATGCATCCGAAGCCAAGAAGCGACGTTTTAGCCCCGATATTTTCCATTGTCCTGTATTCCATGTGTGCTTTTCCTCCTGTTGTGGCTTTCCTCATAAGCAAATAATGATAACTGTTGATAATGAAATGAAAACAGCAACCGTACGCTATTAATTATAAATAATTATAAATAATATCGTATAAAAAGTCCACAAAAATTTATATAACAAATCACATTTTTCTGTAAAAAATCAATATCCAATATTTACATGTGCATAAAATGTCGATTTTTCGTTATGCGATTGTATAACTAATATAAAAATTATAAAATATTGACAAAAACACATGAGAATCCAATGCCAGCGCTTGACAATCCCGTGACCGGATGATATAATCTACATAGAACCAATGAGGAGGTTATGATATGTACCTTGGAATAGTTGACGATAAAGTTCCGGGAACTGTTCTGCTTAAAAAAGATATGGATGGTTCAACAGGGCTTGAATTTCTCGATAAAATATTTTATCTGAAAGATGGTATAATGCTTTCTCAGGTACGCGATATAACCGGTCTTGACGGTTCGACACTACAAAACTGGGTGAAGCGCGGCTGGATTGCGAACACCGTAAATAAGCTTTATACAAAGGATAATTTCGCCCGTATTTTAATTATAAAAATGCTTCGCGACGCGATGCATCTTGCCGACATTTCGCTTCTACTTAAATATATAAATGGTGTTGCAGGTTTAAAAACGGATGATATAATCCCCGAGTCGTTGCTTTATGACTACATCTGCCGGATAACCGATAGTATTTTAGATGACGGGCAATATGACATTGAACTCCTTCGCCGGCGCATAAACGACTGCATCCGGGATGAAGATTTAAACCCCCTCATCCCCGGCGCCCATGAGAGACTTGCAGAATCTCTTGAAATTATCATCACTGCGCGGTATGCAGCGCTTATAAAGGCTCACTCCGACGCCATGCTTGAAAAACTCAAGCAAAAATACGAAAGCGAAGTTTTAAATTAACGCACGATATAATCCATAGATAATATAATTATCGAAAAAATACCCTCCGTATGATGTACGGAGGGCTTTTTATACACTCTTTAAAATGTAAAATCAGATTACGGCAGGCGCCAATATAGTGATGTCAGCGACGGGACTGTGCGGAAGTATGAGCTTGAGAGGTCGTTTTCATCCTCATCATAGTTAAATTCAAGTATCATCGGAATGCCTTCTGCGGTGATATTAAACACCGCTATCTTTGTTCTCGTTTCACCCGGTGAAAGATCGGCAAATACCCCGCTTTGGTTTATTGGACTGCCGTTTTCAAGGAACAGCTTAAATGTTCCCTCGTGTAATGTCGACTGTGTCGTGTTTGTCATTGTGTAAGTTATATAGTAGGAGATTACATCCCCGCCCATAACCCTGTCAATCGAATCAATTCTTATGTCAATACCGCTTGCATCGCTGTATGTAACGCCGACTTCGTTTATTGTGACGACAACCTGCCCGCAGACTGTGCACGTTATGCCAGAGACAGTATGTCCGTTAGCAACTCCTGTCGTCGCACCGCATACTGAGCACGTTTTAGGCGTCGTGCACGTCGCTTCAACCCAACTGTGACCTAAAGGCTCCCCGCGCGTTGAACCGCATATAGTACATTTCTTAGGTTCAGTGCATGTTGCGGGTGCCCAATTATGCGTACACGGACGGCCAAGCGTAACCTCCGTTATAGTTATGCCGCAAACCGAGCAAATGTCCTCATCAAGCTCAGCGTTATGTACCCATTTGTGACCGAGTGCTTTACCCTCAGTCGCGCCGCATACCGTGCATTTTTTTGGCTCAGTGCATGTAGCCTCTGCCCACTTGTGACCGAGGGCTTCGCCCTCCGTCGCGCCGCATACTGTGCATTTTTTAGGTTCAGTGCACGTAGCTTCCTTCCATTTATGGCCAAGAGCTTCACCTTCTGTCGCACCGCATATAGTACATGTACGCGGTTCCGTGCAAGTAGCTTCTTTCCACTGGTGATTGCATACAGTGTCGGAAGATTCATTCTCGCGTGTCGTGTCCGTATTATCAGTTGTATTGCCTGAGGTGGATTCGCCGGGCTCTATGTTTGTCTCATCAACGCTTGATGTATTATCGTCTGCTGTACCCGGTATATCTCTGACTGTTATGCTTTCACTACCGGAGCTGTTCTTACCGTCCTGATGATTTCCGCCAAATAAAAAACCTCCGCCGATAACTCCGAATACGTACAGTGCCGTAAATGCTACGATTACGAGCACTAACGCAGTAACAATAATAACACTACCCTTTGGCTTTCGTTTTTTACGCTGGCTTTTGACATTTTCAACATACCCTATATCTTCGTAATCGTTATAGGCGATGTCTTTTGTGTCATTGCTTCTGTTATTTTGTTTTATATTTGGCGCAACAACGGGCGCAACGCGCGTCTTTTCATAATCATCATCGTCATAATCCGCCGGCTCACTTATTTCTTGTGCTGTCTTTGATGTTATCGCCGGTGTGCCGGCAGCTTTCTCTGATATTTGAGATTCTTGCGCTTGTGTTTGCGCTTGCATTTGCGCTTGCGCTTGTGTTTGCGCCTGCGCTTTCTTTTTAGCATCATATCTCAAGCAGCATCTGCGAAGGTATGCAATGCCGCCCTCTGTAATTCCCATCTCTTGCAGCTTGTCGACATTGACATCCAAGAGCCGCACGGATGAGATTTTACTTTGTGATATAAACTTAATGAAGGGAGCGACTTTTTTGGAGCATTCCACACAAAATCCTATTTTACCGCGTGTTGTTTCTGCTGATAAATCCCAGCCGCAATTTGCACATCTATCAGCCATCGTTCCACCCCCTTCGCGGATTTATGATATTATTCACTTTGTTTAATGATAACACGCTAAAAAGTTGATGTCAATAAGAGGTTATTTATATTATCAGTGGTATTTTAACTACTCTTAATAACTGGTAGCGCGTGGATATGAACAAATTGTTAAATATATTTTCGATTCTGTGTTACATGAAACTTTTAGTAATTTTCCACGTCTATATTTAGGATAGGTGGAGCTGGAATATATTAGTATAAATTTTATATAAATATATCCAGTTTAATCTTTTGTCTCTTGTGCCACAGTATCACATTGTTGTATAATGTGTTTGTGTACTCCTTCTTTATACTACGCTTTATCCTTTTTTTTGCATTTATGTATTCTCTGCATCTTCGTCTATGTTAAGTTAAATATTCTTCAAAAGGAGAAAGGTCATGAAACTAAAAAGGATCCTCGCAATTGCCCTGACAGCGATGATGTTAATCACCGCATTCCCCGTCACCATCATCGCTCAAGCGGCCGGAACGGTTGCTGACAGTGTGGGCGCTACACCTGCCGCCACAACGGTTAAGCTATCGACGCCGTCCGTTACTCTAAAACCGAACCTTGTCGATGGCGGATTAACATTCATCATCAACGACCCAAACACCGCCGGCGTTGCATCTTATACTCTTCAGCTTTACACTGCCGGTGGCTCGCTTGTCAAAACGTACGATAATCTTCTGACAACAGAAGGTACCATTGAACTCGGCAGCACTATTTCAATCGGCACTCTTTATATAGCAAGAGTAAAGGCTAAGGCTAAATCGAGCGCCGTTGGCGGTAAAACATATATCGACAGTGAATATTCTGCGTACTCAGCCGAAGCTGTCGCAACAGGAGTCGCTACATCGCTGTTGATTTATTCACAACCCACGAAACTCGCGTATGTAATAGGCTCTGAACTCGATCTCTCGGGCCTGAAGGTCAAGCTATATTACGAAGATGAAACCGGAAAAGAATATAACAGCGTAATCCCCTTGAGCTTGTTTGATACATACGGTATAACTACTTCCCCTGCTCATGGCACTAAAATCACATCTTCTCTCATCGGAACGAAGATAACAGTTTACGCAGGTAACGTTTCAGCTCAGACAAACGCAATAACGCTTGCTAACACAAGCCTTGAAACGCCATCAATAACGCTTGCCACAAACACAACATCCGGCGGACTTTCCTATACGATTACAGATAAAAACTCACCGTCCGCAGTTTCCAAATACGTCATTTACATTTACTCGACATCAAATACACAATCTCCTGTCTACACATATGAGACAAAGTCAAAGACAGGTGTCATTAATACAAGTGCTGAAATCGTCGGCGGGCAATCATATGTCGCGCGTGTTAAAGCTGTTGCTTCAGCGGCAAACGAAGCTGACAGCGAACTGAGCGCCCTGTCAAACTCGGCCGTCGCTGCGTCGTCGATCAAGAGCATTAGCATAGTTGAACCGTTTGATACCGACTACAGAGTTGGATCGCGCCTGAACCTTTATGATCTTTGTGTTATAGTAACATATCTTGACAATACAGCCGTACAAGTTTGGTATGAAGGATTTTATAAATACGGTATTACCGTATCGCTTGAAAACGGCATAATTCTCACGTCAGATTACAATATGAGAGACGTCATAATCACCTGCGGCTCAATATCAACAAGCTTTAAGCTGTCTGTTGCAAGTTCTGGGGGAGCAGGTTTGAGCGTCAGTGATATTACCATCGAGAATATGCCTGACGCGACTGTCTATGAAGTCGGTGACTATATCGATTACACAGGACTCGTTGTAAAGCTTTCGTTTTATGAAAGCATTAAGCAAAAATATACCCCGATAACTGTAGCATACTCGGATTTTAATAAATACGGCATCACGCTTTCGCTCCCCACATCAACCAAGCTGACAGCAGAGCATAAATCGGTTACAGTAGGATGTACCGATGCGTCAGTGGTAAGTGAAACGTTTGAGATCAAAGTAGTAAAATCAAGTGATGTAATCAATAAAATCGAGATTACAAGCTACCCGAAAAAGCTTTATTATGATATTGACGATAAGCTTGATTTATCCGGTCTTGTCGTAAACCTGACATACAGAGACGGCAGAAAGATTACCGGAGTTTCATACGTGAACCTTTCGACGTATGATGTAAAGGTTACACCTGCACATAATGAGGTGCTTGCTGCCGGTACGAAAAAAGTCACACTTTCCTTTGGTAAAAAAGCATCCGCTTCCTTCACAATTTATGTCGGCGACCTTTATGTAACAAACATTAAAGTCAAGACTAAACCCACAAAGACCGTTTATACCGAAGGTGAAACGCTTAACCTTTCAGGACTTGTCGTAACCCTTACCTACATAAACGGAACGACACTTGACGTTCCTTTCGCTGATTTCAGTAAACATGACATCAAATGGGATAAGGATCGTGTGCTTACCCCCTCCGACACTGTCGCTTACGTCTGGGTTGGAACATTTATCGAAGGATCAACCGATAATGTTTACACGACAATTCCGATTACGGTTAAACCCAAAGAAGTAACTTCAATCGCTATTGTCACACAACCTAAGCTTTCATATTATTCAGGTGACACCCTCGATTTATCGAAGCTTAGCATTAAGATCACATATGCCGATAAAACAACTGTCACAATAAGCTACAAAGATTTCAAATCATATGGAGTTAAAACATCGCTTGAGGATGGAATAGTTTTATCAAAATCCACTCACAACGGCCAAACAATAGCCATAACATACAGAAATATCACAGTCAATACAAACAAGCTCAGCGTTGTAAACAGAGAAGTAAAGTCAATAACCATTATATCTTCGATAAATATTGAATATTACATCGGAGACAATCTTGATTTATCCGGACTCATCGTTAAACTTACATACGATAACGGCAACACAGTAACCGTTCCGTTTTCAAAGTTTGATGAATATGATATTAAGACGAGCATGCCAAACGGTAAAACGCTGACAACCAACGATAACTACAAAACCATTACCATATCATGTGGTTCTGCAAAGCAGTATACTGAACCGCTCATCGTCAAGTATAGGGCCCTTGTCGGTCTTAAGATAGGAGCCGCGAGCACGCATCGCACTGTCTACCGCGCCGGCGAAAGATTTGACAGCGACAAGCTCGTTTTAACTGCTTCATATAGTGATGGTTCAACAAAGAGATTATCTGGCGCTGATATCGTTGTAAGTCCGATTGCCGCACTGAATGAGTCGAATAAATACGTAACAGCTTACTTCACCGATCCTACCGGTATCACAATGTCCGTGAAAATTGACATCTACGTTTACGCACCTAAAATTTATGACGTAATTATCGGTTGGAACAATCCGTTTACGGACGTAAAGCAAAGCGACTGGTATTATCAGTATGCTGCATATATGAACTGCATCGGTGTTATGAACGGTACTTCGACAACGAAGTTCTCACCGTCAGAGTCACTCACACGCGGTATGTTTGTCACGATGCTTTACCGTATTGCAGGATCACCGTCAGTCACATATAAGGGTATTTTCAAAGATGTATCGAAGAACGATTACTACGCAAATGCCATCGAATGGGCATATTCGGTGGGAATCACAACCGGTACATCCGCAACACAGTTCTCACCAGGCATGACCCTCACACGTGAGCAGATGATTACGTTCCTCTACCGTTTTGCTAAGTATTACGGGTACAATGTATCTGACGGAACACCTCTTACCAAGTTCCCGGACGCCGGCAAGATAAGCGCATACGCACTTGACGCTTTCAAGTGGGCATACTCAAAGGGCTTAATTAACGAGAGAGATAATGGATATCTTGAGCCGACAAATATCGCAACACGCGCCGAGGCAGCAAAGGGCTTGACTATTTTCCATATTAACTATGCAAGGTAATATCAATTAACAACAAATAATGCAAAAGCACCGCTTTCTCAAGCATCGAGAAAGCGGTGCTTTTTTTACCTCTGCTCGGTGAAAATTTATGATAATAACTTTATCTAAGTTTTTATTGCCCTTGGCGTTTTTCCGCATTCATAAATACGGCACATTCGTGCAGGCAAACAGCTGTCATAAAAGATGATATTGCTAAAAACAACATGACAACCTTGGAAAGATCATCGGTAAGGAAGTTCATTGCGTGGTTGTAATGGTTTGTGATAACAAGCGTCAACTCAAGAAAGGAAAAGATCATTGACAGATGCGGCAGTGACGCAAGTAATAACCCGCCTTTGGCTGCTTCCCCGCCGTTTCCGTCAATTCTGATGAGAAGATAAACGATTCCTGCTGTAAACGATAGAATGCAGAAAGGAAAAAGTATTTCCCCCGTTTTTGCCGATATCAAAAGGAGTTTCGGATATTCAAGGTCGGCAAGATAAAGAAGTATAATATAAAAAGAAGATATACCTACTATATGAGCAAGCGCTGAAATTGCCCACGATTTTACTTTAAGCATGGCTTATACATACTCCCCTTTTTATTCGACCTCGCCTATACAGATTATATCGTATATTTCGCGTGGAGCTTGTCCGGGTGTGTTCGCACGCTCATAATCCTGCCTTAGTATCACGCCATCATAATAGGCATATGCCGAATCACCGCCATCAAGGTTGTACGCAACTTTGCATCCGAGCTCCTCAAATATGCGGGCAAAGTCGACAAGGCGTATTCCCTTGCTGTAAACTTTCTCTCCTTTATACGTTATATCGCAGCGCCCCTCAGCAACAATTAAAATATAATGCCCGGGCTCGATGTACCCTATTGCAGAGCGCGGATTGCGTCCGGATATATCGGAATGATCTCTGAAATCTGTCACTGCTTTCCCGTTCTCAACAAGGGTCGGGCCAAAGTCCCATATCTGATAAACTCCTGTGGCGGGATCCTTGAAATATTCCGGGTCGTATTCATAAGGACTGATTATTTCCATAACCCCGTTTTCATAAAGAACGCATATGTCCCCATCAATATATTCCGCATCAAGTATCCAGTCGGAGTTGCGAACCGCTACCTTCGCGTTTGTTTTCCAGTAGTCGCCGCTTACGACCGCTACCGCGCCGCTGTTTTCGACAAGCTCAGTAAATGGCCTGCGCGATGTTGACGCGACAGTATAAAGGTTTTCGATATTGCGGATGTAAACGTCAAATACGTAATATTTCGCGACATAATCTTCATACTCGGAGTAATTCTCCGTTATTGTGATGCTGATATCCTCGCTCTTATAATGATTTTCGTCAGACTCGACAGTACCTGCAGGTGCAAAAACATCGGGAAACGACTCACCAAAATCGCCATAATCAACTATATCCGTATCGTCCGGTGAATCTTCGCTGTCCGTGCCCGTTTCTTTCTTTGTGTCCTCATTCCCCTTCGGTCTGTCCGTTGTTATAATGCCGCCATCATCAACACGCATATGGCGCACATGCTGGAAATATACAAAAATAGTGAGCAGTAAACCCGCTATAATTAAATCTATAAATACCGACAACACAACAGTGCGTGTTTTATTTACTTTTTTGCTGTGGTTGTTATCATCACTTGACATTATTTCGTTATGCCCCCGATTATGCTTGATATATTTTAATTAAATAATAACATATTATTATCTTATTTAATATTCAGACATTTTTCAAGTAATTTCGACATAATAGCCATAAAGAAGAACACTGTCTTGTTCTACAAGCATGTTTTATCTATCATAAACTCTTGTTTTTCGCAAAAATATGCCCAGCACTGCGTACCACGTTATCGTAGTGCTGGGCTCATTTTTTACCTGATGCCAAAATTGTTACTTAAAGTTTTATCGGCTTCTTTGCTTCGACGTGTGTATAACTTCTCAACATTAGCCGCCGCATCCTCCCGGGTACCGGCGTCAGTCGCTGCATCACTGATTAAATTATAACCTATATTCCGGATTGGCCTTGAGTCAAGACCGAAAATGTATGTGAAATCATAATACGCAGACTTCCATATTATATCGAGCATATCGAGGGAAGCATTATCTCGCACGGTATTGTAAAGCTGGTATTCAACGAAAACGTCTTGCAAATAACCGGCGGAGGCTGCAAAAAGTGTCTCAAGCAGCGCTGCCATGCCATCGGGGTTTGTGGTTTTTGCCGGAACTGCGGCAAGAAGCGACTCTTTCGGCATCGCTGTGTAATATCCTTCTTGATTTACATCATATTTCGGTATAGGCAGCACACCCCAGTTGACGCTGCACTTTGAAAGCGGCGCAAGATCAACAAGCGTCCCTATGTGAAAGACGGATTCACCCGATATGAAGTCATTTAGATTGCGTAAGTTAATGTTTTCGTCCGTTTCATCTTCCGCGTCGGTTGAGCCATAAGCAAAACTAAAGTTTGATTCGTAAAAAATCCTATAACAAAGCTCCGCTAACCCGGATGCCGACTGCGGCAGTGAAGCGACAGGTACTGTATCAACAGTATTGAGAGCAAAATGATCGCCTGACGAGCCGGATAGAAGGTATGCAAAATCATACCGTGCCTCGTCGTCCACGGTGCCGGCATATCTTTCATCAAGTGACACCGAGCGCTCGGACGCAAGCGCTATCGTAATAAGAGTATCCCAGTCCCATTTTCCTTGTTTGGCAAGCGCGTATAAACTGCCGCCGTAGTTTGATGCTTTGACAATATCCGAGTTGAAATAAACGCACGCAAAATCATCAGGTGAACGGACAGCATCGCCTGCAAGCGCATAAATATAGTGACCGCCGGTCAGCTGTGATATTGCTCCTGCATCAAAGTATTCCGCTGTCAGGTCGATAAACGGAAGCGATCTGAGGTTGAATAAATACCCGTCGACAGCAAGACGCGCTGTTATGTGTTGCGGCGTGGCAAGAAGGTCTGCGTAATAAAGCCCGCTTTTTACTGCGTCACCGAGTTCTTTATAAAGCGTTTCTTCATCAGACTCAAAATAACTTAGCTTACAGTTCAGCTTTTCCTCAACCTTGAGATTTCGCTTATACAGTGCATAAGAATACGATGCCGTGTCTGCTTCCCCGCCTGATTCAATATTCATGCGCGACGCTGATGTCGTTGCGATAATAACCGTATTGCCACCGAAATTATAATTTTTCACTGTTTTGAGGTATTCATCGGCTATTGCTTCACCATCATATTCGTATTTAATAATATTTTCATTATCGTACGGTTTATCAGTTTCACTATCTGTGGTGGTTTTGGTGTCATCGGTGTCGTCAGTCTCAGTATCAGATGATGTGTCAGTCGTTTTATCCTTGAGAAACGGTATTTTATCTTCATTTAGTATTATAAAAGAGCAGCCGGAGAGAGTTAAGAGCACACCGACAAAAAGAAAAAGCGAAATGACAGCGGTAAAACGCGCGCTCATTTTGGAGCGCGACATTTTACACATCTTTTTCGCTTTTACTTTTACATTTTTCTTTTTACTTTTCATCATTTCCGTTGCCGTACATAAATAATCGTTTTTATACGGTCTTTTCTCCATACTCATAACATCTCCGCACGACAAAACGTTTAACATCTTGCTGTCACTGTGCCGTGTTAGCCCCACCGTCTATAACGGTTGTTATAATAAAACCGTCCACATTGTTGCCAGAAATGTCATACTCGACCCCGACGGGAACGTATATATCCGTTTTACCGCCGTCTGTTGGTTCACCGTTACACGCAGCATAATAAATTTGATATGTTACACCGTCTTGTGTCTCGAATACGAGCGGCGAATCATAGCTGTATGAATAAAGCATATTTATATACTCTTCCAGCACAATACCATTTGACATCATTATCTCCGCGTGCGGCACCCCGACATAACGGAAATGCCAATATTCATAATATATGCCCGTTATGTCCTGCTTGTCCTCAGGATAACGATGTATAAATCCGTAAAGCCAGCAGTTATCAACATACCACTGCGACCCTTTACTGTTTTGGTGCGAAACGATGTCAAGCGCATATCCGGTATGATGCTCGCTATAACCGGGTATTGCAACGTATTTATACGCTTCCTCCTCGCCAACCTTTTCAATGCGTGAAGTAAGGATGTCTTCCTGCTCTTCATATGTTCTATGACCGCTATTGATTATTGTAGCGTCGTCCCCGGTAGCTTCGTAATATGCATCTACAAACTCGTTTAAGCGGCTAAAAACATATGCATCACATGAAATAGCTGCCGTTGCAAGCCCGTAATGCGGGGATTTATCTTTATTTCTATAAAGTGATACTATGTTTTCATCATTGTCAAAAACATATTCATGCCAGGGATTAACTAAAATCAAATATCCCTTATTTACAGTGCTGTTGTCAACAGATATTATCTCATATTTATCCTTAATGTCTTGTGTCTCGTCACCGTTGTTTTCACCACCGCTGCTGCCATTATCCTCGTTATTGCTGTCGCTCATACCGCTTGTATCGACGTTTGTCGTATCGCTTGTATCAACGGGAGAGCGAGGTTCTGAGTTGATAATAAAATAAACAGTCAAAATTATAAGCGTAGTAATAAAGACAAAAAGCGCCGCCGCACCGGCAGTGATTCCGGTCCTGCTCAAAAAACCGCGCTTGCGCCTATATTTAAGAGTACCTACTGTGTCTTTATTACTCTTATTGCTCTTTCTGCGTGTCTTATTATTACTTTTTCGCGAGCCATCACGCAAATAATTTATATTGTCGTTATGCAAAACATCGTCTCCTGGATTTAAAAAATAAATTATAAGTAATATATCAACAATTGTTATTATAATTCAGAACATATCGGTTAGGATTCCCTAACAAGTAAAAATAGTATATCATATAGAAAAAGTTAAATCAAGCAAGGAAAGGTGTGTGTTTTCCTTCATTATCGCATTTAATTACCATATTATGTTGACAAAAGTTTTTGCATATTGGTATAATTGATTTGTTAAGTGTAAAGTGAATTTTATGCACATTGCACAGTTTCTTAATGGAGGGGAATATACAAAATGGCAGACAGATCGCGCATCACGGTGGATGCCACGAAGCGTAAGTATCCTACCGGTGACCTTTACGGTATTTTTTTCGAAGATATTAACCATGCGGCAGATGGCGGTCTTTACGCGGAGATGATCCAGAACCGCTCCTTTGAATTTTCGCCAATCGACAACCGCTCATACAATAATATGACGGCATGGCAGATAGTCGAACGCGACGGTGGCCGTGCTGAGGGATACGTCGAGAGCGAATACCCGCTTAACGTCAATAATACGCATTATTTTCGCATAAGAAACATTGCCGAGGGAGCTGTTGGCGCCGTCGGTGTTATGAACGAGGGCTATAATACCGGGCTTCCGCTTCGTGCAGGCGCTATATATAAGTTTTCAATGTTTGCACGCCGAGACATCAACTTAAAATCCCCTGTTGAAATTATCCTTGAGAGCGTCGACGGCACGCGCCTTGGCGGGACTGAAATCGTTGTCGACAGCCCCGAATGGAAAAAGTATGAGGCTACGCTTACTTCATCTTCCGAGAATTTTTCAGGCAGGCTTGTAATCCTTTTGCGCGGTGCCGGCACGCTTTATCTTGACATGGTATCTCTCTTCCCTCGGGATACATTCATGGGTCGGGAAAATGGTCTGCGTCCTGATATTGCGAAATTCCTCGCTGATATGAAGCCGAAATTCGTTCGTTTCCCCGGCGGCTGCCTGACACATGACGGTACGCTTGACATGCATGCCCGTGACTCAATGTACCGCTGGAAAAACACTATCGGCCCGCTTGAAGCACGCCCGACAAAGCGCAATAACTGGCAATATAACCAGACATACGGCTTTGGCTATTATGAATTCTTTCTCTTCTGTGAGGATATAGGCGCAAAGCCACTGCCTGTACTTCCGGGCGCTTTTAACCCACACCGCCAACTTGCTGTGCCGATGGACGAAATGCAGGCTTGGGTCGACGACGCTCTTGATCTGCTTGAGTTTGCAAATGGCGGTACGGATACTAAGTGGGGCGCATACCGAGCATCACTCGGTCATCCGGAACCGTTTAACGTCGAATACATTGCAATAGGCAACGAAGAAGTTGACGAGGATTTCTTTGAACGCTATCCTCTCTTCCACAAAGCGATAGCTGAAAAATATCCTAATGTAAAAATTATAAACACGGCAGGTCCGTGGGCGGAAGGCATAGGTTTCGACCGAGGATGGGAAAGCTCCCGTAAATGGAAATCCTACGCTGCTGACGAGCACTATTATGTCTCACCCGACTGGCTTATTAAGAATTATGACCGCTACGCAAGCGATTTTTACAGAAAAGGTTCAACTAAAGTATTTCTCGGTGAATACGCATCGCGCAACAGTACATTTTATAACGCACTCTGCGAAGCTGCCTACATGACAAGCTTTGAGTTAAATGCCGATGTCGTTGCCCTGACATGCTATGCCCCCCTGCTCTGCAATGCGGACTATGTCAACTGGCAGCCTAACCTCATCTGGTATGACAATCACCGCGTTTACGGAAAGCCAAGCTATTATGTTCAGAAAATGTACTCCGTCAACCAGGGTGATGTTACGCTTGAAGTATCGGCAGACATTACACCCGCTGACGCATACGTTGAGCCTAAGCGTATAAAAGGTGACTTTGGCTTTGGTGCGGCCGGTGAAGCCGTGTTCGGCAAAATAAAAATTGATGGCTCGCAGATCGATGCATCGGTTGTAGAAGTTATTGATGGTGACTGGAAGTTTAAAGACGGAAACCTTTGCCGCATACCTCACGATGATGCTCAGACGCCCCCTGCATTCCCGCCAAGACGGCGTCGCGATGAAGCTGACGTTATGCTTCGCTGTACCCGCGAGGACTTTACGCTTGAATTCACTGCAAAACTATCAGAAAAACTCCCCGAGCCGCCACCTACCGGCGAACGCAGGCCGAGATTCCGCCGTGGCATGACTATTACCTTCTGTGACAGCGGCAAAGACAAGTTTGTATGGAACATCGGCGGAGGTCGCAACAATGAATCGATAGTTGACGTTGTGGAAAATACATACGGCAGCCGTCTTGCAACAGCACCGTTTGAATTACAGTACGATAACGAGTACACTATTAAGATTGAAAAGCATGGCGCAAAAATAAGCTGCTATATTGACGGCAATGTCATTCATGAGATTGAGTATAAACCGCAACCTCCAAGGCGCATTTACGCTTCTTCAACCCTTGATGAAAAGAACAACGAAGTTATCATCAAGGCTGTAAACGTACGCGAAACGCCGGTTACTATGGATATAGTCGTTGAAGGGGCAGGCGTCGGTCCCAGAACCGTAAAGCTTGAAACACTGACAGCATCAAGCCTTGACGATACTAACACATTTGAAGAGCCGGAGCGCGTCACAACGAAATACTCCAGTTTCGAAATTGACGGAATTCCGTTTGTGTACGAGTTTCCTGCATCGTCTGTCAACATATTCAGAATCCCAATTATAAAATAAAAATGCACTACACAATAGAAAATACCGGGGAGCTTGAAACTCCCCGATATTTTTTACTATATATTGCAAAGCGCCTTGTTCACATATATGAAATATTTTTGTTATATTATATTATTTTGTTAACAAATAAACACCCACGGAGGAGCTCTCCGTTGAATGATATATTATTAGGAAACACTGTCATACGAAGCGGTCTTATGCTTGCTCCGATGGCAGGTGCCGCTGACTCTCCGATGCGCCTTATATGCCGCAGTCACGGCGCACCATACGCTGTCACAGAAATGGTTTCCGCAAAGGCTCTCGTACGGCACGACAAAAAAACAGCAGAAATTGCTGCTATACACGAAGGCGACACACCGATTGGTGTTCAAATATTTGGTCGTGACCCTGCCGAGATGGCTGAAGCGGCATTAAGAATAGCAACATGCGATTACACCGGATGCAAAACACAAATAAAACCTGCTGCTATTGATATAAATATGGGCTGCCCTGTCCCTAAAATCGTGAAAAACGGTGAAGGCAGCGCTCTTATGCGCGAGCCATCGCTTGTTTACGATATTATATCAGCATGCGTCCGCGCGCTAAACTCATCCGGAACGAATGTCCCGCTTACCGTGAAAATCAGAGCGGGATGGAATAATAACCGAAATGCAACGGAGATTGCAAAAATAGCCGAAGCCGCCGGTGCTGCCATGATATGTGTTCACGGCAGAACGCGCGAAGCTATGTATGCCCCGCCGGTAGACCTTGACATAATAAAAGCTGTAAAGGAATCGGTCAGTATTCCTGTAATCGGAAACGGTGACATCACATCAGCCGATGATGCTCTCCGAATGATTGAATATACGGGCTGTGACGGTGTTGCTATCGGACGGGGAGCGCTCGGAAACCCGTGGATTTTCGAGGAAATAAGTGCTGCACTGTCTGGTGTGCCATATGAACCGCCAAGTGCTCTGAAGCGTGCTGAAGAGGCGTTACGTCATCTGGATTTAATAATTAAATTTAAGGGGCCTCGTACGGCGATGCTTGAGGCACGTCGTCATTTGTGTTATTATATTCGTGGTGGACACGGTGCGGCAGCTCTACGCGCCGCTATAATGAAATCAAGCGATTTTAATGAAATGCGCGCTCTTATGCTTGAGTTCGCGCAAAACCGCTGAGTTCTCGTCCAAGACCCCATTTTTTTATTTAACTCTTTCTGAAAGGGGGGAAGCCATCTCCAACACTATGAAGTTAAATAATATACAGGAGCACGGCCAAAAAATTGGACGAGAGCATGATAATGAGAATGTTGTAACAGAAAAATCAAAGGCTGATTGTGCTGTAAACACTGGTGAAGGTGATGTTTACCTCCTACGTGCGGCAGCAAAAGGTGATGCAGAAGCATTCGGCACTCTTGTCCGCCGTTATGAGAAGTTCGTTTACAATATTGCTTATATGAGCTTACGCGATAAACAGGACGCTCTTGATGTTTCGCAGGAGACATTTATTAAGCTGTGGCGATTTGCTTCAGCTTACAGAGGTGATTGCTCTGTTTCGTCATGGGTATTCCGCATAACACGCAATAACTGCGCCGATTTTGCGCGAAAGCGTCACGGCAAGGCAACAATTTCCCTCACACAGCGGCAAGACGATGACGACGATCGCGAAACGGAGATTCCTGAGGATGATATAACATCGCTCCCGGAATGTGAGGTGGAACGGCGGGAGCTTGTCAGCGCCGTACGTGCGGCTATTATGCGTTTGCCGGAAGATCACAGAGAGGTAATAATCCTCCGTGATCTCAACCAGCTTACATATGCCGAGATAGCTGATATGCTCGGCATTAACGAAGGAACTGTTAAAAGCCGGCTCTCAAGAGCAAGGCAGAATTTAAAAAAAATATTAGAAGACGGGAACTTTTCGTAATAATAATTCGTCAAACATTATGTCGGAATATATCGCGTACGGCCTATGTGGGGGACATAAGCTGTTATACGTGACACCGATTCGCATTTATTTGAATTAAACCAAAGGCGGCTGGTATTATGGAAGAAAAACTCCGCAGCAATGGCTGCGACAAATACCGCGAACAGCTATTCGATTATATAGGCGACGATGAGCTGCGCGGGACTGAACAATATAAAGAAAAATGGAGTGAGCTTGAGGAGCATATCGCTTCATGCCCTGCATGTCGCGATGAACTTGAAGCCTGCAGGCGCATAGTCTCGTCCATACCAAACGCTGCTATAGTGCCGCCCCCGGAGCTATACGATAACGTCATGGACAAAGTAAAAGCTGAAGCGCCTGCAAGACGCCGCGCTGCTCGATTTGGCGTCCTTCGTCATGTGGCACAAGCAGCCGCTGCTGTTGCCGTTATATTTGGCGTCTATGCAGCAGTCCGCATGACAAACTTACTCAATCCCGAAAACATTTCAATTCTAAAAGATAAAAACGATTCGCGTGCTTCAGATAATTACTCCTACGGACAAGATGATAAAGCTCTTGATAATCTTCAATATGAACCTGAACCTGCCCATGAAGGGACGCCTATAATTCAAGAAACATATGATACAGCTTATTCTGACAGCTATGAAGGCGACAACCATGAATGTGCTACAACTGGTGTAGGCGACGACATTGATATTATTGATAACGGCCAAAATGCCACAGATGAAGACGGATGCGGGACCGATATTGATGACACGTCAAAAATGATACTTTTATGTGATGTGTATTTCGGTACCGACACATTGATTGACACAAATGACGAGTCCCAGGTCAGCGAGTTTGTCGACAGTTTAAATCATTACGCTGCCATACAATTTAATACACACGGTGGTAATTACGCTGCAAGCTATTGCTTTATCGCTTATGCATCAGATGGTACTGAGGATTTAATCAACAACATCTGCAATAAATTTGGCATCTCATCCGGCGACGGCGAATATATTATTACCGATTATGACGAGGAACTCGCTCGAAACATTTTCTGTTATTTCCGTTCAAACGGTATCTCATTCTCAACAGATCTTATCGGGGATGAAACAGATACCCCAATGGCGCTTTCTGTATTTATACTAAACGAATAGTAATACATTGTGGCTAAATTCCATATCTAAACCGGAACTCGCATCGTCAAGCCACAATTCTCACCATATACTTTCCTCAAACCTCATGCCTCCTACCTCTCACCCGCACGATATCATCTCCTAAAAGATGTCGTGCGGGTGCTCATATTTTATAATGTTTCATTTTAATTTAATCAGCATATCTCTAATACCTATATCAAACGTTGCGTCTGCTTTATGTAATAGTAAGAATAAAGTGTCTCACTTATAATGTTTACATTTCGTTAATAATTATCTTTAGATTGATATTGACAATCATATGACCGCGTGTTATAATCTAATCATAGGATGTAAATAGACGTCTATTTTATTTCTGTTGTAAACCTGCCCTGCATATGATATTATAAACATATTGATATCAGGCAAAAATACGCGTATAAGTTATTGGTTTACCGCAGCAATACTGTTCACAGTATTATATCGCCCCGCGTTTTCTATCCGTTTTCGGTTTTATTAAAACAACGCAAAGGAGGGACTGTATGCTTGAGTATATGCCTTACATATGGACTGCGGTGCTCATTCTATGTGTCCTTATAGAAGCTGCTACCGCGGGACTTACGGCAATCTGGTTCATGCCCGCCGCACTTATATGCCTTATTCTTTCTATTTTTAAAATTGGCATTGGTATACAAATAATTGTTTTTATCGCTATTGGTATACTCATGCTCATTTTGTCAAAAACGGTATTTAAAAAGTTTTTAAAAAAAGCGCAAAAAACACCAACGAACGCTGACCGTCTGATCGGCCAGACAGCTCTCGTCACTGCCACCATTAATAATGAGCAACCAAGCGGTGAAGTTCTTGTTGGCTGGCAGCACTGGACAGCACGGAGCGATGATGGTTCAGTAATACCGAAGGGTGCATCCGTAAAAGTCATGCGCATCGAGGGAGTAAAGCTTATAGTACATGCGACGGATACGCTCACGGACAATAAATAATACATTCCCGATTTTTATAATTTATATCCTCATTGTATCATTTATCATTATCTATCAATTTTAAGTCGTCCGTTTAACTTTGTATACAGAAGCATTATCGAAAAATATAATATTATAATTAAAAAAGGAGAAAAGACATGAAGCTAAGCTATGTTGTCGCTGCTGCTACAGCTTCCAAGTTCAATGGTGGATACGTTGTACTTGCTGTTGTTGCTGCAATATTATTTGTTATAATAATAAGCAACATAAAGATTGTACCGCAAGCTCGTGCGTGCGTCATTGAGCGTCTTGGCCGCTACTACACTACTTGGGAAACGGGCATACACTTTAAGATGCCGTTCATTGACAGAATAGCAAAAAAAGTTGTTTTGATGGAACAAGTCGCTGACTTCCCGCCTCAGCCCGTCATTACTAAAGACAACGTGCGCATGCAGATAGACACCGTCGTGTTTTATCAGATAACCGACTGCAAGCTGTACGCATACGGCCACATTAACCCAATAGCTGCGATTGAAAACTTGACATCAACAACACTACGTAATATCATAGGTGAGCTTGATCTCGATGCTACACTAACGTCCCGTGACCTCATTAACACGAAAATGCGCTCAATACTCGACGAAGTTACCGACCCGTGGGGTATTAAAGTAAACCGTGTTGAGCTGAAGAATATCATTCCTCCGAAGGAAATTCAGGAGGCAATGGAAAAGCAGATGAAAGCTGAACGCGAGCGCCGCGAAGCTATTCTGAAAGCCGAGGGTGAAAAGAAATCAGCCATTCTTGTTGCTGAAGGTCGTAAAGAAAGCATGATACTTGAAGCTGAAGCAGAAAAACAGGCTGCTATACTGCGGGCAGAGGCTGCTAAGGAAGCAAGAATTCGTGAAGCTGAAGGTGAAGCGGCTGCCATTATCAAGGTTCAGTCTGCTATTGCAGATGGAATCCGCATGATTAACGAAGCAGCGCCCGGACAAGGCGTCATAGCTATGAAGAGCCTTGAAGCGCTCGAGAAAGTCGCCGATGGTAAAGCTACAAAGATTATCATCCCCTCAGATATACAGTCACTTGCCGGCCTTGCCGTAAGCGCATCTGAATTGATGAAAAAGGATTAACACATAATACGTAAATTTTAATAAAAATGAGCCGCTCTTTTAAAGCGCGGCTCATTTTACCAATGTAATTTTACAATACACTTTTGGAGTTATAAAATGTCAGCATTATCTAAAACAATTGGTATCATCGGTGCAATGGATATAGAAATTAATGCACTTAAAAAAGAGTTCACTGATGTAAAAATAGAAACCGTAGGTGGAACTGAGTATATTATCGGAAATTTATACAACTGTCGTGCTGTTGCCGCTGTTTCCGGAATTGGCAAAATTGCTGCAGCAGTCTGCGCAAACACTATGATTGTCAAATATGGTGTTACCACCATTATCAACACCGGAACTGCCGGAGCATTAATAAATGACCTTGATATCGGTGATGTTGTCGTTGCTAAATCTCTTGTTGAGCATGATGTTAATCTCACGAACTTCGGATATGCACCAGGTGAAATGCCCGGTGTAGGCACTGCTTTTCTCCCGTGTGATGAGCAACTTGTTGAAGCTGCTATTCATTCTGCCGATGCGCTCGGTTATAGATGCCGGAATGGTGTTATAGCCTCCGGTGATACCTTTATATGCAACAGTAAAGATAAAGAGCGCATTAAAAACACTTTTGGCGCTTCTGTCTGTGAGATGGAAGGTGCTGCAATTGCACGTGTGTGCCGTATGTATGGAGTTCCATTTATTGTTGTACGCTGTGTTTCAGATACTGCTGACGATAAATCCAGCGTTGATTTTGACAACTTCAAATATACAGCCGCAGATACAGCCGTCCACATTGTGAGTGAGATGATAAAATCTTTATCAGTTATATCATAAAGGGCTGTTTCATTGTATCAAGCAATAGAAATGACGTTAAAACAATTATGAAACACAAATAAAAGAACCCGGTGCGCTGAACCGGGTTCTTTTATCATTGTAGTTTAAATTATCTAAACAAATCTACAGAAATGATTAAGTTTAGTAATTAACCAAGGATGCCTGCTTTCTCAAGCGATTTCGACATCGCCTTATTTATAGACTTCTCAAGTGAAGCATAAAGCGATGCAGGGTTAGCAGTGTAGTTAGAAAGTGATGACTTTACTCCGCCCCAGTCGAAAGCAACGCCAAGATCGTACATACGGTTCTTGAATATTATGTCGAGCATCTCGCCAGATTCCTCGTCACGAGCGAAACGAGTTGTAAGCTGCTCATCATAATATACCGGGAGAAGTATCTTCTTACCGTAAGAAGCAAGTGCTTCAAGGATTATAGATGTACGGTACGTATCACTGCAGTCGATACCAACAACACAAAGGTCACTGTTAATAGCAGCGTATGTGTAGTAATCTTCCTGAGAAGAATCATACTTCGGCATCGGAAGGAGACCGAACTCGTAATCGTTGCCACGATAAGCTTTAATGAACGCGACAACTTCGGTTCCGAAAAGTGTCTTGTTCTGCTTCAGGGAGTCAGAAATGAATGCAATGTCTGTTCCATAGACAACTTCTGAGTTGCCCATGATTTCTGCTATCTTCTCAAAAATGGTGAAGAACTCTTCTGTTCCCCATGCCTGATACGGGATACCATCTTTGTCAAGCTCAATGAGCTTATGACCGGCAGCCATCCAAAGTGCAGCGTAGTTTTCGCCGTGTGTCGTTAAGCCCCAGCAGTCGTTCTTATCCATTACACCATCACCGTTGATATCATCAACAACTCTGGCTGCCATTTCCATCATCTTATCCCATGTCCACTTGTTGTTTCTAACAAGTTCATAGGGGTCATCAAGGTTGTTATCCTTTATCTTATCCTTGAGGAAGTAAACAAGCCAGAGACATTCCTTGTCGGAGAGCATGGCTTCACCTGCCACCATGTATGTCTTGCCGCCAAGTGAAAGTTGATCAACCGATGCTTTGTTCCACCATGACTTGTCGAGGTCAACATACTCAAGATTATCCCAGGACAAGCAGTAACCAGCACCTGTTGCTGTAGCTGAGTGTGTCAGATTCAAAAAGGCACAGTCATAGTCATTTGAGCTGGCAGCAGTCGATGTCTTAAAGAGATTGTACGTATTAGCGCCGCGACCTTCTTCAACTGAGGTGATAGTTATGTTGAGAAGCTCCTCAACAGCGAGGTTGCGCTCATACATAGCATTTTCATAGGCATCGTCAGACGGTTCGTCGAAGTCAGCTGTAGACCAGTTATAAGTTTCTGCCTTTCCTGTGAGGATCGTAAAGGTATAGCCTTCAAAATCCTCTTTCGGAATTTCCAGAACCTCTTCAACTTCAGCACCTGACGTTGAATCTGGATTCGTATCTGCATTTTTTGTCGTATCTTTGCCATCACCTTGTTTATCAGCACAAGATACAAGTGGCAGTGCTACCATAAACAGCGCAAGTAGCACGCATAAATATCTCTTCATAAAATCCTCCAGTATTTACGAATATTCTACAGGTTATATTGATTATAATAAATTACACTTGTAAACATATAATTAACAAATATAATCATTTTGATTAACAAATTGTTAACATGGATGTTTGCGTTTGAAGATATTTATAGTATTCCCGAGTTTTCTGTATAATAACAATATGTGTATAAGTGCTGCTATGTAATAAATGACATAGCAACACTTATTGAGTTAAATTTTAAACTTTCAATTTATTTTTAAAAGTTTATAGCAAGTATGTTATATACTTAATTATATATTAATCATATACTCCTGCTTTTTCAAGAGTTTTTTCCATGCTCTTTCTCATTGACTTATTCAAAGAGGCGTAGAGAGTTGCAGCGTTCGCTGTTGTTTTAGACAAAGCACTCCATGCTCCGCCCCAGTCAAATGCAACACCTAAGTCATACATTCTGTTCTTAAATACTATATCAAGCATGCGTGCGCAGTTCTCGTCGCGGGCAAAGTGCGATGATAACTGTTGATCATAATACGCCGGAAGAAGAATTTTCTTGCCGTAGCTTGCAAGGGCTTCAAGAACAATAGATGTGTAATATGTATCACCGCAATCTATTCCAACAACACAAAGGTCACTATCTATAGCAGCGTATGTATAATACTCGGGTTGAGATTTTTCATATTTAGGCATAGGAAGAAGGCCGAAGTCATATTCATTATCACGATAATACTTTATATATGCAACAACTTCAGTAGCAAAGAGCGTTCTTCCTTCCCTCATCGTTGTTATGATAAAGGCGTCCTCGCAATACACAACTTCAGTATTTGCCATTATTTCGATTATCTTATCAAATACCTCGACGAACCGTTCGGTGCCCCATGTCAATTGCGGTGTACCTGTCTCATCGATAGTGACAAGCTTTTCGCCGGCTGCCATCCAAAGTGCTGCATAGTTTTGCATGTGTGTTACAAGGCCCCAGGAATCGCTTTTATCCATCACACCATCGCCATTCAGCTCATCTTTGGCTATGGTCGCCATTTCCATCATCTTATCCCATGTCCACTCGTTATTATCAACAAGCTCATAGGGATCTTCGAGATTTTTATCTTTAATTTTATCCTTGAGGAAGTAGACAAGCCAGAGACATTCTTTATCGGAAAGCATTGCTTCACCGGCTACCATGTAAGTTTTGCCGCCAAGCGAAAGCTGATCAATTGACGCCTTGTTCCACCATGATTTTGTTAGGTCAACGTAGTCAAGATTGTCCCATGATAATGTAAGTCCTGCACCAGTTGCTGTTGCTGAATATGGCGTTGTCAAAAATGCGCAACTATAGTCGCCAGAACTTGCCATCGTTGAAGTCCTAAACAGGTCATATGTTGCTCCACCACGTGTTGCTGTGACTGATGATATATCAATGTTGAGCAATTCTTCGACAGCTAAGTTCCTCTCATACATTGCTTTTTCATAGGGTTCATCAGACGGTTCATCAAAGTCAGCCACAGACCAGTTATATCTGACAGGGTCGGCAGTTAATATTACAAACGATGCTCCTCCAAAGTCTTCCTTTGGAATTTCAAGGACTTCAGCTGTTTCGGTACCGGTTCCATCCGATGTTGCATTGCTGTCGTCAGTGTCCTTTTTTCCCTTGTCAGGTTCTTCTGACATACAAGATGATAAAAATGGTGTAAAAGCAATAGATGTTAAAAACAACATGATTGATAAAATAAGTGCTATTGCTTTTTTACTGTTTGCTTTCATTCGTAAAACCTCCTCACTATGGTCGATCATTTTTGTGCCAATCGATGGATAATCGGTCCATACGACACGTCGCACATGCACATATGCAAAAATTTATTTATATGTGATTTTATAAGTGCTCTGTTGAATATGCTTGTTAAACTTTTTTGAGCTTTAACAAAAGGCTCGTATATGCATATCGGAAGGCACATAAATAATCACACATAACATCATGGTAGGTGCGCTGTGAAGGCAATACAACTCAAGGGGTGTTATTTGTGTAGTGGTAATAAACATATGATAGGTTAGAATTAAGCAAAACGCACACTTCCTGCTCTCAATAGGTTAAACCTAAATTCTCAAGTGATACTTCCATCGCTTTCTGTATTTTTTTATTCAGCGATGCATAGAGCGAAGCAGGGTTCGCTGTATAACTTGACAGAGCTGTTTTTGCGCCGCCCCAGTCGAAAGCAACGCCAAGGTCATACATCCGGTTTTTAAATATAATGTCGAGCATCGCACCGGATTCCTCGTCATGAATAAAGTGAGATGTCAATTGCTGCTCATAATAAACCGGGAGAAGTATACTCTTACCATAAGCAGCCAATGCTTCGAGAACTATAGATGTCTGATAGGTGTTGCCACAATCAATGCCAACTACGCAAAGGTCGCTGTTATACGCAGCATATGTATAGTAATCTTTCTGAGAAGTATCGTACTTTGGCATCGGAAGCAGTCCGAACTGGTAGTCATTACCACGATAAGCTTTAATAAATGCGACAACTTCGGTTCCGAAGAGTGTCTTATTCTGCTTTATAGAGTCGGAAATGAATTGAATCTCCGTACCATAGACTACTTCTCTGTTCCCCATTATTTCAGCTATTTTTTCAAATACTGTGAAAAACTTTTCGGTACCCCATGCAATATATGGTGTGCCACTATCATCAATTTCAATTAGCTTTAGTCCGGCAGCCATCCAAAGTGCTGCGTAGTTTTCACCGTGTGTTGTCAACCCCCAGCAGTCATTCTTATCCATTACCCCGTCGCCGTTGATATCATCAGTGACTCTGGCTGCCATTTCCATCATTTTATCCCATGTCCATTTGTTGTTTTCAACAAGCTCATAGGGGTTCTCAAGACCTTCATCCTTAATCTTATCCTTGAGGAAGTAGACAAGCCATAAGCACTCTTTATCCGAGAGAAGTATTTCACCTGCAGTCATGTAGACTTTATTACCAAGCGCCAGCTGCTCAATAGATGCTCTGTTCCACCACGATTTCTCAAGGTCTACATAGTCAAGATTATCCCATGAAAGGCACTTGCCGGCACCTGTCGCAGTCGCTGCATGCCCCATCGTCAAAAATGCGCAGTCATAATCTCCGGAACTTGCATCAACTGATGTTCTGAAAGCTGAATATGTGTTGCTACCTCGCGTTTCTTCAACTGATGAGATTTTAATGTTGAGCAATTCCTCGATGGCTAAATTTCTGTCATATATTGCTTTTTCATATGGTTCGTTTGTTGGTTCATCAAAGTCGGCAGCCGACCAGTTGTAAGTTTCGGGACGAGCTGTGAGAATTATAAATTCAGCACCACCAAAATTCTCTTTTGGTATTTCTAACATTTCTTCTTGAGTTTCGGCAGAAGTCTTATTGTCCGAATCGAGCTCATTTTTTGAGTCATCGCCATTCTCAGGTGTGTCTGAACATGATACTAAAAAACCGCAAGCATGACCGAAGCAAGTATCAGAGATAGATACTTTTTCATAATAACCTCCAAATGTAAATATATTCATGGCAGCATTTAACTTACGGTTATATAATTGACTTCTGTCACAGGTAAAATATTATTTGCCCGTTCATTATCATCAAACGTTGTGCTTATATAAAGATAAGGCAAATCTCTCTTTTATATGTGTTTCATATAATGAAACATCACAACCTGTGGGATTTTTTAGTACCTACATCTTTTACTGTCCATACAATATAAGGACAATGCTGTCATATTTTTTTACTCGCCCGTGGATTTCAGTTGTCGGCCTTTCTTCGAAGACATTGCACTTTAATTTATATTTTTAAAACATTTCGTTGTCTTTAATGTCTTACGAAAAATGAGACTTTTTTTGTTCTATAAAACCACTGCCTGTCTTTTTTTTATGTTATATTAATCCCTTGCTTTTCCCTCCGATTTCAAAAATGAATTATCGGCATAGTACCGTTTTTATGTGTATGTTAAAAATATCTCAAGTGTTGTGTATGTATTTTTTATAACTTTTAAATTGTTTATTTTTAACTCTCGACCATTTACCTTATCAATTATTAATTTTCATATCATAGTCCTTATGTAATGCTTCACATACAAATATTGCCTTGTGTACCTTTCTCATATTTGTATAATTAATTATAATCTTAAAATAAGCATAAATAACGGATATATCCTGTAATCATCTGGACACTATTTGTTCATCTTGGTTAAATATAAAACTGCTTGCCAGTATTAAAAGAAACTAAAAGCATTTAAACATTTTATTTATTTTTGTATTTTTCAACAACATTACTATGTTTATATAATATCATTGTTATACTGATTAGTCAATAATTACATTTTTACTTCGTTAATGTTTTTTTAACACACCGGCAAACATCCATGTATCTTTTTTACTATGGAATTTTTCACGCTGTATGCTGTGCGTTATACGAAAAAAATGTGTAGCAAAAGTTCTTTTAAACACCGTTTACTTTCTAATGAGATTGGTAACCTTGACAATGATTAATCAAAATACTACAATATAAGTAATTATTAAGGAGTCTTACGTTATGATAAATAACAATAGCACAATATTCGAAAAATTATCAGAACTTCGCATACTTCCCGTTATTAAAATTTCAGATGAACGTGACGCATTGCCGCTTGCAGAAGCTCTTATTCGCGGCGGTCTTCCTGCCGCGGAAATAACATTCCGCACCGACTGCGCGGCAAATGCAATTGCAGCGATTAAAAATGCTTTTCCCGACATGCTTCTCGGTGCCGGAACAGTGCTTTCTGAAGAAACGGCAACGCTTGCAAAGAATGTGGGAGCTACTTTTATTGTCAGTCCAGGACTTAACGCAAACGTAGTCAGACATTGTCAAAAAATCGGTGTTCCCATAATACCCGGCTGCGTAACGCCGACTGAAATAGAAACTGCAATGTCGCTTGGAATAAATGTTGTAAAATTCTTTCCTGCTTCAGCATTTGGCGGCGTGGAAACAATAAAAGCGCTCGCCGCTCCATACGCCGGGATAAAATTTGTTCCTACGGGCGGCGTTAATCTCTCGAACCTTCGCGAGTATCTTTCATGCAGTGCCGTCCTCGCGTGCGGCGGTTCATTTATGGTGAAAGAGTCGCTCATAAATAATAAAGACTGGTCGCAGATATCAAAACTTGCAAGAGAAGCAGTTACAATTGCCAAAGGGCTTACAAGTCTATGAAAATGAAGCGTCCCTCAATGATCATTTTTGATTATGGCTTCACGCTGTCGCTCATATATTCATACGATACAAAACGCGGTTTTGACGCGTTGACGCCATACATCAAAACAAATCCTCACGGGCTTACATCATCTGATTTACAGACACAGTACGATTCAATATACACTACGCTATACGGTCAAAAACGCGATAATATCGAATTTGACCTTATAAAGATACTGCGCTGCATCCTCGATATAAACGGTATACGCCTTTCCGTACCGATGACGGACGCCGCTTTCATTTTTTTCGAAGGTGCTGAATCGGCAGATCCGATGCCAGGAATCGCTGATTTACTTCATTTTTTGGACGAAGTCTCAATCCGGACAGGCGTTATAAGCAATCTTGTGGAAAATGGCGAGGTACTTAAGCGACACATTGACCGTATGCTGCCCGAAAACAACTTCGAGTTTGTGATTACATCAAGTGACTATATATTCCGCAAGCCTATGCCACACCTGTTTCGTGTCGCTATTGAGTTGTCGAAGCTGCCGCCGGACGAAATTTGGTTTTGCGGGGACAACACTATGGCTGATATCATGGGCGCACATTCTGTTGGAATGTTCCCCGTATGGTTTGATTTTGAGGCAGAATGCCCCTATCCTAGATATATGACGGACACACCTGAATGTGAATGCCTACACATTAAAAATTGGTCAGAACTTGTAAATTATTTAAAAGAGCTTACATAGCACATCAATACCTTTAATTTTTAATATTTAATAGACTCTTTTCAGTTGTATACTAAATAAAGACTGCACCGTAGTGTAAAACCACAGTGCAGTTTTTTTGTGTATTTTTTAATAATTATTTCTGAATAGCAGTATTGATTTAAAAAACACCGCTTCCCGATAACGAAAAGCGGTGTTTTTCATTATATGTGTTGTCCTATAAAAGTGTTAGCCTTTATTACCGATTATTTGCTGCGCTTCTTGGATACGATATAAGCACCGGAAGCAACTGCTGCAACTGCTAAAGCAACTGTGGCAAAACCAGTCTGCGGAGCAGTACCACCGTTGTCGCCTGTGTCGCCACCATTGTCGCCAGCGGGAACACCGTCAGCGGCAAGAGCTGCAATCTGCTCAGCTGTGAGAGCGTAGTCATAAACTACGAATTCATCAAGCGAACCAACATAGTATTCGCCGCTTGCCCATGTAGCATAACCAATGTAGAATGTGCTGTTGTTACCAAGAATCGACGGGAGTGAGAGATCATAGCCTTCAGTATTGGGAGTCTCTGCAACGAGTTCTCCGTTGACATAAATTAATGTCTTGTCGGTATCATATACTGCAGCTATATCGATCCATTCATTCTGTGGAATGGGAGCACTTCCTGCTGCCGGACGAGCAGCCTGCTCTACGTTGTTGTAACGCTCAACAGTAACGTTATTGTTGAGAAGGCATCCGATGTAGATTTCCTTCGGCCATGTCTGGAATTCCGTGCCGGAAGGAAGTGTGTCCGGAATTACATAGAACGGCCATGTCGGAGCACCCTCAACGTAAGCTTTGAAAGCTATTGTAAGGGTCTGAACACCGGTGAGAAGCGGTGTACCGTCTTTCTTTGTTACCTTGAGGTATGTAGCGCCATCTTTAAGTGTAATAGCACCATCAGCAAACTGTGCGCCAGAGCCAATGAGCTCAGCTTTTGCTTGGCCACCGGCTAAACCGGACTCAGCATCGTCAAATGAAAAATATGCTATGTAATCAGAGGGAGCTGCGGCAGAAGTTACGACTGCAAAGCAAGCAATCATAGCTGCTACCATAATGAGAGCTAATACTTTCTTCATATTATCCTCCTTGTTATTTTATGAAACATTTAGTTTCGTTCACAACAATTATAAACACTTGTCAGATGTTTGTCAATCACTTTTTGATATTTTGAGAACTCTATTTTAACAACATTTGTTTTTTTGTAACACATTAGACCTAAACGTAATTAATATGTGTAATCTGTAATAAGAATTCTATCGAATTTTATACTCTACAATTAACCCGCGGACATTGTTTTACAAATACCCGCGGATTAATCATCAATGTATGATAAACATATTATTTAAATCAATAATATCTGCTTATATGTTTATCAATAATTTATACTCTTGGCTATTATCTGCGCTTCTTAGAAACGACGTATGCACCGGAAGCAACAGCAACAATAGCTATAGCTACCGTAGCGAAACCTGTCTGAGCCGGTCCTTCATTGCTGCCTTCTTCGATGGTGGGAACGCCACCTGCAGCGTAGAGAGCAGCAACATCATCAGCAGAGAGAGCTCTGTTGTATATTGTGAGGTTGTCGTAGCTTGCATTAGCAGCTGCATCCCAGTAGTTTACACCAAGGTAAATAGCGCAGTCTTCCTTATCAGCGAAAGGATTCGGGAAAGGTGTTTCAAGATCCTGCTGACCACCAGCCCACTCATGATGGTAACCTGTCGTGTTGGAAGAACCGACAAGAACACCGTCAATGTACAGAGATGCAATGCCATCATCAAAAGTAACGGTTATGTAGAGATTTTCAATCGGGAAAGCGGGAGCCGGACGACCAGAGTCAACGGTCATACGGTTTGTACCGTTAGAGCTCATTGTGAGCTTAGCAGTTGCTTCATTACCCCAGTTGTTACCCGGGTCACACCATACGCCTATCCAGCTTTCTGTCGACTGATCCTGTCCACCGATCCAAACTATCGGAGCGACGTTTGTAAAGTTAGAAGTTACATAAAAAGATACTGTGAAACTTTTATCGATGTTAACTTCAAACTTAGCGCCATCGCTGACTTCTGTTGTTGTCTGGAACCTGCCATCAACAAAAACCGGATCGCCCTTGGGAGCACTAAAGTGCTGACCAATAGCTATGCCATCTTTACCGACTTCATTTTTAAGGTTTCCGTCGAACTTGAAAAAGCCCACAAGTCCTGTTTTCGTATCGGCGGCTGATGCAGAAACCATCATGGCAATAGCTAATGAGATTACCATGACAATAGCAAGTAATTTCTTCATGTTTGCCTCCATTGTTATTAATTGTTCGCGGCATTGCGCGTTTTTTGCTTTACAGCTTTACAGGCATATTGTAAATCATTTTTATCATATTGTCAACGATTTTTTAATAAATGTTTATTATTTTTTATACATTATATTAATTGCATTAAAACATTCCATTGCAATTTATCATAATATCATTTTTTCTATTTCAGAACTGTTCACTTTAACAAAATATACAACCACATATATCCCGACAATTACGGCAACTGAAGCTGTCAGGACAATTTGAGCCGGCGTCCAAAGTGAACCGGATACCTCTCCAAGCTGCGGTACAAGGTATCCGCAAAAATTGTATATTCCGTGCAGGAACGCGCAAAACCATATGCTCCGCGTCCTAATAAGTACATATGAAAACATCCCACCCGTTAAAAAGGAATATCCGGCCTGCAGGATTGAGGCCCCGACATCAGCGCCGGAGATTATATTAGCAAGGTGTGATACCCCGAAAATAGCTGATGATATGAAAACAGCCACAAAAACTCCATACTTTTTTGCCCCTATGCGTTCAAAGAACACCATCTGGACCACACCGCGAAAAGCAGCTTCCTCAAAAAGCCCGACGAAGAAGCATTCGATAAAAAATAATAGAATTTCACGTGTGCCTGCCGTTATGCTGGCTCTGCCTGTTGCAAGAGCTATTATATGAAGATTGTTTACCGCCACCGCTATGCACGGCAAAACAGACGGAAATGCACGTAAAAATCCCCGCGGAATTGGCGCAAGAATACGGTAACCAAACGCAGCGATGAGAAACATAATTGATGCGGCACCGACGGCGCGCGTTATCGTCATGCCAACGTTGTCTTCCGGAGAAAGTGAAGCCGCGCCCGAAAGAAGGAGCGCGGCAAGGACTATTGCACATAATGCGGAGCAAATTTTATAGATAAGTTTCTTCGATTTCATTTCTTTATACTTCATTTGATAATTTAATATACTTAAAACTTCATTTTATATATATTAGCATTAAGTTAATCGCCAGATTTCGATTTTATACGTTTGTCGATGTATTGTGAGGTGTGTCGGATGTTATGCTTTTGTCTGTTTTGCTGTCTGTTATGGCAGATTTCTTTTTATGTTGTATTATCATAAGCGATGCCATCATTACGGCACCAACTATAAACAGTATAACTGCTATAAATTGTGACGGGGTGAGAAAATCGACAATTGTCTTGCCGCGTTCAACGATGTCTCCTCGATAATACTCTATAATGAATCTGAAAACTCCATATGACATCAGATAAATCGGAAAATTATACTTTTTTCCCTTGAGCACACGCACGGACATGATGGCAAAAAGAGCGTAAAGAAAAAGCGATTCAAAAAGCTGTACCGGTATTGTCCTATATCCAAGACGGAGATTCATAACAGAAAGCCATGACGATGTCCTACGCCCATAACAGCAGCCCGCCATAAGGCAACCAATGCGCCCTGTCGCGTGGGCAATAACTATTGAGCAACCGGCTAAATCGGCAAGCTCCCAAAAACGTTTTATATGAATTTTATCTTTAAATCGTATGGCGCCGTATATAAAATAAATGATAAGAAATACACCCGCACCGCCAAGAAGTCCGCCGTAAAATGTCATGCCGGTTGAGGAATTTATCTCAAAAACGCCGGTTTCGTTATAATTATAAACAGCTTGCACCAGAATTGACGTAACATAACCGACACCAATACCAACAAGACCGGCGTAAAGGCAAAGATTAAAAAGCCGTGTTTCTATTCCGCGTTTATCTGAATAAATACGGAAAACTACAAGCGCCAATATAAGAGCGACGGTAAATAATATATCATAAAGATCAAGTCCAGCAATTATATCATACGGGTACATGTGAAGCCTCTTATTTTAAATAAATTCTTATTTTATATAAATAATCGTTTTAGGCATCGCGATAAAATAATTCGGCCAAAGTTGACCTGCCAGTAAAACAGCGATAAAATATAAAACACATGAGGAAACCTTTGACCGGGCACCATACGATGTCATTCTTTAGTCAGATTTTGCGATGCATTTGAAGATTTTTGCTTAGAACCAAAATACAGCTCGCGATAAGCTGCCGCTGTTATCCCCTCATGGTATTTAAAGAACTTCTGAAAGCTCTTTGAATCATCGAAACCACATGCTGCGGCAATATCTTTTATCTTCATGTCAGTGCTGAGCAAAAGCTCACGTATGCGCTTGAGCCGCACTTCGTCAATATATGCTTTTATCCCGGCGCTGTAATGTTTTTTAAATATACGTGTTATATAGTCTTCATTATAATTAAAATGTGCGGCGACATCCGAAACTTTAAGTGACTTTGTACCATTTTCGCGTATCCATTTACATATGGCATAAATCCTCGCATTCGGCGACTCATTGTCGGATACACCGGCACGCGCAATCTCATAAAGTATGAGCTTCAGGGCACAGGTACATGCGTCTTGCGGGTAATCGGGCATCCGTGCGTAAAGGAGAAGGTCGGAAAAAAGCGATATCATGCGTTTAGTGTCAGGTTCGCTTTTCTGCGGGAGTGTCCCTGTCTCGCCCTTAAAATGCACCCAGAAAAACTCTGTCACCTCTGTGCATTCCTTATATCCGTAACGCCTGACACCGCCAGGGAGAATAACAGCAGTTCCGGCGCCTACCGTGTAGCGTTCGAATCCCGCTCCTATATACACTTCACCGCGAACGCAAAAGAGTAGCTCATTTGTATCTGTGTTGCTCGACGGATGAAGCCATCCGGCGTCAGCTTTTATATGACCGGCTGCCGCGAATCCAACATCAAGATTCAAAAAAGTCACTCCCTTCCCGCGAATTATGTTTACCCTACTTAAAATAACATTACGAACGCATACATAGAATACACGCGCTTTGTGCGCTTTAAGTCACTTTAGTGTTATTTATCACTCTTTAAGTGCTATTTAGCGCAGCATTTGCAGACGTTTTAGGAGTTTTGTGTGCTTATGTGCGAAAAAGTAGGTTTTTCGTACCCATGCCATGCCATAATTCTATCAGAGCGGCGTATAAAACGCAAGCATATTTGAAAAATATAGCAGATAAGTGATGTTTCTTTTTCCTTTTTCCCGCCGTCATTAACAAAAACATCACATATCCTTCACAAAGCGGCGTTATTATGAATCGATTAGTGAGTGTCTTATTTTTTACATTCTATAATTACGGAGGAGCACGCCTTGATTGAGGTAAAAAACCTGACAAAAAGATACGGCAACACGCTTGCTGTTGACAACATAAGTTTTACAATTGAAACAGGTAAAATTTACGGACTTCTTGGCCCGAACGGCGCCGGAAAATCAACGACGATGAACATAATCACCGGCTGCCTTGCCGCAACAAGCGGAGAAGTGCTTATAAACGGGTATAGCATCTTCGACGAACCCGTCGAGGCAAAGAAATACATCGGTTATCTGCCGGAACAACCGCCGCTTTATACCGACATGACCCCTGCCGAGTACCTTTACTTTGTCGCAGAGGCAAAAGGTGTGCGGGCAGATGAAATACCGAGGGCTGTCGAGGAAGTAATGGAGGAGACGGGCATTACCGATGTCGCGGACAGGCTTATTAAAAACCTCTCAAAAGGTTATCGTCAGCGCGTCGGTATTGCTCAAGCTATGCTTGGCTCCCCGGAAGTAATAATACTTGACGAGCCGACCGTCGGTCTTGACCCTCAGCAGATAATAGAAATCCGCGAGCTGATAAAATCCCTCGGCCGTGACAGAACCGTTATCCTCAGCAGCCACATACTCCCCGAAGTCAGCGCCATCTGCGACGATATCATTATTATTTCTCACGGCAAAATAGTAGCCAACGGCCCGATGCGTGAGATAAGCAGCTCACTTAAGTCTGAAACTATAATGGACATTACAGTAAAAGCAACAAAAGACGAAGTTACCTCCGTACTCTCTTCAATCAGCGGTATTACGCGCTTTGAGATAACAGAAACGTCAACCGACGCATCCGGCGTCAGCACAACAAGCGCAAAGGTTCATTATCCTACCGATATTGATTTGCGTGAGACTGTCACATTCGCCTTTTCAGACATCAGGCGTGCCGTTATTTCTATGACAGTTGAGGAAAGCAGCCTTGAGGATATCTTCCTGCAACTCACATCAGATAAGGCGGCTGCATTTGATGATACTGCCAACAGTGATAATGGAGATAACGATAATGTCTCTCAGGAAAATATATTTGGCAGCAACGACGTTTCTGAAAGTAGCGGAAGCAGCTTTGCCACGAGTAATGCTGATGATGAACTTGAGGACACTGATGATGCTGATGATGAGAGCATATATTCCTACAATCCTGAAGATTATCTTGCAACGCAGGACAAGCTTGCCGACTATGTTGACGCTGATGAAGACAGCCTCGACGATGACGATAACAATGACAACAACGATAGAAACGGCAAGAGCGTAAATGCAAGCGACAATACAAATGATGACAACGCACACGGAAAGGAGACAAAATAAATGCTCGCCATATATAAGCGTGAGCTTCGCTCATATTTTACGAATATGCTTGGCTGCGCTTTCTCGGCGTTATTGCTTGCTGCAGCTGGCTTTTTCTCAGCTCAGATAAATATAAACAGCGCGCAGTCGCGCCTTGAATATTCGCTTTATATGCTTGTTCACTACTGCATACTGATAATTATCGTACCGTTCTTAACGATGCGCTCGATAGCCGAGGAGCGCCACCAAAAAACGGAGCAACTCCTCTTCTCACTTCCGCTTCCGATATGGAAGATTGTCCTCGCTAAGTATTTTGCCATGCTCACCGTGTGCCTTATCCCCGTTGTAGTCTTGTGTTTCTACCCGATTTTCTTCTCATTCTATGGCACAGTCAACTTCGTGGGCGCATATGCTTCTCTCCTACTTCTGGTATTTCTCATCGCCGCTATTATAGCAATAGGCATGTTTGTATCGAGTTTATTTGAAAACCAGATAATTGCCGTAATCGTCAGCATCGGACTTTTACTTGTCCTTTACTTTTTAACATACATTGCAAACAGTATTTCATCCGCCGCTGTCACCTCACTTATAGCATTCTGTTGCGTTGCTTTTATCTTTGGTCTCATAGTGTTTTTTACAACAAAGAATGAAACGGCTGCTGTTTTATGCGGCGGTTTGCCGGTAATAGGTCTTATCGCTTATTACTTATCAAATAAAAATGCTTTTATTGGCGCTTTCGCTGAAGTTGTATCTTATCTTTCAATCTTTGACAGGTACAAAGAAACCGTTATAAACGGTTTATTTGACATTACAGCACTTGTCTACTACATCACGATAGCGGTCGTGTTCGTTTTCGTGACAATTCAGTCCGTTGAAAAACGGCGCTGGAACTGACGCGGGAAAGGAAGGGCAATAAGTCATGAGCCATACAAAGAAAAATATCACAACGGCCGAAAAGATACAAAAAAAGCGTGCCCTGCGTCTTGGCGGTTACAGTATGTTAATGACAGCTGCCGTGATTGCGGCCGCTATTGTCATCAATATGATAGTCGAGGCTTTACCGGCAAAATATACGCAACTTGACATCACTGAATCCTCGATGTATGAGATAACGGATGAAACACGTGAATTCCTTGATAAACTGAACACTAATGTGACCGTTTACCTTGTAATCGCAAAAGGCTATGAAGACAGATCAATCGAAACATTTCTTGAGCGCTACTGCTCATATTCAAACAAATTAAAGCTTAAAAAGATTGACTCCGACATTGACCCCGGTTTTGTCGAAAAATATGATGTTAAAAATGCAAACAGCATTGTCGTTGTAAGCGACAAGCGCTCAAAAACTATCGACTACAACGATATTTTTGAGTATTCTCAGGATTTGCTCAACAAATATTACAGCAGTTATTATTACTACGGATATAAGATTTCCGACGTCTTTTCGCCCGATGTCTTTGACGGTAACAACGAGCTTACCTCGGCAATCGACTATGTCACAACAGACTATCTGCCGACAGCCTACATGTTGACAGGCCACGGAGAATCGGCAATCATCGAGACAATAACCAATTTCATAAACGAAAACAATGTCAAGATAAGCGAAGGGTTAAACCTTGTTTCCTCCGATGTGCCGGATGACGCATCGAACATTATAATCAACAACCCGACAAGTGATATAAGCACAGGGGAGCTTGAAAAGCTCACCGCTTTCATCGACGGGGGCGGTGCTGTTGTGCTAATAACAGACTCTAAAAACTACAGTACCGTTGATATGCCCAATCTGACATCGCTTGCTCAGCATTGCGGCCTTACAGCTTATGACGGCATTGTTCTCGAGAGCGACACAAGCCGGTATGCCTTCCAGCAGTACTTTATCATCCCGACGCTCAATGAAGGCAACACTGTCACAGCTCCCATACAAAACCCGTCAAAAGTAACGACTGTAATGATGAAAGCTCATGCTATCGTCGATTACGAAGATTATGACGGGCCTATGACCGTATCTCCGATTTTAACGACCTCTGATTCATCATACATCATTGGAGTTGATGAAGCCGTACGCGCCGCAACTGATGATGACAAGAAGGGCGAGTTTTACATCGGTGCAATATCCGAGGACAGTGACACCGGTGCTAAATTTGTATGGTATTCGTCATCATATCTCATCAGCGAGCAAAGCGTCAACTACGTCAGCTCTAATAACTTCTATGTATTTATCTACACTATATTGCAGACCACCGAAAAAACATCCGTCATTTCTCTTGACTCAATAGCGCTCACATCAAGTGTTCTGACGTTTTCGGAAGCCGCACAGACAATATGGGAGATTATCCTTCAGGTGCTTATACCGCTCGCAATAATAACGCCGGGGCTTGTTGTATTTATCAAGCGCCGCCGCAGATAAGTTAGTGAGGTAATCTAAGCATGAACTCATATAAAAGGAAAGAACGCAAGCAAATTATAACGATTATCGTAACATTTGCTGTTGTTTTAGCTCTTATAGTTGTCTATAACGTCATCCGGAACATGAACTTTGATGACAGTGGCGATTCAACTGATGATGAGGGCGAAGCAGGAACGTTTCAGATAATCGATGAAGATTATAAAAACGTAACAGAGTTGTCTTACGTTCATGATGGCGAGGAGCTGAAATTTAAAGTTGTCGACGGAAAGTGGACGCTTGTCGACGACCCTGACTTTCCGCTTGATCAAACGACTGTGTCGTATATGGCAGGTGCCATTTCCGACTACGGAGCATACCGTAAATTCGAATATGATTCCGAGAAATTCTCCGATTACGGATTTGATAAGCCGACTTATAAGATATCCGTTACTTATTATGATAAAGATAAAGACAGCTTCCGCACGCGCTCATACGTCATCGGTTCAAAAAACCCGGTCACAGGCTATTACTACTTTCATGAAGATGGCGACAAATACCTCTATAGTATAAATGACGCTCTTTTCCAATACTTCGATTATACGAAAGAGGAATTATTTAGCGCTGATAAAATACCGGATCCGGACTTAAAAGACATCGTCGACATAACTGCCGAATATAACGGAGAAACTTATGTGCTTGAGCCGCGTGATGAAACGGACGAGTCCGACACGGCGGATGACAGCGACACATCGAAAGATGAAAAAGACCCTGTTGAGACGCTTATGGATGTTCTGACGCGCGACATCAAACTTTCATATAAAACGTGCGTTGATTATACAAAAAGCGATGATAACAACATAAAATACGGTTTTGATAACCCCACACTCAAGCTTACGGTAAATTATAAAGAGTACGAAAAGGTTGAAGCTGTAAGCGGGGCATCCGAAGCGACAATTGTCAAAGATAAGTCATGTACCCTTATATTCGGCTCGGTAGTAACGCCTGCGGAAGAAACGAACACAGAGTCGGACGACAGCAGCGCGGAAAATGACACCGCTGAAGATGCAGAAAATACAGAGAATAACGATACCACCGAGAGCACGGAGAGCAAAATTTACCTGAAGATCGATGGCTCTCACATCACATATCAAATCAATTATTCGCTGTATGAAAAAATCCTTTCATACTTCACCGAGGTCGATACTGAGGTCGACGAATAAACAGTATAATTACATCACCCTCCCGTGACGCATCTTCCACGGGAGGGTTTTTTATGTAAAATAAATCAATGCTCGTTTATGTGAAGCAATACAAAAAAATGCTTTTTTATGCTATAATTAAGCAAAATTTTTAAGCAATATATTGTTTTCTTATTGACGGCTTGTTTTTTCAATGCTATAATTAGGTGTTACACAAAAAGCGTGTTATGGCGCTGTGATTTTCGGGGCTGATGTACCGTGAGCCGCGCAATTGTGAGCAATTGGGCGCAATAGAGTGCTTTAATATCGCTGTTTTGTGTCTCCCCGCCACTGTAAAATACAAAAAATAAAATTTCATTACAGCGGTCATATGTCCATGAGGAGGTATTATAGTACATGGAGACAATCAAAAACACTTATGAAGTTCTCTTCGTATCGGATATAACGGACGGAGAGGATGCGGCAAAAGCCACAGTAGAAAAGTTCAGATCGCTCATCAGCGAGCATGGTGAAATTATCGCCATTGATGAGTGGGGCAAGCGCAGATTCGCATATCCCATAAACTACAAGACGGAAGGTTATTACACTCTCATTTATTTCAGAAGCGATCCTTCCTTCACTGAGGAGCTAACGCGTGTGTTCGGTATTACTGAAGGCATTATGCGTTACCTCATCCTGAAAGTTAACGAGAAAAAGCAGCCGCTTAATGTTTCATCTCCGAAGGAAACTATTGATTTTGATGCAGAAGAATCGGATGATGAAGTTGAAGAAGACATCGTGGAAGAAGAGGCAGCTGATTCAGAAGATACAGCCGAGGATTCCGCTGAAGAATAATTATTGTGCAGCATAAAAGTATTGCAATATAATTGATTATAATTGAGGGATTGCGATGGCTAATTTTAATTTCAACAAAGTAATACTCGGGGGACGTCTCACTTCCGCCCCTGAACTAAAGATGACAGGATCAGGCGTACCCGTTACATCGTTTACCATCGCCATAAACCGCCATTACCAATCAAAAAATCAGGAAGGTGGCCAGCAGACAGACTTTATTGATGTAACCGCTTGGAGAAGCAACGCCGAGTTTATCACACGGTATTTCAAACGCGGCAGCTCCATCTGCGTCACGGGGTCGCTTCAAAAAAGAGCGTGGACCGATCAGCAGGGAAACAAGCGTTACTCAACTGAAGTCGTAGTCGACGAAGTATTCTTTGTCGATTCAAAGGGCGAGGGCGGCGGCTCACAGAGCAGCACTTATACGCCAGATGCTTATGGCGCCCCTGCTTATACTGCAGGCTCAGCTTCCATGCCCAAATTTGAGGAAATCGAGGGCGACGACGACCTGCCGTTTTAACGCAAAATCGCCCCATACCAACAAAACAGAAAGGATAGTAGGTTAATATACATGGAAAACACAGAGAACACAGCCGTAAATGCAGCAGTAAATACTGAAAATGCACCAGCAACGCAGCAGCAACCTGCAACTGCTTCAGCTCAAGCAACACAGCAGCGCACTACCACCAACCGTCAGCCCACAAAGAGAAAGAGAAAAGTTTGTGTATTCTGCGCTGACAAGATAGCATATGTCGATTATAAGGATATAGCGCGTCTTCGCAAGTTCGTAAGCGAACGCTCAAAGATTCTTCCCCGCAGAATTACGGGAACATGCGCAAAGCATCAGCGCCAGCTTACGGTTGCTATAAAGCGCGCCCGCCACATGGCTTTAATTCCTTATATTTCGGACTAATTTATAAAAATAGTCCCGAATATCATAACATAGCTTTTTATGTGCCCGCCAGAAGGTGGGCACTATATTTTTCTTTTAACTTGTAATGATAGTTTTTACTACCAGTGTGCGGTGTGCACAATACTATCACACTATTGGTTATTCATTTTATCCTTTTATTCAATTTTTATCTCTTGCAATTACCTACTCATCGTGGTAATATAGAACAAACGTTTCTTTTTAGGGAAGGAGAGGAAGTGAAGCGAGATGGCTGATAAATTTGAGCTTATATCAAACTATAAACCGACCGGAGACCAGCCACAGGCTATTGAAACGCTTACAAACGGCATTCTCGCCGGTGCAAAAGCTCAAACATTACTCGGCGTCACCGGCTCGGGAAAAACATTCACAATGGCAAACGTCATCGCGAATGTTAACCGTCCTACCCTTGTCCTTGCCCATAATAAAACTCTTGCTGCTCAGCTTTGCCTTGAGTTTCGCGAATTTTTCCCGAAAAATGCAGTCGAATACTTCGTATCCTATTATGATTACTATCAGCCGGAAGCATATATCCCCGGCAAGGATATGTATATCGAAAAGGACGCGATGATAAATGATGAAATAGACAAGCTGCGCCACAGCGCTACCTCTGCTCTTTTCGAACGCCGCGATGTCATCATCGTCGCAAGCGTTTCATGCATATACAGCTTAGGTGACCCGCAGGAATATCAGAAACAGCTCGTCTCAGTCCGTCCGGGACAAAGAATGGACAGAAACGAGTTGTGTTCACGCCTTATTTCAATTGGCTACGAGCGAAATGACATTGCTCTTGAGCGCACAAAATTCCGTATACGCGGCGACACTGTTGACATTATTCCGTCTAACTCGGCTGACACAGCCATCCGGGTTGAGTTTTTCGGCGATGAGATTGACCGTGTATCGGCTATTGACACTGTAACAGGCGCTGTAAAGCAATATCTCAACTACTGCGCTATTTTTCCGGCAACGCACTATGTCGTTGACGAGGATAAGAAAGAAGCTGCCTTAGCTGAAATTGAAGCGGAGATGTACGAACGCATTGACTATTTCCGTTCGCAGAATAAGCTGATCGAGGCACAGCGCATAGAGGAGCGCACGCGCTACGACCTTGAGATGATGCGGGAGATTGGATACTGCTCGGGCATAGAAAACTATTCCCGTATACTCTCCAGACGTCCTCCCGGTTCCACACCATTCACTCTTCTTGATTATTTCCCGCGTGACTTTATTATGTTCATAGATGAAAGCCACGTCACCATCCCGCAGCTTCGCGGCATGAGCAGTGGTGACGCCGCCCGCAAGCGCAACCTCATTGATTATGGTTTCCGTTTGCCGTCAGCTTTTGATAACCGCCCGCTTACGTTCTCTGAATTTGAGGAGAAAGTAAATCAGGTTATTTTCGTCAGCGCTACACCATCAGAATACGAGCGCTCTCATTCCTCCATCATAGCAGAGCAGATTATACGCCCGACAGGGCTTGTTGACCCTGAGGTCGAAGTACGGCCTGTTGCAACACAGGTTGACGATGTAATGGGCGAGATACGCCAGCGTACAGCGCGCGGCGAACGTGTGATTGTAACGACTCTTACGACAAAAATGGCGGAGGATTTGACCGATTACTTTACCTCCTGCGGAATTCGCGTGCGTTACATCCATCACGAAGTGGAGACAATGGAGCGCACGGAGCTTTTACGTGATTTACGCACAGGTGAATATGATGTTCTTGTCGGTATAAACCTTTTACGTGAAGGAATAGACTTGCCCGAAGTTTCCCTTGTCGCCATACTTGACGCCGACAAGGAAGGCTTTCTGCGGAATGAAACGTCGCTCATTCAGACAATCGGCCGGGCGGCGAGAAATGCAAGCGGTAAGGTCATAATGTACGCTGATAATATAACGCGCAGCATGCGCGCCGCAATAGATGAAACCGAGCGCCGCCGCCGTATACAAATGGCCTATAACAAAGAACATGGAATTACTCCACAAACTATTAAAAAGGGAGTCCATGAGCTGCTTTCAATCGGCTCAGCGCCGGAATCAGAGCGTAAAAAGCATAAACCGGCATCAAAACTATCAGCCCGCGAACGCGAAGAGCGCATAGAACAGCTCACACGCGAGATGAAAGAGGCCGCACGGCGGCTTGATTTTGAGCGCGCCGCTTACCTGCGCGACCAGATAAAAGAGCTTCGTACAACAAAATGAAGGAATTCACAGCTATATGGCAAAATATATTTCCGTACGCGGTGCCCGCGTTCACAATCTTAAAAATATAAATGTTGACATCCCACGGGACAAGCTTGTCATAATCACCGGACTGTCCGGTTCCGGAAAATCATCGCTTGCTTTTGACACAATATACGCAGAGGGACATCGCCGATTCGTCGAGTCGCTTTCATCGTATGCCCGAATGTTTCTCGGTCAGCTTGATAAACCGGATGTCGACAGCATATCAGGCCTTTCCCCGGCAATATCAATCGACCAGAAAACAACCTCCAAAAACCCGCGCTCTACCGTCGGCACGGTGACAGAAATATACGATTACCTGCGCCTTTTATATGCACGTATCGGTATTCCTCACTGCCCTGTCTGCGGTAAAGAAATAACGGCACAATCAACCGACACTATTATTGATAAAATAATGTCTCTGCCTGAGGGCGAGCGTTTTATGGTGCTTGCCCCTGTTGTGCGCGGCAAGAAGGGTATGCATGAAAAAGTTTTTGCCGACGCTAAAAAATCCGGCTTTGTCCGTGTGCGCGTCGACGGCTCTATTTATGATCTTTCGGAGGAAATAAAACTCGATAAAAATAAAAAGCACAATATAGAAATCATCATCGACCGCCTTGTCATGCGTCCGGACATCCGCTCCCGTCTTACCGACTCCATTGAAACTGCGCTGCGTATTGCCGACGGTTATCTCATCATATCGACGATTCCACGTGACGAAGGTAAGCCGCGTGAGCTTGAGTTTTCTCAAAACTACGCCTGCGAAGAACATGGTGTCAGCTTCGGCGAGCTTGAGCCGCGCATGTTTTCATTCAACAACCCGTTCGGTGCGTGTCCTGAATGTGCCGGACTTGGCGTTATACGCACTATATCACCCGATAAGATAATATTTGACCGTTCTCTTTCGCTGCGTGAAGGCGCTATCGTCGTCAACGGGTTTAAATCGCTCGACGAGGAAACTTGGTTTGGCCCGCTCTTTGAAGCTGTTGGCCGCGAATATGGTTTTACCCTTGACACCCCGATAAACGAATACTCCCCTGAAGCTCTCCATGCCCTTTTTTATGGCACAGGAGATCGTGAATATGAGATTGACCGTTGGTTTGACGGTACAGCGCACCATCAACGCCGCCGTTATGAAGGCTTGGTGCCGATAATCCAGTGGCGGATGGAACATTCCGATAACGATTACTACAATGAATTTGTAGAAGAGCTTCCCTGCCCGCGCTGCCACGGACGGCGCCTGTCAGATACGGCGCTTTCAGTCACCGTCGGCGGAATTGATATTGAATCATATACCCGTAAATCCGTAAGTGAAGCTTTGCGCTTCATATCCGAGCTGCAATTATCCGAAAATGAATGGAAAATAGCCCGCGATATCGTAAAGGAAATAAAAGCGCGGCTTGGATTCCTTGAAAATGTCGGACTTGATTATTTAACATTGTCGCGGCGCGCCGGAACCCTTTCCGGCGGTGAAGCTCAGCGGATACGGCTTGCAACTCAGATAGGCAGCTCGCTTGTCGGCGTGCTTTATATCCTTGACGAGCCGAGTATCGGACTTCATCAGCGCGATAACGGGCGCCTGATTGCAACACTAAAAAAACTCCGCGACCTCGGAAACACTGTCATCGTTGTCGAGCATGATGAGGAAACGATGCTTTCCGCCGACTATATCATCGATATAGGCCCCGGTGCCGGCATACATGGCGGAAATGTCGTCGCCGCAGGGACACCGGAGGAAATAGCCGCAAACGAAAACTCCATCACCGGTGACTTTTTATCAGGGCGCAAAGCAATTGCTGTTCCGGCGTCCCGCCGTCCGGGAAACGGCAAGTTTTTACGCGTCATTGGCGCCCGCCAGAACAACCTCAAGAATATAACTGTAGATTTCCCGCTCGGAATGTTCGTTTGCGTAACCGGCGTATCCGGTTCCGGCAAATCAAGCCTTGTCAACTCAATTCTCTATCAGTCCCTTGCTCATACGCTCAATGGTGCTCGCACTTACCCCGGTGATCATGATAAAATAGAGGGCACAGAAAACCTTGACAAGATCATTTGCATAGACCAAAGCCCGATAGGTCGCACCCCGCGTTCCAACCCGGCGACATATACAGGACTTTTCACCGATCTTCGCAACCTCTTTGCAATGACGCCTGATGCGAAGCTTCGCGGTTATGGTCCCGGACGATTTTCTTTCAACGTTCGCGGCGGACGCTGTGAAGCGTGCGAAGGCGACGGTGTAAAGAAGATTGAAATGCACTTCTTACCCGACGTATATGTCACGTGCGACGTCTGTCACGGCAAGCGTTATAACCGTGAGACGCTTGAAGTTAAATACCACGGATATAATATAAACGATGTGCTTGAAATGACGGTTGAAGAAGCGCTTCGTGAATTTTCAGACATCCCGCGTATTAAACGCAAGCTGGAAACTTTATACGACGTCGGACTTGGCTATATCAAGCTCGGCCAGTCATCAACGACGCTTTCCGGCGGCGAGGCACAGCGCGTGAAGCTTGCAACGGAGTTATCGCGCCAAAGCACTGGGCGAACGATTTATATTCTCGATGAACCGACGACAGGGCTTCATACTGCTGATGTCGCGAAACTCATTGATATACTCAATCGTCTTGTTGACGCAGGAAACAGTGTCGTTGTCATCGAGCATAACCTTGACATGATAAAAACAGCCGACTGGATAATCGACCTCGGGCCTGAGGGCGGCGATGCCGGCGGTGAGATTGTCTGCGCTGGCACACCGGAGGATGTTGCCGCTTGCGATGCGTCATATACGGGCAAATTCTTGCGCGATAAGCTGAATCAGACAAAAGTGAACTCTGCGAATTGATAAAACCCGCATGATTTGCCACATCGGCTGAACTTTAATAGTGCAAAGTGTATGTACTTTATAACATAACAAAAAGTCAAGCTTTAGTGCTTGACTTTTTTCGTTATTATAAGCTGTCACTGTCGCTGCTGCATGCACATATTATATTTTTCACCGCGTAAAAACATAAGGAAAAAGCGTGTAGTGAATTTATAACGTGCAGATGTGTAATTTTTGTTTTATATCACGGTAATCGTCAGCGTTACAGGTATATCTGTGCCCTCGATTTTGCCGGCGCCGGTGATTGTTTGAGTTCCGAGCTCGGCGTACGTGCTCTTTGGTATGTCACCCCACACAATGCGCTTTGATATATTGTCCGCAGCGCCGTTATTATAGCGCACAAGCGCAAACTTGGGCAGAGCTGGTGCTTCGCCTGCATATGTCGACACGCACACATCATCTACCGTCGTTATTGTTGCCTTGTCCATATCGCCGCGTGCTGTTACTACAGCGCGAACCGGTGCCGCAAACGGCTCCGCCGTACCTTCGACAATATATTCGCCGTCAGCGTCCGTTTTTAGCGAGCGGTCAAACCACACAACGCGAAGTGAAACGGGCACACCGTCGGCTGTTTTTGCCGTCACATGCGAAGGAAGCACCGGTTTTACGCCTGTTTTTACAGAAACGTACACATCATCAACGCTGACAACGGGCGTAAAGTACGTTTTTATCCTGTAAATCCCGACAGCGCCATCCCCGCGCACACACTTTATGCGGAGCGAGCGGGCGGTGATAGGTGTAAACTCAATCAGGTTGTACTTATCAGGGCTAATGGCTTCTTTTACGTCAGTTTTAAGCTTTACTGGCAGGCGGGCGCCGTCTGCATTTTCATATTCAAGCTCAAACGAAGCGGGAAGTTTTATTCCGCCGCCGTCCGCATACCAAAAGATATCGGCACTGTCAAGGCATACAGGCTCCGGCCACGTAAGCTCAATCCAGTCGCTCCTGTCGCGGGAACCCCACGTTCCCCAGCCGCGTCCCGTGCCCATTGACGACGAAACAGGCTCATTTTTAGGGTCATTTACGCCAGCCGCACGCTCCCAGTCAGAGCAAAAGCTGCATGTCACGCGAGCGTCGGAAGCTACATCGATTTTTTCGTCCTTCCGCTCGGCGATATGGATGGTCACACCGCATCCGCGGCACGTAAGCCCGTCGCTTATGTTGCAGGAAAGCCAGTAGCGCCCCGGTTTTGATACTGTCAGAATCGTATCAGGAGATGTGTCATCCTCAATTACGCCGACAGCCCCCTCCGGTGTACCGCCAAGGCGCCATTTAACTGTAAGGTCACATCCGTCATCATACGGCAACCCGTCGTCGCGGCATACGACGCGAAGACGAGCTTTGTTTCCGCCTATATCGGCACAATCGAAATACAGCACTTCCGGCGGACGGTTAAAGACTTCACGCCGCTCGGTTCCTTCGTAAAACAGCTGAATTTCCGTAACAGCGGTAAAATGCTTGTGTTTATTATAAATATGAACACGCACAGTGTCTGACGTCACGGCGGCAAAGCGGCTTACGTTTCTGTTAGGGGCAATGTAAAGCGGGTCCTGCGAGCGACGCTCGACAAGCTTCCACTCATCACCGTCGCGGTATTCGATGATATAACGCCTTGGCGCAGAGTAACCGCCCGGCTGCCTGTCATCGTAAAAGTACATGACAAGCGTATCAAACGTCTTTTTCTCATCAAGCGTCAGCGTCAATGTATCAAACGGAGCCGTCGAGCCGAAGTTACCCCAGAAAGGCATACGCTCACATCGTCCGTCAGTGAGGGCGGCAACAGTCGGTACACATTCATTTTCAGCAAGTGATGTTTCATCGCCACCGTCGGAGCGGTGCTTTTCCTCCCACGGCGCAGGACGAGCTTCAGTCGGCGTATAACTTGCCGTCACTTTTGCGCCAAGCGCTAAGTTCGGCAGCTTCGTTATACCTGCACGTGAGAGAAGCTCCTCTGTTCGCTTGTCAAAGGAATCGATGTCAAGTGCAGCGCCGAGCTTTCTTGTTGGCGCTGAATAAAGCAGCTCCCCGCCGGATGGCAAATCAACTTCACCCGTTTCTGGGTCGTATATTATGTGGCACAGTGAAGCTGTTGTCACAGCGCGCACACCGTCAATATAAAGTGAGTACCCGCGCTCGCTGACAGAGGCTTTGTCGTATGCGCCGTCGCCATTATAAATAATGCTGATGTCGACTCCGTGGTAGCGCAGATTATCGACTGCAAAATGGCCGTATCCGAAGTCAATCGGGTCAAGTTCTATTTTCCCGTCGGCACGGGGGCGAAGGCCCGCCATATCTTCGACAAATGTAAATATGTAATTGCCCAGAATATTGTGGTCAATCCACGAGCGATAGTAGTCGCCCTTCCCCGTCGGGTCAGACGCTCTGTCGGCATTGAAAAATTCGCTGTTGTTGGGATAGCGCACGTCGCCGCCGTCCGGATATATGTTCCACGCGCACCATTCGACAATCGCCGAAAGCATTTCGGGCGTTACATATTTATGTTCACGGTCGTATACCCGGAGAGCTGCTTCATATGCGCGAAGCTGAACCGTAAAGTTGATATTTGAGAAATTATTGCTGCCCGGGCACATTTTGTTGTCTCTTTGACTTGCCGTATAGTACGGAAATATCGGAAACTCCTCCGGATCGGCAAGAAAACGGAAGGCATCGACGTATTTTTTCAGTGACTCATCATCCGTTGGCGCTACTCCGAGCGAGAAATAATTGTAATTGTTGCTTTCTTTGTACGGTATTAAATTTGGCTTGTCCGGATTGTGAACGATAAAATCAGAGTCCGGTTCGACGGCGCGTGTCTCGAACATTCGACATTTGTCGCACCACAAATACTCAAGTATGTAGGCTCTAATCTCTTCGGCAAGCGCCGAAAGTTCCGCTGATTTTTCGCTGTCACCTGCGAGCGCATAAAGTTCTGCCGCAGCTTTTGCTGCGCCATAAACGTATGCGTTCTCCCCGTGCATTTTAAATCTGCCCGATCCTTTATAATGCATCGACACCGTGTCCGCGTCGTTGCCGGTCATGTAGTTATTTTTATAAGCTATCAGCTTTGTTTTAGGCGTAGATGGGCTTTCGTGGTTTGCGTAATGCTTAAGCTGTCCCTTCGCATCTCCTTCAAACCAGCGCGCAAGCGTAAGTGCAAGCTGACGGCTACCGCCGTGAACATAAAACGCTTCAAGTCCTGCCTGCGCTATGTATTGCCCATAATGGTTATTCCAGCATCGGCGGTTGCCCGGATTGTCAAGGAAAGCGTCGCCGCCGGAGCATGAACCTACCGACAGAAGCTGCCCGTACGCAAGCGCCGGCGTTCTTTGCCACTTCGTATCCTGCAAGTGCATACACTGCGTCAGCACAATGGCGTTATTATATCCGAGCACCCCTTCAATTGTGACGGGGTACTGGAAATCGTGACCCGGTATGTCGGCGTCAAGAGTATTGTACCGCTCAAGCCAGAAGCGATAGTCAATAGCCTTTTTAACAGCCGGATTCGGAACGTCTATATAAGGTATTGTTTTATGCCAAAATTCATTATATGCCCTTTTCTGTGCCCTAAGGCACGCTGTGTGGTCCCCCTTAGCGAGCGTAACATAGCGCATATATTCGCTCTCGGCAGCAGGTATTTCGTCACACGCAAACGTCATGACAGCATCTGCATATGCTACCCCGCCCGGTAAAAGCCTTATCTCACGGAAAAGCGAAGGCTCCGCTTCCCACGGAAGCGGCTGATATGGCTCATCGCCCGGTCTTGTGCGTCTTCGATGCGAAATGTTAGCTTCGGACGATGTAAGACGCGCCATTAAGTTTGAAAGCCCGCCGGGTACTGATACCATGCCGCGAAGCTCAGCCTGACGTTTATTTTCCGGGTAAATTGCCCACGGACGCGCCGTAAAAGGAGAGCTGACGGCAAATACTATATTTGCCTCGTTCGCTCCTTTGTTTTCAATGCGCAAAAGAGCAACAGCACAGTTTTCATGTGTTATAAATTTATCAAGCGTAAGGAAGATAACTCCCTCATCGTAGTGACACTCATATTCGCCATGCCAACAGGAGGGGCAGTTTACCCGCTTTTCTTTAATTTCGCTAAATATCAGCTCTGTTGCGTCTGCTTGTTTGAAAAAGCGAATACCAAAAAGGCGCCCTCCCTCAAGCGGGAGACAATACGACGGACGACCACCAAAGCCGATGACTGACACATCGTGTGTGTACATATAAAGGGCGCGGCCGCGTGTCATGAGCGCATTCCCGTCGTCATTCCCTCCGACCGCAGGATCGCCTGAGCATTCACCCTCACGGCGAAGCACTCGATCCATCATGTATTCGGCTGTACCGCCATTTTCATCATTTGCAAAAGCACTATTTACAGCGCCATCATCAAAATCAAATGCCGCTTCAAGGCGCCGCAATAGCGGAAGCGTGTCGTAACGCGAATAAATCTCTGCAAGACCTTCAGTATTCTTGAAAGAGGGACGCTTTATTTCCATCAGATACTCCAAATGCCGCGGCGCAGCCGCTAAGCGTAGCCGCTGGGCATAGCCGCTGTAATCGGGTTATAACGACATAATTTTAACATAGTGTTTAAAATGTCGCAACCTAAAAAAGAGCCTATATAAGCCCGAAACAAGCATGGCACTATGGCGTCTCCGCTGTTTGCAGAAAAAGTCGTATTTACTCGATATTCGTCGCATTATTTATCGACATTCTACGCAGTTTCGCGTCTTGCATAAAGCCCATTTTTTGAGTTAAGTTGTGAAATACCGCCTTTTATCCTCATTTTCCGTTATGTGGCAATAGTAAATTTTTACAAAACAGCATAGCAATGTTTGTAAATTTTTTTATAATAGTTTTACTTGTATATTAAGGAATATTATGGTATCATGTCATTGTCAAAAAAATCTGAAAACGGAGTGGCTAACATGGATCGTAACATCAAGATTCTCATTGCTGAAGAAAACAGCGAATCCCGCAAAAGGTGCCGTGAGGCATTAGCACGAGCAGGGTTCCGTTACATAGACGAGGCGTCCAACGGTGAAGACGCGCTGATGAAGATAAGCCGCCTTCATCCGGACGTTGTCCTCGCCGACATATGGCTGTCGAAACTCGACGGCATCGGCCTTGTCCGAAGCTGCAGGAACGTCAGCTTTGGCGCGGACAAGCCTCCTATATTCATTATTATGTCACTCGTATCAAACCAGAGTGTCCTTGTTGATGCAATGAATGCAGGAGCTTCTCTTTGCCTTATCAAACCCCTTGATTACAACAGTCTCGTAAGTCATATCGACGCGCTTACACGGAACAACACATCAATGCCTGCCCCCATGCAAAATGATATGATGACACCATCATCGTCACAGCCGATGCCGCCACCGGATATTGAAACACAAGTTACAAAGATAATTCATCAGATAGGAGTCCCCGCACATATTAAGGGCTATCAATATCTGCGCACAGCAATACTGATGACGATAAACGATAGTGACATAATCAACTCCGTAACAAAGGTCCTATACCCCTCTGTTGCGAAGAAGTACCAGACTACAACATCCCGCGTTGAGCGTGCTATCCGCCATGCAATTGAGGTAGCCTGGGATCGCGGAGACGTCGATACGCTTAATTCATACTTTGGTTATACAATACAAAATAACCGTGGTAAGCCGACAAACAGCGAATTCATAGCAATGATAGCCGACAATCTCCGCTTAAAATATAAAATGTACAACTAATAACTAATTCTATAAGCAACTTTTAGCCGTTATATTTCTTTTGCCGCCTTAATAACAAAAATAATCCTCCCGCAATGAAGCCCAAAGCGCCGTATATGCACGCCAAATATGGCACACCGTAAACGGCGTATAGCTTCAAAAGCGGGAGGTTTTTGATTATAATTAAATCAAGATAAAACACTTATAAAACCGATAAACAGTTTTAAGACCGGCCGGTGTTTTATCAGCCGACCTTATCATAATAAAGCGACAGTATCAGGCGGAACATAGCCCATTTGTCGGCATAAAATTCAGCATGCTCGCCTTCCGTCACGTATTCCCCGTCAAGCGTATATATTTCATCCGACATATCCATATTTACGGTTTCCGATGCGATGTACAAAAGCTCACTAAGTGAAAAATTAGTTAATACATAATTCTTCACCGATGAATATACTGTTGCCACAAACATGATATTCGACTTTATTTTCTCACGCAGCTTGACTGAAAATGCAGAAAGATAATTCTTTTGCCTTTCAAGACGCTCGGCGTTTGTCTCCTCCGGACGCGTGCGAAGATACTTGTACGCCACATCACCTAAAAGCAATACTGTCGCCCCTTTTTTCATATTAGGTGATATATCAGTGAAGTCCGATTTGAGTGTCACTTCAACACCGCCGACGGAATCATTAAGTGGGGCGATAGCCCCCATGCTCATTGCACAATAACCATCAATTGTAACCCCGAAGAATAAATTTGACACGGCTTCTGCTGTCATGCGGCAGCTTTCCGTGTAACCATCGCCATATGCAAACTGAAGTGTAAGCTGCTTTTTGACTGTCGAAATGTGATTCCCGTATATATCATATGTCTCAATATCAGTCATTACATCGCGTGATACGCTGATAAAACTGATCTTTTTATTATCTCTGTCAATGACCGCTAAGATGATAACATCCGACTGCCCGCCGTTTCCGTACAGTTCATTTTTAACGAATGGTTTTTCACGATCGACACCCATAAACAAAAGGGTTATGATATTGCTTTTATATTTATAATAACTCCCGTCATAATAAATATCATATTCAAAGTCCGGTTTCTGGGGGTTATTTTCACCTTTATTATTGTCGTTTTCGTCGCCGGCACTCTCGATAAAATCATTTAGATTAGGTGCGGGAGAACCTCCAAACGATGCCTTGCCGCGCTCGCGCATAACGAGAAGTGTGACGAAAAATACAAGAAGTGCCAGTAAAACAGCACCTATGATGCACGTAAGTATGATTAGTGCTGTCTTTTTCTTGCTTTTTTTAGTATCATTGCCTTTGCCATTAATACCGTTCATATTGCTGCTTTCCGCCACTTCATAATATTTTCATTATTTATAATTATATATCAATTCCCCGCTGCTTTCAAGGCACGAAAAATGAACCTATTTTATACTAAAAATTTAAGGTGTGGGGCAACAAAAAAGCAAAAAGTCAAGCTCGTGAAAAGCATGGCTTTTTGCTTTTGCTATACATTATATTTTACTTTTAACTTTGCTATTCTTACTTGTCAAATACGCTTAATATTGCGCTAATTGCCGGTTTTGGCGTTAAGTCTGAATTGAAAAGCAACGGATATTGCCCCGAACGCCATGTCAGGGTGTCTGTCAGTCCCCATACCGTAATGCTCGTTACTTTATATCCGCGTTCGACAAGTTCCTTTGCCGCCTGGAAAATCCGCTTATATTGATTAGCCTGCGCTTTAAACTGGGCTTCATTGTTTTTCTTTACGCCGATGTCAAGCTCCGTAAGCTGCAGCTCATAACCTGCTTCAACAAATGCTCTCATTGCCTTTTTGAAAGCGTTAGAATCGGTATCATAATCCATATGAGCTTGCATGCCGATTCCGTCGATAAGGCCTTCACTCTTAATCTTTTTCAGGTTTCTCAGAATAAGGTCTATTTTATACATGCAGCCATAATCGTTGTAAAACAGCTTCATATCATCGGCTGCATATTTTCTTGCGTAATAAAACGCGTAATAAACATAATCAGGCCCGATTGTCTGATACCAGAGGTTGTCGACACGTCTGATGCCGTTTTCATCCCCGTTTCCAACGTCAAACGCCTCATTAACAACGTCGACAGCATAGATTAACCCGGGGTAGTTTTCCTTATAATAAGTTAGCACTTGCTTTATATAGCTTTCCATGCGCTGAAGCATTACATCGCGACTGACGAGGTTGCCCTCGTTTGTATAATCCTCCGTGAAAAACCACTTCGGTGTCTGTGCGTGCCAGACAAGCGTATGAAGTCGCATTTTTATGTTATTCTGTGTTGCATACTTGACAGCAAGCTGCGGACTTGAGAAATGAACGACCGGATCTGTATATGTTACGTCAAGATTTTTTCGGGACTCCGACTGTGACAGCATAAAATCCGGTTTCATTTCGTTTTCGCACGTTATACTGTTAAAGTTTTTAAGGATTACGTCCTTATATCTAACCCAGTTTTGCAGTACGTTGTTCGGAAGCGCAACGCCGATATAAAAATAATTGGCAAATGCTTCGCGAAGCCCGACAAGCTCCACAGGCTCCTCTGTCTCCGGCTCAGTTTCTGTTTCCGTCGGTGGTTCCGTCGACTCTTCCCATTCATATGTATCATCCGGGTCACGGGTGAACTCCGGAAATGTTGCTTTATCGTCAACATCTTTTGATATATCGATCCCGCTCCCCGCACAGGCAGAAAGCACAGCGGTAACCGTAACAAGAAGCAAAACAGCCATAATACAAAGAAGCGCCTTTTTGGATATACCTACAACTCCCCGCTTTTTCATAGTGCTTTTTCATCCTCCATGAAAAATTCGCTTTCCCATATCATATTATAATATTTATAATATGTTTCGTATGTATCACACATATCACTCATAGCAAACATACCGCACATAGTTTACCGTGAGGGAAGATTGTATCATTCGGAGAGGAACTGCCACCCGTCAATGCGGAACTCGTCTCCCCAGAAGGAAAAGTAAACATCATGTACGCCGGTTATATTTTTCGTAGGAACAATGATATCGGTATATGTAGTTATTCCGCCAGTCGAGGGCACTTCCACATATGCAACGGCATCACCTGTCCGCGAGTCAAGGCTGACTTTTATAGCGCTTCCTTTACTGCCGCCGGAAGCCACTCTGACTTTAAGCCCAGCTGTTCCCGCGCCGTCGCCAAAATTAACGCCCTGCACGCAAATAAAGTCACCTTCCGACACTTCAGCTACCATGTTAGCACTAAAGTTCGGGCTTTTCTCTGTAGTTTTTATTGTTTCAACGCCGCCCATGAATGATATTGTCTCAGCTTCATTCCAAGCGTACGGATCGAGAAACGCAACCTGATCGACACCTGCTACATTTGCCTGAACCTGCGCTATCGTACCGTTATCGTTTATTTTGACTTTGTTGACATGTGCCGAACGGTAACCGTTTGACACGCCGTTCATTTTCTTCTCAAGGTACATAGCGTGGTAGAATACATAGTACTGCCCTTTAAATTCGATTACGCTGTGATGGTTGTTGCCATAAAGCCCGTCAAAAAACACGCCCGGGTTCTGTAAAAACGTTCCGACGTATGTAAACGGTCCCATAGGACTGTCGCTTACCATATAAGCTATATTAGCCTTCGCCGGATTCTTTTCGTTTACGTCGTCGCTCCAGTTAAGGCAGTAGCTATAATAATACTTGCCATTGATTTTATTTATACCTGAATCTTCAAAGAAAAACGGTGCGTCAATCGTGACAGGCGTCCCGTCGAGGCTTATCATGTCGTCTTTAAGTTTGACAACGCGGGCAGTTTTCGGATGTGCATACTGCTCGCCGGGAATGCCGCCGCCAAAGTAAAGGTACGCGCTCCCATCGTCGTCAACAAGAATAGCAGGGTCAAAAAGCCATGTTACATCCGCACAGTTCGGCGTACTCTTTGTTATCAGCGCGCGTCCCAACGGATCCTTCCACGGTCCTGTTGGGCTGTCCGCCTCTAAAACACCGATGCCGCCCGCAGAATTTGCAAAATACAAGAAAAACTTTACCTTGCCGTCGATTTCACGCCATGTGGCACAAGGCGCCCATGAGTTCCATGCCCACTTGGCAATTTGCGTGACCGGTATTGTTCCGTGATCCGTCCAGTTTACAAGGTCGGCTGATGATATACAGTTGATTGTATTGATTTTGCCGTATGAATTCGATTTAATTTTACCGTTTTCGTATTCGTATACATCGTTTGTCGTGTAAACATAAACCCTGCCATCATAAACCATAGCGAACGGGTCGGCACCAAAGCGCTGCGTTATCAGCGGATTGTGATTTTTGGCGCTTTTATAGCTTTTTGATACTTTAAGCGATTTGAAGAGCTCTTTATATTTCTCGTCAAGAGCTGCAACGAAAGCTTCTCTGTCGGCTGTTGTCATTGATATTAGCTCCTTTTCATCTATATCGGAGGAATTGACGGAAAACTCCGTCGTCTCACTTTCATTGTCAGTTTCTTCATCGGTTGATGATGTAGTTGGGGCTGTATTATTATCATCGTCACCGTTATTATCACCAGAGCCTATGTCAATCCCCCTACCCCCACATCCGGAAACAAATAAAGGCACTGTTAAACTTAATATTACTATTAAAGATAATAATAAGTATATCAGTGCTCCCTTATATTTTGTTTTCATGCAATTCTCAACCCTCCGAGTGGAAATAAGTGAGCATTAGCATTATTGCTAATTATTATACTCCCCTTATTATATTATATAGATAAATTGTTTATATATCGTGCCATTTTACTCTATTTTCAAGTCAATATTTGTCGGGGGCTACTGCTATTTAAGCATTTAGCAGCGTGCTTTATACGAGTATAATAAGTGGCAGCATTGAAATAATTGTATCCACGCGGTATAATAAAGTATAAAATATTTTATAAGGCGCCGGCTCTGCTTCACCGTTGAAGTAAAAATAAACTAAATAAATAATTACGGAGGAAGCGTATGCTCGATTTTGGACGATATTTTCTACCGGAGCAGCATGTTTTCCTTGAAAACATCAACTACGAGCTTGTAAGACCGGAAAAACGCACAGGTCAGCTTAAACTTAACTGTAAAGACACAATCGTCGCGCGGATACTTGACCCTTTGCGCTTAAAAATAACTTTTAACCGTGCCATATCATTTGAACCGGAGGGGCTTTTTTACCTGTCAGTGTCATTTTCCTCTATTTTAAGGTTTAATCCTGAAACTAAAGATGAAATTGACTGGACAAAAATTGACCTTGCGGGTGAGTTTCGTAAAAATGGCGGGTTTTTAATGCACAATCTTGCCTCGCGCGCCTCTCTTCTTGTTGCTCAGATATCGTCAGCATCCGGTCAGCCTCCAATTATCACCGCTCCCGGCGTACCACGGTTTTTAATCAGCGACGAAGAGCAAAATTAAACACTTTTTTGCAATCGAAAAAAGAATAAGCGCTTTTTATTTAAAAACCGGTGTGGTCGCATATGTTGTCCACCCCGGTTTTTTATGATATGCTATGTGTTATTTATTCCTGCGTGCACGCTCTGATACGAACTCGACAAAGGCGTTTGCCTGCTTTTCAAGGAAAGGATAACTCCCACCAAGCGACAGCTTGCCCGACTCGTCGATCAGTTTCATCGCGTTAGGAATTGTAAGGCGCGGTGAGTTCATAACATCCATATTCAAAAAGCTGATGAGCGTTACAAGATGGTCCTGAGCAATACCCGTTCCGCCCATGCCGAGCGAAATTCCGCTTATGGCAGCCGGCACCCTCTCAAGAACATTCCCCTCGTCATCACTTACAGGCCGTGACAGCCAGTCGATGAGATTTTTCAAAACCCCCGGGAAAAAGTGATTGTATTCGGGGGTAAAAAACCACACGCCGTCCGCTGATTTTATCTTTTCGCGCACGCGGGCAACGGCGGCAGGCGCCGGAAATTCGATGTCCTCGTTCATCATCGGAACATCGGCGTAATCGAGGATTTCAAAGTCCGCACGGTCGGAGATTAGCTCACCTGCTTTTAAGGCAAGCTGACGGTTTAACGAGTCTTTTCTTAACGAGCCGACTATTGCGACTATTTTTATTTTACTTTTTTTAACATCTGCCATAACTCACAACTCCAGTATTTAAAACGGTACTATCAATTTTTTCATACCGATATACTAATTTTATATCAAAACTGATACTAATGCTATATTTTTAGTTAAATTTTACCGTTGTATAGTAGTATTATCGGTGACTTACTCACAATAATACGTGTATTTATATTGAAATAAAAAGAACATCGGAATTATTTTTATTACCCGATGTTCTTTCGTTTTTATATAGCTTTTATTTTACCGCTTCAAATGCTACATCAAGCGCTGCTATCAAATCCTCCACACTTTCAATGCCAACGGACAGGCGTATAGTGTTCGGTTTGATTCCCTGATCAAGCAGTTCTTCACCTGTAAGCTGTGAATGTGTCGTGCTCGCCGGGTGGATGACAAGAGATTTGACGTCGGCTACGTTTGCAAGAAGCGAGAAAATAGCCAGATTGTCAATAAACTTCTTAGCTGTTTTATCGTCGCCCTTTATTTCAAACGTAAATATTGAACCGCCGCCACGCGGGAAATATTTTTTATACACGTTGTGGCTCGGTTCTGTCGGCAGCGACGGGTGGTGAACAGCCTCTACCTGTGGGTGTTTTGATAAATAATCAACAATCTTCAGGGCGTTTGACACATGGCGCTCAACGCGAAGCGAAAGCGTTTCAAGCCCCTGCAGGAATAAAAATGCGTGGAACGGTGAAATTGACGAGCCGGTATCGCGCAGAAGTATTGCGCGAATGTACGTCACAAACGCCGCAGGACCGACAGCATCCGCAAATGACAGCCCATGATAGCTTGGGTTCGGATCCGTTATCCACGGGTATTTACCCGCCCCTGCTGCCCTCCAGTCGAATTTACCGCTGTCAACTATGACGCCGCCTATTGCCGTCCCGTGGCCGCCTATAAATTTTGTTGCTGAGTGGACAACGATATCGGCACCGTATTCAATCGGGCGTACAAGATACGGCGTCGCAAACGTCGAGTCAACGACAAGCGGAATATTGTGCTTGTGAGCTATTTTAGCTATTTCTTCAATATCAATTACGTTTGAGTTCGGATTGCCGAGCGTTTCAATGAATATTGCTTTTGTGTTTGGGCGGATAGCCGCTTCAAATGATCCTTCAACATCCGGATCAACAAATGTTGTCGTAATACCGGCCGACAACGGAAGCGTGTGCGCAAGCAAATTATATGTGCCGCCGTATATCGTTTTTGCCGATACGATATGCTCACCGCTGCGTGCAAGCGCCAGTATCGTGTAATTGATTGCCGCCGCACCGGATGCAACTGCAAGAGCGGCAACTCCTCCTTCAAGCGCCGCTATTCTCTCTTCAAACACACCCTGTGTCGGGTTCGTCAGCCGGCTGTAAATGTTCCCTGCAGCGCGCAGGCTGAAACGGTCTGCCGCATTCTCTGAGTTATGAAACACGTATGATGTTGTCGCGTATATCGGCACCGCCCTTGCGTCCGTCGCAGGATCGGCTTTTTCCTGTCCGATATGTACTTGTTTTGTTTCAAAGCCCCAGTTCTTTGAATTTCTTATATCAATGCTCGCCATTGTAGTGACCTCCTCGTATTTTTCGTTTTATCAATACTTAACCTTTCTGTTTTTCATAATACAGTATGGTTAACTATTTGTCTAATACGGGAAAACAATGCGCAGTTATAGATTCAGCCTATATGTCAGCACATAGTTTATACGGTCTTTACTATATGGCGAGCGGTTTTTCCGTTTTTTATGCGCGTATTTTATGCAACGCGTTTAAATTTAAATATTACTGCTGTTTTTAGCTTTTTCCGAATGAATTTTCAGGTATTTTTTCATTTCTTCAATGTACATGCTGCCGATACTGCTTAAAACAGTGTTCTTTTTCGTTATATAGCCAATTTCCATTATGCTATTGGGGTTTTCCTCATCTGCTTCAAACGGGACGGCAATGAAATCCGTGCCGTTGAGCTCCTCGCATATGATTCCGGAGCACAATGTATAACCGTTGAGCCCCACCATAAGGTTGAGCATTGTTGCACGGTCACATGCTTTTATCATTCTCGGATATTCGTTTGTGCTTAATATTTCCTCAGCAAAGTAAAAAGAGCCGTTATCTCCCTGCTCAAAAGCAAGGCACGGATAATCACAAAGCTGGGCGAAGCTTATCGACTTTTCACCTGCAAGCGGATGACCGCGCCAGAGATAAACATATGCTTTACATTCGATAAGTGTGTGAAATTCAAGGTCATTTGCCGACAGCAGTTTCCGTATTGCCTTGCGGTTGAAATCACACAGGTACAAAACTCCTATTTCGCTTCTCATTGTGCCAACGTCGTTTATTACATCAAGCGTTTTCGTCTCACGGATTGCAAACTCATATTTTGAAAGGTCAAAAGCCTTTACTGTCTCAACAAACGCTTTTACCGCGAATGAATAATGCTGCGTCGACACGCCGAATTTCTTTTTTACATTGCCTTTCTTGCCGAATTTTTCAAGCAGTAAATCATACTGCTCGCAAACCTGCCGCGCGTAGAGAATAAACTCGGCGCCATCGGCCGTCAGTGTCACGCCCCTCCCGCCGCGGTTGAAAATTACAATTCCAAGCTCCTTTTCTACTTCCTTGATAACACTTGTAAGCGACGGCTGAGAGACATAAAGCACCTCCGACGCACGGTTTATCGAACCGTACTCCGAAATTGTGATAATGTAATGAAGCTGCTGCAATGTCATATCTAAAGCTCCTTTTCACACATGGATGCCTACAAATATAAAATAAAACAAAGCCGCATAAAAGCGGCTCATATAATACAATCGCCTAACAGAAAAGCGAAAATGACAAGGAAAAATTAATTAACGGTAAAATAAAATTTCTCTTTTATATTGGCACAAATTGTGCTATTATGCATATGGTCACTCATTTTGTGCCTTTTTAACTACTTTATAACATATGTTTTGTGGATTATATCATGCATCATACACCTTGTCAAGCACGCACGGGTATCAATGATAATACTCCAAATTTTAATATAAATTATTGACTTTGGTATCATCAAACATTATAATTTCATATATTGCATATATGTTAAATATGCATTTGCGTTGTTTAGCGCATTTTATTGTCTTAACTCCCCGACACCATAAGGAGATTTAACATGATAAATATAGAGCGCCTTATAAAGAGTTTTATTGAGCTTGTCAGTATTGACAACCCTTCTTATGGCGAGCGAGCGATGTGTGACTTTATTGCCGACCGTCTGCGATGTCTTGGCATTACGCCGTTTGAAGATGACACAGCTTTAAAAATAGGCGGGGCTGCCGGCAATCTTTACGCATACGTTGAGGGTGACCTTGATCTGCCGCCGATTTTACTGTCTGCTCACATGGACACAGTCGAGCTGTCATGTGGTAAGCAGGCTGTTGTCCACGATGATGGCAGAATAACATCCGACGGCAAGACAACACTTGGCGCTGATGATCTATCAGGCGTTGCCGCTATTCTTGAAGTGCTGACTGTCATAAAATCACCTGGTTTCAATATAAAACACCGTCCGGTTGAAGTTTTATTTGATCCGGCTGAAGAAACTTACTGTGAAGGCATTAAACATTTTGATTTTTCAATGATAAAATCAAAAGAAGCATATGTTTTTGACCTAAGCGAATCTGTCGGTTATGCGGCAAACGAGGCACCGTCAATTATATCGTTTAAGGCTGAATTTACCGGCCGTGCGGCACATGCAGGTTTTGCGCCGGAGGAGGGCATACACGCTATAAAAGCAGCCGCCGCTGCCATTAATCAAATAAACTGCGGGCATGTCGGCAACACAACCGTCAACATCGGCACAATCACCGGTGGCAGTGCCGATAATATCGTACCCGAACGATGTACGGTCACGGGCGAGGTGCGAAGTTTCAACAGTGATGACGCAAAGATGCGCTTATGTGAAATTGAAGCAATATTCCGTTCTGTTGCCGCTGATTTTTCATGTAAACTTGATTTTACGTCAAAAACGCTTTGTGATGCATATTATGTTGACCCCGAACATCCTGTTGCACAGCGCTTTTATAAAGCATGTGATGATATTGGAGTGAAAGCTACAATTTGTCGTACATATGGCGGCAGTGATAACAATCATTTTGTGCATCACGGTATAAACGGACTTGTCGTTGCCACAGGAATGCGTGGCTGTCATTCTTCTCGCGAATATATCAACTCTGATGATCTTGCTTTAACATCCGAGTTAATTTTATCGCTAATCCTATCGGAGGTATGACAAAAGGAAATGAAAAACCCCCTGAACTATCAGCTTTCAGAATATGACTGCGGGCCCACAACAATATTAAACGCCATCAGCTTTCTTTTCGAGCGTGAGGATATTCCGCCAGAATTAATTCGCACTGTGATGCTATACAGTCTTGACTGCTACGGCCCGGAAGGTAAATTTGGTGAATGCGGCACTTCATGTACGGCAATGATGTTTTTATGTAATTGGCTTTGCGGCTTCGGGAAAACTGGTCGGCTTCCGATATCATGTAAATATGTCACAGGGGAAGACGTATATATAGGTGAAGGCGGGGTAGTAACATCAGCACTGCAAAACGGAGGTGCCGTAATTGTCAGACTTTACTATGATGTTGCACATTACGTACTCCTCACCGGAATAAAAGATGACAGTGTCCTGATGTTTGATCCCTATTACCGGGCAGAGCCGTTTGATGAAAATGATATTATTGTAACGCTTGAGCATCCTTTCACATACAATCGCATCGTACCGTTTCATTATTTCAACCATGAAACAACCAATCTGTACTCACTCGGTCTGAAAAAAGAACGCGAAGCGATGATACTGTATAATAATAAAACCCCCACGGATGTAAAACTTGAGCAAGCATTAATAAACAGCGCAAACACCTCGCATGTGTAAGCATTAAAGGGGCTTTACAAAAACATAAGGCAAGGGGTTTCATCCCCTTGCCTTATGCTTTTGTTGCATTAAAAGCTCTTTTTCATTATCTCGACTGCTTTTTCTTCACCGCTAAGCGCTGATTTTAAAAGCTCGGCAACTTTCGCCCGGCCTTCTGGGCTGTTGATTTCATCCGAGTTTACGACACCAAACGACTCTATCCATGCGTTATGCACATCTTTATAAATCCGGGCAAGCTCCCCTTCATTCTCTTTCTCGAAATATTTCCACGCATAATATTTTAGCTCGCCGTATGTACCGAGGAAATATTTCATATTCCATACTGCATCAGGATTGAACTCGCCTTCAAAATGGCGGATAAGGGCAGGATATGCTTTAAGTCCCATAGCGTTTTCGCACCATTCCCCGCCTAAAAGGTGAGTAATAGCCAGCCTTTTCGTATCAGTTAAAATGGCTTCCTTTGATTTATTACTCTTACCTGTAACCGCAAGTACGGACATTATCGGAATTTCGCGTTTCCCGAGCGTATCATATGGCATTTGCGCACTCTTCGACTGCCAGCTGTTTATGGCAAGTGTTGAAAATGTCTGCGTTTCGTCATCATAACCTGTGATAAGGCCCCATTCCGGTATTCCGATATCCCATGACACAACCGGTACGCCATTGTCAATTGACTTTTTAATAACTTTTATAGCTTCACGGCGCAAAAATTCCTCGGCATCATCCTGCCCCCAAAGGCGCTCAACGTAGTCACAAGTCAAGCCGCCGTTTTCAACCCACGGCTTTTGCATGCAAAACTGCCACATGCTCGTCGCGGATGGGCAAAGATCATCTGATACCCACATTCGAAAAGCAAATCCGCTTGTTGCTATAATATCGTCCGCATATTCCGGCCACGTGCTGTATTTCACAGCGCAAGAGAGTGATTTCGCAAAAGAAAATAAAAAACCTGTGTCGTCATGTACACCTTCCCATGTAATGTTGAGTTCCTTCATGTTGTCCTCCGATGTTTTTATTTATATTTTTTAGCTCTTCACTCATCAACCTCGAGGGGGATATAGATTTTTTCGCTGAATGTACGGCTTTCTTCGATATAGGTTTCTAATTCATAATCATGTTTTCGCCTGTATCCATTTTTAGGATGCCAAGAATCATTGATATACTGCCATGTACGATGAATAGTGTTTACAAAATCAGCGTGTGTTGAAACCGGTGTTTCAAAGACTGCATACACACCGCCGTTTATTTTAATCTCTATTGTTCCCTCTTTATCTCCGGCGACATTTTCACTCTTTATTCCAATAAAGTAATCAAGCCTGCTCTCATCCTTGTTCCAGAAGGATACACCGTAATCCTCACAAACAACGCCCCCCGACAGACGCAGGGATAACTTTTTTGCATTATACTTATTCCAGAATTTCGGCGGGGAATCTTCGTCGCTTTTATATACAGTCAGAGAAAAGCTTGGTAGCTCTATGTATTTTGGCAATACAAAAAAAGGCTTTTCATTCAAGGAAAGCGCATCGTATAGCTTAAGGCTGTTTTTTACTTTCTTATATTCCGTTGGCAGGACGCAGTGTTCATTCTTAAAGGAACGTGTGAAGTTTTCCTTTGAATTAAATCCATAAGCGAAGGCAATCTCGGATATGTATTCATCACTATCATCCTGTGCTATGCGCTTTGCGACCTCTGATAACCTTCTTTTGCGGATGTAATCTGCCGGCGTTAAGCCTACAACTTCCCTAAATACACGTAAAAAATGATATTTTGAATATCCGGCGGCAGCGGAGATCGGAAGAGCACACGTCTGAACTCCAGTCACAGTTCCATCTCGTATGCCGTCTTCTGCTTGAAAAAAAAAAATTAACTAAATACATCTCCGGTAAGATAATACAAAATATCGAAACCTGATAATTGATAATTATTGCTATTTTAAGTTTGCTCATGAAACTTCAGATACAATATACCATGAAACTATATATTGCCACAAGAGGCATTTAATCGGGTGCAGGAGCCTTTTACGATAATTTATGTGAAAACAACTCTTTTTCATTGAATATCAACAATATAAATGTTATAATTTTTTATAACAGCACAGTCTCACAAAACTCAAAACAATAAAGAAGCACAATTCCCGCGTTCTTAAAACAAAATAAAAAAATGTATCAGGAGAAACGCCATGCTTTTTGTTGAGAGAGAAAAATCAAGGACAATCAAGGAAGTAAAAAGAGTAGACAATGCTCTTTATCTTTACTCCGACCTTGCAACTCATCGCATAATTCCCTACACAGAGAAAAGTATAAGGCTGAGTTATACGTACGGCGATACTTTTTCTCAAAAAGTAAAACCGGGCGTCATAGCGACGCCGAATACCGCGTGGGACTACACAGAAAATGAAAATGAGATTGTTTTAAAAACAAGCGCTGTAACAGTAAAAATCAACCGTAAAACTGCATGTTATAAGTACTATTCAAACTCCGGCAAGCATTTTTTAAGTGAGGCTGATATCGAGAGCAGAGAGCTTGAAGCATTTAAAAAGACAATCCTTTCTGATGAAAATCAAAATGTTGAAAAAATACGCACGGCTGACGGCGAGAAAACTATTGTCAAAGAAGCGCAGCTTGTTGAAACAGGCACAGCCTATCACACAAGGCTTAAACTTTTGTTTGACGGCAAGGAAGAAATATACGGGCTCGGTCAGCATGAAGAGGGTTATGGCTCGCTGCGTGGCAAAAAAGTATACTGCCATCAGGCGAACAGGAAAATAGCAATGCCACTTCTTGTGTCAAACAAAGGCTATGGCCTTTTGATTGACACATACAGCCCTTATATTTTCAACGATATTGACTTTGAAACATATATTTACACCGAAGCCGATGATGAGATGGACTTCTACTTCATCGGTGGCGACGATATGTCCGATGTCATTCGGGAGTACCGCAAATTAACGGGCAAAGCCGCCATGCTCCCGAAGTGGGCGTTCGGCTATATGCAGTCAAAAGAAAGGTTTGAGTCACGAGAGGAAATTGAGCGGGTTGCTGCTGAATATCGCAGACGTAACATAGGCATCGACTGTCTGATACAAGACTGGATGTCGTGGGAATATTCTAAATGGGGCGAGAAGAAGTTTGATAAATCTCGTTTCCCTGATCCCACCGCGATGATTGATAATCTGCACCGTCAGAATTATCACTACATGATCTCAATCTGGCCTCAGATGACAAAGCCCACCGACAATTACAAAGAACACAGCGAAAAAGGATACATTCTACCCGCATCCGACCTATATAATCCTTTTATTGAGGAGTCAAGAAAGCTATACTGGAAGCAGGCAAGCGAAGGGTTATTTAAACATGGCGTTGACGCGTGGTGGTGCGATAGCAGCGAGCCGTTTACACCTGAATGGAACCGCCAGACCCGCCCTGACCCCGGTGTAAACTTCGTGGAATATCAAAGGGAATCCGCTCTGCGATTTGACGCCACAATGACAAACGCTTACGGCCTTTATCATGCGATGGGTATGTATGAAGGTCAAAGAAGCGAGTGCGATGATAAGCGTGTGACAAACCTGACACGCAGCGCTTACACCGGAGCGCAGCGTTACGGCACTATTTTATGGAGCGGTGATATTGCCGCCACGTGGGACACTCTAAAACGCCAGATTGCAGCAGGACTTGGCTTCTGCGCGGCCGGTCATCCGTACTGGACTGTTGACATCGGCGGTTTCTTCGTACGGCACGGCAAGATGTGGTACTGGAAGGGCGACTACGACCGTGCGAACGAAGATTTAGGCTATCGCGAACTGTTTGTCAGGTGGCACCAGTGGGGCAGCTTTCTGCCGATTTTCAGAGGTCACGGCACAGACTTCAACCGTGAGCTTTGGAACTTTGGCGAGCCGGGCACGCCTTTCTACGACGCCCTCGTCAAGGCAAACAGGCTGAGGTATGAGCTTATGCCTTACATATACTCGCTTGCCGGAGCGGTATGGCTAAACGACGAGTCGATTATCAAGTATCTTGCCTTTGATTATCCCGATGATGAAATCGCATGCCACATAACCGACCAGTATATGTTCGGCAACTCCATCATGGTTTGCCCTGTGACAAGGCCAATATATTACACTGTCAACTCAACACCGATTGATAACGTTGATACAACAGTGAAAGTCTATCTGCCGCGCGGCAAGTGGTATGATTTTTACACAAAAGAAGCATATGAGGGCGGCAGGTATATAACGACAGAGGCACCGCTTGACAGAATCCCGCTCTTTGTTAAGGCGGGCGGTATTGTTCCGATGACAGACTTTGCCCCGTCGACAAAGGATTTGACAGATAAGCTTGATATTTACGTTTTTACAGGTGCTGACGGCGAGTTTACATATTATAACGACAGCGGCGATGGCTACGGCTATGAAAAAGGTGAGTACGAAGTGTACAAATTAAAATATAGCGAAGATAAAAAGACTCTTGAGCCCTGCCCGCTCCTTGAACGTGAAGGTGTAACCGTTTACTACATTAAATAAGGGCACAAAAGGCAAGCTTCAAACGAACTTCTAACCAAAACCCCGGCTGTTTTCAGTGGGTCTGAAATCAGCCGGGGATGTTTTACTCTTTTGTTATATGTGTTATACGAACTGATCGACAATGGATTTAATTTCTGATGCTATCTGCTCCGGTGTTTTATTGTCAGTATCAATTACATAGTCGCCGGGGTGCGCGGGGAATCTTAACCACTCAAATGTTACCTCATTTTTATCGCCACGAATCCTGTGGCGTTCTATTAAACTTTTCTCCGAGCACTTCAGCGCAAAGAAAACCGTTTTATAATCCTTCGCCGTAATACCGTTTAGTATGATTTCTCTTGTTTTTTCGCCTATCACATAAACGGATGAGAAAACAACATAGTCAAAGTTTTGATTTAAGTAGTTTGACAGTACAAACGACATCGTTTTATAGCTGCTCGGCAGCCGCGGGTCGTCAAGAGAGAATGGATTGACGCACCACGCCCAGTCACCGTCAAAGAAAGCGCTGTTCTCATACAGCTCAAACAGCTTTTCTGCAACGGTTGTTTTCCCTACCCAGGGGGATCCGGTAATTATGATTAGCTTTTTGCTCATATTTGCACCATTTATCAGCGGAGCAGCCGGAGCGCCGTTGACTGTATTATTTCAGCATGTAGCTGTTATTTAATATAAGTGTATTATACAGAAACAACACGTCACAGTCTACTGAAAAGTCAAGATAATTGTCAAGTATATCGGTACGGAGATAACGGAGGTCTACTAAAGTTACCTTTGAATACCCTTTCAGAAGAAGCGGCGCTATGCTGCTTCCGAAGGAATCGCGGAAGATTATAAGTTCCCTGTCAGTCTTTGCATTCGGGTTAGTTACCGTCAGAAGAGACTTTGCACCCGACATGAAAAAGTCGTATGAGTCAACGCCACCGAAAAACTCCTCCATATAAACACGGCTGTACGTCTTGTCTATATGGTCGTAAACGACAGCTTTTTCAAGTGCGTCGTTTGTGAGATAAACGATAGTATCAGGCTTTAAGTTAAGGGCTGATTGGCCGTAATAGGAGCCATAGAAGGGGTAAAGGGATTTTTCTTCATATGTATCCCATGAAGCATATTTATCCTGCCCGAACCCGGAAAGGATGAGGTCTGCTATATCAACTATTTTGTCTTGACTCCAGTGGATGTCTGTTTTATAGTAATCGTCAATCTCAAGATGCTCAAACAAATCAATGTATGTCATGTTTTTGACGTTTGATTTCATTATCTCGAGCATCTTGTCGTAATCAAGAGCCAAATAGCCATGCTCCTCGGCTGTGAAATAATTCTTATCCGGAATTATGGCGTAGCTCACCCGCTTGCCTGTAAGGTACTTATCATAAACCTCGTTTAGCTTTTTCGCAGCGTTCAGCACGGATTTTTCGTTTAAGGGATACTCGATTTTATAAATAACGCCGTCGACGACGTAAATGCCGTTGTTATCCTTTTCTCTGAACAAATAGTAGTTTGTAAACGCTTTCAGTCCCCTGAATTTATCGCGCAGCACAAACTGGTCGAGGAAATATTTCTCGTATCCTTTCAGCCACTCCCCGTCGAGAAGCTCCTCATACGAAAACTCCGGCGCCTTCGCAAGCTCGCGCCTTTCGCTGTATGAGATAGCCTTGTCGGGTGATATTAAATTTGCTATCAAAAGGCCATAAATCACAAGAAAGAACACTGTGACGGTAATGGCATTGCTTATCTTTTGTTTCATAGTTTTTATCTTTTCCTGATTTATCTTTCTTTCGCGTCTCTGCGCCTTTGCGTCTTTGCGTCCGCCCGGGAATTTAACCGGTGCGCTGTGTATCAGAAGCGGAAATATAAGAATGGGTTGAATGAGCCGTCAATTAAGTATCCGGTGACGACCAATAGCAGCATCAGTACGGTTGCAGGCTTGCCTATGTTTATCAAATATTCGCCAGCCTTTATGCTGCTGATTTTTTTCATAACAATAGCCGGTATCGGTGTTGCGCCGATTAACGCGATTATAAAGAAGATAAAGTAGCTGCGGGCATAATAAAGCGCTTCGGTGGTTATGAGCGGCACACCCTGAAGCCCGAACATGCCTTTTATGTTTCCAATGGCTTCTCCCATTGAGTTGGCATTGAAGATGACAAAGCTTACTGTTATAAAGAAGAATACATATAAATGCTTGAATATATCGGGAGTTTTATCGAGTAGTTTCTTTATGAATAGTTTTTCTAATGCTAAAAGCAGGGCGAAATAAAGTCCCCAGACGATAAAATTCCACTCGGCGCCGTGCCAGAAGCCCGTCAAAAACCACACAACGAGGATATTCCGCACCCATTTAAGCTTGCTGACCCTGTTGCCGCCCATCGGGATATACACATAGTCGCGGAACCATGTGCCGAGCGACATATGCCATCTTCTCCAGAACTCAGTGATGCTTTTTGATATGAAAGGATAGTTGAAGTTTTCAAGAAAATGAAAACCGAAAATCCTTCCAAGGCCAATCGCCATATCGCTGTATCCGGAAAAATCATAATAAATCTGCAGGGCGAAAAGCACTGCCGCCATCCAGTAATAAAACACGGAGCTTTCGTCTGACTTTGATATTATTTTGCAAATCTCACCGAGGGAGTTAGCAAATATAACTTTTTTCGACAGCCCTATGACAAAACGCCAGACGCCGTATGCTGCTTTTTCAAGAGAATGAGTGCGCGATTCAAGCTCATTTTCAATTGTTGTATAGCGGACAATCGGGCCTGCTATAAGCTGCGGGAAAAGAGCAACATATGTTGCAAAGTTTAAGATGTTCTTCTGAACCTTTGCATCCCCGCGATAAACGTCAATAACATATGACAGTATCTGAAATGTGTAGAAGCTGATACCGATAGGCATCACAATTTCAAGAGACGGTATTTTAAAAGAGAATATTTGATTTATGTTTTTAATAAAGAAATTTGTGTATTTAAAAAATAACAAAAACCCGCCGCTGACAACAATTGATGATATTAAAGCTACCTTCGCAGATGGTGTGTTTCTTTTATAATCAATCCACAAACCATGCAGGTATCCCGAGACGATAGATAACAGCATTATGAGGATGTAAGACGGCTCCCCATAAAAATAGAAAAGCAGGCTTGATACAAGTAAAATACTGTTTTTAAATTTTTTTGGGACTATAAAATATAGTCCCAAAAAAACTGCCAAAAAGTAATATAGAAAGCTAATACTTGAAAATACCATAATTTTTTATCTTATTTAATTATTTATTTCCGAGAGCTAAGAAAGCTTCATGAAGCGGCTGTGCGGCATCGTCGCTCATAATTAAGATGATTATATTGCCGATGTTGTCGACAATGACATTTTCCTCTTTAACGCCGACGCAAATCCACTTCATCGGGTTGATGTTTTCCTTAATATCGGTTTTCATCTTCTCAATGTCAGCACCTTCTTTAGCACGGACAAGGACTAAAGAATAAGCTCCGGGCTGCATCTGAGGTTCGCTTGCAAGCGCTTCTTCAAAATCAAGACCTTTTTTGCCGAGGAAGTATTCAATTCTTTCATCATCCGGTTTTACTTCAACAAAATATAAGCCTTCTTCAACGTATCTTCTAAAATCATCGGTGAGATCTGCTGTTTCATATATTTTATTGATGATCTCTTCAAGTGTGCCTTCAAGGGCTTCTTCCGATCCTTCGTCGGTTGTATCTTCTGTGCTTTCTTCCTTGCTGTCCTCGGTACTATCCTCAAGATTTGTAGTATCGCTTCCATTATCCTTTTTGTCATCCTTTGCATTGCATGCGACAAGTGCAAATGCTGTGAGAATGGCAATAAGTAGTATAACCAGTTTTTTCATTTTGATTTTCTCCTTTGCTTTTTTTACTTGGTTACGGACATATAGACGTGAGTTTTTCGGAATAGTTCCATCCGAAAAATTGAATTATTTTGTAATTTCACGCGCACCTTTTATCTCCGGCGCCAGCCGTTATATAGAAAAAATGCTGTAATACTTAGATTTTTTAACCCCTAACGGTGCATTTTAAATGCTACTTGCTTGATTTTTTGTTAGTTTTGTTTATGTAATTTTTATTTACTCTTTACAAAGTATTCATAAAGGTAAATTTTCACGTAAGAAAATACATAAACTGCTCCGGGTTGATGTGAATTAACTATTTATATCAAGCATAATATAGACCCTTACAATATAATCACCACAGCAAGGGCAAAAACATATTATGTATTATGCTATAAAGGGTGGTGATGTGGTGTTAGAACAAAGTGATTTCATCAAAATGTCGCTTGGCTTAGATCTTTTTTTCTTAAGGATAATGAAAGAGCACTCATTTTTTCTTGAAATAGCTTTTATGCCAAATAACCGAAGGATGAAGGAAAAAGCAGAATTATTCAGGGAAAAATTTGAACAGCTTCTTTTTGAGGCGACAGAGTTAGGGAATGGAAATGTAAGTGAAGACTTCATAAACTCTCATCAGGTAGTTACACAATTTACAGGGGAAGCTGAGAGAGTCACGGAATATTATACAGGATTTCCGTTTAACATTGAACTGACAACTCGCCAGGAGTTGCTGCAACCTGCCGAATTCGGCATACAAAACATACGACTGGAACAAGCTGTCGACGGCCTTAATCGCAGAGCATACCAGCAGACAGCAGAGCTTGTTACATTTAAAGAACAAATACTTGAAGCCGTTCGTTCATGTAAAATATTTACAACGAATTACCCTCTCTTAATAGAACATATAATCAGGGAAGCAAAGCACTATATGAATATGCTTTCAAAGCTAACACACAGAGAGGATATAACGAGCGCTGATAATCTTATATATCAGGAAATATTCTGGAACCGGCAAATGGCAGAACATGCGAAATTCCTTGCAGGCTTGCTTGACCCGACGGAAGAGGAGCTTATCGAAATAGCACACATGTTCGGCGATGAATTCGACGAATTAAGAGCCGAAGCGGAAGAGGCCAGCAAGCAGACAATGAATATAGCAGCCGTTACACAGGAAAGCCGTAATGCAACTGTAAAGCTGCGGGACTTAAAAGCAGCCGGAACAAAGGGCATATTAGAGTGTAAAATAAAGTCGATTATTATACCGCTTCTTGGCGACCATGTACTACGAGAAGCGAACCACTACTTATGCCTTATGGGTGTTTGTCAAAACTGAATAGCTGTACAAACGCTTACTACAACACTTACATAAAACAGTTATAGCCTGACATCAAAGTCAGGCTATAATAATTTTCTTATGTTTTTAATCTTTGTGTAATTTTGTAAAATAAATATGAAGTAGTGTGCGCCGGCTTGTATTTAATGAATAAAGCGTATATAATTACTATGAATAATTATCTTTTGTTATGTTTTCAGCTTTGATTGATAAGTTTGAAGCTCGGGGAGGTGAATGCTATGGAGACAGCCGACGGAAGCTTTAATGGAATTGTCAGCCGTCGTTATCACCAGCTACAACACCGCCGACGCGCCGTTAGAAACGCAGATGCGATAATAAGTCGCAGCCACTCAACACAGAAACGGCCCCAAAAGATAACGCAATCGGAACAGCAAAGCGATTTTAGCGTAAAATCAAATGCTGACAATATAGATCTTACGACTCCGGCTGCCGTTTATGCGCCTGAGGTTGTGTCTTCTGACACATTTGATAAGGCTGAATGCCTTGTTTCGGGCGATGTATGCGAAAATGAGGATAATCATGCTAATACCGAGCCGAGCGTGAGTTCAGGGGTGGATGTTTTTCTCAAGTCGCTTGATACACTTCGCCCGGAGGACATCCCTTTAATCCCCGTTGCAAAAAGAAAGCGCACGAGAGCCGAAATCATCTCACAAATAGCAAGTAAAGTAGCTTTTTACGCAGCGCTTCTTGTCTTCATATACTGTGTTTACGAGCTTACAGCAACGTTTATTGAGCAAAAGCGCGGGGATGATTTTTACTCAGCCATCTCCAACTATTACTCGGTTGGCGCCGCATACGACAGAGGAAGCTCCGGTGCTTCATTGATGCTGCCATCCGTTAAGTCTGAAGCCTTTATTGCCGGCGTATCAGAGCCGAACAGCGGAGTTGTCAAGGTTGAAGAACGTGAAATTAACGAAAAAGTCGAAAAGATGAGGGCGAGCATCGCTTCGCTTAAAAATAAATACCCTGATGTTTACGGCTGGATTTACATTGACGGCACGAACATCGACTATCCGATAGTGCGCGGCAAAGATAACGAATATTATCTTGATCACGCATTCACAGGAGAGCCGATGGCAATCGGTTCGATTTTTGCTGATTTTCGCCTTAATGATTATATCCTCAATAACTACAACACCGTCCTGTACGGTCATAACAGCTCAACCGGTAAGATGTTTGCGCAGGTAATGAAATTTGCGCAGGACGAGGAGTTTTTTAATACGGCGCAAATTTATATTTACACGCCGACGGGGCTCTATATCTTTGAGCCTTTCTGCCTTGCCATTCTTGACGCAAGCTCTTACTATTATAGAACCAAATTTTCAACGCCGGAAGCATTCGTTACATTTGCAAACGATATGCAGGAAAAATCAATGTACGCAAAGAGAACCACATTCACTGAGGACGACAGGATATTGACGCTTTCAACCTGCACGAAAACAGGAATTAGAACACTTCGATACTGCCTGCAGGCGAAGCTCGTCGAGATTATAGAATGACGACAAATAACACATATATACTGGACAAACTCCTGCTCTGCCCCATCTGCAACTTACCGCTTACTGCGGAGGGGCGTGCTTTGCGCTGTGACACAGGGCACAGCTACGATTTGTCTGCTTCCGGGTATGTAAACCTTTTGCGCCCCGGTAAAATGAATAATAAACGCGCGGGCGATAACGCGACTATGGTGCGCGCCCGAGCTAATTTCCTATCAGGCGGATATTATACGCCCATCGCCGACTATATAGTAAATACTTTATCTGAAATATTGACTCACAGCGGTAAAGAAAAGGAAAACGGCATTGTCGCCCGTCCTTTTATAATTGATGCAGGCTCGGGGACAGGCTGGTATTCCATGAAGATAGCAAGCTCGCTTGATGAAGCGCTCGTTTTTGGTATTGACGCATCAAAACACGCTGTTGATATTGCATCACGCACCGCACGGCGCGCAGGGCTTAGTGGCTCGTGCGCCTTTGCTGTCGCTTCACTGTCTCATATGCCCATACCCGACGGGTGTGCCGATGCCGTTCTTTCGCTCTTCGCACCCCTTGACACCACTGAATTTGCCCGTGTAATCGCGCCGGGCGGTTATCTTCTCGTCGGTTCGGCAGGTGCGCGTCATCTTTTTGGCTTAAAAAAGATTTTATATGACGAACCTGTTGAGAACACGCCGCTTAAAGTCGACGGCGGCAGTGATTTTAATGTTATATGCCACGAAAATGTTTCGTTTTCGATAACAGTTTGGGGTGAGGACGATATTTTAGCGCTTTTTTCAATGACGCCTTACTTTTATCGCACGCCGGCGGAGGGCGCTGCGAGACTTCATCAAATAAAGGTTCTTAAAACCGAAGTTTCAGTTGATTTTACGCTACTGCGGCGTGTTTAGCCCAGCAGTGCTGCGGAGGACTATTTGTGAAATTATCTGTATGTATCCCGGTTTACAACGAACGGGAAATAATTGCCGATGCCGTGCGCACTTTTACAGGTGCTCTTGACATAATAGCTAAGGATGACTACGAGCTTATCATTTGTAACGACGGGAGCGTTGACGAAACTGCCGACATAGCGCGCTCAATGGTTGCTGATTACCCCCGCCTGCGTGTTGTCGGGTATCCCGTAAACCGGGGAAAAGGCTGTGCCGTACGGACGGCTGTCATGGAAGCTGAAGGTGACATTATACTTTATACAGACTGTGATAACGCATACGGAACGGACAAGATTGCCGAAGTTTTGGCTGTTTTTGACGCCGATCCCACAGTCGATGCCGTAATCGGCTCGCGAAAAGCTGACCCTCGCGGGTATGAGGGTTACACACCTATTCGCAAGCTCGCATCAAAGGTATATATTCTTGTACTCAAGTTATTTGCGGGATTTAAAATGTCCGATTCCCAGTGCGGTTTTAAGGCTTTCCGCCGGGCGGCAGCGAAAGAAATATTCAGCCGATGTGAAACAGACGGCTTTGCTTTTGACATTGAGGCTCTTTTAATAGCGGACAGGCTTGGATACAAGATAAAAGAAATACCCGTGCGCGTTATAAACCATCGCGAGTCAAAATCAAAGGTCAACATCATCTCCGACACGCTTCGCATGCTCCGCGACCTGCGGCGCATAAAAAAGCATGTCAAGCACTGCTGTGGCAAATAATGTTATCGTGATTAAATTTTGTTTTCAATAAAAACAAAACCCCCGAGACGGCTTTTGCCGTCTCGGGGCATTTTCACAAAAGTGTTGAGGATAAGGCCTTTCAATTATTTACTTTATCTCAATAAGAGACTCGCACCACATCGGCGGCGCTTCGTATCCCATAAGGTTTACCATTGTTGCCGCTATATTTGCAAGACCGAACTTGCCGTCTTTGTCCTCTTTTAAAGTATACTTATCGGGGTTTTGATGATCATATATTATACAAGGAACCCTGTTGAGCGTATGGCTTGTCTTTGCCTTTGGTGTACCGTCAGGATTATACTTGATTTTACCTGTTTTTTTGTCGACCTCAAACATTTCGTCTGCATTACCGTGGTCGGCTGTAATTACCGCGACGCCGCCAACTTCGTCAATGACGTCAAGTATGCGCTTCAGCTGCAAATCAATTGCTTCGACGCCACAGCGTGTAGCAAGATAGTTGCCTGTATGACCAACCATGTCGCCGTTCGGGAAGTTGACGCGGTAGTAGTCGTATTTACGTGAGCGCAAAGCTTCAATGAGGGCGTCCGTTATTTCAGCGCACTTCATCCACGGGCGCTGCTCGAACGGCACTATATCAGAAGGTATTTCGACATAAGTTTCGAGTTTCTCATCGAATTTACCGCTGCGGTTTCCGTTCCAGAAGTACGTGACGTGTCCGAATTTCTGTGTTTCCGATATTGCATATGAACGAAGACCTGTTCTTGCAAGGTATTCGCCCATTGTGTTTGAAATTTCAGGTGGCGACACAAGATAATGCTTCGGTATGTGGAGGTCGCCGTCGTATTCAAGCATTCCGGCATAATAAACCTTCGGTACGCGCACGCGATCGAATTTATCAAATTCATCGCCGCCCTCAAATGCTTTTGTTATCTCAATTGCGCGGTCACCACGGAAATTGAAGAAGACAACGCTGTCGCCATCGTTTATTGTGCCGACAGGTTTACCGTCCTCAGCAATGACAAATGCGGGAAGATCCTGGTCGAGCACCGGAGCTTCGGCACGGTATGCCAGAACAGCTTCACGAGCCGACGCAAACTGCCTTCCCTCCCCGAGGACATGGCAACGCCAGCCACGTTCAACCATTCCCCAGTTGGCCTCATAACGGTCCATTGTTATGTTCATACGCCCGCCGCCCGATGCTATCTTCACATCGAATTCAGATGAGCGAAGCCCGGCAAGGAATTTTTCAAAAGGATCGATATATTCAAGCGCTGATGTTTCGCCGACATCACGCCCATCAAGCAGAATATGGATGCGGACACGTCCGACGCCCTCAATTTTTGCCCTCTCAATCATCGCTTTGAGATGATCTATGTGCGAATGGACGTTTCCGTCCGAGAAAAGCCCCATAAAATGAAGGGTGGAGTTGTTTTTCTTTACATTATCAATAAGGTTACACCATGTTTCGGACGAAAACATGCGTCCTTTTTCAATTGATTCTGTTACAAGCTTCGCACCCTGCGAAAAGACCTGCCCTGCCCCGAGTGCATTATGCCCGACCTCGGAGTTGCCCATATCTTCGTCGCTCGGAAGCCCGACAGCCGTTCCGTGCGCGCGCAGTGTCAGGTGGGGATAATCGCGCCAAAGCCGGTCAAGCGTCGGTGTGTATGCCTCAGATACGGCGTTGCCCTCACCGGCAGGCGCAAGCCCGATACCGTCCATGACGATGGTAAGGACAGGACCGTTTGTACCAGCGAAATTTTTAAGTTTTTTGAGTGGCTCCATTTAAAATCTCCTGTTTTTATATAGTCTTATAGTTTTAGTTACTATGTTTTTTGTATTTTACTCTGTGCGGTTTAAACGTATCTTCACATTATTATACACAATTATGCTCCTCATGAAAAGAAGGCGAGTAAAATAATATAAAAAAGAATATAATTAAGTGTTAAAAATGCTGATTTTGCCCCTCTAATTTGTCGAAATATCTCGTTTTTGTTCGATATTGCTTTTTTTCGACATTTGAGTTATCATTTATTTAATGTCATAAGTATTCTAAATTTAGTAATTAAAAAATGATAATGTGGGGGCGTGAACAATGCATAAGTATCACCGCGAACGTCTAAAGAGAAGATTTTTGTCGGAGGGTCTTGACGGTTTCGAGGCATGTAACGCTCTTGAACTATTCTTATTTTTTTCTATCCCACGTCGTGATACAAATGAGCTGGCCCATAGACTTCTTGACCGCTTTGGCAGTTTTTCCGCTGTTTTCGACGCACCATACGAACAGCTTTTGACTGTCGGAGGTGTCGGCGAACACACAGCGACTATGATAAAACTCATCCCACAGCTTTTTCGTTATTATATCACCGATAAAAACTCACCGCGCGAAATTTACGACACATCGCGAAAACTTGGCGAGTTTTTTATTGGGAAATTTACTGGTGAGACGGTCGAAACCGTTTATATGGTGACACTTGACGGCCGCTACCGCATGATAAGCTGTGAATGTCTATGCCGTGGGTCTGTAAATTCATCACATATAACGCCGCGAATGTTGATTGAAAAAGTACTGCGCGACAGCGCTTCGATGGTCGTTATCGCACACAACCACCCGGGAGGGCTGCCGATTCCGTCATCAGACGATATTGCGACAACACGTGTCATGTATGAGGCGCTCGCTGTTGTAGACGTTTGTCTTCTTGAACATTTTGTAGTTGCCGGCGATAAGTATACCCCCATCATGTCAGGGCATATGGGGAAGCTTGGCCAGAAAACGCCGGATGAGAGTAAATATAGTAATTTTTATCACGAAGCATAATAATGAAGGGAGATATCATGCCCCGACGCCTGAAAAAAATACTTTCTTTTATTATAACAATAGGTCTTTTATTTGGAGCCGCTTTTAGCACAATAGGCATAAGCGTTATCGCATCAACACGCGATAGAATCGTTTCAGCTAAGGATGCCTTGGGGCTTGGTGACATCGACTGCATTATCATTCTCGGAGCCGGTGTCCGTAGTGACGGCACGCCCAGCCATATGCTTGCCGACAGGCTTTCTGTGGGCGTTGACCTTTATAAGGCTGGTGTCTCTGATATTATTCTCGTTACCGGTGATCACTACAGAAAACACTATGATGAAGTAACCCCAATGCGCGACTTCTGTATTGACGCCGGAGTGCCCGAGGATGATATCGTAGGAGATCACGCCGGAATATCGACGTATGACAGCATTTACCGTGCAAAAGAAATTTTCGGTGCTAAAAAAGTTATAATTGTCACACAAACATACCACATGTACCGCGCTCTTTATATAGCCGACAACCTTGGCCTTGACGCATATGGGGTAACATCCGACCTCCGTCCATACCGCGGGCAGATGTACCGGGAGGTGCGCGAATACGGGGCACGTGTAAAGGATTTTATTTATACGATATTCAAGCCACTGCCAGCTTTTCTGGGCGAGCCGATACCGCTGAGAGGCACAAGCGAAACGGAGAGTTAATTTATAAAAGTTCGGTATTATAAAAAGATGTGGGGTTTAAAAAATACATGAAATTTGATTTAAATTACTGGCGGGTTGGAAACCGGAAGCTCGCTTTTGTTGCCGCTACTGTTATGTTAGCTTCCGCTGTTGTTCGCGCTTCATACTTCATATTATCAGGCTTGGCAGAGTTTACACCGTTTGAGCTTGCAACACAACTTGCCCTCCCGCTTGCCTGTAATATAATCTTCGCCTGCGAAATTTATTTTTTGAAAGATAAAGCACTTTGGATTACATGCATACCCGTCGCGTTTGGTTCTGTTTTTTTCATTATTAAAAGTATTATGTATTTTACTCCGCTTCATATGGCTCTCTGCTGCGCGCTTTATGTAGGTGCATTTGTTCTTTATACGATAACTGTTTGTGGGCTGATACGTATTACCACGCTCGTTAAGCTCATATTTGGGCTGCCGTTTATATATCATATATTTGTCGAGGACCTTCCGGTGCTTATTTCAAAGAATCCGCCACGTACGGCTGTCGAATGGATGCCGGAAGTATCGGTACTTTTAATTATGATATCACTTTTCACCGCTGTCAGCTCTTTTGAAAAAAGAGAAGCCGGTGGCAATACGCGTTTTGTATAGTCTGTATATAATCTCTATGTATAACAATAAAAATCACAATAGACCCCTTCATTCATCATAGCTATTATTTTGCAATATTTTTATGTGTTTATTAGCATTTCTCGTATAAAAAACATAGAATTATTTATGAGAATAATTCACATTTATTATGATGTATTTCGATTACTTAACCGTTTGTTTACAAGTTATTTATCTAAGATTAAATAATAACTTCAGTATTATGATATAATTACCATATCAGAAGATGAAGGGGAGTGCTTGTTTTGGCTGTATTTAAAAATGTTTTTAAGCGATATGAACGCAAGTACATAATTACCCCGGAGCAATATGAAGGTTTAATGCCCCTTATAGATGAGTACATGAGGGGCGATGAGTATGGACGCAGCACTATCTGTAACATATATTTTGATACACCGTCCCACATGCTCATACGAAACTCAATAGATAAACCTGTTTATAAGGAAAAATTGCGGCTGCGGAGTTATGGGGTGCCGGATCAGGACAGCAATGTTTTCATTGAGATAAAGAAAAAGTTCAAGGGCATCGTATATAAGCGCCGTATTAACATGACATACAGGGAGGCAATCGATTACCTTTGTCACGGTGCTCCTCCCAAAAAGGATTCTCAGATTGCACGCGAAATAAGCTGGTTTATAAACTTTTATAAAGGCATCGCGCCTGCAATGATCATTACATACGAGCGCGTCGCCTATTTTTCCAAAGAAGACCCGAACCTGCGAATCACATTTGATGAAAACGTTATGTGGCGCAACTGGGATCTTGATCTTACGCTTGGCGTTTATGGAAACACGCTCTTACCCGATGGATATCGCATAATGGAAATAAAAATTCCCGATGCCATGCCCCTTTGGCTTTCTGCAAAACTTGATGAGCTTAGGATTTTCCCCACCTCTTACAGTAAGTACGGAAACGCATACAAAACTACAATCTCGAAAGCCGCAATTTTAAGATAATAACAACGGAGGCCATGATAATGCTCGATTTACCTTTTACATCCATTCTCGAATCGGAGATATCACTCAGAACCTTTATTCTCTGCACTCTTACATCACTAATACTTGGTATAATCTCCGCATTCGCCGTGATGATAAAAAATAATAAGAATAAGAGCATGGCGCTTACCCTCGCTCTTCTTCCCACAATCACTCAGATAGTTATTATGATGGTCAATGGCAACATTGGCGCCGGCGTTGCTGTAATGGGCGCGTTCAGTCTTGTACGTTACCGTTCAAACCCGGGAACAGCATCCGAAATTTTAATCATCTTCTTCTCAATGTCCATTGGTCTCATTACAGGAATGGGATACATATGGCTTGCTGCTCTTTACACAATAATCATACTTGGCGTTTATATCTTACTCAATGTAGTCGGTTTTGGAGTCGAGCGTACTCATGGCAAAGAGTTGAAGATCACGATTCCGGAAAGCCTCAATTATACGTCTATATTCGATGATATTTTCGAGAAATATACAAAAAGTCATGAGCTTCTCCGTGTGAGAACGACGAACATGGGCAGTCTTTATCAGCTTTATTATCATATTGAGCTGATAGACGAAGCTCAGGAAAAGGATATGATTGATGAGATTCGCTGCCGCAACGGAAACCTCGATATTATATGCGGCATGACACCTCAAACACCAGAGACACTTTAATCTAAGTCGAAAAATAGTACAGTTTATAACTATTTATCCCCGGTACTGTGTGCCGGGGATTTTTTTGTTGTTTTCTTGCTTTATATTTTTCCACGAAAAGAATATACAGCTATTTTAATTAGAAAAATTTTTTATTTTTTTGAAAAAGGGTATTGACTTTCTCTGACCTTTGTGCTAAATTCTAATTGGTCAAAGATAGTCAAGGTCAAACTTGATTATGAATTCGACTTTTACACTGTATAAACCGTATAGCAACAAACACATGAGGTAACGATTACATATAAAAGAACGGAGGCGACTGGCAGCATATGCTTATATCTGATTACATTGCACAAATAATTGAAGAAATGCTTGACGCCGGGGACGGATGCGCCGAGGTAAGGCGAAATGACCTTGCCCTCAAGGTCGGATGTGTCCCGAGCCAGATAAATTACGTTATTACATCGCGATTCACACCTGAGCGAGGCTATATTATTGAAAGCAGGCGAGGGGGCGGCGGGTATATACGGATTGTACGGAAGCAAATGCATAAAAACGATTATCTGATGCATTTCTTCTGTGCTATCGGTGATTCAATCGAGGAAGATGAGGCAAATGCTTATCTGTTAAATCTCTTAGGAGCAAACATTATCACCGAAAGGGAGTCTAAAATAATATCACGAGCAATCTCGAGCGGATCACTTGCTAAGGCGCCGCCAAGTCAAAGAGGCGCTATTCGCGCAGACATCTTACGACATATAATACTTGATCTTATTAACTAAAATACTCGCATGGGAGGAATAATGCTATGTTATGCAATAGATGTGGAAAAAACGAAGCTGTTGTCTTTTACAATGAAAACATAAACGGATATAAAAAATCATACTCTCTCTGCAGTGACTGCGCCCGCGAGCTTGAAGCAGCGGGAGAAATAAACCTGAATTTTACATCACCATTCGAGGAAGGAGAGTCGCTTTTGTCCGGGCTTTTCGAGAGCATGTTCGGTATACCGTCAGCACCTGCTCTCTCCGGTGCCAAACGCACGGTCAAGGAAAAACGCTGCCCGCTTTGCGGATTAACTATCCGCGAAATTTCAGAGGAAGGCAAAGTCGGGTGCGCCGAATGTTACCGCTCGTTTGCAGACGAGCTGCGTCCGAGCATCACGCGGATTCATGGCAGTGTGCACCACAAGGGGCGCTTCCCTCTCCGCTTCAAGAATAAATGTGAAAAAGGAAACAGGCTTGAGGACTTACGGCGTCGTTTGAAAGAAGCTATTAAAAATGAAGAGTTCGAACGCGCCGCTGCTCTTCGTGATGAAATACGCAATCTAACGGCTGAAGCTTGAGGTGAAAAATTATGGCATGGTATGGTAAAAAAAGTGTTGATAATGATGTTGTCCTTTCATCACGCGTAAGACTTGCAAGAAATGTTGAAGGCTACCCGTTCGGTCGTCATTTAACTGACGACCGGGCGCGCGAGCTTATCGGTAAAATCGGTGCTATACTTACCCCAAGCGGTTACGAAGCTGTCGACTTCACAGGACTCGATATGATAGGCGCCACAGCATACGTAGAAGAACACATTGTAAGTCCGGAATTTGCAGGAGAAAAAGGTCCTCACACGCTATTTAAAAATGACAAGAAAAATGTCTACATCATGACCTGCGAGGAGGACCATTTACGCATACAGTGTATAACTCCCGGATTTTCGCTTGACGAAGCTTATGCCGGTGCAATTGAAGCAGAATCACTGCTTGACTCATCATTAAATCTTGCTTTTGATGAAAAGCTCGGCTATCTGACGCACTGCCCGACAAATCTCGGAACGGGAATGCGTGCATCAGTAATGATGTTCCTGCCCGCTATCACGAAGTTCGGCAAGCTCTCCTCCATCGCCCGCCAACTTTCAAAAATCGGGCTGACCGTCCGTGGATCTTACGGTGAAGGTTCGGGTTCAACCGGATGCCTTTATCAGATTTCCAATCAGGTGACGCTTGGTGTGAGCGAGGAGGAATCTATTGAGAAGCTGAAAAACATTGTCGCGTCAATTGTTGACCAGGAGAGAAAACTTCGTGACGCGATGACGAAGGATGACGTTTGGAATTCCGTTGCCGACGCGTCGGCACGTGCTTATGGCACTCTCACCTATGCGCGGATGCTTTCATTTTCCGAGTTCATGAAGTTATGGTGTGATGTCCGTCTTGGCATTGCTCTTGACAATGCGCGCAAAATGAACGGACAGCCGGGCGGCACGGGCATACCGAGTTCACTTTCATACGAGACTCTTGACACACTCTTTATAGAATCACAGCCTGCTGTGCTCACACTGCTCTCCGGTGGCACACCGATGTCGCCAGCCGAGCGCGATTTACGCCGCGCTGACGCAATAAAACGTCGTCTTGCTGTTGTGTGAGATAAAACAACATTACTATTAATAATAAAATTTCTTACAATCCCACATAATATCAATACACAAAAGGGATGGTGTTTAAATTATGATAAGCAGATTCACTCAAAAAGCGCAAAATGCGATGAATCGTGCTCTTTACGCCGCACGTGAGATGGGTCACACATATATCGGCTCCGAGCATATACTGATCGGGCTTTTATCCGAGCCGGAAAGTGCCGGTGCCCGTCTGCTTGAGGGGCGCGGCGCGTCGCTTAACGAGGTGAAGGAGCTTGTCCGCAGTATTTCCGGTACTGGTGACAAGAGTTCCGTCACCCCCGCCGACATGACGCCGCGCACAAAAAACATAATCGAAAATTCGGCTTATATTTCAGTGAAATACAATCAGGGCTACATTGGAACAGAGCATATTCTTTATGCCCTGCTTAACGAGCGCGACTGCGTTGCTGTGAAGATTCTTGAAACATCCGGTGTTTCGGTAGATGATTTACGTACCGACACCGAGAATTTCCTTTCTGAAAATTCAGGTGATGCCGACCGTACCGGTGCAGGTGGCGGTGACGTGCGTATGTCTTCACAGGGGCGGTTTGCAAATGGTGATATTTCCGGTGGTATGTCCGGTTTTGCACGCCGCGACAGCAGACGGTCGAGAATAAAGAACGCACCGACGCTGTCAAATTACGGACGTGACCTTTGCGCTCTTGCGCGCGAAGGCAAGCTTGATCCGATAATAGGGCGCGAAACTGAGATGGAACGCGTCATTCAGATTTTATCGCGGCGTACGAAAAACAATCCGTGCCTTATCGGTGAACCGGGTGTCGGTAAGACTGCCGTAGTTGAGGGGCTTGCACAGCGGATTGTCGACGGAACAGTGCCAGAAACCTTAAATGACAAAATTATTGTAACGCTCGACATTTCCTCGATGATAGCCGGCGCTAAGTATCGCGGTGAGTTTGAAGAACGCCTTAAAAATGTTATGACCGAGGTTATAAGAAACCCCGATATCATACTTTTCATTGATGAAATACACACAATTATCGGTGCCGGTGCCGCGGAAGGTGCTGTTGACGCAGCGAATATCTTAAAACCGGCGCTTGCAAGGGGCGAGATTCAGGTTATAGGTGCAACGACAATTGAAGAATACCGTCGCCACATCGAACACGATGCCGCTCTTGAACGCCGTTTCCAGTCTGTAATGGTTGGTGAGCCGACACCTGAAGACACAATTAAGATTCTCCACGGTCTGCGTGACAAGTATGAAGCTCACCACAAGCTGAAAATATCCGATGAAGCAATTGAGGCGGCTGTAAAGCTGTCTGTAAGATATATCAATGACAGATACTTACCCGACAAGGCTATCGACCTTATAGATGAAGCAGCTTCAAGGATGCGGATTTCACGTATCACGCCGACCGGTAAAATACGTGAGCTTGAAGCAAAGATTCGCGAGGCTGAGCGTGAGAAAGAGGAAGCTGTACGCGAGCAGAACTTTGAGCGCGCTGCCGCTTGCCGCGACAAGGAAAAGAAGCTGCGCGCTGAATATGAAGCTGAGAAAGAAAAATGGCAGTCTGAGCGCGAGGGCGTCGACTTAGTTGTTGGCGAAAATGAAATCGCCGAGATTGTGACGGCTTGGACGGGTATTCCGGTCACAAGGCTTGCCGAAGAGGAAAGCGAACGCCTTCTCCATCTTGAGGATATTTTAAAGTCCCGGATAATCGGTCAGGATGAAGCAGTCACGGCCGTTGCACGTGCTATCCGGCGCGGAAGAATGGGGCTGAAGGATCCGAAGCGTCCGATTGGTTCGTTCATCTTCTTAGGGCCAACAGGTGTCGGTAAAACAGAGCTTTCAAAAGTGCTCGCGGACGTCATGTTTGGCAGCGAAAACGCTATGATACGCGTCGATATGTCCGAGTACATGGAGAGCTTTTCGACATCAAAGCTGATAGGATCGCCGCCCGGTTATGTCGGATATGACGAAGGCGGTCAACTTACAGAAAAGATTCGCCGCCATCCGTATTCAGTCGTGCTGTTCGATGAAATTGAAAAGGCGCACCCTGATGTATTTAACATTTTGCTTCAAATTCTTGACGACGGCATATTAACCGACGCACAGGGACGCCGTGTTGACTTTAAGAATACAATCATAATCATGACCTCCAACGTAGGAGCTTCAAGCATAGTTGAGCCGAAGCAGCTTGGATTTGCTCCGGCGGGTGGCCCGTCATCCGACTATGACCGCATACGTTCAACAGTAATGGATTCCCTCAAGCGCACTTTCCGTCCGGAATTTCTCAACCGCGTCGACGAAATAGTAGTCTTCAACAAGCTGTCGGATGAGAATATACGCAGAATCGCCGGACTAATGCTTAATGATGTGAAAAAGCGCATATCGTCTGTGGGTATCAACATTGAATTTGACGATAGTGTCTTAGATCTTATTGCAAAAGAAGGCTTCGATCCCGTATATGGTGCTCGTCCCTTGCGCCGTGCCGTAGTGCGGCTCGTTGAGGATTCTGTTTCCGAAGCAATGCTGTCGGGTTATATTAAAGAAGGTGACAACGTTGAAGCTACAGTAGTTGACGGTAAGATTTCATATAAAGCAAAAAGAGAATAAGACAAGCAAACATTCACTTTTAATTCAGCTTGGCGGTGTGTTTCGATATATCGGAACACACCGTCGGTTTTTATTGAAAAATGAGTTTAGTTTTGCTTATGTGTGTTTTACATTAACTTCTCTATATTAAAAGTTGTATTACTGTATAAAAAGTGCTATAATAGTTATTCATAAATTAAAGATAAATAATAGGGACAGCTTCGTGCCGCCCCAGAACAGGTGGTAATTATTTCATATGAAAGTCGTAGTCGCTGGTGTCGGGAAAGTTGGCCACGCTATAATCCTGCAGCTTGCAATGGAGAACCACGACATTACAGCTATTGACTGTTCTGCAGATGCACTTGAATATGTTCAAAATACAGCTGATATACTTACAATAAAGGGTAATGGAGCCAGTGTTGAGACACTGACCGAAGCGGGCGCCGGGCGCGCTGATATGTTCATCGCTGTTATGGCAGATGATGAAACAAACCTTTTAGCTTGTGTTGTTGCGAAACGTCTCGGTTGCCGTCATACGCTTGCCCGTGTCCGTTCTCCTGAGCATAGCCGCAATATACGCTTTTTCAATGACCAGCTCGGCATATCAATGATATTTAACCCGGAATTTGCGGCAGCACGGGAGATATTCCGCATGCTGCAGTTCCCGTCATTTTTAAAGCGCGATTCCTTTGCCGCCGGTCTTGTCGAGCTTGTTGAAATTCATGTTAAAGACGGCAGCCCGCTTTGCGGTGTAACGCTTAGCAATTTTCAATCAATCGCGCAAGTTCGCTCGCTTGTTTGCACTGTCGAGCGCGATGGCGAAGCTATTATACCCTCCGGTTCGTTCCAAATCAAAGAAGGCGATAACATAACCGTAACGGCCGGACGGCGAGACTTTAATAAGCTCATAAAAAATCTTGGTATCGCCGCGCCGCGCGTGCGTAATGTTATGATAATCGGGGGAGGTACCATCTCACGTTATCTTGCTATGCGCCTGATTGAAGCTGGCATGAGTGTTAAAATAATTGAGTTAGACCATGAGCGATGCCTTGAGCTCTCGGAATTTTTGCCTGAAGCTATGATTATTGAGGGCGATGGCACGATGCAGGATCTGTTGATAGAGGAAGGTATCAGCTCAACGGATGCCGTTGTTGCGCTCACCGGAATTGATGAAGAGAATCTGCTCGTTTCCATGTATGCAAAGCACATTGGTGTGCCAAAGACAATTACGAAAATTAACAGAATTGAATATAAAGATGTCCTGCGTGCAAGCGGCATTGAAAGCCTTATCAGCCCGAAGATGATTTCAACAACCGAAATTGTCAGATACGCACGCGACATGGGACATTCGAGGGCAGATTCAGTCATCACGCTGCGGCGTATCGCCGGGGGCAATGTTGAAGCGCTTGAATTTATCGCAACAGAGGAAACAAGACACCTTGGTGAGCTTTTAATAAATATCAAGCTCAAGAAAAACACTCTTGTCGCCTGCATACACCGTGGCAATCAGATTATAATTCCGACAGGTTCCGATTCGATTCACATTGGTGACACAGTCGTGACAATATCAAGAACAAGCGATGCTGTGACCAACCTAAACGATATTTTTAACGACTAATATTATTTAAAGAAGCGAATTTATCATGAATACAGCTGCTTTGCTTTTCTATATCGGGCGCATTTTAATAGTAGAAGCATTAGCCATGATACCTTCAATGACCATATCGCTGCTAAACGGGGAGGACATGAGCTGGCGTGCTTTTATCGTTACAATTGCCACTCTCGCGGTGATAGGCCTTGCAATTTCACTGCCTGTCAGCAAAAAAAACCGTGAGCTTCATTCCCGTGAGGGTATTGTTATTGTTGCGATATCATGGATACTCTTATCAGTATTTGGCGCAATGCCGTTCTTTCTTTCACGGGAAATCCCGTCTTATATAGACGCTTTCTTTGAGTGTGTGTCGGGGTTGACGACGACTGGCGCTACAATACTGACGGATGTTGAAGCATTATCACGTGGCTTGGTATTCTGGCGCAGCTTTACCCACTGGATCGGCGGTATGGGTGTGCTTGTTTTTACACTTGCTATTATGCCGGAAGCCTACAAAAGCTCGCGCACCACACATACAGGTGGCGGCGATTTGCTTCATTTGGTGCAGGCAGAAACGCCCGGCCCAATCGTCGGTAAACTTGTTCCAAAAACTGCCCATACTGCAGCTATTTTATATATTATTTATGTCGGTCTTACGCTTTTACAAATAATATTCCTGCTGTGTGGCGGGATGCCTGCCTTCGATGCTGTTACGATCAGCCTTGGAACCGCCGGAACGGGCGGTTTTGCAGTCAGAAACGCGGGGATTGCGGCGTACAGCACATATTGCCAAGTAGTTATCGCTATTTTCATGGTGCTTTTTGGCGTAAACTTTAATATTTATTTTTTAATTTTAACCGGAAACATTCGCCGGGCGCTAAAAAGTGAAGAAATGCACGTTTATTTCGGTATATTATTTGCCACAACGGCTGTTATCGCGGTTAATGTCATATCATATTTTAAAAATATATGGGAAGCTATCCATCACAGCTTTTTCACTGTGTCAAGCATTATAACAACGACAGGTTTTGCAACAGTTGATTTTAATACCTGGCCGCAGTTTACACATTATATACTTTTATTCTTAATGGTAATCGGCGGATCATCCGGTTCGACAGCCGGCGGTATAAAAGTGATTCGCTCAATGATTGTCACAAAGGGAGCTATGCATAGCTTCCGCAGTATGCTGCACAACCGCCGTGTGAAGGTAATAACAATAGACGGTAAAGCTATCGACGAGAGTGTTGTATCAAAGGTAAATGTTTATCTAAATATATATGTAGTTCTTTCTGCGATATCGCTCTTAATCCTGTCACTTGACGCTATTAGTTTTGAAGAGTCTTTTTCGTCAGTTATTGCATGTATTAACAATGTGGGGCCCGGATTCGGCAGGATGGGGGCGGTTGGCAATTATTCAACGTTATCAAATGTATCTAAGCTCACCTTAAGTGTTGATATGTTGCTCGGACGCCTTGAAATTTACCCGATTATAATGCTCTTTATGCCGTCCATGTGGCGCAGGACGGGTTGATGATTGTAATATAAAAAAGCCTTCCGTTCAAACAAGCGGAAGGCTTTTTGTCAGGATTTATATATGTACTCTCCGGACGGGATATGTTTTAGGTATAGCTTGGGAGAGTCTGTTGACATTACGCTGAGATTGTGACATGTGTTCAGAATGTCATTATCAGATACGTACCGTACCGTTTATGGGGTATATTGAAGCTAAAGAGCTTCGGCGTTAAAAGCTATTTTCTCCCTCTGTGCCGGGATTATATATTTCATTTATATCTCAGTTGAGCCATCCACATTCTCGCCTTCTATTATTGGCACAAGATCTACTTTTAGTATCGATGTTATACCGGAAAAAACCTGTGCACCATGAACCCATGCAGGGGAATATCCATCTTTTGTGACTTCAATATTATAAATTGAATATGGATTAATGCCTGTTGGAGCAGCACTCGGAGTCAATGAACAAGTTCGAGGAGGTGTCGGTGCCTCTATTCTCGGTATTTTGCCATTTTCATCTGTCATAAAAGTTGCATTAACAGATGAACACTCAGGAATGGCAAGGCTGATTGTCACAAGTGCGCCCTCAACTGGCAATGCTCCCCCCGCTGTCGTCACGTCGACCTTTATATAACCTGTCTCGGTAAAGGACTTTACCGGATTTTCAGGAAAACTGACTATCCCGTCCACGTCCAAAAAACACAACCTTTCCGCATTTTTTAGTATTAATATATTCAGCTGCGGGGGTGATTGTGATTTTATCTGGGATAATAAGGATTTTTACAACAAAAAACACGCCCTCGGGACGTGCTTTTTTTGCTGATGATATAACATTCTTTTCTTCTTACTTTATTTACACAGTCGCGAAAGTAGGTATGGCGCTTTTGCCGAGATTTAAAACACGTAAGCCTGAGCGGACAGCATAGCGTACGGTATAACCTGTCCCACCGCTGGCAGAGTTCATATAAGCGACGCATATACCGCATCCGTCGACAAGCGCCCGGTCGCGTAAAAGCATATTTTGACGCGAATATTCCGTCGCTGTGTATACAACCTCGTCCGCGCTTTCACGTATGCGCTCATAAATTCGCTCATCAACCCGGCTCCAGCCATGCGTCTGGTCAATACATGGTAATATTAAAATTAACCTTATATCCGAGTGCTCTCGCTTGCTGCGTATTACAGCGAGAGCTGCCAGACTGTCAAAACCAAGTGCACCGCCACAGCGGAAGTGCCTGACACCTTCTTTGTATAAAGAATCGATGACGATGTTAAGGCGTTTGTTGATCTCTTCTACCTGTGAAGGCTGTATCCTCCTGTGTCCGGTAAAACAACACGTTTGCTCAGGTGGGGTGATGCGACATAAATTCATGTCAGGTAACCTCAGTTGCTATTGAGTAATATGCATGAATATACACTATGTCAGTCTTTATAAAGAGTGCGCAGAAGGGCGATTTCTGCGGCATATCCGGCAAGGTCGTTTGGTGTTTCAAGACAAAACGGCAGCGAGCGAAGGCTTGGGTGGTTTATTACGCGTTCGATTGCTTGTATGCCTATCTCGCCGTTTCCGATAATTTCGTGCCGATCCTTATGGGAGCCGAACGGGTTTTTGCTGTCATTTAAGTGCACAGCGCGCAGACGTTTCAATCCAATGACAAGGTCGAAGCGTTCAAGGATGCCGTCAAGATCGTTTATTACGTCGTAACCGGCGTCATTGATATGGCATGTATCAAGGCACACGCCGATTTTTCCCTTAATTGATGTGTTTTCAGCCTCGGCTGCATCAATAATATCTCTTATTTCTTCAAAAGAGCGCCCGATTTCGCTGCCCTTTCCTGCCATCGTCTCAATTAAGACGACTGTCTTTTGTTCGGCTGTCATTATCGAAGCAAGACAATGAGCAGTTTGTTTTATTCCTACCTCAGCCCCCTGCCCTGTATGTGATCCGGGGTGAAAATTATACAGCGTGCCCGGGAAATACTCAAGGCGTTCTATATCCTCACGCATTATATCAATTGTAAAGCGCCGTACATCTTCCTTTGCTGAGCAGGGGTTCATTGTATAGGGCGCATGGGCTATTATATGACTACACGGTATTCCGTTTTCAGACAATAGTTTGAGTGCGTTTTTAATATCTTCTTCATTAAATGTGCGCACCCCGGAGCCGCGCGGATTTCGTGTAAAGTACTGCATTGCATTGGCGCCGATGCTGATTGCATCCCGCACCATGGCTGTATAGCCATCTGAAATTGACATATGTGCACCGATTATAAGCCCGGCGGCTTTATTATTCATATGATACCTAAGCCTTTTATGGTTATTATTGTTATTATGCGAACCTGTGTTCTTTTTTATTATAAATATATATATTATATTTGTCAAGCATTAAGCATGAAGTATGTATTTTCCTTTATGTTGTTTTTCTTATTTTAATATCAAACAACACAATATAACGGTGTGTACGGAAAATACGAACAATTGTTCGTTTTTATATTGACAATTTCCATTTTTTATGGTATAATCGGGGCACAAAAAAATAAGACGCGCTTTTAATTTAGCGCGTTTTATTTCTCACATAAAACGAACATTTGTTTGGAGGTTCCCAATGTGTGACGTTTGCGGCTATGGGTTTAGCCATATGGAAGAATGTCCGCTCAATGCTGGCGACGCAGAATACGCAGACGAATATTTTTGCGAATCAGGGTGCGGCAGTGAGCTTGTATGCGGCACATGCGGATGCTGTATTTACCCTGGCGATATATACATATATGGGCTACGCCATGGTGTTGGGCAGATTATATGCGAGGAGTGCATTGAAAAGCTTACGATGGCGGAGTTTCTTGAAATATGCGGGCTTGATTCGGTATCCGAAGCGCTTTCTGAGATAACAGACAAGATTATGAGAGCAGGTGAGTCGTATTAGCGAAAAGAAGCCGACTTATAACATTAAAAATGAGCTTTCGCAGTACCGTCACATAAAATATGAACTTCAATTATTGCGCTCGGAGCTTCGTGAGCTTGAAACTCTTCGCGAAGCGGCTGCAGCATTAAAAGGTAAAGAACACCCCGAGAGTGATACTGCCGACTTTGATTCGAGAATATCAAAGCTTGAAGATTCCATAAAGACACGGATGGATGAGCTTATCTCAAAGTATGAAAGGATCGAACGCTATATTGAATCGATTGATATACCTTTTATACGGTCGGCGATGAAGCATAGGTTTTTATACGGCAAGACATGGCAGCAAACAGCATTTGCTCTCGGCGAATATGACGAGCAATATGCGCGAAAGCGCTGTGAGAGATACATGAAGCTAAACGGGCAGCTATAAGGGGATGGTACTGCATTTAAAAAAAGCTGTTTTCTCCGAAGGCGCTGTGTATTGTAAAGATGGGACTCTTTGAGGATGACGGATTTTACCGCTTTGGCGTGGTAATATTTACCCCACGGGAGGTATTATGACACCTCGATAATAATTACGCAGGGCGGTTTGATATGAAAAGGAAGTTGACTGAAAAGCAAAGGAAGTTTTGTGAATATTATCGAAGCTGTAAAAATGTAGACGAAGCGGCGCGGCTTGCCGGTTACAGTGCGGGAAGCCGTGCTTCCTTACTCAGAAACAGAGCTATCAGGGAGGAGCTGGGGCTTGCGGATTATGATTTTGACGAGGATTCAGGCATTGCCGGGTGTGACGAGGTTCTCCGGATGTTGACATCAGTGATGCGTGGATGTGTGCGCGAGCCTGTTGTCGTTGTTGAGCAGCTGACAGGTCCGTCGGGTAAAACCGAGCGGGCTGCACGTGTAATTGAGAAAAGTGCTTCAGTAAAGGAGAGAATGTCGGCGGCTGAGATGTTAGCGCGTCGTTACGGCATTTTCAACAGCGACGGCGGAGGTTTAGGACAAACACTAATTGTCGGCGAGGAAAAGTTACTCTCTGACGGCGATGACAATATGAGCGGGGGTAACGATGCTTTGGCGTAAGGTTGACATCGCGGAAGCTGTGGGAGGTGGGTACGCTGATTTTTGGCGATTCCGGGGGCGGTACCGTGTTGTCAAAGGCTCGCGCGCGTCAAAGAAGTCAAAGACGACGGCTCTTTGGTATATAAACGGGCTGCGGAAGTACCCGCTTGCTAATTTGCTCGTTGTGCGAAGGACGTACGCGTCGCTTGAACGCTCATGTTACACGGAGCTGAAATGGGCGGCGCGTCGCCTTGGAGTTGAGCGGGAGTTTGAGTTTCGCACCTCGCCTCTTGAGATAACGCGGCGGCGGACAGGGCAAAAAATTATCTTCAAGGGGCTTGACGATCCGATGAAGCTGGCATCGATTGCTGTTGAGTGTGGTGTTTTATGTTGGCTTTGGATTGAGGAAGCGTTTGAGATAACTGATGAAGATGATTTTAACACGCTTGACGAGCTTATACGCGGTGCTGTGCCCGACGGATACTTCAAGCAGATAACGCTGACGTTTAATCCGTGGAGTGAGAATCACTGGCTGAAGCGTCGGTTCTTTGATGTGCCGCCGTCGCCCGACATTCTTGCGGTTACGAAAAACTACATGTGCAACGAATTTCTTGACGAGGCTGACCGGCGCATGTTTGAGACGATGAAAAAAGAGCGTCCGGCTCGTTATCGTGTTGCCGGGCTTGGCGAGTGGGGGCGTGAGAGCGGGCTTGTTTATGAAAACTACGAAATCCGGGAGTTTTCGACCGCTGATATTCTCAAGCGTCCCGGTACAAAGGCAATATTTGGGCTTGATTTCGGTTATACGAACGATCCGAGCGCTCTTTTTTGCGGTATTTTTGACCCTGCCGCGCATGAAATATATGTATTCGACGAGATATATGAGCGCTCGCTGACAAACGACCGGCTTGCGCGCCTGATAATCGAACGGGGATATAAGAAGGAGCGGATTTGTGCCGACGCCGCGGAGCCGAAGTCGATATCTGAGCTGCGTGATCTTGGACTATATCGTATCGTCCCGTCGCGCAAGGGGCGGGACAGTCTTCTTTCCGGGATTGACCTTGTCAGACGAAACAAAATTATCATCCATCCATGCTGCCGAGCTTTCGCTGAAGAAATACGTAATTATGTCTGGGCAACGGACGCATCAGGGCAGCCTGTAAACCGTCCGGTTGGCAAGTGCGACCATCTGATGGATGCAATGCGATATGCTATTGAGGATGCAGCGGCGGGCGCTGTTTTCAGTTTTTAATGCTTTTTCACAATTAACGCTAACATTTTGTTGTGAATTTAGCGGGAAAATCTTTACGAAATTTACTATTTTTCAGTGTTACAATTCACGTGTTGTCGGGGTGTGGTTGGGCTTTTTATGAAAGCTTTTTGGTTACGTGGAGTGTTTTGTTTTAATACAGACGTAAACACGGTCAGGAGTTTTAATGATGACAAAAGAAATGAGAGTGAATGGCGTGCGGGGCGGTTATATTGAAATGATTGAAGCGGAGCTTGCGCGGTTTCTTTCCTCCCGTCGCCGGGAGGAGATGATAACTGCCAAGCGTTATTATGCGGGGGATCACGATGTGCTTCGCCGCCATAAAACGGCTATTGGCGCCGATGGCAAGCCTGAGGTGCTTGATAACGTCGCTTGCAGCAGAATTGCTATCGGACAATATGCGCGGCTTGTCGACCAAAAGATAAATTATTCGCTTGGCAGACCGTTTTCAATTGATTGTGATAATAAGCGTTTTGCATCTGCTCTTGCCGGTTTTTTCGGGCACACAGCGAAAAAAATATGGCGGGATGCGGCAACAGATGCTGTCAACTGCGGTGTTGCATGGCTTCACCCATATATAGACGAGAACGGAATGCTTGCTCTGCGGCGCTTCGATCCGGTAATGTGCCTGCCGCTTTGGAGCGATGCCGCTCACACGCGGCTTGATGCTTTTATACGCTTGTGTACCCGTGAGATTTACAACGGTCGGCGCCGTTCGGTCGAGGAGAGCGTTTTCATTTACACAAAAAGCGGGATTGAGGAGTACGCATATTCAAACGGGCGGCTGCGCCCCGTCTCACGCGTCGGGTATCATTTTTGTGACAGCTATGGCAAGGGCTATCTCTGGGATAGAGTTCCGATAATCCCTGTTAAATATAACAGCGGTGAGATTCCGCTTATCAGGCGGGCAAAGAGCTTGCAGGATGCTCTTGACACTTTGGTGTCTGATTTTGCCGACAACATGCAGGAGAATAGCCGGAGTACGGTTCTTGTGTTGAAAAACTACGACGGGGAGGACCTTGGCGAGTTTCGGCGCAATCTTGCGGCGTACGGTGCTGTCAAAGTGCGCTCTGACGCCGGCGGTGACGGCGGCGTTGAAAGTTTAGCTATTGAAGTGAAGGCTGAAAATTATGAAGCGCTGAAGAATATGTTGACGCAGGCCTTGACGGAATGCTGCCGGGGTTTTGACTCGCATGATAAACGCCTTTCAGGCAATCCGAATCAGATGAACATTCTTGCTATTTATTCGGACATTGACCTTGACGCAAACGGCTTTGAATCGGAGCTTCAGTGCGCCTTTGATTTATGGCTCGGTTACATTCGTTCTTATTTATACTACACCGGCGTGGGTGATTTCAGAGGGGTTGCGGCAAAGGTTGTGCTTAACCGCGATCTTCTCATAAACGAGTCTGAAATTATAAATTCACTTAAAAATTCGGAGGGTATTTTATCCCGACGCACTCTCATCGCGCAGCATCCGTATGTCGACGATATCGAAGGCGAGCTTGCGCGGCTTGGATTAAATTGAAAAAGGCATACCGGATGTCAGGGGAGGTTTATATGGACAAAAGTTTTCTTTTATCACTCGGTATCGGCGACGATGCGGCTGATGCAATCTTAGCTGAGGCGGAACGCTCCATAAAAGCTGCTGTTGATGAGGCAACGTCGCTCATTAAAGCGGAATTTGAAGAAAAGCTGCGGGCATTTTCTGAGGAAGCAAAGCGTTCGCTTTTGTGGCAAAAGCTTGATTTTGCTATTGAGCGGGAGCTTTCAAAAGCAGGTGCGCGCAACATTAAAGCGGCGAAGGCTATTCTCAATTTTACATATGACGGCGGCGACTTTGAAGGTACGCCGGAGGGGCTTACCGAGGCTGTTCGCTCACTTGCGGAAGCGGAACCGTATCTTTTCGGTTCTGATTATGCGTACGGCGGGGACAAGGCTCTATCCTTTGTCGGGATTTCGCCTGCTGAAGAATCGGATGACGATTTTATGGCATCCGACCTGACATATAGCGAATACTTGCGCCTTTACGGTAAAAATTGATGTTATTGTTCAAACACGAGCTTGAATCCTTTAATTAAAATAAAACTGGAGGACTTTTAAATGGCAAACTTTGACTACAAAAAGTTTGACTCTGACGCGTTTAGCTCTTTTATCGCACGTATCCCGAGCATTAAGATTGACGAGCTGAAAGCGCGCCGCGCATTTGTCGGGAATTCGGAGATTCGTTCCATATTCCGGGGTGCCGCTAATGCAGCTTACGCTAAAATTCCGCTTTACGGTGCTATCACGGGAGCTGCGCAAAACTACGACGGTATAACAGACATTATACCGGTGAACACGCCTTCATATGAGTTTGGCACGAACGTTATCGGGCGAGCAAAAGCATGGACGGAGCGTGATTTTACCTCTGATCTGACAGGCGATGATTTCATGGACAATGTCGCGCGTCAAATCGCCGAATACTGGGAAACAGTTGATGAAGCTACGCTTATTGCTATTCTGAGCGGTATCTTTTCGCTTCGCGAGCTTGAGTATAGTGAGGATGAGGGCGACGACTACAAACGCGTGGCGAAAAGTAAATTCATCGACACTCACACGCTTGACATAAGCGAAAAGACAGGCGACGATGCCTATGTTGGCGCAACTACGCTTAATACAGCAATTCAAAAGGCGTGCGGGGCCAATAAGGGTAAATTTACTGTTGCTCTTCTCCACTCCGTTGTCGCGACGAACCTTGAAAACCTTCAGCTTTTAAACTACATGACATACACGGACTCAAAGGGTATCACGCGTGATCTTTCAATCGGATCATGGAACGGACGCTCCATCATAGTAAGCGACGCGCTGCCTACCAAAACGGTGCTCGGTAAGGGGACCATATACACCTCATATATACTCGGGGAAGGCGCTTTCTTCTACGAAAATATAGGTGCAAAGGTGCCGTATGAGATGTATCGTGATCCGAGCACCAACGGAGGATCCGACATTCTTTATTCTCGCCAGCGCAAGGTAATTCATCCGTTTGGCTTTGATTATGTTAAGAAGGAACAGGCTTCACTGTCGCCTGAGGATACTGACCTCGAAAACCCCGCCAACTGGGAGCTTGTTTTTGACTCCGAGGATAATCCTATCGATGTGTCGCTCATTCCGATTGCAAGGATAATCTCATTAGGTTGATAAGATTGCTACGATGACTGACATTTTTAATAGTATTGCCGATGGGGCATCGTCACGCCTTGCGGCATTAGGCATAACGGTAAAACCTGAGGACACAGAGCTTTTGACGTTTGTCATCAAGTCTGCCGTCTCGGAGCTTTGCTCAATAACGGGTTACAATGCCCTTCCGTCCGAGCTGATTGACGCGGCTGCCGACATCGTCTGTGCTGATTTTGCTCTCACCGTTATGGCTCGCGATGGCACGGACGGTGCTGAGGTATCCTCCAGACGCGACGGTTCTATGTCGGTGTCATATACAAAAGGGACAAGCAGGGCTGAACGTCTTCGTGCGGAGCTGAAAAAGATGAGAGAACGCGGCTTGTCGGTAGCGGGGACAAAACGCAGGCTTGTCTGGTAAGGCCGTGAAGGCATGGACCATATGAGCACGTCTGGTTTTTCAAAGGTTGAATAAGTCTGGCTATTACATGTTGCTGTAATGATTTAATTAAAAAGAGGCTTAAAACTATGACCGATATTTTTACATCGGCCGTTGGTGCGGCGCTCGGGGCTTCGTTCCCCGGCGTCGCCGTCACGGCAGGGCGCCCTCCCGCCGACGCCACAGTTCCATCCTTATATTTTAGTGTAGACCGCTTTTATTCTTCCGGAGGTGAGCCTAAAGTTGCCGTAAAAATACGGTATTTTACCCCCGGTGCGCCATCTGCAGCTCACGATGGCTCGGCTCTTCTCAACGCGGTAAGGGAGCTATCACCGGGCGGTGATAAGGTCACAGCCGAAAGCTATGAATGTAAGGCATATGACCGGTATTCGGAGCTTACAGTCGTTTATTCCGGTGAAACAGCTGCTACAACTCCACCGCCTACATACGGAAGCGTACCTATGAAGTCTATAAACATCAATGTTTCATTTATATGAGCTTTGCTTTGTTTTATCTGAGTATGATGGCGGAGGGATTGTGCTGTGAAAAACATATATACATCAAGCGGCGTTTCCGCTTATAACGGAGACGGTGCTGTACTACCGGGGGGCGGACGCGGTACTGTCGGTATTGTTTACGATGCTGGCTGGGGTGCGCCCGGCGAGGTGACCCTTTATTCCCGCGATAGCTTCATACCGGGGCGATATATCAAAGAAACCTTTGCGTGTGATATAGATGACCCATCGCTTGACGGCATACGCGACATTCTTGCAAACGCATCAACCGTAGCTGTTTTTCGCCCGTCAGGAGGTACTGTGGCATCGTGCTCTCTTGGACAAGCCCGCTATCCCGGTGCGAGAGGAAATTCTATCAGGCTTGCTGTTTATTCGCATAATGGTGGCTCATACCGTGTTGTTACGTATCTTCACAGTGAAGCTGTTGACAGTCAAATCGTCAGCGGTGCTGCTGAGCTGAAAGACAATGCTTTTGTAATATTTAATCGCGACGCTGTGATTTTCGAGAAGGCAGGGCTTCCCTTAACGGGAGGAACCGATACAGCACCTGATGAATTTGATTTTGTTGCCGGTATTGAAGCTCTCCTTGCTCATCCTATAAATATTGACATATTAGCGTACGCTGATGACTCGCTCTCTCATGCTGAAGCTTGCATTTCAGCTGTTCGGCGTGAGCGAGAGGCGGGGAGATATGTAAAATGCGTGCTTTTTCGCTATTTTGGGGATGGCAGCGCATTTGTGACATCTGTTTATAATGAAGATTCATACGGTGGCGGCGGGGTTGTTTATTATACAGCCGGACTTTGTGCGAGCTCATACCCGTGGGAAACGCTCGCGGGTAAAAACTATGCCGGAAGCTTTGGTATAAGGGCTGATTTTTCTGATGAAGATTGCATCCGGCTTGCGGATGCAGGACAGCTTGTTTATCAAAATCATAAAGGAATACCACCCCGTATCTTTCGTGATGTCAACACAGCAGCTTCAGAACAGAATTGTATGCTTTCCGACAACTCCTCGATGCGCCTGTATGATTATATAATTTCAAATATACGCATTATTTTTAATGATAAATACGCAGATGTTGTCTATGACGACGTATCGGGGTGCTCTGCACTTGCGGATGAAATAACATCGTTTCTTTCGCAATTATCACATAAGTACGGTGCGATAAGAAACGATACTATTTCCACCGATGCGACAACCGACGGGGCAGGCGCTATTACCGTTTCTTTGTCCGTATCGCCCCTTCTGCGCCCGTATGACATTGGCGTATCAGTATTTTTGGTTTAATAATTGACGCGCCATCAGAAACTCGGGGGTATGCCTTATGTATAAACTTTTTATTGACGGACTTCTTATGCCCGTTTTCCCGGATGAGACTGTTATAACGCGTGGTGACTGCACTACCATCACAAGGCTTGCTGATGGTTATGACATAGCCGTTTTTTCGCCGCCGGCGCCAGATGAAATTGATTTTTCGCTTGATTTTCCTGCAACTGATACGGAATTTGCTACATGGGAAGGTGGATTTATACGTCCGGGTGAGCTTTATGACGCTGTTACATTGCTTTCCGGGCGGCCGTTCCGTGTAATTGCAGCAGCGGTGGGTGATGACGGTTCACTTTCTGATTCATATAGCTTCACAGCGACGCTAAAGCGCGCAACACTCAAGCGTAACAACGATGGCAGCATTACGGCAGCGTTGAAATTTAAGCGTTATCCCGGCGGGGTGGAGGTGTTTTAAACATGTCTGTCACAAACACGCGTGGTGAGATTATCTTCTCGTCAGGCGTCATCACGCCGCACGACGATGTTCGATTCGTAACGGAACATGGCACTGCCGGGGTGCTTTATTTTACAGCCAACGAGCGTATTGATACGGGTGAGAGCGTAACGTTCCGTTATGGAGGTAGAGACGTTTTTAAGGGTGTTGTATTTAAATATGAATACGGGCATGAAAAGCAGTATAAATACATGGCATATGACATGCTGCGGTATTTCGAAAACAAGGACACAATTAAATACGTCGGATTGACGGCGACTGAGCTTCTGTTAAAGATCGCCAATATATATGGCTTTGCCACAGGTGAGATTGAAGATACCAAATACCGCATTGCTGCGCGCCTTGAGGATGGCGTTACGCTTTATAAAATTATTGATTACGCGCTGACGCTTACCTCGGGCGCCGGTTTTGGCGAGTTTGTTTACTATGATGATTGCGGCAAGCTTTGCCTAAAACGCATGACGTCTCTTCGCTGTGGCACGGTCATGACCCCGTCGGTATGTACGGATTTCACTGTTTCTGTTTCAATAGACGAGGGCTATTACAACAAGGTTAAGCTTGTACAGATAAGCGGGACCGGCAGGCGTTTTTTCGTCCGCGAGGATACGGAGCGTATTGCCCGGAACGGTGTGCTTCAATATTACGGAATGTTAAGTCCACAGGAAAACGGAACATCTGTTGCCATTAATCTTCTCAATTCGCTATCGACACCTAAGCGGAGCATTGTCTGCACATGCGCTAAAGGTGACCTGACGGCTCGGGCCGGTGCTGTTGTAACCGCTGATTTTGGCGACGGTGCTGCTGATTATCTGTGTGAGCGCGCTGAGCACATTTTTAATAGCTCTTATACGATGAAACTAAAACTTTCGGCGCTCTGATAAAAATAACAACTTATATAGAACGAGGTTTTAAAGCATGAGTATTAAGTATGCGGGAACTGCTCATGATGGCGGTATCACGGCCGATATTATATGTGGCGTCGTAACATCGACATCGCCTTTATCCGTCAAGATTGATGATAATATTACACTTTCCGGCTCGGCGCTTATAATACCCGCATCGATTTACAATCGGACGTTTTATGTGAATATTGGCGATACATCGTATACCGGAACAATTTCATCCGGACTTGCTGTCGGCAGTTATGTCATGATGGTCAGAGCTGAGGGCGGGCAACGCTATGCCATTATTGACATCATTAAATAAGGGGGCGTTATGTTAAAATTACAACGCAAGTACTCGCCGTCGAGGACGTATGCGCTTCATAAAGACGGCAGCGGTTATTTAATAAACGGTTTTGTCGAGGGGAAAGACGCTGTCCGTCAGGATTTGTTTTTGCTTGTCTCAACTGAGAGGGGCGCATATAGCGATATTTATAACGGTTTTTTTGGTGTGGATCGCGTTGATCTTATAGGTCGGGACTATCATTACGCAACAGTTGAGCTTTCCGAGAGGATAAAAGACGCTCTTTTCATGCGTTACGGGGAAGCTTTCAAGTCCGCCGTTTTTAAAAATGAAAGAATTAACGGCGAGGTTCGGGTTACGGTTTATGCCGATATTGGTTTCTGAGGGCTGGTGGTTATATGTTCGAGGAAAAAACATTTGACGTTATTTTATCTGACATGCTTTCGGCAGCGCCCGATGGAATAGATACAAGCGTTGGGTCGATTTTCTATGATGCCGTCGTGCCGGTAGCCGCAGAGCTTGCTAAACTTTACAGGGCGTGTTCTAAAGTTGCATCCGAAATGTTCCCAGACACGGCATCACGCGAGTATCTGATCCGCCACGGTGCTGAGTATGGTATAAAGCCAACCCCGGCAACGCGTGCGGTTTTAAAGGGACAATTTAACGCCTATATACCGGAAGGAAGTAAGTTTACCCTCAAAGATTATGTTTACACAGCAGGCAAGCTTATTTTAGACAGCGATTACTTAAAAGAATATGAGGTAATATGTGACACCCCCGGTACTAAGCCAAACGCAATTATGTACGGTACTCTCGTACCGGTATCATATATAAACAGCCTTACATACTCATACGCAAACGGGCTCATCACTCCCGGACGAGATGAGGAGAGTACTGAATCATTCCGTGTGCGTGTGTTGCGTGCGGCAGCCGGTGTACCATTTGGAGGTAATGTCGCTGACTACATCGAGTATGTATCAGCGATTGACGGTGTAGGCGGAGTTAAGGTTTTTCCCGCGCATGCGGGGGGCGGCACTGTAAAAATTGTTGTTCAGGCAAAGAATTATGGCGTACCCAGCTCATCTTTGATTAATTCAATTAAAAATACTCTTGACCCTACGAATAAAACAGGGCTCGGCTTTGGTATTGCACCTATCGGTCATTCTGTTGCGGTCGAGGGAGTTAATAGTTACACCGTCACAATCAAGACAAGTGTTACATATGCTACCGGCTGGAACCAGTCGACAGCATCAAGTTTGATAAGCTCAGCTGTTTCTAAATATGTAAGTGCACTTGCTGCTAAGTGGGCTTCGGTGGACAACTGCATAATACACATAGCAGACATTGATAGCGCTATTTTATCGACGGGATGTGTAACAAAAGTAACCGGCACAACTATATATGACAACGCTTCCGGATCATATGTGTCATCAAGCATTACGCTTGACAGCAAAACAGTGCCAGTCTTCGGGAGCGTGACATTTGTATGAGCGAAATACAAAAGGAATATCTTGATTATCTACCACCGCTTTTTTCAAATGTACGTGAATTTCGCGCTTTAGCAGAGGTTATTGACAACGCTATCAGACGTGCTTACGATGATATTGCGGCGATGTGTGACGCTCCATTTATCAAATACGCAAATGATAGCTGGCTTGCGCGCCATGAAGATGTCCTCGGTGTTACACCAAAACCTTCAGACACGGATGCCGTAAGGCGCCTGCGTTTAGCAGCAAAGGGACGGTTCGGCGCACCGTATACAGAAAGTGTGTTGTACCATCGGCTTGTTGAGCTGTGCGGTGAGGGGAATTTCACACTTAACGTCGACGCTGCTGCTTCTTCGCTCTCGGTGGTTATATCAGCAGGGTCCGATGAGGAATTTGAAATCATTAAAGATATGATAATACGTATGGTTCCGGCAAACCTTGATGTGTCAGTTACGCGTGGAGAATAAATAGTAAGCAGCAAAAAGGCTTATATAAAGGCAAAATCCGGTGCGGAATATCCACACCGGATTTTTTATTCATATTTTCATATTCATATCATGCTTATCAATTAGTTGCGTAAGCTATGTATTGGCGCCGGTATACGTCCGCCCCGTGATATAAACTTCGCCGGTGACATACGGCTTACTTCCATAATGGGGGCGCGGCCGAGAAGTCCGCCAAAGTTGACTTCTTCCCCGGCTTTTTTACCGTAGACAGGGATGATACGGACTGCCGTTGTTTTATTATTTACGACACCAATTGATATTTCGTCGGCTATAATGCCGCATATCACGTCTTCAGGCGTATCGCCGGGTATCGCTATCATATCAAGGCCGACGGAGCAAACGGCTGTCATCGCCTCAAGCTTTTCAATTGTCAGTGCGCCGCAGGCCGCAGCGTCCATCATTCCGGCGTCCTCCGAAACAGGAATAAAAGCGCCTGAAAGCCCGCCGACATGAGAGCTTGCCATGACGCCACCTTTTTTGACAGCATCATTGAGCATGGCGAGCGCTGCCGTTGTTCCGTGCGCGCCTGTCTTCTCAAGACCCATTTCTTCAAGAATATGCGCAACGGAGTCGCCGATTGTCGGCGTAGGTGCAAGCGATAAATCGACTATACCAAACGGCACGCCAAGCATTTTTGACGCCTCTGTCGCCACAAGCTGACCGACACGCGTTATTTTAAATGCCGTCTTTTTTATTGTCTCGGCAAGTGTCGTCAGATCACAGTCACCCGCGCGGCGGATAGCTGCAGCAACTACACCGGGACCAGATACTCCGACGTTTATCACACGCTCAGGTTCACCCGTTCCGTGGAATGCTCCCGCCATAAACGGGTTGTCCTCCGGAACATTTGCAAACACGACAAGCTTTGCGCAGCCGATGGAGCCGCCGTCGCGTGTAAGATATGCTGTTTTTTTAATTACACCGCCCATCTCCGCGATGGCGTCCATATTTATTCCCGCCTTTGTTGAGGCGACATTGACAGAGGAGCACACAAGCTCGGTTTCCGAGAGAGCTTCAGGTATGCTTTTTATGAGAAGTGTGGCGGCATCAATTGCCCCTTTTTGCACCATAGCGCTGTAACCGCCGATGAAGTTTATGCCGATTGCCTTCGCCGCCTTGTCAAGCGTGCGTGCAATGCGCACACAGTCGTCTGTCGTCCGCAGGCAGCCGGCCATATATGATATCGGCGTCACAGCCACGCGGTTGTTAATAATCGGTATGCCGTAGCGCTTTTCAAGCTCCGCTGTGACGGATGTAAGCTTCCCCGCACTTTTCGTTATCTTATCGTAAATCTTATCGCAAAGCCTGCCGATGTCGTCGCTTTGGCAATCATAGAGAGATATTCCCATTGTGACCGTACGTATATCAAGATTTTCTTCATATATCATGTTTACGGTCTCTTGTATTGCTTTAAAATTGAACATATTCCCTCCGGCTTACCTCTGCAATCATATCTCATGCATCGAGTTGAATATATCCTCGTGCATAACGTGTATTTTTACCGAACGCTCATTACCTACACGTTCCATAACATCGACAAAACTTGTAAAATCTATCGTCATGCGCGATATATCGACAATCATAATCATAACGAAATACTTATCGAGCACCGACTGTGTTATATCGCTTATATTTACACTGTATTTAGCGCATTCCGATGCCACACTTGCTATTATTCCTATACTATCGCGGCCAACAACCGTTATGACAGCTCTCATTTTATGTACCCCCTGCTCTCTTGCTATAATTAAAATAATTCTTTGACACTTGATTTTTTATAATAACATATGTAAACACTTTTTTCAAGCAAGTGCTGTAATTAGTAAAACACATCTTTTATATATGGGATGCTCTTTGTTCCTTCGGGAATCTTATTATGTTCGATTGATGTCTCATTTTATTGCGGTTGTGCGCGATATATGATATTATAAGTATATCGGGCACTAATAAAGCCGCGCTCTCATATTCCGCCTTACGCGACCGTAAAATGTAACGGAAGCATATGTATGTGGTTTCATTTACGCTGCTTCAAATATATTAAAAAATACGGGGCGGAAAATGGGAAACGAAATGGAAATTAATAAAAGTATCATTACAAAAGATACACCAGCACCGGCTGAGGGGTCAAATTTATCGCCTTCTATAAAAATAACGGACATATCATGCGGTAGCCCTGTTATAGACAACCTTTCATCGAACCGGGACACGTTGTCAGCGCCATCAGCACCGCCACTTATAACGACATCGCAAGACGAAGTTCAGGTGGCAACTAACGCTGACATCTCATCTGCGCACGAATCGACAGCAGAAGTTATATCGCCGCATGAAACAGATACTGCCGAAGAAAAAACTGAAGTGGGCGTTTCAACAAAGGAAAGCTCACACCACACCGAAGCTCTGCTTGGGCTTTTGTTTTCAGCTATTTTAATTGTAAGCGCCGCTCTGGGTGCTGCTTTATCAAAAGCGGACAGTAAAATTATATCTGGTTTTGCCGCCGTCGCAGGAGAACGGCTTGATGCTTTTATTGAATCGTTTTACTCCGTTAAATTTGATTCCATCATATCTTTCTTTCGTGCTTTGTGCTTGGCAGCGCTGCCTGAAATACTGCTGCTTACTTTTATCTTTTTATCGTCGGCAACATACGTGTCACGTTATGTGTGCTGCTTTCTCCTTTTCATACGCGGTGTGTCAGCCGGCTGCGCCCTGTCGTATTCATCATCCCCGGATGCAGCTCTTGCCGCATTTGCAATCGCCGCTGTCGTCACATCCGCCATGCTCATTGCTGCGGCAACCGGCGCTGTTGTACGCGCGGACAGTATAATTGATGCAAAAGCAAATACGCCGAAGATTAAGCCACGCGACGCGTCACTTTATGTTCTTGCCCTGCGGTGTCTTATGTTCTGCGGTGGTGCTGCCGCCGTTCACGCTGCCGCATATGCTGTTGCGTTTATTTCCGTGGCTAAATAACTTAATTTTCAAGAAAATTGATATATTAATATAATATAGTTACATAAAACTCGCTTATTGCTCCGAAAGGACGTATAAATTAATGGGTGATGAAAGAAAAAAACGTGTAAATCGTAATAATGACAATGATAACGAGAAAAAACAGCGCTTTAGCTTCTTTGGTTTCGGCCGTAAAGACGGGCCGGGCGTCGACCCCAATGAGGAGCCTATACTTAAAAACCCGAACTTCGGGAATTTCTTTGTATTTTACTTCCGGAAGTTCCGTGAGCTTCTTTCAATAAACATGCTCCTTGTGTTCGGCAACTTCCCAATCTTCTTTTTCTTATTCTCACGTGCCGGATACTTTGGTATAAAATCAACAATGCCAGATGAGTGGTTGTTCGCACCACTATTTGGTGCTTATCAAATAAATCCCTCGCCCGTAATATCCGCTCTTTATGGCATATACGGCAAGCAAATTCCGATTGTGGTAAACACTGTCGGAACACTCGTCCTTCACTACCTGACGTACCTTGTTATCTTTACATTCGGACCGGTCAATGTCGGGATAACGTACCTTTTGCGCAATATGCTTCGCGGTGAGCCTGTATTCTTCATGAGTGACTTTTTCAATACAATCAAGAAGAACCGCAAGCAGGCGCTTGCCCTTGGCATAATCGACGCTCTTGCCATTTTCCTTCTCGGACACGACGTCGTTTACTTCTGGAATCACCTTGATTCCGTAATGATGTATATTTTCTTCTATGTAAGTCTTTTAATGTTCGTCGTACTCATTTTCATGCGCTTTTATGCGTACATCATGGTAGTTACCTTCGATCTCACGATAAAGAAAATCATAAAGAACTCCCTCATCTTTGCTATCCTCGGTATCAAGCGCAATATCGTCGCCTTGATTGGGTATATTTTCGTCTTTGCCCTCAACTACTATGTCTTTGCGCTATATATCCCGTTAGGTATCATCCTGCCGTTCATTATTGTTCCGGCAACGCTCATGGCAATCAATGTATACACAGCTTACCCGAAGATAAAAGAAATAATGATAGACCCGTATTATACGGAGGACGGCAAGCCTATCTCAGAGGAGCCCACATCCGAGACACAAGACTAATAACTTAACCATAAAAAAAGTCAAGCTACGTGATAATAGCTTGACTTTTTGCTTTTCATCTGTGTCAGGTGCGGTTTGTGCTTTTCGGTATGAGGGCAACAACAAGGACTATAACTGCAACTGCTATTAGTACGGATATGATAATTCCTGCTGCTGTCATGCTTCTGTCGGTATCCTGAGCACCGAGCACTTCTCCGCTTTCCACACCATTTGCGTAATTGTTTGGGTTATTATAGTTGTTATATGTCTCCCCGTTGCCCATATATGCTCTGTTGTCACCTGCCACGCCACCGGTCGTACCGCCTGTCACCCCACCAGTAGTGCCGTCCGTTGTGCGGCCTGTCGTGCCGCTTGTCGTTTCATTATTTCCACCGGCTGCAGGTGAGTTTTGGTTTCCGGTAACAACGCCGCCATTATACATGTCGGTCGTAATCCCGCTGCGTGTCCCGTAATCAGTTACTGCAAAGACTGCTGCCCCTAAAGCAATAATAAATGCAGCTGTCAATAAAACGGCTATAATTGGCTTATACTTCTGTGTAAACATTTTATTATCTGCTATCTGCTTCGCTGCCAAGTGGCGGCGAAGAATTGTCCTTTCCGTTAAAATGGTATATAATTATAATTCATCAGGTAATAATATTTGCTTAGCAATTATTGCTTTATACCTTTGTTCAGTAGTATTTTTACACGGATAAAATATAATTATTCACAATATACTTAATATTTACTTTTCAGGAGGTCTGGGCATTTTGGAAGAAAAAAGATTTCGCAAAAACGACGAAGGATTTATCTGTCAACACTGCGGCTTTGAAGTGAAACCGCTTGGCTACACATCCCGCAACCATTGTCCAAAATGCCTGTGGTCTCTTCACGTTGACATCAATCCCGGCGACAGGGCAAACGAGTGCGGCGGCCCCATGCGCCCCATACGCGTTGAAACCGACGCACGGCGAAGTTTTATAATTGTCCATAAATGTGAAAAATGCGGCGCTATCAGCCGCTGCCGTGCGGCTCATGAGGCAAAAGTTCAGCCCGATGATATTAATTTACTAATAAAACTAACCGCTGGCAGCGACTGACGGTAATACATTTAATTTAACAAAGAAACGCAAGACACGAGAATAGCCAAATAATAATAGCGCCATCTGCCACTTCCACAATCGCCATATATTAAAAATTGTACAATTATATTACCATATAGCATTGTATTTACAGCAAATCTGTGTTATAGTATGATATAAGTGTGAATAAATTGTTTGCGGAGGGGGGCAAGACGATGTCCGATACAGAAAAATGCATCATTTGCGGCGGCGTCGCCGAAACTTTAATAGATAGAAGCAACCTGTATAATTATTGCTTTTACAACTGCCCAAACTGCGGTGATTTCTACGTATCACAAAAGTTTTATCATAAAGAACCGCAAGCTTTAGAGGAGGTGCGCCGTCATGCCGCTGTCATTTCCGGATATATTCGCGAAATGAATGAAATGGGTCATCACGGCAAGTGTCTTACCAACACATCATGGGTTTCTATTTTAGACGATAAATTAGTTCCCAAGACTCTCGACGAAAAAGCAATAAAACTTCTGCAATATGTTGAAAGACACATGGGACGTACAGGTGAACCTGTAAACCTTTATCACGGTGAGCGGCCTGCAATATGTTATGGCAGCAGCAAAGATGAAGTACTGCTCCTCATAGGCATGATGACCGAGAATGGCTATCTCAAGCCGCAAGGAGACGGATTTTACATATTAACCGAAAAAGGACGCGAGTTTTTGGAAAATAAAGAAACTGCGGCGATGTAACCCGAATTTATTTACTAAATCTTTTTGCACTATTTTTCAACCTTACATAATCACATAGCACAAGCCCCGGGATACCTCTTCCCGGGGCTTTTTGTGCTGAAGCGATAATTCCAAAAGGAAAAATTATCTTCTTATACATGGCTGTATGATGTCTTTTTATGCTTTTATGCTTCAGTTGTGTTATAATAGAGACAGCTTTGAATTTATTTATACATAAATAATGGAGCAATCAATAATGGCAAAGAAACTTGTTACATTTGGTGAGATTATGCTGCGGCTGCAGCCGCCCGGCTACGCTCGCATTTCTCAGGCACGCTCATATGACGCCGTTTTCGGCGGGGGAGAAGCGAATGTCGCCATATCAGCCGCGAATTACGGACTTGATTCTGCCTTTGTCACAAAACTGCCCGACAACCCCATCGCTGATGCCTGCATAGCTGAGCTGCGCGGACTTGGTGTTGACACATCCCACATCGTGCGCGGCGGCGAGCGTATGGGTATATATTTTGTCGAGCGCGGCGCTTCTCAGCGGGCATCAAACGTCATATACGACCGTGCTCATTCGGCAATTTCAGAAGCAACACCCGCTGATTTTGACTGGGATGCTATATTTGACGGTGCTGACTGGTTCCACTTCACAGGCATAACGCCTGCACTGTCGGATTCGTGTGCCCAGATTTGCCTTATCGCTTGTAAAAAAGCCAAAGAAAAAGGCTTGACTGTTTCGTGTGACCTAAACTTCAGAAAAAAGCTGTGGTCGCCTGAGCGCGCTTGTGTCGTTATGAGCGGGCTTATGCAATATGTCGATATTTGCATCGCCAATGAAGAAGATGCGGAAAAAGTATTCGGCATTAAAGCTCCGGATACGAACGTCATAACCGGTGAGCTGTCGGAGGAAGGCTACAGCTATGTATGCCGTGAGCTGACCGAACGCTTTGGCTTTTTGGCTGTTGCTGTTACGTTGCGCGAAAGCATCAGCGCAAGCCAGAACAACTGGTCTGCAGTTCTTTATACCGGCGGCGAGATGTTCCACTCTAAAAAATACTCGATTACCGTCATTGACCGCGTCGGTGGCGGTGACAGCTTCGCAGGCGGGCTTATCTTTGCTATCCTTGACGGCTATGACTCAAAGGATGCGCTTGAATTTGCCGTTGCCGCAAGCGCTTTAAAACATACAATCGAGGGAGACTACAACCGCGTAACGAAAAAAGAAGTTCTCGCCCTTGTTGCGGGGGACGGAAGCGGACGAGTCTCAAGATAAAGAATTAGCGACAATATGCTATACGCCCGAAGGATTTACCCTCCGGGCGCTGTTTTTTGTATTTATTAAATCATCGGAACATAGCGGCAAGCTCTTCTTTTGTCAGGCTATCTTTTGGCGAGAAGGCAGGGGAGTTCATATACGACATTATGCTTGAATAAAGAGCTCTTACCTCGGGATAACAGAAGTTTTCAAATAGTCCCATGCCGCTTGCCACGAGCACCCCGCCACAGGCGTTTGCTTCAAAAAGCATACCCATATGGCGCATATGTGCGATAGAGTCAAGAGCGCACACAATCGGCTCTATGTGCGGTGGTATAAGGATAGCACGCCCTTTTGTCATCGGCCACCACTGATAATCTGTGTGGAATTCGGTCGGGAAATGGGCGAAAACAGGATGGTTCGGGTCCATCATTAAGCCCATAAAGCCTGATTGCCCGGGAAATGTCCCTACACACCAGAAATTCGTCGAAAACTGCGCTTTAATTGAGCCGGGTATGGCTTCTTCATTCGGTGGCGGCGATAAAAACACCTTTTTTCCTGCTTCAAGCGACACTATAGCATCTTTTAGGCTACGTGCTATTATCACATCGCCTGTATCAACTCTCCACTCGCGAGGATAAACCCATATTCGGTACGAATTTTCTATCGCCCGCCTGCCACCTACTCTGCCTTTTTCCACAACAGCCGCTTTAATTAAAAGCGATACAGGCTCACCGCCAGAGTTGAGCTTATAGTCTATGAATCCGGCGCTCGTCAGCTTCCCCTGCGGGAATGATGTACACGGCAGTTTTATGTAAGCTTCTGTAATCGCGCCGTTTTCGCTTTGCGCGTCACCGCAGTTTTTCTCTATTGTTACAACACAATCCCCTTCAATATCGCCTTTCCCATAGTTTGCTACCTTAACTTCTGCCGATAATGTCTCGCCGTCCGTATAAGTGTATTTTTCAAGTAGCACGAGCGGAAGCGTGTCTTTAAAAAAGCTGCGGAAGCGTTCAGGGCGCGCGAAATCAAACGGTTTTTCGCGCATGTGCGAGTTTATCATGCCGACAAGAGCTGTCCCCTGTCCCGGAAAATCCTGCAGTCCGAGCAAAAACAGCCCCGACATCCCCTCCGTGCGAAGCGCAGCTTCTACCTCCTCGCGGTAGCATAAAAGCGAAAGCTCCCCTGACGCCTCTACCCTTCTTTTCCACCCCGACATAAACCCCGCCTTTTCCGCATTATCGCGAGCAGCGTTTATGTTGCCGGCGATTGTCACGCCCCTGTGACCTTTCCACTCATCAAAATCCGGTAAAACTTCATACTGCCCAACTTCAAAGCCTATGACAGGCCCTGAATATTCGGTGCGAAGCGCTGTCATCGCCGCATCGTAATCCGTTTTCGCGGACGGGTACTTTTCGTTGAGGTGCCCTTCCATGTTTGACGACGTCGCACGAAGGTGCAGCGACCGCCAGCCGCACGCTGTGTAAAAATCGCTTTTGGGATCAGTTCCTGCGCGTCCGTAATGGAAGTTTGAGCCGCAGGCGTAAAGCCGCGTCGGGTCGATACTTTTTGCCGTGTCGAGAAGAATATCCATGCGCTTATGGCCAAGCTCGCCTGCGCAAAGCTCATTTCCGAGGGAAAGCATGACAAACGACGGGTGGTTGGCGTATGTAGCAAGGATGCTCTTTAACTCAAGCATATAGTAACCAAAGCTTTCATCGTCCTCGAAGGCTCTGCGCTTCATCCAACATGAAAGCTCCGGCGCCAGCATCACACCAAGCTCGTCGGCTGCCGTAAACGCCGCGTCCGGCGGGCAGTGCGAATGGAAACGAACGATGTTTACCCCGTATGAGATGTATTTTGAAAGGACATCTTTCCATTCATCAACCGTCATCGGCATATATCCCGTCTCGGGGAAAACGCAGCAGTTTGTCTCCCCGCGAAGGAAAACAGCGCGCCCGTTGAGCATGAGCTTGCCATTAGCCACACAAAAATCGCGCAGGCCGAACGTCGCGTCGACGCCCGATAGTCCGCTTCCGGCAGCGAAAAGCGTGTGAAGAGCCCCCTCGTATTCATGCCACCTCGCCGCCGTATCCGACACCGGTATGCCGTCAAATCGCAGTACGTGGCGTCCCGCCGGCAGCCGGACATCCTTTTTTTCACCGTGCATAAACAGAGGGCACGAAACAGTAAGTGTTCCTTCATAATCTGCGGCACAGTCAAGCTCAATCTCGACATCAACTTTCGTTGCGTCACAGCGTGGGTATATTCGGACGGCGGAGATGAAGTTTTCGCCCTCGCTGCGCAAACGTATGTAGCCTAAAAGGCCGCACCAGTTCGTCTGTGTTTCATCCGTCGCTGCAGATGACGCAAGAATCGGCTCGCGCGGCCAGCCGGTGTATGAATTGTCGCAGCAAAGCGAGAGTAAAAGGTCATCACCGCTCGCCGCAGCCTTGTTTGCCGCGTCGGTGATCTCAAAGGTATACGGCGTTGAGAGCGTCCCCTCAATGTAGGGCGTCACATCGTCCCCGCCGATATTAAGAGTGAGCTTGCGGCTGCGCTCAATGTCAAGAAAAACGCGTTTTCCGCCGTCCGTTAGCCGACGAAGCACGTCTGCCTTGACTGTGCGCGAAAATACAGCCTTCCCTTCATATGAGAATCGCCGCGTAAGGCGCGATGTTGAAATCCCGCCAGGCTCAGGCTCGCCAATGCCAGCCTCATCAAGCGTCCCCGGCAATCGTATGGCCACATCACTGTGTCCGGGAATCGACACCGTCCATACACCGCCGAGGTTAACGATACTTTTTTCTTGATACCGAACTGCCATAATACCTCACTGATTATTCAATCGCTTGCAACAAAAGCCGCTCTTCCCGGCAAGCGATGAGTCTTTATTTTTATCAGTTTTTCGCATTTTATGCTTTTTTCATCGTCAATAGTTTTATTTTTCATTAACTTATGCTTTCGCCGTCGCTTTCATATTCAATCTTTGTATCCTTGTTGGCTTCTTCGACAAAAGCAATTGTTTCATCTATAAGCGAGAGCGCGTTTTTATTAAGAGATGATATGTTTTTCTGCTTAAATTCACATAAAAGCTCAATGAACTCATAATACGGCTTGTGTTTTGCCGAAAGGCAAAGCAGCTCTGCCGCGTTTTCTATGTCAGCGCTGTTTTTTGCAATATATGTTATCGCTAAATAGTTTTTTTCCGCCACATATGTTATCTGTTCATCTGTCAGCTTTTCTTTTGCGTCAGCAAAAAGATATTCGACCGTCACCGGACTCATTATGTCGGCAAGGCACTGAAAAGCAGCGTCGGCAAGTCCAAGAAAATCAGACTCATATGCGTATTTTACAAACTCGATGTATTCCGACTGGTCTCTTGTCGGCTCATATGAGCCGTTTTTCAGAAACCTTTTATTATTAACCGAATACTCGTATGAAATATTCTTCAGTTCTGTTATCAGGGCGTCCTTTTTAGCATTGTCGTAGCTTCCGGTGACATCAGATAACGTATCCGCCCACATGTCAGCGTTTACACTGTAAAGTTTTATCATAGCGCGGCAACGCAAAGGCGTGCCCCCACTTTTATCTTTAGCATATGATACAAGAAGCGAAAGCTCGTCATCACCTACTTCCGGAAGCCATGTAAGGACGGATCCCCTCACGCTGTCATCATCACTTGTGTCACTGACAATAGAATAAAGAGCGGAATACTCCTCATATGTGAAAAACTCGCCCGCTGCCGCTATCATTTGAATACGGTAGCCCGGGTTGTTTTCTTTATTCTTTATCTGCGCTGTGATTTTCTCTGCGTCAAGAAGATTAAACCTGTTATGCAGCGCAAGCGAAGCTAAATAAATGTTGTCACCCCGGTCGATTTTGCACTTTTCATTTATTTTATTCAGAGCGCGGTAAAAATCATCTTCCAGCATAGTGTTTAGTTTTTCATAAAACTTTTGCGCATCTTTTGTGCCTATTTCAATGGCATTTACCATCCACGCATCTTTTGAGTTTATATATATCTTTATAATGATTGCTGTTAAAACTAAAACAAGAACGCATATGAAGATAAAATTCTTCACTTCCCTGTTTTTCATCTGATAATCCCTCCCTTTATGTATTTTTTACTTTTTTAAAGGCGAGTGTAGGCACGAATGCACGCACACCTCCTGTGCTGTGGTGTGATGTAATATTTATATTATCAAATCTCTATATAATCCTATGTTAATGAACGAATATGTCATTTGCACGTGAGTTTTTTATATACCTACATAATGATTATAGTTTATTATTTATCGCTTGTAAACACTGCTTAATTATGGCAGGGAATCTTATTTTTTCGTAATAACTTAACAGCAAAACAGAGCAAAAAAAGCCACAGGATATCTCAGTTTATCCTGCGGCTTTATTAATGAAAAGCGGATGGAGACAGGGGGGCTCGAACCCTCGACCTCACGGATGTGAACCGTACGCTCTAACCAACTGAGCTATGCCTCCGTGATGGACTGATGTGTTATTTTTGTAGACATGGCTCGAAAATTTTAACCGCCATGTCGCATCAGTCTTTATGTGTCAACGCTTCTATGGCTACTCGGCGAGTATGCTTATTTACACTTTCAACAAGCTCGCTAATCGCGCACTTTTACTAACTGAGCCATGCTTTTGTGGCAGTTACTATTATACTGCTCAGCGCTTTGTGCTGTCAAGCGCTCATTTTAACTTGGGTAGCCCAGCGCACTATCATATTTGAAATGTTTGTTTATCTATATTTATTGATAAGCTCGCGTATACGGGACGTAAATGCTGCAAGCTCCGAATTCGGACGCCCGGCGCAGCGTTTTGCAACCGCAAGAAGCTCCGTCGCTGTCTCTACGAGCGTATTATATATCTTCTCAGCCCTTGTTGTTGATGCGCTCTTTCCTCCCTTTTCCTTTTGCTCCTTAACTGGAACGCCCACCGCATCATATACGATTTCATTTGTCATAAGGTCAAATACAGTGCCGCTGAAAGGAGCAATAGCTTCGCATCCGAATTGTTCTATCAACCTGTCGCGGAGTGCTTCACATGACTCCGTGTCGCCGTGGTTGACAAAAACGGTCCCCGGACGCTTTTTCATTGCTTCATACCACCCTGTAAGACCGTCGACATCGGCATGACCGCTTGTCCCGTGAAGAGAGCATATCTCGGCGCGAATTGCCACTTCCTCGCCAAACAGTTTCACAGAGCGCGCGCCGTCAAGAATCGTGCGCCCAAGCGTCCCCGCCGACTGATAACCGGCGAAAAGAATGATGTTTTCCGGACGCCAGAGATTGTGCTTTAAGTGATGGCGTATCCTGCCGGCCTCGCACATACCGCTTGCCGATATTATAACCTTCGGCTGCATGTCTGTATTGATGCGCTTTGAATCCTCCGCTGTTTCCGAAAAGATTAAATCATCGTTCCATATAGGGTTGACACCCGCATCAATAAGCGCACGCATTTCGCCATCGAAGTAATCAGGGTCGCAATTCATGAATATTTCCGTTGCTTCTTTCGCCAGGGGGCTGTCAAGGTAAACTGGGAAATTGGGTCGGCTTTTTACAAGCCCTTTTAATTTTATCTCCCGTATCATATATAATAGCTCCTGCGTCCTGCCGACGGCAAATGACGGTATTATGACGCTGCCCCCGCGGTCAAAGGCGCGGTTTATGTAACCGGCAAGCTCCTCATATGGATCCCCCTCGGGTGGCAAATGAAGGCGGTTGCCGTACGTTGACTCAAGGACAAGATAATCACCGCCGTAAATCGGCTGCGGATCACGTATTATCGGGTGGTTTGTATTGCCGACGTCACCGCTGAAAATAATCGTTTTCTCCACCCCGGCTTCGTTAAGCTTTATTTCAACGCAGGCAGAGCCGAGCAGGTGCCCGATATCAAAAAAGCGCAGCTTAACACCGCCCACAACCAATACTTCCACACCATATGAACAGCCGCGGAAAAGCTTCATTGTGCCGATGACATCGTTTATATCGTACATCGGTAAAACAGGCTCCCCGCCTGAGCGGACAGACTTTCTGCTTTTCCACTCAGCTTCCATCGCTTCAATATGAGCCGTGTCGCGGAGCATAATATCGGCAAGGCGACGTGTCGCTTCCGTCGAATATATCACACCTCTGAATCCGTCGCGGTACAGCTTTGGCAGCATGCCAGAGTGATCAATATGAGCATGTGTCAGAATCACAGCCGCGATTTCAGACGGCGCTACCGGCAGCGGAATGTTTTCATATACGTTTTTCCCCTGCTCCATACCGCAGTCGACAAGGTAATATACACCTGATGATTCTATTAGCGTACAACTGCCCGTTACTTCATGTGCCGCACCGATAAATGTTACCTTCATTTTCGCTTGTCATTTCCCTTCAAAGTTTATTTTGGCGTGAAATATTATAGTGCTGATTATTTGTAAAAGCTCAGCTTCGGCGGCGAAGTGCAATAAAAACGGCTCCGCTCACAACAATAATGATAAACACAACCGCAAGCGGTGTTATAAAACCACCGTCACCATATTTGTTATCGCCAGTATCACTTATTGTGCCCGGGTTCTTTTTTATCATCGATTCAAGCTCATCTGACGTGTACTGACTGCTGTAACCGGTTATTTTCGAAATATAAATTTCATCACCCGCTGTGAAATCGGAGTAAATTGATATAGCGTAAATTTTGTCCTTCTCTTTATACTCCGTAAGATCGATGTAAACGGCATTTTCAACGCCGGCCGTGAGCATAGCTTCTGTTATATAAAAGCCGCCCTCCGACATAAACTCAATTGTTATATTAGTATCAGCATCGCTGCCGGAGACAAGCGTAATATCAAACCTTATGACAGGCGCGGGTGAAAAATCAAGGGGGAAAGAAAGTGATGAATATAGAATTCCACCGACACCACCGCCAAACGACGCTCTGAGCACGCGCCCGCCGGCACGGGATGCCGAAACGAGCGATTTGCAGCCATCATAGGTAAGCCAGCCGCGCGTGTCATATACGGATGAAAAATTAAAGTAGGTGTAGCTTCCGGTAAAGTCAGCCGAAGGCTTCTGAACTACGCTTCCGGTTACAATAGAGCGCTGTCGCGCCCGATATGCGTCAGGGTCATTGTCGTCAAGCGCCATTATTATTCGCCAGGCATTAGAACCTATTGCTTGTGCCAATATGCTCGCTGCCGACGAATACTTGTCCGTGTCAATATAGCGTAGAACACTGATAAATACGTCCCAGTCGGCATCGGAAATTGTCATTTCATCAGGTGCCAGAATAAACGCCGAGACAAAAGGACTTTTAGCAACGGAATAATACCCCGATACATACCCCGATGCAAGCGATGAGATATTTACATCCCCTTCCGGTCGCCAGTAAAACATTGCACCACCCGGTGCCGGAAGCCCTGAGTTCTCGAGCCTATCAAAATAATTGGCAAGAATCTCAATATTGTCAGCACCGACATACACTGCAGCGCCGCTGTATTCTTCAGATGATGAGAGCGGTGATTGCCAGAGCACACGATAGTCAAATGCTCCGCCATTTTTGATAAAAGACGACACTGTCCGAAGAAGATGCATTGCGTCGTAGGCCCCGCCGTCAATGCCTGAGCCGGCACATAAAATGGGACCTATCGGCAAATACACCTCAAAATTTGATATATTGGCACAGCCGACCTCATATATGAGCCGCATTGCCCCCTCAAGCAACCTTGCGTACTCGACAGGCGTTACATCCGTGCCGGGGTTGTTCTTTGAAACAGCATCCGACGCATAAGCACCGGCTATCATACCGGCGATATAACCGTACTCCGAGCTACGATACCTTGATGTAAGGAAATCAACCGCCGCATAAAGGATGCCAAAAGACTGCTCCGTATCCGCCCGCAGGGCGTAATAAAGCGCTGATTCTGCTTGGACGCCATCTTCCACATCGCCTGTAAAAAGTCCCGGATCGGTGCATAAAAGTCTGATATAAACACGTGCGCCTGTCAGCGAATAACGCCGGATGAGCGTGTCAAGCTGCGATATAAAGGCACTGTCGAAATAATAAATCTCCCCGCCGAACGTATAAAGCCGCCCGCCAGACGATGTGCCAAGAAGCTCTGCCAAATCAACGTCAATTATAGTGGCAGAAACGCAAAGGCCACAATGTCGCATCCCGCCGCAAAGCCCCTTTATACCCTCCGATATGGCACTTGGCAAAGCAGAACCGAGCAAAGACGGATTCGATATATACATCGGCGAGCCGATTTGTAAGGAAGTGCCGTCATAAATTACGGCAGCGGCATATTTATACGTTAGATACCCGGCAGGAAGCGACGATGCGTCGATTGTGACACTGAAACGCGTCGTCATTTTTATCTCTGCGCACGGCTCTGCCGTCGCCATATATTCACGCTCGTCCGCCCACGACGGAATAGCGTAAATTGCTATTTTACCATTGATATAATCGCCTGCCGCATCAAACGGAACAGTTCCCTTTAAAGTTACGGAACCGTCCGCAGATACTTTACACGATTCAAGCGCACCTATGCCGGTCTCAGGCAGCACCGGCAGAGTATGCGGTGATATGGAGTAGATATTTAAATTGCCGTCAATGACGTTTTCAGCCGTTAGTGTAAAGGATTCAATTGATGAAAGATTCGGCACATCGAAATAATAGGCTCCGCGGCTCGCCCTGCCCTTTACTGTTTTTACATCAGTCGTGTTCGTTGTGCCATCTTTATAAGCGTACGTTACGGAAAGATATACATCCGTTTCGGTGCTTTCGGCGACGATACGTATCGCATTATACGAGGGCGCCGACACTGTGTCAGCGAAAACCGGTTTGGCAGCCAGCGATACTATCCCGTCGGCGCCAGCCGATAGTTTTATATATCCGGAGGTAGGCTCACTTGTGTATGAGCCTTTTTTTATTAAAAACTGGCTTGTCATGAATGTGTCTTCATGCGATGTATCAGCCTTAATCTTTGATGTTATATTGTCAAGTTGCCACGAAAGGCTGAACACACCATCAAAACTTGACACAACCTTTATTGCAACAGATACCCCTGTGACCTGCGTGCGTCCGCTCCAGCCTGACATCGGCACCGTAATGCTTGTCCACACATCGGCATAAATGCGTCTTGATGTAGTTATAGTGTCGTCGGTCGAGTGGATATCGACGGTAATCATAAAGTCAATATTTCTGCCTGCATTGGTGCCCGTCTTCGGTAAAACCGGAGTGTCCGCTTTTACTGAAAGTTCAATGCTCTGATACTCGTAAAGATTGATGGGTTCATCGAAATTTGTGCTCACAGTATAAACGGCGCCGGCGCGAGCTGTCTCCCGTCGCAGGGACAAATATCCGCGATCTGTTTCATTAGCGGCAGAGTCAATATCAGAGGCATCGTACTCTTCCCTCGACAGTGTCGTTCCGGACTCCGACGCAAGCCATGCAGTGCCATCCCACAGATTATCTATAACGTAAACATCGGCGGCAGTGTTTTCATTCGCTGCCATAGTAAAAGAGGCAAAGTACAATAATCCGGCACATAAAAAAGCGGTGGCTGAAAACAGTGCCGCGATAACTTTTCTTTGCCATATCAAAAAAACGGCAACGGTGTCATGCTGTTTTTGTGCTAAATCGCGTTTTTTCATCGCTATTATCGCTGACACCTCCCCGCCGAACTTTCATTTTCTTCAATTATATCATAAGCATTTTGATAAATAAATATAAATTGGTGCATCAAAACTGATATACTGTAAGCTCATGTTAGTTTTTTAAGTTTTGTTGACACAAATGTACGTATCAATTATAATTATTGTTAAGTTGAATACTTATATGATAGATATTTCACAAATTTGAGTTATATTTCACAGATTTCTCACAAAATTCACAGGTTAAAAGGTCGTCAGTAACAATATTAAGCTTATAAAATAAAACGGGGGAAGATATCTTTGAAGATTAAGACAACAAGACTTGAGCGGATGCGAGAGCTTTTTTTACAAATGCCGTATATATCACTGTCGGAGCTTGCCGCCCTTTTCCCGGAAGTATCGGAAATGACGCTCCGCCGGGACATTGATGCCCTTGAAGCGGAGGGTGCTGTCATACGCGTGCGCGGCGGCGCCCGTTCAATGAAATTCATCACAGCAACGTATGAGGACAGATACGAGGCACGCCTTTCGCTTGACTCAGGTGCAAAGGGGAGAATAGCGGCGGCGGCCATACGATTGTTTGACACAGGGATGTCGATATTTATAGATTCTGGCACGACAACGCTGCGCATAGCAGATTATTTGCCAAACGACAGGTTTTTAATAACAACATCATCGCCCGATCTTGCAAGGGAACTTCACCGCACCCCGCTCGCCGTTATAAACATCGTCGGCGGGATGTATAACCGCGAAAACCACACGCTGTCGGGGCAAGGAGCGATAAAATTCATATCCGACATGACATTTGACCTTGCCATAATGGCGCCGTCAGGCTATACGAAAGAGGGCGGATTTTCATCAGGCAACTACAGCGAGTGTGAATTCAAGAAAAAAGTCATTGAGCGCTCTCGGCACGTCGCAATGCTGATAACAAGCTCGAAATGGGGGCTGAAACAGCCTTACACCTTCGCGTCGCCTGACGATATTTCAACAATCATAACGGATGCAGAGCTGCCACAGCCATTTGCACAGGATTTTGATATATCAAAAACGTCCGTTATTATCGCTTAATCTAAAACATTGCATAACATCATGACATACAGATTAGTTCGGAGGAAAAAAGATTCATATGGCAAAAGTAATCATCATGCCACGGCAGGGACAGAGCGTTGAAGAATGCATTATAACAAAATGGGCGAAAAAAGTAGGGGAAAAGGTCGCGGCAGGCGACATTCTTTTCTCATATGAAACAGATAAATCAGCTTTTGACGAAGTTTCCGATATAAACGGCGTGCTTCTTGCCGCTTTATATGACGAAGGGGACGTCGTTCCATGCCTTTCCCCCATTTGCATAATCGGTGAAGAAGGCGAGGACATAAGTTCTCTTTTAGCGGGGATTAAAGAAACCGGGAAATCAACATCAGAAGATAAAACAACGGACACAAAAAAAGACACACCAGCGGCTGCTGCCGCCACAATTAATGAAGCGCCCGCTCAAAGCACCGGCAATGTCAGTGGAGGGAATATCAAAATATCGCCGCGCGCAAGGCTTAAGGCTGAGCGGACAGGTGCCGATATCACATCCGCTATCCCGACAGGCTACGGCGGCAGAATCATTGAGCGCGACATTGACCGGGTGCTTGATGAAGCCGCACGCTTAGGTAAAGTTACTGCGGAAATAGATATAAGCGCCAACATAACAACGCCGAATACAGCGGCAGTCACCTCTTCCGCAAGTGTAGAGCAGGCGCCCGCTGTAAATATGAATCTCGACACAACAGACGATTACATAGACATACCTCTTTCACCTACGCGCCGCGCTATTGCCGCGTCAATGCATCGCTCTCTGACGGAAGCGGCACAGCTTACTCTCCACTCCTCCTTCGACGCAACGGAAATGCTCTCTCTTCGCGCAAAATTCAAAGAAAAAAGCGCAACCCTCGGCCTTCCGGATATAACTTTCAACGATATGGTGCTGTTTGCCGTATCCCGTGTCATTCTCTCGCACCCTGATTGTAACGCTCACTTCATAGATAACGCCATACGGCGCTTTAAATCGGTCAATCTTGCCGTCGCCGTCGACACGGAAAGGGGGCTTCTCGTTCCCGTAATCCGCGGAGCCGAAAAAATGTCGCTTTCGGAAATTTCGGTAGCTGTCCACTCACTTGCTGCGGAAGCGAGAAGCGGGCGCATTTCACCTGACGCCCTTCGTGGCGGCAGCGTCACCGTGACAAACCTCGGCTCGCTTGGCGTTGAAAGTTTCACACCCGTTCTCAACCCGCCGCAAACAGTCATAATCGGCATTTGCGCGCCCGTTACGCGTGTCCGCGAGGACGGCAGTGTATATCCCGCAATCGGCGTATCGCTTACATTCGATCACCGTGCGCTTGACGGCGCGCCTGCCGCTCGTTTCCTGCGCGACCTCTGCACCGCGATGGAAAACATAAGCCTTTATCTTGCAAAATAAAGAAGCGTCAGTGAAAAACGTGAAATAAAGCGGAGATACACTACTATGGGCAACAGTGAAAATAGATTTGATTTAATCGTCATTGGCGGCGGCCCCGCCGGGTATAATGCTGCCATTCGCGCCTCTGAGAAAGGTTTAAAAACAGCTCTTTTTGAAAAGCGTGCGCTCGGCGGCGTCTGCCTTAACGAAGGCTGTATTCCGACAAAAACGCTTCTTTATTCAGCAAAGATTGCCGACAGCGCCCTCCACGGCGCCGATTATGGTGTCAATGTTGACAGCGTATCGCTTGACCACGCCACCATCATCAAGCGCAAAGATAAAGTCGTTCGCACGTTAACCGGCGGCGTTGCTGCTTCGCTGCGCAATGCTGGTGTCACTGCCCTGCGTGAGAGCGCCTGCATTGATGGACGTGCAACGTCCGGTGAAGGTTTTATCATATCCGCCGGCGGTGAAAAGTACCTTGCCCCACGGCTTCTTATATGCACAGGCTCATATGCTCTTATGCCGCCCATCCCCGGGCTTAGTGAATCCGCCGGGGCAGGATACGCCCTCACCAGCCGCGAGATATTGTCACTTAACAGCATCCCGCCGCGTCTTATTGTCATAGGCGGTGGTGTTGTCGGGCTTGAGCTTGCGTCATATTTTAACTCTGCCGGCTCCGACGTAACCGTCATCGAGGCTATGCCGCAGATAGCAGGAGCTGTTGACAGCGATATTTCGGCAATACTTATGCGCAACTACGAAGTAAAAGGCATAAAATTCCGCCTCGGCGCGAAGGTTACGTCCGTGCGCGGCGGTGCTGTCACATATGAATCGGGCGGGCAGGTGGCGGCAGTTGACGCTGACATCATTCTTGTCGCTGTCGGTCGACGTCCAAAAACTGACGCTGTCGGCCTTGAAAATCTCAGCATCCGCACCGAACGCGGCGCAATTCTCACCGACGCTGCCTGCCGCACATCGGTCCCTGGCGTTTTTGCCGCCGGCGACTGCAACGGAAAATCAATGCTTGCGCATACTGCATACCGCGAAGGCGAGGTTGCCGTAAACGTAATGACAGGCGTGCGCGATACCGTCGATTATAACGCTATTCCCGCTGTAATATATACAACCCCCGAAGTTGCCGCCGTCGGCGAAACGGAAATCAGTGCAAAAGCAAAAGGTATTGATGTCAAAACCGCTACCGTTCCGCTTGTTTACAGCGGGCGTTACGTCGCCGAAACGGAGCATGGCGACGGTATTTTGAAGCTCGTTGTTGGCAAGCAGCACAACAATGTCCTCGGCGTGCACATGATAGGGCCTTACGCATCGGAAATTATATACGGTGCTGCAATGCTTGTCGCGCGTGAAGCAAGGCTCGACGAGCTTCGCCGCGCCGTATTCCCGCATCCAACCGTCGGCGAAGCCCTCCGCGAAGCAGCATTTATGATTAAGTAGTGGCAATAAAAACACCGGGGGCGTTGCCCCCAGACCCCCACTACTTTCTTTAGGAAAGAAAAGTAGCAAATAACCGCAAAACGGTGACGCACGGCGTCACCGTGAGAAGCAGGGACGCCGGGGGCGTTGCCCCCAAGCCCCCACTACTTTCTTTAGGAAAGAAAGTAGCAAAGAACCACAAAGACGGTGATGCACGGTGTCACCGTGAGAAGCAGGGACGCTGGGGGCGTTGCCCCCAAGCCCCCACTACTTTCTTTAGGAAAGAAAGTAGCAAAGAACCATAAAAACGGTGACGCGCAGCGTCACCGTGGGAATGTTCTGTACTAAAAAGGGGCGCAAACACCTTATAGCCTATAAAAATTCAACAAACAACAGGAGAAAAACCATGCCAAAGTCACAATTCATTGACCCCGCGACAGCGTTTGAACCAACTTACATAAAATTTCGTGATATTCCTGTTTGCCAATATAAAAAAACGCTCGAAGAGGAGATTGCCCTTTACGGACGCGACAATCTCTTGCGGATTTACCGCGACATGCGCATAATCCGCGAGTTTGAGACAATGCTCAACGAAATTAAGACAAAAAGTGAATACCGCAGTGTAAAATATACATACCCCGGCCCTGCCCACCTGTCGATCGGGCAGGAAGCGTCATGCGTCGGTCAGGCATATGCGCTGACAATCGATGACTTCTCATTCGGCTCACACAGAAGCCACGGCGAAATACTGGCGCGCGGGCTTGCGGCGATACATCAGCTTGACGAAGCCGAGCTTTACACAATAATGAGCACCTACATGGACGGCTCAATCTTGCGTGTCGTCGAGGACAGCCAGCGCGAGTTTGGTGACATAAAGGAGCTTGCCATATGCTTCCTTCTCTACGGGACGCTTGCTGAAATATTCGGTCGCACCACAGGCTTCAACCGTGGTCTTGGCGGTTCGATGCACGCATTTTTCACGCCATTCGGAATTTATCCGAACAACGCTATCGTCGGCGGTGCGGGACCTATGGCACTTGGCGCTGCTCTTTACAAACGCTGCAACAAAAAACGCGGTATTGTCGTCGCTAACATCGGCGACGGCGCGCTCGGACGCGGCCCCGTGCTTGAAGCAATTGGCATGTCGGCGATGGATCAGGTAAAAAAGCTTTGGGATAAAGAAGGCGTCAGAGGTGACGGCGGTCTGCCGATACTTTTCAACATATTTGATAACTTTTACGGCATGGGCGGGCAGACACGCGGCGAAACGATGGGATTTGATATGGCAGCCCGCATAGGTGCAGGCTTTTCGCCGGACGCTCTTAACGCTGAGCGCGTTAACGGCTATGATCCGCTTGCCGTTGCTGACGCCGTTGCCCGCCAGAAAAAGTTACTCACATCAGGCCGCGGCCCTGCTCTTCTTGATGTTGTTACATACCGCATATCGGGACATTCGCCGTCCGATTCATCAACATACCGCACTCCGGAAGAAATAGCGGCATGGCGCGACGCCTGCCCGATTGCCGCTTTCCGCGAAAAATTCATCGCGGCAGGCGTTTTCACCTCATCTGAGCTTGATGCAATTGATGAAGAAATAATACTCCGCACAGAACGCATTTGCTCACTTGCTGTTGATGAGAAAAAGTCGCCGCGAATGGACCTTATCCGCAACCCCGATGCTATCGCTTCGCTTATGTTTTCAAATGAGCATGTGCCAAGCATGGATCCGGAGCGCGAACCGGAAGTTCTCATCCCGAAAGAAGAAAACCCGCGCGCAGTTCAGCTCGCTAAGCGTGAGCGTTATGCCTTTGACGAATCGGGCAAGTCATATCCAAAGGCAAAGCTGTTTACGCTTCGCGACGGTATTTTCGAGGCTGTGCTTGATAAATTCTACGAGGACGCAACGCTTGTCGCTTATGGTGAGGACAACCGCGACTGGGGCGGAGCATTCGCTGTATATCGCGGTCTGACGGAAGCGCTCCCCTATCACCGCCTTTTCAACACACCAATTTCGGAAGCTGCTATCGTCGGTTCCGCCGTCGGTTATGCTATGTGCGGCGGACGGGCAATTGTTGAGCTGATGTACTCTGACTTTATCGGTTGTGCGGGCGATGAAATATTCAATCAGCTGCCGAAATGGCAGGCAATGAGCGCCGGTGTGCTAAAAATGCCTGTCGTTTTACGTGTATCAGTCGGCAGTAAGTACGGCGCGCAGCACTCGCAGGACTGGTCGGCGCTGACAGCGCACATCCCCGGGCTGAAAGTCGTATTCCCGGCGACGCCGTATGATGCAAAAGGGCTTATGGCGGCGGCTCTTAACGGCACCGACCCTGTTGTTTTCTTTGAAAGCCAGCGGATTTACGACGTCGGTGAGCAGTTTGTCAAGGGTGGCGTGCCCCGTGAGTCGTATGAGATAAAAATCGGCGAGCCTGATGTAAAGCGCGTAGGCTCAGATGTAACCATTCTATCAATCGGTGCTGTCCTTTATCGCGCGCTTGATGCGGCAAAAATACTTGACGAAAAATACGGCATATCAGCCGAGGTCATAGACGCGCGAAGCATAGTTCCCTTTAACTATGTGCCCGTTATTGAAAGCGTCAAAAAGACGGGGCGAATCGTCATTGTCGGCGACGCTTGCGAGCGCGGCAGCGTCATGCGCGATATGGCCGCCGTTATAGGCGAGCTTGCCTTTGATTACCTTGACGCGCCTGTTATCGCTCTCGGCTCGCGCAACTGGATAACGCCGGCGTATGAGCTTGAAGGATACTTCTTCCCGCAGGCACAGTGGATTGTCGATATCGTATGCGAAAAGCTTCTGCCCGTACCCGGCTACGTCGCCGCAACATCATGTACCGACACTGAAAAGCTTGACCGTGAGGCAAAGGGAGTATAAAATAACATAGAAGTTATGACTGTTATAATAAACAATCGCACAGACCCGTATTTCAATCTTGCCGTGGAAGAAGCGCTTCTCACGCTCTTATGCGATGACGCTGTCATCGTCTGGCGAAACTCGCCGACCGTTGTCATCGGGCGCAATCAAAACGCATACGCTGAGTTCAGACGCGCATACGCAGAGGAAAACGGAATAAAGCTCGTGCGCCGGCTGACCGGCGGCGGAGCTGTTTTCCACGACCTTGGCAACATTAATATTTCGTTTATCACAAGTTACAATGGATGTGGCGCTGACTATACCGAAGCTGCCGCACCAATTGTTAAGCTTTTACACAGCCTTGGCATAAATGCAAAAGCCGGCGGACGCAACGACGTCACTGTCAACGGTGCGAAAATATCCGGCTTTGCCGCGTGTGTTTATACACCAAAAGAAGTGGCAGCAACGCCAAAATTGCTTCGCCACTGTACTCTTCTCTGGGACGCTGATCTTTCGCATCTTGAAAGCGTCCTGCGTCCGGATGATGGCAAACTTATAAGCAAAGGCATCCCGAGCGTGCGAGCGCGCGTCGGCAATTTGCGCTATATGCTCGCATCCTCCGGTTCCGATTTCGCACAAATGTCAAGCGACGATTTTTTCAACCATACGGCTGACTTTTTAGCTTCATACTATAACTGCAGTGTACGCGAGATGAGCGAGGATGAAACATCGCTCGCTGAAAAACTTGCTGATGAAAAATACTCCCACTGGGAGTGGAACTTTGGCGAGTCGCGCGTGTATGCGCGTTCATTTGGCACTCGCTTCCCGTTCGGGCGGGTTAATGTTTCGTTTGATACGGATGGCGGTGTTATATCGCATATAAAACTCACAGGCGACTTTCTCGGTCTGAGGGATGTATCCGAGCTTGAAGCGACGCTTACCGGTACAAGGCTTGATGTAAACGAGATTGAAACGCTCCTGTCATCTCTGCCGGGGGGCGCCTCTGTCGGTGATTACATAGCCGGCGCTGACGCCGCTACCCTTGCGCGGCTTATAGCACTCGGCTGAGGACAGAGCGGGTAAAATAATATATAAAAAATGAGAAATGGGGGATATATATGAGCGACGATAAAAAAAGTGCCGCTGGTGGCACAAGTTCCTCTGGAGGTTATGGCATAGCGGCAGCTTTTTACGACACCCTCAACTCACACGTTGACTATGCCGCATGGGTCGATTTTATCGAAGCTGTTTTCCGCCGTTTCTCGAAAAAAAAGCCCGAGCTTGTGCTTGATCTTGCATGCGGTACAGGGACGATTGCTATTGAGCTTGCCCGGCGCGGTTATGATATGACCGGCATAGACATTTCGGTTGATATGCTCTCTTACGCGCGTGAAAAAGCTGATGCCGCAGGTGTAGACATACTTTGGTTATGCCAGGACATGCGCTCATTTGAGCTTTATGGAACAGTTGATGCCGCTGTCTCTTGCTGCGACTCGCTGAACTATTTAACCGACCGGCGCGACGTCGAAAAATGCTTTGCTTTGCTCCACAATTACCTCTCCCCTGATGGCATTTTACTTTTTGATGTAACATCCCCCTATAAATTTAAGAATATTTACGGGCAAAATGATATAATACTTGAAGATGACAGCGTATTCTGCGGCTGGCGGAATGACTATAATGAAAAAACAGGACTTGCCCGATTTTATCTTACATTCTTTGAGCGTCGGGGCAATGTGTGGGTTCGTTATGACGAGGAGCAGCGCCAGCGATGCTATAAGATTGAACTTTTAACGGATATGCTGAAAAATGCAGGCTTTGATGTGCTCCTTGTGACAGGCAGCTATGACATGACACCGCTAAAAGAGAACGACGAACGCATATACATTGCCGCAAGAGCAATAAAATAAAGATAAATAAACACAAAATCGAAAATAAAAGGAATCACGGTGATACTAAAATATGAATGAAGCAAATGTAAATAGCACCGCAAAAAAACCGTATGGCACCTCATCAATCCTTCGCGCGATAACGCGCGATGGCAGCGCACGCATATACGTTTTAAACTCTACAGCTATCGTTGACAAAGCCGTTTCAATACATCGCACATCTCCCACAGCAACTGCTGCCCTCGGCCGCTTGCTTTCAGCTACATCAATTATAGGCTCATTGCTCGGTGATCCTGAAGATACCGTCACGCTCACAATCCGCGGTGACGGTCCTGCCGGCACTATTTTGGCCGTCTCCGATTATATGGGGAACGTGCGCGGTTATATTGAAAACCCCGATGTCGACCTGCCGCTCAAGCCTAACGGAAAACTTGACGTTGGCGGAGCTGTCGGGCGCGGTGTGCTTCAGGTTTTGCGTGATACAGGCGCATCCGAGCCGTATATCGGATTAACGGAGCTTGTAACAGGTGAAATCGGCGACGATATTGCTGCTTATTATGCCGGAAGCGAGCAGATACCGACGCTATGCGCCGTTGGCGTCCTTGTCGACCGCGATTATTCATGCCGTGCAGCCGGATGCGTGGTCGTACAGATGCTGCCTTTCTACGATGAAGCAGTAGCTGCAAAGTTTGAAGAAAATGCGGAGGGTCTTTCCCGCCTTTCCTCAATGATCGATGAAGGTATGACAAATGCCGACATCCTTGCCGCTGTCTGTCGTGGCATTGAATATGATGTTTTCGACGAAATTCCCGTCGAATACCGGTGTACATGCTCGCGCGAGCGCACAGCCGATATTGTTGCAGGCATTGGCAGGCAAGAGATTGAGGACATTTTTGCCGAGCACAGAGAAAAAGGCGAACCGGAAGTAATTGAGCTTTCATGCCAGTTCTGCAAGAAAAAATATGTCTTTAACAAAAGCGAAATAGAAAAACTTTTATCAGAGAAGAATAAATTTAATGATAAAAACGATAAGAACGAAAATAATTAAATCGTAAAAATATAGGTTTGCATCCATACACCACAACAAAATGCGCTGTTATGCAAAAAGTCAAGCCCGCAGATGAGCTTAACTTTTGTTGTTTGGAATTATTTCGCTGTATTAATTTTAAATTATTTGTTTAAATCAATACATACTTATAGCATCATCGTAATACATTCATATTTTTTATTTAAGGCAATCCAATATTATCGCGTCATGTGGTAATTTACATCCTGACAAAACGAATATCAGAAGTATAAACGGACAAAGATAATATCGCGGCAAAAACCGCGCATCATCACCTTCAAAACGGGATTACGTTTATGGACAAATCGGAAAAGGATATGTATGGCGAGGTTTATCGCAGTGCGAAAAGCGGAGCTGATACGATTTTAGCTTTACTGCCACGTGTTAAAAACGAGCAGCTTATGGGAGAATTAACAACGCAGCTTGACGGATATTTGTCTTTTGCTTCTCGGGCAGAAAGCGGACTGGCGCAGTGCCATGAAAAGCCAAAGGAAGTAAGTAAAGCGAAAACCTTTGCCACAAAAGCGGGTATTGCCGCGGAGACAATGTTCGACGCATCGCCATCTCATATAGCAGAGTTGTTAATCAGAGAGAATAGCGATGACGTAGTATCTCTTGACCGCGCAAGGAACAAAGCTGAAAGATCTATTGAACCATCAGCCAGCGTTAGTGAAGCGTATGAGCTTGGTGGAGAACTTCTGTCATTTCGAAAAAAGAACCTTGAGCGGATGAGAAAGTATCTTTAGCATCAAAAAGGAACGCCGCTTACTATAATAGCGGCGGTATGGGAGTGCTGCTGATATGCACTCCCTTTCCTTTTTTAATTTGCTCAGCTTATCCCTTTTCTCTTATGTACACGGAACATCCGCCGTAAAAGCGGTACTAAAAACTTTGGCGGTTTCACCACAACAATTCTCATGGCACAACCCATCCCCCATTATAGCATGATTAATACTCGCTGTTTACAGTATATGACAAACGGCTATTTTTGACATTCTTACGCATGGCAAAAAGTTACACACGAATTTCGTCGCGTTTAATCATATGTTATGACCATTACGTCTTAATAATACAAAAATATGTCTTATAGAATCCAATAATTTTCAACACGGGTATGACAAATTGTATTATTATTAAATTGGTACCATAATATATGTATAATAGTCATTATATGGTGCATACTATAAATCATGTATATTATATAACGCTGTTTTAATACTTACATTTATTATCATCCTGATAATACATCTTTACCTGCTTTTCATCTTATCAAGCTGCCGCTAACACCGATAGCTTGATTTTTGAATATATTTGTAATGTATACCCCATAAAATTACCACAGCTCACGGCATAAACGCGCACGCACGCGTTTTGTGTAAATCCTCCGTTTCCTCTATAAAGTATAACGCCCAGAAGCAATAGCATCTGGGCGTTATACTTTTATGTTTATATTTTACTCATTAATCACTCTGATTTTGTCATTTGCACATTTATCTCGGTCATTATATTGCTGTTTACTTGAGGTTCCTTCGACATTTGTGTTATTGGCACAGATGTTGCGTCAGGTGTCAGAGGCATTTCTTTGCTTGTGTCTGCATCTGCCTTTTCCTTATTATTGTTTCTGTATTGTTTGAGCTGCCCTGCAAACCATATAGCATACAGGATTAGAGCCAATATAATAACGGCAGCGCAATAAACAATTAGGGTTGTAGCAACGGTCCCCGGCATCTCGGGGAAGAGGACAAATAGCATCATTGTAGCGTAAAGGGATGCAGTACAATATTTACCGTACCAGCGTGCACTGTTGACAGCCCCTACTATTTTCATGACATAACCGCCAAGCGTCACCATAACGGCTTCTTTTACTAAAAGCAAAGTGAGCAGTATTAAAACAGCCTTATTTTTCGCGGCGACGCATATGATCATCGTTATCTGTGTCATATGGTCGGCAAAGGGGTCAAGCACCTTGCCAAGATCCGTCACCTGCCCGAGATGTCGCGCTATTTTCCCATCGACCATATCGGTTGCAGCAGATAAAATAAGCATTCCGACGGCAGCGTAATACTTGCCGTTGAAATACAAAATTGCAAACAGCGGTATTAGTGCAATGCGGAAATAGCTTAAAATATTCGGTATTGAAAATGCCTCTACCCTGAATTTTGTCAGCATATGATAAAATACCCGCTTATCAGGTTTGTCCGGTGATACCGGCGTAGCGAGGGCAGGGATTGCTTCGGCACGCTTGCGGAGGTGCGTCTTATACTTTTCCGCGAGCTTGTCGGCCATATCATTTGAAACACTTGAAACCTTTTTAGGAGGATATGCTATCATACCGCACACGATTCCATATGGCACACCTATTATTAAATCAAGTATGGAATGCTGCTTTATAAATAAAGTCGATATGCTGATTATAAAAGCACCAATTACGACGGGCAAACGCGCTTTTTTTGAAGCATAGTTGCTTTTAAATACAGCAAACACAACGATTATGCACCCGATGACGTGCATACTGGGGCAAACGTTTGTATTTGTATCAGCAGCATAAATCATGCGCAGGATATCGACGGAAATACCACTGAGCCCTTCAAGTGATGGACGGAGTTCCTGCCCGTTCGGAATGAGGGCGTAAATTGCAAGGACAGAAAAAAACGAAAAGCAAATGGCTGTAACATACCTTTTAAACTCATTTTTATCCTTAACGGCAAAAAATATACCCGGGCAAAAAAGAAAAAGATACCAGAGTATGTATGGGTAGATGAACCATACTATAAACGGTATTTTATCGTCGATCGGCAGGTATGATACATAATAATCGCTTACTATCAGGCGCTCTTCAATAAAAAAGGCAAGAATATAAAGCGGTACTAAAAGAGTATAAAATAAATAATCATACTTTTTCAGCCAAAGTTTCAGTTTTTCTTTTTTATTAATGTCCATATAAATGTCCGTTTCACTCGATGTTTATTTTTCGTTTTTTGTATTTCCTCTATGATATAATCTCGTTTATCTTTTTTGGTTTTGTAAAATGCTTTTACTCAATTTTTCGTTTAAATTATCGTTTTTCGCTTTCTTCTACTCTTTGCTTTTTTCTCTTTGTGAAATGTTACGTTATCATGCCCGCCACATTCACCACTCAGGACATACCGCACAATCGTATCGGCAGCACCGGAGGGAAAATCATGCTTCCAGCGCTCTATATACGGCTTTGTAAGTGCGGGGGCTTTTACACATTTCACGAGGAGGTCGACAAGCTCATCGTTTGTTTTACCGGAAAGCACATAATTATACTTTGTAAAAAATTCATAATTACGAGTCTCACATCCCGGAACAGCATTAATGCAAAAAAGCGGCAGCTGCTTTGCGATTGCTTCCGTTGTACTCAAGCCCCCCGATTTCGTCATGAAAAAATCGGCGGCATCCATATACAACGTCATCTTGTCCGTATAACCGACAATGCGCACATTTGAAGGTACGGTGATGTTACCCTCGGTGAGCTTATTATATATCCGCTTATTTCTACCGGTGATAACAACAATCGTTACATCGCCCGGCAGGTGTGATATTAACAGCTTGTATATTTCAAGTATCGGGCCACACCCGATACTGCCGAATGCTAAAAGTACAATACTACCCTCTACCGGAAGACCGAGCTGTTCTCTTGCCACAGCTTTTTCGGTTTTTTGAAGGAATGTTCGCCTTACAGGAATACCTGAGACAACAAGCTTTTCCTGTGGCACGCCTTTTCTGATAAAGTCACGTGCGCAGTGCTTGTGCGGTATGAAATATGCGTTCATGTCGGTGAGATTGACACCGGGACTGCACGTATAATCAGTTGCAACAAAATAACCGGGCACAGACAGCCCAAAGTTATTTTTCGCTTCCGTATATATAATCGCCCCGAATATATGGACGCATATTATAGCTCCATACCCGCCTGCCGTAACCGTTTCATAAAGCCGGCGCGCCGCTTTTGTCTTTATATTGCTGAGCCTTTTATGCTTTATTTTCTCCTCATACCTATAACCGGCACCATAAAGCCGCGGTATATATCTATAACAAAACGTATGGGAGTTGCTTACAAATTTTGAAAGGCGAACAGACTGCAGTGACAGTGCATCTTGTACATCACAATCTACACCCACCTCGGCAAGCGCTTCCTTAATGGCAACAGCCGTCGAATTATGTCCCTCTCCTGTGTTTTCCGACAAAATCAATACCTTCATGTTTTCTGCCGTAATCCTTACATTAACTTATATCAGTCCGTATTTACATCATCACACAAATAATTCATGCCATATAAGGGCTGGCGTTTTTATGTCAGTCCGTCTTGATTTGCCGGTTGCTGCTTTGCACCGGATGATGCTTTTGTGTAAAGAGGTTTCGTACGACTTAATATTTTTACATGCATTAACACAGTATTCTATAAAAATTATAGACACGGAAGCGATGTATTAGCCATGCACAACATTAATAATGGGGGTGAAATAAACTAAAAGCTGCTTTTGTAACACATAACAACTGTTTTAAATACGAAAAACCCCGCCAAGTACAGCGGGGTGTTTAAAACTGCGGAAGAAGGATTCGAACCCTCACAAACAGAGTCAGAGTCTGCCGTGCTACCGTTACACAATTCCGCATCACATCGAGCAAAGGTTATTGTATCAGAATACCGCTGACTTGTCAATATTTTATTTCTAAAAAATTTACACGTATTTTGGGCCATACATGACGGCTGTATGGCAGCGAATGCTGAAAAAGTGATTACGTGAGTATGTCATGTACATAATCACTATTATGCACACCCGCCACCATATTCATCCATCGTATAATATGATTGCTGCAATGATAATATAAGTTAATGATTAACCGAAGTTATATAGCATATCGCCCTTATTTCGTCTTTCTTGGGCCGCGGTATTTATCGATCAACGCTCCGCATCCTATGCCGCAAAGGCCGCCGACAATATGTCCAAGCTGCGAGATATTGTCGCTTACAAAAATCATATCATATAGAGCGCCGCCCAAGTAAATGAGCGCGACTAAGATAAAAGAAAGCGCAATCCTTCCGTCCTTTGTCCGCGTGCCGACTGATAAAAACATCAGCATAAAAACAATTCCGCTTGCGCCAAGAAGGGCAAGGTTGTCCGTCAACAGGCAATGAGCCAGCCCACCGGCAACAGCCGTAAATACCATGGATGCGACAAGATAACCGCTGCCGTATTTTTCTTCAACGGACGGCCCTATGAGAAGCACCATGCCTATGTTTGAAATGAAATGAGTAAAATCCGCATGGCCAAGTGTGTAACCGAGAAGACGCACATAAAATAGCGGATCGGACACAGATGCATCGTATATGCAGAAATATTTATATGTTGTGGCAGGAAATATTGTCTGTATGATATATACTATCAAAGCCAAAAGCGCGAAAGTTAATATAACAGGTGAATCATAACTCAATTTCGCGCTTATTTTGCTGCGTTGCGCTTTTGACTTTTCGGCCATCGGACACAGTTCCTTTCACTTGCTGATATTGATTTATATAAATAATATAAAGGCATTATATCATCTATTTTATAATGTTATCATCAAATATCCTGCTTCTGTACTTTTCAAGAACAAGCATAAGCGGTATGCCGAGCGCACAGCAGGCAAGAAGCTCACCGGCGCCGACAGTCAGCATCAAATAAATAAAGCCATCGCCCGACATCCCTGAAATGCGAAGCACAAGCGGAACAATTATTGCATTTGCCACCACTGTCGGCAGTGGGACGACATATTTATATTTCCGTATATAATAAGAAACGACGGCGCCAATCGCCGTTGCAAGCGTTCCAAAAATAACGTCGTAAAATGAAACTCCGAATAGTATATTCGAAATAAGGCAGCCGATTGTAAGTCCCGGAACTGCTATAAAACTAAAGTAAGGTAAAACACAAAGCGCTTCTGAAAGACGTAGCTGAATGGCACCTGAAGCTAACCCGAAAATGTCCGATAAATAAGTCAGTACAACATAAAGAGCGGCTATTATTGCTGCGCGGCAAATGAGGACCGTTTTCGCACCTACCCGTACCGCAGGGGCGTTCCTCTTTTGTACAAAATCCGAAGCTGTTTTTTCAGTCGATTCTTTTGCATCCGGCGAATTAATCATATCCGGACGTGCTTTTTTCGTAAGTTTCAAAATATTTACTTTCTCCCGTAGTTTTTTTTATTTTTCTCGCATATAACATTAAGTATTCAGCGAGGGTGAGGATGGTTTCGAACTCACCAATAATATAATACAACATGTAATTATTTTTTGCAAGTGTACAATATTTAGATATTTTTTACGTCACACTTGCACAATTGAGATAAATATAATATAATAAGTAATGTTGCACGGCTATAAAATGCAATAAAGTTTTCTTGCTGTTTCATTTTTCGCGTGCACGAAAGGATTGTGACATGGAAAGAAAAGACGTTACCACACTAAAAGAGATAAAAAGCTCTCCTGCATCATACACGGAGAGGATTCTTACATTAAAAGGATGGGTGCGGAAGCTTCGCGCAAGCAATGCTTTCGGTTTCATTGAATTCAACGACGGTACGTATTTCACAAACCTGCAGATTGTATTTGAAGCGTCTGTCCTGCAGAATTACAGCGAAATCGCCTCTTTAAACATCGGCGCTTCAATCACTGTAAAAGGTACACTTGTATTGACGCCTGAAGCCCCGCAGCCATATGAGTTGCACGCAAAGGAAATATCAGTTGAAGGCCAGTCAACGCCCGATTATCCGATACAGAATAAACGCCATACTATGGAATATCTGCGTAGCATAGCTCACCTGCGTCCGCGTACTGCAACATTTTATGCTGTTTTCCGCGTCCGCAGCGTTGCCGCATATGCTATCCACCGCTTCTTCCAGGAGCGAGGATTTGTCTATGTCCACACTCCAATAATCACCTGCAGCGACTGTGAAGGTGCGGGTGAGATGTTCCGCGTTACAACGATTGACCCGAACAATCCGCCGCGCAACAGTAACGGTGAAGTCGATTATTCAAAGGACTTTTTCGGACGGCAGGCAAACCTCACCGTTTCAGGACAATTAAACGTGGAAGCGTTTGCAATGGCATATTCAAACGTGTACACCTTCGGGCCGACATTCCGTGCCGAAAGATCAAATACACCGCGTCATGCGGCTGAATTCTGGATGATTGAGCCGGAAATTGCATTTGCCGACCTTGAAGACGACATGGATCTTGCCGAAGCGATGATTAAATACGTCGTTTCGTACGTGCTTGAAAACTGCCCTGCAGAAATCGAGTTTTTCAATAAGTTTTTCGATAAAACTCTCATTGAACGCTTGAAAGCCCTTGTCGAAGGCGGCGATTTTGGCCGTGTAACATATACAGAAGCAATCGAAATCCTCAAAAAAGCTGATAAAAAGTTTGAGTACCCGGTTGCGTGGGGTATGGATCTTCAGACCGAGCACGAACGCTACCTTACCGAGATCGTATTTAAAAAGCCTGTGTTCGTAACCGATTACCCGCGCGACATAAAGGCCTTCTACATGCGCCTGAACGACGACGGAAAAACAGTTGCAGCGGCCGATATGCTTGTACCCGGTGTCGGTGAGCTGATTGGCGGCTCACAGCGCGAGGAGAGACCCGAATACCTTGCCGATGCTATTAAGCACTTCGGTCTCTCTGAGGAAGATTATTGGTGGTACATGGAGCTGCGCAAATACGGAAGCGTTAAGCACGCCGGTTTCGGACTTGGCTTTGAGCGCTTGATAATGTATATAACGGGTATGCAAAACATCCGTGACGTTCAGCCTTATCCGAGAACAACAGGTAATGCTGAGTTTTAATCATCATTTGATATAGATGTAAAAAAAGCATGTGTTGTGCACAAAACTACACAACACATGCTACATAAAAGACATCTGACACGATAAGTGAAGAATATGACCTATACTAATCCGGAGGGAAGGCAAATCTCCTTGACGTACGTAAATACTGATAAAAATACACTTGCCTCACAACTAAAGTCGCTTTGGTGCGAATATGAGCAAATAAAGTCAAAGGGTTATAAGCTCGATCTCACACGGGGCAAACCTTGTCCTGAGCAGCTTGAGCTTTCAAGCTGCATGCTGGCAGCATTAAGTGGTGACAATTGCATATCAAAAGACGGAGTTGATTGCCGCAATTACGGCGTCCTCGATGGTCTGCCCGAGACAAAAGAACTTTTCTCCGAACTTCTTGACATACCTACTGAAAACATCATCGTCGGCGGCAACTCCAGCTTAAATTTAATGTACGACACCGTTGTACGCGCCATGCTTTTCGGCGTACCAGGCGGAAAACTTCCGTGGTCGCGTGTAGAGGGTGGTGTGAAGTTTTTATGCCCTGCCCCGGGTTATGACCGTCACTTTGCAATTTGCGAGACGCTTGGAATCAAGATGATCCCTGTTGCAATGAAAAACGACGGCCCTGATATGGATACTGTTGAAGAGCTTGTTTCTTCCGACGAAACGATAAAGGGCATATGGTGCGTACCTAAATACAGCAACCCAACCGGCATTACATATTCGGATGATGTCGTCCGCCGCTTTGCCGCTCTTCGTCCAAAGGCAAAGGACTTCCGCATCTTCTGGGATAATGCTTATGCCGTCCATGATCTTTACAGCGAAGGTGATAAACTTCTCAATTTATTTGACGAAGCTGCGAAAATCGGACCGGAGAGCGAAAATATGATTTATTACTTCGCCTCAACCTCAAAAATAACATTCCCCGGCTCCGGTGTCGCAATTATTGCCGCAAGCAAAGAAAATGTCGCCGATATCAAGCGCACACTTGCAATACAGACTATCGGCTATGATAAATTAAACCAGCTTCGTCATGTGCGCTGCTTCCCCAATGCCGCCGCTGTGCGGCGTCAGATGGAGCTTCATGCCGAAATACTGCGTCCTAAGTTTGAAATAGTAAAAGACACACTAAAGCGCGAGCTTGAAGGCACCGGCGCTGCCGTTTGGACAAATCCTAAAGGTGGTTATTTTGTCAGCCTTGATGTTATGCCCGGCTGCGCCACGCGCGTTTACAATCTCTGCCGCGACGCCGGCGTGCGCCTGACAGATGTCGGAGCAACATTCCCGTACAAACATGATCCCGAGGATAAAAATTTACGCATAGCCCCGACATTCCCGTCAAATGATGACCTTGCCACCGCTATGCATGTCCTCACAACATGCGTTAAGATTGCAGCTATTGAAAAATGCCTTAATTCATGATTAAATCATGATAGCGACGGGACTTATTTCGTACAAAACAAACCCCTGAACGCTGACGCTTTGTGTCAATAAAAAAGAATACAGCATATACAGTTTTAATAGTATAAAGTCAAGCTTCATACGAGCTTGACTTTTAAAATATGTTTTATAATTCCGGGATTCCAAAGGGGCGTGGCCCCTTTGGCGGGTGTCCAGAGGGCAGCGCCCTCTGGCGTGCGTCCCCTGCGTTTTCCCTCATCCACAAAACGGAGGACTTTATGTTTGAGATGAAAACGTCAGATGGAGTTGTTTTCTTCACATCTGACATTTTAGGTGTCAAGCACGCATTTTCGACGCGTATTGGCGGCGTATCAACACTTCCGCACACGGCGGAACTTAACGTGAGCTACACATCCGGCGGTGATGCCGGTGCTGACAGCGCCGATATTGTCACGGAAAACAGGCGCCGCTTAGCTGCCGCTTGCGGCATAATGCCGCCGTACGCGGCGGGCGATTATATTTTCACGCTTGCCACAAAGCAACTACATTCAGATATTATCGAATACATCACACCGGACAACGCAGCGAATGATTTTTACTGCGACGGCTTTGTTACCGACTCGCCGCTTGTTACCGTTGCCGTAAAAACTGCCGACTGCGTACCGATACTCCTTGCCGACGCCGGCGCAGGAATTGTCAGCGCCATCCATGCGGGATGGCGTGGCACCGCGGCGGGGATTGCCGCGCTGGCAGTTGAAAAAATGCTCCGCTATGGTGCAAAATTACATCACATAAAAGCAGCAATAGGACCTGCTATTGGCACTTGCTGTTACACCGTAGCTCCTGATTTCAAGGAAACTTTCATAAAAATGATGCTAAAATCCCGCTCTGAGGTTACAAGAGCTTCTTCTGAAAAAGCAGCGGAGTTTTTCACAGTATTAAACGGCACCGACAGAGCCGATTTAAAGGCAATCAACAGGCTTATACTTGAGTCCTCCGGCATAAAAAGCGAAAACATTGACATCTGCTCCCTTTGCACATACTGCTCGCCAGACCTTTTCTATTCACACCGCAGGCAGGGTGCCAGTTTTGGTGTCATGGGAGCAATTATCACACCAAACCCTATCGATTCGGACATTTGATTTTAAGCTCTATATTATAAATGCATACTGTGGTCGTGCATTATATTAACGTTGCCATTTTGTTACTACATATGTATAATCGTTTATAAAATATACTCTCGTATCGGAGGAGTTGTTAATGAGCAAGTACGCTGTTATTGTCGTCGATATGCTGGTCGATTTTGTCACAGGTTCCCTCGGGTGCGAGCGCGGGCGCGCTATTATCCCCGATTTAGTCAAACTTACAAATGCCGCACGGGAGCATGGAATCCCCATCATTTACTCAAACGACTGTCACCTGTCCGGTCTTGACCGCGAGCTTAAACTATGGGGCGACCACGCAATAAAGGGAACGCCGGGTGCGGAGGTAATACCGGAGCTTACGCCGCAACCGTGCGATTACGTCGTACCAAAGCGCCGTTACAGTGGCTTTTATCAGACCGATTTGCAATTGCTTCTCTCAGAGCTTGGCGTTGACACACTCATTATAACAGGGCTTCACACACATATGTGCTGCCGCCACACAGCAGCAGACGCATATTACCTCGGCTATGATATAATCGTACCGCGTGAAACGACAAACGCCTTCACCGAGGAAGATTATATGTCAGGGCTTAAATATTTAAAGGAAGTCTATGGTGCGGAAATCTGCTCGCTTGATGAGCTTATCGCACGCTTTTAAGTTAAATAACACGAAAAAACAGGATGCTTAGATTCGGCATCCTGTTTTTATGAATTTCGATAATATTATGCTTTCAGTACAGCTTTGATAACTGAGCCAATCTTAGGCTTGTTGCCGTAAAGCAATACTCCGACGCGGTATATCTTTGCTGAGAGTATACCGACACCGATAACTGAAACAACCAGTATAGCGATAGATGCTCCGATTTCATATATCGAAACCGTGCTCATTGCAATGCGTGTAAACATTGCCATCGGAGATGTGAAGGGGATATATGAGCATACCTTCATGAGAACCGTATCAACATTGCCGCTTGACATTGAAAACACAACCACCATGAATCCGGCAACAAATATCATTGTAATAGGCATTACGGAGGTGTTGATATCCTCAAGCTTTGACGCTGTGGAGCCTATGGCACCAAACATAAATGAGTAGATAAAATATCCAAGTATAAAGAAGATAAGCATGTATACAAAGAGACCCGCCGGCATCCCGAAAATGGAGCTTACGATAGCATTGCCGCCCCAGTAATCGCCGTTAAGATTGAAAAACAGAAGTGCGGAACCGAAAATAGCAACAATCTGTATTAAACCTGCAAGGCATGTGGCGATGACTTTGCCAAACATCATTGCTGTCGGCTTTGCGCTCGTGATAAGCAGTTCCATCGCGCGGGAGCTCTTTTCTGTTGCAACATTAGTAGCAACCATCTGACCGTAAAGCAGAATTACCATGTAAAGCGCAAATATCATTATGTATGTATAAAAGAAATTCTGCATCTGGTCTATGCCAAGGTTTTCAATCCTACCTTCAATAGGTGCTGTTAGTATAGCGCTTGCCTCCTCCGGAGTAAAGCCGCCTTGTACCAGAGCATTTACACGGTATATACTCCTCAGAACCTCATCAGCTATGGCAGTATTGTTGTCATACATCGATAAGTTGTTGACATAATAGGTATAAGAGGTGAGACTATCTAAAACAAAGGCACACTCAGCCTCGCCTGACGCTATCTGAGCTTTTACGCCTTCTATGTCAGTATCTGCAACTTTAACCTCATAATTAGTGAAAGTCGCAGCAAATGCTTCCCTAACAGCTTCGCTGTTTTCTTTTGTGTCGCTGATGACGAGCATTACCGGCAGGTCTCCGCTGACATCTGGGATGTTGTTGCTATCTTCCTTTTTGAAAATGTCCTTTATAGAAGGAAAAAACATGACACCGGCAATTACAGCGACAAAGAAAAGCGTCACGCCGATAAATACTTTATTTGTTATATAATTTTTAAATTCGAATTTAAGTATTTTACCAAACTGTTTCACCATCCTCACCCCCTTATATTTGATCCCCTGCATACTCAACGAAAATATCGTTGAGCGAGGGCTCATAAACTTTTATTTCGTCAATGTCATAAGTCTCTGTAAGTTTACTCATAACGCTCTTCTTTTCCTCAGGGGTGTTAAGCACAATGATGATGTCGCCATTCTCGCCCCGTTCAACTGAACCTTCGTATTCACTCGCTATTTTTTCATTTTGCAGTGAACGAACAACAAGACGATTTCGGGGGTAATTGCGCTTAATCTCGCGTAAATCACCTGACAGGACAACTTGGCCGCCGTTTATAATAGCGATGCTGTCGCAGAATTCCTCTATGTAATTCATCTGATGGCTTGAGAAAAAAACAATCTTGCCTTTACTGATGATTTCCTTGACAACATCCTTTAAGAGCATGGCGTTTACCGGGTCCAGCCCCGAAAAAGGCTCGTCAAGTATAACGATTTGCGGGTCGTGCGCAACAGCGGTAATAAGCTGGATTTTCTGCTGATTTCCCTTTGATAACGTATCTAAGCGCTTATTCCTGTATTCGGTCATGCCGAGCCTGTCAAGCCAATAGTCAACGGCAGATACCGCTTTCGAGTGGCTCATTCCCTTCAGCTCCGCAAAGTAAACAAGCTGGTCGATGATTTTCTTTTTGGGATAAAGCCCGCGCTCTTCCGGTAGGTATCCGAAAAGCACTTTATCATAGTTGATAGGCTTCTCGTCAAGAAGCACTTCCCCCTTATCGGCGGGAAATACATTCATCAGAATACGAATAGTTGTCGTTTTACCGGCACCGTTTCTGCCAAGAAGACCGAATGCTTTTCCTCCTTCAGCAGATAGCGTTACGTTTTTTAGGACTTTTTTCTCTCCAAAAGACTTGTCAATGTTTCTTAGCTCAAGTTTCACTTCTTTATTACCTTCCTTCTGTGCGTCACAAATATTAAAATCGTCATATTTTTCTCCTTTATACGCACTATATAAACTTTATGAGCTTACGAAAAACATAATCACTGCTGCGGCTATTTATTACACACTTTGAAAAGCCTTTTTAACTGAACACGAAAAAACCGCAGCCGTAGCTACGAGATGAAATCACAGCCTGATATTAAAACTATACTCTCTTTAATAAAATGAATAATTTCAGATGTTTAGACTCTTTATAGCCTTATTAACACCACACAATGAGTACTTTATACCACAAATCCGGTAAAAAATAAAGAGGTTATCAAGAATTCGTAAAATACACTGGTAATACAATACAGTGACAATCATAATTTGTTGCTTTTGCTATTATTGATATGTCAACAATTGTCCAATTCTACATTTTTATGGTATACAAAAAACCTCCTGTGGCAGAATCATAACTCCTGCCACAGGAGGTTCTTTTCATTGACAGTTTTTTACGTAACTTTTTTATATTAAGCTACTTTGTTAAATAGTATTGTGAAAACTACAGATAGTGCAAAGTAAAACAAACCAGTTAATATCAAATAAAGGAATTTCGGTTGTTTTTTATGGCGCTGGACTTTGTACTCATAAAAATCCTTTGGTTCGCCCGGTTTCGGTGTTCTCCGAAAGAGCACATTTAATGACCCGCGGACGCCATAAGAAATCATATCGAATACGCCGCCGGAGCTGCAATATACAAGAATGCCCGTCCCGCCGACAAGGACTGCCGCCGTATAAAATCCGTTTGACAAGATTTTATACACGTCAGCTTCATTGTCAGCACTGAAAAGTCCGGCTGTAATAAACACAAAAAGAGCAATTAAAGCACCGACGGAAAACGCGACTATATACTTGAAATATACAGACGACCTTATACCTCCGACTTTTGCTGTGCTTATATCTACATTTGTGTTTTTATTGTCATTCTCATACTCCGGTTGCGGCTTTTTCGTCATACCTTTATCTGCTCCTGATACTTCGCCAGCTCCTCTGTATTGCACGATACGAAATGGCCGGGTATAATCTCGCGAAGACTCGGCTGTTCCTTCGAATAATCGTGCTCTAAAGACGGTATATAAATTTTACGCTTGCGCATTTTCTCATAGTTCGGGTCCGGCAGCGGAATAGCTGAGAGCAGGCTCTTTGTATACGGATGGAGGGGATTCTTGAATAACTCATCGGAATCCGCCATCTCAACAATTTTACCATAGTACATAACAGCTATTCTGTCGGAGAAATACTTAACAACCGACAAGTCATGAGCTATGAAAAGTATTGTCAAGCCCATTTCATGACGCAGGTCATTCAGCAGGTTGATAACCTGTGCCTGTATCGACACGTCAAGTGCTGAAATTGGCTCGTCCGCTATTATAAGCTCAGGTTCAAGCACGATTGCGCGGGCGATTCCTATTCTCTGGCGCTGGCCGCCGGAGAACTCATGCGGGTAACGCTCAGCGTGCTCTTCAACAAGGCCAACCATCTCAAGCACTTTTTTTACCATGCTGTCGATGTATTTTTTATCGCGAACACCGCGTATACGAAGCCCCTCTGCTATCGTCTCACGCACGGTCATACGTGGGTCAAGAGATGCTATCGGGTCCTGGAAAATCATCTGGCATTTTGTCATAATGCCGCTGGCAACCGCTTCTTTCATCTCACGGCGCATCTGAGCCAGCTCATGCGACAGTTTCTTCGCACCTTCAATGTCGCCTGATTTTCGCAGGGCAGCGATTTTCTTTTTCTTCTCTTCCTCGCCTATGCCGATGAGTTTTCCTTTAAACCGTATTTCGCCGCCCGTATTGTTATAAAGGCGGATTATCGAGCGACCGGTTGTAGTTTTACCGCATCCGGACTCACCGACAAGGCCAAATACCTCACCGCGCTTTATATTGAAGCTAATATCATCAACGGCTTTCAGTTCTTTTCTACCGAGTTTGAAATACTGTTTGAGGTGGTCTACCTGCAGAAGTATTTCGTCATGTTTTATATTACTCATTGCTACCGATACCTCCCGTAAGCTTTTTCATACGAGCGATTCGATCCGTCACAGCCTTAGGAGGATCAATCTTCGGTGCATCGGGATGGAGAAGCCATGTTGCTGCCCTATGTGTGGGTGATATTTCAAACATCGGTGGCTCCTCCTCAAAATCTATCTGCATCGCGTATTTATTACGCGGGGCAAAAGCGTCGCCTTTAGGCGGATAAATCATATTCGGCGGTGTGCCAGGTATCGCCTCAAGTTTATCCTTAGTGTCAAGGTCAGGCATTGAGGAAAGAAGCGCCCACGTATAGGGATGCGCTGGTTCATAGAAGACATCGTATACTGTTCCGTATTCGACTATCTTACCTGCGTACATAACGGCAATATTGTCCGCCATGTTTGCAACGACGCCAAGGTCGTGAGTTATAAATATAACCGTTAGGTTGCGTTCGCGCTTGAGCTTATTTATAAGGTCAAGTATCTGCGCTTGAATTGTAACGTCGAGCGCCGTTGTAGGCTCATCACATATAATGATGTCCGGATTTGCTGCGAGAGCAATCGCGATAACGATACGCTGACGCATACCGCCTGAGAACTGGAACGGATACTGGCGATAACGCTTGCGGGCGTCAGAAATGCCGACCTCTTCCATCAGCTCAATCGCGCGGGCTTTTGCCATTGTGTGCGTTACGCGGTATATTCTCTTTGAAGCCTGCAGCTTGAGGTGATCAACCATAGCTATTGCTGATTCGGCATAATCACACTTATCTTCTGTCGCCACTTCTGCTTCATATGCCTCTATAATGCGTTTGACAATAAGAACAATATTAGCACGGCAGCGCTCAAGATCAGCAGTTTCAAGGAATGCACGGTCAGCGGCAGAGAGATGACGCTTGCGGCTAAGTTTCTTAGCACGGAGGTATTTCTCAACTGCAGCTTTTATGCTTGTTTCGAAAGTATATGCAAGCGAATCCTTTGATATAGAAAGGCGATCGATGTTTCCCGAAACTATTTGAGACAGTTGTTTTGCGAGTTTACGATATTCTGACGGAGATGTTGAATCGCTGGCAAATCTCTCCATACCTTCCTTTAAAATGGGAAGAGATTTGCGCTTTCCTTCTCTTGATGCGTCAGCAGAATTGCATATGCCCTCCGCTGCCATGGCGAGAAAATCGTTCATGAAATTCATGTCGATGTAGGCACGCATGCGAGCGTTTAAGGCTTCAATCCCGTCTGATTCATCGAGGGTATTATTGCTGTCGAGAAGATAATAACCCATCGTGAAAAAGTTTACCTTCGGTGCATCAAGTGCCTTTTCTATAATTTCCTTTGCACGCAGAAGGAGCGATTTAACTTTTTCTTTTTTATCGTTTTTGTCTTTTTCGTCACCGGACACTTTAGCATAAGCGGAAGCTGCCGCTAAAAGATCATCCATGACAGCCGGTAGCTCACTCTTTTCCTTATTGATAAGGAACCGATGATAGCATTTCCGGGAATTGCGGACTATATCCGAAATCTTCTTTTCTATATCCTTAGGATCACCATGGATGATATCAATTAAAACGCCATCAATATTTGATTTAAGTGCAACTACATTGACATGGACGGCGTTATAAGCACGCTCAAGCTTCGAGCCGTGGGATGTGAATTTGCGGAATACGCGAATTTTCTCGTCCACATATTTATCAGCATCAGGACGTCCACGAAGTTTAAGCGCTTCTTTGCATGCTATCGTTAAATACTTAATTTTATCATTGTATTCACGCTTTGCATCGCGCTGGTTTGCACGTCCGTTGAGGATCATTGCCTCCGTAAGCTGCTTACCGACACGTACAATCGGGTTAAGGCTGGAGAGCGGATCCTGGAATATCATCGATATGCGGTTTCCGCGGAGTTTGTGGAATTCATCCTCAGGTATCTTTAAAAGGTCGCGCCCGTCGTAAAATATTTCTCCGCCCTCGACAATAGCATTGGGGGCCAGAATACCCATAACGGCACGCGCTGTGACAGATTTGCCCGAACCGGATTCACCAACAATGGCAAGGGTTTCACCCCTTTTCATCGTAAAGCTTATGTCGCGTACAGCTTTAACTGTTCCATTGTTTGTGCGGAATGATATGATTAAATTTCTTACGTCTAAAATGTTATCCATCATTCCTCCGCTCCTCTCAATGACGGGTTAAAGGCATCGCGAAGCCCGTTACCGAAAATATTAAATGAAATCATAAGAAGTGAGATGAACATAGCGGGGAAGAAAATAACATGCGGGTCAGAACTCAAGTATTTTTGACCATTGGAAAGTAGTGTTCCTACACTCGTCATAGTTGAAGATTGAAGGTTGATGATATTAAGGTATGAAAGAGATGACTCTGTAAATATAACGCCAGGTATCATTAAAACAGAAGACGTCACTATCGTCCCGATTGAGTTCGGAAGAATGTGTCTGAAGATAAGGCGTGAGTCCTTAGCGCCAAGAGTACGCGCAGCAAGGATATATTCCTGCCCCTTGAAACGGTAGAACTGCGTACGTACGCGGTATGCCGTTCCGAGCCATCCTGTTAGGACGAATGCAAAGAGCAGCGATCCGATAACGCCAACCTTTGAAGCTAAGTGCATCTGGAAAAGTGATGCTGTTACTATGAACGGAACACCACTTAAAATATCAGAAATTCTCTCAAGAATAATGTCTATCCAGCCGCCATAATAACCCTCAATAGCGCCGTATATTGTTCCTATTGTAAAGTTGATAATGGCAACACAGATTGAAAGAACAAAGGAAAGACGTGCGCCTACAGCAAGGCAGGAGAAAATGTCCTGACCGTAACCGTCTGTTCCGAACAAAAAGCAGGGTTCTCTGCCATGAACATATACGAAGTAATCATAGTAGAATACGCGAACCTGATACTGGTTGCCACCCATTTTCTCGACATAATAAACGTAATCGCCGTTTTCATCACGAAGGAAAATATCGATATAATTGCCATTTGCGTCGCGAGTAGCTCTTCCCTTCAGGTCGTACTCAAACCAGTAGTTAGCATCGTTTGCGTCACCCTGAACCAGAATTTTCTTCGTATCCACCATCGGATAAAGAAGCTGGATGCCGGTTTCTTCCTGGTACTTGAGCATATTATTATACTCTTCTTTTGTTACGAAGCGGTATTCATAACCGACCTTTAAATATGAATCAAGTATTATATCATAATACGTGTTCGTACGACCGGCATTTGTTTTTTCATATTTATCGAGCACTTTGACAATCGCAGAACGTATATTTCCATCCTTATCAGGCGCCGTAATTGCCGCCCAATAATCATACCCCTGCTGGTTAACCGTCATTTTATAAGTTCCGTCCCAAAATCCGAATTTTGAAAAGAACTTACTTTTCGGCTTTGTGCAATGATAATATGAATCACGGAACGTCGTGTTATATGGTGAAAAGAACGGCACTATTATTGCGTAAAGAAGCAGTATTAAAATTATGCTGGCGGCTACAACAGAACCCTTATTGCGTTTAAAACGCAGCCAGGCATCTTTGAAGTAACCGACAGGTTTTGTTTCAAACTTAACATCATGGAGGGAGGTGTCAAGCTGGACGAATTTGAATTTTTCTTTTGGTATTTGCTTTATCTCAGTACTCATTCGTCTTACCTCCACCCATGCGAATTCTCGGGTCAATAAAACCGTAGCTCAGGTCTGTAATAATACCCATTACAAGACCAACGGCTGTGTAGAACATACTTATAGCCATAAACAGATTATAGTCGCGGTTTGCTATTGAATCGACATATACGTTTCCAACACCTGGTATCTGGAATATACGTTCGATTATAAGTGAACCGGTTAATATATCAACGAAATAACCAATTACCATCGGAAGAATCGGTACAAAAGCATTGCGCAGTGCATGACGCACCGTTGCCTGCATCTTTGTCAACCCTTTTGCGCGAGCAAGAAGCATATAGTCGCTTGTAAGCGTTTCCGTCAGCTCCGCACGGGTAAAGCGCATCAGCCCGGCAATTGTACCAAATGAAAGCGCCATTATCGGCAAGACCATGCTTACGAACATGTCCCATGAAAAGTAATCAGTACCCGTCTTAATAACGATCGGGAACCATCCAAGTTTATAACCAATAAAGTATTGTACTAAAAAGGCATAAACATAAGATGGAACGGATATAAAAATCATGATTATAACATTTATAACCTGATCCTGCCATTTGTTTTTCTTCAGTGCAGCGTATATACCAAACAGTATACCAAGCGGTACACTGATAATTACCGAATATAAATTAACAGCAATTGTCGCCGGCAGTTTCATTGCAATATATTCGGTAACATCCATGAATTTTGTACCGACTCTAATGCAATAACCCCAGTCCCATTCTGTAAATACTTTTTTCAAAAATATACCATACTGTGTCAGTATAGGCTTGTTATAACCCCATGCTTCACGGAGAGCAAGTTCCTGTTTATACTCAGCCAATTTTGATTTAATAATCGGATCGGGCAGCAGCTTTATCATGACAAAGCATATTGTCATAATGATAAAGAGGGTTATAAACATCAGCAAAATTCGCTTTACAACATACTTTACCATGTTACAGACTCCATTCAAATTTCTTTCAGGCATACACTTAAGGCACGACAAGCATGTCGTGCCTTAAGAAGTCGTATACCCCTACGATTCATAAAGGTGTATAGGCGCTCTAATAGCGCCTATACACTTTATAATTATACTTGAATCTTAATTAATAGACAAGCTGATTATTATTCTCGGCGCAGTATGCTTCCCATTCTTCATCAGTGTAATTATATGTGAGGTAGCGAATTCCGCCGAACCCAACAAGCTGGATGTATTCATCTGTAGCATTATTAACTTTCTGAGAATCAAGAGAAGCTGATGTTCTGTAATACAAAGGAGTTGTGTAGCATTCTTCAAGTAAAGCATGCTCAATTCCAGCAAGAACCTGAAGTCTTGTTTCAACAGGAGCTGATACATACTCGCCGTTTACAAGTGCTTCGAACCACTGAGTGAATGTCTTTGTAATCTTCTTGCCATCAATTGTCAATTCAGCGGTTGCTTTCTCGGGGTCAAATCCATATTCCATATGGACGCCGTTTACACAGTAGACTTCCATCATGCCCCATGGATCCATGCTCATGCCGCCCCATGTCGAGAAGATCATGTCGCACTGACCTGCTTCGTTGTTATCGTAGTAATCCTCATCGGCAACGAGGACTACGTTGATTCTACCTTCAAGAGGTGTACCCTTAGCTGCATTCTTTACTGCGCTGTCTATGAAGTTTACCATGCGGACATATGTGTCGTCCGTGTTCAGCACATGGAGTTCAAGCTCAACAACGTCAGTATCAGAAATATTACCATCTGCCTTGCACTTTTCGTAAGCGGCCTTCATCAAATCAGAAGCAGCCTTCAGGTCGTAACCTGTGATCTGATCTTCATCATTAACGCCATAGAAGTCTGTTAGCGCTTTCTTAGCCTGCTCGCTATCGCGGTAACGAGCACCGGTGTCCGGATCATAAACGTACATGTAGTTTAGAAGACCGAAGCCGGCGGTATGAGTAGCTGTGCACTGTGCAGCAAACTCATTGCGGTCAATTGAGAGCGAAATAGCTTTACGGAATTCTTTATAAGCAAGTATAGACTTGTTCTTACCTGTAGTTTCACGAGCTTTGAGAGCCTCAAGGTCACCGTTCATGGTGAGCTTTGTTGTGTAGTCCTGAGGTGTGTAAAGTATATAGTCGCTTGTACGATATTTCTCCATGTCAGCGGCTACAAGAGCTACGTTGTCAAGCTTACCCTGCAGGAAGAGCTGGAGAGCTGTGGTCTGTTCAGCAACTATCTGGCAATTGATCTTATCTGTCTGGAACTGTCCTTCATGCTTACCATCTGTATAACCGTACCACTTTTCGTTTCTTTCAAGTACGATTGACTTGTCTTCCTGATAAGCTGTCAGTTTGTAAGGACCATACGACATTGTCGTATCGACAGATGTTGCGTATTTTGTCTTTGTAAGCTCGCCTTCTGTAAACTTGTTTTCCTCGTAGAGCTTTTCGTATACAAGGATTCCGCTTGAAAGGTTGTACTGAAGATAGAACATTGTTATCGGTTTAGCAAGAACAAAGGTGATTTCGTACTCACCTGTCTTGATAACGCCGACATTCTCAAACGGAGTCTCGACTATTACGGAGTCAACAACTGCTACATAATCACCGGAATAACTCTCATAAGCAGCACCGGGAGCAAGATAACCTTCATATATCTGCTTTGCAGATATCCAGTCGCCTTCCTCACCTTCATCAACGGCAACGTCGCGGTAGAGTGTTTCGTCTGTTACGGAAACATAATTCGGGCAAGCATTGCCATCTTTGTCGACGCAGCCTTTCTCGCCAAGGCCCCAGAAACCCCACATATCAACGTAAAGGTCTGCCTCTGTAAGTCCGTCGGCAAGAGCTTCCGATGTGGTTGCATATCCTGCATCTTTGATCGGTTTATATGTCGCAGAACCAATCTCATCCTGCATGAAATACTGGTAAGCGTTAGCTATCGTAAATGTTCCGCTGTACCAGCCGCTGGCACGGTAGTTCTTCATTTCGCTTGAAAGGAGCTGCTTGTAAGAATACAGATATGTATCTGCATTAATGGGTGTACCATCTTCCCAGGTTGCCTTGTCGTTAAGGGCAATCTTGAAAGCATATCCTTCCTTAGCGTCGGCGGGAACTCCATACGGTTCCTTGCCCGCGTATTCTGTTGTCACATCAACAGGCATGGCGGCTGCCATCTCTGGGATGATTGTATAGCCGTTCTTTTCGTCATTCAGAACGAAGTCATAAAGACCCATTGATGTGTACGTTAGGATATAGGAGTCTGTGGTTGTCTCCCATTCATGAGGGTTCCATGTTTCAGGAGAGTTAGAAAGGTAATCGTTATAAGTAAAGTTTCCGTCCTCAAAAACGTTTTCACCTTTGTTGTCTTTACCACCTTTTTTATCGCCGCAGCTTGCAAGTGCGACAATAGATGATAACAACATCGCAAACGTGAGGACAATAGCGAGAGCTTTCCTCATAATTTCCTCCAAAAAAATAATATACGATACAATAGAATTATTATACCATGAAACTGTCGTATGTCAACACAAAAACACACAACCTGTTGTACTATTTTGAATAAAAACGTATACAAAATGCGTGTTTATTCGTTTAATTTAGATAAAATATAACTTATTAAGTACAGTATGTGAAATAATTACCACACGCAGTTTGCAACTATACATTTAAATTATTGCAAAAAACGCGCTGAATAGAAAACGATTCTACTCAGCGCATTTTCGCGAAAGAACATATCTAAACCTTTATGTCCTGCCCCGGTCAAATTCCGGATTGTAACCGTAGAAATTACGGTGATCAAGCCTCTCTTGTATATTCCTTAGAGCTTCGGCAAACCTCTGGTAGTGAACAACCTCACGCTCGCGCAAGAAACGTATCGGATCACAAACATCCGGGTCGTCTATCATCCGCAAAATGTTGTCGTATGATAAACGAGCCTTTTGTTCTGCCGCAAGATCCTCATGAATATCAGCAAGCGCATCGCCCGTTGAGGCAAGCGTTTCAGCCGAGAACGGTACGCCGCTTGCAGCGATAGGATATATACCTGTCGTGTGATCTATAAAATACGGCGCAAAGTTTGTGTCCTTTATATCCTCGACGTTTATATTCCTTGTGAGCTGATGAATGATTGTTGATATCATCTCAACGTGAGCAAGCTCCTCAGTGCCAACATCGGTCAAAATGCCTATGACATCGTTAAATGGCATTGAGTACCGCTGAGACAGATATCGTGTAGCAGCACCGAGCTCTCCGTGAGGACCGCCAAGCTGTGAAATTATAAGCGAAGCAAGAGCCGGATTCGGATTCTTTATTTTTACAGGATATTGCAGTCTTTTTTCATATAACCACATAATTCGCCCCTCCTCTCAATTCGCGCCAGGTTGCCACGGCCATGGACCATCGACCCAGCGCCACGTATCTGTTGCGATAAAGTTGCTGTTTGGTGAGAGCGGGCCGCATTGTGATTCATACTCTTCTCTTGCTTGTTTCAAAAGCTGAGAGTATTTGCGAAAATACTCGAGTGCCGTCTGGTCGTTCGGGTGCGAATCAAGATACAAGTTCGTTTCCAAGAGAACAAACGAATACATTTGTATCGTGTGTAAAAGTCTCGCACAGGCTTCTCTGTTGGCCGCGGTCATATTCATGTCCATACCACCGCGCAGATTTCTGCCACCTCTCATGCCCATGCTACCACGCATGTCTGTGCCGCCCCGCATGTCCATGTTGTTGCGCATATCCATGTTGTTGCGCATGTCCATGTTATTCCGCATGTCCATGCCATTTTGCATATCCATGCCGTTTTGCATATCCATGCCATTTTGCATATCCATGCCATTTTGCATATCCATGCCGTTTTGCATGTCCATACCATTTTGCATGTCCATGCCGCGCTGGGTGTTGTTCCTTCGCATGTTCATGTCGATTCTGTTTCCCATATCTAAGTCACTCAAGTCGTTAATTTGAGTGCGTCTGTTTGAGTTTTGCATGTTTTGCATATTGTCCATACTCACCTACCTCCTCCGCATACTCTCGGCGGATAAAACGGCTTGTCAAGCTCCGCAAACAGTGTCCCGCGTGACAAGCCCTCATCGGGTGAATAGACATTGCGCCATATCTGATCAGGCACATAAACCATAGCAAGTGGATACTCGGAAAGATTCGGCAGTGTGAACTGATCCGCTGGAACTCTCATGTTTCTGCCCATGTTTCTTTTCATGTCCATGCCCATATTCATTCTGCCGTTATTGCTGTTCTTTTCCTCGTCCATCCGCCTGATTGTTTCCCTGAACTCCGGTGATATTCTATCCACGGGTGTTCTGAAGTCTTTATTTCGTTCCAATTTATCGTTAACGCCCCGTCCGCATGACGGGGGCGACTACCTCCTTTTGGATTAGACGGAAAGTGGCTGTTTCCACGATTTTTCGCGGTTACAGCCGCTTCTGTTTTATTATATGCCCCAGCTCCGCACAGCGTCCACGAGCCATTTTTTATGTGCATAAAATAATTATGTTTTATATTGATGAAATCCACAGCAAAAAGCGTATAAATAACCATAATAGTTCATAAATTTAATAAACTTGACGGTTTATGCTGTATTAACGTGTTATACGCCGTATGCACTGAAACTCTTGACATAAAAGCTCTCTCATGTTATTATCTTAATCGTCCGTGAGGGAGTAATTAACGCATTTTGTTTTGTATGAATAAAATGCGTGACAAGTCAACATGCTGATAGCACGCTTGTGCTCGGCACTCTTGTGCTCGGCACTTTGGTGCTATCTGGCTTGTCTTAAATAGTGAGACTCACGTGTTTGTGGCATATAGCCGCTGCACGGTGAGTTTTTTTTATACCTTAAGTAAAACAAGCCACCTCGTCTGGCGGAAGGAAGTTTAAAATGGCCCTTGAAGCAACAGATATTATTGAGGCGTTACTGTATGGTGTCGCACTATCGGCGGATGCGTTTGCCGTTTCCGTGTGCAAAGGCCTTGCCGTAGGCGCCGTTAAACCGCGTCACATAGCTGCGACAGGTACATGGTTTGGCGGTTTTCAGGCGGCAATGCCGATTTTAGGCTTTTATCTCGGATTTGCAGCTAAGGATTATATAATCAATTATGATCACTGGGCGGCGTTTATTTTGCTATCCGTAATAGGTATCAACATGATACGCGAATCAACGGAAAAAAGCTGCCCTACGGATGCCGACGCATCTTTTGCCTTTAAAAAAATGTTCGTTTTAGCCATTGCGACAAGTATTGACGCGCTTGCTGTCGGTATTGCCTTTGCAATGTCAGGCGGCGAGAACATATGGCTTACATCTATCATCATCGGTATCACAACTTTTATATTATCAGGTATCGGCCTTCGCCTCGGCAGCATATTTGGTATTAAATACAAATCAACTGCCACTGCCATCGGCGGCATAATACTGATCCTTCTTGGCGTCAAAATCCTTCTTGAGCACCTTGGAATAATCAACTTTTAGGCGATAATATAAATAAGCACGGGTATGTTAAATTGAAAACCCGTGCTTTTTTCATTTATTTAATTTTCTATTTTACCGCTCCCGTAAATTATACTTTTCACACCAGTCATATACTCATCAAATAGCAGTTTTACATCTTCATTTGCATATGTAACGACAGCGCCCTCGTTCACATCGTACTTTGCACCGCTTTTATAAACGGGGCCGTGGATACCGATAATCACATTTTTTGTGTCCGGTAAAGTACAGAGAGAATTTATATACTCGTATGCATCGCTTTCGTGCACCGACGAGCCGGCGTAAACTGTACGCCACACATCCCCGCCCTGTGCTTTATATTCAAATGACAAAGCAATAACCGTATGTGACGAGCGTGAAATCGATGTACGCCCGGCGACAGTTATATCAACGTTTTCAAATGAAAGTGTAACATTATCGTCCCGCCCGTATGTGACAATGTCGACACCAAGTTTCTCCGCCACACCGGAGAGCGAATCGGATATGTATTCTTCATCCTCCGAGCCAGGGGCAGGAAGCCAAAGTTCATCAACGTACTCCTCCGTCGCAAGCTTTGAAAATGTCCTCACATGACGCTGATGAAGGTGCGTCAGCATCAAGGCTGAAACCTTGACAGCCCCCCGCTTTTTCGCTTCATATAACGCTTCGCGCGTCACCGTATATGAGCCATCCGATACATCACAGATGAGGGCAGACCTTCCGCTCATCACAATAAAGCCGTCGTTTTTCTTTGAATTTATGTATGAAACATACGGCGCATTTGATGCTGCGGCATATACCATTACTCCGACATATAAAACCACAAAAACAGTTGCGGCAGACGCTATGAGTAGCCGAGCCTTTGTTTTTTTACATAAAAGCGACGCCACAAGCAGCACGGCAACGATGATGCAGCCAACGGCAGGCAAAATACCGGCAAGTGAAAATGATGCGTTTGGTATCCGGGCGAGGTTTGACGCGACAAAAACACAGAATTTCGACAGCACGGTGCAGATATAACCGAGCAAAAGGCAAAATGTCGGTACAACTGTTGATGTTAAGACTATTATGGGGCATAGATAAAGGATAATTGTCACAGGAAGCGTAAGAATGAGCGTCGAGACCGGCGATAAAATCGACGTCTGACCGATATACAGCCACATTACAGGCAGTGTGAAAAGGGAGCACATTAGAGAAAGCACCGCCGACATATATGCGGCACGGCAAATGCTGCGGCACACGCGCATAACGGTGCTGTCCTCATTTTCTGCTGACAGCACGCGCGCCAAAGCCCCCCGAACAAACATTCGCGCGGCAAGGCAGCCGAGCATTGCGGAAAACGAGAGCAGAAGAGCGGCGTCGAAAATTGAAGACGGTGAAAAAATCGTTATTATCGTCACAGATAAGAAAAGGGATGTCACGCTGTCCGGCTCCCGCCTGAAAAAATAAGAGGCGAGGTAAAGAATCATCATTATTCCGGCACGGAGAACTGTTGAGGAAAAGCCGGTAAGACCCATATAAAATAAAGACGCGGCAATCAATATGACAATACGCGCAGCACGGGGAAGGCGTGCGCGGCGTAACAGCACCTCAAGGCCGCCGATTATAATTGAAAAATGCTGACCGCTGACAGCAAGCAGGTGCGCCGCCCCGATATATTTAAAGTCGCGGTACGCCGCCGGATCCATCGAGGAGCGGATACCGGTGAAAACAGCTTCGGCAATGCCATAACCGTCCTCCGTCATAACGCCGACTGTCGCTGCAACGCGCGAGCGCAAGCGAGACAGTGCTACTGTGATACTATGGCTTTTTTCATCCGACAGGACGCTGAAAAGATCGTTACCTGATACTTCTGCAGATGTCAACACACCTCGGGCAAGGTAATACGACTCTTCATCGAAGCTGCCCTCGCTGTCGAGCGCCCTGTAGGTAACCTCAGAGGTGAAAACATCACCAACATCAAGCGCGGCGGCAAATCCTACATCAAGCTTTGCCCGAAGTTTTACCGGCTCGCCATTCATCTCTTTAATATTTACAATATAATAGCCGCCGTAACCTGATTCGTATATAACGTCAAGAACAGTAGCTTTGATAACGGCACATTTACCGTCAAGTTCGCGCACGCCGGCGTATTTTATATTAAAGAAATAATACGACGAAAAAATGGCGAGTAAAAACGCCGCAGTACCCGCTGCAATCCGGCGCTTATATTTTTTTGCTATATATGCGGCTTTTGACCCGTCGGCAAGTTTCGCATAAACGAGAAACACAAAAAGAAAAAGCGCCGCTGTCGCTGCAAGGGCGAGCTTTACCATGCCACCCGCAGCGGCAACCGCTGCCGAGGTCGCAAGGAATACGGCACACATCGCCGCAAGCCATCGTCCTTTAAACAGTTCCATACCGGCACCTTTTTAGGAAATGCTTTTTTCGTTTTTATAATGTCATTTTTTATACACGCGTTTCACCGCGGTAAAAAAAGCGCGCACACATGTAATTTATTATTTATTACGTAATATTCTACATATATTGTCTCACTATGTCAACTTGTGACGAATAACGCGCATGCACTGAAATTTACTGCACACAAACATCCGTAAATACTCTGAAAATATAAAAGCGTCAGTCAGAGATATACACCCTGTTTGACGCTTTTCTTTTATAAATCATCCTTTATATATAAGCTGTGTTGTGGCTACGTTTATGCCTTTATGTCAAATGACTTAAGATAGATTTCATAAAGTTCCGCTTCTGTCAGCGTTACAATGCAGTTTTTTATGTTTTTCGCATTTATTGCAACCGACGCATAGTAAGCAGCTTCGTCTTTTGTTACCAACTCTCTTCTCACCTTGCCGCCGAGCAAATTGTCAAGCACGCGCGATAATTCATCAACACCGCTCATTCCTGTAGCTTTCATTATGTCACTTATTCTCTCAGGGCAGCGGTTTTCAATAGATTCAAGGAAAGCTCCAAGAAGAAGCCCGTTTGCGCGCCCGTGATCCGCCCCTTTAAAGTATGTCAGCGAATACCCCAACGGGTGAACAGCTGTCGTGCCTGTATGGGCTATCACCATGCCGCCGATAGTTGACGCATAAAGGAGTTTGTCGCGGTCGGCGTCAGTCAGCGCCCCATCAGCAAGCCGCGGGAAAACGGATGCTATCGCCGCCATCCCTTCGCGCGCAAGCGCGTCAGTGATCGGGTTTGCTCTGACGGAAAGATACCCCTCAACACAGTGAGAAAATGCGTCGATTGCCGTGTTTATGGTGGTGTTATGCGGCACCGCGCGCAGATAACGGCTGTCAAGAAAAGCAAGCGTGGGAAACATAAACGGCGCCGATATAGACGTCTTTGTTTTGCGCGCGTCATTTGTTATTATTGAATACTGCGTGACCTCGGAGCCTGTTCCTGCCGTTGTCGGCACCATAGCAACAGGCAGTATCTTCTCCTGATAATTCCCCTCAAAAAGCCTTCCCTTCGGTATGTCCTGGGACGCAAGCAAAGCTATTGCCTTCGCTGCGTCCATAGGGGAGCCGCCACCAATGCCGATGATAAAGTCAGCACCAAATGACTTTGCTTTTTCAGCCCCCTCATATACACACTCAACGGTCGGGTTGCTCATGACGCTGTCGTATATAGCATATTCCTGCCCGTTTTCCTCAAGTGTTGCTTTTATATCGGCAAGCGCACCGCTTTTCACAGCAGACGAGCGCCCCGTGACAATGAGCGCTTTTTTACCGAGAGGGATAAGTTCGGAGGCTTTTGCTTTCACGCACCCCTCGCCCATGAAAATCCGCGTAGGTATATTGTACTGTGATAACATTGCTATCATCTCCCCATGTTAAAAAATCTATATGAAAATCGTTTATTCTTTTTGTTTTATGCTAACGTCTTCCTTCACTTTTTTTAATTATATCAGAAAATAGCCGATATAAGAACAGCATTAAGTAAATTTGCTTTTTTAAAGCGAACAGCTAAAGCACAAGTCACGTTTTTCGGTTTGTTACCGAATTCCTTTTCGTTGCCGCGCGTGATTTATAATGATATAATAGGTTTAACATTTTTATTTCTTTCTTTTTTATACTGCGTTACTGCTAAATAAACACAGTTATTATGCTCAATTCGTTATATTGAGCCTTGTTATACAGCATCACATCTCATATCAAGTGGTGCTTGCGGAGGTATAAATCTTGTTATGAACAGCAAAAAACCCGTCACCGCCATAATAGTAGGTGCTGGCCACAGGTCAATGCTTTACTCATCGGTTGCCGATGAGTCGCCGGAACTTTTACGCATTGTCGGCGTCGCCGATCCTGACCCGGTAAAAAGGCGCCTTGCGGCGGAAAAGTATAAAATACCTGAAAATATGATATTCAATACCGCCGAGGAGCTTGCCGAAAAGCCAAAGCTTGCGGATGTTATAATAAACGGCACAATGGATAAAGACCATGTGCCAACAGCTGTCCCGCTTCTCAAATGCGGCTATGACATGCTTCTTGAAAAGCCGTTCGCGTTAAATGAAGCGGAGATGAAGCTCCTTTATGATACGGCGAAGGTGCATAAAAACATAGTTTTTGTGTGTCATGTGTTGCGGTACGCGCCTTTTTATCGTGCGATATTTGAAAGGCTCCCCGAAATCGGTGATATCATAAGCATACAGCTCACCGAACACGTTTCATACCATCACCTTGTCGTATCATACGTCCGCGGAAAATGGAAAAGTGAGGTCGAATGTGGCGCCGGAATGCTGACGGCCAAGTGCTGCCATGACCTTGACCTTCTCATGTGGTTCGCCAGCAAGGCAAAACCCACCTATGTCGCGTCATTCGGCAGCGACTTTGCTTTTTCACCGGATAAAATACCCGCCGGTGCCGGCACTCGCTGCCTTGTCGACTGTGAAATAGAAGCCGAATGTCCGTATTCGGCAAAAAAACATTACATCGACCATCCGGATCGCTGGAAATTTTACGTCTGGAACTGTTTCGCAGGGCAAAACCCGACGCTTGACGATAAAATTAACTCTCTGAAAAGTGACAACCCCTATGGCCTTTGCGTTTACCGCTGCGGGCACGACGTTGTAGACCATCAAAGCGTCCTTGTAACGTTCGATACCGGCATGACAGCGACGCTGAACATGATAGGCGGCGCATCTAAAGCCGAGCGGAACATACATATAATCGGAACGAAAGGTGAGATAAAAGGTGTATTTGACGATTCCGTCTTTACTGTCCGTAAAATCAACCAGTCCCCGTCATGCAAACGTTTTTATGATGAAGAAACAGTAGACCTGAAAATTGGCGGTGATAAAAGCGGCATGAGCGGAGGTCACGGCGGCGGTGATTTATTGCTTGTTCGCGATTTCATTGCCGCTGTACGCGGAGAAGCAACGTCCCCATGTGCACCGTCGCTTCCTGTGTCCGTTCTCTCACATCTTACGGCTTTCCGTGCGGAAAAAGCCCGCAAAACAAACAGCGTTGTTCCGATAACCGACGGATTTGGTTTTTAATTATGTTTTGATTGAGGTACAGAGCAGTGACAGCTAATTTTGAGATAAGACGGGGTCTGCCGGAGGAGCGAGATGCTCTTTTATCCTTTTTAAATGAAGCTTTCGGCTACCCGGATGTTAACGGTGTAGAATTTTCAACCTTTTTACCGAAACTTTACGACCCTGAGCACGATCCATGCGGCCATAACTTGCTTGCTGTTCGAGATGGCGAGATAATCGGCGCTGTTGGCATATATGAGCGCGATTTCAAAGTCGGTGATATGACGCTTCATTCATATGGCATTGGCAACGTCGCTTGCCGGGCAGATGCGCGCGGTGGTGGTGTTATGACAACTCTTATGCGTCGCGTTATCGCCGACATGACATCATCCGGCGCTGATTTTTCGGATCTCGGCGGACGGCGTCACCGTTATGGCCACTTCGGCTACGAATCAGCAGGGCTGAATTATACCTTTACCATTCGACGTGATGCCATGCGGCACATCGGCGCTGATGTGAAAACAGATGTAACGGCTGTGTATGTTACGCCATCTGACACATCAACAATCGACTCAATGTATGAGTTTTTCGCATCACAGCCGTTTCACGCTGTCCGCCCACGCGATGTGTTTTATAAAATTATAACGACATGGTATAGTAAACCCATCGCTTTTGCGCGCGGTGGGGACTTTCTCGGCTATGTAATTTTGCGCGGTGATAGCTACACTGAGCTGATCCTTCGCGATGCGGCAGATTTTGCGTCCATAATAAAGGCTATATTTGATTTGAACAAACAAGTCGAAAAAATTGAACTTTCCATCCCGCCTTATGACGCCGCAATATTGAATGAAGCATATCGGTTTATGGACTATATGTCAACACGCCACTGCGAGCAGATTAACATATTTAACTTTTCACGCTTTGTCGATGCTTTTCTGCGGCTGAAAGCATCAATCGAACCACTGCCCGATGGCGAATCTTCATTTATTATAAACGGTGAACATCACACCGAAGCGTTTCACATCTCTGTCAAGGAAGGTGTCCCTTTTGTCGAGCCACTTTCAACCTCAACCGATACTTTAAAAGCTATACACCTTTCCCATAACGAAGCAATTTCATTTTTCACGGGTATTTTATCTCCTGCCCGCTCACAAGCTCCCCTCCATGTAAAAGCTTGGTTCCCGCTTCCGGTATACATTCCGTACGCAGACCATGTTTAATGCGGAAAAGTTTACCTCACTTTACACAACACAATAATAAAAGAGCTGTTATCACAAGGATGATATCAGCTCTTTAAATTTTTATAACATATTGAGCTTTAGTATGGTTTACTTAAAGTAATTTTAGGCTATTATATATTGATTTCTTGTTATGAGCATATAAAAGTCAAGTGCATTGATTATATAAAAGCCGTTGTTTTTCGATATTTTTAACAAGCGAGTATTACAAAATATAATTTGATATCAAAGCGCTGATTCTTTTTATGTCAACCTTTGACTGAAAATCGAATTGCAATACTGTTCCATTGCTAAACGTTGCAACAAGCTCGCTATCAATATCTAACACACCTGCTGTTTCTATTCCAAAGTATTGGATTTTTGAATACGGGTATGAAAAATACGATGTCTTTTTTCCGGTAATACCTTGCACATTAACTACAAATATGCGCTTGTTTGTAAAAATTACCTGATCTCTGATTGTCTTAAAAGCGGCAATTATTTCCTCCCCTGTGACTAATAGCTGATTGACCTCTTGCCTTACTTCGGATAAGTAGATTTCTTTAAGATTCATAAATTGAGAATCAAGTCTTACACCTGTGTTGATTGTTGCATAATATCCCCCACCTTTTCTATATATATTAAGACTTCCTTGTTAACATTTTTATTATAAATGATATATCATCGTTTTACAATAAAAAATCCTCGTCTTTTAAACGAGGATTTTGGCTCCCCCTGTTGGGCTCGAACCAACGACCCTGCGGTTAACAGCCGCATGCTCTGCCGACTGAGCTAAGGAGGATTATATTGTATTTATCTTCGGGAAAGCAACACCTGTATTATATCACAAAGTAGTGAATAAAGCAATAGAATCAGACAAACATATTGTGTGTCTGAAAGATGCTTCATATATTGATTTCCCGAGTTAATGCACCTTCAGGGATTCGAACCCGGGACCCACTGATTAAGAGTCAGTTGCTCTACCAACTGAGCTAAAGGTGCGAATCTTTGACCGAACCGAAAAGAGAAGAGGAAGGAGAAGATAACAGAACGGATTCGAAATGAACTAA